>MDTG01293094.1_pt1 | contig 426145 bp, 357 predicted proteins | sample 811421 | NCBI WGS metagenome assembly MDTG01 (sample SAMN05326645, study PRJNA326480) | marine metagenome | isolation source: seawater | place: Pacific Ocean: South East | collected 2011
AATATTAATAACATGTTTAGTAAAATAAGCTAGCATAATTAGTAATCCTACTATATTTAACCAAACAACTTTTTTGTTTGATTTTAAGTTTTGTTTGATGTTTACTGAGATAGTGTAAATCACGTAAATTAAGCCTATTGTAAAAATGTATTTCAAGGTTGTGTCAAGTTTTATCTTATTTTTTTTCTGTTTTAAAATATATAAAAAATGGCATTATTATGAATAACACAACTAGAATAGGGATATAATTAAATTTGTAGTCACCTCTTAATATATGATTATTAACTAACCAAAAAAATCCATAACCAAAAAGAGTAGCAATAAAGGATATAATATAATAAAGGATAAACTTTTTTAATGTTTTCATGTTTTTTAAGTTTAGAGTATTTGAATTCATATACCATTCTTTTTTAAAAATGATTAATTAGGTTTTTATATAATTCTATAATTGGTTCTATTGGGTCAGTCCAATTATCAAATTCTAGATGATAGTTAGTTTCAATGCTCCAAACATTGTCATATTGACAAGTTATATTTGGATCAAATTTTTCTTTATTAGCAATTTCACTCAGTATGTTTAATGCGTTGTTTTTACTTAAGAAGTACTTTAGATTTGAATGTTCTGTTGAAACATTTAGTCTGCTTTTTTTTGTAAAAACAGATTTTTTAAATGAGATGTGGTATTTACAGTAAAAGGTATTGGATGAAGTGTATCATTTAGTTGACAGCGTATAGTTGTAATATAATTGGTTCCTGTCTGATTTATTATGGTAAAAAGATTGTCTTTATAGGTAAAGGTTATTTTATAAATAACGTTAGGACTGCGGACTCCCATACCAATGGATATGTTTTCATCTGTAAAATAAAATTGTCCATTTTCTTTTTCGGCTAAATTCTTGAAAAATTCTTTGTACATATACTGTTGATTGTTACTACATCCAATTTAGTAAAAATTTTAGAAACTAATCTGAAGGTTTAATCCTACCTATAAAAATTCATTTCATCTAAATAAGACCAAACATGTTCTGGCAATAACGGTTTTATGTTTTTACCAGCTTTGATACTGTTTCGTATTAAAGTAGACGATATCTCCATTATTGGAGCCTCAATATGGTGTATTTTTGGGTGTTTATCAAATTGGGTTTCTACTTTACCATCACTTATTCTAGGATAGACATAAATGTTGTGATGGTCTAAAATAACCTGATAGTTTTTCCATTTATGGAAGCTTTTTAAATTGTCTTCTCCCATAATTAGCGAGAATTCTTTTTCAGGATATTTCTCTGTTAAATAGGCTAATGTATTAACAGTGTAATTGGGTTGTGGTAAGTTAAACTCGATATCACTTTCTTTAAGCGTATCGTAGTCTTTAGTCGCTAGATACACCATTTCTAAACGATGATGGTTATCTAACAGCGTGCTTTTTTTCTTAAATGGATTATGTGGTGTTACCACAAACCAGATTTGGTCTAAGTCGCTATTTTCCACCAATTGGTTAGCAATTATTAAATGTCCAATATGTATTGGATTAAAAGATCCAAAGTATAAGCCTATTTTCATTGCGTTGTCAATCCTAGTATAATCTGGTTGTAATTATTTATTTATAAAATCGCTAACTAAATGCTCTGCTTCAGTTAGTGCTTTTTCAAGATTATCATTTTCTATAATAACATCAAATAAAGGTGCTGTAGCTAGCTCTGCACTAGCTTTACTGATGCGCATGTTAATTTTGTCATCACTTTCTGTCTTACGTTTTTTTAAACGTATTTTAAGCTCGTCAATACTTGGTGGCTTTACAAAAATAGCAATGGTTTCTTCTGGAAATTTACGTTTTATACGTAAGCCACCAGACACATCAATATCAAAAATCACATTTTTTCCTAAAGCCCAAATACGCTCGACTTCGGTTTTTAAAGTCCCATAAAAGTTATCTCTATATACCTCTTCCCACTCTAAAAAATCGTCATCTTTTATGTGTTGTTTAAAATCTTTAGCAGATAAAAAATAGTAATCCTTGGCATGCTCTTCCGTACCACGTTTTTCTCTAGAGGTTGCAGATATTGAAAAGGCTAAATTTAAATGGTCTTGCTTTAGTAAATGTCTAACAATGGTTGTTTTTCCGGATCCCGAAGGTGCTGAAAATACGATTAGTTTACCTTGTTTTTTTGTTTGTTTAGTCAATGTGCTAATAGTTTTTATTGTTTGACACTTCGATTGCAAGTCCTGCAGTCGTGGTTAGTGCGACAATGCCTTTATTAATTAAAGGACATTAAGTAATTGTTCTTTAATTTTTTCTAATTCGTCCTTCATTTGCACAACTAATTGCTGCATAGGTGCGTAATTACTTTTTGATCCAATGGTATTGATTTCTCTACCAATTTCTTGAGCGATAAAACCTAGTTTTTTTCCGTTAGAGTCTACACTGTTTATACTTTCTATAAAGTAATTTAGGTGGTTGTCTAGACGTACTTTCTCTTCAGTAATGTCAAATTTTTCAATGTAATACACTAGTTCTTGTTCAAAACGGTTTTCGTCATATTTTTCTTTAAGCTCTTCAACCCCTTTACGTAGGCGTTCTTTAACACCTTCAACACGATCAGGATCCATTGCAATAACTTGTTGTAATAAATCTGCAATGTTTTTAATACGGTCGTTAAAGTCTTGCTCTAACACTTTTCCTTCATTAAGTCTGTAGTCTTTTAAGCTATCCAAAGCGACATTAATTTCGGCTTCAATTTGTTTCCACTCAGTGTTATCAATTTCTTCTCTAACAGTATTTAAAGCATCAGGAAAACGTACAGCCATTTTAAGTAACTCCATCTCATTACCATCATTATAAACTGCTTTTAATTGCTCCATATATTGCTTTACAACAGGAGCATTAATTTGTGTTGAGGTATCATCTGCAGTGGTTTCGACGTATATAGAAAAGTCAACCTTACCACGTTCTAATTGCTTAGCTATTAGTTTACGTAAGTCTAGCTCTTTCTCTCTGTAAATTGAAGGCATTCTAGCGTTTAAATCTAGGTTTTTGCTATTAAGCGATTTTAACTCGATAGTTATTTTTTTTGTTGGTAATTGTAATACAGATTTACCATAACCTGTCATTGAATATATCATATAAACACTAATTAATTGCTACAAAGGTAAGTAAAATGTTAACGCCTAAGAAATCCAAATTTTATTATGCATGCAGAATATATTATTGTAATTTTGAAATAACAAAAGTTAACGATTATGTATAAAAAAGATTTTGAAATTAGATGGAGTGATATTGATGCTAATAGACATTTAGCAAACTCGGCTTACATTAATTTTATGTCGCATACCAGAACCGCTTTTTTACAAGATCATGGGTTTTCTTTAATGGCTTTAAGTAAAGCTGGTATTGGTCCTGTGGTGTTCCATGAGCATGTTCATTATTTTAAAGAAGCGTTTTTAGGACAGCCAATTACGGTTAGTTTAGAGGTGTCAGGATTAAGTGAAGATGGTATGTTTTTTAAATTTGACCATAATTTTTACAATAGTAAAGGACAAAATTTAGCATTTTGCGAAATCTCGGGAGCTTGGATAGATTTACATACCAGAAAGCTTACTGGTTTATCTGAAGACTTATTAGAAATGGCTAATAAATTTCCTAGAACAGCAGACTTTGCCATATTGACTAAAGAAGACATGCGTAAGCATGGTCGCTTACCTAAGGATTTAGTACTTTAGGTTTTTTAGTTACCAAATACACGCCAAAGAATATTAACGATGATGCTGTTAGTTTAACTATTGTAACTGCGTCACTACCTGCTATTACTGCATAAATACCAGCAATTAATGGTTGTAAGTATATAAACACAGTGACAGTAGAGGCTCTTAGGTGTCTCAATGCTAAGGGGTTAAGTAGGTAGGTACCAAAGGTTGCACCTATTATTACAAATACTACAGAAAACCATATGTATGGTGTAAAGGTCGTTATATTTATGGCTAGAATATCATTAAATCCAAAAGGTAAAACCATAAAAAAGCCTATTAAAAATAACCATCTTATAAATGTAAATGGATGATAGCGATAGGTTAGTTTTTTAATTATTATAATGTATATACTATAAGAAATAGCATTTAGTAATATCATGATATTTCCTAAAAAGACATTATCACCTGGACTCGCGGATTTACCATAGACTGTAAGTATTGTTGCACCTGCAAATCCAAAAAGAACACCTAATATTTTGATTTTTGTAATTTTTTCTTCTAAATAAAATGAAGATAGTAATAATACGATAATAGGGCTTATTATCATTATTACAGAAGCATGTATTGGTGTGGTTAATGCTAATCCTTTAAAAAATAAAAGCATATTTGTTGCCACTCCAAAAAAGGCTGCATAGATTAGGGTTAAAAAATCTTTTCGTTCTATTTTTTCTTTTGGTCCTAAGCTACTAAATAGCCAGAATAATATTGCTGCGCCACCAACACGTAGCACAATAAAACCAAATGGTTTTATAAAACCACCAACCATAACGTCTTTAGCAAAGGTGTAGTTTAGTCCGTAAAGTACTTGGACCATAAAGGCTGCTAATAATGCCCAATACCTAGTTTTCATTAAGTGCTAATTTGGTCGATGCTGTGGTTTTTTTAGAATTACCAATAAAAATAGACTGATCAATAACTACAACTGGTCGACTTAAAAAGGTGTAGTGTTCTAGTAGGTAATGTTTGTAATCTTTTTCGGTTAGGTTTTGATCTTTAAGTCCCATTTCCTTGTATAGTTTAGCACGTTTGCTAAATAAGGCTTCGTAACTACCTGATAATGCTGCTAAATCTTCAACTTGTTTTACGGTTAAAGGGTTTGCTTTTATGTCTTGTAATTCAAAATCTGATGGTGGATTAAGCTCTTTTAAAATACGTAAACAAGTACTGCAGGTTTTAAGATAGTATACTTTTTTCATGGTACATTTTATTTTTTGCTAAGGTCGTTTTTTTTGTTAAAAACTACTTCATTTTTTTATTAAAACTAGTCCTTGCAAGGCGAAGCTTCCGCGAAAGCGTTATGTATAATTGGAAAATTACATGAGCGTGCTATAAAGCACATGGTATTGGCTTTATGATGTAATTGGTTGGCTTTAGTAATCATGCTTGCGTCTGCAACTGTGACTTTTGGGTGTAGGGTAACGCTGGTAAATTGACCACTTCCATCTTTGTTTTCTTGCATTATGCCTTCTGCATGGTCTGTGTAGTCTGTAACTATTATATTGTTGGTTGCACACAGGTGTAAGTACCATAGCATGTGGCATGATGAGATGGATGATAGTAGTAACTCTTCTGGATTATAACGTGTGTCATCGCCGAAAAAGGTAGGGTCAGCACTTGCTAGTATAGTTTGCGATTTATTAGAGTTTGCTATGGTGTGATTGCGATTATAGCTTTTGTAATTAGTTGTTCCTTTGCCTTGATTACCTGTCCATGTAACGGTTGTGTTATAGTTGTGTGTTTTCATGTTTTAAGTTTAAACACTAAAGTTAAAAATTGAAGTTTAATTAGTTTTATTTTTTTTAATTTACTTTCTTGTGCAAAAATTAAAAACTATGGACTTTACATTTGATGTTACGCTAAAAAACAGAGCAATTTTTAAACAATTTTTAGAGACTTTTACGCTAGAGCAATTAAATAAAGTCCCAAATGGTTATAGTAATAATATTTTTTGGAATATTGCGCATACTGTTGTAACGCAACAGTTGCTAGTGTATAAGTTTTCTGGGTTACCTTTGGTTGTTAGTGATGCACTTGTTGAGGCATACAAAAAAGGAACAAAAACAGAACGAGCGGTTAGTCAAGCTGAAGTTGATGAAATAAAGGATTTACTATTTAGTACTATTGAAAAAACTGAGGAAGATTATAAAAACGGAGTCTTTAAATCTTATCAAGAGTATACTGTGTCTACAAAAAGTACATTAAAAAGTGCAGCAGATGCTATCGTATTTAATAGCTTTCATGAAGGGATCCACTTGGGTTACATCCTAGCGCTCAAAAAAAATATTTAGTAGTTAATATATTGATCTACTACGGTAAAAGGTATGGTAAACTCTAGTAACTGTGTGTTGACATGACCTAAGTCAAAATTGTCGTATATTATAATTACTCCGTTGTCATTAAAGCCAATGGTTTCTGGTAGTTTAAAGTCGCTAGTGTCGTTGTTTATGCTTGTGTAAGTAGTCATTAACTCCTTGTCATAATACTTTTTGACAATAGCTTTAAAAGCGTCAATATCGTTAATAAGCTCTTTTGTTGTTAATGATTTTCCATTGGTTAAATCAAAATTAAAAAACTTAAACTTTAAGTTGCTACTTGCAGCTCCTGTGTTGATACTTCCATTCATGGATATACAAACTAACGCTTCGTTTTGGTAAGATACTTCTCCATCAATTAAAGCTTCCCATCTTGGAAATTTACTGTCAAAATCGGATAAAAATGATTTATTAAAATTAGTGTAAGCCTCGTTAAATGCTGCAATGCTTTCTTCAATAGTTTCTTTTTTACTTTTAGCACTATCTATATTTAATATCTGACAAGCAAAATTGTTAAGTGTAGCATTTATGTTTTTTGCAGTTTTGGTTTTACCATTTGCTTTAGGCAAAACGATTTCTACAAAGGTTTCTTTTTCTTTGGATATTTGGGTTTCAGAAAAAGTAATAGTCTTGTCTTTTTGACAAGAGGTTGTCATTATTAAGCAGTAAACTACAGTAATAAGTAACGATTTAGAGTTGGATAAAGTGTTAAACATAGACTAAAGATATTGTTCTAGTTTGAATACAGCGAATTAAAAACTATTTTTATTGTTAACAAAAGTTTTCTTCATGAAATTTAATACAAAAACAATACATGGTGGTCAAAAACCTGATCCAGCTTATGGTGCAGTAATGCCACCAATATATCAAACATCAACATATGCACAATCAACACCTGGAGGTCATAAGGGTTTTGAGTATTCTAGAAGTCATAACCCAACAAGGCAGGCTTTAGAAAATGCATTTGCTAGTTTGGAAAATGGCAATTTTGGATTAGCATTTGGATCTGGATTGGCAGCTATTGATGCAGTTATAAAATTATTAAAACCTGGAGACGAAGTTATATCTACTAACGATTTGTATGGTGGCACCTACCGTTTGTTTACCAAAATTTTTGAAGGCTTTGGTATTAAATTTCATTTTATTGGTATGGATAATGCTGCTAATATAGAAAAGTACATAAACGCAAATACTAAATTAATTTGGGTAGAAACACCAACTAATCCAATGTTAAATATTATTGATATTGCTGCAGCTTCAAAAATTTCCAAAAAGCATAACATACTATTGGCAGTCGATAATACGTTTGCTACACCTTATTTGCAGCAACCTTTGGATCTTGGAGCAGATATTGTTATGCATTCTGCAACTAAATATCTTGGTGGACATAGTGATTTGGTCATGGGAGCTTTGATAGTAAAAGATCACAACTTGGCTAAAAAACTATATTTTATACAAAATGCTAGTGGAGCAATCTGTGGTCCTCAAGATGCTTTTTTAGCTTTACGCGGAATAAAAACATTACACGTTAGGATGCAGCGTCACTGTGAAAATGGTAAGGCTGTAGCCGAATTTTTAAAGTCGCATCCTAAAGTAGAAACGGTCTATTGGCCAGGATTTGATACGCATCCAAATCATACCATTGCTAAACTACAAATGAGAAATTTTGGAGGTATGGTTAGCTTTGTTACTAAAGGAAATAATTATGATCAAGCTATTAAATTTGTTGAAAACCTTGAAGTATTTACACTAGCCGAATCCCTAGGTGGTGTCGAGTCACTGTGTGGACATCCAGCAAGTATGACGCATGCTAGTATACCAAAAGTAGAACGCGAAAAAATTGGTGTTGTTGATAGTATGATAAGGCTAAGCGTTGGAATAGAAGATGCTGAAGATTTAATTAATGATTTACAACAAGCCTTAGGTTGATATCTAGGTTGTAAACATAAAAACGGTCAAGTTTTTAACTTGACCGTTTTTTATATTGTAATTTGATTAATTAATCAAGGTAATAAATGTATCCAACATTTAACCAGACTAACCAATCATTGTATTTGTTATATTCTAACTGGTGGTTTAAACCATCAATCCAATCGTTAAAATAATATTGACCTCTCAGGTCTAACATTAAGTCAGAAATTGTATTTAATTTATATCGTACACCTATACTAGATACAACAGACCAAGTGCTGCCACCACTAATGTCAATAGGGTTTTCTAAAGGAGGTCTAGACCAAGGGTTATAAAAATTATTTAAGTTATTAATATTTCCAGGATCACCTTCGCCAAGGTATGACGTACTAACTTTAGGATTAAAAGATACATAATGCGCACCTAAACTAACAAATGGAGCAAATCGGTAACCAAACGCTTGAAAAGATCTAATGCTTAACGGAAAATACTCTATTTGCATTCCAATATCAAAGTTATTGGCTTCACCAGAGTGTGCTCTTAATCTATCTGCATCAGCACTAGTTTGTTCTGGTTGCACAAATAAACCAAGATGATCTAATTTAGTCTTGTTATAAGAAATTTCGGTACGTAATTTAAAGTGATCGTTAAAGTAATTGTCTGTAGTGTAGCAATTACAATCTGCTTGATAAGCAAAATTAATATAATGCACCAATCCAATACCAAAACCTGTGTTACCAGAGTTAGTCGAAAAATCATTACGTTCTCCAAAATCAGATTTAAAAGCAACAGGTCCAGTAATTATCCCAATTTCATGAGAGAAGCCTAACTGAGAAAATGCGTTACTAGTACTTAACAATATAAGTATGACTAGTATCAATTGTTTAAGGTTAAACATAATAAGGCTATGGTTTAGAGGCTATTTATTAAGCAAATATATAAAATCACGACGAACATACAAATTTTACAGATAACACGTAGTCTTTTATTTTAAATTTTAATATTTAGTAATTCTACTATAACGTTTGCGAAAATTAAAAAAAAATAGGTGTACAAATAAAGATAATGTATCTTTGTATCACATTTTTATGGATTGTATAACACTATCGTAATTATTTACATAATGAAAGATAAAATTGAAGCATTTTTAGATTTAGTAAAACAAAAAAATGGCAATGAGCCAGAGTTTTTACAAGCAGTACACGAAGTTGCAGAAACTGTAATTCCGTTTATAGAAGAAAATCCAAAATATCAAGGTAAGATGTTGTTAGAGCGTATGGTAGAGCCAGAACGCACAATAATTTTTAGAGTACCTTGGATTGATGATAAAGGAAATACACAAGTTAACAGAGCTTTTAGAGTTGAGTTTAACTCGGCAATTGGACCATACAAAGGTGGATTACGTTTTCATCCATCAGTAAACCTAAGTATTTTAAAATTCTTAGGATTTGAACAATTATTCAAAAACTCTCTTACAACTTTGCCAATGGGTGGAGGAAAAGGAGGAAGTGATTTTGACCCTAAAGGAAAAAGCGATAACGAGGTCATGCGTTTTTGTCAATCTTTTATGACAGAATTATTTAGACATATTGGAGCAAACACAGACGTGCCAGCTGGAGATATAGGAGTTGGTGGACGTGAGATAGGATATATGTTTGGACAATACAAACGTTTAAAAAACGAATTTACAGGAGTATTAACTGGTAAAGGATTATCTTATGGTGGATCTTTAATCAGACCAGAAGCTACTGGTTATGGTACAGTATACTTTGCAAAAAACATGTTAGCAACTAAAAACGATTCATTTGAAGGTAAGACAGTTGTTATCTCTGGATCAGGAAATGTTGCACAATATGCTTGTGAAAAAGCAACCGAGTTAGGAGGTAAGGTAGTAACTATGTCAGATTCTTCTGGATATATTTATGATAAAGATGGTATCGATGCAGATAAATTAGCATATATCATGGAAATCAAAAATGTTAATAGAGGTAGAATTAGTGAATATGTAGATAAGTATAGCTCAGCAACCTTCCATGAAGGAGAAAGACCTTGGAGTGTTAAATGTGATATTGCTATGCCATGTGCTACGCAAAATGAGTTAGACAAATCTGAAGCTGAAACTTTGGTAAATAATAATGTTATTGCTGTTGCAGAAGGTGCAAACATGCCAACAACACCAGAAGCAATTGAAGTGCTTCAAAAAGCTAAAGTATTGTTTTCTCCAGGTAAAGCATCTAATGCAGGAGGAGTTGCTACTTCAGGTTTAGAAATGAGTCAAAACTCTTTACGTTATAATTGGACTAGAGAAGAAGTAGATGCTAAACTAAATCAAATCATGGATGATATACATGCATCTTGTGTAAAATATGGTACTCAAAAAGATGGAACCGTAGATTATGTTAAAGGAGCAAATGTTGCTGGATTTGTTAAAGTTGCAGACGCTATGTTAGCACAAGGAGTCGTTTAAGATTTTATTGTAATTTTTATAAAAACCCCTTAGTTGCTTAATGTAACTAAGGGTTTTTCTGTTGTATAAAACAGACACACAATACAATAAATTATAGTATTTTTGAGTTTTATTAATTTACTTTTATAAATGTCTAAAATCAAAATAGTTTTCAATCTGTTTGTTATAGTGCTTAGTTGTCTTTTTGTGGTTAAGACTAATGCGCAAGATTTTTCTGACTCTTGGAAGGGTCATTTCTCATATTTAGACATTAAGGATGTGTCTCAAGGAAGCACTAAAATTATTGCTGCTGCAGAAAATGCTGTATTTATTTATGACAAAAACACTAATGTAATAGATAAACTTTCTACAATTAATGGGCTATCTGGAGAGACTATTTCTGCTATACAATATATAGAGGACAGTAGTTTGATACTACTAGGTTTTGAAAATGGTTTAATTCAAATTTATAAAGAAAGTGATAATACTATTTTATCTGTTGTAGATATTCTTGAAAAGCCAACAATTCCACCTAGTGATAAAAAAATTAATCATTTTAATGTTTTTGATGGCAAAGCATATATTGCTACAGATTACGGAATTTCTGTTTACGATATAAATAATTTAGAGTTTGGTGACACTTATTATATTGGTTCAAATGGTACGCAAATAGTTGTTTCGCAAACCACTATTTTTGAAGATAAAATTTTTGTAGCAACCTCTATAGGTATTAAAAGTGGAGCATTGTCAAATCCAAATTTAATAGATTATCAAGAATGGAACCATTTAGTAGGGTTTTATTGGTTAGGTATACAGGCAGTTGGTGATAAATTGTTTGCGACAAGAACAAATAGAAGTGTTTATGAATATACAACTAGTGGTGTTCAGCTTAAAGCAACTTACCCAAATAATATTGTAGATATTAGAGCTTTTGACAATCAATTAGTTGTTACTACAGAGAAAGAAGCTAATGTATATAATCCAGAGGGATTTGTAAATTTAGCACAAGTAGGAAACATACCAGAATATATTACTAAGTACACATGTGCTGTAATTGATGAGACTAATCAGATTTACGTAGGTACTGAAGGAACACTTTCAACAGCTAAACCTGGTTATGGTTTGTTAAAAACAAATGTTACTGATACCTCTATTCAAGAGGAAATACATCCTGACAGTCCATTATTAAATAAGTTTTTTAAAATAAAAACTTTAGCAGGTCATATTTATGGAACACATGGAGGTTATGATTTTTCATATAATCCTTATGCAATTACTACTAGAAAATCTGGGATTAGTCATTATTTTGATGATGCTTGGCAAAATATTACCTACGATTCTATTCAGCCAATTACTGCTTTTCCATGGTCTTTTTCTCATATATCTATTAATCCATTTAATCCTAACTTAGCATATATTAGTTCTTCTGTATATGGCGTCTTAGCTTTGGAGAATAATGAGCCAACGGAATTTTTTAACGGAGAAAACAGTACTATACAACCCTTTTTTACAGACAATCACTTTGTTTTTGCCTCAACTTTTGATGAAAACGGAACTTATTGGGTGTTAAATGCAAGATATGATGCACCTTTAAATAAGTACAAGGATGGTGAGTGGACTTCATATAGCTTTTTGGATTTAATGAATCCAGCTACGAGTAATAATGGTTTTTCTTCTATCGTATTTGACTCTAATAATAATATTTTTATGGGTACACACCAATATGGCCTTGTAGGGTTTAATGAAAATGGAGGAAATTATATTTTTGAACATGTTGTAGATGCAGAACAGAATATGCCATCACCTAGAGTAAAAGCAATAGCAATTGATCGAAATGGTCAACTGTGGTGTGGTACAGATTCAGGGTTAAGAATTGTGTATAATACAGAGCAATTTATGTCAGGATCTCCAGAAGTTGATAATATTGTGGTGTTAGATGATGGTATTGCTAGAGAGTTATTATTTCAACAATACATAACAGATATCGAGGTAGATGGATCTAATAATAAATGGATTGCTACTTTGGATACAGGTTTGTATTATTTTTCGTCAGACGGTCAAGAAACCATCTTTCATTTTACAAAAGATAATTCACCTTTACCTACAAACGATGTTTTAGATGTAGATATTGATAGTGTAAACGGTATTATATATATAGCTACAGACAAAGGTATGGTGTCCTTTCAGTCAGATGCCTCTAAACCTAAAAGTACCTTAGAAGATGCTTACGTATACCCAAATCCAGTACGACCTAATTTTAATATCCTAACCGAGAAGGTTAAAATTAGAGACATATCAGAAAACGTAAATATTAAAATTGTTGATATTGAAGGCAATTTGGTAGCAGAAGCAGAGTCTAGAACAAACTCTAGATTTAAAGGTTATAACCTTGAAATAGATGGTGGTACAGCACTCTGGAATGGTAAAAATTTAGGAGGAAATATTGTGGCATCTGGTGTTTATCTAATCATGCTAAACGATTTAGATACCTTTGAAACTAAAGTGTTAAAAGTGATGGTGGTTAGATAATGTTAACAACAACAAACGCTATTGTTCTCTCAAAACTTAGATTTAAAGATAACGACTTAATTGTTAAGTGTTATACTCAAAAACAAGGTGCGGTTAGTTACTTGCTTAAAGGGGTTTTATCCTCCAAAAAAGGAAATAAAAAAGTAGCTTACTTTCAATCGTTATCTCAACTCCAATTAAACACAGACTACAAGTCTAATAGGTCGCTGCAATATATAAAAGATGTAAAAACAGATTTTTTGTATACTTCACTTCATACAAATATATTAAAAAGTGCAATTGTAATGTTTTTGGCAGAAATCTTAGCTCAGGCATTACAAGAAGAAGAACAAAATGATGCACTTTATAGATATATACAAATCACATTACAGTGGTTAGATGCTAATGATAGTTATTCAAATTTTCATCTATTATTTCTTTTGGATTTAACTAAGTATCTTGGTTTTTATCCAGATCAAACAGAGATTGATACAGCTTCATATTTTAATTTAATGGATGGCGAGTTTCAGCATGAAAACAATTCTAAATATGCCATTACTGGCGAAAATTTAACACTATTAAAACAGTTGTTAGGCATGACATTTGATGATATAAAAACCATTAAAATTAGTGCAAAACAGAGGCAATCATTTTTAACTATAATTTTAGTCTATTTTGAACTACATTTAGGCAACTTTAAAAAACCAAAATCTTTACAAATCCTCAATGATGTTTTTAATTAAAAATATGAAATTATTATTAAGTTTATTACTAATAACTTTTTTTACACTTTCCTTGTCTGCTCAATCAATTACAGTGATTGATATAGACTCTAATCAACCCATTGCAGGCGTAGCTATTTACAATAAAAGTCAATCCAAAAGTCAAATTACTAATATAGATGGTATGGCTGATTTAAGCAATTTTAATGCTTCAGAGGTGCTATTCTTTCAGCATATTTCACACACAATACATCAAGTTAAAAAAAGTAATATTACTAATAGTAAAGTCTTCCTTGAGTCTAATGAACAAGGTTTGGACGAAATTGTTATTTCTGCCTCAAATTTTGGACAAACAAAAAGGGAGATTCCTAAAACAATAGCTACCATAAATGCCAAGGATATAAGCTTTACTAATCCTCAGACTAGTGCAGATTTATTAGAGGGAACAGGTCAAGTATATATACAAAAAAGTCAATTAGGAGGTGGTAGTCCAATGATAAGAGGTTTTTCTACCAACAGATTACTAATTACTGTGGATGGAGTAAGAATGAATAACGCTATTTTTAGAGGTGGAAATCTTCAAAATGTTATTTCTATAGATCCTTTATCTATTCAAAATACAGAGGTAACTTTAGGTGCAGGTTCTATTATTTATGGTAGTGATGCAATTGGTGGTGTAATGAGTTTTTATACTAAAAAACCTGAGTTTTCTTATACAGATACGCTTAACGTAAAAAGTAATGTATTGATGCGTTATGCCACTGCTAGTAAAGAAAAAACGGGACATATTGATTTAAATTTTGGTCTGAAAAATTGGGCGTTTTTAACTAATGTTAGTTACACGGATTTTGGAGATTTAAGAATGGGTAGTCATGGTCCTTCAGAATATCTAAGACCAGAGTTTGTAGTGACAAATAATAATCATGATGTTGTAGTACCTAATGATAATCCCAAAATTCAGAAAACAACAGGTTATGATCAAATTAATGTTATGCAAAAGGTTAGTTATAAAGCTAACGATGATTTAGATTTTGATTTAGGATTGTTCTATACCACAACCTCTGATTACTCAAGATATGATAGGTTGATACGTTATAGAGGTGATGATTTAAGATCTGCAGAATGGAATTATGGACCACAAAAATGGTTTATGTCTAATTTAAGCGTTACAAAAAGAAGCAGTAATGCAACGTTTTATGACAACATAAAAACAACTTTAGCTTATCAAAATTTTCAAGAAAGTCGAATGGATAGAGATTTTCAGGATACTGATAGAAATGTTAGAGAGGAGTCTGTGGATGCGGTTTCGTTTAATATAGATTTTGAAAAAGAACTAAGCACGACATCAAAAATATTTTATGGTTTTGAATATGTATACAATAAAGTAGGATCAATTGGTTTTACTGAAAACGTAGAGAATAATACTACTTTAAACACAGTGTCTCGTTATCCAGATGGTGCCACTTGGCAAAGTGCAGCTCTTTATGCTAGCTACAAATTTAGACCAACTAAAAAGTTTGTTTTTCAGACAGGTTTAAGATATAATACGGTAATCCAAAAGGTAGATTTTACAGATAATAACCAGTTTTTAGATTTACCATTTTCAGAATCTAATAATACCGCAAATGCTTTAACTGGGACTGCAGGTGTAACGTTTGTGCCTAATGAAACATTACAATGGAAATTTAACTTGTCCTCTGCTTTTAGAGCACCAAATGTTGATGATACAGGAAAGGTATTTGACTCAGAACCAGGATCTGTTGTAGTGCCAAATGATGATTTAGACCCAGAATATGCCTATAGTGGAGAGTTAGGTTTAAAGTTAAATTTTGACAAAGTGGTTATTTTTGATATGGCAACATATTATACTTATTTGGATAATGCTTTGGTTAGAAGAGATGGTACTTTAAATGGTGAATCACAGATTATCTATGATGGCGAGCTAAGTAATGTGCAATCTATGCAAAACGCTTCTAAATCTTGGATATATGGTTTTGAAGTTGGAGCGCAAGTTAATTTTTCGGATGCTTTTAAATTAACATCCCAATACAATATTATTGGTGGTACAGAGGAAACAGATGGTGTAGAAGTACCAGTTAGACATGTTGTGCCTAATTTTGGAAACACACATTTAGTATGGCAAAAAAATAAGGTTAAAGTAGACGGTTTTGTTAATTATAATAATGCGTTGTCATTTGACCAATTAGCACCTTCAGAAGCTGAAAAAGATTACATATACGCATTGGATCAAAATGGTAAGCCTTACTCACCATCTTGGTACACTTTAAATTTAAGAACACAATACGAAATTGGTGATGCTGTAGTGGTGTCTGCTGCTTTAGAGAATATTACAGATCAACGCTACAAAACGTATTCTTCAGGGATTGCGGCTCCAGGTAGGAACCTGATAGTCTCCTTACAATACACATTATAACAAAAAAAACCTCAATGTAAATATTGAGGTTTTTTTATAGTTTATTTTTTTAAAGCTTTTTTACTAAGTATTATGCCATTACTTAATTCAATTTGTGCAATATAAGCAGTTGGATTAAGATTTGTAAGGTTGTAAGTTTCGGTGTTATTTTCTCCTTTTAAATTGTATAACAATCTACCCAACATATCATAAATTTTTATAGATTTTATGGTCAGGTCTTTGTTGTTTAATGAAAACGTCACAGTATCATTCTGGTCTTCGTAAATTATTAAATTCTCAGATGTAATAAGTGTTTCGTTAACAGATAAACTAGGTTGATTAAATACAATTTCAAATCTATTATTAAATTCACCTGCTTCTGCAGTAAATGAATAATCTCCTGCATTTAAATCTTGATAAGTGTTAGTAAGATTATCTTTTAAGTAAATCGTGTTGTTTGATAAAAATTCACCTTGAAACTGATTAATAGATATAGTATAAATTGTTGGTGTATTAATGTTATTGAAAAAACCTAGGTTTATAGTTTCGTTTAAATCTAAATCGCTTGGTGATTTACCTTGAATTGCTAATTTTTTTGAGTCACTTGGTAATACTGAGTAAAATGAAAAATCAGCAATGGTTGCACCATTTTTTTTAGCATCGTAATATGCTCCATCATTGGCAGCAGTTGCACCAGGAACATAACCAATAACTGTTTGGTTAAACAAACCTGTATCTGTTGTCATATTTAACCATAATTTGTTATTTGTAATTGTAGCTGTAGCTGAATTTGTATTGGATGCTCTAAAAAACTGAGTGTTATTATTTGTAACACGCATGGCATTATTAAAAGTAACAGTACCAGTTGTAGATGCAGGATTGTCTGAATATGTTACAAAAAAACCTTGACCAGAAGGTATGTGTCTAGTAGGTGTTATTCCGTCTCCACCAGCAAGTTCTGCTGTTCCATTAATTCTAGCATAGTCACTAAACGAAAAATTTAAGGCTTGATTACCATTAGCTGTACCATCAGGAGCTGTTGCGTGTGACCATAAATATAATTCGCCATCAAGTTTACCATTGGTTGGATTAGATAGGTAATTGTTTTCTGCAAAAAATAAATCAACATCAATAGCAGAAGGATATGGATTTCCTATTAAATTCCAGTTGGTGTCATTTGTTTCGGTATCATTTCTCTCAACAGGAACCGTTATATTTCCATTATTTAAAGTACCTCTAAATGAATAGCTATAACTACCAGCTCCAAAAATGAAAGCGTCTTGAGAATGTGTAGCAGTATAGCCAACGCCAGGAGCCATTAAATCGCTAGATCCTTTTAAAAACCAAACATCTCCATTGTCATCGATGTCATCTATTCCTGGACCATTAACTAAGGTGTTATCATTATTTGTTTCGTATTGTGAGTCAACAAAGTTTGCTGCGTTAAATTCAAATCGTCTATATTGACTAGATTGAAACAAGGCGTTGCCAAAAGTTTCGTTAGCAACAGGAGAACTCCAATAGGTGTATTCATACCATTGATTAATAAAGGACGTATTTCTTTCTACTACAGCTGCATTATCTGTTGTAAAAAAGGAACTGCCTGTATCATCATAAGTTGCAGAGTTGTCTACTTGTACAAAAGAGCCTGTATTTTGAATAGCTATACGACCATTATTTGTTACATCTGTAATAATTTGGACATACTCATTAGATGAAACGGTAAGATTAACTCCAGGATTTATAACTAGGCTACAAGCAGTAAAACTAGGTTGACCAACAGTACTAGTGTTATAGTTGCTAGCCAAAATAGCAGTGGTAGATCTGTTTGGAGTTGTTGGTAGCCAATTTGTGCCATCCCAAGTTACAGTTGAGGTGCAATTTTGAGTTCCCCAAATCTCAATGTTATCTATAGCTATATCCTCTTGACCTTGATTAAGTCTAAATCTAATACTAATATCCAAAAGGTTACCAGTTCCGGTAATGGGTCTAGTATGTTGTGTAAAAGTATCTGTAATTGCTACACCATCACCAATACCATCAAAATCAGTATCTATTAAAGGCGCTCTGTTTGCGCCACCATTATCATTTTCTATCCATAATAAATCAGAGTTGGTTCCGCTATTATCAATATTGTAAGTAAATCTTACACTGTCATTATTATCCCAATGTTCTGTTCTAGTTCCACCGTTAGTAGTTTGGTCGTCTTCCGCTAAGTGTACTCTAAATTCTAAGTTTGTATAATTACTTATGTCTATATTTTCAATAAACAGTCTAGCAGGTAAAGGTGCACCTTCACCATCTGTGTCTTGTGCTGCAAAGTAAAAGCCTCCTTGTAAATTATTAAATAAGACTCCATTTGGACCATGGTTAAAGTCTGTTCCGTCTGTTCTTAAAAAGTAGTCGCGACCATTGTCTGTAAATTCGGTAATATTAGTCGTGTAGCCACCAGGAGTTTCAAAATTTAATTCGGCGATTTTAGTTTGTGATAAACAGAATGAAACGGTAAGTAAGCATACTATTAAATGTAAAGATTTAACTTGCATTGAGGGTTTTTTAAAAAGATTATAGCAAGCTAAATATAGTTTGTAAACTTTTTTAGAACAAAAAACTCCAACTTTATTAGTTGAAGTTCTTTTTTCTATGATAAAGTGTAAGTTGTAATTACTGTTTGATAGCTTTTTTAGAAATTAATTGGCCATCACTTAATTGTATATGTGCGATGTAGGAAGCTTGACTTAGGTTTGAAAGATTATAAGTTTCAGTATTAGAGTTTCCTTTTAAATCATATAATAATCGACCTAAAACATCATATATTTTAATAGACTTTATGGTTAAGTTTTGACTTGTTAAGCTAAATGTTATATCGTTATTTTTGTTTTCGATTATCGAAATATTTTGTGTTACACTTGTTTCTTCGTCAATGGAAAGGCTTGAGTCTTTAAACACAATTTCAAACCTATCATTAAAGGTGCCTGTCTCTGATGTGAAATTATAGTCGCTATTTGATAAGTTATGAAGACTTGACAATAAGTTGTCTTTTAAATAAACGGTGTTGTTGGATAAAAAGTCTCCTTCTAGTTGTGCTATTGAGAACGTGTATACCGTTGCTGTTGTAATATTTGTATTAAATCCTACAGGTATAACTTCGTCTATAGTTAAGCTCTCTGGAGCTTTACCTTGTATAGCTAGTTTATCAGAATCACCAGGAACTGAAGTAAATATTTCGGCAGCATTATTATTATAAAGTGTTTTGTTAGCGTCATAGGCTTTACTGTCTTTTCCATCTGTTGCACCATTTACATAAGCTACTAGTATTTGATGAAACACACCTGTGTCTGAGGTTAGGTTTACCCAAAGTCTGTTGCTTAATGTATTACTAGATCTAAAAAACTGGTCATTACTTGTGGCATCCGCAGTACGTAAACTATTATTAAACGTTACACTACTATTAGCAACTCCTTGTACAAAAAAGGCTTGACCAGATGGTATATAACTGGTTGGTATAATACCATCTCCTCCTGCTGTGTTACCACTTCCAGTTGTAATGATGGCGTAATCACTACTATTAAAATTTGCGCCTTGATTCCCGCTTGCATTTGCATTTGCAGGTGTATTGTGTGACCATAAATAAGCGACACCTTGTATAGAAGCAGCGTTATTAGTTAAAAATGCATTAGCATCTATTGCAGATGGATAAGGGTTACCAATTAAATTCCAGTCTTCATCTCCATTTGCTCCATTATAAGCAATTGGGCTAGTAATAATTCCGGTATTAAATGCGCCTTCAAAAGTGTAAGTGTATTGTGAGCCGACAGAAAAACCAATTGGCGAATGCATAGATATGTATCCAACACCAGGAGTCATTACTGTGCTTCCTGGTATTAATGCCCAATCATTTCCATCGTCATCAATTCCGTCTGGTCCAGGAGTAAAAGTATTGGTGTTATTGATTTCAGTTAGATTATCTAAAAAGTTAACAGCATTAAATACATAGCGTCGACTTGGATTAGCAAAAGCTAAACCTTGTCCAATGGTAGTATTTTCAACTGGCGAACTCCAATAAGTGTATTCATAAATACTATTAAGTGGTGTAGTACGTTTGTTAACTAAAGATAATCCATCAGTATTTAGCGTAAATGTTGCTGCATCGTTATTCTGAACAAAGTTTCCTTGTGTTTCGATATATAATTCTCCGTCAACAACAACGTCATTTTCAATTTCCACGTAAGTGTTATTATTTACGGTTAATCTAAATTCTGTTCCAGAAGGATTGCTATTAATAGTTAAAGAACATGCGCTAAAACTACCAAAGGTTGCAGTGTCATAACTATCGTTTATGATTACTTTGGTGTTTAAGTCTGGAGTACCATTGTCCCAAGCGCCTAAAGTCCAAGTTGTTGTGCCTACGTTTATACGTGCTGCATTTGTGGCAGTACTACAAGATGCATCTTCAGTCACCTCGCAATAAAATTGGTAATCTTGTAGGTCTGCTCCTGCGATTGATAATGTGGTTGAGGTTTCTCCAGTGACTGTTCCTGGAGCAAAAGATGAACTAATTACACTAGTCCATCCATTAGAAACCGTATCGTTATAATACCATTGATATGTTAACGTTCCTGAGTTTCCTGGTGTTGCTGCTGTAGTAAATACAATAGCGTCGTTACAATTATTTATGTCTTGAGGCTGTAAGGTTATTGTAGGTGTATTAGTAAGTATTACAAACGTACCTAAGTTACTTGTGTCACCTGATGTTGCTGTTGTCCATTCGGAAGCATCAAATGCTGTATTTGGGCTAACCACGTCAGTATTTCTTCTATAGACATAACCTGTTGCACCAACTAGAGTGTCATGGAAGTCATCCACAACAACGCCTGTTGCTACTAATGTAAGTTCAAGCCTATCGTTGTCATTAAATCCTGCTGTAGAGCCACCAAAGATAAAATCATGTGCGCTTCCTGTGTCTGTACTGATCTTTCCTACTAATACTTGACCGTCAGCTATTGTGCTTCCTGTTCCTGTGGCTGGGAATGTATAAGTGTGTGAACTGGTAGTGCTGGTTAATGTACCAAAACGATTAATTTCATATAATGTTAAATCGACAGTAGCTCCTGTTCCGTTAAAAATTTCGACATAACCTAAAGATCCTGATGAATTGTCATAGACTTCAGTCATCATTAATCCTGTAGTACTACCACAGCTTCCAGAATTATCAATTAATGTAAATGGTGTACTTGCAGGACAACCTAAATCATCTGTGATTTCAATAATTCCTGATGTTGCTCCTGTAGGAATTGTAACCTCCATTGTGGTCGCAGATAGATTATTAACTGTAGCAGCTAGTCCGCTTACAGTTGCTGTTGCTGTTGTTAAATTTGTACCTGTTATTGTTACAATAGTGTTTTCTGGACCAGATGTTGGTACTATTGTTATACTTCCAGGATTGCATAATCCATTACCTTGTACTGTAAACGTAAAAGGATTCTCGTCTAAATCGTTATTAGTAATTGTAATGGTAGCAGTTCTGGTGCCAGAAGCCATAGGCGAAAATGTTATTTCAAAAAGACCTGGTGGATTTTGATTTGGTGTGACCGTAAAAGGTGCAGGGTTTAAACTTATGGTAAAATCACCTGGATTAATTCCTCCAACAGCAATGTTGGCAATATCTAAATTAGCTGTTCCAATGTTTTGAATTCTATAAGACTTAGTTTGAGAGTTTCCTATGTTTTGAGCAGCAAATAATGTATTGTCTAAGCTGCTTGGTGTAATATCTCCATTAGCAATATCTGGAAAGGCTCCCAGATTACCTTCTACATTAATCTCTTGTTCTGGTGTAGTACCAGTACCTTGTAGTAAAATAGTACAAGTACCTTCATCTGCATCATTGTTGTTTATTGTAAGTGTAGCGTTTTTAACACCTATGGTCGTAGGCGTAAATCTAACAGTTACAGTTTGCGTACTACCTGCTGTAACAGTAAAAGGTGTTGCAGGTGTGACAATACTAAAGCTAGTTGCGTCTGTACCACTTAGTACTAAGGAAGCGATATCTAAATCTAAAGTTCCATCATTATCAATATCAAAAGTAATATCTGTATTAAATCCTGTGGCTTGCGATCCAAAAGCTATAGAGTAACCACAAGCTTGGTCTGTATTAGAGGTGTCAACTAGCTGTAATTCTGGAATAGAACAAGGAGAAATTAAAGTGTTTGCTCCAGGTGAACCACCTGTTGCAACTTCTTGCCAGTTACTACCAGTATTAGAGTTATCTAGAGTAGCATCAATAACATGTAATGTTGAGCCATTACCATTTGCTCCATCAGTACTGTTGAACACTACTGAGTCAACAATAGATGTTCCATTTGCAGCGTATAGGACAATAGTCTCACTTGTATTATTAAGGTTATTTGTATTATTAATCGAAGCACTTACACCATAATCTGACATGAAAGGGCAATCATTATTATATGATCCATCTCCATTACTACCTAGTGATACCGTAATACACGTACCAGCTGCAATACTTGTAGCAGCAGGAAAAGTAAACAATACACTTCCGTTATCTACAATATAGCTGTTTAAATCTTGCGCGATTCCAGACAAATTACATATTTCTATCCACTCATCATCACCACCAGAAGAGTTGTAAGATAATTCAGTAATAACAACATCTGCTAAAGGAGCTAAAACGTCTCCAGATAGTGCAACAGTTTTATTAGTTGCCAATGCGCTTGTAGCTGTTATATCTCCAGTATATGTGTTAACTGTCAAACCAGCAGCTAAGCGCGTGTAAATTGTGGTAGAAGCGACTGTTCCTGTTGTTGGAACTAAGCTTACTGTAGCGCCAAAACCGGAACCTGAAGTTGTTGAAATTTCATAATTAGTTGGTGCAGTAAGTAGTAAATTGGAGGTTAGTAAAAAACCTTCAGCAGTAAACGTTTGCTCTGTAGATGGACCTGCTCCAAGGGAATAATCTAATCCTGTTAAAGCTGTTGGATTTAATACAATTGTTGGTCCTGTAGGGGCATCTCCTTCTATTAAAACATCATCTATAACCCAAGTTTCGTTATTCGAGTTATTAGACATTTCAATTTTTATTCTAAGATTTGATGAGCTCGGTAGATTTGTGATTGATAAATAACTATAACCATCTGCAATACTGTATCCTCCAGTAGCTGGATTAAATACTGTGGTAGTATTGTTTCCATCGTAATTAATAGATGCAATACCTGTTCCTGCGTTAGTGCCACTAAATCCCCATTTAGCGTTGTTATTTCCGTTAATTTCTAATTCATCGGAGTAGGTTGTCCCACCATCAGTACTGATGGAAATTATTACATAATCTGAACCATCTGCACCATTACCTGAAGTGCCTGCAAATGATGCTAATCTAACACTAAAGTCAATATTAGAATAAGTTGAAGCGTCCACAGGAGAAAACTCTATTGTTCCCGTTGTGTTATTAATGCCAAAACCAGTAGTTGCAGAAACGTAGTTTGGTGTATTAGGGAAAAGCCCTGAGCCAATTATTGTTGTTCCTGCTGAATTTGTGTAATTTAAAGTGGGTAAACCACCATCAAAATCTTGCAGGCCAATTGTTGTTTGACTAAAAGTAAAAGTGATTGAAAATAGCAGTAATATAGAGAGTAGATTTTTTTTCATAATCAGGGAAATTGGTCAATCAGTTAGTTAAGTTGTTTTACAAACATAATAACGCACCATTAATTTAATCTTTAAAGTTTATTATTATAATGTTATTTTTAGCACATGAACATTACTAATACTTTTACTGTAGACGAAGCTAAAAAAAAGCTAGAGCATTATTGTGCGTATCAAGAACGTTGTCACCAAGAGGTTAGACAAAAACTAAAAAGTATGCATATGATACCTGAAGCAACAGATATTATAATTGTACACCTTATGGACCATAATTTTCTTAATGAAGAACGTTTTGCTAAATCTTTTGTTCGAGGTAAGTTTAGAATCAAAAAATGGGGTCGTCGTCGACTATTACTCGAATTAAAGAAAAAGGATATATCCAAATATAATGTAAATCAGGCGTTTAGAGAAATTGAAGAAGCGGAGTACATCGAAGTTTTTAATGATTTAGCCGAAAAAAAAGCACAAACTTTAAAAGAGACCGACAAATACAAGAAAAAGAAGAAGCTTATTGACTATTTATTGTATCGTGGGTGGGAAAATCATTTGGTTTATGATAAAGCCAATGAATTGATAAAATAGGACATAAAAAAACCTTTTAATGTATGACACTAAAAGGTTTTTTTATGATGTAATTTTAAGTGCTATAAGTTGAAAACAGCACCAACATTTACGGTAAATTGATTATGAATTTTTTCAGCAGGAGTTAAAATATCCGAATTGTATTTGGCAAACGTTGTTCCAAATTCTGAAAATATTCCAAAACCACTAGAGAAAAAGTAACGCATTCCTAAATGTCCACCAAAGTTTTTTAAACTTAAGCTAATACCAGGATATAAATCAAAATTATCACTAATGTTTAAAACGCTACCTAAGTTAGCATTAAAACGACCTTCAATCTCTACTCGATCTTCAAAATCTGCACTTAAACCATTATTTAAGTTTAATGCGTAACCAGTTACTACTCCAACAGATATGTTTTCGCCTAAACCATAGTCGTAAGTTACAGTAATACCGTTAACGTTATCCTGAAAGTTTGCTCCGATTTGTAATTTTTGATCGCCTTTTCCTTCAAAAGACTGAGCGTTTACTAATCCTATAGTTAGTAATACAGCTAATAAAAGTAATCCTCTTTTCATTTTAATTTGCTTTAAAGTTTTTGTTTGTATTAACAATGGCTTTATTGTTTTTCCAATTAATCCATTTTTGACCTTTAATACGTCGCATTAAGTTGTCAAAATTACGCATTATAAAGACATTGTATACTGCTTTACTTAAATTTTTTGGATTTCTGGCTATTGCACGTAGGCTCATGGAAAAACCTGGTGTTATGTAGCGCATGTAATGCCAATAGCCTTCTGGCATGTATAAAACTTCACCATGGTTTAATTGACATTGCCAACCTTTAGCATTTTTTAAAGCAGGCCATTTTGCAAAATCTGGATTAGAAAAATCTATATCTTCTCGTGTAATTAAAGCAAATGGGACTTTATATAAATGCTTGTTTTGTTGTTGATCAAATAAAATAACTTGTTTTTCGCCTTCAAAATGAAAGTGAAAAATATTTGCTAAATCTATATCATAATGCATGAAGGTGTAGCTGTCGCGACCTCCAAAAAAAAGCATAGGCAATCCCTTCATTAGTCTTAAACCAAAGTCTGGAAAGCTAAAATCCTTTTGAAGCTGAGGGACTTCTTTTAAAATATTCCATAAAAATATTCTAAATTTTGTTGGCTCGCGTTTAAGCAAATCAACATAGTCACTCATTTTCATTTTAGCGTGTGGCTCATTAAACCCATCTTTATGGTCAACTGGTCTGTCGTCATATAAAGGGACTGTTTTGTCTCCAGCAACTGTTTTAATATACTCTAAATTCCATTTAGAATATGCAGGCCAATCTGTTATAAACTGCTCAATAACAACAGGTTTTTGAGGCTTAAAATAGTTTTTAATAAATTCCTGTTTTGTTATTGTTTTAACTCTTGGTATGTCTTGAAGGTTTAAACTCAAATTTTTAAAATTAGGGTTCAAAGTTAATAAAACGTTACCAAAAAAAGTGTAAATGTTTGTGTTACACTTTAGTTAAAGTTAAAACGCATACCAAATAACACGTTACTTGGAGGCATTGGTGTAAAACCAGTTTCGATATAATCTGCATCAAAAATATTACTTGCAGTAGCTGTAAACTCTAATTGTTTAACAGTTAAAATTAAAGAGGCATCCCAAACATTATAGCTTTGTCCTGTTGTACGTTCGGCATGTTTATAGACGATGTTTTGTCTAACATTTTTAAATAATTGCGTGCTTAAGCGTGTTGTGTAATGATGCTTTAAAGTGTTTAAAGAGTATCGTGATAATTCTTTATTTTGATCTAAAATATCATCTTCTAAAAAGGTGTATCCAATAGCTAAGGATTGATTATAATCTGAAATTTTAAAATTGTAAGAGGCATCTACTTCAAACCCTTTGGTATTAACTTCTGCAATATTGGTCGCTGTATAAATAGTTTCAGTAGCATTAGGCCTAATAAAATCTATAAGGTTTTTTGCATCTCTGTTAAATAAAGCTATCGTTCCGGAAAAATTATTAGTGTTGTATTTTATACCAAGCTCTTGTGCAAACGCTTCTTCAGGCTCTAAATTAGCATTTCCAGAGGTTCTGAAATCATTATAAAATAGGTCTGTATAGGTTGGGATACGGTAAGTATAACCAATGTTTCCGTAAAGCTTTATATTGTCGTTAACTTGGTAGCCAAGATCTAATCCAGGAAAGGCATGAAATTTAAAATCTGAAAAGTATGTTACTGCAATTCCTGGAGTGATATCTAGTTTATCCTCTAGGAATTTAAATTGGTGTTCTAAAAATAGGTTAGTCATAAATCGATTACGATTCCCTAAATTATTACTTCTAATATATATTTTAGAAACATCAACACCAAAACCAGTAACACCAGCTGTTGATGTATAAGATGCATTTACTTCTGCTCCCATTTTGTCAGTAATGTGAAGGTTTCTAAAAAATGAAGGATCCTCACGTTTTAGTAAAAATAAATCTTCGTTACGTTTCCAATAAATACGAGGTTTAATTTTAAGTTTTTCTGTATTAAAAGTTGTTGTAAATCCAATTAAACTGTTTTTAGTTTCTTCATATTCATTAAAAGCTGGATTGGTCGTGTAAAAGTTTTCTGCTCCAAATTTACGGTCAGAAAAAGTTGTAATCATCTCTATAGCTTGCGCTTTTTTGTTAAATACACTTTTTATAAAGTAGTTAGTATTGTCGTAGTCTGAGTTGTTTCGGTAACCCTCAGATGTCATTTTACCAACGTGAATAATGTGTGACGAGTTGTCCAATTCTGTGCCAACAGTAACACCTGCATTTAATTGACCAAAAGAACCAGTTTCTAAATTTGCCGAAACCGAATTGTTTAAATTAGTTTTAGTTACAATATTTATTGCTCCTGTAAATGCGTTTTGACCAAATACTCTAGCAGCAGGACCTTTTATAATCTCGATACGTTCAATAACCTCAATAGGTAAGGCTGCGTTCATGGTGTGGTGACCAGTTTGTGCATCGTCCATTTTTATACCATCAATTAATAATAATGTTTGGTCAAAACCACCACCTCTAATATATAAATCGGCTTGACTACCAGCAGTCCCACGACGTCTAATGTCTACTCCTGCAACTTGTTGTAATAGATCTGCAACATTGGTTGCTGCACTATTTTTTATGTCTGAAGACGAAATAACAGTAATAGTTCTTGAGTTTTCCTTAAAAGGAAGCTCAATTCTAGAGGATGTAATTATAACCGAGTCTAATTGCTGTTGTTGCTCTAAATCTTGAGCATAAGATGTTAAAGATAATAGCCCAATTAAAGTAAATAAGTAAGTAAATTTCATAATAAAATATATTCGCATTTTTTGCGATGCAAAATTCGTAACTTTCCGGATCACTAAAGTAGTCCAGTTTTAAAACAATGAGTAGTCCGGTTGAAGATATATTACAAACGTTAATTCATTTTGAAAAATCGCCAAACACTTCGATTTATATTCAGATAGCACAACAAATGATAAATGCTATCCAACGTGGTTATTTACAAGAAGGAACAGCATTACCAGGAACACGAAAATTTAGTAACTTATTTAGTATAAATAGAAACACTGCTGTTGCTGTTTATGACGAGTTAGCCTCACAAGGTTGGGTGGATATTATAGCTAATAAAGGTACTTTTGTTTTAATGCCAGAACGTAAGACTGCAACTATAAAAGGTGTTTTGCAAGGTGTGGAGCAATTAAAAACGTATCCAGAGGTTGCTGGATTTAGGTTTCAGTCGTCTTTTAATTTGGCGTCAACTGAAGAGTTTTCAGTTAGTAATTATGTGGTTAACGATGGGCAACCTGATTTAAGATTGCATCCAACTTATCAATTTTCTAAATGGTATAGTGCTTCCATGAAGCGCACTTCCTTAATATCTAAATGGAATCAAACCCAAGAGCAATCCTACACAACTTTTAATATTCAGTTGTGTAATTATCTAAACGCGACGCGAGGTTTTTATATCAAGCCTAATAATATTGTAAGTACACGTAGTACAGAAATGAGTTTATATATCATTTCTCAACTATTAATACAGCAAAAAGATGTTGTGCTTGTTGGTAATTTAAGTCATTATAAATCTAATATGATTTTTCAGCAAGCAGGTGCAAATTTAATTACTATTCCTGTAGATGCACATGGTATTGATGTGGATTTTATCGAAAAAAACTTTACTAAAAATAGTATTAGATGCGTGTATGTGTGTGCACATAGACAATATCCAACAACAGTGACATTGACAGCAGAGCGACGTTTAAAATTATTGCAATTAGCTAAAGCCTATAATTTTGCTATAATTGAAGATGATTTTGATTACGACTTTCAGTTTGAAGGATCAGCAATGTTACCTATGGCTAGTGCAGATGTAGAAGGTGTGGTTATATACTTAGGGCGTTTAGGGCAGTCTTTTTTTCCTAGTTTTCAAATAGGGTTTGTAGTGGCTCCAGAAAACATTATAAATGAAGCTAAAAATTACCTACAAATTCTGGACAAACAAGGCGATTTAATTCAGAAGCAAATCCTGACAGAATTAATATCTGAAGGCGAAATACATAGGTTAATTAAAAAAAACATAACTATTTACAAGCAACGACGTGATTATTTATGTGCTTGTTTAATGACTCATTTTAAAGATGATGCTACTTGGCAAGTTCCTACAGGAGGTTTAGCGGTTTGGATAAATTTTAAGCCTCGTATATCACTTATAAAATTAGCTGAAAAAGCAAAAACGTACGATTTATTTTTACCAAAAACCATATTGTATCAAAGCAAAACGGTTTGTGCTATACGTTTTGGTTTTGGGCATTTAAACGAGACTGAAATTGAAACCATTGTTAATATTTTAAAGCGTTGTTTTGAGGCGCTAAGGCATCCATCGATTAATTAATCTGTATAAACTTTTGTACCATGATCTTTGTACTGCTTTTTATCCATCCACTTAAAGTCGCCTGCTTTGGTTGCATCAAGCATGTTGGCGTTTAAGGCATCTGCAAGTAGTAAGGCAAGGTTAAAGGCTTCTTTTTTATTTTGTGTAGTGCTAGCTTCAATTTTTTTATTATTTGTGCAAAAAAGATTGATAGCATAAATGTTTTCTGTAATGTTTGTGGATGCTGTGCTAACCCAAACCGCTGTGGTTAAGTTAGTTGAAAAAACAGAAACATAATCTATTTTTGGAAGCGGTAGCCATTTACCAAAGTTAAGACCTAAAATGGAGTAAGTTTTTCTGTAGGTATTTGATTTTAAATCTATTTGACAGCCCTCCGTTTGTAATAATAAAATGCTAAATGCTATAGGTACAATGCCATATATAAGACCTGAAAATACAATGTACAAACACAGTATTGCAATTGTAATACCAAGGATGGTTTTCCATATTGGTACTTTTTTAATGTAGTCTACGGTATATTTCATTTAAAAAAAATCTATTTAATATCAAATTCCGTGTTACAATTAGCACATCTGTATTTATCTTTTGAATAGAAGGGAAGTGTACCAGAGATAAACCCGAATATAAATGCGAAAAAAGATTTTAAACTTGTAATTGTAGAAAACAATTGTACTTCTGTACTATTACAATTTGGACAGTGTATTGCTTTGCCTTCATCATCAATAGAGTATTTATTAATACTCTCTAATATGTGCTGTGCTTGCATAGCATCTGTAGCCAAAACTTTTAATTTAACACCACCTATTGCATTGCTAACCAATGGGTCTGTGTCAATAGTAATATTGTCACTTAAAAAGACTTCAATACCTTCAGACTCTAACCTTCCCTTTATTATTTGGGCTTCTGATGAGTACTGGAATTTAGCTATAGTTTTAAAGGTTTGAGACATAGACTATTGATTTGATGTTTTTGTTAAATATACGACGTGTTGTTTCATTTTTAAAATGAAATTAAAGTAAAGAATAATCTATTTTATAAATATTATTATTGTTTTTCGATAATTTTATTATATTTGTTATTGTTAAACGATAATAATAATGAAAAAATTAAGTATTTTAAAAGTTATAGTAGACTTTTTTTGGATAATCTCACTTCCATTAATTCCTGTGTTATTTATTTTTATTGGCTTTGTAATATTTGATAATAGTTTGGAAGGGTTTCCTATTAAAATAAATAATATTGAGGTTACAAGTTTTGATGGTCTAAGCAAAGCTATTTTAATAACCTTAATGTGCTCTTATTTAATTTTAATGTATTGTGTGTTTTTATTTAAAAAGGTGTTGAGGTATTTTACTAAAGTTAATTTATTTGACAATGTTGTAATTTACAATCTAAATAACATTGGTATTTGGTTAGTGGTCGCTGCTTTTTTACAAGGTGTTCCAACTTTTATTTATAAAATTTTGTAAAAACAGAAAGTAGAACTTGAAATTGGTTTTAGTTCTTTTTTAATAATGCTTTGTTTTGGGTTATTTTTTATGGTGCTAAGTGAAGTGTTTAAGGTCGCTAAGTATACAAAACAAGAAAACGATTTAACTATATAGCCTATGTCCATAATAGTAAATCTTGACATAATGCTAGAAAAGCGAAACATGAAAAGTAACGAGTTGGCTGAAATTGTTGGTATAACCACAGCTAATCTATCCATACTTAAAACAGGTAAAGCTAAAGCTATACGTTTTTCTACTTTGGAAGCTATTTGTAAAGCATTAGACTGCCAGCCTGCAGATATTTTAGAATATATTGAAGACTAAAAAAACCTCACTGATATAAAATCGGTGAGGTTTTTTATTTATAATTTAATAGTAAAGTTATTCGGTCTTACTATCCTCTATTGTAGCTTCTTCAATACTTGGTTTATCTTTTCCTTTTAAATATTCTGGTAAGTCCATTCCGGCCATATTAAACATGTCTTGTAAAGGTGGGACAGATTTGTACATTCCAGATAAGAAGTTAGCAGTAGACGATTTTCCATCGTCACCACTTCCGCCATTCTCCCAAACCGTAACCTTGTCAATTTTAATATTTTTAATAGCTTCTGCTTGCGTTTTAACTAATTCTGGTAACTTATCAGCAATTAGTAATAGTACAGCGTCTTTAGAGTTGTTTCCTGCAGCCTTTACAATTTGTTCCATACCCGCAGCTTGCTTGGTTAAAATTTCAAATTGACCTTGTGCTTCGGCTTGTGCCTTAAATAAAATAGCATCCGCTTCCCCTTTTGCAATTCTTCTAATATTTTCAGCTCTAGCTTCGGCATCAATTTCAACTTTACGTTTATCAATTTCAGCAGGGACAATAATATCTGCCATTTGAGATGATCGCTCGCGCTCCGCTCTAGCAGATTCTGCAACTTGCTCAGCAGCATAAGATTCTTCTAGCGCTTTGGCAGTTTGTACTTTCTCTGATGCTACAGCGACACGTCCAGCTTCAGCTTCACGTTGACGACGTAAAGAGTCTGAGTTTGCTACTGCTATTTTAGCGGTATTTTCTCCTTCTACAGCTTGTGCATTAGCTGCTGCAACTTGCGTTCTTTCGTCTTGTACAGCATTAGCTTCTCCAATGGATCCATCTCTGTTTTTTTCGGCTACAGATTTACGTGCAGCATTTATGGCATGTGCGGCTGCTTCTTTTCCTAAAGCCTCAATATAACCAGACTCATCAACAATATCCGTAATGTTAACGTTAATAAGTTTAAGACCTACTTTCTTTAATTCAGACTCAACACTTTCAGAAATATTAGTTAAAAATTTATCTCTATCACTATTAATTTCTTCAATATCCATAGAAGCAACAACTAAACGCAGTTGACCAAAAATTATTTCTTGTGCCAATTCTTGTATATTATCTTGGTTTAATCCTAATAAACGTTCGGCAGCATTTTGCATAATACCTGGCTCTGTAGACACACCAATAGTAAATCTTGAGGGTACATTAACACGGATGTTTTGTTTTGATAGAGCGTTGACTAGATTAACCTCAATTGATATTGGTGTTAAATCTAAAAATTGATAATCTTGTATTACTGGTAAAATAAAGGCAGCACCACCATGTATACATTTGGCAGATTGTCCACCTCCAACTTTACCATAAACCACAAGTATACGGTCAGAAGGACAGCGTTTGTAACGTCTTATTAAAACAATAAAAAATAAGAAAATAAATAGTACAGCAGCAATAATAGCTACCGGGAATCCTAAATTTAAGGAGTCTTGGGTGATTTGTAAAGTCATAGGTTTATTTAGTTGTTCAGTTTTTCAATAATTAATATTCCGTTGGAAGTCACTTCTTTGACCTTTATTACAGTTCCTGTTTTTAAGTCTGACGGATTATCTGTTAGAGCTTCTAATTCGCGTAAAGCACCTTGTATTCTAACATGTGCTTTTCCTATTTTAGATCGGTTGGCGCCAACCGTTAAATAGACTTCTCCAATTTGGTTCAAGGCATTGTTATAATCTAAAGTACCGCTATCACTAAGTTTTCGCATAGAATAAAACATGGCAGCCATTATTGCCATCATTACTAAACCGCAACCTATTGCAATAATTATAGTAAGTGTTTGAGATAATCCTGCGTCGATGCATGCAATTCCTGACCAACCAAAAATGGTAAAAAAACCAACAAGGTTTTTAAAAGTTATAAATTGAAACCCAATGCCTGTATCGCCATCAATATCTGCGTTCACATCTCCAAAATCTTCCGTATCTCCACCAGCAAAAGACATGATAATGGTAACAATAAAAATAAACGAAGCTATTATTGCGATCATCCAAAATACTTTTGGAAACCACGCTAAGGCATTAAACCACTCTAACATAATTTTTAGTTTTAAACATTGAATATAGTGTGTTTGAAATTGTTAGGCAAAATTTAAAGGTCCACATTTCAACTTCTTAACTATAGGTAGCCAAAACTTTATTTTTGTTACAATAATTAAAATAATCAGTTATTTTTATTTTGGTTAAATTTTGGTTTATTAATAATTAGGTATGTATAAAATTGTAATTGTAGCAAAATAATGTTGTAGGTTATGTGCTGTAATGCCTATCTTTAAAAACAGGAATTAAATACGTTACTAACTTAATTTTTTAGGGCGTTACCCAAAGGGTCAGGCTTTCGCTACTTGCTCTCTGCGAGAAGCTCAGACAGACCGCTCAATCCTTAACGAGTAAGCAGATATCTAATAGAATAACAGTTATGATAAAACATAAATCAGGAAGCTTAACCTTCTTTACACCAGATGCTGTAGACAATGCAGCTGGACAATTTTTTGATACTGGAATTTCGGCAGGTTTTCCTTCTCCTGCAGAGGATTTTAAAGAGCATCGTTTATCATTAGACGAAGAACTTGTAAAAAATAAAGAGGCTACTTTTTATGCTAAAGTAAGTGGTCAATCTATGATAGGAGCTGGATTAGATGATAACGATTTATTGGTTATTGATCGTAGTTTAGAGCCTTCTAACAATAAAATTGCAGTTTGTTTTTTATATGGTGAATTTACAGTAAAACGTTTAAGAGTCTCTAAAGATGAAGTGTGGTTGCAACCAGAAAACCCCAATTATCCAATTATTAAAATTACAGAGGATAATAATTTTTTAATTTGGGGAATAGTTACAAATGTGATTAAAAAGGTATAATTCTTTTTTAGGTATAAAACAAAAAAAACGCGAAACATATGTTTCGCGTTTTTTATTATGATTTAATAATATTAGTCAGCCAATATTATTACTTTGTTTCCATTCATTTCAAGTGTACCAGAGTTTATTTTTAATAAAGTTGTGTTTTTATCACCTGTTGTAAAGCGATCTGCTACTTCTTTATCTAGTACAATATTACCAGCTATTTTAACGGTTCCTTCTTTTAATAAAGACACCACTGGTGCGTGATTGTTTAACATCTCAAAGTCACCATTTACTCCAGGAACAGTAACGCTAGTTACTTCTCCTTTAAATAATGTTGCTTCTGGTGATACAATTTCTAAATGCATGTTTTTAATTTTTTAGATTAAGCTTCAGCAAGCATTTTTTCTCCTGCTTCAATAGCTTCTTCAATAGATCCTTTAAGGTTAAATGCAGCTTCTGGTAAGTGATCTAAACCACCATCCATAATCATATTAAATCCTTTAATAGTTTCTTTAATGTCTACTAAAACACCTTTAAGACCTGTAAACTGTTCAGCTACGTGGAATGGTTGAGATAAGAAACGTTGTACACGTCTTGCTCTACCTACAGCCATTTTATCCTCTTCAGATAATTCCTCCATACCTAAAATGGCGATAATATCTTGCAATTCTTTATAACGTTGTAATAACTCTTTAACACGTTGTGCACAGTTGTAGTGCTCATCACCTAAAATGTCTGCTGTTAAAATTCTAGAAGTAGAATCTAATGGATCTACCGCTGGATAAATACCAAGCTCTGCAATTTTACGAGATAATACTGTTGTAGCATCTAAGTGAGCAAACGTTGTTGCTGGTGCAGGATCCGTTAAATCATCCGCAGGTACATATACCGCTTGTACAGATGTAATAGAACCTCTTTTAGTTGATGTAATACGCTCTTGCATTGCACCCATTTCGGTTGCTAATGTTGGTTGGTAACCTACTGCAGAAGGCATACGACCTAATAATGCAGACACCTCAGATCCAGCTTGTGTAAAACGGAAGATATTATCAACAAAGAAAAGTACATCTTTTCCTTGTCCTTCTCCAGCTCCATCACGGAAGTATTCTGCTATAGTTAATCCTGAAAGTGCTACACGAGCACGAGCTCCAGGTGGCTCATTCATTTGTCCAAATACGAAAGTAGCCTTAGACTCTTTCATTATATTTTTATCCACTTTTTGAAGATCCCATCCACCTTCTTCCATAGAATGCATAAAGTCATCACCATACTTGATAATTCCTGACTCTAACATCTCACGAAGTAAATCGTTACCTTCACGTGTTCTTTCTCCAACTCCTGCAAAAACAGATAATCCACCGTGTCCTTTTGCAATATTGTTAATTAACTCTTGGATTAATACTGTTTTTCCAACTCCTGCACCACCAAATAATCCAATTTTACCTCCTTTTGCGTAAGGCTCAATTAAGTCAATTACTTTAATACCTGTAAATAATACTTCTGTAGATGTTGATAAATCTTCAAATTTTGGAGCAGATCTGTGTATTGGTAATCCTGCATCTCCTGCTTTAGGTAGTTCTCCTAAACCATCAATTGCATCTCCAATCACGTTAAATAGACGTCCGTAAACATCTCCACCAATTGGCATTTGTATTGGAGCACCAGTAGCAATAACTTCTGTTCCTCTACTAAGACCATCTGAAGAATCCATAGCGATTGTACGTACAGTGTCTTCACCAATGTGAGATTGTACTTCTAATACTAATTTTGAACCATCAGCCTTGATAATTTCTAATGAATCGTAAATTTTTGGTAGTTCAGAACCAGCAGCGAATTCTACATCGATAACTGGACCTACTATTTGAGCAACTTTACCTGTAACTTTTGACATTACTTATCTATTTAATATTATGGTATTTAATTGAAAGAAAACACCTTCTGTTTTCGCGTGCAAAGATAGGTGTTTTAATTTAAAAAAAAAGGAGGATTTCCTTTTTTATCTATAAAAAAACACCTGCTATCTTAACACAGAATAACAGGTGTTTATAAATTATATAATTTTTGTTTTTATTGTAGTGCTGGAGAATATGTTACACCAAAGTCTTCTGCTTTAGCAACATTACCTGAAGCTACAAAGTTTGATCCGTAAGTTGCATCTATAGCTTCTAAAAATTTATTAGCCATTAAAGCGTATCCTCTTGCTGTTAAATGCACACCATCTAAACTTACTAAACCACCAGTAACTAGACTTGTTGATAAGTTGTAATCATCAAATTCTACTCCCATTACAGAGGCTTGACTTAAAATAGCGTTTAAATCTACTAAAGCTAAACCTTTAGAGTTTGCTACACTTGCAATAGTTGCGTTGTAGGCATCTGTTGCAGTTTTGATTTCAGCTTGTTCTGATGGTAATACTACCCATTTGTCTGCCAAAGGTAAACTAACACCTTCTACAGAGAATTGTCCTGCTAAGGCTTGTGGTAAACCCTGTCCCATTAAAGTTGCAACATTGGCAGTATTAACTGTTCCTATAATTGAAGAGCTAGGTAATACCAATAAATCAGCTTCAGTAGCCTGTCTTGATTGTCCATAAGTAGCACCTAATAAATTTGCTACTAATGGTGCTGCGGATGCAGGTAAACCAAATTGTGCTATAAAACCTGGGAAGGTTGGACTTGCATTTAATTGTTGAATTATGATTGCAGAAATATCTGCTAAACTTTCATCTTTAATAACAACAGGACTTGCTGATGTTTCAGAAAATACAATTGCTCTAGCTGGATCTACTGCATTAAATATTGGGTTTAAAGCTCCAAATATTGAGTTTAATAATGGTATTTGTGGTCCAAAGCTAGGGTTTGTAGGATCTAATGGGTTATGCGGTACAGTTGTAAAGTGTGGTAAGTCGGTTATGTATGGCACATTAGTTACAACTCCGTTAGGACAAACAGCAGTTAATTGATTAACCATATCAGTAAAAACTACATCAAAAGTTGCAGTAGGTGTGATAGGGTCTGATCCATCTCCACCTGTAGTTGCATATCCTAAAACATCATTCCCACCAATTTCAGACAGTGTAAAAAATGTTGGGTTTTGTGCAATTGCATATTCTAACATTGAAATTGTTGAACTTGTAGCCATACGACCAAAGTAAGGGTTTGCAGTAGCGTATCCATTAAAATCTATATGTGTACTTTTAGCTCCAGGAACACCTACATTAGTAAAGATGCTACCATCTGCAGCTAAACTAGTTGTAATATCTGTTGTTGGTGTAGCAGGTAAAACTTGTGGTCCAGAACCATTAAAAAATAATCTTGGATTAGCCACAACTGTTGATCCAAATACAAGACCTCCAATATTATCATTCATTAATGGTAGCGTTATAGCAGTACCATTTACCTTAACAAATTGTTTAGATAATGTGTTTGGAAATGAATTTTCTTGAGCTGCTTTAAATAAAGCGCCATCAGTGTAACCAGAAGTAAATGATGCGCCTAAAGCTACGTATTTTGAAAAATCTACAGAACCATTAGTTAGTGTTGGTAATACAACACCTGTGTCTGGTTGTACATCTAAAAACTCTTCATAATCTGATTCATCATTACAAGATGTGAAGCCAATTGCAATAGCAATAAGTCCAATGTATTTTATGTTTTTTAAAGTCTTCATTATTATTAGTTATTAATAGTTATTGATGCATAATACATAGATCCAATAAATCCTGTACCAAAAGCAGTAAAGTACTCGTTACCTGTAAGGTTTGTAGCTCCTACTTTGATAACTGATTTTATGCTAGGTACTTCATAATTAATTTGCGCATCTAATACATGAAATTCTGGTACTATACCATTTCCAAATGTTGCTTCCCAGAAATAATCATCACTAAACTTATATGCGATGTTAAATCCAAAGTTTTCAAATAAATCTGTATGACCAAAAGTTGCTTTAAATTTGTGTTCTGGTGTATTAAAGCTAGTTTGGAAATCTGGGTTAGCAGCTTGATCAAAATCTTGTTTAGTAAAAGTATAACTTCCTCCTAGGTCAAATCCATTTAGTACTTTAGTAGAAAGTCCAATAGATGCTCCATAAGAGTTAACATCTGCATCAGAGTTTGTGTAAGCACTATAAGCTTGATAATCTCCATTAGCAATTGCTTGAGCAGAAAGTCCTCCATCACCAAGTCCTCCATTACTTACTGTTCCGTAAAAAGGAGCTATTACAACTTCTTGAGAAATAAAGTCTTCATACTTGTTGTAATAAGCGCTAATATCTACTATTACACTTTCGTATTTTCCTCTATAACCAACTTCAAGAGAAGTTACTTTTTCCGGTTTAATAATTTCAGGGTTAGCAACTGTTAATAAAGCTGGGTTTCCTGCAGCAGCAAAAGCTGTAACAGAACTTGCTGAATATGAGTTGTTGTATGCAGCTGCACCTGTTTGAGTAACTGTACTAGGTTGTCCAAACATGGTTTGACCTTCAAAACTAACATTAAAATCTCTAGTATATCTATTTAAGTTGTCAGGAGCAGAACCTACTAAAATTGCTCTACCAGCATCTAATCCAATAAATAAATCTTGAGTTGTCGGGTTTCTAAATCCTGTTTGTACAGAAGCTCTAATATTATGATTTCTGTTTAAAGTTAAACCAGCTGATAATCTTGGAGAGAAGAAACCATCAAATAATTCTGATTTGTCATAACGACCTGATAAGGTTAATTTAAGCTCCATTTCTTCTGATAATTCAATATCTTTCTGTATTTGAGAATATACTCCAAATTCAGAATATTCAATTGGGCTTTGACCATCAGTGTATATTGTACCACCAGAATTTAGTGTGTATTTTCTATAAGAACCACCAACTTGTATATCTGCAATATCCACTAAGTGGCTAAAGTTGTAATTTGCATCACTATGAAAATATTTTGATGCATCTTGAAATTTAGACCCAGTAGCTAAATTTGGATCATTTATACTTTTGTTAAATGCACTTTTAAATTGTGGTGATCCTGGTTCGTATCTTCCTGTGTCTGCTGCTGCTCTTGCTGCATCATGTTTTTGTTGGTCTGTTAATCCTAATGGGTTACCACCTAGTTCAATTCCAGCATAAGTTGCTATATAATCACCAAACCAGTCTTCGTCACTTTTCCAAGCTCTGTTAACATTAATTCCTGTAAACACCATGTCATAAGAATCTCCTGCTTTGTCAGACACTTCATAAGCTCTAACAAAAAAGTTGTCGTTTCTTACTTCTAGTTTGTGTTGTTGTTGGAAAAAACCATCAATATTATATCTGTTTGTTCCTTGATAAATAGTGGTACCTGTTCCTACTTTACCAACATATGAAAACTCTAAACTGTTACCTTCAATTGGACGGTAATATAAACCCCAATCTGCTTTTACGCTTTCTGCATTGTATGGTGTTAAGTCTCTTTCGTTATAACCTGTTCTACTTACTACAACATCTGGTATAACACCTAGACCTGATGCAGCTCTAATGTTAGTTGAAACTTCATCACCATAGACATTTATTCCGTCATAGTTTGTGTTTGATCTTGTTCTAGTTGGGTCAATTTTGTCAACTTCACTAGTCGCTTGCCAATCTGTACCTTTTAAGTAACCAAAGTTAATTTTTGCAGCAAATTTATCGCTAAACTTGTGCGCCATTCTTACACTTAAATCGGTGTACGGATTGTCACCTGCAGCTTCTTGAGATGTTATACCTCTTTTAAAAGAAGCACTAATACCTTCATGATCAAATGGGTTTTTACTTCTCATAAATAAAATACCATTAAATGCATTTGCACCATATAAGGCAGATGATGCACCAGGTAATAACTCTACACTTAATACATCAGTTTCTGTCATACCTACTAAGTTTCCAATAGGGAAGTTTAAAGCAGGAGTAGAGTTGTCCATACCATCAACTAATTGCATAAATCGTGTATTTGCAAAAGTTGCAAAACCACGCGTATTTACAGATTTGAAGGTTAAACTGTTAGTGTTAACATCTACACCTTTTAGGTTTTCTAAACCATCATAAAAATCTGCAGATGCAGTGTTTTTAATTTCTTTTAATCCAAATCGCTCTACAGTAACTGGAGATTCAAAAATACGTTCTGGAGTTCTAGACGCAGAAATTACTACTTCGTCTAACGCTGTACCTTCATTAAGGACAACATTAATAATTTGTTTATTAGTTGTTACTTCAACATCTTTAGAAGCAAAACCTACACTACTTATTTGTATAGTGAAAGGAGGATTTTGATCAGTCGTTAACGAAAAGTTACCATCAAAATCAGTTGCTGTTCCTACTGATGTGCCAGTAATAATAATGTTTGCACTAGGAATTGGTTGCTGACTTACATCATCTACTACTGTTCCTGTGATCGTTGTTTGCGAAAAAGTTAGTCCGCAAAAGCACAAAAATACAATTGAAAGGATTGTTCTCATTTTTTAGATTTAGTTAATTTATAATGCCAATATACGTTTTTTAACGAAATTTTTAGAAAAAGTGAGAATAAATTATGCACGCATAATAAGTATTTCTAAAAAAAAGACGCTTTAAAGCTAATTATTCACAAAAAACAGGGTTGGTTTTTGCGTAATTAGAAGCTTTAAAGCGTCTTTGATGTATAAACAGTTATCTGACTACTCTACAGTAACAGATTTTGCTAAATTTCGTGGTTGATCGACATTTTTTTCAAGCATTACCGCAATATGGTAAGATAATAGTTGAAGAGGAATTGTTGTAAGTAATGGAGTTAAAGACTCTATTGTCTCTGGTACTTCAATTACATGATCTGCAACATTTTTAACGTCTACATCTCCTGTGGTAACTATACCTATTATTTTACCTGATCTAGATTTAATTTCTTGAATATTGCTTACAACTTTTTCGTAGTGTCCTTTTTTAGTAGCTATTACAAAAACAGGCATTTGCTCGTCAATCAATGCAATTGGTCCATGCTTCATTTCTGCAGCAGGATAACCTTCTGCATGAATGTATGATATCTCTTTTAGCTTTAATGCACCTTCCAAAGCTACAGGAAAATTATATCCACGACCTAAATACAAACAGTTTTTAGCATCTTTATATATTTCGGCTACTTTTTTAATGTGTTCATCTGCTTTTAAAGCTTCTTTTACTTTTTCAGGTATTAGCTCTAACTCTTGTAAATGATGATGGAAATCTGAATTTGACATACTTCCATTAGCTTTAGCTAACTTTAAAGCTATTAAAGTCAAAACAGTAATTTGTGTTGTAAAAGCTTTAGTGGAAGCTACACCTATTTCTGGTCCAGCGTGTGTATATGCTCCAGCATTTGTTTCTCTAGCAATAGTAGATCCAACGACATTACAAACTCCAAATACAAAAGCACCTTTTGATTTTGCTAATTTAATCGCTGCAAGTGTGTCTGCTGTTTCTCCAGATTGAGAAATTGCTATTACCACATCCTTTTCTGTAATTACAGGATTACGGTATCTAAACTCTGATGCGTATTCTACTTCTACAGGTATTCTAGCAAGGTCTTCAAAAATATACTCGGCTACCAATCCTGCATGCCAAGAAGTACCACAAGCTACTATAATAATACGATTAGCATTCAAAAACTTTTCTATATTATCATCTATACCAGCCATACGGATTATTCCTTCATTGGCTAATAAACGACCTCTGTAAGTATCCCTGATTGCATTTGGTTGCTCATGGATTTCTTTAAGCATAAAATGCTCGTAACCACCTTTTTCAATTTGCTCAAGATTAAACTTAAGCTCCTGCATTGAGGGATTAACTTCAGAATCGTCTTTGATTTTTCTGATTTTTATTTTTTTATTTCGACGCACAATTGCCATTTCTTCATCTTCAAGATAAATAGCATTTTTTGTATATTCAATAAAAGGAGAGGCATCACTTGCTATAAAAAACTCGTCTTCTCCAATTCCAATTGCTAAAGGACTACCTAGTTTAGCTACGACAATTTCGTTTGGTTTGTTTTTGTCAAAAACAGCAATAGCATAAGCTCCAACAACCTCGTTAAGTGCTAGTTGTACAGCCTTACCTAATTTTACGTTTTGTTTTTTCTTAACTTCTTCAATCAGATTTATTAAGACTTCTGTATCTGTGTCTGATTTAAAAACGTAACCTCTTTTTATAAGCTCTGTTTTTATCGAGTCGTAATTTTCAATAATTCCGTTATGAATTATAACTAGATCACCTGAATTAGAATAATGTGGATGAGAATTTACATCGTTTGGTACACCATGCGTTGCCCATCTTGTATGACCTATTCCAACTGTTCCTTCTGTTGTGATTTCTTCTTTTACACGTTCTTCTAGATCAGCGACTTTACCTTTAGTCTTAGATAATTTGATATCAGTACCATCATATAGCGCAATACCTGCGCTATCATAACCTCTGTACTCTAATCGTTTTAAGCCTTCCATTACAATAGAATAAGCTTCTCTATGACCTATATATCCAACAATACCACACATAATAATTTAATTTTCAGGTTCTGTATAAAAAATTTCAAAACTAGCTCTTACGTTTTCTGGAACAGCTGGTGTATTCCCGTAAAGTATTGTTCCTTCTGGAGCGATAACTGAACTTTGAGGAATAATATTTACAATGTTACTTTCATTAGTATTAAATACTTTTGAAGTTCCAAATAAGTTAATATTATTGGTTACGTAAATACCTAATTTTGTATTAGTCGAGTCATTTAATAAGATGTTATTAATATGCTCAGTAAGTCTAATTTTATATTTCACTCCGTTTCCGCTATCATCTCTTTCAAGTTTTGGAGAGTAAATTATTTTTGAGTTATAAGGATCTGTTGAGTTACTAGTTACATCAACAAAATAATCGATAATTGGAAGGTTGTTTTTTAAATCATAAATCATTATCCTGTCTGGCTCTGATGTTCCTCCAGTATAAGCACTATGATCTACATATAGATTTAGATTAGCTTCATTAATTAACCATTGTCCATTTTTACCTTTAAAGTATTCCCAAGAATCTTGAGTAGCGTTGTTTTCGTCAATAATGTTACCGTTAAATAAGTCTAAAACAGTCATTGATCCTTCAAATCCTTTAATGAATAATTGATCATCACCAGAAGTGCTATTTCCGTCTGTTAATGGTGTAAAGTTTGAAAGGTTTTTAAAAGTATTAAACTTGTTACCGTTAAAGTTAAAGGTGTAGGTTCCTGTTTCTCTATCTCCTGCGTCATCACCATCATATTCATACTTAATTTCAACTTTAGCATTAGTAGTAAGGTCTAAAAACAGTAAGCTACCGTCAACAGAAGTATCGTTTTGCTCAACTTTTAAAATTAGTCCTCTAAAAAAGTTTTTAAAGTCAGCTGCATTTGTAATTGCAGGGTTTGCGCTTCCGTCTGCAGCAAAGATTATGTCTTCCCAAAAGTTAGCAGGTACAATACTTGGATCGTTTAAATCAACATAAATTCCTGGAGCTAATCTTTCTTCAACTTCAGGGTCTTCTCCTGGTTCAACCTCTGCTTGAATTACATGCTCTAAAGCACTAGGTGTAAATGTTTGATTAGGATCTGCAGGATAAAGTAATTGTTCTTCAAAAGCTTCTAAGTTTAAATTAGTGTAAGCGTTTGAATAATAAGCTTGTTCGTCCTCAAAATTTGTTTCAGGATCTAAGTTTCTTAAAAAGTAACTAGATTTGTAAATAGATAATTTAAAAGGACTTGAAGAATCTCCATATATTGAGTCTAGAGTGTAAGTTGAGTTACCATCTTCATCAGTTTCAGTTACTGTAGAAAAATACGGAAGATATAATTTAACAGAAAGTATTGATGGATTGTCACCAAAATCTGGAGCTAAATCGTCAGGTGTAATTTGAGAGATAAAACTTGCAGCTGTTGATCCGTAATTAGGATCGTTATATATACCTAAAACATTACTAGATAGACCACTTGTTTGTACTCCTTCTAATTTTTTATTGTATGCTATAAAAGGGAAAACTCTACTACTTGTAGAAAAATTTTGAGCACCTCTAATATCACTTTCTACATTTACAAAATCTTTGTCGCAAGCAATAGCGGTAAAGGCAATAATCATCAAAACGACTAATGGTTTGATGCTTTTTAATATGAATCTTTTCATAGATATTTCTTAAATATGGCAATATTGCGTTAGTCTAAAACGCTAGTTGTATAAAAATTAGTGTATGCTTCGCTAAATTCGTCTTTAGCATGAAAATCTAGTACAGGTTTTTTAGACTCTTTTAAATAGGATGTTAGCTCTTCAGGTAAATCTTCTGATCCAACAATTAAGGCGTCAGAGTTGTCTATTGCTACCTTCATTAGATTATTATAAGTAGGCTTAACTAAATCCTTTATTTGATCTTCATCAATATTATCAAATTTAATTTTATCAACTAATTTTGAATTTAACTCGTTTTCAAAGCCACTTTTATATACTGAAGTAACAATTTTACTTTCGTTAAATAAAGGTTCGTCTTTGTAAAATTGCTTTAAATATAGTGGTAGTAAAGAGGCTAACCATCCATGAACGTGAATAATATCTGGTGACCAATTTAATTTTTTAACGGTTTCAATAACTCCTTTAGCAAAAAAGATAGCTCTTTCATCATTATCAGAAAATAAATTTCCATCCTCATCTGTAAGTGTTGCTTTTCTTTTAAAATATTCATCGTTATCTATAAAGTAAACTTGAATACGTTCTTTAGGTATAGAGGCTACTTTAATAATTAAAGGCATGTCTAAATCATTCACAACTAAATTAATACCAGAAAGACGGATAACTTCATGTAATTGATGTCTTCTTTCGTTGATATTTCCATATCTAGGCATGAAAATTCTTATTTGTCCACCTTGCTGATTGATCATCCTAGGTGTTTCAAATGACATTGAAGAAATTTCTGTTTCCGGTAAATAAGGCACCACTTCAGATGATACATATAATATCCTCTTATCTTTCATATATTGTATAGCTTTTTCAGAATTATCATTAAAAAACACGCAAAAGTACAAAATTTTATGCAGATTGCCACTAAAATATTAAGTTTGCATCCGTTAATTAAATATTAAAAATGCTTGTATTTACTAATAAATCTAAAATTGGTGCCCATATTTCCTTGTTAAAACAAGAGGGAGAAACTATTGGTTTTGTACCTACTATGGGAGCTTTACATCAAGGACATTTGTCATTGGTAAAGGAAGGATTGGCTAATAACTCTAGGTTAGTTGTTAGTATTTTTGTTAACCCTACTCAATTTGATAATGCTGACGATTTAGCAAAATATCCACGAACTTTAGAGGACGATGTTGCTCTTTTAAAGACCGTTTCTGACAAAATAATTGTGTATGCACCAACCGTAGATGATATTTATGATGGTAATACAAAAGCCCAACAATTTAGTTTTGATGGCTTGGAGTTTGAAATGGAAGGAAAATTTAGAGCTGGACATTTTGATGGTGTAGGTACTATTGTTAAACGATTATTTGAAATTGTAACACCTAATAACGCTTACTTTGGAGAGAAAGATTTCCAGCAATTGGCAGTTATAAAAAAATTAGTGAGTAAATATCAGCTGCCTGTAACAATAGTTGGGTGTGATATTTTTAGAGAAAGCTCAGGTTTAGCTATGAGTTCTAGAAATGTACGTTTAAAACCTGACTACAAACAAGCAGCACCTTTTATATACAAAACACTTAAAGAAGCTAAAGTTAAGTTTGGCACAAAAAGTGCAGATAAAACAACAAAGTGGGTTCAACAACAGTTTGATAAACATGAGTTATTGCAATTAGAATATTTTATTATAGCTAATGTTGACACTTTAAAAACCGTAAAAAGAAAAAATAAAACTAACACTTACAGAGCGTTTATTGCAGTTTATGCAGACGACATCAGATTAATAGATAATATCGCTCTAAATTAATTATCTTTGCCCTATGCAAATACAAGTAGTAAAATCTAAGATTCACAGAGTAAAAGTAACAGGAGCTGACCTAAATTATATAGGTAGTATAACCATTGACGAGGATTTGATGGATGCAGCAAATATTATTCAAGGTGAAAAAGTGCAAATTGTTAACAATAACAATGGTGCAAGACTAGAGACATATGCCATTCCTGGCCCAAGAAACAGTGGTGAAATCACATTAAATGGAGCTGCCTCAAGATTAGTTGCAAAAGACGACATCTTGATATTAATAACGTATGCGTTTATGGATATTGAAGTAGCTAAAGTGTTTAAGCCTTCTTTAGTTTTTCCTGACGAAGCGACCAACCTGTTAAAGTAAATGTCCAAAAGGCTTCTAGTAAAAATATTAAAAATAACGCTCCCAATTTTATTGGGAGTTTTTTTAATATGGTATTCTCTATCTCAATTATCTTTTACAGATATAGTTCAGTTTGCTAAAAATGCAGATTATAAATACATTTTATTAGGTGTTTTTTTTGGCTTACTAAGTCACTTGTCTAGAGCCTATCGTTGGTTATTTATGTTAGAACCTTTAGGTTATAAAATAAAATTAGGGAATAGTATAATGGCTGTATTTGCTACTTACTTAATTAATTACACAATCCCTAGAGCTGGAGAAGTAGCAAGAGCAACTATATTGACTAATTATGAAGGCGTCCCTTTTGAAAAAGGATTTGGTACAATAGTAGCAGAGCGTATAGCAGATATGATAGTCATGTTAGGTATAATAGCAATTACTTTGTTTTTGCAATTTGACTTTATATACAGTTTTTTAGTGGATAAATTTGATTTTACTAAAATCCTTGTTGCAGGACTAATCTTAACGGTTTTTGCACTATTTTTTATTCTTTTTATAAAAAGAAGTCAGTCAAAAATAGCTTTAAAAATTAAAGGATTTGTAACTGGTTTGATTGAAGGAGCTCTTAGTATTTTTAAAATGAAAAAAAAGTGGGCCTTTATATTTCACACTTTATTTATTTGGACCATGTACGTGCTTATGTTTTATGTAACTACGCTAGCTTTTCCCGATTTAAACGCTATGCCATTTGGAGCTGTTTTAATAGGGTTTATTTTAGCAAGTTTTAGTATTGCAGCTACAAATGGAGGTATAGGGTCGTATCCAGAAGCTATTGTTATTGCTTTTACTTTATTTAATCTGCCAGTGGACCCAAGTCGTGCATTTGGTTGGATTATGTGGAGCTCGCAAACAATTTTGGTTTTTGTTTTTGGAGGAATTTCGTTATTATACCTTCCCTTTTTTAACCGAAACAAATAATTTGTAACTTACACCCAAACTTAATCATCACACATCATGAAACATATATTTTTTCTATTTGTAGGTTTATTTTTAACGTCTAACCTTAGTGCGCAAACTATATATAAAGAGCTTAACTCTGAAAGGCTAGGAGAAACTAGACAAATAAAAATTCAATTACCAAGAAACTACGATACATAAAGTAAAAAATATCCCGTTATATATGTTTTTGATGCAGATTACTTGTTTGAACCTGTTGCAGGAAATGTGGACTATTATGCCTATTGGGAAGACATACCAGAAGCTATTGTTATTGGTGTTAATCAATACGGATTAAGAGAAAACGATTGTTATTATAGCGAACAAAACTCTCTGCCAATCGAAAGTGGAGCAGCCTTTTTTGAGTTTATTAGCATGGAGTTGGTTCCGTTTATAGATAAAACCTTCCGTACAGAAAACTTTAAAGTTGCTGTAGGACATGGTAAAACAGCAAATTTTATTAATTACTATCTGTTAAAAGGTATTCCTTTATTTCAATCTTATATTGTCTTAAGTCCAGAGTTAGCTCCAGATATGGCTAATTATTTAACAGAAGTATTTCCTAAACTAGAACAAAAAACGTTTTACTATTTAGCAAGTACTACCAATGATGCCTCAAATATTCATGAACAAACTGAAGCTTTGTCTAACGCATTAAAAGCAGTAGACAATAATAATGTTTTAAAAACATTTGAGACGTTTGATGGACCATCACACTATACCTTACCTACTCATGCAATTCCTAAAGCGTTAGAGAGTATCTTTTTAGTGTTTCAGCCAATTAGTAAAAAAGAGTACAAAGAAACAATTCTAAATCTAGAAGGCAATCCAGTGGATTACCTGACGGAAAAATACCAAATGATTGATGAGTTGTTTGGAATAGAAAAACCAATTTTAATTAACGATTTTAAAGCAATTGAAGCAGCTATTAAAAAGAAAGAAAATTGGGAATATTTTGAGGATTTAGGAAAATTAGCTAGAAAAGAATATCCAGATACATTATTAGGAAATTATTATTTAGGACGCTTTTATGAAGAAACAGGAGAGCCTAAAAAAGCAATGAAAACATACCAGTCGGCCTATGTACTATCAGAAATAGCAGGTATTACTAAAGATCACGTTTTAGAATTATCAGAACAGATTAAAGCAGATTTTGGATATTAACTTATGGCTAAAGTAAAAACCACCTTTTTTTGTCAAAATTGCGGTACGCAATATGCTAAATGGCAAGGACAATGTAATGCCTGTAAGGAGTGGAATACAATTGTTGAAGAGGTTGTGCAAAAACCAGAAAAAAGCGATTGGAAAACACCGACTAATAATACAAAACGAGCATCAAAACCATTAAGAATAAACGAAATTGATTCTTCTAAAGAAGCAAGATTAGATACGCTTGATGCGGAGTTTAATCGTGTGTTGGGTGGTGGGATTGTACCAGGATCTTTAACGCTTTTGGGCGGAGAACCAGGTATTGGTAAAAGTACATTGTTACTTCAAATTTCATTAAAATTACCTTATAAAACCTTATACGTTTCTGGAGAAGAAAGTCAAAAGCAAATAAAAATGCGTGCCGAGCGTATAAACCCGGAAAACGAAAGTTGCTACATTCTTACTGAAACAAAAACACAAAATATTTTTAAGCAAATCGAAGCCTTAGAACCAGATATTGTAATTATTGATTCTATTCAAACATTGCATTCTGATTATATCGAATCTTCAAGTGGAAGTATCAGCCAGGTTAAAGAGTGTACGACTGAGCTTATTAAATTCGCTAAAGAAACCAATACACCAGTAATTTTGATTGGTCATATAACAAAAGATGGTAACATCGCTGGACCAAAAATATTAGAACACATGGTAGATACAGTGCTTCAGTTTGAAGGAGATCGTAACCATGTTTTTAGAATTTTACGTGCGCAAAAAAACCGATTCGGATCTACACACGAACTTGGAATATATGAAATGCAAGGTTCGGGATTAAGAGAAGTTTCTAATCCAAGCGAAATATTAATTTCAAAAAAAGATGACGAGTTGTCTGGTAACGCTATAGCAGCAACATTAGAAGGTATGCGTCCATTAATGATTGAGGTTCAGGCATTGGTTAGTACAGCAGTTTATGGTACGCCTCAACGTAGTGCAACTGGATTTAATGCTAAACGACTAAATATGTTGTTAGCAGTTTTAGAAAAACGTGCAGGCTTCAGGCTTGGCGCAAAGGATGTTTTTTTAAATATAACTGGAGGTATATCTGTGGATGATCCAGCAATAGATTTAGCTGTGGTAGCAGCAATTTTGTCCTCAAATGAAGACGAAGCTTTACAAGCAAATTTTTGTTTTGCTGCAGAAGTAGGTTTATCTGGAGAAATCAGACCAGTACAGCGTGTGGAACAACGTATACTTGAGGCAGAAAAACTGGGCTTCTCCACTATATTTGTATCTAAATACAATAAAATTTCTTTAAAAAATACAGCAATAAAAATCCAATTAATCTCTAAAATTGAAGACTTAGTAGATTTGATAATTACTTAAACTTCAATTGTAATTATAATTTTGAGATAGTTTTTGTTAATGAACAAAACCATGCGTTGTGTCTTTAAACGGATTAATATTACGTTCTAACGAAAATAAAAGGTAAATTGAAACCTACATATGATATTTGTCGTAGGTATCTTGCTTTTATGTAAATCCTTTCCCTCATAGCTTTTAAAAGAAAGTAAAATATATGCTATAAATCTATAATTTAGTTTATTATGAGTGTTTTGAATGGTAAAAAAATATCGCTTTTATTTGATAAAATAGTTAGGTTAAAATACTTTTTAACCTGGTTGTTTGTTTTTTATAGACAAAAACATTTTTCATACTAATTTATCTGAATTTTCCTTCAAACAACATTTTGATGTGCTCAATATCAATATATTATTCCTTAAACAAATGGTTTTAAAACAAGCTCTAGCAAATATTTGCTTAAAAGTAGTGGTGTTTATTTTGCTTTTAATCGGTAATCAAACTGTTAAAGCACAATGTATTCCTTCAGGGATGCAATCATGGGACTATTTTAATATTAGTAATGTGCAAATAAATGGAGATGGAGCAAGTCAACTAATTAATTTTTCAGGAGGTGATAATGCTGTATATAAAGATTTTACTTCTCAATCCGTAAATGTGACTGTCGGTAACACTTATAATGTGACTATTGATCATGTAAAAGAGACATGGGGAAATGTAAAGGTAAAAATGTGGATTGACTATGAGGGAAATGGAACTTATATAGAGGTTTATGATTCAGGTATAGCAGTAAATAATAATCAATCAACTTATACTACTAATGCATCTTTTGCAGTAGGTAATGTTTCGATTCCAGGATCAGTTGTTTTAAGGGTTGCTGCAACTTACCATGGAGGAAGTATTACGGATGCCTGTACATTTATTGATAGAGCAGAGGTGGAAGATTACACATTAAATGTAACACCAATATCTGCTACACCAATTGCTGTAAATGAGGAATTGACTGTGACTAAAAACAGTACTGCTGGTTTGGATAATCAAGTAAATGTAGCTGCCAATGATTATATTGGAACTACAGGTGGTGACTCTGATGATTATGCTATATCTACATTGCCAAGTAATGGATCGGTTTCAGAAATTTCGGATGGTATTTTCCAATATATTCCAAACGCTAATTTTTTAGGTGCAGATAGCTTTACTTATAATTTATGTAATAATATTAATCAATGTGTACAAGGTACAGTATCTGTAACTGTCTTAAATAATTATTGTACACCATCTGGAATAACAAGTGGAATACGATACATTACTAATGTCACTTTACCAGGAGAAACTGTTACAATTGATAATGACTCAGGCGATGGAGGAGGTTACGAGGATTTTACACATATTCCTGCTGCAGATTTATATTTAGGAAATAGTTATGACTTATCTATTTTAATAGATGGAAATACCAATTTAACTGCTAGTAATCATAGGTCTGGATGGGTAGCATTTATAGACTTTAATCAGGATGGTGTTTTTGATACAGGAAGTGAGAGGGTGTATCGTTCTAATGGTAATGCTGGTGGAGAGGAGTCTAATGTATCTTTTCCTTATGCTTCAAGGGAGTTTACTGTTCCTTTTACTGCAGTTCATGGTGCAACTACTATGCGTATTGGTATGAGACAATATTGGTCACCTGACAGTGGCTGCTCTACTGCTACAGTAATAGATTATGAAGATTATAAAGTTAATATAGGGTTAGACCCTAGTGCGCCTCAAGATATAACAGTTACAGGAAATAGTTCTGAAATTATAAATGGACAAACCCAAACTACGTATTCTAATTTTACCGACTTTGGAACTTATGATATTAATGGTGGTGCAAAAACAAGAGTTTTTAAAATAGTTAATAGTGGTTCTCAGCCCTTAGTTTTAGGAGCTGTTCCAGTTCAACTTCAAGCAGGTTCTAGTGCTGATTTTTCTATCTTAACACAGCCAGCAGCAGGAACAACACTTGCAGCGGGAGGCGTTGTATCTTTTTCAATTAGTTTTGATCCAAGTACTATAAATAATAATATTACAGCTGTCGTGTTGTTAAATAGTGACGATCCGGACGAGAACCCTTTTACATACGTAATTAAAGGGGATGGTCAAGAGTTGTATCCTGATACAGATGGAGATGGTGTGTCAAACAATATTGATATTGATGATGATAATGATGGTATAACTGATGGAGAAGAACAATTACAGTGTTTAATGTATAGTAATGCTTCTGTTGTTGAAACCGAATTTTTAAATGAAGATTTTGGATTTGGTTTAAATCGAGCAGCTATAAATGGAAATACAATTGGAGTAACTACTTCATATTGTTATGAAGATGGTGTTTCTGGATTATCTGCAGATGAGTGTGATGCAGATGTAAACCTAAATGATGGAGAGTACGTCGTACATTACTCTGTCACAAATGGTGATGCTTTAAATAATAATGTAACTGCTACGGGAGAAAATATTGCAAATTTTGCTCATTATGCTTGGTATAAAGGAGAAGACCATACACCAGGAGATACAAACGGAAGGATGGCAATATTTAATGCAGCAACGGATCCAGGTGTTTTTTATGAAACAGCAATATCAGGGATTTTACCAAACGTACCTGTTAACTATAGTTTTTGGGCTATAAATATAGATAACGCAGACAATAGGTTTAGTTCAAGCGAATTGCCTAGAATAAATCCAAACATCACAGTTAGGTTTTTGTCATCTGATTACACAACAGAGTTAGCTTCATTTGATACAGGTGATATTACCAGATGTAATTCTGGAAATAGTTGTGTGGATTCTGTATGGAAAGAGTTTGGGACATCAATAATTATTAATCAATCAGAATTTGTTATTCAATTTATAAATAATTCACCTGGAGGTTTAGGTAACGATTTAGCTTTAGATGATATCAGAATAACGCAATCATTATGTGATTTGGATAACGATGGAGTAGCCGATGTTTTTGATTTAGATAATGATAATGATGGTATACCTAATATATATGAATATGGAGCTTTTCCATTTGGTGGTGATTATGATAGAGATGGATTGGTTTTTTCTGGAGTAGCATGGTCAGATAGTAATGGTAATGGAATGCATGATGCATTTGAAGGCTTGACAGGTTTGGATACAGATGGAGATGGTACTCCAGATTATTTGGATTTAGATTCTGATAATGATTCTATTTTTGATGTTGTCGAAAATGATGGATTTGGCGACTTGGATATAGATGGAGATGGTGTAGGAGATGGTAATGATGCTGGTACAGGTATAGCAAATGACGACTTTGATAATGATGGTCTTTTAGCATTAATAGATGGTAATGATAACGATGCGGACTCAGATGATCATGGAGCAGGATATAATGGATATAATTTTCCCGTAGATACTGATGGTGATGGTATTCCAGACTATTTAGATGTAGATAGTAATGATAATTTAGATGATATTTCAAATGGTAGTGATATTAGTAATACTATTTATTATTTTTTAGATGCGGATAACAATGGTGTTATAGATGGAAGTACTGATGCGGATAACGATGGTGTTTTGGATGCATTTGATTCTGATAATACACTATATGGGTCGCCAAGAGATATAGAAGATTCCTATAGTCTATTTTTTGACGGTCGTAATGATTACGTTCAGGATAGTAATGTAATTTCAAGTGGAACAGCTTCATTAATGGCTTGGATAAAATCAGAAGGAGATAATACGTTTAATTCAAATAGAATAGTTGCTGGCCAAAGCAATTTTTATTTAATGGTAAATGATTCCGATAATTCGGTTTCAGTTGTATTAAATGGTAATAATGTTTTAACCTCTACAGATATTGTCGAAGATGGTATATGGGTGCATCTAGCAGTAACAATAAATGGGTCAGAAACAATTTTATATTTAAATGGTCAAGCTCAAGGTGATCCTGTAAATGTTGGAGTTGTTAATGCGGATCCTTCTAACTTTACTATTGGTAGGTTGGCTAATTCAGATTCAAACTACTTCCATGGAGAAATTGACGAAGTTAGAGTGTTTGATGTAGCGCTTACAAAAGATGAGGTACAACGAACAGTATACCAAGAATTAAATGAAAACGAAAACTTTAATCAAGGTAAGATAATTCCTAAAAACATTTCCACAAATGATATAGGCGATAATCTAGTGCGCTATTATAAAATGGATGCTTATAAAGGTGACATCACAGATAATAAAGTAACACCAACAATAGACCAGTCAACAGGAGCTAAATTGTATAATATTAAAAATATTTATTTTCAAACAGCACCTTTACCATATCAGACTAGTCAAGATGGATTGTGGACTACCGAAGCAAATTGGCAACATGGAGAGGTATGGGATATAAATGAAATAGCAAAAAATAAAGATTGGAGTATTGTTAAAATTAACAACAATATTTCTACTACAACATCACATACTATCTTAGGATTAATAATTCAGTCAGACAAAACATTTAACTTATCAGGTGATAATTATGTTGATAATTCATGGTATTTGGAGTTAAATGGTACATTAGATCTTCCAGGTGATTCTCAATTAATACAATCTATTTCAAGTGATTTAGTGACAGGTTCTCAAGGTAAAATATTAAGACGACAAGAAGGGACAAATAATAAATATCGATACAACTATTGGGCAAGTCCAGTTGGAGCTTTAGGCGTATCTTCCATCACAAATAATAATGGATTAACCTCTAACTTAAATAATACTCCGTTTACTTTAGATCTTTTAAAAGATGAATTTGGAGCAGCAATACCATTTACATCCAGTTATGACCAAGTAGGAAGCATAAGTACATATTGGACGCATACTTATCAAAATGGATATTCATATTATAATTGGCTAAATTTTGATGAAACAGATGTTATACCAACAGGATACGGTTACTCACAAAAAGGAGTAGGTGTAGGCACAACAGATTATCAATATTTATTTGAAGGAAAACCTAATAACGGAACAATTATTATTACTGCGTTAGATACAGGTGGTCCTGGTTCTATTGGTGGTTCAACAAGAACAATTTCGGTTTTAGGAAATCCATATCCTTCAGCATTAAATGTAACATCCTTTTTAGCAGATAATAGTAGCGTAATAAGTGGAGAGATTTATTTATGGGAACAATGGGCTGGAGATACACATATTTTAAATCAATATCAAGGAGGATATGCAACTGTAAATAACCTGGCAGGTGTTAGCATATCAATTTATTGGATTAAATGGAGACTCAACTCAAAGTGGTGGTGGACCTGCAGAAGGTGTAAAAACACCAACTAAATTTTTACCAGTAGCTCAAGGTTTTGTGGTAGAAATTGTTAACGATGGTGATATTAAATTTTTAAATTCGCAACGTGTTTTTAAAACAGAAGCAACAGACGAAACAATTTTTTTTAGACAAGTAGCATCCAGTAATGAAGGCGAAGCATCAAATACAGAAGATGTGATTAAAAAAATCAGATTGCAATTAACCACTTCTAACGGTTTGGGTCGCGAAATAGTAATGGGTTTTAGTAGTGTAACAAGTGATGAATTTGACTATGGTTACGATGCAAAAGCATATGAGACTTTTAATAATGATTTATTAACGGTCTTAGAGGAAAATACTATGGTGCTTCAGGCGTATTCAGAGATTACTTCAGATAAAGTAGTTGACTTAACATTTAAAGCGGACGGTAATGGCATGTACAATATAAAAGCGACTCAATTTGTTGATTTTCCAATAGATCAGCCTGTCTTTTTATTAGATAATTTTACGGGTACTTATTATGACTTATCACAAGAGCAAGGTTATAATTTTACATCTCAGTCAGGTGTATATACTAATAGATTTGATATTGTATTTCAAGGATCAGAAACATTAAGTACAGACGGTTTTACTTTTAATAACGATTTTGGTATTTATTACAATTCAAACAGTAATAAATTGTTTGCAAAACAATCAAATCAAGATCTAAAGTCACTAACATTGTTTAATGCTTTAGGTCAGAAAATTTTTCAAATTCAAGATATCAAAGCTGAAGATTTGCAATCCGGTATTAGTCTAAAAAATGCTAGTACAGGTATGTATGTGGTAATCTTAAAAACAGTTGAAGGTAAGATACTAAACAAAAAAATTATAATAGATTAATCTCACCACTCTTCCATAAAAACTATAATGAAAAAAACTTTACAATTGATTGTTGTGCTTTTTGCGCTATCGCTTAAAGCTCAAGTTACTATGGCGCCAAGTGCTACTGCAGTTACAGCAGGAGCAAACTGGACAACAACAAAAATAACAGCTAATAACGCGCTAAACTATCCTTGGGAAATCACTGTTGGACCTGATGGAGATTTATGGGTTACTGAGCGTGTTGGAGAAAAAATCTCAAGAATTAGCACAGCAACAGCAACAAATACACCAATTACTATGTTGGACTTAAGTGCTAAAGTAACTTATTCTAAACAAGGAGGTTTAATGGGTATGGCAATACATCCAGATTTATATAATCCAATGGTGTCAATAAATAACTATGTTTTTGTATCATATACCTACAATGATGGTGGAGATTTAAAACTAAGGATAGCGCGATTAGTTTACAATAGTGTATCAGGAACTCTAACCGAGGATGTTTCGCTTTCTCCTAATGGAGCTATTTTAGAAGGTGTTCCAGCAAGTGGCGATCATAATTCTGGTAGATTAATTTTTGGGCCAGATAATAAGCTATATTACACCATAGGTGATCAAGGAGCAAATCAATTTGATTATGCGTGTAACCCTATTTTAGCACAAATTTTACCAACATCATCAACAGATTATGATAATTATCCAGGTAAAACGTTGCGAATTAATATTGATGGAAGTATTCCTAATGATAATCCAACTTTAAACGGAGTAAAAAGTCATGTCTATACCTATGGACATAGAAACGCTCAAGGAATTGTGTTTGCAGCAGATGGCACACTTTATGCTTCAGAACATGGCGCTAAGGTAGATGACGAAATAAATATAATTAAATCAGGTAAAAATTATGGATGGCCTCAAATAGCAGGTTACTATGATAACATGGCATATACCTATTGTAATTGGTCCTCATTAAATGGATCTTGTAATGCAGGTGACTTTAGTGATCACAATTGTCCTGCTGGAGCAGAAACTGCAACAGAATTTGAATCTTATCCTACAAGTAATGACTTGCCAGTAAATTTTGAACCACCAATCGGAACCTATGGTGGTACTGTAGCTACAGATCCTCCAGGAGGTTGGTTTACTTGGCCAAGTGTAGCTCCTTCAAGTATTGATATTCATGAAGCTAATACAATCCCTAATTGGGGAAGATCATTGTTAATTCCTACTTTAAAAAAAGGAACAATTTACAGAGCTAAATTAACTGCAAATGGAAGTGATATTATTGGTGATGATAACGTTGGGTCTATTGATGGTTATGAGGAATTTCATTCTTCTAACGATAGATATCGCGATATAGCAATTTCTCCAGATGGATTAACGATTTATGCTGTAACTGACAATGCAGGAGGGACCTCTGGTCCTTCGTCTAATAGTGGTGTTTCAATATCTAATCCTGGAGTAATTATTAAAATTGAATATGTAGGGCCACAAATTACCAATGCACCTATTGCAAATTGTCAAGATATTACTATAGCATTAGATGCATATGGACAAGCTACAATTACTCCTGCAGATATAGATAATGGGTCTACAAATGTGGATACTATGTTTATTAATCAGGATACATTTGATTGCTCACACATCGGAATACCTCAGGAGGTTTATTTAACAGTTATAAGTGCAGATGGAGGTGAAGATACTTGTGCTGCAATGGTCACTGTTAATAACACTTCAGAGCCTATAACAGCTCCTGTATTAGCGGATGTTTCTGGTTATTGTTCTGTTACAGCAATTGCACCAGTTTTAAACTATAAATGTGTGGATTACACTGGTGTTACATCAGATCCTACTAATTATACTTCAGAAGGTACTTTTGTGGTGCAGTGGACATTTGATGCTGGCTCAGAAGGAATTGTTGTTTCAAATCAAAATGTTATTGTAAACCCAATAGCCAATCCAGCTAATGTGATAGTGACAAGTGTTACTAATACTTCTGCGGAATTAGAATGGGATATTTTGCAAGGCACAACTTATCAAATTCGATATAGAGTTAGTGGCGCATCTGCATGGACAACTATAGCGTCCAACACAAATAGTGTTACATTAACAGGATTAGATTTTAATACTAATTATGAAGCACAAGTTAGGGCTGTTTGCGGAACTAGTTATTCCAATTATAGTAATCCATTAATATCATTTTCTACAACAGATATTACTTATTGTGCATCTCAGGGTGTTTCAAATGGTTATATTTCTAATGTTTCCATAAATGGTGAGAGTGCTACATTTATTAATAATTCTTCATCAGAAAATTCATCATATACTAATTATACAGCTGTTTCACCTGTTACTTTAAAAGCTGATGGTGAGACTTCGTATTCGTTAAGTGTTAATACAAGTTTTAATGCTTCCGGAGTAGCTGTATGGATAGATTATAATCAAAACGGAAGTTTTAATGATGTAGGAGAAAAAGTTTGGGATGATGCAACTGGTACAACAGGTAATAGTCCAAGGGTTAATACATTTACCATACCTTTAAATACACCAAATGGTACTACAAGAATGCGTATAGCTTCTAGGCAATATTGGACACCAAGCGGTAGTTGTGGAGACATTGTTGAAGCAGGTCAAGATTCAGAAGTAGAAGACTATATGGTCAATATTGTTGCGCCAACCTTATCTATTCAAAATTTTGATTTAGCTGTATTTAGTGTTTATCCTAACCCTATTAAAGATGCGTTTTCTGTTAAATTATCAAATTTATCAAACAAAGAAACGCATGTAAAACTAATAGATTTACAAGGTCGTATAATTCAACAAAAAATAATAAGTAAATCTCAAGATACAACTACATTTAATCAATTAAGTCAATTAAATAGTGGTGTCTATTTTATAACGATTGTAGAAGACAATAAAACTTTAGCTTCTAAAAAAATTATAAAAATTTAAATAATAATTTTTTATTAAACTCCAATGCATTTGCATTGGAGTTTTTTTATGCTCAATAATCAGAGTTTTAAACAGAATTCCTTAATTTCGCGACTCTATAACGAAATTAGAAAAAATGAGCGCAGGATTCACTGAATATAAAGGACTTAACTTACCAAACGTAGCAGAAGAAATTCTTAAATATTGGCAGGACAATAACATCTTTGAAAAAAGTGTAACAACTCGTGAAAACGCAGAGCCTTACGTGTTTTTTGAAGGACCACCTTCAGCTAACGGATTGCCTGGAGTACATCACGTTTTAGCACGAGCTATAAAAGATATTTTTCCACGTTACAAAACCATGAAAGGTTTTCAGGTTAAGCGTAAAGCTGGTTGGGATACCCACGGTTTACCAATAGAGCTTGGTGTAGAGAAAGAACTGGGTATTACCAAAGAAGATATTGGTAAAACAATTTCGGTGGAAGACTATAATGCAGCCTGTCGTAAAGCAGTTATGCGTTATACTGATGTTTGGAATGACCTAACTCAAAAAATGGGATATTGGGTAGATATGGAAGATCCATATATCACCTACGAGCCTAAATATATGGAAACCGTTTGGTGGCTTTTAAAAGAGATTTACTCTAAAAAGTTAATGTACAAAGGGTATACTATTCAACCATATTCTCCAAAAGCAGGAACAGGATTAAGCTCGCATGAGGTTAATCAACCTGGAGCATATCAAGATGTAACAGATACAACTATTGTTGCACAGTTTAAAGCTATTGAAAGTACATTACCAGACTTTTTACAAAACGAAGGCGATATCCATTTTACAGCATGGACTACTACACCTTGGACATTGCCAAGTAACACAGCATTAACGGTTGGCCCAAAAATAGATTATGTTTTGGTAGAAACGTATAACCAATATACATTTAAGCCTATTAATGTAATTATGGCTAAGGCTTTAGTTGCTAAACAATTTGCAGGAAAATCGTTTAATCAAGTACAGACTAAACCAGAACTTTTAGACTATAAAGATGGTGATAAGCAAATCCCTTTTTATGTTGTAAAAGAATTTAAAGGAAAAGATCTTGTTGGTATTAAATACGAACAATTATTACAATACGCATTACCAAATGACAATCCAGAGAATGCCTTTAGAGTCATTGCTGGAGACTTTGTAACGACTGAAGATGGTACAGGTATCGTACATACAGCACCAACATTTGGAGCAGATGATGCCTTAGTAGCAAAACAAGCTTCGCCAGAAATACCACCATTATTGGTAAAAGACGATAATGGAAACTTAGTGCCTCTTGTAGATTTACAAGGTAAGTTTAGACCAGAAATGGGAGAGTTTGGTGGAAAGTATGTTAAGAATGAATACTATAATGATGGCGAAGCTCCAGAACGATCAATAGATGTTGAGCTAGCGATTAAGTTAAAAGAAGAAAATAAAGCCTTTAAGGTTGAAAAATATAAGCACAGTTATCCACATTGCTGGCGTACAGATAAACCAATCCTATATTACCCATTAGATTCTTGGTTTATTAAAGTGACTGATGTTAAAGAAAAAATGGTAGCAAATAATGATACCATTAACTGGAAACCAAAATCAACAGGGACAGGACGTTTTGGTAATTGGTTAGCCAATGCAAACGATTGGAATTTATCTAGATCTCGTTATTGGGGAATTCCTTTGCCAATCTGGAGAACAGAAGATGGTAAGGAAGAAATCTGTATTGGATCTGTTGAAGAGCTTAAAGCCGAAATGCAAAAAGCAGTTTCAGCTGGTGTTTTATCTAAAGATATCTTTGAAGATTTTGAGGTTGGAAACAATTCCGAAGAAAACTATGCTAAGTTAGATTTACATAAAAATATTGTAGATGGTATTGTATTAGTGTCACCTAGTGGACAGCCAATGCAACGCGAAAGCGACTTAATAGACGTTTGGTTTGATTCTGGATCAATGCCTTACGCACAATGGCATTACCCATTTGAAAACAAAGAAAAAATAGATAATAACGAAGCTTTTCCTGCAGATTTTATTGCAGAAGGAGTGGATCAAACTAGAGGTTGGTTTTATACCTTGCACGCAATTGCAACAATGGTATTTGACTCGGTTGCCTATAAAAACGTAGTGTCTAACGGATTAGTGTTAGATAAAAACGGACAGAAAATGTCTAAACGTTTAGGTAACGCGACAGATCCATTTGAAACTTTAGATACTTATGGAGCAGATGCAACACGCTGGTACATGATATCTAACGCAAATCCATGGGATAACTTAAAGTTTGATTTAGATGGTATTGAAGAAGTAAAACGTAAGTTTTTCGGTACACTTTATAACACCTATTCATTCTTTAGTTTATATACTAACTTGGATAAGTTTAGTTACGCTGAAGCGGAAATTCCATTAGCAGAGCGACCAGAATTGGATCGATGGATTTTATCAGAATTGCATACTTTAATTCAGAAAGTTGATGAGTATTATGCAGAATATGAACCAACTAAAGCAGCACGTGCTATTTCAGATTTTACACAGGATTATGTAAGTAACTGGTTTGTACGTTTAAGCAGAAGACGTTTCTGGAAGGGAGACTATCAAACAGATAAGATTTCGGCCTATCAAACCCTATACACTTGTATGGTTACCATAGCCAAGTTAGGAGCGCCAATTGCACCATTTTTCATGGATAAGCTGTATTTAGATTTAAACTCAGTAACTAATAAAGAGGCTTTTGAGAGTGTGCATTTAGCAGAGTTCCCTAAGTTTGACGCTAGTTATGTTGATAAATTATTAGAGCGTAAAATGGAAAACGCGCAAACCATCTCTTCTTTAGTGCTATCATTAAGAGCTAAAGAAAAAATAAAAGTGCGTCAACCGTTGCAAAAAATTATGATTCCGATAGATTCAGAACAACAAAAAGAAGAAATTCTAGCAGTTGCGGATTTAATTAAGCATGAGGTAAACATAAAGGAAATCCAAATTTTAGAAGATGCATCAGATATATTAGTAAAACAAATCAAACCTAACTTTAAAACGTTAGGACCTCGTTTTGGTAAGGACATGAAAACTATCGCTGGAGCAATAAATAAAATGACTGCAGACGATATTAAAATTGTTGAACAAAAAGGAGAAATAGATGTTGATTGTAATGGAAAAATAGTTAAATTACAACGTGATGATGTCGAAATTACCTCTCAAGATATTGAAGGGTGGTTAGTTGCAAATGAAGGTAATATTACAGTAGCTTTAGACGTTACAATATCAGATGCTTTAAAAGAAGAAGGTATAGCTAGGGAGTTAGTAAACCGTATTCAAAATTTACGTAAAGACTCTGGATTTGAAGTAACAGATAAAATTAGTGTGCAATTACAAGAAGATGTTAACATCACGCAAGCGGTAAAAACAAACTTAGATTATATTAAAGCGGAAACTTTAACTGATGATCTAAAAATTATTAATCAATTAAATAGTGGTATAGAAATTGCTTTTGATGACTTAAATACCAAACTATTTATACAAAAAATTTAAAATTATGGCTTCAGATATTAATATTAGATATTCAGATAAAGAATTAGCAGGATTTAAAGTGCTTATTCAAGATAAAATAAAACAAGCTAAACATGATTTAGAGCTTATTCAAAGTGCGTATATGAATGACCATAATAATGGTACAGATGATACATCACCTACATTTAAAGCGTTTGACGAAGGAAGCGAAACAATGAGTAAAGAATCTAATTCAGCATTAGCGATTAGACAAGAAAAATTTATTCGTGATTTAAAAAATGCTTTAATCAGAATTGAAAACAAAACTTATGGTGTTTGTCGTGTAACTGGAAAGCTAATAAATGCAAAACGATTAGAACTAGTACCTCATGCAACATTAAGTATAGAGGCTAAAAATATGCAACAATAATAAAAGATAGAGTCTTTAATTTTATAAACGCTTCAATATATTTTGAAGCGTTTTATATTTAAAATAGTTTGACCTTTTGAAACTTAAAAGTACCATTTTATTACTATTAATAGCAATTACATCTGTATGTGCTCAAAAAAGTACTGAAAAAATATGGAATGCAGATGTGATTAATACAATAGTAATAGATGGAGAAAATGTGTTTAATATTACGGTTTCAAATAGTCTATCTAACACTATCTTATTAAAGGTAAAAATTGAAGGTGAACATGCTAATCAACTAGTAATGGTTGATAGTATTGTAAACAAGCAATTGTATATATCCTCATCATTTCAGCCATTATTTGTAAAAGACAACGACAAATTAAGTGCGCACAAGGTTATGTCTGTAGAGTATCAATTGTTGGTACCTAAAAATATTAAATTAGAGATTAAAAGTAATATTGGATCTGTGGATTTGGTTGGGACGTATCCATCGGTTTTTATTGAATTAAATCAAGGAAATTGTAATCTTAAACAGTTTTTAGGAAATGCCTCCATTAACACGGTAAATGGGGATATTAATATCGAAACAGATCACGCAAAAGTAGAAGCTTTTACTAAAACGGGACAGATTACATTAACCCAATTTAAATTTTTAAAATTTAATCTAAATTGTCATACCATTAATGGTGATATAAAGATTACTAAAACTGAAAAATAGCACTACTTTTGTTTAATTAGATTATGAATTTCAAAAAAGCCACAGCATTAATTTTTGTTATTTTACTTATTGATCAAATAAGTAAAATTTACGTAAAAACACACTTTGTTTTAGGCGAAGATGTAACTGTTTTTAATTGGTTTAAAATTTATTTTATTGAAAATAGTGGTATGGCTTGGGGGACAAAACTAAGCGATATTTTACCATTTATGACGGATAGAACAGCAAAATTAAGCCTGACAGTATTTAGGGTTTTTGCTATTATTGGTATTGGATATTGGTTAGTTAATACTATCAAAAAGCAACAATCTAAAACATTAATATTAGCATTAGTATTTATTTTTGCTGGTGCCTTAGGTAATATTTTAGACTCTGTGTTTTATGGTGTTATGTTTGAAGACAGTATTAGTCAAGTTGCTTCTTTTTTACCTGGTCAAGGTTATGATAGTTTATTACATGGTAAGGTTGTAGATATGCTATACTTTCCGTTATGGAAAGGCTATTTACCAGAATGGATTCCAGGAATTGGTGGTGATTATTTCACGTTTTTTGAACCTGTATTTAATATTGCTGATGTTGCAATTAGTATTGGTTTTGGAATATTAATTTTCTTTAACGGAAAAGCATTTCCTAAACATGAACAAGATTAAAATTTGTAAATCTGCTTCGGAGTTACGCAGTAATCCATAGGGATATCTCCATCAAAAACATCTTCAATTTCAGCTTCAGCTTCAAAAAAGGACAAGCCAATTTTAAGGGTATTGGGTTTGCAAGACGCTAATAAATTATCATAAAATCCTTTACCATAACCTACACGATTTCCTTTTAAATCAAACGCTAAAAGCGGTACAAATACGACGTCTATATTATGGTTTAAAATCTCAATGCCATCTATTGGTTCTGGGATATTATAATCACTTAATTTAAATGTGGTAGCGTCTGTTAGCAAATAGTTGGTTAACGTATTGTTGGTAAAATTACTTTTAGAAACAACTATGTTTTTATCCTTTCCTGATAAGATATTTAAAATATAATCGGTATTAACTTCATGTTGTGATGTGATAGTTAAAAATAAATGGTAAAAACTATAATCCCAAATAGGAAGGGTTAGTAACTGATTAGCAATAGTAATGCTTAGTGCTTCAATTTGATCTTGATTAAGTAAGCGTCTTAGTGATTTATATTTTTTTCGTAATTCAATCTTTTTCATCTTAAACTATTTTAAGACTTCTGTAGAGATATGAAACAATGCGTCACCTTGATAAACAATAGGTGATTGATTAATATTAATTATGTAACCAGAGTGTTTTGCTTTAACAAAGTGATTAAATTTACCATAAGGATCTGTTATGTTTCCTATGTCATCACCTATTTTAACCTCTATACCAACTTTTATAGTAGCTTTAAACATACCAGAGTGTTTAGCACGCATCCAAGAGCTTTCGGTTATTTTAACACACTCTTTTTTAGGCTCTGTAACCTTAAATTGTCTGCGTAACATCCCAAAATGATTCATGATGCGTTTTGCACCATTAACACCTGTATTAGTAACCGTATTGTCTAAATCAAAAGATTTTCCACCTTCATAAAGTAAGATGGGTTTTCCTAATTTGTTGCACGCGTTTCTAAACGATTTATTAAGGTTTTTAGAATATAAAATAAATGGTGCTCCAAATATTTCGGCCATTACATCATCATCTTCGCTGCCTTTTTCAATACGTATTTGTGGTGCATTAAAACGATAAGCACCTCCTGTATGAAAATCTACTATAAAATCTACATGTGGTACAACCTCATGTATCAACTCGTAAGCCACACGACTGGCTAATGACCCATTTTTTACTCCAGGAAACACACGGTTTAGATCACGACCATCAGGAAAAGCGCGAGCCATGTTTATAAAACCAAAAATGTTAAGTACTGGAATACAAATTGTGGTACCAATTTTAGGTTTATTTATCCCTTTAGAGATTAGTTGTCGTACAATTTCAATACCATTAATTTCGTCACCATGTATACCTGCTGTAAATAAAATAGTAGGACCAGGTTTTCTAGAGCGTTCTATAATAATAGGAACATCTACTGGAGTTCTTGTATGTAGCTTAGCAACATTAAAACTGACCTCTGCACTTTGACCAGGTTTTATAGCTTCACCTAAAATTTCTAAAACGTCGTTTGTTTGCATCAATTATTTTTTGGTATTTCTTTCTATGTAATTAATAATGCTTTTAGCAATGTTTTTACCTGTAGCATTTTCAATACCTTCCAAACCAGGACTAGAGTTAACTTCTAGTAATAAAGGACCTCTGTCCGATTGTAGCATGTCAACACCACATACTGGTAGCTTCAATGCTTGTGACGCTTTCATTGCAACGCTTAATTCAGCTTCACTTAATTTAATAATCTGTGCATTTCCACCACGATGTAAATTAGATCTAAATTCACCTTCTTTACCTTGGCGTTTCATAGCTCCAACAACTTGACCATCAACTACAAGCGCACGTAAATCAGCACCTTTAGCTTCTTTTATAAATTCTTGAACAATTACTCTAGCTTCTAAACCATTAAAGGCTTCTAAAACAGATTCGGCAGCATTTTTGCTTTCTGCTAACACAACTCCTAAACCTTGTGTACCTTCTAGTAATTTAATAATTACTGGCACACCACCTACATGTTCTATAACTTCTTCAACGTCTCTAGAGTAGTTTGTAAAAACCGTTTTTGGCATTCCAATTCCGGCTTTACTTAATCTTTGTAAACTTTTAAGCTTATCTCTAGATCTTAAAATAGCTTCAGAAGATGCTGTTGTAAAAACATTCATCATTTCAAATTGCCTTACCACAGCGCAACCATAAAAAGTTATTGAAGCACCAATACGTGGTATAATAGCATCTACATAATCTAAATAACGATCTTTGTAGTAGATGGTTGGTTTTTCTTTTTCAATAATAATATCACATTTTAAAGGATCTATTATTTCTATTTTGTGGCCTCTATTTTCGCCTTCTTCAACTAAACGGTCTGTGGAGTATAAGTTAGCGTTTCTAGATAAAATTACAATGTTCATTTATTTATTATAGTTAAAGGATTGGTTTTGTATATCGACATCTACTAAAAATTTTCGTTTTAAAAACTGTCTACCAATTAAAACCGGAAATCTCATATCGTCTCTTGTGCTTAAAGTTAAGTTAATCTTGTATGTTTTACCAAAAAAAACAACATCTGTTTTTATTTTATAACGGTTTTCTACAAAACCATTGCTGCTTTTTACATCAGTAAAAGTGTAATCTTTAAAAACTTTAGTTTTACTATTAAAATTAGGATGACCTTTGCTGTAAAATGTGCAATGTAAGCCATCTTCTTTAACTTCTACCAGAGAGCAGTGTATTGCAGACGTGTAAGCACCTGTATCTATTTTGCAGTCTATTTCAAAAAGATCTAACACTGGAAAGTTAATTTTGTCTGTTCTTCCTATGGTTTTTTTTGTCATTTGTAAAGTTTAAAAAGAGGTGCAAGGTACTAAATAACTAAGCGTGATTAATTTATTTTTAGGTTAAAATTTAGGCGATAAAGGTTAAGTTGTTTTTAAATAATTACCTTTGAATAACTATCAATTTTCTTCGATTTTAAAGTGTAAGATGAGTCAAACTTCTTTAGATGTACAACTTAAAACCCTTCCAGAATCACCTGGAGTTTATCAGTATTTTGATACAGAAGGTACAATAATATACATTGGTAAGGCAAAAAATTTAAAGAAGAGAGTAAGTTCGTATTTTACAAAAACTCACGAAAATGGTAAAACTAGAGTTTTAGTAAAACGTATTGCTAATATTAAACACATTGTTGTACAGACAGAAACAGATGCACTTTTATTAGAAAACAACCTAATTAAAAAACATAGACCACGTTATAATGTTTTACTAAAAGACGATAAAAGCTACCCATGGATTTGTATAAAAAAAGAGCGTTTTCCAAGAGTATTTAGTACAAGACGCTATATAAAAGATGGAAGCGAATATTTTGGACCTTACACCAATATTAAAACGGTTTATACCTTATTAGATTTAATTAAAGGCTTGTATCAGATTAGAACGTGTAATTATGATTTGGCAGAAAGCAAAATCGAGTCAGGAAAATATAAAGTATGTCTAGAGTACCATTTAGGGAACTGTAAAGGACCTTGCGAAGGTTATGAGGATGAGGAAAGTTATAACCAAAACATAAAGGCAATTAGAGAAATTTTAAAAGGAAATTTTAAAGAATCTTTAGGCGAATTTAAAGCACAAATGAGCCAATATGCTCAGGATATGCAGTTTGAAGAAGCCCAAAAAATTAAAGAAAAAATTCAGGTTCTAGAAAATTATCAAGCCAAATCTACTATTGTAAACCCTAAGATTAGCAATGTGGATGTGTTTTCCATAGTTAGTGATGCAGGTCATGGCTATATTAACTTTTTGCAATTATCATATGGGTCAATAATTAGGTCACATACTTTAGAGATTAAAAAGAAGTTAGACGAGACAGATAAAACCTTACTAGAATTAGCAATTGTAGAAATCCGAGCACGTTTTAACTCAAGGTCTAAAGAAGTTTACGTACCTTTTAAAGTAGATTTAGGTCAAGATATAAAAGTAACTATTCCACAATTAGGAGATAAAAAACATATCTTAGACTTATCTGTTAGAAATGCCAAATATTACAGATTAGAGCGTTTTAAACAGGTAAAAATTACAGATCCAGATCGTCATGCTAATCGTATCATGGCACAAATGAAGGTGGATTTGCGATTAGGAGAAGAGCCAAGACATATCGAGTGTTTTGATAACTCCAACATACAAGGTACAAATCCAGTAGCAGCTTGTGTTGTGTTTAAAAACGGAAAGCCTAGTAAAAAAGATTATCGTCACTTTAATATCAAAACAGTAGAAGGTCCTGATGATTTTGCCTCAATGGAAGAAGTGGTATTTAGACGCTACAGACGTTTGTTAGAAGAAAAACAACCTTTACCACAATTGATAATTATTGATGGAGGAAAAGGACAATTATCTTCAGCTTTAAAAAGTTTAGATGCTTTAGGGTTAAGAGGAAAAATAGCCATTATAGGAATTGCAAAACGATTAGAAGAATTATTCTACCCAGACGATCCAATTCCCGTATATTTAGATAAAAAATCAGAAACACTAAAAATAATACAACAGTTACGTAATGAAGCCCATCGCTTTGGGATAGAGCATCATCGTAACAAACGAAGTAAACAGGCATTAAATACAGAAATGGAAACCATTCCTGGTATTGGAGAAAAAACAATTGTAGAATTATTAAAAGTATTTAAGTCCGCAAAGCGAATTTCAAATGCTAAAATTGACGAGCTAGAAGAGGTTGTCGGAAATTCTAGAGCAACAAAAATTTATAATTATTACCATAAAGAATGAAGCAGATATACATTGTAATTATAACATTATTAGCGTTAAGTACCAATCTTAACGCGCAAGATGCACAAGCTGCAGAGCCAAAGGTTGGTCTAGTATTAAGTGGTGGTGGAGCCAAAGGTTTTGCTCACATTGGTGTTTTAAAAGTTGTAGACAGTTTAGGGATTAGGGTAGACTATATTGCAGGGACAAGTATGGGAGCAATTATTGGGTCACTTTATGCTTCAGGATATTCAGGTAAACAATTAGATTCTATTTTTAAAGGCGTAAATTTTGATGACATTTTAAATGATAATATCCCAAGATCAGCTAAGTCAACCTATGAAAGAGAAATTTCAGAAAGATACGCAATAACACTACCCTTTGATCATCTTAAAGTAAAGCTGCCAACAGCATTATCCAAAGGGCAAAACACCTTTAATTTATTAACAAAATTATTGCTTCGTGTAAGTAGTGAGGACGACTTTTCTAAATTACCAATCCCTTTTTTCTGTATTGCTACAGATGTAGAGACTGGTCAGCAAGTTATTTTAGATAAAGGTAATTTACCACAAGCAGTTAAAGCATCAGGAGCTTTTCCTTCATTATTTCAACCAGTAGATATTGATGGTAAATTGTTAATCGATGGTGGTGTTGTAAATAATTACCCAATAAAAGAGTTAAAGGCAAAAGGCATGGATATTATTATTGGTGTAGACGTACAAGACGGATTAGCCAATAGAACAGATCTGTCTTCAGCACCACAAATTTTATTTCAGATAAATAATTTTAGAACCATTAATGACATGAAAATCAAGTCTAAAATGACTGATATTTATATTAAACCAGATATTTCTAAATTTAATGTCGTGTCTTTTGATGACGGAAATCAAATAATTCATAATGGAGAAGTTGCTGCAAAAAAAGAAATAGATATTTTAAAACAATTAAAAGCAAAGCAACATTACACACCAAGTAAAGAGCAAACAGACCTGTCTCCAGATAGTTTGCAAATTAATTATATAGAAACTAACGGAATAGATAAATACACAAGATCTTACATCCTAGGAAAATTAAAAATCAGACCTTACAGCAAAATTTCATACAACGACCTATCAGAAGGCGCTAACAATATTGTTGCAACCAATAACTTTGATAGCTTTTTTTACGAGTTAAAACCAGAACAAGACAATACTTACAAGATAATTACCAATGTGTCCGAAACTAAAAAAACAACCTTTTTAAAATTGGGATTACACTACGATGATTTATATAAAAGTGCAATTTTGGCCAACATAACTAAAAAGCAATTTTTATTAAAAAACGATGTAGTGTCTATGGATTTTATAATAGGTGACCACGTTAGATATAATTTTGATTATTTTATAGATAAAGGGATATATTGGAGTGTTGGTTTAAAATCAAGGTATAACGAGTTTAGTCAAGGCATTGTAGCCAACGCATTTTTAACACCAACACAAATTAACACAGGCATAAATAAAATAAATGCCGAGCTCTCAGACTTTAATAACCAAGTTTACCTACAAACCCTTTTTAGAAATGATTTAGTATTATCACTAGGTGTTGAGCATAAAAAATTAAGAGTAAAAACCGAAACTATTTTATCCTCAGAAGATGAAACAGAAACACTTTTTGAAAACAGTAACTATGTCAGTCTTTTTGGAGAATTAAAATACGATACCTACGATAGTAAATACTTCCCGACAGAAGGCGTGCTTTTCTCTGCGCAAGGTAATCACTATGTGTATTCCTCAGATTTTTCAAGCACATTTTCTCCATTTACAATTCTAAAAGCCGAGTTAGGATATGCTTTCAAAGTATCAGATAAATTATCATTTAACTTAGTCACAGATGGAGGATTTAAAATAAATCCTAAAGCAAATCGCTTTTTAGATTTTGTGCTAGGTGGTTATGGTAATAATTTTATCAATAATTTTAAACCCTTTTACGGATACGATTTTCTGTCCATAGCAGCAGATTCTTACATTAAAGGAGGCATAAGTTTAGATTATCAGTTTTTACCTAAAAACCACATAATGGTAGCAGCAAACTATGCCAATGTAGAAGACAGGTTGTTTGATGGTACAGATTGGTTTTCATGGCCAGAATATTCAGGATACGCAGTAGGTTATTCGTTTGAATCCTTCTTGGGTCCCATAGAAGCTAAGTACACCATCTCTCCAGAGACTAAACAAAGCTATTGGTTTTTTAACTTAGGGTATTGGTTTTAATTGGGCGTTTTGTACTTAAACCTTTAAGGGTTTAAATACAACCAGGTCATCCATTATATCTTTTTTTGCCATATATGGCAGCAAAAAAAGGATGCCATTATTACCCTTAACGCAAGGTTAGACGCAATGGTCTTTTTTTCAATTTAAAAACACTTCCTAAACTCATAAAATTTTACGATATTTGTTACACTATGAAGACAATTTGGAGCGATTTACTATCACATTTAAAATTCTTGATTAAGCGTAATCCAGAGTGATCTTTCTTCCTTGTTAAGCATTTAGTAAAGCGTCACAAGTTTCTTAGACGTTATTTTTTTCAATTTAAAACTATAACAAAATGCCATTTTATCATAAACTAGGAAAAATACCACCAAAAAGACACACACAGTTCAGAAAAGCGGACGGTACATTGTACGCAGAGCAGTTATTTGGTACCATAGGATTTGACGGTATGTCAACAAACTCCTATCACGAGCATAGACCAACACAAGTAAAAGAAATTAAAAAACAATACAGTGTTGCACCAAAAATTGCTAAAAAAAACCATATACAATCCTACCGTTTAAAAGGGTTTCAAGTCAAACCAGAAAACGATTATTTACAGTCTCGTAAAACAGTACTTATAAACAGCGATTGTAGTATCATTTTAGCAGCACCAAAACAATCAACAACAGATTATTTTTATAAAAACACAGACGCAGACGAGCTTATTTTTGTCCACAAAGGTACCGGAAAACTGCGCACACACCTAGGTAACCTAGACTTCAAATACGGAGACTATCTATTAGTACCAAGAGGTGTAATTTATAAAATGGATTTTGACACTGAGGACAATCGTTTATTTATTGTCGAGTCTAAAAGACCAATTTACACACCCAAACGTTACCGTAACTGGTTTGGACAATTATTAGAGCATTCGCCATTTTGCGAGCGTGATTTAAGACAACCACAAGAATTAGAAACACATAACGAAAAAGGAGACTTTTTAATGAAAGTTAAAAAGCAAGACGATATTTTTGAAATGGTTTACGCTACACATCCTTTTGATGTAGTGGGTTACGACGGTTACAACTATCCATACGCGTTTTCAATCCACGATTTTGAGCCCATTACAGGACGTATCCACCAACCACCACCAGTGCATCAAACTTTTGAGACAGATGCATTTGTAGTTTGTAGTTTTGTGCCAAGACTGTACGATTATCATCCAGACAGTATTCCAGCACCTTACAATCATAGTAATATAGATAGTGATGAGGTATTGTATTACGTTGACGGAGATTTTATGTCTAGAAACGATATTGATGCAGGACACATATCCTTGCATCCTGCAGGAATACCACATGGTCCACACCCAGGAGCAACAGAGCGTAGCATCGGGAAAGTAAAAACAGACGAGCTAGCAGTAATGGCAGACACGTTTAAACCATTAATGGTAACTGAGGAAGCACTTAAAATAGCAGACGAAGACTATTACAAATCGTGGCTAGAGCATTAAAATTAAAAAAGATTTCAAAACAATAATTAATTAAGATCGAATTAAAAATTCAAGAATTTTAAAAGACTACTAAAGTGTTATTTAATAACCACATAATCTTTTGTTCTTGTTGCTATATTCTTTCTTCTATATAAAGTATTATGAGTAAAAAAGAAGTAAAATCAGTAGACTACGGTTTAGAAAAAATATTTGAAGGTGCACAAGATTTCTTGCCACTTTTAGGAACAGATTATGTAGAGTTTTATGTAGGTAACGCAAAACAAGCAGCGCATTTTTATAAAACAGCATTTGGCTTTCAATCTCACGCATACAGAGGGTTGGAAACAGGATCAAAAGATTCTGTAAGTTATGTGTTAAAGCAAGACAAAATTCGTTTAGTCCTAACAACACCATTAAACAGTAAGTCACCAATTAATGATCATATTGTAAAACATGGTGATGGTGTAAAAATTGTGGCATTATGGGTAGAAGATGCTAGAAAATCTTACGAAGAAACTACAAAACGTGGTGCAAAATCATACATGGAACCAGTCGTAGAAAAAGACGAATTTGGTGAAGTAGTAAGAGCTGGAATTTATACTTACGGAGAAACAGTACACATGTTTGTAGAGCGTAAAAATTACAATGGACAATTTTTACCAGGATTTGTAGAGTGGAAAAGCGACTATAATCCAGAGCCAGTTGGATTAAAATACATTGACCACATGGTTGGTAATGTGGGTTGGGGAGAAATGAATACTTGGGTAAAATGGTATGAGGATGTTATGGGATTTGTTAATTTCTTATCGTTTGATGACAAGCAAATCCATACAGAATATTCTGCTTTAATGTCTAAAGTAATGAGTAATGGTAATGGACGTATCAAATTCCCAATTAACGAACCAGCAAAAGCTGCAAAAAGATCGCAAATAGAAGAGTATTTAGATTTTTATGAAGGACCAGGAGTGCAACATATTGCAGTAGCAACGGATGATATTATAAAAACAGTATCTCAGCTTAAAGCAAGAGGTATCGAGTTTTTACCACCACCACCACAAGCCTACTACGATGATATTCCAAACCGTTTAGGAGAGCATATGGAAATGATGAAAGAAGATATCAGTGAGCTTCAAAAGCTATCAATTATGATTGATGCAGATGAGGAAGGCTATTTACTTCAAATTTTCACTAAGCCAGTAGAAGATAGACCAACACTGTTTTTCGAAATCATACAACGTATGGGAGCACAAGGTTTTGGAGCAGGAAACTTTAAAGCGTTGTTTGAATCTATTGAAAGAGAGCAAGCTAAACGAGGAACACTTTAACAAAATTTTATAGTTTAGTAACAAAAAAATGCCATCAAATACTCAGATGGCATTTTTTTGTTTTATACTTTTGGAATAGTAATTGTATTATAAGTTATAATATAATCTGTAACTTAAAAATTAAGTTATATAATTACAATAGTTATGAAAAAACAAATACTTATAATATTAGCAATATTTACCGCTAGCATGTCTTTTGCTTTCCAACAAGAACCTGCTTTTAAAGATGGCGAATGGTTTAAATTTAAGATGAGCTATAGTGGTTGGATGAAAGCTGGTAATGCTACCCTTCAAGTAAAAGAAACAACATTAAACGGAAAACCAGTATTTCATGTTGTTGGAAAAGGTTGGACAACCGGAATGATTAAATGGTTTTTTAAAGTGGAGGATCGTTACGAAAGCTATTTTGATAAAAACACAATTTTGCCATACAAGTTTATCAGAGATATTGATGAAGGTGGTCACAAAAAAAATATCGAAATCGAGTTTGATCAAGCCAATAAAAAAGCGCTAGTTTATAACAAAAAACACGATACAAAAAAGACACTTACAACAAAGCCAAATGTACAAGATATGGTGTCTACATTTTATTATTTAAGAAATAAATTAGATACAAGTACACTTAAAGTTAGTGACGAAATTAAATTGGATATGTTTTTTGACGAAGAGAACTATGGTTTTAAGCTAAAATTTTTAGGAAAAGAAAATCTAAGTACAAACTTTGGAACTGTTGAAACACTTATGTTTAGACCATATGTAATGGCTGGACGTGTTTTTAAAGAAGAAGAAAGTTTAACGCTTTGGGTGTCTAATGATAAAAATAAAATACCTTTACGTATTAAAGCAGATTTAGCTGTGGGATCGTTAAGAGCAGATTTAGAAGCCTATAAAGGATTAAAGCACAGCTTCAAAATTATTGTAGACTAATTAAAGCATGAGTGTAGACCAAAAAATAACCAACCAGTTGGAAGATAAATATAACGCATTAGATCAAAATGTAAATACACATTTAGAGGGTTTATTGCATAGTAAGCCTATCGATTATTGGGACTACATTCAAACAGATGCGCTTTTAAACTTACAAGTACAACGCACAACCTTGCCAGACGAAATGGTCTTTTTAATGTACCATCAGGTAAATGAGTTGTTGTTTAAAATGATTTTGTGGGAGATTGACCAAGTCGCAAAAAAAGAAAATATAACAGCTTCTTTTTTTGAAACTAAAATCATGCGTATCAGTCGCTATTTTGATGTATTAACATCTTCGTTTACAGTAATGAAAGATGGAATGGATGTCGAACAGTATAATAAGTTTCGTAATTCCTTAACACCTGCAAGTGGTTTTCAGTCTGCACAATATCGTAAAATAGAATTTGCTTCAACCGAGTTGATTAACCTTATTGACAATAGGTTTAGAGAAACTATAGACAGAAACACGTCTTTTGAGCATGCTTTTGAACATTTATATTGGCAAGCAGCAGGAAAGGATTATAAAACAGGTAAAAAAAGCTATACATTAACAGTTTTTGAAGCCAAATACAAAGACGAATTTATTAGATTTGCAGAATTCTATAACACACATAATTTGTGGACTATTTTTAAAAGTTTACCACAAGACTTTAGAGAAGATAAAGATTTAATCAAAGCAATGCGTCATTACGATTACACAGTAAATATTACTTGGGTAATGGCACATTATAACACTGCAAATCACTATTTAAATATTGGTGGAAAAACTGCAGAAGCAACAGGAGGAAGTGAATGGGTAAAATACATGCATCCAAAGTATCAAAGACGAATATTTTTTCCAGATTTATGGAGCAAACAAGAATTACAAGATTGGGGCAAAAATGTTTAATATTACTAGCTTTTGCTTTAGTAATAATTAGTTGTAAAAAAGAAGATAAAACACCAATAGATACTGTTTCGGTTATTGAGCCTGAAGAGGTTTATGAGTTTGGTTTTAAACTTAACGATTATGTTGTTAAGCGTGATACCATTAGAAAAGGTGATAGCTTTGGCGAAATCCTTCAACGTAACCAAATAGATTATTCTAAAATATTTCAAATAGCACAACAAACAAAGGATAGTTTTGATATTACACGATTACAAATCGGAAAACCTTACACCTTGTTATGTTCAAACGATTCGCTTCAACAACCAAAATGTTTTATATATCAACCTACTAAAACGGACTATGTTGTAATCAATTTTCAAGATTCAATTCATGCCTATTCAAGCACTAAGCCTATAAAATTTGTAGAAAAAGAAGTCTCAGGAGTTATTGAGTCTAATATATCTGAAGCTTTTGCAAAGCAAGGTAAAAGTGTATTATTAGCTTATAAAATGTCTGATATTTACGCTTGGACGATTGACTTTTTTAGACTTCAAAAAAACGATAAATTCAGATTAATTTATACCGAAAAATATATCGATGATAGTATTTATGCTGGAATTGATAATATTAAGGCAGCTTACTTTCAGCACAACGGAGAAGATTTTTATGCTTTTGAATTTGAAACAGATACAGTTAGAGGACTTAAAGATTACTTTACTGAAGATGCTAAAAACTTAAGACGTGCCTTTTTAAAAGCACCTGTTGAGTATAAACGTATTTCTTCTAGATATAATTTAAACCGTAGAATTGCTTTGTATGGTAATCGCGTAAGACCACACAAAGGGACTGATTTTGCAGCTAATATTGGTACGCCAATTAGAGCAACCGCAAATGGGACTGTAATTGAATCTGCAAAACGTGGCGGAAATGGTAACTATGTAAAAATTAAGCACAACTCGACCTACAGCACGCAATACTTGCACATGAGTAAGCGTAAAGCTAAAGTAGGCGATTTTGTTAAACAAGGAGATGTTATTGGTTATGTAGGTATGACAGGTAATACATCTGGACCACATGTCTGTTATCGTTTTTGGAAAAACGGAAAACAAGTAGATCCATTTAAACAAAAATTACCAGAAGCCGAAGCGATTTCGGATAGCTTAAAAGCTAAATATTTAAAATTTGTAAAACCACTTAAAACACAATTAGATGGGATTGAATTTATCCTTCCAATTGACGAAAATCAAATTTTAGATATTCAAGAAACGTCTAAAAACTCAATAACTTATACTAAGTAATGGCATTACCTTCAATCAACCCGACGACCACTAAAGCTTGGAAAAAATTACAAGCACATTTTGAAAACGTAAAAGGTTTAGAAATGAAAGATTTGTTCGCTCAAAATAATGATAGAGCAAATCAAATGGCCATTAATTGGGAAGATTTTTATGTAGATTATTCTAAAAACAGAATTACTTCTGGAACTATTAACTTACTACTAGAATTAGCAGAAGAAACAAAGTTAAAAGACGCTATTCAGTCTCAGTTTTCTGGAGAAGTTATAAATAAAACGGAAGGTAGAGAGGTGTTGCACACTGCATTGCGCGCTAAAGCTACAGATACTATTTTAGTTGAAGGCAAAAACGTTATGCCTGAGATTTTTGAAGTAAAACAAAAAATTGAAACATTCTCTAATCAAGTAATTTCTGGAGCATTAAAAGGATATACAAATAAAGCCTTTACAGATATTGTAAATATTGGTATTGGTGGTAGTGATTTAGGACCAGCTATGGTTGTGGAGTCGCTTCAATATTATAAAAATCATTTAACAACGCATTTTGTGAGTAACGTAGATGGTGATCATGTTAACCAGGTTTTAAAAACATTAAATCCAGAAACAACTTTATTTGTAATTGTATCTAAAACATTTACAACGCAAGAAACGTTATCTAATGCTAATACTATCAGGGCTTGGTTTTTAGAGCATGCTAAACAAGAGGATGTTGCAAAACATTTTGTAGCAGTGTCTACTAATATTGAAAAGGTAAAGGCGTTTGGGATTGATCAAAATAACATCTTTCCAATGTGGAATTGGGTTGGTGGTCGTTTCTCGTTATGGAGCGCAGTTGGATTAACAATCAGTTTATCGGTTGGCTACAAAAATTTTGATTCGCTTTTAGCTGGAGCAAATAAAATGGATACGCATTTTAAAAGTACAGACTTTGATCAAAATATTCCAGTTGTTTTAGCCTTATTAAGCATTTGGTATAATAATTTTTTTAATGCTGAAAGCGAAGCAGTAATACCGTACACACAATACTTAACTCAGTTTGCAACGTACTTGCAACAAGGGATTATGGAAAGTAATGGTAAAAGTGTAGACCGTAATGGTGATCTTGTTAACTACCAAACAGGAACATTAATTTGGGGAGAACCAGGAACAAATTCGCAACATGCATTCTTTCAATTAATTCATCAAGGAACTAAATTAATTCCAGCAGATTTTATTGGTTTTGCTCAGTCACTACATGGTAATCAAGATCATCAGGGTAAATTAATGTCTAATTATTTTGCGCAAACAGAAGCGTTGTTAAATGGTAAAACAAAAGCAGAAGTTGAATCAGAATTTGAAGGTCAAAACCTTTCAGTAGAAAAAATAAAAGAATTAACACCATTTAAAGTATTTGAAGGTAATAAGCCAACAAATACCATCTTCATTAAAAAGCTTACACCAGAAAGCTTAGGTAAGTTAATCGCTATGTATGAACATAAAATATTTGTACAAGGAATAATCTGGAATATATATAGTTATGATCAGTTTGGAGTTGAGTTAGGAAAGCAACTGGCAAATAAAATTTTAAATGAGTTTGACAATCAGTCTTTTGACAATCATGACGGTTCCACGTTAAATTTGCTTAATATCTACAAAAAATTAAGGTAAGCATTGTTAAAAACTTTGTTTATTGTTTGATTTGATTTGTATTATGTAGTACTAAAAAGTATACGTAACTTGCATTGTGTAAATTTGTTAACATTAAGTTAATATTACAACTATAATTAGTCGTATTTTTGCACAAAATTTGAAACTAACAAATCATAATTAAACACAATGAAAAACACAATTAAAGTTATGTTTTTAGCAGTAACACTTATGTTTACTGCATTTACTATGGCTCAAAGTACTGTTACAGGAACAGTTATGGATGCCGATTTAAACTCACCACTACCTACTGCTAGTGTTGTAGAAAAGGGTACTACAAATGGAACTACTTCTGATTTTGATGGAAATTTTACTTTAAAAACTAAATCGCCTTCAGGAGTTATCGAAATTTCTTATGTTGGTTATGGTACAATTAGCATGCCATTCAACGGAGATACTAACTTAGGTAATGTGTCTTTAAGTTCAGGTAATTCTTTGGATGAAATTATGATTATTGCATCTGTAGCAGTTGACAGAAAAACACCAGTTGCAGTGTCTACAATTAAAGCTAAAGATATTGAGCTTAAATTAGGAACTCAAGAATTTCCGGAAATATTAAAATCTACACCAGGAGTTTATGTAACTAAGCAAGGTGGTGGTTATGGAGATAGTAGAATTAACCTTAGAGGATTTAACTCAGAAAACGTTGCTGTAATGATTAACGGTGTTCCAGTTAACGATATGGAAAATGGAGCTGTTTACTGGAGTAACTGGGCAGGTTTAGGTGATGTAACATCTACTATGCAAGTACAAAGAGGTTTAGGAGCGTCTAAAGTAGCAGTAGCTTCTGTTGGAGGTACAATTAATATTATTACTAAAACTACTGACGCTGAAGAAGGAGGAAGTTTTGGTACAAGTATCGCTAATGATGGATATTTCAAATACGGAATGACATATTCAACAGGTTTAAGTGATAAAGGTTTTGCAGCAACAGTTAGTGCTTCAAAAATTTCAGGAGATGGTTATGTTGACGGAACAGAGTTTTCTGGATTTAATTATTTTCTTAGTTTATCACAACAAATAAACGAAGCTCACAGATTATCATTTACAGCTTTTGGTTCTCAACAAGAACACGGTCAACGTTTTAATCGTTCTACTATTGAAGAATTACAAGATACAGATTCAGGACCGCAAAAAGCAAATAGAGATTGGGGTTATAAAAACGGAGAAGTTTATCACCAATCTTATAACTTTTACCACAAACCACAAATGTCTATAAATCACTTATGGAATATAGATGATAATTCAGCTTTATCTACAGCAGTATATGCTTCTTTTGGTTCTGGTGGAGGACGTAGAGATGAAGGATCTAAAATTGGATCTGATGATTACAGAATTGGTACTTCAGGTTTACAACCTATCGATTTTGATAAAATAGTTGCAGAAAATCAAGCTAATGGAGTAAATGGTTCTAGTGATATTATTTCTTCTTCTAGAAACTCTCACGAATGGTATGGTTTATTATCCACGTATAAAACATCTATCAATGATAAATTAACATTATCAGGAGGTTTAGATGCACGTTATTATGTTGGGTCACACTGGTACCAAGTGGATGATTTATTAGGAGGTCAATTTTTCTTAGATAATGAGACTGATACATTTGCTTTTGGACAACCACTTAAAGTAGGAGATAGATATAATAAAGATTACGACGGTGTTGTTAATAGATATGGTTTGTTTGCACAAGCAGAATATCAAGTTTCTGAGAAATTAAATGTGTTTATTGCTGGAGATATTTCTAACAGTAACTATAAGCAAAGAGAATACATGAACAATACTATATTTGGTAGCAGAGAGTCTGACGCAGTTGATTTTTCTGGTTATGGTATTAAAGGAGGTGGTAACTATAACTTAGACATAAACAATAATGTTTTTGTAAATGTTGGTTATTTCTCTAAAGCGCCATTTTTAGATGATGTATTTTTAGATGAAGATGGAATTGTTCCAAATGGAGGAGCAGTAAACGAAAAAGTGTTTAGTGCAGAGTTAGGTTACGGTTTCCGTAGCGAGAAATTTAGTGCAAACGTAAACGTTTACCATACTAAATGGTTAGACAAATCTCTTAACGGTTCAATTGGTACTGGAGATAACTTATTTTTCTACAACTTACAAGGGATCGATGCTTTACACCAAGGTGTTGAGGTTGATTTTAGATATAAAGCAAATGACAATATTACGTTAACAGGTATGGCTTCTTTAGGAGATTGGCAATGGAAAAGTAATGTATCAGCAATTATTAGAGATCAAGCAGGAGATGCAATTGACGTTGTAGAAGTTGTTGCAGATGGAATTAAAGTAGGTGATGCTGCTCAAACTACATTCGCTTTAGGTTTAGATTATAAATTAGCTCAAAAATCTAATATTTATGTTGATTATAACTTTGCAGGTGACAACTATGCTTCTTATGATGTAACAAACAGAGGGAGTGCAGATTTACCAGATGTATGGGAAGTGCCTGATTTTGGATTATTTGATGTTGGTTTAAGACATGGTTTTGCAATCGGATCTTTTGATGTAACTTTAATAGGAAAAGTAAATAATGTTTTCAATACAGAGTATGTTTCTGATGCTAATGACATCGATGGTACTGCTTTAAAAGCTCAAGTATATTATGGAGCTGGTAGAACTTACAGTGTAGCATTAAAAGTTAATTTTTAAAAAATATTTAAAATGAAAAGAATAATTTATTGTTTAGCAATTTTAGGGATAACCTTAGTGGGTTGTAACCCTATTGAAGACATCTATAATGACTTAGATGCATCAGCAGATCCAATTCAAGGATCAGAATCTTACACACTTACAAGTGATGATTATGATGAGTTAGAATTAGGTTTTGGTAGTTTTAATTCTGTTGAGGAAGCTAAAGCGCTTTTGCCAGATTTTTTAGCTAATAAATATCCATTTTGGGGTCAAGGATCTTCAGTTTTAGTTGGATACCAATTATATGTTGGAAACGCTGAAGGTGTAAGTGATTTAACTAATTCTGATATTTACCAATTAACTAATTCTGATTATGCAACTACAGGTAGTGATGCTTTTGGATTTTACCCAAATGTAAATGCAACATCTCAAATTCCTGATGTATTAACTGCTCAAATCACTGCTCCTACTGAAGGACAAGTAGTTTTAGCAAAATACAAGCAGTATACAGAAAACCCAGTTGTTGGTTTAGCTAACTTAGTAGAGTATAACTTTGCAGGTAGTTTTGAAGGATGGACTATTGTTGAAGAAACTGGAGCTGACGATGTTTGGACATCTTCAACAGGATACCTTCAAGGAAATGGTTATTTTGGATCAGCAGTAACAAATGAAGAGTGGATTGTTTCTCCTTCAGTGGACTTAACTGACGAGAGTGATCTTAAATTTCAAATTACACAAGAACTTGATTTTGCAGATGATGCTTCATTAGTTAAAATTTTAGTGTCTACAGATTACACAGGAGATGTATTAACTGCTACTTGGGATGAGATTACATTAGCAAATCCTGCTACTGGTGATATGGCTGCTTCAGAAGATTACGATTTTTCTGCTTACGATGGTCAAGTTATTAATGTAGCTTTAAAATATGAGTCTATAGGTGATGATCCTGCAACGACTACAGTTGATGAAGGTGACGCTGGAAGATGGAGAATCTCTAACATAGCTATTAAAACTCTAGGTGCAACAGGTACAACAAACTCTAAAGGAGAATACTTTATGTACTCAGGTGGTACATGGGTAGCAATGGAAGGTGTTTATTACTTAAGTTCTGCAGATTATGACGCAATGGGTACAGCTTCTGGACAACCAGGTGAGTATAATAACTTTAGTAGTTCATTATCTCCAAACTCTTATTTACCAACGTTCTTAGATTTAAATTTCCCTTACGGTCAAGAGGATGAGGAGTTATTTATTGTTTACGATTATTTCTCTAGTTCTTCAGGAGCACAAAGAAGAGGTAACTTGTACACTGTAGTTAATGGCGAGTTTGAAGCTCATCAATCTACTATATCTACAACGCTTCAGTTTGGATTTGATAACGGTCTTTGGGTACCAGATAATACAATTAGATATACTTTAGCTGCTGAAGATTACGCTACTATAGCATCTGCTTTAGAGGCGGATTATCCAACAGCAACATCTAGTATGTTAAACTATGGGAATATGGACAGAAGAGTTGGTAACAGTGCAGAATGGACAAACCCAATGGTACTTGAAGCTGTAGCTGTGGTGTTAAACCAAATGGATCCTTCTGCTGCTGAAGAGCAAAAGTATGTTGTTACTATAGAAGTTTACAATGGTAGTAATACTACTGAAGACTTTGCTGTTATTAAAATGGGAGGAATTTGGGTATACCAATAGATTTCTAATTTATAACACATAATAAATTTTAAAAGCCTCTTCAATTGAAGAGGCTTTTTTTATGTAATTAATTATTACCTTTATACCTTAACTAATAAACTAAAAATATATGTATTCAACATTAAAATGGTTACATCATTATTGGGCATATTTAGTGCTTTTTATGATTGTAGTGGCAACTTTTAACGCAGTGTATAAAACAGTGACAAAAAAGGAGTATGAAGCAAGAGATTTTAGAATGTCTCTTTTTACATTAATTGTATCTCATATACATTTGTTAATTGGTATTGTGCTTTGGTTTGCTGCAGACTACTTCTCTGAAATGAGTATGGGCGAAATCATGAAAAATGCAACAATGCGATCAAATGTTGTTGAGCATCCTGTTGCTATGATTCTAGCTGTAGCCTTAATTACTATTGGATATTCTAAGCATAAAAAGAAACTAACATCTACTAACAAACTTAAGTCAATTGCAATCTTTTACAGCATTGCATTAGTTTTAGTGTTAGCTAAAATACCATGGAAAGCATGGTTAAATTTATAGTATAAAAAAAGCGACCTTAATTAAGGTCGCTTTTTTTATTTATATAATTTAAAAATTAATTCTTCTTAACTTCTGTTTCAGTTGTAGTATCTATGTCTTTTACCTCCTTAACTAGGTAGATGTAAACAGGGAAGTGGTCACTAAACCCATTAGTAAATCCACCATCAGCAAAACTTCTTAAAGGATAACCTTTGTAACGACCCTTTTTGTTTACTAAATAGTATTTATTAAATATACCTGCTTTATAGTAGGTAAAGTTTGAATAATCCTTGTCTAAAAAAGGCTTAGTTATCATGATTTGATCAAATAAACTCCATGCATCTCTATAGGCAGTAGTACCTAATCCCTCTTTTTTAAACATATCAATATAAGGATTGTAAATACCTTTAAAGTCAACTTTGTTTTTATCGCTTTCAGCTTTTAAAACATCCTTAACACTAGAATTTGTTGGGTCATCATTTAAATCTCCCATAGTAATAATTTTTGCATAAGGATCTATAGATTGTAAACTATCAATGATACTTTTGTTTAGCTTAGCAGCAGCAACACGTTTTGGTCTACTTCTAGCTTCTCCACCACTTCTAGATGGCCAGTGGTTAACAATAATGTGCATTGTTTCTCCTTCTAGTTTTCCTGTAACTAATAGTTGGTCTCTTGTGTTAACGCGTTTACGTGTTTTATCATCGTAAATTTTTAAAGTATGTGTGCTTTTTGATACTACTTGAAATAATGATTTTTGATAAAGTAACCCAACATCAATACTTCTGTTATCAGGACCATCAAAATGTACTATACCATAATCCTTACCTAATAATAAAGGGTCGTTTACAACATCTTCAATTACATTAATGTTTTCAACTTCACAAATTCCGATAAGTGCAGGTGTGTTATTAGTAACGTCACTTCCAACATCTGCGATAACACGTGCCATGTTATGTACTTTTTTCTTGTACACTTCAGAGCGATCTGCTTTAAGTTCCATCATTGGACTAGCCTCATCATATTTTGTTGGATCATTAATCGTGTCAAATAAATTTTCAAGATTATAAAAAGCAACAGTATGTACTTTAAACTTCTTCTTTTCTTGAGCATTTACAGAAAAAACAACCGTTAAACAAAACGCTGCAGCCCAGAATTTAAAATTTTTCATGTATTCTAATATTATGTTATAGTTATGTTAATACAAAACTCCTGCCAAAAGTAGATATTTATTATAAATAATGTAAATTTGCACGCCTTAAATAATGATTATTTAACGGTTAAGCATTTTTATTAACTATAATTTCTAGTATGAAAAAAAGTTTTTTAATTTTTTTATTCGGAATTTTCTCAACGTTTACGCTTGTTGCACAACAAACTACAGTTAAAGGTAGTGTTAAGGACGCAGTAACGGATGAGCCTATTCCAGATGTAACAGTATCCATTCAAAAAACAGTATTGACTGAAAAAACAGATGGGTTTGGTCAGTTTACTTTTAAGAATGAAGTCCCTTTAGGAGAGCAAATTCTTAAAATTGAAAAAGATGGATTTACTACAAAGTTTTATCCAATCATTATCAACGAAGGTAAGACGCTTGATATCCAAGATATGACTTTAGATCTAGCAGTTACAAACGAGCAGGATTTATTTACCATTACTTTATCTGATGACGAGTTAAATGATGACACAAGTGGTTCTGATAATATTTCAGGATTGTTATCTGCTTCTCAAGACATTTTTCAGCGTACAGCTGCTTTTGAATTTAGTTCTTCATTTTTCAGAATTAAAGGTTTAGATTCTGACAACGCCAAAGTATTAATTAATGGTGTTGAAATGAATAAGCAAGATACTGGTCGTCCACAATGGAGTAATTGGGGAGGATTAAACGACGTCATGCGTAACCAAGAGTTAAGTTTAGGGTTAACACCATCAGCTTACACATTTGGAGGTGTATTAGGATCTACAAATATTAATACTAGAGCTTCTAATTACAGAGAAGGTGGTCGTATTACTTACTCTTCTTCAAACAGAAGTTATACAAATCGTTTAATGGCTAGTTATGCTTCTGGATTAATGGAAGATGGTTGGGCATATACACTTATGATTGGTAGACGTTGGGGAGACGAAGGTTTTCAGGATGCGTCATTATATGATTCAAATTCATTTTTTGCTTCTGTAGAAAAGAAAATAAACGATAAGCATAGCATTAACTTTACATCTATATACGCACCAAACAGAAGAGGAAAATCTTCTGCAAATACACAAGAGGTTTATGACCTTAAAGGTATTAAGTATAATGAGTTTTGGGGAGATCTTGATGGAGAGCAAAAAAATTCTCGTATTAAAGAAGTGGAAGAGCCAATTTTAATGTTAAACCATTATTGGGATATCACTGAAAAAACTAGCTTAAATACAAACATAGGTTACCAATTTGGTAAAGTAGGAAACAGTCGTTTAGACTATGCTGGAGGAGAAAATCCAAGTCCTGCATACTACCAAAACCTACCAAGTTATTTTCTTGAAGATGACGATTTAGCTGGTGCATATGAAGCTGAACAAGAGTTTTTAAATGATGGTCAAATTGATTGGAACAGAATTTTAGATGCTAACTTAACTAATAATATAACTGGTGCAAATGCTGCCTACGTATTATATGAAGATAGAAACGATGATAAGCAATTAACATTAAATACTATTTTTAATACTGAGATTAACCAAAACATTCTGTTTAATGCAGGTGTAAATTATAAAAAATTAGATTCTGAAAACTTTGCTGAAATTATTGATTTATTAGGAAGCACAACAGGAGCTTTAAATGTTGATTCTTTCAGTCAAAATCAATTTGATTTAAACAATCCTGACCAAGTTGCTTTTGTAGGAGATAAATTTAGATACAACTATAATTTATATGTTAACGAAATATCTGGTTTTGCTCAAGCACAATTCAAATACAACAAAGTTGATTTTTATTTAGCAGGAAGCATAACAAAAACAGATTACCAAAGAGAAGGTTTATATAAAAACGAAAACCAAGTATATATCGAAAACGGTATTGAAAGAGATAACTCATTTGGTAAAGGAGATAAAATCGAATTTACAGGATATGGTGCAAAAGCAGGATTTACTTATAAAATATCTGGTAAACATTTATTAGATTTTAATGGAGCTTATATCGCTAAAGCACCTTCTATTAGAAACACGTATACAAACTCAAGAGAAAGTCATGATTATGTTGGTGTTATTAATGGTGTAAATAATACAGATATTAATATTACTGAAGAGAAAATCTCATCAGTAGATGCAAGTTATATCTTTAGATCTCCAATTATCAAAGCTAAATTAACAGGTTTTTATACTAAAATAGAAGATGCTAACGAAGTAGGTTTCTTCTTTACACAAGGTAGTACTACAGGATTTATCCAAGAGGTATTATCAGGAGTAGAAAAACAACACATTGGTGGAGAGTTTGGTATAGAAGCACAAGTAACACCTACTATTAAATTAAAAGGTGCAGCATCTGTAGGACAATATACTTACAACAATAATCCAAACTTATATGTAACATCAACTTCAGAGGATTTTATTGATGTACAAGGTGGAGATGTTGTTAACACATCTGGATTAGTTAGTACATCTAACTTAAAGGATTATAAAGTGGCAGGTGGACCACAAACAGCTTATTCAGTTGGATTTGAATACAGAGATCCAGATTACTGGTGGTTTGGTGCAACAGCTAACTTTTTTGATAATGCTTACATAGACGTAAGTCCATTATCTAGATCGACTGATTTTTACACAGATGCAGATGGATTACCGTATAACGATTACGATCCAGCAATTGCAAAAGAGTTATTACAACAAGAAAAATTTGATAGCTACATGGTTGTAAATTTAGTTGGAGGTAAGTCTTGGAAGATTGGGGATAAATTTATTGGTTTCTTTGCAAGTGTAGGTAACCTTTTAGATAAAGAATACAAAACTGGAGGTTTTGAACAAGGTAGACGTGCGGATTACAGAGCTTTAAGAGATGATGTAAACCTTGAAAAAAGAGTTTTTGGACCTAAATACTGGTATGGTAGAGGTGCTAATTACTTTGTAAATGTGTATCTTAGATTTTAAAAAGAAAAAGAAAAATTATTAATAATTAACATTACAATTATGAAAACGAATAAATTTTTAACATTAGCATTTAGTTTTATGGCTTTATTGGCTGTAACTTCTTGTGTAGAAAATGACGATTATTCAGTTCCAGAATCTCAAGGAAATGAAGAGAATGCTGCCTTAAATAAATTACTTTCTAAAATTGAATCAGGAGAAGTTGAGTTACAAACAATAACTCAAGTTAAATCTAACTTTGTACAATACGAAGCGACGCAATTTGTATCAGAAATAGCGGTTAAAGGTTATGTGTCTTCAAGTGACGAAACAGGAAACTTTTATAAAGAATTTTTTATCCAAGACAGTCCAACAGACCCAACACAAACTTTAAAGGTAGTGTTAAATCAAGCAGATACTTATAACCAATTTAATAAAGGTAGAGAGGTTTATATCTATCTTAAAGATTTATACATTGGTGAAACTAATACTGGTGATGATGTTGTAACTATTGGTGGTAAATTTGATACGTTTGATAACGATGTTTTAGAAATGACATCTAACCAAATACCTAACCACTTATTTAGATCAACAACTACAGAAACACTTATGCCTGTAGAATTAGAATTATCTGATGTAGGAGAAGAGCATATTGGTATGTTTGTAAAATTAGTTAACGTACAATTTCCTGCAGGTTTAGAAAACAAACCTTACGTAGATCCTACAGACGATTTTGATTCTCAAAGATCTATTGAAAGCTGTTCAGACGCTGGTTCTTTTACTTTAGAGTCTAGTACTTTTGCTGCTTTTAAAAATGAATTATTACCAACAGACGGAAAAGGATCTATCTCTGGGATAGTAAACAAAACTTATGATGGTTACGACTTAATTATCAACTTAAATACTACAGATGATGTAGTAATGGATAGTTTTAGATGTGATCCTTTATTTCAAGATTCATTCTCTGCTGCTAACTTAGATAAGTGGACAACGTTTAGCGTTACAGGAGCACAAGAGTGGTATTATAACAGCTTTGGTAATCCAAGTGATAGTGCAACTATGAATGGTTTTGCTAGTGGAGCACAAACAAACGAAGATTGGTTAATCTCATTACCAATTGATTTATCTTCGGTACCATCTGCATTTTTATCTTTCCAAACAGTAAAACGTTATGGTGGTAATAACTTAGAAGTATTTTATGCTACAGATTATACAGGAGGAAATCCTAATACAGACGGAACATGGGTTGCATTAGCACCAACGCTAGATACTAACGAAGGTAGCTGGTCATCTTGGACAGATTCTGGTAGCTTAGATTTATCTGCTGCTGCTGGTGGAAATGTATTTATTGCTTTTAAATATACTTCAACAAGTTCAGCTGCTTCAACATGGGAAGTAGATAACGTAAAAATTTCTGCAGAATAATTTTTGCAAAAACTAATATCTAAAAAAAACCTGCTACATTGTAGCAGGTTTTTTTATTCAATTTATGACAACATTCGATCAACTTTTTTTTACTGTTTTTACTGCGTTTAAAGCGCGTTTTAAACAAAAGGCTAATTCTATTGCTTTAGCTTATATCTCTTCGCTACAAATCGCTTTATTCTTTTTATTAGGTGTTTTCACCGCAACGTTTTTAACCAAAATGAATGCCTCTACTATTTCAAGTCAAAAAGCATGGACCTTATTTGTGCTTATTGCGATAGCAATACATATTAAAAACTGGTTAAAGTACAGTGGTAAATCTAGAAAGGTACTTAACGCTAAGTTTAACAGAAGTAAAGCAAGCAGTCACAATCTAACATTATTGTTAAGTTTGCCTTTAGTTAGTTTAATACTTGCAATAATTTTACTGCAAAGTATGTAATCCTACTTAACGTATTAAAAAAAAGCCTGCTATATAATAGCAGGCTTTTTTTATGTCTCATGATTTGATTATAACCAGTAATGGATTCAAAACGACCAATAGCCTATTTGGTCTTTGTTTACAGGGTCTAACTCTAGACATTTGTGCTATAGCGACAACTCCCAAAAAATTGATTAATGCAAATTTTAATAAAGAAGGGTAACAAAACTAAAGGCTTCTTTATATAAACGTGTATAACTAAAATTTAAAAATGTAAATCATGAAAACTCTATTAAAATTTTTATTAATCGTATTTGTATTTGCTTCGGCATTTACTACAAACGCACAACAGGATGACAATAACTATTTTCAATTGTCACCAAGAATTGGTTATGACTTTCCAAGTTATAACAATAACACACCTTTTATAGATTATAATGGTGGAATGGATTTGGGATTATCCTTAGATTATTACTGGAATTGGTTTGGTCTAGGGTTTGATTTTGATTACATCAAAAACCAACCAGAAAGCACCTATCCAACAGACAATCTTTTTTACGCAGGAGGAGGTCGAATTAATAATTTCATTTTGTCAGAAGATGATATTTCTAGAGTCTTCTTTGGTATAGGTCCAAATTTCCAATATCGTAGTCAGTCTAGACGTTTCTCTGCAGAGCTGAATACAAGAGTAGGTTTAGCGTCAATAAAAGGTGGAAGAACATTGTTAACAGACGATCCAGCGTCAACACTACTAAACTTTCATTCTGGTTACGACCTATCTAGTGTTTTTAGTCTTAAAGGACAATTGCGTTTTACGTATTACTTAAACGATAATTTTGGAATTAATGTTGGCGCTTATTATTTAAAACATTTTAGTGCTACAGAGCAATTGGATCCAACATTAAATATAGCTGCAGGATACCATCCTTTTAACACGGTTAACGATGTAGACGTAAATTTTAATAGCCTAGATCAAAGTGGTCCAGTGTTAAGAGAAGAACCTTGCGATTGTGATATATCTTCAGTAGGACTATTTGCAGGTGTAACTTTTAAATTTAATAAAAAAGAAAAAGAATCTGTTTGCGAAGTTTGTGGAGAAGACCATATGCCTAGATGTTGTGCAACTTGTGGTTGTGGTGTAACGGTTACTGCTAGAGATAAATATACTGACGAAACATTACCTTATACAGATGTTGTTTTAACGGATTTAAACGGAAATATTGTACAGTCTGGTATTACTAACGCATATGGTGTTGTGGTGTTTAATGATGTTGCCGAAGACAATTTAATTGTTAAAGGAAAATTATATGGTGTTAATTTGGAAGAAACAAGTATTACCAAGGAGGACTTTAAAGCGTGTAAGAAAGATGGTAATAGTATTCAAAAGGTTATTAGATATGGTGATTTAAACTTCATCTTAAAAGGAAACGTAGTAGAGTGTAATACAGACAAAGGTATTCAAGGGGTTGATATTCTTCTTAAAGATAAAGTTAAAGCTGGACAAAAAAATACGTTGTCTGACTTAGATGGAGCATTTATCTTTCACTTAAAACAAGCATCAACCTATGCTTTAAATGGTAATAAAGATGGCTATTTTTCTAATGAAGTAGAAGTGTCTACATCAGATGTTGATCGTAATAAATCACTGTTTATTGATTTCGAAATGTGTGTGAATCCTTGTGGTCAAGCCATTAAATTAGATAACATTATTTTTAATTTAGATAAATGGGATATTCTTCCTGCAGCAAGACCAGACTTAGATTATGTTGTAAAATTAATGCAAGATAATCCAACTATTAAAGTGGAAATGTCATCGCACACAGACTCTAGAGGTAGTAACCAATACAACCAAGAGTTATCTCAAAAAAGAGCACAATCTACAGTAGATTATTTAATGACTAAAGGTATTTCTAGAGACCGTTTAATTGCTCGTGGAGCAGGTGAATCAGAATTATTAAATCGTTGTGCAGATGGCGTGCAATGCTCGGAAAACGAACACACCATTAATCGTAGAACAGAATTTAAAGTTGTGTGTATCAATTAAATTAAAAGCTATAAATCAATGTCAAATTAAGGCAGTATATAAAACAAACAACTGCCTTAATTTATTAAAAATTATAATTATGAAAACAATATATAAAATGAAAAACAACGATTCAGAATCTAGATTTTTCACATCAATAAAATTAGTAGTAGTAACCGTTTTAGCTTTATTTGCTTCTGCATGTAGTGATGACGAGGCTTGCGATTATACCACACCAACAGATACCTTTCCATTTTCATGTGACTCTGGTATGGACGTAGCGTTTTTAATAGACTATACAGGTAGTATGGGTGAAGCTATTGAAGGTATTAAAAGTTCAATTTCATCAATAGCAACAAGTATTGTAACAGAGTCTGGTGGTGATTACCGATTGTCGTTATCAGTTTTTGACGAGGTTACTGCAGGTACTACTCCTAGTTACAATACTCAGGTTGGATATACTAATTTACCTGCTGCGCAAAAACAAGTTATTACTACAGGTACAACTACTGCGCAATACTTAACCATGATGGAGCCATTTGCTACTGCAAATCAAACAACTTTTAGCACGCAATTAGCTAATTTAAATAGTGCAAATATGTCATTGGGTTCTGGTAATGGTTTTGCAGAGCCAGGAGCATTATTATTAGATCAAATTTTAAATAATAATTTTTCGGGATCTTGGAGATCTGGTATAACTAAACTAGTATTTATAATTACAGATGCACCAGCAGGTGGAGATGATGATATTAATACTGCTATTGATGATACCTTTTTAAATGGATTGGCTACTCAAGCTAATTTGGATAACGTGCAATTAGTTTTAGTATCCACATTAGCATCGTCTAATTATGAACTAGAGCTTATTAATAATAATATTTTAGGAGATAAAATGATTGTCCCTAATTTTAATAATATAGCTGAAAATATTATCACACTAATCGAAAATATTTGCGACGGAAACGAAGAATAATCATTACATAATTTCAAAATTAGTCTAACAAACTCAAGACTGTTAATACAAATAGTCTTGAGTTTTATTAAATTTTAAACAATGAAAAAACTATTTACACTACTAATAATATCTCTTATTTTATCGTCATGTACGGATGCAAATAATGGTTTAACTAAAGCATTAGCTTTACAAAACATTAAAGCTTGCGATGCTGAAAATCCAGTGGAATTTATAAAAGGAATTTATGTTGGTAAAATGACCTATCAAAATGCAGGAACAAGTCTAGTAGAGTTAGGTTATATTAAAAAATTAGCAAAATCTGGGATTGTAGTCTTGGATTCATTATCCTCTAACAATCAACAAATGTCAGATCATATCAGGATAAATACCGTTTATAATGTTTCCATTAAACCAGAATATAAAAAGCATATTACCAAACAGAAGGACAATATTGCTTATGTTAGATTAGTCTCTAGAGAAGTACAAGAAGTAACATCTATTACATTAAAAAACGACGTTAGAGCAGATGTGATGGCAACTTTTAAAAAGATAAAAACACCATTTTATGACATTCAATTTGATCAATCAACCAGGTTAAAAACAAGACAAGATGTGTTTACAGAAGTCATTGGTTTTAATAAATCAAATAAAGACGGTTGGACAAGCTGCTTTTTAAAAGAAAACAAACAGTAATAAAATATATAAAAAAGTAAAATACTAACTTAGTAATCTAGCTATTAATTTAAACCACCAACCAATGAAAAATTTAACATCAAAGTCATTACTAATCATTTGTTTAGTACTAGGGTTTTTACTCTTTCAAGAGTGTCAAAAAAACAACGATTCTTACAAAGAACCAACAGGTTTAATCTCATTAAAAAAAGCAGAAATGTATGAGAAAAACTATCTTGAAAATCAGTATAAATTTATAAACGAAAAATTAAATCAGCCATTAGTGGATACCATAGAAGGTGTCGACATGCAGGACAATAAATATATTAAAGACTCTAGAGCTATTCGTTTTAGTCTTGAAGAATTAGAAAACTACATAAAATATGTCAAATCTTATACTGATAAAGAATATGCAAAAGACGAAATTAGTTTAAGAGCATATTTTGGAGCCAAAAATGTAAAATTTGAAAAAGACAAGGATAGCGTCATGCGCTCTACCTTATTTTTTATTCCAACGGTTAAAGAAGTTACTAGAAACACCGAAGCTCCACATCAAAACATTAACCAGTTAAACCCACTTAACTATGGTAGTGCAGGAGATCCTGATAGTATAGAATATAAAACCAAAGGATAATCTAAATTATGCTTAGCCAAGATATTATATTAAGATTAATAATGTGGTTACCACAAATTGCAGCTTTTGTATTAGCAATTGTAATGTGGCCAAATTATAAAAACACTACGCAACGTAATTTTAGATACTTCTTAGGTTTTGTGTTGGTTATTGAGTGTTTAGGCTATCTATTACCAATTATATGTGATATTAAAAGTGGCTATGTATATAATGTTTATACTATAATATCCGGATTGTTTTTACTTACTTGGTTTAAGTCCATATTGCAAACAAAAAGACTGGTCATCGTCTTTATTTCTGTCTTCATTGCATCAATTGGTTATTGTCTGTTTTTTCAAGCGTTTGGTGTATTATGGAAAATCCCCTTAGTCGTTTTAGCAATTGCAATACTAATTTGTAGCACAGTATTTTTTTCTGATTTATTAACCAAAAATGAAGTCGTCAATTTTAAAACCGATCAGAAATTTTGGATTGTTACAGGGTGTTTAGTGTTTTATATTGGCTATTTACCATTAGTATTGTTGCAAAAATATTTTGGGTTGTCAGGTATTTATTATCGTATTCCAATTACGATTAACATCATTTTAATGTTTGGATTTATAATAAAAAGCTTTTTATGTCTGAAAAAGAGTTAATTTTCATAGCATTATTTTCAGTTGCTTTATTAGTGGTTTTATCACTAATATTTCTGTTTATGACATTCAACAATCGTAAAAATAAACTTATCCAGGAGCAGTTAGAAATCAAACTAAACAATCAAAAACGTCAACACGAGTTAGAGTTAAACGCGCTTAGAGCACAAATGAATCCGCATTTTGTGCACAATTCGCTTAATGCTATTCAATATTATATTCAGTTAAACGAAGTCGAAAAAAGTGAAGATTACCTCTCTAAATTTTCAAAATTAATGCGACAATTTTTCGAGTATTCTCGTAAAGAACGTATTTCGGTTGAACACGAAATTTCGTTATTAAAAAATTATTTACAAATAGAAAAGCTTCGTTTTGAAGACGATTTTGACTTTCAATTAAATATAGATAAAGCATTGGATACACAAGATTTATTTTTGCCTCCAATGATTTTACAACCCATTGTAGAAAATGCTATTAATCACGGTATTTTTCATAAAAAAGGAAAGGGAAAAGTTAGTATTGACTTTGTAAGTATCAACGATTATAGCTTTAAAGTTGAAATTACAGATGACGGAATTGGTATTAATAAGTCTAAACTTATGAATGCTAAAAAGAAGCAAACGCATACAGAACATTCTAGTTTTGTTTTAGAAGAGCGTTTGACTTTACTTAAGGAAAGTAAACATTGGGATGTCGCGTTTACAATTCAGGATCGTGCAGATACATCTAATAAAACAGGAACAAAAGTTACCTTGATTTTTAAGGAAGGCTTAAATGAAATTGACTATGACCATTAAAACCATATTAATTGACGACGAGCGTAAAGCGCTGGCTATTCTAAAAAATAAGCTAGAACGTTTATGTCCAAATGTCCAAATAATTGCAGAAACGCAAAGTCCAAAAGAAGGGATTGCACTAATTAAAAGCCTAAAACCAGACTTGGTGTTTTTAGATATTGCAATGCCAGAATTAAGTGGGTTTGATGTGTTAAAACAGTTTGAAAATCCTGATTTCGAAATTATTTTTGCAACAGCTTTTGATAATTATGCTATTGAGGCTATAAAACATTGTGCAATTGGTTACTTAGTTAAACCTGTTGATAATAAAGATCTGGTAGAAGCTGTGGCTAATGCCGAAAAAAATATTGGTGATAAATCTGCGCTTCAAAAAAACAAGCAGTTAATTGAAAACTTAGGCGTACAAACGTTTCAAAAAAAGAAAATTATAATTCCGTCTGTGGAAGGCTTAGAGTTTATTAAAATTGAAAATATAGTGCATTGCGAAGGCGAAGCGGGTTATACCAAAATTCATTTAAAAGAAGGTAAGCCATTATTAAGCTCTAATAGTATTGGGCATTTTAATAAATTATTAGAGCATAACGACTTTTATTTAGTACATAAATCACATTTAATAAACTTAAGTTATATCCAAAAATATCTGAATGAGGGTTATGTGATTTTGTCTGGAAATGCAAAAATTCCTGTCTCGCGTAATCGCAGACAGGAATTTTTAGATCAACTTAAAAGCTGATATATTACTGTACAGTTAACGTGTACTGTGGTGTTTTATTTAATGGGCAAAAGTATGTGTATTCTCCTTTTGCTAATGTTGTTGCGCTAGACGTTTGTTTGTCACCATCCTTAACAACACTAGTTACATAAGCAGTTTTGATGTGGTTTTCTGGGTTAGAAGCATCAGCACCTTTTTTAATTAGTACAAATCCAACATCTGTTCCAACAGCGTTATTTGCTATTTCAAAAATATAAGTCCCTTCACTTATCGTTAATCCTTTTTGGGTAAACTCACCCGTAGTTTGCTCTAATGCTACTGTTTTTACAGCATCATGTTTCATCATTTTGTCTTGTGCATTAACAGATACTAAAAGGGTTAATGTTAATACTAAAGTTGCGATTAATTTTTTCATTGTTATTTATTTTTAAGATTATAATTAATTAAGATATTACTGCTTCTAATGGTTGTGCTACTGGAAAATCTACAGGGACTTGTGTTGTATTGTGGATGTAGTTAGAGATTGTTTTATCACCAACTAAAGCAATAACATCAATTAAATTTCCGTGGTTATAACCAGCTTCTAAAAAGTTGTTTAAGATAGTTGCGTTTGTTTTCCCTCTAGTTTCTGTAATGTTTTTAGCTAAGGCTGCTAATGCATTAAATTTAGTGTCAAAAGAGGCTTTTCCTGCTCTTAATTCTAAAATTTGGTCGTCCGTAAAGCCATTCATTTTACCAATTGCAGTGTGTGCAGATAAACAGTAAATACAGTTGTTTACTTCACTTACAGCAAGATTTACTACTTCTTTTTCTTTCGCTTTTAAAGATGTTTTTGCATTTGCAAAGTTTAAGTAATTCTCTAAAGCGGTTTCGCTATTTGCATAGGTTGCGTATAAATTTGGTACAAATCCAACCGCTTTTTCTAATTGGTCAAAAATAGCTTGATTAGTTGCGTTTACTTCGTCTCTTTTAAGTGCTTTAATAGGTGTCATAATTTTATGTTTTTAATGTTGTGTTTTTATATAATTGAATTGTCAATAATTCCTTTGTTGATTTCTGCATCACAATAGTAATCGTGTAATTGTTTATGCTCACAATGTTCTTGTGGGTTGATGGATTTGGTTAGCTTTCTTTTAGCTTTTGTAAAGATTTCAATTAGATTGAATATAGATATGGTCGTTTTCATAATGCTGTTGTTTTTATATTACAATGCAAAGATGCGAAGCGAAAGCGGGTTTTAAAACGACGATATTACCTTAGTAGTTGTCGATTTTTCCCAAATGGTATTTTTATGAAGAAATAATGGCTTTAAATAAAGCTTATAAACCTTTTTTAAAGTCAGAAAGGGTAATGCTAGTTTGTTTTTTAAACAATCTGCTTAAGTGTGAAGCATCTTCAAAACCAATATCGTAAGCAATTTGCTTAGCAGTTTTGTCAGTATACATTAATTGACGTTTGGTTTCTAATACTAAACGGTCATGAATAATCTTTAAAGGACTTTGTCCCAATTTAGCAAAGCTATTGGATAATGTTTTGGGCGACTTAAATAATTTTTCTGCGTAAAAATTAACTTGATGTGCTTCTTTAAAATGGGTTTCTACTAATAAGTTATACTGTCGTAAAGTTTCGTCTGTAGCTTTGGTAAGTATTGAAGTAGGTATTTCGTTTTTAAGTAAACGTGTGGTTTTAATTATAAATCGTGCTAATAACATTCTTAGCATTTCGGCCTGAATAGTATCTTCTGTTTCAATTTCATCTAAAAACATATCATGCAGCACATTAAATTTATGCTGCTCATTTTTATTTAAGGAAATCACCGGAATAGTATCATTCCCAAAAAACAAAACACCAGCACAACCCACCTCTTTATCATGGTCTTTTATGCAATAAAATTCGCGATTAAATTGATAGACAACACCATAATCACCTTCAATAAATTGAAAATATTGAATTGGAGTTAATGACAATATTTGGTGTGGTTTTAAAACAATAGGAACACCATCGACAAGCACAGTAATAGTGCTTTTACCAGAGATAATAAAAGTATACAAGCCAATTTGTTCTGAGCTAGTAAATGTTTGTAATAGGCTTTGGTCAGATATTTTTAATGTTCCGTTGGTGGATAACTCTGTAAATGTTTTTAGCATAACCATGTAGTCTTAAAAACCAGCATAAAATTACAAGTATTAAAAATAAATATCTTGTGCTAATCTAAACGTATTGGCATGCGCGTCTACTATTGTTTTTATGTCAGGACTATAACCTCCTCCCATACTGCACATAATTGGTAGGTTGTTAGTTTTGCAAGTTTCTAATACAAATTGATCACGAGTTTTGCAGCCTGTAACCGACAGTCCTAATTTCCCTAATTTATCTGTAGCAATTACGTCTACACCACATAAATAATAGACAAAATCGGGTTGAAAGTTTGTAATTAGTTTGGGTAATGTGTCCTTTAAAATTGAAAGATATTCCGTGTCTCCAACATTGTTTTCTAAAGCAATATCCAAATCGCTTTGTTCTTTTTTAAACGGATAATTATGTTTTCCGTGTATAGAAAACGTAAAAACAGAAGGGTCATCCTTAAATATCTCAGCTGTTCCGTTACCTTGATGCACGTCCAGATCTACGATTAAAATACGTTTTGCTAGTCCTTTTTTTTGAAGAAATCTAGCACCAATCGCTTGGTCATTTAACATGCAAAAGGCTTCGCCACGATTAGAATAGGCATGATGTGTTCCGCCAGCAATATTCATAGCAATGCCATATTTTATGGCATATTCACTTGCTTTTATGGTGCCATCTGCAATAACTATTTCACGTTCAATTAAAACCTCACTTAACGGAAAACCTATTTTACGTGCAGCTCGCGGATCCAATGTAATATTAAGTAAGTCGTAAAAATACTCAGGATCGTGTACTGCCAATATTGGCGCTTCGTTTAGCATTCTATTCGGTTCAAAAAAGTTAGCCTCAGTACAAGTGCCTTCATGGATTAATTGCTCAGGAAGCAACTCGTATTTTAACATCGGAAAACGATGTCCTTCAGGCAATGGATGACAGTAAATAGGATGATAAGCTATTTTAAGCATAGGTAGATTAACGGTTCAAGTTTTAAATTTAATACTAACTCTTTTCAAAAAAAAATTATCGAAGTTTTATAATTTAGCATCTTCTTAACAACTTATCGTATACCTTTGTACTTCAAATTAAAGTATAACATGGCAAGACTTAACTTTTTAGTTATTTCTCTTTTAATAGGGTTGTCTACCTTCTTCAGTTCTGAAGTTGAGGTAGCATCTGTCGTACAAAATACTTTTCCGCAACATACAGTACAGTCTAGTGCAGCCTTACACTCTCAAGGTATAATTGTAAATTCTCAAATTGATCTTACAGTTAACGTACAGCCAGAAGACAGTATTACTTTTTTTAAGCAGTTAGCTTTTATAAATGCAGTTAGTAAAGAGCAACAAGAAAATTTCTTGGTGTATCAAAAAACTAACAGGTCTATAGATGTTGGACTGTCTAAAACACAGATCATTTACCCTTTTCATTGGTTTACATAAGCGCAATACGTTTTTATTAACTATTTCAATACATGTCTTTTACTTAAAGACAATGTATTGATTTCTTATACATTAAATCAAAATATTAAAACAATGAAAATTTCATTCACACTACTAGCTATTCTAGTATCATTAAGCGTATTCGTGCCTTTTTTTATATTCATCTTTAAAGGTTTAAATAACACTACAAAAACAAAGCATAAAGCCGAAAATTTATTAAAATCCAACGGGTTTAAGTACAATTTAAAAGAGGTTTGGAACAATAAATTTATCGGTTTAACCGAAGATAAAAAAGTGCTATCCTATATTGCTTTTAAGGAAGATGAAAACCAAGTGTTTAATTTAGAATTGTCTGAAATCAAGTCATGTGAAGTACTTTCTGACTATAAAAAAGACATAGATAAAGTAACAAGATTAAAACATTTGGACTTAAAAATCTCTTTTTATACGCCAAATAAAGAAGCTGTCGTGATCAGTTTTTTGACACAGATGAAGCTTTTACAGAAGATTATGAAGCACGAAGAATAGAAAACTGGAAAGACATTATTGACAATAACTTAAAGGTTACAGTCAAAGCTAAAATGGCATCTTAACGCTATTAAATTAGTTTTATTTAAAGCATCAATCTAACCTATAGATTGATGCTTTTTTTATTTGTGTAGTTTTAATTGGATGCGCTTTCGTGGCACATCAACTTCTAAAACTTTAACAATAACCTGTTGGTGTAAATGGACATGCTCATTAACATCTTTTACAAAACTATCCGATAAGTTAGAGACATGTATTAAACCACTTTCTTTAATTCCGATGTCCACAAAGCATCCAAAATTAGTGATGTTATTGACTATTCCTGGTAATAATTGACCAGCAACTAAATCGTTTATTGTTTTAATATTTTGATTAAAAGTAAATACTTTAGCTTCTTCTCTAATATCTAATCCTGGCTTTTCAAGTTCTTTAATAATATCTTCTAAGGTCAGTAAACCAACAGTATCAGTACAGTATTTTTTTAAATCTATGTTTTTTAGCAACTCTTGATTGCCAATCAAATCGTTTAAAGTAACCTTTAAATCTTTGGCCATTTTTTCGACTATATTATAACTTTCAGGATGTACTGCCGAGTCGTCTAACGGGTTTTTAGCCTCTCTAATTCTTAAAAAAGCAGCGCCTTGTTCAAACGCTTTTCCGCCTAAGCGTGGTACTTTTTTTATTGCATTTCTACTAGTAAAAACACCATTTTCGTTTCTGTAATTAAAAATGTTTTCGGCCAGTTTTGGACCAATTCCGGAGACATAACTAAGTAAAGAGGTACTTGCAGTATTAATGTTTACACCAACACTATTGACACAGTTTTCTACCACAATATCCAGTTCTTTCTGTAGTTTGCTTTGATCCACATCATGTTGGTATTGTCCAACACCAATAGATTTAGCATCAATTTTCACCAATTCTGCCAAAGGATCTTGTAGGCGTCGTCCAATAGAAACACTACCTCTAACGGTAACATCGTAATTAGGAAACTCGTCTCTTGCAATTTTTGAAGCCGAGTAAATACTTGCTCCAGCCTCGCTAACCACAAAGACTTGTATGTCGTTTTTAAATTGAATCTTTTTTACCAGCGCTTCCGTTTCTCTGGATGCTGTACCATTACCAATTGCAATTGCTTCTATTTTATATGCTTCCGTTAAGGTGGATAGTTTTTTTATAGCACCAATACTATCGCTTTTTGGAGGATGCGGATAGATGTTTTCGTTATGCAGTAAAACTCCTTGGGCATCTAGGCAAACCACTTTACAGCCTGATCTAAAACCAGGATCAATTGCAAGTACTCGTTTTTCGCCTAAAGGCGAACCTAATAATAGTTGTTTTAAGTTTTTTGCAAATACCGAAATAGCAGATGCATCAGCCTTCTCTTTTGCTTTTTGTAACGCTTCATTACTTAGAGATGGGAATAATAGTCGTTTGTACGCGTCGCTAATAGCTAGCTCAATCTGATCTGCGCAGGCGTTTTCGCTTTTAATAATACGTCTATCAATGTTTTCTAACGCCTTTATTTTATCTATTTCAATTTTAACACGAATATAACCTTCTTTTTCAGCTCTTAAAATGGCTAATAATCTATGAGACGGAATACGACTTAACGCTTCTTCCCATTCAAAGTAGTCTCTGAATTTTTGAGCATTTTCATCTTCTTTTTTTGATTTTACCACTTTCGTGGAAATCATAGCATGACGCTCCAATTGGTTACGTAAATTATTACGTATATCTGTACGCTCGTTAATCCACTCTGCAATAATATGTCTTGCACCTTCCAAAGCATCAACAACCGTTTTGACGTCGCCTTTTACATATTTAAATGCGATAGATTCCACATCATTTGCATTTTGAGACATGATGATTTTGGCTAAAGGTTCTAAGCCATTTTTTCTTGCAGTTTCTGCCTTAGTTTTTCTGCTTTTTTTATACGGTAAGTATAAATCCTCAAGCGTTGTTAAGTCAGTACAAGCTTCGACTTTGGCTTGCAAAGCATCAGTTAAAACATCTTGCTCTTCGAGTACTTTTAATATTGCTGTTTTTCGTTTTTCTAAAGTTTCAAATTCTTCTTTATATTTTACAATATCTCCAATTTGGACTTCATCTAAATTTCCAGTTGCTTCTTTTCTGTACCTTGAAATAAACGGAATAGTTGCGTCCTGATTTAATAGGTCAATCGTATTTTTTACTGATGTTTCAGGTAATTTTGTCTTAGAAATTATATAGTTTAAAAGCATAAAAAAAGACCTTATTTTTTTATAATAAATAAGGTCTTGTAATATATTTAACTCTGATTAATTTTCCGAGGAAAATCGGACAAAATTCTAGTTTTCTCCAGACTCCATTTTAGCGTCATTAATCATTTTTTCATTTGGTAAAATGGCTACGTTTACACGTCGGTTTTTTGCTCTACCTTCTGCAGTTGTATTATCATTAGTAGGTTGTGTTTCTCCAAACCAATTTGTTGTAAATCTACCGCTACTTAAACCTTGGTTTGTTAAGTAATTGGTAACAGCGTTAGCTCTGTTTTTAGATAATGTCATGTTGTTTTCTTCGCTACCAACACTGTCTGTATGTCCAACAACTAAAATATTAGTATCTGGATACTCTTTAAATACAGCTACAAGTTTGTTAAGTGTCTCTTGCGACGCACCATTTACGTTATATTTTGCTGTGTCAAAATACACACCACTATTTTCGTCAAAAGTTACCACAATACCTTCGTCAACACGCTCCACTGTAGCACCAGGAATTTCTTCCTCAATTTTTTGTGCTTGTTTATCCATTTTGTTTCCAATTAGGATTCCGGCTCCACCACCTACAACTCCACCAATAACAGCACCTAATTCTCCGTTACCACCTTTACCAACATTGTTACCAATTATGGCTCCTAAAATGGCTCCTCCAGTAGCACCAATGACACCACCTTTTTGTTTATTATTTGCATTTTTTACACTGCTACAATTAGTAAAGCTAAAAGCCATAGCGACTGTTAATGCACTTATTGATATTTTTTTTAATATAGATTTCATAGTTTTTATAATTTAGAAAAGTTCATGTTAATTGTAAATGGTTTACCATCAACTGTAAGGGTTTGTTCCCATCTCATGTTAGTTTCTGATAATTGGGCTAATTTTAATCTAAACCCTTGATTGGTTTCACTTTTCCCTTTAGCATCGGTTGGCTTTAATAAGAAGTTGTATAAACCTGTAGTTTCGTCTACCTCCTGAATAGTAAAGTTAAAGTTTCTTTCTCCTGTATTACAATTTGGAGTGTTTATGGTATAAATACCTGTATTATTATTTGGGATAAACTGCCAAGTACTTTGCTCAAAACATTCCTTAGATGTGTCATTTAATAATGATACATTATAAGTGCCTGATTGATTGTAATTAATGGTGTTTAAAACCCATTGACCTTTAATGGTTTTTTCTGATTGTCTTACTGTTTTTGAAGATCCACAGCTAAATAGTAGACTTAAAAACAAAACGGTTATTATTTGCTTCATGATTGTTTAATTTATTTGATACAAAGGTGCAATATTACTTGATATTTGATATTACACGATTATTAATATAGGTTATATAATTACCATTTTTAAAATTGTAATTGCTAAGGTAGAGAAGGTGTATGCTTGCGATTAGAAGAATTAATTGTCAAATTTAGTAAGTGTATATTCTCCAGTCCTTTTATTATAGTTTCCTAAAAAGAAGCTAGATTGATACTTAAATAAGGTTTGTAAATGTGCATTATTGTACGTTCTGTTAGCGTCTTGAAAGTTTTTGATTTGATCAAATTCGTTTAACGGAATGTCTCCTGTTTTGTGATTTAAATCGTTGTCAAATAAACAGCTTATTCTAGTAGATTTTGTTCTAGTGTAGCTATTAAAGCTGTCTAATATTAGACCATATGCAATTACGCCAAATGCGCCAAAATTGACCATAGCAAAACCACCTCTATCTATTTCTACGCTAGCTCCTAATGTTATAATTAAGTCCTCATTTTTTGAATAAGCAGTTATACCTATTTTAGACTGTGTTATTTTTCTTAAAAATTTAGAGGTTTTTTCTAGTTCTCGGTAATCGTCAAATGCACCACCTTCCTGAATTATTGGTGTGTTTTTAAACGTGATTTCTTCTTTGTCGTTAATATTAAACGTTTTTATTAACCCAAAATCATCTAAATTATAGGCACTAAAACTTAAGTTATCTAATGTAGAATAGATGGTTAACAGTTTATCTTTATGAATAAAGGAATTAGAATTTGCGCCATGATGATTATTAGTATAACCTGTATTGATAATGCTATTAAAGCTATAAGAATCACTTTCTAGATCTAAACTAATAACGTAAGTATACTTGTTAAAAAGATTATTGGTAATTGTAAGATTATTATTGTCTACATATAATTTTGTAAACGCATTAGTTTGCTCTAAACTGTTGGGAACATTACTATTAACAACCTCAATAGCTGCGTAGTTAGGGTTGCCAAATAGCAAAGGATATAATGGGTAATCTCTGTCAATGTTATTAACTATTGCTTGCGATGATAAATCGTAATTAGTTGTCTTAATAAGACCCTTATCAGTTAATGTTCTAGATATTAAAACATCTTCTTTCCTACTAACAGATAAAATATGAAGCTTATTTTTTAAGACTAGATATTCGACTATTTTTTCTTTTTTAAATTCAATGTTTAAGTCTTCTGTTATTTTAAAGTTTCCTGTTTTAAAACTTAACGAAACCGAACTAAAATGAGATTTGTTATTATTACTAAAAAACAGCGTATAAGTCTCTTGGTCATATATTGCACCAATTAAAATCTTACCCTTTTTAGGAATGATTACATTATTTATTGAGCCGATTAATTGTTTATTTTGATCATGAAGATTTCCAAAAATCACCTTTCTATTTGTAAAAAACATGGCGATTTGGTTATTGTCTTCATTAACAACAGGAATAACGTCCTTAGGGTACAGTTGTTTTGTTTCTTCTTCAATATTAAATCCAACCCATTCTTCTTGAGCAGAAGTTAAGGTGCTAAAAACAAATGCAAATAGTATTAAGGCGTACTTCATAAACTTATTTTACAATAATAATTTTGGTTAACTAATGTGTAATCCATTACTAACATTGGCATAATCGGGATTTACAAATACTAATTTGCCTTCAGCATTTTCTGTCATTAAAATCATACCTTGACTCTCTACACCACGTAGTGCTCTTGGTGCTAAATTAACTAAAACGGTCACTTTTTTACCAACAACTTCTTCTGCAGTAAAGCTTTCTGCTATTCCAGACACTATTGTGCGTACATCAATACCTGTATCCACTTTTAAGATTAAAAGTTTTTTAGCTTTAGGCATTTTTGTAGCTTCTAAAATGGTTCCAACACGTATGTCTAACTTAGTAAAATCATCAAAAGTGATTTCATCTTTTTGCGGCTCAACGACTTTGTTAGCAGCTTCATTAGCTTTTTTACTTGCTTCTAGCTTATCTATTTGCTTTTGGATTGTTTCGTCTTCTATTTTACTAAACAACAATTCACCTTTACCTATTTGGTGCAAAGCAGGAAGTAATGTGTTTTTGGTCGATATATCGTTCCAAGAGTTTTCTGTTGTATTAAGAATGTTTTTTAATTTGGTAGAAGTAAATGGTAAAAACGGTTCTGATAATGTTGCTAAAGCGCTAGCTATTTGCAATGCGACAAACATAATTGTTTTGGTTCTAGCTTCATCTGTTTTAACTAGTTTCCAAGGTTCTTCATCTGCTAAATACTTGTTTCCAAGTCTTGCTAAGTTCATTAACTCCTGACCAGCTTCTCTAAAACGGTAACGCTCTAAAGAGCTTTCAATAACTGCAGGATATGCTTTGACAGTCGCTAAAGTTTCTTCGTCTATAGCGGAAAAATCAGATGGTGTCGGTACAACACCTTCATAGTATTTATTAGTTAAAACTACAACGCGATTAATAAAGTTTCCGAAGATTGCTACTAGCTCGTTATTGTTTCTTGCCTGAAAATCTTTCCAAGTAAAATCATTGTCTTTAGTTTCTGGCGCATTAGCAGTTAAAGCATAACGTAACACATCCTGTTGGTTAGGAAAATCTTGTAAATAATCTGGCAACCAAACAGCCCAATTTTTAGAAGTCGATAGTTTGTTGCCTTCTAAGTTTAAAAACTCGTTAGCTGGAACATTATCAGGCAAAATATAGCTGCCTTCTGCTTTAAGCATAGCAGGAAAGATTATACAATGAAATACTATATTATCCTTACCAATAAAGTGTACTAATTTAGTGTCTTCATCCTTCCAGTATGGTTCCCAATCTTTACCTTCTCTTGCAGCCCATTCTTTAGTTGATGATATGTAACCAATTGGTGCATCAAACCATACGTAAAGCACTTTGCCTTCTCCTCCAGGAACAGGAACCGGAATTCCCCAATCTAAATCTCTAGTTACAGCACGAGGTCTTAATCCATCATCAATCCAAGATTTAACTTGACCATAAACGTTAGGTTTCCAGTCTTTTTTATGACCTTCCAAGATCCATTCGCGTAAAAAAGCTTCGTGTTTATTTAAAGGTAAAAACCAATGTTTTGTTTCTTTTAAAGTGGGAACATTACCAGTTATTGCCGATTTAGGATTAATTAAATCTGTTGCATTATGTGACGTTCCACATTTTTCGCATTGGTCACCATAACTTTCTTCGTTACCACATTTTGGACACGTACCAATTACAAAACGGTCTGCTAAAAATTGGTTAGCTTCTGCATCATATAATTGTTCTGACACTTCTTCAACAAATTCATTTTTATCATACAAAGTTTTAAAAAACTCAGAAGCAGTATCGTGGTGAATTTTGGCAGACGTACGTGAGTAGTTATCAAACGTAATTCCAAATTCTTCAAAAGAATCTTTTATAATTTTATGATAGCGATCTACAATTTCCTGAGGTGTAACACCTTCCTTTTTTGCTTTAATAGTAATTGGCACACCATGCTCATCACTACCACAAATAAAGGCTACGTCGTTGCCAGTTAGTCTTTTATATCTAGCGTAAATATCTGCTGGAACATAAACACCTGCTAAATGTCCAATATGTATTGGTCCATTAGTATAAGGTAATGCTGCAGTAATTGTATATCTTTTTGACATCTTTGTTATCTTTTGAAGGTGTAAAAATACGTAATTTGACAGCCATTTAGAAAAAAAATGTAATTTTACATTATGTCAAAAAAGAGATTATTAGTGATAGTGTGTTGTGCTGTTTTTTTCTTAGGAAATACAACAGGATTTGCGCAAAATAAAACCGAAACTAAATTGATACAGCCACCTTATTTAAAAGCAGGAGACACTGTTGCTATTGTTGCGCCTTCTGGTGTTTTAAAAAATAGATTTGATGAAGTAAATCGTGCGAAGCAGCTTTTAGAAAGTTGGAAATTACATGTCGTTATTGGTAAGCATGTTTTTAATCAGGCAAACCACTTTGCAGGTACAGATCAAGAGCGTTGCGAAGACTTTCAGATGGCTTTAGATGACCCTAAAATTAAGGCTATATGGTCTGCTCGTGGTGGTTACGGAACCGTTAGGATTTTGGATAGCTTAGATTATACCAAATTTTTAAAGCAGCCTAAATGGATTATTGGTTACAGTGATATTACAGCGTTACATAACCAAATACATAATTTAGGAGTGCAATCACTACATGCAATAATGGGAGTAAGTTTACCTGAAAATTTAGAGGATATTGCAGACAGTATTGCAACTTTTAAAAATACGCTTTTTGGACAACCTTTACGTTATGCTTTAAAGGGATCAAAATATAATAAATCTGGAGATGCTAATGGTGTTTTAGTAGGTGGAAACCTAACTATTTTACACACTATGTTAGGCTCTAAAGATAGTATAGATACGGATGGTAAAATTTTATTTATTGAAGAAATAGGAGAGTACAAGTACCATATAGATCGTATGTTACAAAGTTTAAAACGTGCTGGTTATTTTGATAATTGTAAAGGTGTTATAGTTGGTGACATGAGCAGAATGCGAAAAAACACAACATTATGGGGAACTTCAATTGAGCAATTAATTTTGGATGCGTTGTCTGATTATAATTTCCCTATTGCGTTTAATATGCCTGCAGGACATGAAAAGGATAACAGAGCTTTAATTTTAGGACGTCAAGTAGTATTAAAAGTAGATAAAAGTAAATCGACTTTAATTTTTGAAGAATAATGGCTAGTCACAATGAACTTGGTAAAAAAGGAGAGCAACTAGCTGTAGATTTTTTAATTGAAAACAAGTACGAAATAATAGAACAAAATTATCGTTTTGATAAAGCTGAGGTGGATATTATTGCTCAAAAAGCTGATGTTTTAGCCATAATTGAAGTCAAAACAAGATCTACAGATACCTTTGGTAACCCTCAAGACTTTGTAAAACCAAAACAAATCCAACGTTTAGTAAAAGCGGTGGATGAGTATGTTACGGTAAATGGATTGGATGTTGAAGTCCGTTTTGACATTATCGCAATAGTCAAACAGAATAATCAATTTAATATCAAACATTTAGAAAATGCCTTTTATCATTTTTAATTTGTCGTGATTACTATAAAAAAAGTGTCCTAATAAAAATTAGTACTTTGATGTTTAACTTTTTAGTTACTTATTCTTCTTTTTTTGGTTGAGGTAGTGTTTTAAAATAAGCTTCAAACGCTTTAAAATCGTATGGTTTTTTGATTATTTTTTTATCACTATCTAATACAAAATAACTTGGTGTAGATTTTACGTTATAGTTGTTTCCAATCTCATTATCCCATTTTCCTTCACCAAAAACATGGTAAAACTCAGGATAGTCATAGGTCATGTCTTTCCATCTGTAACGGTCTTCATCTAAAGCAATCGCAATAACCTTTAATTGTTTATTGTCTAAAATTTTTACATACTTGCGTAGTTCTGGAATCTCTTCTAAACAGTGTGAGCATGTTGTGCTCCAAAACACGATTAGGTAATTATTAGACTCATCTAATTGATATAGGTTTTTTACAGTTGCTTCGCCTTCTTCATCATAGATTACTATTTCAAAATCTTGTCCAATAGTACCAACAGATGCATTTTTAAAATAAGTTAAATCTTCTATTAATTGCGTGTCGTTTTCCGCTTTAGCTAAAGCTAATAAATGGGTGTCTGTAATATGGTTAGCAACAGGTTCAACTTCTTCTAAAGCAAATTGATTCCATAAAATTTCTAACATTACTTTTTTAATCTTAGGATTGTTGCCAATAGCTTTTACTACTGTGTCTATGTTATTTTTGTAGGAAGTAATTTGGTCATTACTATCACTAAAATTGAATACATAATTTAATGTTGCTTCAATTAAAAAGTTTGAATTTTGAAGTACTGGGTTTCCAAAATTGATATGTTTAAAGTAGCTGGTTTTAGCATTTTCTGTAAACGTTTTGGCGTCAATTAAATTTTCAGGAATGTAAGGTTGGCTGGCAGTTATAAAATTAAGTACTAATTTACCTTCCGATGCCTTTTCAAACTCTGACTGCGTTGTTTTTAAGATGTCAATAATGTTTTTAAAATCTTTTTCTTTTTTACCTCCAGAAGAATAAAAAGCATTTAAGCTCTGTCCAATCATAGACATGCTATTATTGTAAGAAATCCAAAGTTTGTTTTCTTCGGAAGTTACAAATTCTAGACCTTTTTCTAAATCAAACGTTAACTCAATATCCTCGTTGTTATACAAAAAATCGAAGTTATATTCATCTTGTGGTTGTGCATAAACAATACGATACGTGCCAGGAGCTTGTGTTTTTTTAAGATTAAAAATAAAGCTTCCGTCTGCTGCAATATCTGCATTGTCTACAAAAATTGAAGTGTCTGCAGTAACTTGGTATAGAAATGCAAATTTAAATTGATCTGCTGGAGTAAAAGTTCCTTTAATTGTGTTTTGAGCCATCAAAAGGGTTGGCAATATGGCAAATAAAAACAGTATTTTTTTGTTCATTTTTTGTGATTTTCTTTTATAATTTCAAAAACTATTCCAATATTGGTTGTAAGGCAATTAAAGCTTTTTTAACCGTTTTTATATTGTCAAAGGTAAGTAATAAACGTAAGCCATTTCTGGTTTGTTTTTCTTTCATTTTACAAGCCTGAGGATGAGTTTGCACATACTGTAGTAATTTTGTAAAATTTGGACTTTGATAAAAACTGCTTTGTTGATCATTAATAAAATAACAAATTAGCTTTCCTTGTTTCATTATTACTTTTTCAATACCTAATTTGGTAGCTACCCATTTGATGCGTACGCTATTTATTAAATCTACAACCTGTGTTGGTAACTCTCCAAAACGATCAATAAGTTGTGTTTCAAATTCGGTTAATTCAGCTTCGGTTTTAAAATTGTTTAATTGGGTGTAAAGACTCAATCTTTCGGCAATATTGTTAACATAGTCGTCAGGAAATAAAAGTTCCATGTCTGTGTCAATAGTAATGTCTTTAACGTATTCTTTATTTTCTAAAGGTTCATCATATAACTCTTTAAACTCATTTTCTTTAAGTTCTTCAATTGCTTCATTAAGGATTTTTTGATAGGTGTCAAAACCAATTTCATTTATAAATCCGCTTTGTTCCCCTCCTAATAAATCTCCTGCTCCTCTTATTTCAAGGTCTTTCATAGCAATATTAAAACCACTACCTAACTCGGTAAACTGCTCTAAAGCTTGTATACGTTTTCTGGCATCATCTGTCATTGCAGAGTATTCTGGAGTTATAAAATAACAAAACGCTTTTTTATTACTACGTCCAACACGACCACGCATTTGATGCAAATCACTTAATCCAAAATTATTGGCGTTGTTAATAAAAATGGTGTTGGCATTTGGTACATCCAAACCGCTTTCAATAATAGTAGTACTAACCAGCACGTCAAATTCGCCATCCATAAAACCAAGCATCAAGCTTTCTAGTTTTTTACCTTCAAGTTGTCCATGACCAATACCTATTTTAGCATCAGGTACAAGCCTTTGGATCATTCCAGCAACCTCTTTAATGTTTTCAATACGGTTGTGAATAAAAAAGATTTGTCCACCACGTTCTATCTCGTAGCTTACAGCATCTCTAATAGACTCCTCTGTAAATCTAATCACGTTACTTTCTATTGGATAACGATTTGGTGGAGGTGTAGTAATGACTGATAAATCTCTTGCTGCCATTAAACTAAATTGCAAGGTTCTAGGTATTGGAGTTGCTGTTAACGTTAATACGTCTACATTATCCTTTAAAGTTTTTAATTTTTCTTTTACAGCTACACCAAATTTTTGCTCTTCGTCAACGATAAGCAATCCTAGATCTTTAAACTTAACATTTTTACTTGCTAGTTGATGCGTGCCTATAATGATATCGACGTGACCTTTTTCTAATTTTTCTAAGGTTTCCTTTTTTTGTTTTGCAGTCCTAAAACGGTTAACGTAATCCACAGTTACCGGAAAGTCTTTTAAACGTTCAGTAAAGGTTTTATGGTGTTGAAAGGCTAATACAGTTGTTGGTACTAAAACTGCAACTTGTTTACCATTATCCACTGCTTTAAAAGCTGCACGAATGGCTACTTCAGTTTTGCCAAAACCAACATCTCCACATATTAAACGGTCCATTGGACGCTCGCTTTCCATGTCTGCTTTTATATCTGCAGTTGCAGTAATTTGATCAGGTGTATCTTCGTATAAAAAAGAAGCCTCTAGCTCGTGTTGTAAATAGCTATCAGGTTTATATTGGTATCCTTTTTCTAGCTTACGTTTTGCGTATAATTTAATTAAGTTAAAAGCGACATGCTTAACTCTAGATTTGGTTTTTTCTTTAAGAACTTTCCAAGCTTTACTTCCTAATTTGTATACTTTAGGAGGTTTACCATCTTTACCATTAAACTTAGTTATTTTGTGTAATGAGTGAATGCTTAGATATAGGACATCACGTTCTCCATACACTAATTTAATAGCTTCTTGTTTTTTACCCTCAACATCAATTTTTTGAAGTCCTCCAAATTTACCTATTCCATGATCAATGTGTGTTACATAATCACCAATGTCAAGGTTTGTAAGCTCCTTTAAGGTTATGGCTTGCTTTTTAGCATATCCATTTTTAAGATGAAATTTATGATAACGTTCAAAAATTTGGTGATCTGTATAAACGACTATTTTAAGGTCGTGATCTATAAATCCTTGGTAAAGTGATTGGGTAATGGTTTGGTAATGGACGTCTTGCTCAACATCGTCAAATATATCATGAAAACGTTTTGCTTGTTGCTCACTGACACAAGCTATATAGTTTGTGTAATCGTTATTATGATTGCTATTTAGGTTGTCTATTAATAAGTTAAACTGCTTATTAAATGTAGGTTGCGGTGTGGTATTATGTTGTATGACTTGTGTCGCACTAAAAATTGAGTCTGTACCAAGCTCTACAATACTAAAATCTAATAGTTGTTTTTTTAGCTCGGCAGCATTACAAAATAACTCTAGTGGTTCTGCGTGTTTGATGTCTTTGTTTAATTTAACAAAAGCAGCAATTGCTTTGTCAAAAAAGTCGTCCACACGATCAAAGGTTAAGTCAAAATTTTTGCCAAAAACGACTGTTTTTTGAGCAATGTATTTTAAAAAACTTTGTCTGGACTCATCCATTAATTTATTAGCAACATTTGGTATGATACTAATTTTTTTAATTTGCTCTGTAGATAGTTGTGTTTCTACATCAAAAGTCCTGATACTATCTACTTCGTCACCAAAAAACTCGATTCGGTAGGGCTCGTCATGACTAAATGAAAAAACATCTACAATTCCTCCACGTACTGAAAACTCTCCAGGTTCTGTTACAAAATCAACACGTTTAAATTTATACTCAAATAGGACTTCGTTAACAAAGTCTATTGATAGGCTATCATTAACGGTTATTTTAAGTGTATTACGCTCTAGCTCTTTTCTGGTGACTACTTTTTCAAACAGTGCATCAGGATAGGTAACGATTATAGCGGGTTTTTTGCGTGAGTTAATACGGTTTAAAACTTCGGCACGTAAAAGTACGTTTGCGTTGTCAGTTTCTTCTATTTGATAGGGTCTACGATAGCTTCCTGGATAAAATAGGACGTCTGTCTTGTTAATGAGTTGTTCTAAATCGTTTAGGTAAAAAGCAGCTTCTTCTTTGTCATTAAAAATAAGTAAAAAGGGTAGCTGTGTTTGTTTAAAAGATTGTGCTACAAGGTAGGATAATGATGAGCCTACAAGTCCTTTTAAATGTGTTTTACTTTGGGTTTGGGCAATAGCAGTTTGCAGTTTTTGCAATTGCAAAGACTGTAAATAGGTTTGCGAGATTAAGGTTTTACTCACTATAACTTTAGTTTGTGCAAATATAAGCAATGCATAAATTATTAGCTTTTAGATTTACAAAATTTAACTTTTTAGAAATGTCCATGGGTAGATGCGTTAAGGATGGAGTGGTTTGTCTGAGCTCCTCGCAGAGAGCGAGCCACGAGAGCCTGGTTTTTTACACCTATTAAAGGGTGTAAAATAAACGCCCAAAAAAATAGAAACTTTTAATTTTAAAAGGTGTACGGTTTGACTATATTTGTAGTCTAAAATTAAACAAAAAAGTATGTCATTTTCAGATTTATTCGATAGTGGATTTAAAAAGCGCAATGAGGATCATTTTGCTGCAATTGTACGTGTAGCAATGAGTGATGGTGTGATTAGTGAGTCAGAAAAAGCGTTTTTAGATCGTTTAGCACGTAATTTAGATATTAGTGAAGGCGAGTATAAGCAGATATTAATTGATTATAAAGAGCATCCAATTAACCCTCCAACATCTTATGACCAACGTTTAGAGCGTCTGTATGATTTGTCAAGAATGGTTTGGGCTGATCATATTGAAGGTCCTAAGCAAACAGCTGTATTGGAGCGTTTATGTGTTGGTTTAGGTTTTAAATCTAGCAATGCAAAATATATTACGCATAAGGCTTTAGAGCTAGTACATGAAGGTGTTGATTTAGATACTTTTGCTGAAGAAATTAAAACGATGAACAGATAATCCTGTTTGATAACTATAAAAAAAAAGCGAACTTTAAAGTTCGCTTTTTTTTATTTTAAATATTCTTCTATTTTGGTAATTAAGGCGTTTTCGTCAAATGGTTTTTGGATAACATCATTAATTCCTGCTTTTTTATAGCGTTTTAAATCGTCTTTCATTACACGAGCGGTTAACGCTATTACTGGGATTTTTTTATGTTCGCGTTCTGGCATTTTTCTAATTAGTTTGGTAATCTCGTCACCATAACTATTAGGTAATTTTATATCCATAAGTATTAGGTCAAACTCAGAGTTTTCTATTCTTGGAATAACGTCTTCTCCTTTTGTTACTATGTCTAAAAAGTAATTACCTCTAGAGGCTAATATTTTTAGTATGGATAATTGAGTAATTTCTGAATCTTCAACTAATAAAATACTGTATTTTTTATTTGATCGTGGTGAAGTTGCAACGTCTTTCTTTTTAGTTTTTAGTTTATGGTTTTTATCTAAGCTAAAATTGATATTGGTAGAAAACGTGCTACCTTCCCCTTCTGTACTGTCTACGCTAATTTTGCTATGTGTTAAGCTTACTAAATGTTTAGCTATTGCCAATCCTAATCCTGCACCTTTGTAGGTTTGAGAGTTGTTTAATTGTGTAAAACTTGTGAAGACATCTTCTATTTTGTCTTGAGGGATTCCTATTCCTGTATCTATTATTTGGAAGTGTATGCTTGCTTTTTGAGCTCTGATTTGATTTAAAGACGCATTAAAGGTAATTGTACCTTCTTCTGTAAATTTTATAGCATTTTCTAGAAGGTTGCTTAATACTTGTCTTAATCTTAAAGGATCACCACCAACAACTTCTGGTAGGTTATCATTAAAATTAGTGATTAACTCTAATCCTTTTTGTTGTGCTTTAATTTCAAAAATACTTTTTATGTCTTCTAGTAATTGTCTAATATCAAAAGGACTAATGACAAGGTCTAACTTACCTGCTTCAATTTTAGAGATGTCTAAAATATCTTCTATTAATTGTTTTAGGTAAGTAGATGACGAGTCTATTACTTTTAAGTAATTTAATTGCTCGTCATTTAAATGGGTCTTTTTTAATATATCAGAAAACGTTAAGATTCCTGTTAAAGGGTCTCTTAACTCATGACTAAAGTTTGCAATAAATGCATTTTTAAAGGCTTCTTTTTCTTGTAGGTACTCGTTTTTTAACTCTAAAATTTGAGAGTTTATAACTGACTCATTTCTAACCTGAGCTGTTGTTTGGTAATTGTCATAATGCGTAGTAAGATCTAAAACAACAACTAAAGGCGGTTGTTTACCTTCAAAAGTTTTTACAATAATGTCTGTTATTATTGTTTGGTTTTCAGGATTTGTTAAATGAATACAAGAAAATACGTGTCTTTGGTTTGGTTCTAGAAGTGTACTATGTATACTTTCAAAAAAAGGATGAATTGTGGAAATGTTTTTTCCAACTACCTCAGTAAATATAACATCGTCAGACTCTAATATTTTACCATCTAAGTCTACAACTATGTATTGATTTGTGGATTGCGAATATTCTTTTTTGTATTGTTCTAGCATTATTTTTTCGCTTGTTAAATTACAGCTTCTGCTAAATTAATAAAAACATCGTCAACGTTAGTCCCAGATTTTGCACTTGTATAAAAATCGACAAAGCGTCCAAAAATGTCTTTATTCTGTTTGATAAACTCGTTAGTAACCAAATCTTTTTTGTTACCAATAACTTTAATTGGCGTTTTTGGATAACGGTCTTTAATGTAATCTAAATCAACTTCTATGTTTTGATAGGTTGCAGGTCTAGTCATGTCAAAAACATATAAAAACCCATTAGTACCTATAAGGTATGATGGTCTAGTATTTGTAATGTCATCGTTTCCTTCTAAGTCCCAAATAACAAGTGTTATGTCTTTATCTGATTTTGGTATTGATACTTCTTTTTTTAAAATGTGTACACCAATAGTTACTTTGTAGTCTTCTGTAAACGTGTCTTCTACAAATCGTCTTATTAAAGAGGATTTACCAACACCAAAGTGGCCTATTAAAACTATTTTTTTAGATATTTTCATTGTCAAAGTAATCTTTTAGTTTAGTGTTAAAAATATCACTGTTTTCTAAATCTGTTTTGTTTATAATGTTTTGTGCAAAGTCTAGAAGTTTGTCTTCAAGTTTGCTTCTAAAGGTAGCTGTAAATGCACCTGAAATTACAACAGCAATATAATAATTAGAAAAATTTTGAAGATGAATGTGGTAGTTTTCATATTCTATATATTCTAAATTTTGAATTTGAGTTGTAAAGGCATCTTGCGCAAAACTTTTTATGGCTGTTAACATACCAGCAACCGTATCTTGGTCTATTCCTTGGGTTTTTGAGTATTCTGATACAATTAGTCCAGAGCCACTTTCAATAACCATTATTTGCTCTATCTTAGATTTAAATTGATCGTGAATAATCATATCTCCTTCTGATACTCCTGATTTTTTTGATCTAAATTTTCTTTTTATCGAAGCCCAAGAAAAGGTGTTGTTTAAGCTTTTATTTATGTTTTCAGATAGGATTTGTATTTCTTTCTGTACATATTTTTTAATCATTTTACCCATTATTGGGTATAAGGCTTCAACTACTGCATCCTGAGAGTTTTTAATTTCTTCTTGTAACGTTTGCGTAATTGTTGGTCCTAATGTTTTTGGCATTTCCTTGATAAACGCTTCTAGTTTATCTTCTAGAATAGGGTCTATATGTTTAGATAAATTATTTTGCTTGTTAATTAAATCTTCAAGTTTTTTAAGCTTTTCTTCAATTGACAAGGCGTACTCATGCTCATCTTTAAGTAAGATGTCCTTAAGGATTTTTAATTTATCTTCTTGGTTCATGCGGAAGCCAATTTGTTATTGACTTATTTTTTCGCCTAATTTGGTAAATAGTTCACCTAAAAGTTTACGATCCACTTTTTTCTCGTTTAAATCGTCAACTTTATCTTCTAAATTGTTTTCTAGCTCTGTGATTCTAATATTAATATCAGTGCTTAGGTTATCAATGTTTTGAAGCAACTCAGACTTAACTTCGTCCATCAAAGCTTCTAATTCTTTTTTCTTAGCAAGGATATCTTTTTTTAGTGTTTCAAACTCACTATCGTAAGCTTGCATGTTTTCACCAAAAATAAGTTGCTTAATCGCATCTATTTTTGAAGTTGCTTCAGAAGATGTTTGCATGTTGTCTTCGTTGATTTTGTCTGTATTTGCCATCAGGATAATTTATGTTTCAAAAGTAGCAAAAAAATAAACACAATGTTAATTAATCAGCGTTTTGCATGAATTCTTCAGCTTTAAGTACCATGTTTTTGCTTCCGCAGAAAAAAGGAACGCGTTGGTGTAGTGCTGTTGGCTCAATATCCATAATTCTGTTGTAACCATTACTTGCCTTTCCGTTAGCTTGTTCTGCTAAAAAAGCCATCGGATTACATTCATACAATAATCTTAGTTTACCGTCTTCATTTTTTGAGCTTTTAGGATACATATAAATACCTCCTTTTATCATGTTTCTATGAAAGTCAGAAACCAATGACCCAATGTACCTAGATGTATAAGGTCTATCTCCTTCTTCCATTTGACAGTATTTAATATAGTTTTTTACACCTTGTGGGAAGTGGGTATAATTACCTTCGTTTACAGAGTATATGTTTCCGTTTTCCGGAAACTGCATATCTGGATGTGATAAATAAAAAGTACCGATTGCTGGATTTAATGTAAACCCATTAACACCATGACCAGTGGTGTATACTAGCATTGTAGATGTACCATAAACCACATATCCTGCAGCAACTTGTTGGTTTCCTGGTTGTAAAAAATCTTCAATAGTTACAGGTGTTCCAACTGGCGTAACACGTCTATAAATTGAAAAAATAGTTCCTACAGACACGTTAACATCAATATTAGAAGAGCCATCCAAAGGGTCAATTAATACAATGTATTTATTTTGATTGTTATCATCTTGACTATTTATTGTAATAAAATCATCTTCTTCTTCACTTGCAATACCACATACAATATTACGATTTGTAAGGGTTTGGATAAATTTATCATTGGCATAAACATCTAGCTTTTGCTGGTCCTCACCTTGTATGTTTGTATCTCCTGCAGCACCAATAATATCTACTAGTCCAGCTTTGTTAACTTCATGGTTTACAACCTTGGCAGCAAGACGTATAGAGTTTATTAATCTAGAGAGTTCTCCAGATGTGTATTTAAACGAAGCTTGGTTTTCAATAATAAATTCTCCTAAAGTTTGATTTTTTTTAGACATGTGTTTAGATGTAGTTGTTTGCACAAATATCGTATATTTTAACAATTATAACGTTGTAGTTGTCCATAATTTGGTATTATAAACATTCTTAAACTATATTTGATTAAATTAAAATTTTATGGAGTTTACAATTCGTTTTGCCGAAAAAAAAGATGTTCCGGCTATGCTTGACTTGATAAAAACACTAGCTGTTTTTGAAAAACAACCAGAAGCAGTAATTGTTACAGAAGCAGATTTATTGGAACAAGGTTTTGGAAAACATCCCTTATTTACAACTTTTGTGGCCGAAAAAAATGATGAAGTTGTAGCTATGGCTTTAATATATATCCGTTTTTCTACCTGGAAAGGTAAGACAGTACATTTAGAAGATTTAATTGTTAAAGAGAATTGCAGAGGAGAAGGTCTTGGTACTTTACTTCTTGACGAAGTTATAAAGTATGGTTATAGTTTAGGTGTTAAACGTATATGTTGGGAAGTTTTAGATTGGAATGAACCTGCAATAAAATTTTATGAAAGTAAAGGAGCCACTTTACTAAAAGATTGGTTTTTAGTACAAATGGATCAATCAAGTATTGAAAATTACATCCAAAAATTATAAATGAGAGTATTTAAATTTGGAGGTGCGTCTGTTAAAGATGCTAAAGGTGTTAAAAATCTAATTTCAGTTTTAGAGCAAGTAGGACATGACAATACGTTAATTATTGTGTCTGCAATGGGTAAAACCACTAATGCTTTAGAGCAGGTTATAGGTAATTATTTTGATAACAAACCAGAATTACAGCAAGCTATACAAGCAGTTGTGACTTATCATAACGATATTGTATTAGAGCTTTTTGAAAATAAAAATCATCCCGTTTTTGATATTACAAATGCGCTTTTTGAAGAGCTCACTACTTTTTTGAAAACAAATAAATCTCCGGATTATAATTTTGTTTACGATCAAGTGATAGGATTTGGAGAGTTAGTATCTACCACTATAATTAGCCAATTTTTAAACTTAAAAGGATTTACTAATAATTGGATAGATGTTAGACAATTAATTAAAACAGATGACTACTATAGACGCGCAAATGTTAATTGGGACCTGACACAGCAGTTAATTACTAAACATGTTGATACTAGTAAACTTAATATAACTCAAGGGTTTTTAGGAAGCGACAAAAATAATTTTACAACAACTTTAGGTCGCGAAGGTAGTGATTATACAGCAGCCATTTTGGCTTATTGTCTAAGTGCAGATAGTGTTACCATTTGGAAAGATGTACCTGGTGTTTTAAATGCAGACCCTAGACACTTCAAAAATGCACAATTATTAAACGCCATATCATATACAGAAGCTATTGAGCTGGCTTTTTATGGTGCCTCAGTAATACATCCTAAAACATTACAGCCACTTCAACGTAAAGAAATACCATTATACGTTAAATCGTTTTTACAACCAAATGAAGATGGAACAATAGTAAGTAAAATTAAAGGAATTGAACCAAAAGTACCCTGTTTTATAGTAAAGCAAAACCAAGTCTTATTATCATTATCTACTTTAGACTTTTCCTATATTGTAGAAGATAATATTAGCGAAATATTTAATTTGCTATCAAAATATAAAATGAAAGTTGATGTTATCCAAAACTCTGCGATTAGTTTTTCTGTTTGTTTTGACAATAATTTCAATAATTTAGAACCTTTATTGTTACATTTAAAAGCTAAATTTAACGTGACATGTAATGATAACGTATCTTTGTACACGATTAGGCATTACAATCAAAAAGCAATTGCCGATTTAGAAGTCGGAAAAACAGTTTTATTAAAACAAATGTTTCAAGAAACACTACAAATAGTAACTAAATAAATCTATTGATTACATTTGTAAACTCTAATATGAATAAAATTAAATGGGATTAGTCACTGCAAAAGAAGTTTCAAAAGCTATAAAACTTGATAAATACTTGTTTTTAGGGACTTTTGTTGGTTGGTTATTAATGAAAGTTTTAAAGATATCTACTTTAAATAAAATCTATAATCGTAATAAACATTTATCACATTTAGAATTTTTAAACGGAATTTTAGATGAATTTCAAATTAAATTTGAAATACCTGAAGAAGATTTAAAGCGTTTACCTAAAGATGGAGCATACATTACAGTTTCTAATCATCCTTTAGGCGGAATTGATGGTATATTACTTTTAAAATTAATGCTAGAACAACGCGAAGATTTTAAAATAATTGCTAACTTTTTATTACATCGTATAGAACCGATGAAGCCATATATAATGCCTGTTAATCCTTTTGAGGACAGAAAAGATGCAAAATCTAGCATAGCAGGATTTAAAAGTGCAATTTCACACTTACGCGATGGTCATCCATTAGGTATATTTCCTGCAGGAGAAGTGTCTACTTACAGAGACGGTAAATTGGTAGTAGATAGACCATGGGAAGAAACAGCTATGAAGTTAGTACAAAAAGCTAAAGTACCTGTAGTACCAATATACTTTCATGCTAATAATAGTAAGTTGTTTTATAAGCTATCTAAAATTAGCGATATTTTTAGAACCGCAAAATTACCATCAGAGTTGTTGACTCAAAAAAGACGAGTGATAAAGGTTAGAATAGGAAAGCCAATCTCTGTGAATGATCAAGCCGAGCATGAGTCGCTTTCAGATTTTTCTGAATTTATAAGAAGAAAAACCTATATGCTATCCAATGCATTTGAACCAAAAGAAAAAATAATAGATACCATTTCCTCTAGCTTAAAATCTCCAAAATCTATAAAAGCACCTAAACAAATTGTGACACCTGTTAGTCAACAGGCTATGATTGCTGAGGTTGATGCTTTAAGACAGCAGGATTGCAAATTGTTAACTAGTAAAAATTACGAAGTGTTTTTGGCTACTGCCGAAAACATGCCAAACTTGCTGCGTGAAATTGGTCGTTTGAGAGAGATTACTTTTAGAGAAGTAGGAGAAGGGACAAATGAGCCTATAGATTTAGACCAATTTGATAATTATTACCACCATTTATTTTTATGGGATAGTGAAGCTAATGTTTTAGCAGGAGCATACAGGATGGGATTAGGATCTCAGATTTTTGCCAATTATGGGATTAATGGGTTTTATCTGCAAGACTTGTTTGGTTTTGAACCAGAATTGTATAAAATGATGAGTGAGTCCATTGAAATGGGTCGTGCATTTATAATAAAAGAGTATCAGCAAAAACCGATGCCTTTATTTTTATTATGGAAAGGTATTGTACACACTACGTTACGTCATCCTGAGCATAAGTTTTTAATAGGTGGTGTTAGTATCAGTAATCAATTTTCAGAATTTTCTAAATCGTTAATGATTGAGTTTATGAAGTCTCATTACTACGATCCTTATGTAGCCCAATATGTACATCCTAAAAAAGAATTTAAAGTAAAACTTAAAGATGCTGATAAGGACTTTGTATTTGATGCAACAGAAGCTGACTTAAACAAGTTTGATAAAATTATAGACGAGATTGAACCAGGAGCATTAAGGCTTCCTGTACTACTTAAAAAGTACATCAAACAAAATGCACGTTTAGTGGCTTTTAATGTTGATCCACTATTTAATAATGCAGTAGATGGTTTAATGTATATTAAAATTGAGGATTTACCAGAAAGTACAGTAAGACCTGTTATGGAAGAGTTTCAAGCAGAATTAGAGCGTAAAGTTACTGAGCAAAATGAGTAACAGAATAGTAATTTTAATTGCTTTTTTTGTTAGCACATTAACATTTGCGCAGACCTATTCTGGTACTGTACAAGACGCAGATACAAGTCAATTGTTATCTAGTGTTACCGTTTATTTTGATGGTACAACCATTGGTGTAATCACAGATCTTGATGGTAATTTTTCTATCACAACACAAAAAACTATAAACGCGCCATTAGTAATTAGTTATATTGGTTACGAGACGTTAATAATTGATAAAAAAATACTTCAAAATAATCCTATAATAAAGCTTAAACCTCAAGCTACAGATTTGGACGAGATTGTCTTAACTGATGATGACTGGTCAAGAGAAAAAAAAATAGGATATTTTAAACGCGAGTTTTTAGGACAGTCAATCCATAGTGAAGATTGTAAGATCAAAAACCTTGATAACATTAGATTTAGATATAGCAAAGTAGATCAAACTATGTATGCTATGGCAGATCAACCCATAGTTGTAATAAATAAGTATTTAGGTTATAAAGTCGAGTATAACTTAGTTGATTTTGAAATCATGTTCCATACATCAGCAGCAGGATTTGATTATGTTAAAGAAGTATTTTACAGTGGTACTAGTAATTTTACCGAATTAAATACAAAAGTAAAGAAACGTTATCTCAAAAACCGAAGCTTTGTTTACAAGACCTCATTACTATATTTTATGAGAAGTTTAGCAGCAAGTAATCTTAGGGAAAATGGATTTAAGTTATTTAAAAAGGAGGATGAAGCATCTTCCGATCCATTATTTGAAACTATTCAAGATGCGGTTTTTAAAACTGAAAAAACAGAACATAATACTACAAAAGTCTCCTTTTTAGGTACTAATAAAGTAGTGGTTAGTTTTGAAAACTTAGAGCAAGCCTTTTTATTGCCAAACTCAAAAGATCTGACTTTTTATATAGACAGCTTTGGTATACACTTTCCTATTAACAATGTTTTGTTTGGAGGTCTGTTTGGACAAGATAGATTGGTAAATATGCTACCATCGGATTATAATTTACAATAACTATTACTTATTGCAATTAACCTGAGTTTTTACAAAAAAGTCATTGACAACACGTCTACTTTCGTTTAATTGATCTAAATCAATCGTGTAAAATAGGTTTTTTCCTTTTACTTTTTGTTTAAGTAAACCAATTTTTCTAATCTCGCCAAGATGTTGCGAGATAGTTGGTTGTGACAATCCAGTGCTTTCCACAAGCGCATTGCAATTGCAATCTTTGTTTTCGCTTATGTACTGTATCATGGCTATTCTAGCAGGATGACCCAATACTTTAGTAATACTTGCCACTTGATTTTGCGATGTATTAAATAGCTGTTTTTTTGAAAAGCCCATAGTCATTATATGATTAATATTATTATTAAAGTGATATTGCAATATCACAATGATAAATTTAATTAAAAAACCAAAATCAAGCAAGACTTTGGTTTTAAATTTCTAATCTTTTTGTTATTTACCAAATAAACGTTGGAAAAAAGACTTCGTTTTTTTAGTAGTTTCTTCAATAACTTCTTTAGCATCTTCAGCTAAATCCTCTAATTTATCGCCAGCTTCGTCTGCAAGTTTAGAGGCCTTCTCTTTGGCGTCATCTAGCATTTCTTTAGCATCTTCATTTATAAATTCGGTTGCTTTTGCTTTAGCCTTTTGATACGTTTCTTTAGCGTCATCAGATAGCTCGTCAAATTTTTCTCCTGCCTCTTTGGCTATTTTAGATGCTTTGTCTTTAGCATCGTCCATAAACTCTTTAGCATCTTCGTTTATAAACTCGGTAGCTTTAGCTTTTGCTTTTTCAAACGTTTCTTTAGCATCCTCTTTTAGATCTTCAAACTTAGACTCTGCTTTATCAACAACTTCTGATGTCTTTTCTTTAACAGCTTCTAGGGTTTCTTCGGATGTTTCTTTGACGTCTTCAGTTACATTATTTGCAGTGTCTTCTATACTGTTTAAAGTTTTCTCTGCTTCACTTTCAATATTTTTGTGCTCTTCGTTCATGATTTATCGATGTTATTTTTCTGAAAGCTAATATATTACAATAATTTATGATTATTTTAAAAATATTTTATCAATAGGTTCCCAAAGCTCAATTTTATTACCATCATTATCTAAAATCCAACCAAATTTTCCGTAGCTGTATTCTTCAATTTCACCTAGTACAGTTACGCCTTCTTCTTTTAAAGCGGATAGTAATTCTGTTAAGTTCTCTACACGATAATTAAACATAAAGTCTTTTTTAGATGGCTCAAAATGTTGGCTATCTTCTTTAAAAGGACTCCATTGTGTCGAGCAGTCATTACCATCTTTGTCTTTCCACCAGAAGGTTGAGCCATAATCATCCGTATCAAATCCTAAATGTTTTTGGTACCAATCCTTTGTTGCTTTTGGGTCTTTAGTTTTAAAAAATAGACCACCTATTCCTGTAACGCGTTTTTTCATTTTTTTAATTTTAATGCAGATTCATAAATTGTTATCCATTCTTCAACACTCATTTTACCTAATAACTCCTCAATTAAATCGTAAGGGATATCATCCATTTTTTTAAATCTGATACAGCTTTTACCCATGTCTAATTTGTATTTACAGTGTTTTGGGTACTCTGCAACAAACCAATCGTATAATTCCTTTTTTGCATATAAACCTGAATGATATATTGCTATAAAGTTTTTTTGAGATGCTACATTAATAAAAGGTAAAGGCGGAAACGGTTTGCAATGGTAACCAGCTGGATATATAGATTTTGGCACATAATAAGCCAACATACTATAACCCATCCCTGCTTCTAAACCTTTTGGCATGTGTTGTGTTATTAAATTATGCAGTTTAGTTATAGGTGCTTTTCTGTCTTCTGGTAGTTGATTGATGTAGTCTTCTGGTGTTTTTGCGGTTGAGGTCATTAGGTTTAATTTTATTTTTAAAGAATTAGCTAAATTGTGATTTAATTTTATCCACTATTGTTTGTGCTAGTTTTTCTTTACTTTCTATGGTCCATCCAGCTACGTGTGGAGATAAAATAACATTATCTGCTTTTATTAAATATTTGAAGGCTTCTGGCATTTTATTATCGGTAAAAAGGTTTTCGAAGGATGATTTTTCATATTCTAAAACATCTAAACCTGCACCTAATATTTTTCCCGTTTTTAGGGCATTAACTAAATCTGAAGTTACTACACTTTTGCCTCTTGCTGTATTTATTAACCAAAACGGTTTTTTAAAACCGTTTATAAATTTTGCATCAATCATATTAATGGTAGATGGTGTTTCTGGTGTATGTAAACTTAATACGTCTGCTTGGTCTTGTAATTCAGATAAAGGTACTTGTGTAGCGTTAGCATCTGCTACATTTGGTTTAAGGTCATAACATAATACCTTAACGTCAAAGCCTCGTAGTTTTTTTGCAAAGGCTTTCCCCATATTACCGTAACCAATTAAGCCAACGGTTTTACCATCTAGTTCTAATCCACGATTATCTTCACGCAACCATTTGCCTTCTCTAACTTCTTTATCACCTTTATTGAGTTTATTAAATAGACTTAATAGCATGGCTAAACTATGTTCTCCTACAGCATTACGATTACCTTCTGGAGCTGCAATTAAAGCGATGCCTTTACTTTGTGCGTAGTCACAATCTATGTTTTCTAGACCTGCACCAACACGTCCTATAAATTTAAGATTGGTTGCTGCATCTAAAAAAGTTTTGTCAATACTAAATCGGCTTCGTATTATAAAACCGTCATATTGGTTTATTTTTTGTTGGATGTCTATTTTGGAAGAGGTATAATCTTCGTGATTTGTAAAGCCTAAATCGTTAAGCTGATTGATTAGCAATGGATGGTTGGCGTCTAGGTGTAATATTTTCATTTATTAGAGACTGTCTATTGTGTTAAACAATTTTAATAAAAGTAATGTTTTTATGCGTTAGTGGTAGTAGTGGCATCCTTTTTTTTGCTGCCATATATGGCAAAAAAAAGATATAACGGATGACACGACCTTTAGGTAACGCCCAAATTATTTAAAATCCTAAGATTGATTTTGCAATAAGAAAATATAGTAATATACCAAATACATCATTACTGGTTGTAATAAATGGTCCTGTTGCAACAGCTGGATCAATACCTCTTTTATCTAAAAATATTGGAATAAAGGTTCCTATTAATGCTGCCATAATTATAACTGCAACTAATGCTATTGCTATAGTTATTGATATTATGTATGGTGTTTTAAATGCAAAATGTGTTACTGCTATGGCTACTAATGCTAGTGCTAAACCGTTAACTAATCCTAAGATAGACTCTTTAAATAGTCGTTTTATGATGTTGCCATCTATACTGTTGTTGGCTAATCCTTGAACTACAATTGCAGAGGATTGTACACCAACATTACCTGCTGTTGCTTGTATTAATGGGACAAAACTTAGTAGGATTATAAACTCACCCATGGAGCCATTAAATCCTTCGATGATGCTAGCTGCACCAAGTCCGCCAAACATACCAATTAGTAACCATGGTAATCGTGCTTTGGTTAATTTAAGGATGCTATCATCTGCTTCTACATCTTGTGATATACCAGCTGCCATTTGATAATCTTTGTCTACTTCTTCACGAATAACATCAACGATATCATCAATGGTAATACGTCCTAAAAGTGTTTTGTTTTGGTCCACAACAGGAATCGCTTCTAGGTCATACTTTTGCATGATTTTTGCGACTTCCTCTACATCTTCTTCAACGTACACATAGTCCACATTGCTGTTGGCTAATTCTGCTATTTTTTGATCACTTTTTGCTGTTAATAAGTCTTTTAGTGATAGTCGACCTAACAGTTTTTCTTGTTTGTCTACAACGTAAATAGAGTGTACGCGACTAACGTGTTGCGCTTGTCCACGTATGCGACGTAAACAGCCTGCTACTGTCCAAGTTTCATAAACCTTGACAAGCTCTTTAGCCATTAAACCACCAGCAGTATCCTCGTCGTAGGCTAATAATTCTTGTATTTCGGCTTTGTGCTCTTGGTCTTCTATTTGCGATATTACTTCTGCTTGACGCTCTTCTGGAAGCTCTGCAATGATATCTGCAGCATCATCTGTATCAAGTTCTTCAATTTCTTCAGCAATTTCTTTAGCCGACAGATTTTTTAAAACTTTTTCACGATTGTCCTCATCTAACTCCATTAGGACATCAGATGTGGTTTCAGAATCTAGAAGCTTGATAACATACATAGCCTCTTCTAGATTTACTTCATCTAAGATTTCGGCAATATCTGCATAGTGAAACTCTTCTAAAAGCGTTTTAAGTGCTTTATCGTTTTTTTGTTCGATAAGTAACTCTACTTGCTCAATAAGTGCGTCTGTAAGCTGAAATTGTATGTTTTGATTGTCTTCCACCAAATAATTATTTGTCGTTTTCGATTAGGCTAGTTAACTCTAAAAATTGTGCAACGCTTAGTTGCTCTGGACGTTTGTCAAAGATAGGGTTTGCTTTTAAATTATCTGACAATTCCATTGTTTTTAAACTGTTACGAATGGTTTTGCGTCGTTGCTGAAAAGCTTGTTTTACTACTCTGAAAAATAATTTTTCGTCACACGGTAAACTATAATCTGCTTTACGTGTTAAACGTAATACTCCAGAATCTACTCTTGGAGGTGGATTAAATACGGTTGGAGGTACTGTAAATAAGTACTCGGCATCATAAAACGCTTGTGTAAGCACAGATAATATACCGTAAACTTTACTACCTTCTTTGGAGCAAATACGTTGTGCTACTTCTTTTTGAAACATGCCAGAAAATTCTGGAATTTGATCACGAAGCTCTAATGTTTTAAATACAATTTGAGTTGAAATATTATAAGGGAAGTTACCAATTATTGCAAAAGGTTGGTCCTTAAAAGTTTGGCTTAAGTCGTATTTTAAAAAATCTTTTTCAATGATTCTTGGCGCTAAGTTTAGATAGTTGTTTTGTAGATATTCTACACTTTCTGTATCTATTTCTATAACGTATGTTGTAATAGGTTTTTGTAGTAAGTATTTGGTTAAAACACCCATTCCTGGTCCAATCTCTAAGACGTTTTTGTAACCATTTAAAGTTAATGCGTCTGCAATGTCTTTAGCAATACCTTCATCTTCTAAAAAGTGTTGACCAAGAAATTTTTTAGCTTTAACTTGATGGTTGTTATGTTTTTGATGTGCCATAAAATAGGTTGTTTTTCAGCTTAAGCTGAATTATTTAAACGATACCGAATACTCGTCCACAATTTGAAGCTCTGTTCTAAAAGCTAACATTTTGTCGGCAAATTTTTTAAGACCTTCATTTCTAAGGTTGTCAGCGTCTTCTTTATAATAGGCATCCAAAGCTTCTCTGGAATACGATTTATATTGAATGGAGTAGGTTTGTCCTCCCATTTCTTCATCTACTAAAACCTTTGTAAGTGTTGCTTTTTCAAACTTACCAGTTGCTAACACAGTTGGTATGTGTTGTTTTATCCAGATTAACCACTCGTCATGAGCACTATCATCTATATTTACTGTGACGTTATATATGTACATGGTCTATAAGTTTTTTGCAAATAACATAAGTTCTGAGTCGTCCTCAAAGGGTTTTACCATTTTTATGAAGTTAAAACCTAATTTTTCTATTAATTTAATGGATGCAACGTTATTATCTTTAGTTATTGCTCCAATTTTTTTTAGATCAAAGCTGTTTTTTGCTAATTCTAATATCGCTAAAGACGATTCTAATCCATAGCCTTTACCTTCATATTCTGGTAACATTGCAAAGCCAATGTCAGGTAATTCTAAATTTGCTCGTTTTGTTAAACCGTTTGTGCCAATTGGTTTGTTGTTTTCTGCTTTTAAATGCAATTTGTAAAACCCATAACCATGCGTTTTGTAGTCATTTAAATGACCCTTTTTAATGCGTGCTTTGGCTTGGTCAATAGTGTTTACTTTACGGTCACCAATAAATAATTTAAATTTTGGAGTGTTAACTAAATCTATAAAAAATTGAGCATCATCCAATGTAAACTTAGTAATTATAAGTCGTTCTGTTTCTGCTACTACCATAATGTTAGTTTAAGGTGTCACCACGAAGCGTTCTAAATTTTTTACGAGCATCGACTGCGTATATGCTATCCGAATGATTGAATAATAATTGTTCGTATAATTTTTTAGCTTCTTCTGGTTGATTTAAGTGATTTATTAATAGTTCTGCTAAATTGTATAGTGCGTTATCTAATAAAATACTGTCTTTAAAGTCTGTTATAATACGTTGGTAATTTGACTTTGCGTTTTCAAATTCATTTTTAATTTCGAATAATGCTGCTTGTTTTAGTAAGGCTTGAGGTACAATAACTTCTGTTTTATGATCCGTTAAAACGCTATTTAGGATACTAATGGCTTGGTCATTTTTATTTTGAAACGCTAATAAATCTGCTTTAGCATATTTAGTTAAAGCTACTTGTAGTGAGTCTTCTGCTCTGTTATCGCTAATTAGTAATTTTAAATCTAATGCATCATTAGCGGTTAATTGAGAGGTTGAGGATTTTAATATTTTTAGCTGTGATTCTGCCCATTTAAAATCGCCTTTATAATAACTAGCTTTTGCAATCTTAAATCTTGCTTCTTGTGCTATGGTACTGTTTTTTAGGTTGCGTTCTATTTGGGTGTAGTATATTAAGGCTTCGTTAAATTTTTCTTTTAATATTAATATGTCACCTAATTCTAATTTAACTGGAGCTAAATCATATTCTGAAATTTTAAATTTTAATGCGTTTTTTAATATTGAAATGGCTTGATCTTGCTGGTTAAAATTAAAGGCTAAAAAGTGCGCGTAGTTAATTTGTAAATTTAAGGTTTGTGGTGTTTTACCATAGGTTTCAAAAAGCGTTTCATAGTCTTTCTGGATGTTGGGATAGTCGTTAGCAGTGGCTATTTTAGTTTTAATTAATAGCACTTTTAAGTTGCCAACAAGTTTGGTGTCAATGTCCTGAGTATTTTGAATTATAAAATTAAATACAGCTATGGCATCGTCGTATTGTTTTTGGTTTTCTGCAATTAGACCCAATTCAACCAGACGATCTAAGCTTTGCATTTGTCTTTTGTAAATTGCTTTTTCTTGTGCAAAAGCTTTATTGTAATCTTTTTGCTGAATGAATAACCAACTAAGCATCTCATTCCAGATTAAATCTTGTGATTGTTGAATTTTTTTTAAAAGTATTTTTTTTTAAAAATATATTATTTTGATTGGAGGCATCATCCGAAATAAACTCGCTAATACTTCTTTTAATGGTGTTTAAATAACTGTAGCTAGTTTCTACTAAATCTATATAGCTTTCAAACATTTTTTCTACTTCACCTTGTGCACCATAAATACGTGCTAATTGCATATTAAACTCTAACCTAGGATTAAGTTGCATAGCCTTTTTATATGTAGCTATGGCTTGGTTTAAAAGTGATAGATTTTCAAAAGTCCTACCAACGCGATAGGCATTATTTGTGTTTTCGTCTAAGGATTTAATTGCTTGATCATAATATTTATTAGCATTTATACTGTCGTTTTGTAGGTTGTAGTTGTAACCTAGTTCTACTAATAATTCTGGATATTTATTGGTATCAAGTACTTCTAGTAGTCTTGCTTCTGCATCTTTATATAGCTCTAATTGTTGCTCTACTTTTACTAATTGTAATAAGTAGTTGGTGTTATTTGTGTTTTTGTTGTATAATTTTTTATAGCTGGTTAAGGCTTTTTCAAACTCACCATTTGTAAAATATTCGCGTGCTACTAAGTCTTCCTGTGCATTTAATGTCACAGAAATTATCAAGAGTATTATTAAAATGTAGCGTTTAATTATCATTGTTGTAAATATAAAAATACGAAAGCTAGTAAATGTAAATAATAAGCAAAAAAAATGCCCGAACTAAGTTCAGGCATTTAGCCAATCTAATAAATGTGCTATTAATCATATATATATTCAATATAAGATTCAATTACTTGATTGGGGTTTATCTATGTAATTTTACTTTTTATTGTTTTACTAGTGCTATTGTCTCTTTGTCCTTGCTTTGGTCGTTAGTTTTGTTTAAAACTTTCACCATAACAGCCAAAAGAAGCATGAAAAGCAGCAATCTTGCAACGTTTTTCATAATTAGTAGGTTGTATAGGGTGTATCAAAGAAAACTTATTTTTTGTTAACCACAAAACAAATCGTACTAAAACCGACAAAACAACGTGTTTTTTAACGTTTAATCGATTAAATTAATTTAAAAAATAAGAAAAAACCTACAAAACTAATTAATATATTCAAAACCTGTATAAGGGACTAATACGTCTGGAATCTTAATTCCGTCTGCTGTTTGGTAGTTTTCTAATATTCCTGCTAAAACTCTAGGTAGTGCTAAAGAGCTTCCGTTTAATGTATGTGCTAACTCATTTTTACCTTCGCTATTTTTAAAACGAAGTTTTAAGCGGTTGGCTTGAAACGTTTCAAAATTAGAAACGCTAGATATTTCTAACCAACGGTCTTGTGCTGTAGAAAAGACTTCGAAGTCATAAGTTAATGCAGAAGTAAACCCTGTGTCACCACCACATAATCTTAGGATTCTGAATGGTAAATTAAGTTCGTTTAATATTGCTTTAACGTGGTCAACCATACCGTCTAATGCTTTGTAAGAATTATCAGGATGCTCTACACGTAAAATTTCAACCTTATCAAATTGATGTAAACGGTTTAATCCACGCACGTGTGCACCATAACTTCCTGCTTCAACTCTAAAACATGGTGTGTAAGTTGTTAGGCACTTTGGTAAATCTTTTTCGTCTAATAAATCGTTTCTGTAAATATTTGTCGCTGGAACTTCTCCTGTAGGAATTAAGTATAGGCTTGGGCTAACATTGGTAGCATGATACATTTGTCCATCTTTATCTGGTAACTGTCCTGTTGCTAAAGCTGAAGCTTCGTTTACAAGATGTGGTACTTGTACTTCCTCATAGCCAGCTGCTGTATTTTTATCTAAAAAATAGGCGATTAATGCACGTTGTAATTTTGCGCCTTTACCTTTGTATACTGGAAAACCTGCTCCAGCTATTTTTGTACCTAATTCAAAATCTATGATGTCATATTTTTTTGCTAGTTCCCAATGTGGTAAAGCACCATCATGTAATTTAGGGATTTCACCTTCGGCGTAAACTTCTTCGTTATCCTCTTCGCTATTACCTTTTGGTACAGTAGCGTGTGGAATGTTTGGAATTTTGTATAATAGTTGATTTAAAGCTTCGGCTGTAGTAGTAAGCTTGTCGTTTAACTCTTTAGATTCGTCTTTAAAATCTGCTGTTTTAGCTTTTAAAGCATTTGCTTTTTCGGCTTGACCGGATTTATATAAAATACCAATTTCTTTAGAGATAGCATTGGATTCTGCTAAAACTGCATCTAATTTAGTTTGTAAAGCACGACGCTCTTCATCTAAATTTATTACCTCTTCAATCAATGTAGAAGCATCTATGTTTCTAACTGCTAATCTATTGATAACTAAATCTTTGTTTTCTCTAATAAATGGTACTTGTAACATATGTTTTGTTTTGGGTGTTACTTCATGCTTTGGCACACTATAATTGTTGTGCTAGGTGACAATTTGTAACTTCAAATTATATGTTGTAAAAGTAGTAAGATTTTGGTTGCTTTAAAATAAATTATTTATCTAATTGCGAAGGCAATACCCAATCACTGTGCTTAAAGGGTTGCCACTTGACACTAGCTAAATCTGTTTTAGTATTAATTAGCGTTTTATGAGGTCTTCCATTAACGCTTACTTTTGCACTTACGTACACAGCAATATCTTGACCTTTTGACTTGTAGTCCTTTTTTAAATGCTGTGCAAATTGCCATATTACGTCAGGTCTTGTAGTGACCAAGCGTTGTTGTTTTTTGGTTAAATAATCGTTTAAATTTATTAAGGTTTCTTGATTGGTATTTTTATCGACTACTTTATAGGTTGCGTATCCAGATTTTGATCTAAGCATCATTCGCCAAGATAATCTATGACCTTCTTCTGTCCATAAAACATTATCGTTTATAAAATGATGACGTAAAGGTAGAATGATTTGAATTATAAAATATAGGGTTGTAGCTCCTATTAAGATTGGTTTGTAATTAGGGATAATCACTTGGTTATCCTTGTATAAGGGCTTGTTTTTAAGAAATATTTTTTTAACTAATTCTGGAGCAAAAAAGAATAAGCTAAATGCCAATGCTAAATAAGGGAAAATGCCTACTTGAAATACAATAGAGTTAAATAAATGGAATATTATAGAGCTGTAAAAGGCTAGTTTTCTGGTTGGTTTAAAAAGCAATAAAGGAATTATTAATCCATCATATAAAATACCTCCATAAGCTACAAAAATAGGTAAGTATTGATTTTGTAATAGTTGTCCAATAATTGGATAGTTAATTTTGTTTTCTAACAGCTGTCTAGGTACGCTTAGGTCTAACCAATCAGGATACATTTTGGCAATGGATGCGTAAGTATACAATATTAATAATTGTACTACAAAAATCCATTTACACCAGCTAGGCATACTTATTTTTTTTATTTCAGGATTGAGTTTGGCGTCAATTGATGCGTATTTATTAGCAGGCAAAAACACCATAATTCCGCTTAGTAAGCATAATAGATAGTAGTGGTTGTTGTACGATGATTTTTGCATTAAATATGTAGTTGTCCACATAACAGTAAATGCAATCATGCTTAATCTGTATTTGTAACCAACCATTATTAGCAATCCAAAACAACCCATTATAAAGTAATATACATACATCCAATTACCAGGTAGTGGCTGTAAAAAATCAAAACCAATAAAGTTGAACGTAAATTTTGGTTCTATTAACGTATTTTTAATCCATCCTGTAAAAATGGCTCCTACGGATTCTAGAAAACACAACAGACCAAAAATAATTCTGAAAACTATTAAGGCACTATTGTCAATATGTTTAAATAGAAATTTATTTATCATACGTCTTTAAAAATTCTGATGCATTATGGTTGTCAATCTCTAATTGTTTTTTTAGTAAGTCAAGGCTTTCAAACTTTTGCTCTTCTCTTAGCCTATGTAGTAGCTCAATTGATAAGGTTTTGTTATATAAAGATTTATTTAAGTTGAAAAAATGAATCTCGATACTTTGGGTAGTACCACTTACTGTTGGATTTGTGCCAATATTCATCATTCCAAATTCAAGTACATTATCTATTATGGCTTGAACGACGTAAACGCCTTGTTTAGGAATAAGTTTATAGGTTTCTTCAATTTTAAGATTTGCAGTAGGATAGCTTATTGTTTTACCAATGCCTTTGCCTTTAATAATTGTTCCTGTCAGCATAAAATTATAGCCTAAGTACGTGTTAGCTGTTTTGATGTCTCCTTCGTTTAATGCAGCTCTAATTTTTGTAGAACTTATGGCAACATCATCTATATCTTGCATAGAAATCTCTTCTACATCAAAATTAAATTGCTCTCCAAATAGTCTTAGGTCATTGATGTTAGCATTTCTGTTACGACCAAAATGATGATCATAACCTATAATGACGTGTTTTGCTTTTAATTGATCGACTAAAATGTCCTCTACAAATGACTCAGCGGTTAATCTAGAAAAGTCTTTGGTGAATTTTTTTACAACCAAATTGGTAATTCCAAAACGTTTTAATAATAACTCTTTTTCACTTATTGTATTAATTAGCTTAATGTTAGCGTCTTTTTGAAGTACCATCCTTGGATGCGGGAAAAATGTTAATAAAGAAGGTTGAAGTCCTTTATTATTTGCAACCTCAACTAACTGTTTGATTATTTTTTGATGTCCAATATGAACGCCATCAAATGTACCAATAGTTAATACAGTGTTTTGTGTTTGATTTGTTTTCAACTTTCTAATATTATACTACAAAAGTAAAAAAGCCAATTGGATTAAATCCAATTGGCTTTTAAGATTATTGTATTTATCTTTTTATTTCTTGATAAAAGGGAATGTTACAGCATTTCCAGCTTTAGATATTTTAATAAAATACATTCCATTACTAAATGGAGTAGTGTCTATAGTAAGATCTTGAGCGTTGTTAATGTTGTTTTCAGTGATTAACTGACCAAGCATGTTGTATACTTTGTAAGCATTTGGTAAATCATTGTCATTAGCTGCTTTTATAGTTAATACACCAACAGATGGGTTAGGGTATATAGATAAAGTACTAGCTAATTCAAAATTATTAACCGATAAGAATGCTAATTGTGATCCAAAGTAATAAGTATCTGCGATACCTGTAGTAAATGATGCAGATAATATTAAGTCAGTACCAAACGCACTAATTGTAACAGGTACAACTTCGTTAGTACCTTCTTTTTTAACTTGTAATGCACTTCTGTTATTTCCAGTAGCAGTTTCCCAAGCAGCTATTTCAGCTTCAGTAAAGTAGAAGTTAATTGAAGATGCGTCACTAGAACTAGCATTTGTGGTTGTGATATCAAAAGTTTTAGCAGTTACAAAACCAGCAGCATCAGTTGCTCCAGCGTAAGATACAGCTGCAGCTCCAGCAGTTGTTGCATCTCTAGATACAGCTACTGTAGTACAACCATGAGCAAATCCTCCTGTGTTATCAATATCTAACATGATATTTCCAGTTGAAACATCTGTCGAGTAAGCTTGACCAGCAGCAGTTAAGTTAATTTGGTCAGGTGTTGTAGTGTTAACATCTGTTTGTACTAACGTGTTAACGTTTGATGTTACAGCAACATTATCTATAGCTAAAAAGTCTTGATCTGTACAATCCCAATGTCTAAAAGCAATATAAACATTTGATTGACCAGCAAATGCCGAAATATCAAACGTATGAGATATAATTGCTCCTGTATTTCCAGCATCACCTAATATTTCTGTCATTGAAGTCGCAGAATTTACTAAGGTTGCAATATTGTTTGTGTTACCTACATGGATGCTATATTTTTCTTCGTCCCAACTTGCTGCAGCCACTTGAGTAGTCCAGCTCATTGTAACTGTTCCAGAAGCAGCAGATAAATCTATTGCTGGAGTTACAGCCCAATTATCAGGAGTTAATGGAACTTGTATCCATGAACGTGACATTAAACTAGGACTTAAAACAACGCCTACTGTAAATTGATCTCCAAATGAATTACTATCACCATCGGCATCTGTGGTTGTCCAGTCAGAAATATCTTCATCTTCAAAGTCATCACTAAAATATGTAACATTTGCAGTGTTTGAAACAACAGCGTCATCATTTAATATGGTAACATTGTAAGGTACTGTTGATACCGTAGCATCACCTGTAGTTGTTAAATTTAAGGTTAATTCAATAGTTTCATCAGCTTCAACAAAGCTATCATTAAACACTCTTAAAGTAACAGCATTACTAGGTGTAGTTGATCCAGCAGGAAATGTAACAGAGTTATTCATTAACATAAAATCTTCATTTTCTGTAGCTGTTCCACTGTTTGATAATGTTACTGTAGAAGCAGCAGTACCACCTAAAGAGATTGTGAAATCAATTGTATAATCTTGGAAATTACAATCACTACCTTCAGCTATTTGTCCAGGAGAAGGTGTTCCAGAAGACGTGTTGATAAATGGAATTGTTGAAGAGTTACATGCATTAGAGCTAGCTAATTCCATTCTACGAGGCGAATTGGCCATTACAATTAACATTCTGTCTTTTTGATTTTGAGTAAAGTTATTCATACAGATATCGTTTGAATAATCCATATAATTGGTAGTTAAATCAGCAACACCATCACAGGTTGTCGTTGCTGGACAGTTACCACCACTAGATGTTTGTTGCGTTGGTGTATCAGCACAAAAATCATTTCCACAGTTAGCATCACCCCAAATATGTCTTAAACCTAGGTAGTGACCTACTTCATGAGTCATTGTTCTACCTCTATCATAAGGTGCGTTTAATAAAAAACTACCATCATTGCTACCAATATCTCCAAAAGTACTATATGCAGCTACAACACCATCCGAGTTAGCACCACCATTATTAGCGTTTAAACCTTGTAATCCTGAAGCATTAGGAAATTGTGCATAACCTAAAAGCGTCTGATCAGTAAATTGAACAGACCACATGTTCATGTATTGTGTAGGATCCCAAATTGTAGCAGGTTTAAGTACTGTATCTGTACTACCTCCTGGTCCAGACCATGTTGTACCTAAAGCAGTAGAGTCAAAACGATTAATACAATTAGTTGGATTACCATTTTCATCTTGTTGAGCAAGACAAAATTCTATCTCAACATCAACTCCAGTTCCATCACCAGGTGTACCTGTTAATTTTCTAAAATCTTCATTCATTGCATCAATTTGAGAAATTACTTGTGCGTCAGTAATATTTGGTGCTACACCAATTGCTTGTCCTGAGTGAACAACGTGTACTACTACAGGAATTGAAATAACAACCATACTTCTGCTATCTGGATTTGCAAGGCGTTGTTGTTTAGCTTCTTCAATTTTGGTAGCCATCCAATCTTCAAATTGACCATCTGTAGCTCTTTCAGGAAATTGTTGAGCTAAGTAAGCTTCATATTCTGTGCTTGAACATTTTACATAACCTGTGTCCTCTAGACTACGAGCATTTTCAGGGGTTACGTTTTTTTGACCGTTATTTCTCTTTTCCTCTTGAGCTGTTAAGCTTAAAGTGAATAGTATAGAAAAAAGATAAAGTGTAATTTTTTTCATCAAAGGGTTTTTTAGTTTAATCCGATAAATTTATGGAAAAATTGCTAATTAGGGTGTTAAATTTTAAAAGGAATATTATTTTTTTACGCATTTTATTAAGAATTCTCATTATTTTAGTCTAATAATTCAACTAAAACCAGCTGTCATGAAAACAAGATTACTCAATTTATTTAAAATACTTATGATGCTTTCATTTGTATTTTCCTATGGTCAACAAGACTATTGGATTAAATCTACCGAAGCTAAAACTTCTAATTTAGAAAAAGTTAGACGTGCTTCTTTTCCAGATGATTATCAAGTATTTTCCTTAAACGTTGAAAAATTTAGATTAGCAATTAAAGACGCTCCTTTAAGAGGTGAAAATATAGGTAAGTCTAATGTTATAGCTTACTTTCCTGATGCTACTGGTAAGTTAGAACGCTTTAGTGTTTCTGAATCTCCAATTATGGAGTCAGAATTAGCAGCGAAAAATCCGATGATTAAAACGTATAAAGCTGTCGGTGTTGATGATCCAACAGCTACAATGCGGTTTAGTTTAACTCAATTTGGATTACATACAATGTCATTGTCAGGAAAAAGAGGGTCATTATTTATCGATCCTTACACTGTTACTAATGACTTTTATATTGTGTATCAAAGAAGTGCTTTAGGTCAAGATTTACAAGGTTTTGAGTGTTTGACAGATGAAAACATAGAGCTTAGATCACTTACTAATGAAACAGCAAGAGCTTTGGCTGATACCGACGATATGCAACTTAGAACCTATCGATTAGCTCAAACCTGTAATGGTGAGTATGGAGCATTATTTGCTGGAACAGGAACAGATGCACAAAAGAAGCAAAATATTCAGGCTCAAATGGCAATTACTATTAATGGAGTAAATGAAGTTTATGAAAGAGATTTGGCTATAACACTAGTGTTTATTAATCAAAATGACCAATTGATTTATTATAACGCAGCGACAGATCCTTGGACAGGAGAGTTTAATACAAAAACACAACAAGTGATTTCTACAACATTAAATGATGAAAGCTTGTATGATATAGGCCATAATTTTAATACCTCTGGAGGAGGTAGTGCAGGTTGTTTAGGTTGTGTGTGTCTTGATGGTGCACCACCTTATACTGGAAATCAAAAGGGTAGAGGTTATACGGGACGACCAAATCCTACAGGAGACGCATTTGATATTGACTATGTTGCGCATGAAATGGGTCATCAATTTGATGGATGGCATAGTATGAATACTTGCAGTCGTTCAGGAAATGGTATGACAGAAGTAGAGCCAGCTTCTGGTAGTTCTATTATGGGTTATGCTGGTATTTGTGCTACTAACGTACAATCTAATAGTGATGCTCATTTTAACTATGTAAATATTAGAGATATCTCTGCTAATATCCAACCAGGAGGAACTAGTGATTGTGGTGTGACTATGGCGCTAACTAATCAACCTCCAGTTGCAGATGCAGGTTCTGATTATTCAATTCCACCAAGTACAGCTTTTGTTTTAAGAGGGTCAGCAACAGATCCTGATGGATTAGCAAGTTTAACGTATAATTGGAGTCCTAACGATCCGTCTCAGGCACCAACAAACGGAGCGCCACAACCAAATTGGACTACAGGTCCAATGTATAGATCTATATTGCCAACAGATTCTCCAGATAGATATATGCCAAGTTATAGTGATGTGGTTGCTGGTAATTTAACACCAACTTGGGAAGTGACTCCTGCTGTTGCAAGAACCATGAATTTTTCCTTTATAGTAAGGGATAATGCTAGTGGTTTTGCTAATGGTATTGGACAAACTGATGCAGATTTAATGGTGGTTGACGTTGTAGGTACGCAGCCATTTACTGTTGTTACTCCACCAGCTTGGGGTTCAGGAAGTGATCAAACTTTAATATGGAATGTTGGAGATACTGATGGAACGGTTATTAATTGCCAATCGGTAAATATTAAATTTTCGACAGATGGAGGTTTAACTTACCCAATAACTTTAGCATCTGGTACAGCTAATGATGGGACAGAAGTTGTGACTATACCTGCAATTGCAGATACGGATAATGCTAGAGTAATGGTTGAGGCTGCGGATAATATATTTTATGCTATGTCTAGCGTGTTTTCAATAAGTAATACGCCTTCTTTTGTGCTTAATAATGCTACAGGAGCTCAAGTTGCTTGTAGTATAGATGCGGTGGATTATACTGTAGATATGATTACTGTTAATGGTTTTTCAGAGACAACTAACTTCACGTCTTCAATCAGTCCAGCATTACCAAGTGCAAATGTGATATTTACACCTTCAAGTTTAAATACTGATGGAACAACTCTGGTAAGCGTATCTGGTTTACTAAGCGCTGCAGCTGGTGACTATACAATTACTATTACAGGTACGTCTGCTACACAAACTAAAGCAGTGGATTTACCTTTAACAATTATTGACGGTATCTGTGCATCTGTTGCTAATACAAGTTATCAAACTAGTACGACTTTAGTTCAATTTGCAGATATAAACAATACTTCTGGTAAACCTTCAGGTTATAGTGATTATACAGGGTCTACTATTGCAACTCAAACAACGGATGTTAATAGAGGCTCTACTTATCCATTAGTAACACACCAAAATACAGATGGTAACTATACTTGTGTAACTAATGTTTGGATTGATTGGAATCAAAATTGTTTATTTGAAGCAAATGAAACTTATGACTTAGGCTCTGCTATTAATGTAACAAATGGGCCTTCAGGAAATTCTGGACTAATGGTTACCGTTCCTTCTGATGCACTTATTGGAGCGACAACTATGCGTGTAACTACAAAGTATGCATCTGCTTCAAACTCTTGCGAAAATGGTCATGATGCTGAGGTGGAAGATTACCGTATTAATGTAATGGCATCTTTATCTGTTACAGAATTTACTGATTTTAGTAGTTTTAATGTGTATCCAAATCCTAATAATGGAGAGTTTGTTATCCAAATGAATAATAATAATTTGTCTAGTGATGTTAATGTTGTTGTTTATGATGTTAGAGGACGACGTGTTTTTAATGAGTCTTTTCAAAATTCTACTGAATTTAATCAAACTATAAAATTAAATAATGTAGAATCCGGATTGTATTTATTAAGTATTACAGACGGAAAGTCTACTGCAACTAAAAAGTTAATTGTAAAGTAATTTACTGCTCAATATTTATAAATAAAAAAAGGAAGCTATTTAGCTTCCTTTTTTTATTTTCCATTAAAATTATTCATTGTATTATTGATTCCAGCAGTACCAAAAGATTTTACTATTTCTGCACTTTTTTCATAGCGTTCCGGAAGTTTTTTGTTTTCATCATCTTCCCATTCGCCTAATACATAATCAACCTGTCTTCCTTTGCTAAAAGCATCGCTTATACCAAATCTAAAACGATTATATTTTGAGGTGTTTAATTTTTCTTGAATGTCTTTTAGTCCATTATGTCCTCCATCACTACCTTTGGTTTTAATCCTGAGACTTCCAAAGGGTAGGTTTAAGTCATCTGTAATAACAAGTAAATTATCTAAAGGAATTTTTTCTTTAGTTAACCAATATAATACAGACTTACCACTTAAATTCATATAGGTACTTGGTTTTAGTAAAATAAATGTTCGGCCTTTATATCTAAAGGTTGCAACATCTCCTAATTTTTGAGTTTCAAATGTAATGTCCTCCTTTGTAGCTAAAAAGTCTAATATTTTAAAGCCTATATTATGGCGTGTATTCTCGTACTTTTCACCAATATTACCTAAGCCTACGATTAAAAATTTTTTCATGGGATCTAATTCTTCAATAAAATTTGAGGATTTATTGTTTGTAAACAGTTTAAAAATCCATTTAAGCATAATGTCTGTTTTTGTAAAAATAAAAAAAGCATCCTAAATTAAAAGGATGCTTTTTGGTATTTAATTTTAAAAGAAATTTAATCTTTTACTGCAGCTACATCATCTGTTTCAGTTGCTGGTACATCATCTGCATCTTCATCTTCATCTTCATCGTCTACAGTTACTGCAGCTCTAGAACGTCTTACTAAACACACAACAGTGTTGTCTGGGTGCATAAAAGTGTAAGCTTCGTTTTCTAACTTAGTAATGTATAATTTGTTACCGATTTTAAGATCTTCGATATTTGCATCGATAAAATCAGGTAAGTTTCCTGGTAAAGCCTTAACACGTAAACTACGTTTGTTTTTACGTAAAACACCACCATTTCTTACACCTCTTGGGTTACCAATAAAGTTAAGTGGAATATCCATTGTGATTTCTTTGTCTTCAAATACTTGGTAGAAATCTACGTGTAAAATATTATCTGTTACAGGGTGAAATTGAATGTCTTGTAAAATAGCATTAAAAACTGTTCCACCTTCTAATTCGATTACAACTGTGTGCGCATTTGGTGTGTATACCAATTTAGAGAATGCTAACTCAGCTGCTGAAAAATGAACTGGTTTGTCTCCTCCGTATAGTACGCAAGGAACCTGACCAGCATTACGTAAGGCTTTTGTTGCTTTCTTGCCCACGCTTTCTCTTTGAGATCCGTTGATTGTAATTGACTTCATTTTATTATTTATGTTTAATTATTAAATACGTTGTTGATGTAGTTATACGTTACTACATTAAAAATTTTGAGCTAATTGATTTATTGTAATGTACATTTTGCATGACTTCGGCAAATAAATCAGCGCTGCTTAAAACTTTTATTTTTTTACTTTCTTGCTTTAATGGGATAGAGTCTGTAACGATTAATTCTTCTAATTTAGAGTTCTCTATTCTTTCGTAAGCATTACCTGATAATATTGGATGTGTACAAATAGCTCTTACACTTAATGCACCACGTTCCATCATTAAATCCGCTGCTTTTGTAAGTGTGCCAGCAGTATCTACCATGTCATCTACCAATACTACATTTTTACCAGTAACATCTCCAATTAATTCCATGTGTGAAATTACATTGGCTTTAGCACGTTGCTTGTAGCAAATAACCACATCACTTTGTAATGCTTTTGAATAAGCATAAGCACGTTTTGATCCTCCCATATCTGGAGAAGCAATAGTTAAATTGTCTAGCTTTAAATCTTTTAAATAAGGTAAAAAGATGGTTGAAGCAAACAAATGATCTACAGGTTTTTCAAAAAATCCTTGTATTTGGTCAGCATGCAAATCCATAGTAATAATTCTAGTAGCTCCTGCTGCTTCCAACATTTTTGCTACTAATTTAGCAGCAATAGGTACTCTAGGTTTGTCTTTACGGTCTTGTCTTGCCCAACCAAAGTAAGGTAATACAGCTGTAATGTGTCTTGCAGACGCACGTTTTGCTGCATCAATCATTAACAACATTTCCATTAAGTTTTCTGAGCTTGGATTTGTTGATCCAATGATGAAAATACGAGTTCCTCTGATAGATTCTTCATATGATGGTTGAAACTCACCATCACTATAAGTTGATGTTATTACTTTGCCTAAATCTGATCCGTAAGCATGAGCGATTTTCTCTGCTAACGCTTTACTTTGCGTAATGGAAAATATTTTAGCTTCTGGCTTTGTGTTTGGCATTGTTAATCTGTTGTTTGGTAGGTTTTTAGGCTACATGATTTTTAATGAGGTGCAAATTTAGTATAATTTTTGAGCTTTAAAAGATATTAGACGCTATTTTTACGGGATATTTCTAAAATATATTTATTTTTGTCATCTCAAATTGCTCAAGTGGCGGAATTGGTAGACGCGTCGGATTCAAAATCCGATTCTTCGGAGTGTGGGTTCGATTCCCACCTTGAGTACGTTTAAAGCCTTTATAATACTAAAAAATAGTTTTATAAAGGCTTTTTTTATTGGTTGTAATTAGCTAGTTGTTAGCCTGTTGTTTTGTTTAGTCTTATTTTGAAGAGTCTCTAAATACAATATCAGTTTCTATAGTTTCAATGGTTGTATTTGTTATTTTCTTTTCTAGTTTATTGATTAAAAGTGTGGCTGCTCTTTCGCCAATAATTTCTCCATGTTGACTTATTGTACTTAATCTAGGATTGGAGTGTCTTGCTAAAATTCCGTTAGAAAACGCTAAAACAGATAATTCTGTAGGTATTTTAATGCCTTTTTCATGGGCTATTTTCATTGCAGCAATTGCTACGGACTCGTCAGAAGCAATAAAAGCATCAAAAGTATGATCAAATAATGGTTTTACGACAGCTTCATGTTTTTTGTAATATATTTCATGAGTTGTTATTATAATGTCGTCGTCTTTTTCTAAATTATTATTTTTTAAACCAGCTAAATAGCCTTCATATCTTAGTTTTCCTATACTTAAGTCCATATTTGCGCCAGCAAAAGCTATTTTTTTACAGCCTTTATTTTTTAAGTAATTTACAGCGTTTACAGATGCCATAAAGTCGTTAGTGATTACTTTGTCACAATCTATGTCTTCAACAACGCGATCAAACATGACTAAAGGGATTTCTTTAGCAATACAAGATTTAAAATGATCAAAAGATGCTTCGGTTTCCGTTTCTTCAGCTACAGATAAGATAAAACCATCTACAACACCTGTGGATAGCATTTCTATCGTTTCAATTTCTTTGTTAAGTGAGTCATTGGATATACAAGTAATTATTTTGTAACCTTTTTTTTGTAGCTGTTTTTTCTATTCCTTTTAATACTTGTGCAAAGTAATAGTTAAGCATGTTTGGAATGATAATCCCAATGGTTTTAGTGCGTTGATTTTTTAAGCTTAAGGCATTAAAGTTTGGTGTGTAATTTTTTTCTTTAGCGTAAGCTTTTATGTCTTCTGAAGTAGATTTACTAATCTCTGGGCTATCATTTAAAGCTTTTGAAACTGTCGAAATTGAAACACTAAAATGATTAGCTATATCTTTTAAAGTAATTTTTTTCATAGTAATTGTTATAAATAAACTTCTAGTAACTCACAAGACGTTGAAGATAAAGAAATGTTTTTAATACTAGCAGGAAGTAATACTGTTTCACCTTTTTTTAAGGTAAAAACATCCTTTTTCCACTCAATTTCTACGTTTCCTTCAACACATATATATATTATAAACGAATCTATATTGCTGTAATTTTTATTTAGTGTACCATCAATTTTAATAAAATTGCTTTTAAAGTAAGGTGAATGAACTAAATCATTAGATTGGTTAGTCGTTTTGTTATAGTTTGTTTTATAGCTCTCTTGTACTGAAAAATCTATAACGTCCTTTGCAAGTTGTGTATGTAATTCTCTTTTTTTACCAGTAGTGCTATCTGTTCTGTCATAATCGTAAATCCTATATGTGATATCAGAGGTCTGTTGTATTTCGGCTAATAACACACCTGCTCCAATTGCATGTACACGACCTGTTGGGACATAAAAAGTATCTCCTTTACTTACAATCTCATGGTTCATTACGTCTAATATCTTACCATCCTTTAAATATTGTTCATATTGTTCTGGAGATAAGTTTTCTTTAAATCCAATGATTAATTCAGCCTCTTTTTCGGCTTGCATAACATACCACATTTCGTTTTTTCCAAAAGAATTGTGTCGTGATTTAGCTACTTCGTTACTTGGATGAACTTGTATTGATAAAGGCGTTTTTGCATCAATAAGTTTAATTAACAAAGGAAAGTTGTTTCCAAATGTAGTATAAACGGTTTCGCCTAAAAAATCGCCTTTATATCTTTGGATTAATTGTTTTAATGTTAACCCTTGAAGTGGACCTTCTAGTACAATCGTTTCGTCATTATTAACGTCAGATACTTCCCAGGACTCACCTATCATGTTTTTGGAATAGTTTTTACCAAGCTCAGTTTTTAGTTTTTCGCCTCCCCAAATTCTGTATTTATAAAGCGGTTGAAATTTTAAAGGATATAATTCCATAGGTATAAAAGGTGGTGTTTAGAGTTCAAATTTACCAAACTATCGCTATATTTTATAGTTTTTTACTAAACTCTTTTTTTTAATCTGTATCGTGCTTATAATTTGGCTAGCGTTTTTGTTTTTATGTATATTTACCACAACCCTAAAACCTAATTTATATGTTCCAAGAATTTTGGATAAATGTACAGTATGGTATTAACCATGTATTAGATATCAACGCTTATGACCATGTTTTATTTTTAATTGTTTTGGCAGTGCCATATCTTTTTAAAGATTGGAAACGTGTATTGTGGCTAGTTACAATGTTTACTGTTGGTCACACAATCTCTTTGATTTTAGCTAGTTACGGAAAAGTAAAAATAGATGGTAATTTAATTGAATTTTTGATTCCTGTTACTATATTAATTGTAGCTGTTTATAATGTCTTTACAGCAGGTAAGATTGCTAAAAGCCAAAAAATTGGACTTTTGTTTGTGTCTACCTTGTTTTTTGGTTTAGTACATGGTTTTGGTTTTGCTAGAGAGTTTAGGATGAGTTTAGATCAAGGCGATAGTAAGTTATTGCGACTTGTAGAATTTGCATTAGGTATAGAGATTGCTCAAATTATAATTGTTTTTGTAGTCTTGTTTTTAAGTTACATTTTTCAAACTGTATTTAGATTTTCTAAGCGTGATTGGGTTATGGTAATCTCTGCAATTGTTGTTGGATTAGTAATTCCTATGTTGTTAAACAGTCCGTTTTTAGGTTAAGTATCATTAAAATTTTCATAAACTTCATATTTAAAATTGTGATTAAAATATGAAGCGAGTATCTTCGTTTATATCTAAGCGCATCATTTTATGCGTTATAATTTCTATTACCTAATTATGTCAGACTTAAAACAACTCAAATACGATAAAGCTTATTTAAGAATAGCTACAGAATGGGGTAAGTTATCCTATTGCAAGCGTAAACAAGTAGGAGCTGTTATAGTTAAAGATAGAATGATTATTTCAGACGGTTATAATGGTACACCAAGTGGGTTTGAAAATTTTTGCGAGGACGAAGAGGGTTACACAAAATGGTATGTTTTACATGCAGAAGCTAATGCAATTTTAAAAGTAGCGTCTTCTACACAATCTTGTAAAGGTGCAACATTGTACATTACAATGTCACCATGTAAAGATTGTAGTAAGCTAATACATCAAGCTGGCATAATACGTGTAGTGTATAATCAAGGATACAAAGATAATTCAGGCTTAAAATTTTTAGAAAAAGCTGGAATAGATATCCAATTAATCGAACAATTAGAAGACTAATGTCCAAATCCAAAACATATTTTCCTTTAATTATAGGTGTTGCAATTGCAGCAGGAATCTTTATTGGTGGAAAATTAAATTTTGGGGATTCATCAGACAGGTTATTTACATCTAATAGTAAAAAGGATAAACTTAATAGGTTAATAGATTATATTGATTATGAGTATGTTGAAGATGTAAATACCGACAGTATTGTAGATGTTACCGTTAATGGAATTTTGGGAAATCTAGATCCTCATTCAGTTTATATTCCAAAAGAAAATATGCAAAAAGTTGCCGAAAACATGAAAGGTAACTTTGTAGGTATTGGTATTAATTTTTACACATTTAAAGATACCATAACAGTTATTAAAACTATTGAAAATGGTCCAAGCGCAAGAGTAGGTATTGTTGGAGGAGATAGGATTATATCTGCAAATGGCGAGTCGCTTTTAGGTGGTGGTTATGATAATGATACCTTGATTGATAAGCTAAAAGGTGAACGCTACACACAGTTGCTTTTAGAAGTTTTTAGAAAAGGAGAGCCTAAGCTGTTAACTTTTAATGTGACCAGAGATGAGGTGTCAATTAAAAGCGTAGATGCAGCATATATGTTAACAGATAAGTTGGGTTATATTAAAATTAACCGATTTGCAGAAAGTACTTTTACAGAATTTAAAAAAGCATTACTAAATTTAAAGAAGCAAGGAGCGACCAGTTTAGCTTTAGATTTAAGAGGTAATCCAGGTGGTTTTTTAGAAGTAGCTGTAAATATTGTTGACGAGTTTTTGGAAGATGATAAGTTAATAGTCTACACTAAAAATAAAAAAGGAAAAGAAGATAGGAGCTATGCAACTAAGCGAGGTGACTTTGAAAAAGGACAGGTGTATGTAATGATAGATGAAAGCTCTGCTTCTGCCTCAGAGATTATTGCAGGTGCTTTGCAGGATAATGATAAAGGGACTATTGTAGGTAGACGTTCTTATGGTAAAGGATTGGTGCAACGCGAAATGAAATTAGGAGACGGAAGTGCGGTAAGACTAACAGTGTCTAAATATTATACACCAACTGGTCGATCTATACAACGATCTTACGACAATGGTAGCCGAGATTATTATGACGATTATTCTGATCGCCTAAACAGTGGAGAGCTTTTAGACGAAAGTAAAATTGAAGTAGCAGACTCCTTGAAGTATACAACACCAAAGGGAAACATTGTTTATGGTGGAGGAGGAATAATACCTGATGTTTTTGTTCCGTATGACACTAAAATGCTAAACGAAACCTTGACTTTTTTAGAAAAAAGAGGATTATTAAATAATTTTATTTTTGAAGAGCTAGAAAAAGAACGTAACGTTTATAAAAACATGTCTAGGCAAGACTTTTTTAATAACTTTAAAATTACGGACGAAGTTGTAAAATCTTTCGAAGATTTTTTAAAAATAAAAACACGCTCTAACATCGTATTTGTAGCTTATAAGGAAGAGGTTAAACATTATTTAAAAGCCACTCTAGCAGAACAGTTATATGGTTTTGGTGCTTACTTTAAAATATTAAACAAGCATGATATAATGATTGATAAAGTTATTGACTTATCTAATAGTGCAAATTAAATTTTATCGTGCACCTTAGTATGTTTGCCATTATTCCATAAAGTTAAAATATCGGTTCCTACATGTGCTCCACTTCCGGAAGCAATAGCAAACTGACTTCTCCAACCAGCCAAAGTTCCAGCAACATAAAGGTTGTGTTTTATTAAATGGTCTGTGTTTTCTAGCCAAATCCTATCTTTTTCAATCGCAGCTTTTGGATGAGGTTTAACGTAGTTTTCTAATCCAGATATGGTTAATAAATTAGTGTAGCCAACAGCAATAACAACGCGTTTTGTTGTGTAAGTTTTTTTGTTTGTAACAATGCTATAGCCAGATTCTGTTTCAATAACTTGTTCTGCCTTTTCCTTGTCAATCTGTATAACTTCAGGATATAATTGCGTTAATTGTAATATGCCTTCTTCAAGTAAGTCCTTTCCTAAAGTGCCTGGTTTAAGTCCTAAAACATTATTAAATAATGCATTTTGTAAATGCGAATTTTTTTGATGCGTAATTAATGCAACTTTTTTTCCTTCAGCAAAAGGTTTTTTAAGTCCAGAACCTAAAATTAATGCGCAAGATAATCCTGCAGCTCCAGCACCAATTATTATAGTATCAAAATCCATTAGCTTTTGCTTTTAACTTCTATTTTTTTAGAAATACGTAAAATATGTACTAAGCAAATAGCACATAATGAGGCTAGTATGGTGATTATTGCAACAATGCTTTTTCCTTCAAATAATGCAGAAAAATTAAGGTTTGTAGCATTATATATTATTAAAACAACAGATATTATAGTTGTGATGTATGTAAATAGTTTCATTAAAATAAATTTTTATAAAAATACAACAATTAGGTTAAAAGTACTTTGATATTGTCGGTAAACAGTTTGACAGCAATTGCTAATAAGATGACTCCAAAAACTTTTCTAATAATGCTAATTCCGTTTTGACCAATAAGGCGTTCAATGCGTTTAGATGTTTTTAAAACAATGTAAATTACAATCACGTTTAAAATTACAGCTATAATTATATTTTTAATATCATACTCAGCACGTAAAGACAGTAATGTAGTTAAACTACCTGGTCCAGCAATTAGCGGGAAAGCTAACGGAAACACAGATGCAGTTAAAGGGTTAGTGTCTTCTTCTTTGTATAGGGTTATTCCTAAAATCATTTCTAAAGCAATAAAAAATAATATAAATGATCCTGCTACCGCAAATGAGCTGACATTAATACCAATAAGATTTAATATGCTTTTTCCTAAAAATAAAAATGAGATTAATATAATTCCAGCTATAATTGACGCTTTTTCACTTTGTATATGACCAACTTTTTTACGCAAATCAATAATTATTGGAATGTTACCTACAATATCAATTACTGCAAAAAGCACCATAAATACAGTAAATATTTCTTTAAAATTTATTGACATAACGTATAATTTTAATTATTTAATTTTTTTGCAAAAGTAGTCTTAATTCATTGAATTTTAGTGCTAAACAATGAATAAGTTACTAGTTTTAAAATTATAGCGCTTACTTTATTTAGATGCTTTATATTTGTAAAAAAATAAGTTAAGTTATTTTATGTTTCAATTAGGTAAAACTATAGTGTCTGAGGCTATAATAGAAAAGGATTTTATGTGTAATCTTTCTGCATGTAAAGGCGCATGTTGTATTGATGGAGATGCTGGTGCACCTTTATCTAAAGAAGAAGCTCAAATATTAAAAGACATTTACCCAAAAGTAAAACCGTATTTACGTAAAGAAGGTATTGCTGCAATTGAAGCTCAGGGCACGTCTATTGTTACCGATTTTGGAGATATAGAATCCCCTTTAATTAATGGTGCAGATTGTGCTTATGTTATTTTTGATAAGAAAAAAACTGCGCTTTGTGGTATTGAGGAAGCCTATAATCAAGGCGATGTAGATTGGAAAAAACCAGTCTCTTGTCATTTGTATCCAATAAGAGTTAAGGATTATACCGAGTTTTCTGCTGTTAACTATGATAAATGGGATATTTGTGATGATGCTTGTACCTTAGGTAAAGAATTACAAGTGCCAGTTTATAAATTTGTTAAAGAAGCACTTATTAGAAAATTTGGAGAAGATTGGTATACAGAACTTGAAAAAGTTGCCGAAAAAATGTCTAAATAATTCGGCTCTGCCAATAGTTTTAAGTCAACTATAAAAATCATACTTTAATTCTCTTAAAGAAAAGTATAAAAAGCTTTACTATTTAAGGCTAAAATCTCATCTCTTTTTAACTTAATTTAAAAGGGAAAAGTGAGATGATTTTGTAATGCTCCATTCAAATAAAAACAATTTTTTTTTAACACTATTTATATCAAATTTTGATACTAATTGACGTTTGTTATAAAATACGTTTTGTGTATTTTTAGTAGCAACGTTTTTGTGGTATTAATTGTAATATTTTACAAAATAATAATAATCTCAGTTTCATTTTTTTTATGCCATTTACGTATTTTATTTTTAATAATGCAAACAAAACAAAACTTTTAGGTTTCGTTGTATGTCGCTGATAAATAAGATGCTACAAAAGTATTTTTTGTTAAAGGTTACATAGTGACTAGAGTGTTAGTCAGTTAGAAGTGTAGTATGTATTTTAAATTTGATGAAAAAAAAATGACTATTAAATTACAACTTATTTTTGTTTGTTTAGGTGTTTTAAGCGTTTAATTTCAATGTTAAAAAAATATTAAAATGTTAAAAAATCCGAAACATCAACAACAGCCACTTGTAGACCTACATTTCAACAATCGATGTTAAAAACTTTGAAAACATTTAGCTTAAACAAGCTTTTTAAATCATAGATTATTTCCAATCTTTGTTAGTCCCAAGTCAAAGCAAATAATCGCATATTATAATCACAGAAAAACATAGTACAATGTCGCAAGAAGTAGAGCCAATTTTAGCAGAAAATAAAGATAGATTCGTAATTTTTCCTATTCAACACCATGATTTATGGGAGTGGTATAAAAAATCTATGGCTAGTATTTGGACAGCAGAAGAGATTGATTTACACCAAGACATTTCAGATTGGAAAGAAAAATTAAATGACGACGAGCGTTACTTTATCAAACATGTTCTAGCATTTTTTGCTGCTAGCGATGGTATTGTTAACGAAAATTTAGCTGAAAACTTTGTAAACGAAGTACAGTATAGTGAGGCAAAATTCTTTTATGGTTTCCAAATTATGATGGAAAACATACACAGTGAAACGTATTCATTATTAATTGATACTTATGTTAAAGATGAAACTGAAAAAAATGGCTTGTTTAATGCTATTGAAACGTTTCCAGCTATTAAGAAAAAAGCAGATTGGGCACTAAAATGGATAGAATCTCCTAGCTTTGCTGAACGTTTAATTGCGTTTGCAGCAGTAGAAGGGATTTTCTTCTCAGGTTCATTTTGTGCTATATTTTGGTTGAAAAAACGTGGTATTATGCCAGGTTTAACGTTTTCTAACGAGTTGATTTCTCGTGATGAAGGAATACACTGTGATTTTGCAGTACACCTTCATGAAAACCACTTAGTCAATAAAGTGCCAAAAGAACGTATTAAAGAAATCATAGTAGATGCCTTAAACATTGAAAGAGAATTTATAACAGAATCTCTTCCAGTAAGTTTAATTGGTATGAATGCTAATTTAATGACTCAGTATCTTGAGTTTGTAACCGATAGTTTATTAGATGACTTAGGTTGCGATAAGGTTTATAATACCGCTAATCCATTTGACTTTATGGAAATGATATCACTACAAGGTAAAACTAACTTTTTTGAAAAAAGAGTTGGTGATTACCAAAAGGCTGGTGTTATGAACAAAGAAGTTGATGAGGATAAATACAATATGGATTTCGACTTTTAATACCGAAATCTAATCGTAGATAATTTTTATTGGATTATTTAGTTGTTATAGCATTGCATGCAACGCTTAACAAACTTTTTATACCCAACCCAAAAAAAATAATTAATACTTAAATAACTAACCTATTGAAAAACAGGTTGGTCTATATTTAGGTCAAGAAGTTAACCCCTTTTCTGAAAGGCAAATCAGAAAAGAATAATAAACAGTGTAAAGTATGTATGTAATTAAAAGAGACGGAAGAAAAGAGCAAATAATGTTCGATAAAATAACTGCCAGAGTGCGTAAATTGTGCTATGGTTTAAACGAACTTGTAGATCCATTAAAAGTTGCTATGCGTGTAATTGAAGGATTATATGACGGAGTTACTACTAGTGAATTAGATAATCTAGCTGCAGAGGTATCTGCAACAATGACAACATCTCATCCAGATTATGCACGTTTAGCTGCTCGTATATCAGTATCTAACTTACACAAAAACACTAAAAAGACATTTAGTGAAGTCATGCATGATTTATACATGTACGTAAACCCAAGAACAGGTAAAGAAGCTCCTTTATTGTCTGATGAGGTGTATAACGTCATCATGGATAATAAAGATAAATTAGACTCGACTATTATCTATAATCGTGATTTTAGTTATGATTATTTTGGGTTTAAAACTTTAGAGCGTTCATATTTATTAAAACTAAATGGGAAAATTGCCGAAAGACCACAGCATATGTTAATGCGTGTTTCTATAGGTATCCATTTAAACGATTTAGAAGCAGCTATCGAAACATACGAGCTGATGTCTAAAAAATATTTTACACACGCCACACCAACACTTTTTAATTCTGGTACGCCAAAACCACAAATGTCTTCATGCTTTTTATTAGCTATGCAAGATGATAGTATAGATGGTATTTACGACACATTAAAACAAACCGCTAAAATATCACAATCTGCAGGAGGTATTGGATTGTCAATCCATAATGTACGTGCTACAGGTAGTTATATTGCTGGTACAAATGGTACTAGTAATGGTATTGTACCAATGTTAAAGGTATTTAATGATACTGCGCGTTACGTGGATCAAGGTGGTGGAAAGCGTAAAGGTAGTTTTGCAATGTATATAGAGCCTTGGCATGCAGACATCTTTAGTTTTTTAGATTTAAAGAAAAATACAGGAGCGGAAGAGCTACGTGCGCGTGATTTATTTTACGCCATGTGGATGCCAGATTTATTTATGGCACGTGTCCAAGATAATGCAGAGTGGACATTAATGTGTCCAAACGAATGTCCAGGATTATCTGATGTACATAGCGAAGAGTTTGAAGCTCTATATACTAAGTATGAAGCAGAAGGTAAAGGACGTAAGTCTATAAAAGCACGTGAGCTTTGGGAGAAAATTTTAGAATCTCAAATCGAAACAGGTACGCCTTATATGTTGTATAAAGATGCAGCAAACCGTAAGTCAAACCAGAAAAATTTAGGGACTATTAAATCATCTAACTTGTGTACAGAGATTATGGAGTATACTTCTAAGGATGAAGTTGCTGTATGTAATCTAGCGTCAATAGCGTTACCAATGTTTATTAAAAATGGAGAGTTTGACCATAAAGAGTTGTTCCGTATTACCAAGCGTGTTACTAAAAACTTAAATAAAGTAATTGATCGTAATTACTATCCTGTTAAAGAAGCAGAAAATTCTAACTTCCGTCATAGACCAGTTGGTTTAGGCGTGCAAGGATTGGCAGATGCGTTTATTAAATTGCGTATGCCTTTTACTAGTGATGCAGCAAAAGCATTAAACCAAGATATTTTTGAAACCCTTTACTATGCTGCTTTAACAGCAAGTATGGAAGAAGCAAAAGTAGATGGACCATACCAAACCTATGAAGGATCACCAATTAGTCAAGGACAATTCCAACACAATTTATGGAATATCCAAGAGGACACTTTAAGTGGACGTTGGGATTGGGATAAATTAAGAAGCGATGTTAAAAAACATGGTGTGCGTAACTCATTATTAGTAGCACCAATGCCAACAGCATCTACAAGTCAAATATTAGGTAATAACGAATGTTTTGAACCTTACACCTCTAATATTTACACACGTCGTGTATTATCAGGAGAGTTTATTGTAGTAAATAAGCATTTACTTGAAGATTTAGTAGACTTAGGATTATGGGATGATAATCTTAAAAACGAAATCATGAGAGCTAACGGTTCTGTTCAAAATGTAGATATTATTCCTCAGGACATAAAGGATTTATATAAAACCGTTTGGGAGTTAAGCATGAAAGACATTATTGATATGTCTAGACAACGTGGTTATTTTATTGATCAATCACAATCGCTTAACTTGTTTTTAGAAGGTGCAACTATGGCTAAACTAACATCTATGCATTTTTACGCATGGAAAAGCGGTTTAAAAACAGGAATGTACTACTTAAGGTCTAAGAGTGCAGTAGACGCTAAAAAAATGACGGTTACAAAAATAAAGAAGGCAGAACCAGTAGAAGTAAAAGCTACGGTTGAGGTTGCAGAAAATGATGGTGTAGCTCAAAAACAACAAAAAGCAGCTAATACAGCAGCTAAGTTTGCAAATACATCTAGTGCAGAAGCAGAACCAATGACACCAGAAGAAATGAAAGCTTTAATCGCTCAAGCTAAAGATGCTGAAGGTGATGATTGCTTAATGTGTGGTTCTTAAATAAAAAAGCAGGTATATAAACTTGCTAGTATTAAGTGTTATGATAAAAAAAGCATCCACATTCGGATGCTTTTTTTTGTTCAAAATCTACAATAAATACTATATTACTAAACCAAAGTAAAGTGTTAATGGAAATACCGCAAAGTATAATATTACAATCAGAATGTAAACATTGTGAAACACCAGCAAAGGAAGAAGCCTCTTTTTGTTCTGAATGTGGATATCCAATAAAGGGTAGCGATCAGGACATTGCTAAGTTTTATGCTAAACGCGTAATGGATAAGCGTAAAACGGACAATGCTTACGAGAAAATAAAATCGGCCAGAAAAACTTTATTCATAATTGCAAGTATTATTACTGTATTTGGGTTTTTTATCTATTATAAAACTGAAGATATAGTACCTTTAAGCATTAACTTGGTTGTTAGTATTGTATACGTTGTTTTGGGTTTTTGGTCTAAACAACGACCTTTAATAGCCTTGATTTTAGGATTATTGTTATATCTAACTTTACTAATTATTACAGCTATTGCAGATCCTTTAACATTAGTAGCAGGAATAATCTGGAAAATATTAATCATTGGATATCTAGCCAAAGGGATTTATTCGGCATCCTCCATTAATAAAGTTGCGTAATGTCTATTTTCTGTAAAAATTGTAATTATATTTTTGAAACAGAAGTTAAATTTTGTTCGCAATGCGGACAGTCTGTTGTAAAAAATGTGTCTACTAATAAGCTTAAAAAGGTGTCTACCATTATTGGTTTTTATATAGCAATGTTGGTTTATATGTTGTTAGTTTATTACATAGATATCACGTTTCCTAATAATTTAGAGGCCGAAATTATTACAGTTATAGGCTTTGCGTGTATTGTGATTGGTTTTGCGTCGTTTGATTTGCAACCCGTTTTACAATTATACAACTACAAAGGTTTAAAACTTAAGCATCTTGCTTTTGCGATTGTTACACCAATATTAACAAGCACTTTTGTTTACTTTTTTATTGGGTTTATTAATAGTTTTGTTGCGGATGGCGCATCTGTAAACTATTTTCAAGAGTATTTGTACTTGGATTATCCTTTATTGTGGGCAACACTATTTATTGCGTTAATGCCAGCAGTTATAGAGGAGTTGGCTTTTAGAGGCGTCTTGTTTAATGCCTTAAAAGAGGTGACAAGCACAAGGCTTACTATAATAGCGACAGCGTTTTTATTTGCGGTAATTCACTTTTCAATATTTTCTTTTTTATGGATTTTTCCTTTTGGATTATTGTTAGGGTTTTTAAGAAGTCGCTATAACACACTTTGGTTAGGCATGATTATTCACTTTATCCATAATTTTATAATCTTAATGATTGATTATTACAATTTTTATAACTTTTAGATACAAAAAAAAGCATCCAAAATTGAATGCTTTTTTTAAAATATATGTTGTGTCTAACTAGTTTTGTTGCGCCATTAAAGCAAAAAACTTATCAATGTTAGGCAGTATTAAAATACGCGTACGTCTGTTTCTAGAACGTCCTTCGCTAGTGTCGTTATCTGTAACTGGTTTATAGCTGCTTCTACCAGATGCAATTAATTTTTCTGGTGCCACACCAAAGTCTTTTTGTAGTTTTCTAACTACAGAAGTGGCACGTAATACACTTAAATCCCAGTTGTCAGCTACTTTATCTGTACTGATTGTTCTAGAGTCTGTATGACCTTCAATCATAACATCTAAGCTTGGCTCAGAGTTTATAACGTCAGCTAATTTTTTTAATATTTTGTCTGCTTTTTTGCTAATTCTGTAGCTTCCGCTATTAAAAAGCATTTTATCAGAAATAGATATCATAACTACAGTTTCCTCGATGTTAATCGCGATATCATCACTTTCATCTAAATCTGTAGTGTCAACAAAACGTTTTAAGTTTAATGATAAAGCCATGTTCATTGAGTCTTCCAATGTAGTAACATATTTCATTACTTCTGGACTTACACGACTTAAAGTTTCGCGCATACCAACTTTAGCTTTTTCTGAAATAACAGCTTTGTTTCCAACTGCGTCAAATTTAGTCTGATTTTCTTCAGTTAAAACACCTACTTCATCAGTCAGATTATTGATTTTAGAATTATACTCATTTACTCTAGCTTCAATTTTTGCAAATTTAGCTTCTAATTCTTCTTTTTCAACCTGAGTCTTTTGTAGTTCGCTAGTTATTTGTCCTTTTTCTTGTTCTAATGCGACAAATTTCTTTTTAGAAACGCATGATGACAATATTACTAAAGCGAATAAGGCTATTGATGTTTTTTTCATAAATACATTAATTTTTTAGTTATTCTATTTACGAAAGCTAAGCTGTTTTGGATGTTTTAATCTTGGGTTTATTGAAAACGGTGTGTGCTTTTAGTTTGATTTTTAGACTTTAAACACCTGTTTATTATGGTTTTAATTAGGTTAGGCTAAGTCTTTGTTTTTTTTTAATTTTGAATACCATAAAGTAGTATGGACTATACTTAAAGTATTAACTATTGATGTATAGACATAAAAAAAGCTACCTGATTAAGGGTAGCTTTTTATTATAAATGGTATTTAATTTATTCCTCTTCTAAAGTAGCAGGAGTTACAGACGCATCATGAGCGTTATGGTACTCTTCTAAAAGATTCATAGTAGCACTAAGTAAATCCTTAGTTTCTGATAATAAATTAAAATATAAGGTTGTATTTTTTGGACTAGACTCTTCAGTTCTTGTACGCTCTACTTGCTTAATAATTTTAGAGGAAACAAGTTCCATTATTTCATTCTTTCTTCCTAAAATATCTCCTATTTGTTCAAATGAGCGTGAGTTAAATGCGTTTTGTGTATTATTGAAAAACAAATCAAAACGTGCATCAATCTCTTTAAGCTCTTTTATTTGACTAAACTTTAATTTTTTATGATTGTTGTTTACGTGTTTATGACTCATTTTAGTAATGTAGTCTAACGACTGCGTCATGTCTTGTAAATAACCTAAAATATTGATGTAAAAGTTACTTGCGTTTAAGCTAGATTCATCTAAATTTTTAATAAAATAAAAGATATTATCTCTAAGTGCATCTACTTCTGTAGACAGTTTAATAACTTGTTTTTTATTCTTTTTAAGTAATGCGCTATCCTGTTTAGCTAAACCATTAATAGCGTTAGTGTAAATTTTGTTTCCTCTTTTTACAACGTTAGCAATGTTTTTAGCACTTTCGTGAATAACACCTTGTACAGAGCTACTTTCTGAGTCTGTTAAGCTATCCTCTGGAGCAGTTTTGTTAGATGTCTCTTTGTGTGATAAATAATTTCTAACTAGTAAAATAGCAGTTAATAGTAATAATATTGGTGTCATCACTTTAGGATTCCACTTTATTAAAAACACGACTGTACCTGCAGCAAAAAAGGCTCCAATAGCAGTTCCAAACCAACCACCAATTACATTTAATACACCAGCAACTCTATATACAGCACTTTCGCGTCCCCAAGCACGATCCGCAAAGGATGTACCCATTGCTACCATAAACGTTACGTAAGTTGTAGATAAAGGCAGTTTCATAGATGTAGCAATTGCAATTAATACACCAGCCACCATAAGGTTAACAGATGCTCTAATCATATCAAAAGCTGGTAAATCTTTACTTTGTGTTTTAGTCAAAGCTTTAGCAGTAGGCTTTTGAAAACTTTTGTCAATTTTTGCTTGCGTTGATTTAGGTACAATAGCACTAAAGTAATCAGATAAAGCTGAGGTTCCTTTTACAATACCTCTAGATAACATGTTAGGTTCAAATTTTTCATGCGTATCGCCTTGGCTAGATAGGTTAATTTCAGTTTCGGCTACTGTTTTAGCTTTTTTAGAAAACCATAACGTTAATACCATAATAGCTCCAGAAATAAACAATAATAAAGGCTCGGCGGGTACTTTTTTCTCTAAAATTGCCATAGAGAAATCTGCTGGTAATGTTCCTGAAGTAGCAAAGGCTGTTTGCATCGCTTCAAACGAGTGGTAAGCTGCCATAGGTACACCAATAAAGTTTACCAAGTCATTTCCAGAAAAGGCTAATGCTAATCCAAATGTACCAACTGCTATTACTATAATAAGAACACTTTTTTTAGTTAATTTTTGAAAAATATACGAAAATAAAGTCCAGAAAATAACGCTTCCTATTAGTATGTATAATTCGTTTCCTTCTACAACACTATTAATGCTTTTGTAAAAAGGAGTCCCTTTAAGACCTTTTAAAAAGATAAAGTAAGTTATTGAAGCTAATGATATACCACCAAAAATAGCTCCAAAATATTTAGATTTTTTTTCGTATTGAAAAGTAAAAATTAAACGCGATACCCATTGTACTAATGAACCAACAGTAAATGCTATAAAGACAGACATTACAATTCCTGTAATAATTTCGACAGCTTTTTTAGTGTTAATATAGTTTCCTAAATCTGCAAATGTTTGCGTGTCTGAAGCACTAATTTTAATTAATGACATTACAACTGCTGCACCAAGTAGGTTAAATACAATGGATACAGTAGTGGATGTTGGTAAACCTAAAGTGTTAAAAAAGTCAAGTAGTAAAATATCAGTAATCATTACTGCCATAAATATATACATGATCTCCTCAAAGCTAAACATAGCAGGTACAAAAATACCTTTACGTGCTACTTCCATCATTCCGCTAGAAAATACTGCACCAATAAAGATACCTAAACTAGCAACTATCATGATAGTTCGCATAGAAATGGCTTTGGAGCCTATAGCTGAGTTTAGGAAGTTGATGGCGTCATTACTAACACCTACAACAATATCAACGATTGCTAATACTGTTATGGCAATCAACATAAATAAATAAATATTATCCATAGTTTTTAATTAAAATAAGTTTGCAAATATCTTTACTGTTTTCGAGTGCAATGTTATGACAATGTTATGTTTTATTGTTAAAAATGAAGGTCAAATCCAAGTCTAAAGGTAATGTTATCTTCGTTACCGCTTACAGTTGTGTAACTTAAATCTGTTTGTACTTTTAGTTTGTGTCCAACAATGTATCTAGATCCTCCTAGAGTGTACTGATCTGTCGGTAAGTTTCCGGTTACAGCATCATAAGTTAATGTAGTGTATCTAGCTGCAATTTCATAATTACTTTTAAATAAATAGCCAGCTTGTAAATTTAGGGCTTTACCAGTTAAAACAATATCTCCAGTTGGTGTTGTACCATCTGTGTCAATTGCTATAGGTTGATCGGCCTCTCTATTAGCATATTCTCCCATAAATGAAAATCCTTTGTATTTAAACATAGCATCTGCAAAAATAGTAGATATGTTGGTTTCATACAATGTGCCATCACTTTTAAATAGGTAGTCGCCTAAACCGCTTCGTTCGCGTACAGCGTTTTCGTTAAAATTATAAGTGAACCCTAACATTAATTTAGGCTTAGATTCTCTTTTTAAATCTGCTTGTATATAGTCTCCTTTAGATTGAAACTTACCAAAAGGTAAAAACTCTAAACGACCTGTATATTGTAGACCACCTTCGTTACCTTCCGAGACATTTCGACCTTCGCCTTGGGAAATAGCTAATTTTTGACGCATTAAAAAATCACCTCCTAAGTTTGATGTGTGTCGTAATTGTAATCCTAAGTCACGATCAATATTAAAACGACTGTTTAATAAAGAACGATCAATTAATTGCAGATTTGCGGATGACACAACACGCTCTACATTACCTGGTAATTTTGTTTGTCCAGCCCAAAGCTCCCAATTATCAGCAAATTGCCACATAATTACAGCATCTAAAATATATCTAGGTGTATTACGATTAAATTGGTTTGCACCAGAAATATCTCTGTTAGATAAACCTAATTCTATTTTGTATTTTAATTTTGGACTGTAGGCAAAACCATCAAACTTTAAACGTGCACGTCGCACAATAAAGTTGTGTTCTGGACTAGTATATTGCGACCCATCATGATCCCAAGAGGATATAGATCTAACCTGAAAGCGAGGTGCAAATTTTATACTAAAAGAACTGTCCTTTGCTGTAAAATTAATTAGTCCTTTACCAAAGGAAGTATCACTAATTTCTTGAGCACGCACAGTTAAGATTACGCACAAGAATAGTGCAATAGATAAAGTAAGTTTCATTACAAGGTATTAGTTTTTGTCGCTGCAAAGAAATAACTCTAATGTTAACTTAATGTTTCCTAAGTATTAACCTTATAAAATTAATAAAAAAAGACTGCTTTGGCCAAAAGCAGTCTCATTAGAAATCATAATAATGTAGTCGACAAAAACTAATAGATTATATGAAATACTAATTGTGTTGTCTTAAGACACCAACAAATATCAACACACAAAGTGATTTTAATGTAACCCTAATATTATGTAATTATTAAGGATTATTATGTTAATTTAATTTGTTTAACGATTGTTTTTCAGTGTTTTATAATTCCAATGTTAATTTAATGTTACGTAAATGTTGCATAAATGTTATGAATTGTGTATCTTTGAAGTATAATGTTAAAACCCATAATTATGAAGAAATCAATTTTAGTTTCAATTGCTTTTTTATTTACTGTGGTTTCTTTTGCTCAAGACAAAAGGGATTTAAAACTTAATAAAAACACTAACTTAATAGAAGTTGTTTATTATCACGACAATGGAGTTGTAAGCCAAACAGGAGCTTATACGACAGATGGTAAGTTGCAAGGTGAGTGGTTAAGTTTTGATACAGCAGGCAAGAAACAAGTTTCAGCAAGTTATGATAATGGTAAAAAAGTCGGCAAGTGGTTTTATTGGAATGATACCACTCTTAAAGAAGTAGATTATAGTAATAACAAAATTGCTAATGTTAGCGAGTGGGAAGTAAAAAATCCAGTAGCTACTAGTAATTAAGTTGTTATATCAAAAAAAAAGCCTTGCATTTGCAAGGCTTTTTTTTGATATATGTATATTGGTTTAATTGATTGTCCAACCAGCTCCCCAAGTTGTATAATCTGTTCCAGTTGCAGAACCTTCTGCAGTGAAAAAGTCAGCATCTGTAAAAGTTACAGTAGTATCATTTTTAACTTTAGTTAAAACGTCAACAAAAGTTACTCCTGTTACCTGAAGATCGTCACTTACAACTCCGTTTCCTGTGTCAGCATCATCTAAATCAAAACCTTCAGCATATCCTGTAATCATTATGTTGTTAAATATACCTTGTGTACCAGCTCTTAATCTAACCGCTTCTGATGAGTTAGCTGAACCTTCTCCAATAATAGATACATTGTTTAAAGTTGGCTTAGAAAATATTCCTGTAGCATTACTAAAGTCTGTATTGTAACCATCAGCTTCAATTGCTTTGTCATCTGTTGCTCTGTTAGAGATGTAAACATTATTTAATGTTCCAGAAAAACCTTCAGTCCAATCTACTGAGTCATCTTCTGCATTGATTACAGAGATGTAGCTTGCATTAACTGTTCCTCCAAAAAATTCGATTCCATCATCTTTTCCTTCGTAAGCTTGGATGTAGTTTACAGACGTTCCGTTACCTACACCATAAAAAGAGAATCCGTTATTTTCAGATTGTCCATCAGCTGCACCACCAGAATACTCTACACGTACATAGCTTAAAGATCCAGAATTATCGTTTGCAACATTTCCACCGTAAGGTAAACTTGCAATTTCAGAAGTTGCAGTGTTTGTTCCTGTAACAGAGTTGATAGGTGCTTTTCCTAGTAAGATTAATCCTCCCCAATCTCCAGCAGCAGGACTTGCAGCGTCAGATGTAAAAACAATAGGGCAATCTGCAGTACCATTAGCTATGATTTGTGCACCTTGAGATATTGCAATATATACATCTGCTCCAGATGATAAAGCCTTAATAGTCATACATGGCGGAATAGTTAAAGTGGTTCCACTTGCCATAATTAAAGATCCATTTAACTTATAAGTGTTGTTAGCATCTAATGTTAAGTCTTCAGTATAAGTACCAGACAAGAAAATAGTTGAAGGGTCAGTTGGACCTCCTCCAGACGTGTTGTTTGTTACACTGTTGTCGTTAATTACAATATCAGATGTGTCATCAGTAGAGCAAGAGAATACTGTTGCTGCTAATGCTAAGCCTAAAATTATTTGTTTTTTCATTGTTTTTAGTTTTTTAGTTGTACTATGTTTTTGCGTTATGTTTATTAAAATTTATATTTAAGTTGAAGTCCTATATTCATACCTCTTTTGTAATCTGTAACACCTTTTCCGTTTGCAGATACTACTAATACATCGCCTTGATTTTGGTCTTCTCTAACGTATTGGATAGTTGGGTTTAAAAGATTTTTAGCGCTTAAGTTGATTTCAAAATTATCATTGATTGTGTTTTTCCAGATAAAGTCTAAAGTTGGAACACTTTTTTCTACAATATTACCTAAATCACCAGAACCCAATGCGTCGATGCGGTCAGAGAAGTATGAAAAGACTAAGTTGGCAACAGGCTTGTAGTTTTTAAATGTTGGAGAATAGCTGATGTCTGCATTTAGGATAAATGGTGAAGCACCTTGTAATTCGTCTTCGGTTTTATTGAAAGCTAAATCAAAAGTACCATCTATGTTTTCATATAAATCTTGTTTAGTTTTCATGTAAGTAGCATTAACTCCAAATGATAAATTGGTGTTTTGATCTGCGTCAACTAATAGGTCTTTTCTTAATTCAACTTCAACACCATAAACAGTTGCTTGATCTCCTGTTCTTACATAACGTTGAGTACCTGTTGCATCACCAACAACAACAAGATTTATTGGATTGTCAATTTGTTTGGTAAATGCACCTATTGAAAAGATTTCACTTTTACTAAAAAACCACTCATATTTTAAATCAATATTTAAAACTTCAGAGTAACCAAGTGCATCTGGATTACCACCTATACGAGTTGATACGTCTTCGTAAACAAAAGGAGCTATTTCTTTAAACTCTGGTGTAGATACTGTTTTACTTGCAGATAATCTTAGGTTTTGATCATCCGTTAGGCTGTATTTAATATTTAAACTTGGTAAAATAAATGTTTCTTCAGATATTTTAGAGTCTACACCATTATTTCCTAAGTTGATCACGTTGTAATCAATACTTTGCTCAAAATTTTCTAATCTTACGCCTGGTACAAACAACCATTTTTCTCCTGCTTTAATTTGAGCATCTACATATCCAGCATAAATATTAAGCTTTCCATTGTAAGTGTTTTCAAAAAGTCCAGGTCTGTTAGTGTTAGAAAGTGTTGGGTAAGGTTTTAGTACTTTAATTTCGTATAAACCGTTTGACGATTCAGTAAGATTTAAGTTGTCAAGATTAAAAACTGAATCAAAGTTGTTTACATCTGTTATTTGATAATTACTATCAACTATATCGTAACCATATCTAACATTATTAAATTGTCTTGTTTTGTTACGACCATTGTATCCAAAGTTAAATTTAAGATTGTCATTAACTTCGTAAGCTAAATTGATGCGACCATTATATTCGTCATCTTCAATTTTTTGAAAGTAACGTTGGTTATCAAATACTACATTGCTGTAAAAGGTTGGGTTTGTTGTAGGATCATTATCTAAAGCATAATCATAGTTTTCTACACTAAAACGCTTACGGTCTGGTTGATCAGAAAACACTTTGTTGTATCCAAATCCCCAATCTAATTCAAAATCACCTGATTTATGATTTCCTATTAATTGATTGACAAACATTTTAGTTTGATCAAACTGTATGTTTTGTTGGTAAAACCCTTTGTCTGTGTTTAGGATGGCATCTCTGCTTCTTCCATTACCATCTGTTCCATAATATCCAACCTCGTCAGAAGAGCTATTAATAAATACAGAATTAAAACTTAGAGTATTATCAGAGTTTATTTTGTAATTAATATTAGCCATAGCTGTTGAGGTTGTAGAATACTCATATTCTTCAGCAGCTTCAAATGCTTTTTTCTCCACTGTAGAAAAATCTACAGACCTACCTTGTCTGTATTCGTAGTTGTTTTCAAATCCACCAGTTACAAAAAAGCTTAATCTAGAACCGTTTTCAAAATTAAAAGAGCTACCACCTGATGCACCATAAGCCACATTTATTGGTGTGTCTACAGCTACAGGATCTACACCATGAGATAATATAATTGCAAATGGATTATGCTCATTTCTACCATAAAAACCAAAGTAACCTGTACCTTCACTACGTACAAAGTTTTTGTCAATAGCATTAGTGTTAAAGCCACTACCTGTAAAAGCAGTTGCAAAGCTACCGCCTTTATGTTCTTTAGAAGTGATATCTACATTTCCAGCAGCAAAGTCTCCGTAAAATTGAGAAGCATAAGCTTTACTTATCGACACGTTTTGAATAACGTCTGATGAAAATAGATTTAAATCAATATTTTTCTTGTTAACATCATTAGAAGGTAATGATAATCCATTCATGGTTGTGTTAAGGTATCTGTCCCCAAGACCTCTTACGTATACGTTGCTTGATCCTTCTTGCTTAGATACACCAGATATTTTGGCAACAGCACCAGCAGCATCACTAACTCCTTTTCTTGATAATTCTTCTGCACCAATTCTTTGTTTGATTTCGACCGCTTTTTTCTGGTCTAACAACAATGCAGTTTCGCTTTCACGCTTGGTTGTAACCGTTTCTAAAATTACTTCGTCTAGAGACGCAGCACTTGCTCCCATTGCAATATCAATTGTTGTTGTTTTTCCAGCTTCCACTGTAGTTGCAATGGTTTGTGTTTGGTAACCAACAAAACTAAATTCTATATTATATGCACCTGGCTTAAGGTCGGTAAATTGATATTGACCATTATCATCAGATGTTGTACCTATAGTAGTGCCTTTAATTAAGATATTGGCAAATGCTAGCGGTTCGTCGTTAAATTCTTTATCAGTTAAAGTTCCTGATAACGAACCATTTTGAGAATAAGTTGCGATGCTAAATAAAGCAAAAAGTAAGTATGTTAAATTTTTCATTTTGACTATTAAAATTCTTGGTGCAAAGAAACCTTGATGTTGTAAAGTCAAGGTTAACTGCAGATTAATAGTTAGTCACCAAAAAGTTAGCTAAAGGTTAACAGGGTCGTTTTAGTATCACTTTTTGTAAACGTTAAGTTAACATTAGAAAGTACTTTGCTTTATTTTTCAAATAGTTATCTTGCAATACTAAATTTTGAATATGAATTGGGAGCAATTACTATCGTTAAAGCGCTTTGGCGACACTAATAAAAGATTAAGAAAAGAACAAGATGAGACCAGATTAGGTTTTGAAGTAGATTATGACCGTGTCATTTTTTCGTCAGAGTTTAGAAGCCTTCAGGATAAAACGCAAGTAATACCATTGTCTAAAACAGACTTTGTACATACACGATTAACCCATAGTTTAGAGGTTAGTGTTGTGGGACGCTCTTTGGGTAGAAAAGTTGGGCAAAAAATTTTAGAAAAGCATCCACATCTTCAAAATATACATGGCTATTTACCAAACGATTTTGGAGCAATTGTAGCTTCAGCAGCATTAGCACATGATATAGGTAATCCGCCTTTTGGGCATTCTGGTGAAAAAGCAATTGGCGAATTTTTTATTTCTGGTGAAGGACAGCATTACAAGCATGATTTAACTGATAGTCAGTATCAAGATTTATGTGATTTTGAAGGTAATGCAAACGGTTTTAAAATTGTTACGCAAAGTCGTGCAGGAAGAGAAGGTGGTTTAAGATTAAGCTATGCTACGCTAGGTGCTTTTACTAAATATCCAAAAGCCTCATTACCTAAAAAACCAACACAACATATTGCAGATAAAAAGTATGGTTTTTTTCAAACCGAAAAAGAATCATTTAAAGACGTTGCAGAAGAGTTAGGTTTAATTCCAAGAGGTAATGCTGCCAACTTAAGCTACTCTCGTCACCCTTTAGCTTTTTTAGTTGAAGCTGCAGACGATATATGTTATACAATAATAGACTTTGAAGACGGAATTAATCTTGGATTAATTGAAGAGGAGTATGCATTAGAATATCTTATTAATTTAGTTCGAAATTCCATTAACACTAATAAATACCATAAGCTAACTAATACTAAGGATAGGGTAAGTTATTTACGTGCATTAGCCATTAATACATTAATTAACGAAGCAGTCACCATATTTATGGAAAACGAAGAAGCTATACTTAACGGTCAGTTTAGTATTAGCTTATTGGATAAAAGTAAGTATGAAGCACAAATCAATGATATTATAAAATTAAGCATTGATAAAGTGTATCAATCTAAAGATGTAGTAGATAAAGAAATTGCTGGTTATCAAATATTAAATTCATTATTAAATACTTACAGTAAAGCTGTCAATAATACTTTTTTAGGAAAAGCTACTAATTATGATAAGTTAATAATGAAAGGTTTACCGTCAACATTAGACTTTAATACAGATAGTTTGTATGTAAGATTGCTAAATGTATGTCATTACGTGTCTTTAATGTCTGATAGTCAAGCGATTATCGAATATAGAAAAATAAAAGGGTTTAGTTTATAATTCGTATTTCTTCTAATTAAATAAATTTTTAACAATAAAACTCTTAAAAAAATATTAAAAACCGGTATTTTTATGCTCTTAAAAAAATAAAATGAAGAAGAAAATTATTATCCTAACGTCATGCGTTTTAGTATGTCTTGCTTTTTTTACCCTAACTAAAGTAAAAAACTCTGAAATTTCTGAGATGGCTAACGCTAAAGAAATTCACAAAAAACATTTAGAAAACAGTCCTTTTAAAGACGTTTTAAAATTAACTAAACCAGAAAGAAAAGCTGCTGGATTAACTCCTAACAAATACTACGAACAAGAATGGGAGTTAACAATGGATCCTATTTTAGGAAGACCAACAACAGAAAATCTTAAACAAATTAGAGAAGCTCAACAAGCTAAAAGACAAGCCTTTTTAGCTTCAGGTAGAGTGCCAGGAGATGCTATTGATAACAGTTGGACAGAAAGAGGTCCTAATAATGTTGGAGGTAGAACAAGAGCTATTATGTTTGATCCTAATGACACAACTAACCAAACCCTTTTTGCAGGTGGAGTTAGTGGAGGTTTATGGAAAAACACTAATATTTCAGACGCTAATTCTAGCTGGACTAGAATTGATATTCCAGAAAATTTAGCAGTTAGCTGTATCACTTATGATCCAAATAATACTAACATTTTTTATGTTGGAACAGGAGAATCTTACGTTGGAGGAGATGTAAATGGAGATGGTGTTTGGAAGTCTGAAGATGCAGGTACAACTTGGGCTAAAGTTTTAGGAGGTATCTCTGGACCAACAACAGCACAAACTATTATAAATAATATTACGGTTAATGCGCCAAGCAGTATTGCTGGAGATTATATCTCTAATCCTACAAGCATTTTTGGAGGAAGTATTGATACTGTAATTACAGCCGAGTTTATTTTAGCGGATGGATCTGTACCTTTTACAGGTACTAACGGTCAAACATCCAATAATCCTAATGAAGGTTGTGGACCATCAACTATAGACATGACTGGAAAAATCGCTTTGATAAGAAGAGGGGTTTGTACATTTATTGAAAAAGTTAAATCAGCACAAGATGCTGGAGCAATTGGAGTTATAATGATGAATAATGTGGATGACGCATTAATTAATATGTCAGGAGATGATGACTCAATTGTAATTCCTGCAGTTATGATATCTCAAGCAGATGGAGATCTTATTGAAGCAGCGATTAATGCAGGTACTGTAACAGGGTCTTTAAATCCGCAAATTGGTGTTTTAAATGGTAATTTAGTTCCAGGAATACAATTTATAAACGATATTAAAGTAAGAGATAATAATGGTGTTTCAGAAGTTTATGTAGCAGCAGGAGATAGTTTTTATGGAGCAGCAAGTACAGCAACATTTTTAACAGGTCCAGAATTTGGATTATATAAATCAATTGATAACGGTACAAATTGGAACGAAGTAAATTTACCAACAACAACTTTAGGTAATAAATTTTGTCCAAACGACATCGAAATTGGTGCAGATAACAAAATTTGGTTATCAACCACTAATAGTACAGTTTTTGGTGATGGTGGAGGAAACATCCTTAACTCTACTGATGGTGTAACGTTTACAGTTAAACGTACTGTTCCGGATGCTACTAGAACGCAAATAGCGGTTTCATCATCTAATGCAGATGTGGTTTACGTATTAGCACAAGGTAGTAATGCTGCAGCTCCAGTTTTAATGGAAAAAACAGTTGACGCTTTTACAAATAACTTAACAATGAGTCTGCCTAACGATGCAGATACTGGTATTCCAGCTAATGACTTTACAAGAGGTCAGGCATTTTACGATTTAATGTTAGAGGTAGACCCTAATAATGACCAAACTATATTTGCAGGAGGTATTGATTTATTTAAGTCAAATAATGCAGGTGCTAACTGGAGTCAAATCTCTAAATGGTCAAATAATAATAACCTTGCAAGTTTAAATATTTCTTTAGTTCATGCAGATCAGCATGCAATGACCTTTGCAAATGGATCATCAACAGTAGTTGCTTTTGGTAACGATGGAGGTGTATATTATTCTGCAAATGCAGGATCAAATACAACGTCAAGAAATAAAGATTTTAACACCTCGCAATTCTATACGGTAGGTGTAGCTCCAACAACAGCTTTTACAGGAGATTATTTTGCAGGAGGATTACAAGATAATGGAACACAATTATTTGAAAATGCTAATCCAAATCAAACAGATGCTACGATTGAAGCTTATGGTGGAGATGGTGCTTTTACATTTTTTGACCAAGACGGAACAGATCAATATTTTGTAAGAAACTACGTGTATAACTCAGGGATAAACGTTTATAATTTTGCAACAACTTCTAATGTTACCATTAACAATGAAACTGCTTCAAATGGAGCGTTTATAAACCCTCAAGCATTAGATTCTAATTTAGATATTTTATATTCTAATTATTCGTCAGGAGGCAATAGTATTATTAGAAGATATTCTGGGATTAAATCTCAGTCTACACTTCAAGCAGCAAGTTTAACAGATCCGTTATTAACAAGCACACCAACTGCGTTTACTGTTTCTCCTTACACTACAACGTCATCAAAAGTATTAGTTGGTACAATTCTAGGAGATGTGTTTTTAATAGAAAATGCAAATTTAGCCACACCAACATTTACCAAATTAGATCCTTCAAATGTGATTTTTGGAAGTGTTTCTGATGTAGAATTTGGAGCTACTGAAAACGAAATTTTCTTAACTATTCATAATTATGGTGTAGAGAGTATTTGGTATTCTAACGATGGTGGTTTGGTATGGCAAGCTAAAGAAGGAGATTTACCTGATATGCCAGTTAAAGCAATTTTACAAAACCCTTTAAGTCCTAACGAAGTTATTATTGGAACAGAATTAGGTGTTTGGTTTACAAATAATTTCTCTGATGCTAATCCAAACTGGAGTCAAGCTTTTAACGGAATGTCAAATGTTAAAGTAACAGACCTAGATTTAAGAGATGATAATATGGTGTTTGCTTCAACTTATGGTAGAGGAATCTTTTCTGGAGAGTTTAAAATTGATGCAAATGGTGACGAAGATGGTGATGGTATTCTAAATGGAGTCGATAATTGTGTTAATACAGCTAATGCAGATCAAGCAGATTCAGACGGAAACGGTATTGGAGATGCATGTCAAGATACAGATGGTGACGGAATATTAGATATAAATGATAACTGTCCATTAATTGCAAATCCAGGTCAAGAGGATGCAGACGGAAATGGTGTTGGAGATGCGTGTCAAGATACAGATGGTGACACTATTTTTGATGATGTCGATAACTGTATAGCTGTATCAAATACAGATCAGCAAGATACTAACGGAAACGGAATTGGTGATGTTTGTGATACTAGTTATACTAATGCAGATAATATTGCTTTACAAATTATTTCAGAAACTTGTGATGGTCAAGATAATGGAAAAGTAGTAGTTACGGTTAATGAAACTTACGTGGATTACGTTGCAACTTTAGTAGGTAATGGATTAAACTTATCTCAGTCGTTTACTAATGATACCTATACTTTTGAAGATTTACCTGTTGGCTCTTATACAGTTTGTGTTTCTGTAGATGATATTGCAATAGATTACGAGCAATGTTTTGAAATTAATATAGATGAAGCTGGTGTAATAGAATTGCAGATTGCTAATAACAATACTCTTAATTCAGATACTACCAATGTAGAAGTTAGTAGAGGTACTGCTCCATTTACAGTATTATATAACCAAGAAGTTATCATGATAACTTCTGAAACTAATTTTGATTTAGATCTAGTTGGTAATGGAGAGTTAGAGATAAAAACAGCAAAAGCATGTGAAGGTACTTTTAGAAAAACAATTCAAAATGCGATAAGCTTAAAAGCTAGTCCTAATCCAGTAATTGATAATCTTAAAATAACAATTCCAAGTTCAGATTCTAAATCTACAATCGGAATTCAAATTTATGATGTTACAGGTAAGTTAGTACTTAATAATAACTATCAAAAAACTAGTGCAAATTATATTCAAGTTCCTTTTGCTAATCTAAATTCAGGAATCTATTTTATTAAGGTAGATTTAGATACTCCAGAGGTTTTAAAAATTATAAAAAAATAAAGAAAGATGAATAAGATATTTAAATTAATACCTGTATTAGCAATAACAGCATTTTTTAGTGCGTCTTGCAGTAGCAGTAGTGATGATGGAGGAGGTGCAGCTCCAGCGGTACCAAATACTGCTCCAACAGCAGTTTCAAATTTAGTGTACCCAAGTTCAGATTTGTTATGTATAGATAGTAACATTACATTTGAATGGGCTGCAGCAACAGATGTAGATAATGATGTTTTAGAATACACAATCAGAATTGCAACAGATAGAGACCAAACTAACATCGTAGCACAACAAACAACCACTAATACTTCGATAACAATCCAATTAGGTGCAGGAACAGCGTATTATTGGAACGTTATGGCTTCAGATGGCGAGGATAATGCAGCAGCATCACCTACCTTAGCGTTTTATACTGAAGGAAACGGAGTGGCTAATTATGCTCCATTTACAGCAGCATTAAATGCACCAGCTTTAGATGCTTTTGTAGCTGCAGGAACAACAACTTTAGATTGGACGGGTTCAGATGTAGATGCAGGAGATACATTAACTTACGATTTATATTTTGGGACTTCTACAAATCCTGCTGTTAGTCAATTAGATTTAGCAACATCAACTTTTGATGTAACTACTGTTGCGGCTACAACATATTATTGGAGAGTGGATACTAAAGATAATAACGGAGTAAAAAGTATTGGTCAAGAGTGGTCGTTTACCACAAACTAATACACTATTTACCTTATAATTTTAAATGGCAGACTAATTTTTTAGTCTGCCATTTTTTTTAACAATTCACTTAAGCTTTTAGAGTCAAGCTGAATAGATTGCTGTAATTCTAAAACGGTTCCGTGTTCAATAAACTGATCCGGAATCCCTTTTAGAATTATCGTATTTTTATAATTGTGTTTTACTGAAAATTCAGCTATTGCACTACCAAAACCACCTACAACTGAAGCGTCTGCAATAGTAACAATAGTTTTGTGTGTTTTAAATATTTTATGAAGCATCTCCAAATCTAATGGTTTTACAAAACGCATGTCGTAATGAGAAAATGCTGAGGTATCTTCAATTAAATCGAATGCTTCAGTAACATTTTTAGCCATATTCCCAATAGAAAGTATTGCGGTTGTTGTCCCTTGTTTTAGGCACTCACCTTTTCCAATTTCAATTTTAGAAAACGGTTGCTGCCAATCTAAATTTTGACCACGTCCTCTTGGGTATCTAATAGCAATGGGCTGTTTTAAACCCAACTGCGCAGTGTACATAATGTTACGTAACTCGACTTCATTTCTTGGCGCAAAAATTATCAAGTTAGGGATGCAACGTAAATAAGATAAGTCGTAAACACCATGATGTGTTGCTCCATCTTCACCAACCAATCCTGCGCGATCTAAACAGAAAATGACAGGTAATTTTTGTAAAGCAACGTCATGTATAACTTGGTCGTAAGCACGTTGTAAAAAGGTAGAGTAGATATTACAAAACGGAACCATACCTTGTGTGGCCAGTCCAGCAGCAAATGTAACCGCATGTTGTTCGGCAATTCCAACATCAAAAGCGCGCTCCGGAATTTGCTCCATCATGTATTTTAAAGAGCTCCCTGTTGGCATTGCAGGTGTAATCCCAATTATTTTTTCGTTTTGTTGTGCTAATTCAACAATAGTATGCCCAAAAACATCTTGGTATTTAGGTGCTTGTTTGGTGTTTGATTTTGGGTTTAGCTCGCCAGTATCTTTATTGAATTTTCCTGGTGCATGATAGGTGACTTGGTTTTCTTCGGCTTGACGTAAACCTTTTCCTTTTGTGGTGATTACATGCAAAAACTTTGGACCTTTTACGTTTTGTAAACGCTTTAATTCTGAAATTATTAGTGGTAAATTATGGCCATCTATTGGTCCTGAATAGTCAAAATTTAAAGCTTCAAAAATATTGTCTTGCTTTTCTGTGCCTTTTTTAACGTTAGTTAAATATTGCTTTAACGCGCCAACACTTGGATCAATACCAATAGCATTGTCATTTAAAATAACTAATAGATTGGCATCTGTAACACCTGCGTGATTTAAGCCTTCAAAAGCCATTCCGCTTGCTATAGAAGCATCGCCAATTACTGCAATATGTTGTGTGTTTAAATCGCCTTTTAATTTAGAGGCAATTGCCATACCCAAAGCTGCAGATATAGAAGTAGAGGAGTGTCCTACACCAAACGTATCAAAGTTGCTTTCTGACCTGTTTGGAAAACCGCTTAAACCACCAAGTTGTCTGTTGGTTTCAAAAGTATCGCGTCTGCCAGTTAATATTTTGTGTCCATAGGCTTGGTGTCCAACATCCCAAACTAATTGGTCTTTTGGTGTGTTAAATACATAATGAAGCGCTATGGTTAACTCTATCACACCAAGACTTGCACCAAGATGTCCTTCTTTTGTGGCTACAATATTGATAATAAAATCGCGAAGTTCTTTAGCAAGGATAGGTAAGTCGTCTTGTTTTAAAAGACGAAGCTGTGTTGGGTTTTGTATTTTATTAAGGAATTTAGTCATTGCTTTACAAATGTAGTACTTGAAATTGTATTTTTGATTTTTAATAGTCAACTTTCTGATATGATAAACCCATACGACGATACTTATTTTATGAAAAAGGCACTCCAGGAAGCGGAAGAAGCTTTTGATAAAGGCGAAATTCCGGTTGGTGCTGTAATTGTTATTAAAGACCGCATTATTGCTAGAGCCCATAATTTAACAGAGCTTTTAAATGATGTTACTGCACATGCCGAAATGCAAGCTATTACTGCTGCTGCCAATTTTTTAGGTGGTAAATATTTAAAAGATTGTACGTTGTATGTGACTTTAGAGCCTTGTCAAATGTGTGCAGGTGCTTTGTACTGGAGTCAGATTTCTAAAATTGTTTATGGTGCAAGAGATGAGGATCGTGGTTGTATTGCATTAAATACAAAGCTACATCCTAAAACTAAAATGGAAGGTGGTGTTTTGGCTGAGGAAGCATCAGATTTATTAAAGCGCTTTTTTATTGAAAAACGAAACTTAAATTAATAGATTGTTGTTAGCGGTTTAGTGCATTAGGGATAGAAACGACATCCTTTTTGTTTTACTAAAAAAAACAAAAAGATACAGTGGATAGCCCGACGCTTTGTAGCTTTTCAGCGGAAACGGGTAATGCCCAAATAAAACACTAAAATCGTCTTTTATCCCCTTCTTTTTTACGCATGTCTTCTATTTTTTCTTTGGTTAACATGTATTCTTTGGCGTCTCTATCTTTCCATCTGTGGTAAGTAAATAATGGGATGACCACAAAAAACAAGCCTAAAACACCAAAACCAATTAGCTTTTGTCCATAGTCAACTTCTAGCCAATAGCCACAAATAATACTAGCAACTGAGGCGATAAATGATAATGCGATGATGTATTTCATGTTTTAAAAGACGTTATTTTTTGTAAAGATATAAAATGCTTTACTAAGTGGTGGTGTAGTTAATTAATTGACGTCTGTAAGCGGTTAATAATTTAGATTTTGAAACAAATCCAAGATACTTACCATCTTTAATTACTGGTAAATTCCATGCGTTGGAATCTTGGAATTTAGCCATTACGGTTTTCATCGAATCTGTTTTGTAGCCTATAATATCTGGTGGATTGTGCATGAGGTCTTCGACTAAAGTAGTGTCATAAAGTGTTTGATTAAACATGATTTCTCGGACATCATCCAACAGAATTATACCAACTAAAGCTTTGTTTTTATTAACCACAGGAAATAGATTTCTAGTAGATTTTGCAACACCTTTATGTAACATATCGCCAAGCGTCATGTTTGGATTTAGTTTTACAAAATTAGTTTCTATTACACTATCTAGAGACATTAGGGTTAGTACACTTTGATCTTTATTGTGTGTTAATAACTCGCCTTTTAAAGCTAACTCTTTGGTGTAAATGGTAAAATCTATCGCGTTTTTTTTAATTATAAAAGACATAGATACTGCTATCATTAATGGGATAAACAGCTCGTATCCACCAGTGATTTCGGCAATTAAGAAAATGGCAGTTAATGGCGCATGTAGCACACCTGCAATTAATCCAGCCATACCAATTAAGGTAAAGTTGGTCTCGGACACATTAAACCCTAAGCCTAAATTGTTGATTATTTTGGCAACCACATTACCCAATGCGCTACCCATTACCATAGTTGGAATAAATATTCCTCCTGCTCCCCCAGCCGCAAAAGTAGTAGTCATGGCTATGGCTTTAAATACTGTTATACCAATTAATAATCCAATAACGACCCAAATATTATCGTTTAAATGGTCAAAAGGTGTTGTGCCTAAAGCTGCCAAATGGTTTCCTGCTAATAGGTTGTTTATAAAGCCAAACCCTTCTCCATATAATGGTGGAATAAAATATAACATGACACCAATTGCTAATCCACCAATTATTAATTTTATTAATCTAGATTTAAAACGCTCGAAGAATTTTAAAATATAGAAATACATTTTAGTGAAATAAATTGAAGCAAATCCAGTTCCGATACCTAAAGCTACGTAAAACAGAGTGTCTTTGATTTCGAATTTATCAGAAAAATTAAAGTTGAATAATAAGTCGTCACCTAAAAAAAAGTATGACGTTAATACGGAAGAGACTGATGCGATTAATAATGGTAATAATGAAGCAAAGGTTAAATCCAAACTAAATACTTCAACCGCAAAGATGATTGCTGCAATTGGTGATTTAAATATAGATGAAATGGCACCTGCTGCTGCACAACCAATTAATAAAGTACGTGTTTGTTGATTAACATGAAACAGCTTACCTAAGTTAGAGCTGATTGCAGATCCGGAAGCAATAGCTGGTCCAAGTAATCCAACAGATCCTCCAAAACCAACAGTTAGAGGTGCAGTTATTAATGGAATGTAAATTTTGGAACGCTCTATCAGTCCACTACGTTTTGATAATTTAAACAATATGGAAGGTATGGCGTGTTCTACCTTTTTTTTAGAGACATATTTGGTAAATAAATACACTAAAAACAAACCAAAAACAGGTAGTATAAAATAGACTTGGTTTTTAGAAAACACGACTAGGTTATCCAAAGCACTTTCTATTGTAAACGTTATGTTTCTTAGTGTTACCGCAGCTAATCCCGCAAATAGTCCAACCAATCCACTTAAAATATAAGTGAAGTTTTTTTCGGAGATGTTTTTAATTCTCCAGATAAAAAAACGTTTATGTAATGGTTGCTTTGGCATTAATTAAATGTAATAAAAAATCCTGCAATTTGCAGGATTTTTATTTTTATGATTGTAAATCTAATTTAAGATTTAATTCTTTTAATTGGGCATCATCAATTGGGGCAGGAGCATCAATCATGACGTCTCTACCGGAATTGTTTTTAGGGAATGCAATAAAGTCTCTAATGGTTTCTTGACCTCCAAGAATAGATACTAATCTATCAAGACCAAAAGCTAATCCACCATGTGGAGGTGCGCCATATTCAAAAGCATCCATTAAAAATCCAAATTGAGCTTTGGCTTCTGCTTCGCTAAATCCTAAATGTTTAAGCATGATAGCTTGTGTTGCTTTGTCGTGTATACGTATTGATCCACCACCAATTTCGTTTCCGTTAAGGACTAAATCGTATGCGTTTGCTTTTACGTCTCCAGGGTTAGTGTCTAATAATTCTATTTGACCTGGTTTTGGTGATGTAAATGGATGGTGCATAGCGTGGTAATGACCAGTTTCTTCATCAAGCTCCAATAATGGGAAGTCAATTACCCATAATGGTGCAAATACTTTAGGGTCACGTAACCCTAAACGTGTTGCTAATTCCATACGTAACGCACTTAATTGTGCACGCACTTTATTAGTGTCTCCAGAAAGCACACAAACTAAATCGCCTGCTTTTGCGCCTGTTTTTTCTGCCCATTTAGCTAAATCGTCTTGGTCAAAAAACTTGTCTACAGAAGATTTGAATGTTCCGTCGTCATTACAACGCGAATAAATCATACCTAAAGCACCAACTTGTGGACGTTTTACCCAATCAATTAATTTGTCAATTTCTTTTCGTGTGTATGCATTTCCGCCAGGAACAGCGATACCAACAACTAATTCAGCATTATTAAAAACACCAAAGTCTTTATGTTGTGCAACGTCATTAAGTTCTCCAAACTCCATTCCAAATCTAATGTCTGGTTTGTCGTTTCCGTATAAACGCATCGCATCGTCATATAACATGCGTGGGAATTTGTCAACCTCCACACCATTTACTTCTTTAAGTAAGTGACGTGTTAAGTTTTCAAATACATTTAAAATATCTTCTTGCTCTACAAACGCCATTTCGCAGTCAATTTGCGTAAATTCTGGTTGTCTGTCCGCACGTAAATCTTCGTCTCTAAAACATTTAACAATCTGGAAATATTTGTCCATTCCTCCAACCATAAGCAATTGCTTAAAGGTTTGTGGTGATTGTGGAAGTGCGTAAAACTCACCTTCGTTCATTCTAGAAGGCACTACAAAATCTCTTGCTCCTTCTGGAGTAGATTTGATTAAGTAAGGTGTTTCAACCTCAATAAATTCATTGTTTGATAAAAAGTTTCTAACCTCTTGTGTTACTTTAGCTCTAAAAATCAAGTTGTTTTTTACCGGATTACGTCTAATATCAAGGTAACGGTATTTCATTCTGATATCTTCACCACCATCCGTTTTATCTTCGATAGTAAAAGGAGGAAGTAAAGATTCGTTTAGAATGTTTAATTCCGAAACTAAAATCTCTATATCTCCAGTTTGGATATTAGGGTTTTTAGAATCACGCTCAATAACAGTTCCTTTAACTTGTATAACAAATTCGCGACCAAGCTTTTGTGCTTGTTCCATTATTGCTTTTGGTGTGCGTTCCTCATCAAAAATAAGTTGCGTTATTCCGTAGCGATCACGTAGATCTACCCACATCATAAACCCTTTATCTCTTGATTTTTGTACCCAACCTGAAAGGGTAACTTCTGTATTTATATGTGATGCAGTTAACTCACCACAGTTATGACTTCTGTACATAATAGTTTATTAGAAATGCAAAAGTAAAAAATCCGAAGTAAAGACTTCGGATTTTTTGTTTAAATCATTTAAATGTATGTACTAAACTGAAAATTTACTCTTCAATTGCAGTTTCTAATTTAATATTGTCTTCATTTTTGTCTGAAGAAAATTTATCTCTTATCCACATTTTTAATTTAATTGATAAGAAAAATAATATTGGAACAACTATTAATGTTAGGAAGGTTGCGATTAATAAACCGTAAATAACCGTCCATGCTAGTGGTCCCCAAAATACTACGTTATCTCCTCCCATGTATATGTTAGGATTAAGATCTGCGAATAGTGTAAAGAAGTTAATGTTTAGTCCAATTGCTAACGGTATTAATCCAAAAATGGTAGTAATTGCTGTTAGTAATACTGGTCTTAAACGTGCTTTTCCTGCATTTACAATACTTTCAAATAGGTCTTCATTTGTAAGATACTCATCTTCATCTAAATCTAATTTTGCTTTCTTTCTGTCAATAAGAAGTTGGGCATAATCTAATAATACCACACCATTATTTACAACAATTCCGGCAAGCGATATAATACCAACCATAGTCATCATAATAACGAAAGAACTTTCTGAGATTACTATACCACCAAATACACCAATAAAACTAAGGAAAATAGCAATCATGATTATTGTTGGTTTTGAAACCGAATTAAATTGAAATATTAAGATAAAAAAGATTAATCCAAGTCCAGTAAAAAAGGCACCAACTAAAAATAGCATTTGCTTATTTTGCTCTTCAATTTGACCTGTGTAGTCTATTTTGATGCCTTTAGGTAAGTTTTCAAAACTTTTCATTTCGTTTTGAATTTGACTTACAATAGCAGCAGCATCTGTAAAACCTGGCGATAGAGCAGAGTAAACAGTTACAACACGTCTAGTGTCTTTGTGTTTAATAGCACTAAAACCTGAGTTGTTTTCGTATTTAATAACCGCAGAAACTGGTACACTTTTTATTTGTCCTGTATTATCTCTAAACGTAATGTTTTGATTAAATAAAGCACTTTTGTTATATCTGTTTTCTTTATTAAAACGAACATAGATATCGTAATCGTCACCATCTTCTTTATAAACACCTGCTTTAGATCCAAAAACTGAGCTACGTAATTGCTGTCCAACTTGCGCTGCACTAATACCTAGTTCTCCTGCTTTTTCTCTGTCTATAGTTACACGCATTGTAGGTTTGGCTTTGTTTACATCAATCTTAAGCTCGTCAATACCTTGAATGTTTTTGGTGTTAATAAACTCACGCATTGTTTCTGCTGTAGCAATAAGTTCATCATAATCTTCACCTTCAATTTCAATATTTATAGGCGCTCCAGCAGGAGGACCATTAGCATCTTTTTCTACCGAAATCAATACTCCTGGAAAAATACCTACTAATGCTGTTTGTACTTTTTGTCGTAAAACTTCACTGTCTTCGCCACGTCTAAATTTGTACTCACGCATAGAAGCAGTAATTTTAGCTTTGTGAGGCATTTCTGCAGCAGATCCACCATCGGTTTGCGGATTTCCTGCACCTTCACCAACTTGAGATACTGTGCTTTCTACTAAATAATTGTAGCCATCATCCATGTAATGGTCATCATTTAATACAGTAAATACACGTTGTTCTATCTCTTTGGTAATCGCATTTGTTTTTTCGATAGCAGTACCTTCAGGATATTCTATATAAACAATAATCTGATTTGGTTTGTTATCTGGGAAAAATTCTACTTTTGTTCGTTTAGCACCTAGTGACATACCAAATGCCACAAATGAGGCAATAAGTAGTAAAAAGGTACCAATGCTTAATAGGTATGGTTTTCTTCCTGATAATGCAGCACGTAATTTACGCTCGTACCAGTTTTCTAAATTAACTAAAGCTTTGTTTTGGAAACTGTTTGCCCATTTTCTGATAAAGAATCGGTAAGCCCAAAGCATAACAGCTGTAAAAATCATTACAGTACCTAAACCTCTGTATGCTCCTCCAAAAATTAATATTAATATCCCGATGATAGCTATGATAGAGGATGTTTTAATGATTTGCTTTAATGGCATATCTTTATCCTCAATAGTCATGTATTTTGATACTAAAACCGAATTGAAAAAGATGGCAACAAATAAAGAGGATCCTAAAACTACGGATAATGTTATAGGTAAAATTTTCATGAATTCTCCCATAATTCCAGGCCATAATCCTAAAGGAATAAAGGCTGCTACTGTTGTAGCTGTTGATATGATAATTGGGAAAGCAATTTCGCCAATACCTTTTTTAGCAGCTTCAATTCTGCTCATCCCTTCGTCCTCCATTAAACGGTATACGTTTTCAACAACAACAATTCCGTTATCCACTAGCATACCAAGTCCCATAATAAGACCAAAAAGCACCATGGTATTTAAACTTTGACCTAATAATTGTAATATCATTAGCGACATAAACATGGACATTGGTATTGCAAAACCAACAAATAATGCGTTTTTAAATCCTAAAAAGAACATTAAAACCGTAACAACTAATATAACACCAAAGATGATGTTATTTACTAAATCATCGACTTGACCAATGGTTTTTGAAGATTGATCGTTTACTACAGTAACAGTTAAATCTGGAGGAAATACATTGTCTATTGCATCTGCAACAATAACCTGAATTTGCTCTGCAGCAGCAACCATGTTTTTACCAGCACGTTTTTTAACGTCTAGCATGACTACAGGATGACCATACTCTCTAGCAAATGTTGTTTTATCTTCTTCTTTAAAAGATACTGTTGCTAAATCTTTAAGGTATATTGAGTTTCCATTTTCTGCTTTTACAACAAAGTTTTCAAGCTCAGTAGGTGTTTCAATTTCACCTAAAACTCTAATAGTACGACGCTGTCCACTTGCTTTTAAGTTACCAGCAGACATCGTTAAGTTACCATTGTTAATAGCGCCAATAATATCGTTAAAAGTAACTTGTGCTGCCATCATTTTATAAATGTCTACAGCGACTTCAACTTCTTTTTCTTGAGCGCCACGAATGTCCGCTTTTTTAATTTCTTGCAGATTTTCTATTTCATCTTGAAGATACTCAGCATATTCTTTTAGTTTTTGAATAGGGTAATCTCCAGAAATATTAATGTTTAAGATTGGCATTTCTTCTGAAAGGCTTAACTCAAACACATCAGGTTCTACTTTTGCACCATTAAAGGTAGGCCAATCTTCGCCAGAAGTTTCTGTGTCAATTTCATCTTTTACTTTTTGTTTGGCTTGATCTACGGTTAAACCATCATCAAACTCGACTATTAATATCGAGTAGTCTTCTTGCGATGTTGAGGTGATTTCGACAACATTACTAACCGTTTTTAATTTATCTTCTAAAGGATCTGAAATTAATTTTTCAATATCCTCTGCAGTGTTTCCTGGGTAAATAGAACTAACGTATATTTTAGTTTCGTTTACTTCCGGAAAGTTTTCTCTTGGCATGTCAAAAAACGCAGAAATCCCTAAGTAAAAAATTACTGCAATTAGGACATACATCGTGGTTTTATTATTTATTGCCCATGATGATAAACCAAATTCTTTATCGACTTGTTTTTTCTTTTTAGTCATTATTTAGTTGGTTTAGTATTTAATTACTTTAACAGTTTGTCCATCCTTTACACTACGTGCACCTTCTTGGATTAACTCGGCTCCATTTGTAATACCTTCTAAAACCTCGATCACATCACCTTGTGTTTTTCCGGTTTTAATAATTACTTTATTTACGGTTCCTTGATTATTATCCTTTTTATCTTTTACGATGTAAACATATTGTTCTCCTTCAGCATTTTCAGATATAATGCTTTGTGGTACTAAAATAGCTTTAGGGTTAGTGTAATCATTTATTTTAAGCTTTGCAGTTAAGTTAGGTTTGATAGTTTTGTCCTTGTTTGGTACAGCAACTTCAATTTTAAATGTACGGTTAGCTACGTTAATAACATCACCTGCTTGACGGACTTTAGTGTCAATGGATGTTCCTAAAACTGGAAATTGAACAGTAACATTTTTTCCTTGTACTACAGTAGGAATATAGCTTTCTGGAACATCTGTCTCGATATACATATCGTCTAGGTTTACAATTTGCATTAAAGGTGTTTGACCTGCTCCAACAACACTTCCTTTTTCTGTAATTACGTCATCAATAGTTCCTGAAAACGGAGCTCTAACAACGGTTTTACTAAGTTGTTTTTGTAATTGGTTTATAGCTTCTTCTTGTGCTTCGTAGGATGATTTAGCCTGTAGGTATTGGATTTCGCTACCAATTTTTTGATTCCATAATTTTTGTTGACGCTCAAAAGTTGTTTTAGCTAATGCAGATTGTATTTTAAGTTGCGCTAATTGCTGGCTTAATCCACCATCATCAATTTTTGCTAAGGTTTGTCCTTTTGACACACGTTGCCCTTCAGTAACATAAACGTTTGTTAAAATACCACTATACTCTGGTGTTATAACCAATAGGTTTTTAGTTGTTACGTTACCTTGAAGCTCCAATACGTGATCAAAAACTTCTTCTTTTGCAAGGATTGTAGTAATTAAAGGAATGTTTTGAGTAGTATCTAAAGTTTTAATTCTTTCGTCTAATAATTTTATTTTAGAATGAATATCTTCTTGTTCAGATACTAATTCTGCACGTTTAGTACGAATGTCTTCTAAATTATTTTTTTCTAGAATTTTTTCTACTGAGTTTTTTTTGTCTCCTCCACATGAGGCTAGTAAAACAGCTATAAAAGAAAGCGTTAATATATGTTTCATAATTAATATTTTGTAGGATTGATGATTAGTTAGTTGTGTTTAGTAAAGTTTCTAGTTCTGCTTTTTTGGTAATTACATCTAACATGGTTTGAAGTAACTCTTGTTGTGCAGTATATAATTGCGTTTGCGCTTGTCTAAGTTCAAAACTAGAACCAATTCCTTCAAAAAATTTGGTTTGATTTTTAGTTTCAATACGCTCTGCAAGTATTAAATTTTCTTTTTTGTTTTGATAATCTTCAATAGCAAATTGGTAATCGCTTTTTGCAGATTGAATTTGAAGATTAAGCATTTGTTCAGTTTCGGTAAGGTTTATTTCAGCCTTTTCTAAATTTATTTTGGCACGTTGTGTCGCTGCATTACGCATGCCAGAGCTAAATATTGGAACATTTAAACTTACTCCAAATATGGAAGATCCAAACCATTTCTCGTTAGTGTTTGTAAAGTTAAATGACTCTCTGTTACCTGTGTAACCTCCATTTATAAATGCGCTTAAACTAGGTAATGCTTTGCTTTTTTCTAATTTAACTAATAATTCTTTTGTTGTTTTATCGTTTTCTGCAATTTTATAATCAATGTTATTTTCTACATTGTTTTCAGAATCTAAAAGTTGAATAGTTATGTTTTGAAGCGCAAGTGTGTCCAAATTTTCAGTTAAAACTATGTTGTCATTAATAGGCTTTCCTATGGTTAAATTTAACATCTGATAGGCTAAGTCTTTTAATCTTGTAGTATTGTTTAAGGTGCTTTTTACACTTGATAATGTTATTTTTAGTTGCTCGACACTTTCTTCTTCTTCTAAACCGTTTTCAAAAATCTTTGTGATATCGTTTAGATTTTTTTCTAAAACACTTATGTTTTTTTCTAAGATAGCAACGCTTTCTTCTGCTAACAGCACATTTCCGTAGGCGTTGATAACAGCTTTTCTTACCTCTAAATCAGTTTTTGTTTTTGCGTTTTTAGAAATTTCTAAATACACTTTAGCAGACTGTAATCCTACTAAATAAGAGCCATCAAATAATAATTGACTTAGGGTAGCAGTACCAGTTAGTGTATGCTGTGATCCAACTTGTATAATTTGATCACCAAAAACAAATACATTACGTTTTAATGCATTTTGGTAATCAACGGTTGCATTAAGTTGAGGTAAACCTGTAGCAGTAGTTTCCCATTTTTGTTTGATTGCAGCTTCAATGTCTAACGCTGCATTTTTTGATGACCTGTTATTTTCTAAAGCATAATTAATAGCTTCTTGTAAAGAAAACTCGGTTGGAGTTTCTTGAGAATAAACGATAGATGTTAGTGCTAAACTAAATGCTAATATTAGTTTTCTCATTAGTTAAGGGTGGTTTTGTTAATAAATTTATTAAGTGTAAGTAGTCCGTTTTCTGTACAAATGGCTCTAAGGTGGTATTCCAAATAGCTTTCCATTAAATATTCCATAGTAAATAGTTTGGTAGGAAAAATGTTTTCGTCTTTAATTCCAGACATACCATTAAAATACATTCTTGAAATAAAATCGACATCAATGTTTTTTCTAAACAAACCTGTTTGTACACCTTTTTCCATACTTTGTTTAACCGACACGTACATTTTTTCAAATTGTTTAAGGTGTAAAACACTGTATATCTGAGGGTAGTATTTTTTTAATTGATATTGAGGTGATGCTTTTTCGTTTTTTAAAAAGGTCATTACAAACATTTTAATGTCGTATAGCTCCTCAATAGGATTAAGTGATTTGTTTGAAATGCAATCAATGCCATCACAAATGTTTTCAAACATGTGCGATGTGGTTGCTTCTACTAATTTTGTTTTATTAGCAAAATGCTGATAAATTGTTTTTTTAGAAATACCTAAAGCATTAGCAATGTCATCCATTGTAACGCTTTTAAAACCAAGTGATAAAAACAACTCGGCAGATTTATGTATAATTTTGTCTCTCATAATTTCGTGCAAATGTACAATAGGAAACTTTAAAAACAATAAAAGTTTCCAAAGTTTTAATTATTATTTAACATTGGACTTTTGCTAGACAATAGTTTGTTAGCAGTATTTGCTTTATTTTTGCAGGATGCAAAACATTTTATTTTATCAGTCTGCATTTACAGACTATTTAAAAGACTATTCGTCGCCAAAACAACCAGAAAACTTATATAGTCCAATACACTATATATTGCAATTAGGTGGTAAACGTTTAAGACCTGTGTTAACATTAATGACAGCAGAAATTTTTGGAATAGATTATCAAAAGGCATTAGATGCAGCATTAAGTGTAGAGGTGTTTCATAATTTTTCGTTAGTACATGATGACATTATGGACGATGCGCCTTTGCGACGAGGTCAACAAACAGTGCATGAAAAATGGGACCTTAATACTGGTATTTTATCTGGAGATGCCATGTTAATCATGGCTTATCAGTTATTTGAAAACTATAAACCAACAACATTTCAGGCGTTAGCAAGACTGTTTAGTAAAACAGCTTTAGAGGTTTGTGAAGGTCAGCAATATGATGTTGATTTTGAAACCAGAGACGATGTTACTATACCTGAGTACTTAAAAATGATTGAGTATAAAACAGCTGTTTTAGTTGGTGCAGCCATGAAAATGGGAGCGATAGTTGCCGAAACTACTGAAGAAAACCAAAATAACATCTACCAATTTGGAAGATTATTAGGAATTGCTTTTCAATTGCAAGACGATTATTTAGATGCATTTGGTGATCCAGAAACCTTTGGTAAACAAGTTGGTGGAGATATTATTGAAAACAAAAAGACCTATTTATACTTAAAGGCTTTGGAGTTTTTAAACAAAAAGGATAAAGTAAAATTAGAACAATTATTTTCTGTACAATTAGATGATAATTCTGAAAAAATTGAAACTGTAAAACAATATTTTATAGATTCTAAATCTGCTGAAGCAACTCAAGAAGCTATAAAAAGTTACACTAAAAAAGCATTTGATGTGTTAGATGTTTTAACAATCTCTGAGGATAAAAAAGAATTGCTTCGCGAGTTTGGAATGGGACTAATGACTAGAACGGTTTAAAACAAGTACATGACTTTACCTGTAACTTTTGAAGATTTAATTGTTGAAGCAAATAACTTACAACTTTATAAAAAGTTAGTGTTGCAACTTAATAAAGATTTTTTGTACGCAAATATTGATTTGGATTTTGATGAAGGCATCTTGCCAACAAGTTTAAGGCTAATATTACATGAAACAGTATATAAACTGATTCAAGAAAAATTTGCCGAATATTTAAATCTACTTTATATAATTGACGTGTCAGAAGACGCTATCAAAAAATTAGATGGTAGTGATACGTTGCAATTGTCGGACGAGGTTACTTTTTTAATCTTAAAAAGAGAATGGCAAAAAGTATGGTTTAGACATAAATATTCGTAAAAGTTTAAACCATACTTTAATGTGTTTAAAGTGTTCTAAAGTATTCCAAAACAGCGCGTGCGTCAGCTTCTGTTAGTCCTTGATTAATCATAGGCGTATTATTATATTCTTTTAATAAATCTTTAGCAATTGGATCGTTTTTTAGCATCTCTTCAGGATTTAAAATCATATTCATAACCCATTCTGGAGTACGTCTTTTTAAAATGTCTTTTGGTGCTGGACCAATAAATTTTTTATCAGATCTATGACATGCTGTGCACATTTTGTCGTAGACTTCTTTTCCTAGAGAAACCATTTTAGTATCTATTTGATCAGGTAAGGTTAGTGTTTTTATTGGACCTATTCCTTTGTTAGTTAGGTCTACAGTGCTTGATGCTGTGTTTTGTTCAGGATTTGATTCTACTTTAGACGAAGGTGGACGCTTATAGCTAAAATTGTCTTTAGCTTTTTTCTCATTGCCACCACAGCTTATTAACACAAAACCTAATACTACAATAATTAAATTTAATTTTGACATGACTTTATATGTTTAAATTTTATCAAAAATAAAATTTAATTAAAGCCTAAAAGGTGACTTAAGTCACCTTAAAATATAAAATAAATTGTATTTAAGTTTAAAAGAAGACTCTTACAAATGGAACAAAAGCATTTGCATAAACACTGTCGTTTTCGTCATAAAGTAAATCATATCTTACTCCAAAAGTAACATTGTTAGTTCTATAACCAGCACCAACAAATAAAGCAGGTACCCAATAGTTCCGATCTGCATTGCTTGCAAAAACACCTTCAAATTTTTGATTAACGTTAAGCTGTTCAAACTCGGCAGATAATTGGATTTCTTGTAATGGATTAAATAATCCCATAATACTTCCTCCTAATATTGTTGATTTGTAAACGTTTTTATTCCTATTGTAGGTTCCGTTTAATCCTACACCTAAGGCAAAAGTATTATCAAATTGATAAATAGCACTAGGTGCTAAAGTTGCACTAAAAAAGTTATTTCCAGTACTTAAACCTAAGCCTCCTCCAAAACGTACATTTTTCCAAAATTCACTTTTTTGTTGCGGTAAATTATCCTGTGCATTACTAAAAGTGAGGAAAAAACATGAAAAGATTGATAAAACAATAATTTTATGTCGATTTAGAGTGCTGAATTTCATAATTGTTAATTTAGATTTTTTAGAATGTTATAAATATAATAAAAGCATCTTTCTATTTAGTAAAAGTTGTATTTTTGATAAAATTTTGTTGAAGCGAACACGTCTTAAAGAAAATAATGGATAAATACTCCTTTTTAAACGCAGCACATACAGCATACTTTGCTGATTTATACGAACAATATACAATAAACCCTGACTCTGTTGAGCCTAGTTGGAGAGCCTTTTTTCAAGGTTACGACTTTGGATCTGAAAATTATGGACTTGAAGGCGAAATTGTGGAAGGTGTTTCTAGTCAAATACCAGAACATGTTCAAAAAGAATTTCAAGTCGTAAAATTAATAGATGGTTATCGTAACAGAGGGCATTTATTTACCAAAACCAATCCTGTTAGGGATCGTCGTAGATACGAGCCTACACTGGATTTGGAGAATTTTGGATTGTCTCAAACCGATTTAGATACCAAATTTAATGCTGGTGATATTTTAGGTATTGGAGCGCAAACGCTAAGAGAAATATTAAAACATTTAAACAGTATCTATTGTGATGCTATTGGTGTTGAATATATGTATATAAGAAAACCTGACGAAATTCAGTGGATTCAAAATAAACTAAATATCAACGATAATCAGCCTAATTTTTCTGGAGAGCAAAAAAAGCATATCCTTAAAAAATTAAATGAAGCGGTATCGTTTGAAAGCTTTTTGCATACTAAATATGTTGGACAAAAACGTTTTTCTCTAGAAGGAGGAGAGTCTTTAATTCCTGGTTTAGATGCTGTAATTGAAAAAGCTGCTGAGCTTGGTGTTCAAGAATTTGTAATGGGAATGGCACATAGAGGTCGTTTAAGTACATTAACAAATATATTTGGAAAATCTGCAAAAGATATCTTTAGTGAGTTTGATGGTAAAGATTACGAGCAGGAAGTATTTGATGGAGATGTTAAGTACCATTTAGGTTGGACAAGTAACCGTCAAACAGATAACGGTAAAAAAATAAATTTAAGTATTGCGCCTAACCCTTCACATTTAGAAACTGTCGGAGCAGTAGTAGAAGGTATTGTTAGAGCAAAACAAGACACATTATATAGTGACAACTTTAGTAAAGTACTACCAATAGTAGTCCATGGTGATGCTGCAATAGCTGGTCAAGGTTTAGTTTACGAAGTTGTACAAATGGCACAATTAGATGGTTACAAAACTAACGGAACCATTCATGTTGTTGTAAATAATCAAGTTGGATTTACAACCAATTATCTAGATGCAAGATCAAGTACGTATTGTACAGATATTGGTAAAGTAACATTGTCACCAGTATTACACGTTAATGCAGATGATGCTGAAGCAGTAGTGCACGCAATGTTATTTGCATTAGATTTTAGAATGAATTTTAAAAGAGATGTCTTTATAGATTTATTAGGATACAGAAAATATGGTCATAATGAAGGTGATGAGCCTAGATTTACACAACCAAAACTATATAAAGCTATTGCTAAGCATGCTAATCCAAGAGATATTTATGCAGACAAATTAATTGCGCAAGGTATTATTGATAAGGATCACGTTAAACAATTAGAAAACGATTACAAATCTAGTTTAGAAGAAAAACTAGAGGATTCCCGTAAGGAAGACAAAACTATAATTACGCCTTTTATGGAGGAGCAATGGAAAGATTTTACTCAGGTAGATGAAACCATTATGATGCAATCTGTGGATACTACAACATCTTCAGATAAGTTAGCAGCAATTACTAAAGTAATCTCTAACTTACCAAAGGATAAAAAGTTTATCAGAAAAATAGAACGTTTGATTAATGATCGCCAAACTATGTTTGACGAAAACAAATTAGATTGGGCTATGGCAGAGCATTTAGCCTACGGAACATTATTAGACGAAGGTTACAGTGTGCGTATGTCTGGCCAGGATGTAGAGCGTGGAACATTCTCTCATAGACATGCTGTTGTCAAAGTAGAAGATAGCGAAGAAGAAATTTTATTATTAAACCAAGTAAGTGACAAACAAGGTCAATTTCATATTTTCAACTCATTATTATCAGAGTATGGCGTTGTAGGTTTTGATTATGGATACGCTATGGCTAGTCCTAATAAATTAACAATTTGGGAAGCGCAATTTGGAGATTTTAGTAATGGTGCACAAATCATGCTGGATCAATATATATCTGCAGGAGAGGATAAATGGAAAACTCAAAACGGGTTAGTCATGTTATTACCTCATGGGTATGAAGGACAAGGTGCAGAGCACTCTTCAGCACGCATGGAGCGTTACCTACAGTTATGTGCTAAGGATAATATGTTTGTTGCAGATTGTACAACACCAGCAAACTTTTTTCACTTGCTAAGACGTCAAATGAAAACTAATTACCGTAAACCATTAATTGTATTTACACCAAAAAGTTTACTACGTCATCCAAAATGTGTTAGTACTGTAGACGAGTTTGCAAACGGAACATTCCAAACACTAATTGATGATACAGCTGTTCAGGCAGATAAAGTTAAAACATTAGTGTTATTAACTGGTAAATTCTATTACGATTTAGATGAGGAGCGTGAAAATTTAAACAGAGAAGACGTTGCTTTAATTAGAATAGAGCAGTTATTTCCTTTACCAACAACACAAATTAGAGAAGTATTAGCCAAATACAAAAATGCAGAAGACATTGTTTGGGCACAAGAAGAACCAAGAAATATGGGAGCTTATGCGCATATGTTAATGCATCTAGACGAAGCTAAAACATTTACATTAGCTTCAAGACGTCCTTATGGTGCACCAGCAGCAGGTAGTTCTGTACGTTCTAAAAAACGTCATAAAGAAGTTATAGATTTTGTATTTGATAAAACAAAAAATAACCAGCGATAAACTATAAATTTATAAACATGAAAAAGTTACTTTTAATACTAGCACTCTTGGTATCCTGTTTAGGAATAGCACAAGAAAAAGATAACTATAAAAATGCAGTAACTAGTTTTCAAAACCATTATAATAATGGAGATGTTACTAGTATTTTTAACATGTTTGATAATAATTTTAAACAAGTTTTAACCCTAGAAAAAACAAAAGCATACTTTACAAAAGAGATAAATATGGAAGCTTTAGGGAAAATTAAATCAATTGAATATAAAGACACAGTTCGTTCAGGAAACAATTATACAATTACTTTTGATAAAGGTGTTTATAATGGGTATTTCCTATTAGGAACGGATAATAAGTTTGAATTTATTCAATTAGATTTAGCAAAAAAACAAAAATAACACAACAATATAAAGTTACATTACGATGATTTTAGAAATGAAAGTGCCTTCTCCAGGCGAATCTATCACAGAGGTTGAAATAGCAGAATGGTTAGTTCAAGATGGTGATTATGTAGAAAAAGACCAAGCAATTGCTGAAGTAGATAGTGATAAAGCAACTTTAGAGTTGCCTGCAGAAGCAAGCGGAATTATTACGCTTAAAGCTGAAGAAGGAGATGCTGTCGCAGTTGGTCAAGTTGTATGTTTAATTGACACAAGTGCAGAAGCACCAGCAAGTAGCACTTTTGAAGGTGGTGATGAAGGCGGAAACACAAACGCTGAAAAAGATTTAGCTAAAGATCAAAAAGCAACACCTAATACTGATGCAGCTAAGGCTCCTAATCCAGCAACAAAAACGTATGCTTCTGGTACAGCAAGTCCAGCAGCTAAGAAAATATTAGCTGAAAAGGATATGGATGCATCATCCATAGCTGGAACAGGAAAAGATGGACGTATCACTAAAGAAGATGCAGTTAAAGCGGTACCATCTATGGGAACTCCAACTGGAGGAGATCGTAGCTCGACTAACACTAAAATGTCAATGTTACGTCGTAAAGTAGCAGAGCGTTTAGTTGAAGCAAAAAATACAACAGCCATGTTAACTACGTTTAACGAAGTAAACATGTCTCCAATTTTTGCATTAAGAAACGAGTATAAAGAAACTTTTAAAGCTAAGCATGGTGTTGGCTTAGGATTTATGTCCTTTTTCTCATTAGCAGTTGTGCGTGCATTACAGATGTATCCTGCAGTTAACTCTATGATTGATGAAAAAGAAATGAAAACTTTTAACTTTGTAGATATAAGTATAGCTGTTTCTGGACCTAAAGGATTAATGGTTCCAGTAATTAGAAATGCCGAAAATTTATCTTTCAGAGGTGTTGAGTCTGAAGTTAAACGTTTAGCACTTAGAGCTAGAGATGGTCAAATTACTGTAGATGAAATGACAGGTGGAACGTTTACTATTACAAATGGAGGTGTATTTGGAAGTATGTTATCTACTCCTATAATTAACCCACCACAAAGTGGTATTTTAGGAATGCACAATATTATTGAGCGTCCTATAGCTGTTGATGGTAAAGTAGAAATACATCGTATGATGTACGTTGCTTTATCTTATGACCACAGAATAATTGATGGTAAAGAAAGTGTAGGTTTTTTAGTAGCTGTTAAAGAAGCATTAGAAAACCCAACAGAATTACTAATGAACAATGATGTTAAAAAAGCTTTAGAGCTTTAGTAAACATAATAGTTTTATAAAAAAAAGGGAATAACTAAATGTTGTTCCTTTTTTTTACATCTATTTTTTAAAAAAAATAAAAATATTAAAAGCAATTATAATGACTGCTAGTATAATAATACAAGCAGCGATTATACGGTTTTGCTCCTGTGTTCTCTTTTCTAAATCCATAATTTTAATTAATTAAAAACTCTGCACCATTACAGCGCAGAGTTTTCTTTAAATAATTCTCCCTAAGAACTAATTAATAGCATTGTAAAGGTATAATGTACAAAGGACATATGAAATACGTAGAACTACGTATTTTTATTAAGGTCTAGCATAAAAAAAAGCTCCAAAACAAAATGTTGCTTTAGAGCTTTCTCAATTTCCCTAAAAATTGATTTAATAGCACTGCTAAGATAAAAGATATTAATAACGTGTGAAATACGTAGAACTACGTATTTTTATTTGAGTGAATTCCCAAAAAAAACTCCAAAACAAATTAATGTTTTAGAGCTTTCTCAGTTCTTCATAAATTGATTAATAGCAGTGCTAAGATATAAGTAATAATTGAGGTGTGAAATACGTAGAACTACGTATTTTTATTTAAGTAGATTGCATAAAAAAAGCTCTAAAACAATTAGTCGTTTTAGAGCTTTTACCAATTTTCCCTAAAAATTGATTTAATAGCACTGCTAAGATATAAGTAATAAATGACCTGTGAAATACGTAGAACTACGTATTTTTTTCAGACTTTATTATATTAAAAAAGCTTTAATTGAGATATCAATTAAAGCTGTAATTGTCCGTGTTTGTTGTGAAAGTTACTTGTTTTTAAAATAAAATGAAGTAAGCTAACAATTATTTTACGTAAAAGTCTACGTGTTTTTAATAAGGTCTTTATTCATATTAGCCCATAACATAAGCTCGTTATGCGATTTTTTTAAGTCTAATTTTTTTACAATATTACTTCTGTGCTTTTCAATCGTTCTAGTAGAGCTGGCTAATTCTTTTGAGATCTCGGCAGAGGTTAATTTATCAGACAGTAACTTAACCACCTTTAATTCGGTAGGTGTTAATATTTCTAATAAATTAGAACTAGAAAAACTAACTTTTGAATTTAAGTATGAGGCAATCTCTTCGCTAAAATAAGCTTCATTTTTTAATACATGCTTAATACAGGTTTCTATTTCTTCAACCGCAAATTCTTTTAATATATAACCATAAACATTACAAGCTCTAGCTCTATCAAATAAATGTTCTTCGTTATCAAATGTAATTAGAATAATTTTGGTATTTAATTCGTTTTTAAAGCAAGCTTCAGCTACTTCTAAACCTGTCATTTTTGGCATCCTAATGTCAAGTAAGGCTAAATCTGGTTTTAGTTTTACTATTAAGTTGTAAGCAGTTTGTCCATCTTCGGCACTTCCAATTATTTTAAATCCTCTAGAGGTAATAAAATCAGATAATCCTCTAAGCATTAAAGGATGGTCATCTGCTATTACTATTGATGCTTTCATATTATGTGAGGTCTTTTAGAGGTTGGATTTTGGTAATTAAAATTATAAAAAAATAAGCTGTTAGACTAATTTTTCTAAGTACAAATATTTTTTTTCGTAATCAATTATTCCTTTTACTTTTTTTAATACATCTGCTCCAATGATACCATCAACTGGTTGTGCGTTATGATTTATTAATGCTGTATTAACGTGACTTAAATCAAATAATACTAAAGCAGACTTTGCTATTTTAAGTCGTCCAATCTTGATAGTATTATTTTTAGATACTTGAGTAACCATACCTATTGCGCCAGCTCCCGCAGCTAAAATTTCAGAATCTTTAACTTTTTTTAAGCTAAATTTTTTAGCTGCCTCAAAACCTACACAGCTATTTGATGCACCAGTATCTAAAATAAATAAGCCTTTATAGCCATTTATGGACGCTTTAATTTCAAAATGATTAGTTTTTGTTAGTTTTAATTTGACTCTTATATAGTCTTTGGCAAATAAAAAATCTTTAAGCGTTTGGTCCATTTTTGCGTTTACGTATTATAATCCATAAAAGTAAAGCAATCCCTAAACCAATAAAAGTAAAAATGATATATTTTGAATTTACCGTTGGTTTTTCTGGTGTCAAATGACCATAATAGATAAAGGTACTCCAGTAATAAGGTGATTTTTTTATGTTAGAAATGGATTGATCTTTTAAATAATCTAATTTAGCTAAACGATTAGCTATAAAAGGAGAGTGTGATTGACTATAATTTTTGTAAAACGAAGCCATTAGTTGTGAGGTTGATAAATCATTGATTTTCCATAATGAAAACAATAAATTTTCAACACCTGCATATTGGAAACCTCTTGCTAAGTTCATGCTGCCTTCTCCTTTTTGTAATTTTCCAATACCAGTTTCGCAAGCACTAAGGACTACTAATTGATTTTTAAGATTAAGACTGTATAAGTCGTTTAAAAATAATTTTTGATCTATAAAATCTATGTTTGCAGGGATGGTAAATGTCCCGCTACTTGCGTGTGTAGATAAGTGTAATACGCCATAATTTTTAGCTTGTTGCATCGCATTGCTTTTAGTGGCATCGTGGTACATTAAAAACTTTGCATTTGTTTGTTTGTCAATACTTTTAGCTTCGTCTAAAGAGTAGGTTAGCTTTGCATCACTATTGTCAAATACAGGAAACACACCCAAGACTTTATCTTCATATTTAAAATCCGACGCGTTTAAATAAAACAAAGCACTAGTATTGTACGCTAATACTTGGTTGTTGACAACAAATGGCATTTTAGAATAGTTTTTGCTGTCTGTGGATTGGGTTAGTAAACTTTCAAAAGGAATAAAATTTAAAAAGCCATCCGTAATTATTACTACATTTTTAAAAGCTAGAGTTTTGTCAAAATGTAATGCTTTGTATAGTTTAAAAGCAGCATTGGAAAATTGTGGAATGTTATTATTTATAACCGATGAGTTATCAAAATAATGAATATAGTCACTTATAGCTGTGTTAAAAACAGCATCTCTTGTAATGTTATTTAAGCTTATGGCTGTTGCCGAAATTATAAACTGAAAAATATGATTTTCGCCATAAAAATACTCGACCAACACAGCATGATCTGTTTTTAATTTATGTTGCAGTTTTGAGATTGAAATATCTACATCGTTAGGCACAGGATACTTAGCCTTAATTTTAACTTTTAATTTTTTTAATGCAATACTGACTGATGTTAACTCTTGACTTAATTTATTTATCTGTTTTACATCTTGTTGATATTGGACCTTAATTAAGGTATTTGTTAAAAGCTCTTGTTGTTGTAATAATGTTAACTCTTTTATTAATAAGGTGTCTGTTGGATGACGTTCTAACAGTGTTTTTTTGCCAATTATTTCTTTTAAAATCGAAGCTTTATTTTTTTCAGCGTATGCAAAAGCTTGTTTAATAAGGGTTGTGTCTTTAGTGTTTTGATAGGCTTTATAAAGTGCACTTATTATGGACTCACTACGTTTACGATTGGCATGTAGATGGATGAGTTTAGACTCTTGTGAGGTTAAGTTATTAGTCAATAATGTTGAGACGTAAAAGCTTAAGTCATAACAGGCTAAAGTATTGTCAAGATTGGATTGTAGTAAAGCCAATAAATCAAAAATATCAATAAATGTGTTTTCAGGATAAAGAGTTTCTTTTTTTGGTAAGTTTTGTAGATTATAATTTGGTAATAACGCTTGTAAAGCCAGTTTTAGTTTTACTGAAGTGCTTTTAAAATCGTTTAATTTATAGTGTAATTGTGCCTCTTCAAAATTTAATTTTGCTACAGTTCTTGCGGTTAGTGTCCCCTTATTTATCTGTAAATATTTAGTTTTAAAATAGAATAATGCAGTTTTATAATCTTTGTTTTTTAGCGCTAAATGGTATTTACTATCGTTATCATACTTGTTTTTCAACGCCAATACATTAGGGTTCTTTTTTAATTCAGAATTATTTTGAATAGCACTTTTATTAATTACCTGTTGTAATGCTTGCTTTTGTATAGCTGAAGCTCCTTTTATATCTAAGCCATTTTTGGCAATATTAAGTGCTGCATTAAATTTGCCAAGAGTATAATAAAGATTAGCTAGGTTTATGGCACCACTAATTCTGTGTGGATTGTTTTTTTGTTTTTCAGCAAGAAAAATATAGTGTTTAATTGTGTTTTCTGCATTAGTATAATCTCCAATTTTATGATAAAGTATACCTAACGGTTTTAAGCAATACTCTGTTATATCATACACAAAGGTTTTATTTAATTGTTGTGTGTTGTAAACGTCCAATGCAGCCTCATAAGCAGTAATAGCTTTGGGTTGTTGGTTACTTTGATATAAATAATCTGCTTTATTGACTAACAAAAATAGATAGGCAAAATAATGGTCTTTTGTCTTTAGTTTTGAAGAGAATTCAGCTTCGTTTTTAACTAAATCGGAAAAGGTTTGAGTAGTTCTATTTTTGTTAAATGTTTCAGTAGCCAAATAAATACTTTCTTCTAAATCTTGCGAAAAACAACATCCGAAGACTAAAAAAAGTAATATGACAAGGCTATATTTCATTATTAAAAGTATAAATCAAATTAATTCTATCTAAAATTTCCAGATAGCGTAAAACTGCATGTAATTATAATTTGTTTTAAAATTGAATACATATCGTGCACCAATACTTGGACCAATTCTGGCAAATCCAGCAGTTGCTTCTACTAAAAAACCGGTTCTGAAGTTTGTAAATGTCTCTGTGTTCTGGGTAGAGGTTTGTGATGTGTCTAATAAAAAAGGCGGTTGGATGTTGGTGTTTTCAAATTCTTCTATTAAAATGTTTTCTGTACTTTTTTGGCTAATGGATAGTGCGCCTTGTAAACCTGCTCCAAGACCAATGTAATTATTAACGTTATATCTTGCTAATACAGGGATTTCCCAATCTATGTTGTCATAGGATTTGGTGGTTGTTGTGCGCTGTAGCCTGTCGTCGATTCCAGGTTCGCCAATAATGGTTTGAGTGACCAATCTATCACTATCAAAGTTGTGAAAACTGTTTAAAAGCTCTGCTTGCCAATACCATTTGTAGGATTTGTAAGGTGATACTGTGGCGCCAACAAAGTAACTTTTAGAATTATCTAAATCCGAGAATAGGTTGTAACCAGCTTTTAAACCAATAGATATACCTGGTAAAAAACGTGTCGTAGAATAGTTAGTTATTATTGGGTCGTTTTTGTCAAAAATTATAGCAGTACGTGATTTGGTTTTTTGCTTATGAAAATCCTTACCAAACTTAATGCGGTATTGTACAAAACCTTTTGTGGAGTCATAAACCTTTACGTTTTTTTGCTGGCTTCCTGGTAAGTAAATGTTTTTAAAAGTAAATATGGCTTGCTTTTGTGTATAGCTTGTGTCAAGGCAACTATATTGGACCTGGTATTTAGGACAAATTTTTACTTTTGGGTACATGTCCAAAACTTCAATTGTGGTTTTGTCAAACATATCTGGTATGTCTGTTTCTAGTTTAATTGTGGTTGCAGGACCTTCGCCATTATTTTGAAATCTAATTTTAAATTTAGGTTTTTTGTATCGTACTAATCTGTAGTTTAAAAAAGTAGCGTTTGAGGACATTTTGTTGGGATCATGAGAGGTTACAATTTCCATTTCCATGTCTTTTACATTATGGTCGTCATAATTATTATCTGGAATATAAACACCTCTAACCGAAATTATCGCGCTTGTATCCTTTAGCATTTCTGGTGTTGTTTTTAGGGTGTAAAATATATTACGCTCTTCATTTGGTTGCATGTTGCTAAAGCTTAATTGGCTTGAGTTCTTATAGTTAGCTTTAGCTTCGGCAAGTGTTAATGGTAGATTTTGTCTTTCAGTAGAATCTTGAGGGTTAAATGTTTTACGCAAGCTTTGAATTTCCGCGGAAGCGTAATAGGTTTTGTTTTCTGGTTTAGAGGTGTAAACTAGGTTGTCGTTATCTTGTGCAATCTCGCCATGATACGTTCTAGTATCTGTGATTTTAAAATTGTCGTCTCCATATTTTGCTTCGTTATAAAACAAATAGATTTTACCGTTTGTAGTGTAATCTTTTGTGTTTTTGTATTTGTAAATTACTACTATTTCTTCTTCTGGAATGGGCTCTCTGTTGCGTTGTAAATCTATTGCATCTTCCATTGACGCTTGCTCTGGGTAGGTGTCATCTGCAGTGTTAACTCTTATTTTTTTTGGTCTAGTGGTTGGTGGTTTGCCTGTGTCGTAATTATTGGTAGCCCAAAGTCTTACCTCATAGTCTCCTGATTTTTTGTAAACTTTAGTAGGATTATTTTCTTTACTGTAAGTACCATCACCAAACTCCCAATAATTTGTGTAAAACGCTTTAGGTGCACCAGCTATTTGATTTAGTTGTGGTGCATTTGGAGAGAATTGTACTTGTTTGCCTTCTATTTTGTAATCTATGGTTGCAGTGCGTCTAGTCGTATCTATTACTGTGTCTTGACTAAAAGTGATGTTGGTTAGGCTAAGGGTGAAAATAATAGCGATTATAGTTTTCATTTGTGGTGTGGTTTAGAGATTAAATTTAGTAATAAAAATATTGATACTAGCTTTTCAATCTATGAGTGGAGGTTTTAAGTAAAGCAACGGTATATAACAATAGATGTTTAAACATAAAAAAAGTCAGAAAAATTAATTTCTGACTTTTAAGTTTAAGTAGGCTAATGGTTTATGGTAAACCATTTATTAAAGCTGTTAAGGTTGCTTCTGTTCCTGTTGTTGTGTCATCCATAGTAAACGTTATAATATCATTTGCTACAATTGTCACTGGTTTGATTGCATATCTCCAAACACCATTGTCTTCTGTTACAAAAATAACGTGACACTCTAAACCAATTGGTATTTGTCCATAATGTTCGCTAAATAAATTTAATGTTCCGTCGTAGGTATCTAAAGCAGCTAGTCCAGAATCTTCACCATCATAAGATAAATATACAGCACTATTAGTAAAGTTGTAACCTATTGGAGCTTGTACCTGGATTAATGTTTTTGGTCTTGGGTCGCTATAAAAACGATCAACATTAGACCAACCAAAACCTTGTAACAATCCATAATACTCGCTACCCTCTACAAAAACACCACCTTGACCTGTAGCATCTTCTACCTCGTCCCAAGTTAAATTATCTTCTGCATCAATCTCGCCTTCCCAAAGTGACATTAATGGATCTGCTCCACCTGTTAAGCTAGCAGGTATAATAAGTTGCAAACCACAGGTTGTATCTAATGCGCTACCATTTTGTGTGGCTTCGATAAAAAATTCGCCTCCAGAAATTAATAATGTTTTATCACTATTAGGTAATGTTCCCATAGTAGGTTTGTTTGTAGTAAGCATATTTCCTTTTTCAAACAACTCTACATATTCTAGTTGTACTTGTCCAGTTACTGGGTTACCATTTAAGGTTAGACAATTACCGTTAATATTAATTTGTACTCCATTGGCAGAGGTTAAAGTAATGTTTCCGTCATCTGCATTAAAGGTGAAATTTTGAGTTAGATTAGCTAATGCTATATCTTTAATATTTTTAAATTCCTGAGCTGTTGCAATGTCAATAGCATTGTCAAAGTCATTGTCTCCATCATCTTTAGTCTCGCAACTAGTTAGTAATGTTAAGGTCATTAATACTGTTCCAAAAATTGTTTTTAAATTTTTCATGATTTTATAATTTAAAGGTTTATATAGTTATATAAATAGTGTGTCTATTTTGTTACCCTATTTAGTATTCTTTTTTATTTCCGCTAGCAATTATTTTATGAGAAATTATATCTCCTTCTGCTACTAGACGTATTATTTGTTTTGCAGATGCTTCTGAGGTAGCATAACCTTTAGCGTATCCTTTTTGGCTTTTTACTTCCCAAAAGTATAGGCGACTTTCTGTTTTAAGCAGGTCACTTTTTAATACATAATAATTGGTGATTTTTCTTTCTAAAACAACTTCGTTTTGCCCAACTAAGTTTGATCGCTTTTTGGCTTCAAATAATGTTGTAGCAGTTCCAGAATATGTGCCATTAGTAGTTACAACTGTCCAGTCGTAAACTGTAATCAATTCATCTTTTAAAAGCTCAATGGATGTATTACTATTAAGTGATTTATTTTGGTTAGTTGCATTTAGGTTAAAAAAGCCTAACACTACGGTTGCTATAATTAAAATTGCTTTTTTACTCACGTTAATTTTGATGTTGCTAACGTGTTCCGGATTGTTTTGTAGTACGTTCATAATTTCTAAGTTTTAAATTGTTGTTTTTTAAGTTTGTGTGTGCTGTCTAATTTTGACTGTTACACCCTTATATCAAAACCATTTAAAATTTGTTACCCTTGTTTTGCTAAGTTTTTTTAAATTCGTTGGAAACAAAGGGTTTATGAGTCAAAAAAAAATACACGAAGACCAGAAGTATGTGGATGGATTGGTAAACAATAACTCCTTTATTATTCAGGCTATATATGATAAGTTTGCGCCTAAAGTGATTAATTATATCAAACAAAACAGTGGTGATGCAGATAGTGCTCAAGACATTATCCAAGACACCATACTAACTATATATAATCAAGGCAGTCAAAAAAACTTACAATTAACCTGTCCTTTTGATGCTTACTTTTTTTTATTATGTAAACGCAAATGGCTTAATGTTTTGAAAAAAAGAGATAATAAGGAGGTAACAATAAATGAGGAAGTGCTATCTAAAGATGACGACGCTTATCAGTTATCTTTTGAAACCTCTGTTTTTGAAAACAAACAGATATTATTTAATCAGATGTTTCAAAAATTAGGAGATGCCTGCAAGGATTTGCTAAAAGCTACATTTAAAATAAAATCTATGGAAGAAGTAGCCTTAAGTCTTAATGTAAGTTATGCTTACGCAAGAAAGAAAAAATCCTTATGTATAGGACAATTGTCCAAGTTAGTTAAAGAGTCGCCAACTTTTAATCAACTTAATTATTAATGCTATGGAAGAACAAGATTATATCCTTTTTGAAAACTATTTAGCTGGCGACTTATCTGATCAACAATCCTCAGATTTTGAAAACAAGTTAAATACAGATCAAGAGTTTAAGCAAGCCTTTACAATTTACAAACAATTGTCTGCTAATTTGGAACATGAGATTGGTAATAAAGACCAAATTGCAGATTTTAAAGCCAATTTAGATACTATTTCTCATAGGTATTTTGTCAAACAAGAGGATAAACAAAATCCAATAGAGCGTAAAAAGACTTTTAATTTTTATAAACTAGCAATTGCAGCAAGTATAGCATTAGTAATGGGCTTTTTTGCGTACAATCAGTTCTCTGGAGGAGCCAATTACTCTGATTTTAACACACATGACACTGTAGATTTTGCAGTAAGAAGTACAGAAGGGAATGTGGGTTTATTAATAAAAACAACAAAAGCATTTAATAACAAAGACTATAAAAAAGCTAAAGCGTATTTGGAAGAATTACTGCAAGACAATCCTGATAACGTTGAGTACAATTTTTATTATGCTATTACAAATATAGAATTAGATAATTTTGCTAAAGCAGAAACAATATTAGGTGATATCTCAAAAGGAAGCTCTGCCTATAACAATAAAGCAAAATGGTACTTAGCCTTAAGTAAATTGAAACAACAAAAAGAAGCAGAATGTATTAAGATATTAAAGACAATACCAGAAGATGCAGATGACTATGATCAAGCACATAAATTATTAAATAAAATAGAATAAAAAGAGTCTTAAATATAAGGTCTTAAAATACTTAACTAAAAGTCATCATATCCATGATGACTTTTTTATTTTTGCGATATGATAATTACAGATACACATACACATTTATATAGCGAAGCTTTTGACGACGATAGGGCAGACATGATGCAACGTACGTTGGAAGCTGGCGTTTCTAGATTATTTATTCCAGCAATTGATAGTACCTACACAACAAGTATGTTGCAACTAGAAAAAGACTATCCAGAACATGTCTTTTTGATGATGGGTTTACATCCAACGCATGTTAAAGATAATTATCTAGAAGAGTTGGCGCATGTGTCAGAGATGTTAGATACACATAAATTTTACGCAGTAGGAGAGATTGGTATAGATTTATATTGGGATAAAAGCACCTTAGCCATTCAGCAAGATGCTTTTAGAAAACAAATCACATTAGCAAAACAACACAAACTACCCATTGTTATCCATTGTCGCGAAGCATTTGATGAGATTTTTGAAATTTTAGAAGACGAAAAATCAGACGATTTATTTGGGATCTTTCATTGTTTTACAGGGACATTACAGCAAGCACATCAAGCCATTTCTTATAACATGAAACTAGGTATTGGAGGCGTAGCAACTTTTAAAAACGGAAAGATTGATCAGTTTTTAAATCAAATAGATTTAAAACATATTGTATTAGAAACAGATTCACCTTATTTAGCTCCAAAACCATTTAGAGGTAAACGTAATGAAAGTAGCTACATAATAAAGGTCATTGAAAAGTTATCTGATATATATGAAGTGTCCGAACAAAAAATTGCTCAAATTACAACAGAGAACTCTAAAGCAGTTTTCGGTATCTAAAAAAACTTATGACTAAAACTATTCCTAACATACTTCTTATTTACACAGGTGGAACCATTGGTATGATAAAAGATCCAGAAACAGGAGCATTACGCGCTTTTGATTTTGCTAACTTATTAGACCGTATTCCAGAGTTAAAATTACTAGAGTGTACAATAGAAACCTATTCTTTTGAAGAGCCAATAGACTCCAGTAATATGGAACCTAAATATTGGGTGCAAATAGCTGAGGTTATCCAGCAAAACTATACGCTATTTGATGGATTTGTAGTACTACATGGTAGCGACACCATGAGTTATACTGCATCAGCCTTAAGCTTTATGTTGGAGCATCTTGCAAAACCAGTTATTTTTACAGGATCCCAATTGCCAATCGGAGATTTGCGCACAGATGCAAAAGAAAATCTAATAACATCCATTCAAATCGCTTCTTTACAATATTACAATAAACCTGTAATTAAAGAAGTAGGATTGTATTTTGAATATAAATTGTACAGAGCCAATCGTACCACCAAAATAAATGCAGAACACTTTGAGGCTTTTGCAAGTCTAAATTATCCGGATTTGGCAGAAAGTGGTGTGCACCTAAAAGTTAATAACGAGTATTTATTTAAACCTAACACTAGAAAAGATCTAGTGGTACATAAGGATTTAGACTCAAATATTGCATTAGTAAAACTGTTTCCAGGAATTTCAAGAAACCTTTTAGAAAGTATTTTTAAAACCGAAGGACTAAAAGGAGTGATATTGGAAACCTATGGCGCAGGAAACTGCACAACAAAAGATTGGTTTTTACAGTTATTAAAGGAGACCATAAATAAAGGTGTGCCAATTATAAATGTAACGCAATGTTCCGGAGGAAGTGTCTTAATGGGACAATATGAAACTAGTGAAAAGTTAAAGCGAATAGGTTTAATTTCAGGAAAAGATATCACTACAGAAGCAGCATTGTGTAAATTAATGTATTTATTAGGAGAAAATATATCTCCTAACTTATTCAAAACCATATATGAAACGTCTTTACGTGGAGAAATGTCTTAAAATTAACCCTCAAAATTTTAACCTTAGGATATTTTTTTGTTATTTGCCCACCGTAATTAGTAATAATTACAGAGAGGTGGCCGAGTGGCTTAAGGCGCACGCTTGGAAAGCGTGTATGCGTTAATAGCGTATCGAGGGTTCGAATCCCTTCCTCTCTGCAAGATATTTAACTGTCTTGATAAATTATAGAGGAGGAAAAGTAGAATTGTATGATTTTACTTATCTCTTTTTGTAATTTTTATTTTTAATTACATTTTTTTTATATCTTTAACACTTTAACTAATAAAATTAAGAACAACAAAATGAAAAGATTATTTTCTATCCTAGCCATAGCGTGTATCATGGCATTCGGAACTGCAAATGCAACTACTAACGCAGCAATGACGACTGCAACTACTGTAGTACTTACACAAGATGAACCAGATACTGCTGCTGCAACTGCAGACGAAAACTTAACGTTCCACCAAGAACTTAAAAAACGTTTTATTGAAGGTGGACCAGGATTCATGGGGATTGTATTATTATGTTTAATTCTTGGATTAGCAATTGCTATTGAGAGAATTATCTTTTTAAATTTATCTACAACTAACTCTAAAAAGTTAACACAAGATGTAGAAGATGCACTTCAATCAGGTGGATTAGAAGCTGCTAAAGAAGTTTGTCGTAACACAAAAGGACCTGTTGCCTCTATCTTTTACCAAGGTTTAGACAGAGCAGATGGAGACTTAGAGTCTGCTGAAAAAGCAGTTGTTGCTTACGGTGGAGTACAAATGGGACAATTAGAGAAAAACGTTTCTTGGATTTCTTTATTTATCGCTTTAGCACCAATGTTAGGGTTCATGGGAACTGTAATTGGTATGATTCAAGCATTTGATAAAATTGAAGCTGCAGGAGATATGCAACCATCATTAGTAGCAGGAGGTATTAAAGTTGCCTTATTAACTACTGTATTTGGTCTTATTGTAGCAATTATATTACAAATTTTTTACAATTACATTATCGCTAAGATAGACAGTATTGTTAACGATATGGAAGACTCTTCTATTAACTTAATGGATATGTTATCTAAGTACAAGAAATAATTTACTCAATTACTAACTTTAAAAATTAAAGATTATGCACAAGATTTTAAAAATAGTTGCTTTAGTATTGAGTTTGGCTGGAATTGGTATATTAGTTAACATTATTGCTAAAGGAGATGAAGCGATTAAAGCTGCAGCTCTTGATGGAGATACTTCAATAGTAGACCCTATGGCAATTGTTGCTTATATCATTCTAGGATTAGTATTAGCTTTTGTAGTGTTTTTTGTATTCAAAAATTTATTTACAGGAGGAAAATCTCTTAAAAATACATTAATAGGATTGGGAGCATTCTTATTAGTATTGGTTATTGCTTATGCAGTATCTGGTGGAGATGTTAAAGAATACTTCTATAATGGGATTGTAGCTACAGAAGGAGAATCTAAAATGGTAGGAGCAGGATTAGTAGCTTTTTATATACTAATTTTAGCAGCTGCTGGAGCAATGTTATTCTCAGGTATTAAAAAACTAATAAAATAATTATGGCAAAAAGATCAGCACCAGAAGTTAATGCAGGCTCTATGGCTGACATTGCCTTCTTATTATTAATATTCTTCTTAGTTACTACAACTATAGAAGTGGACTCTGGTATTAGTTCTAAACTACCACCAGATATTCCACCACCTGAAGTTAAAATTAAACAGAAAAACATTTTTACTGTTGAATTGAACAAAGACAACCAAATGTTGGTTGAAGAAGAATTAATGAAAATTAAAGACCTTAAAGCTGCAGCTATCAAGTTTATTGATAATGGAGCAGGAGAGGGAACTGAGGGAACTAAGTGTGATTACTGTAACGGAGCAAAGGATCCAGCATCGTCTGACCATCCATCTAAAGCTATCGTTTCTATAACACATTCTAGAGCTACAGATTATGAAACATTTATCGTGGTTTATGATCAGTTAGTAAGCGCTTACACTGAGTTAAGAGAGCGTTTAGCACAAAGACTATACAACCGCTCTTTTAAAGAAATGGAAGCTAGTTATGATGACTCTAATTCACCTCAATTTAAAAGTGAAAAGCTAAAAGAGAAGATTGATAATATTAAGAATAAATATCCTAGAATTATCTCGAAAGCAGAACCTAAATAATTATTAAACTATGTCAAAATTTAAAAAAGGAGGCAGCAAAGAGTTGCCAGCTATATCTACAGCATCTTTACCAGATATTGTATTCATGCTATTATTCTTTTTTATGGTAGCAACCGTAATGAGAGACAACAGTTTGAAAATTAAAAACAATTTACCATCTGCTGCAGAGACTGAAAAATTAGGTCAAAAAAACTTAATAATGTTTATCTACGCTGGAAAGCCTAGTGATAGTTATAAAAATATGGGTGATGAAGCCAAGATCCAGTTAAACGATAAGTTTGCTGAACTTAAAGACATTGCACCTTTTATAGCTGCTGAAAGAGCTTCTAAGCGTGAAGCTGAAGTGCCACAATTAATCGCTGCTTTAAAGGTTGATAAAGAAACTAACATGGGTTTAGTATCTGATATTGAACAAGCATTGCGTAAAACTGGTCAATTAAAAATTAATTACACTACTAAAAAAGGTAGTGGACTCAAATAAGTATTACTCTTAATTTTATAGCAAAAGGTGTTTTGATTTTCAAAACACCTTTTGTTTTTTATAATAATTAATTTCTTTTATCTTAGATTAATAGATGTGATTACATCTGTTTAATTTCAATAAATGTATCAGATGAAATATTTAGTGCTTTTATTTATTATCCCTTTGTTTAGTACAATTAGTGTTGCTCAAGAGTCTACCTCAGTAAATACTGTAATAGATTCACTTTACAGAGAAGATCAGTTTTATTTAGGTGTAACTTATAACCTATTAAGTAAAAAGCCAAGTGGTGTATCTCAAAATGGTTTTTCAAGTGGTGTACATTTTGGTTTTATTAGGGATATGCCTATTAATAAAAGACGTAACAAGGCTATTGGTTTAGGGTTAGGACTGTCTGTTAATTCATATAATCAAAATTTGCTAATATCCCAAGATAGCAAAACACTGGGTTTTACGGTGTTAAATGATGATACAGATTACACTAAAAATAAATTTAATACTTACGTTATTGAAATGCCCTTACAATATAGATGGAGGACGTCTACAGCAACTCAATATAGTTTTTGGAGGATTTATACAGGAGTAAAATTTGGCTATGTTTTAGCTAATAATACTAAGTTTGAAGGAAGTCCAGAAAATATTAATTTAAAAAATACAGATGTATTTAATACGTTGCAATATGGATTAACCTTTTGTGCAGGATATAATACCTGGAATTTTTATCTATACTATGGTCTAAACGATATTTTTGATACTGCAACTATTAATGCAGAACCTATAGATATGACTGCTATTAAAGTAGGTCTAATGTTTTACATCTTATAACCAATATTGTAATAATATTAATTGAGGTGTAATACCAATAAATAAACCTATTATTAACTCTCTTGGTGTATGTGCTTTTAGGGATAATCTAGAGGATGCTACAGCTCCAGTTATTATTGCCATTAATGCCAACGAGCCATTTATATTTACACTAAAGTGAATAGCAAATGCTATAAAAAACATAAAAACGCCTCCTGTTGCAATTAAATGTATACTAGCCTTAAATTTTGCTAGAGCGAAAAGTAAACAAGTGATATTAGAAATTAATATTCCCACAAAAAAGAAGTATAACTCTGGTATTTGATCTAATGGGAATACGCGTAATATTAGCAAACCAATTATAAGGCAGTTAATTAGTAAAGGATAGACACGCTCTTTGGTTGTCTTTAAATATATTGTTTCAGTCTTACCTAAAGTTTTTAATAAAAAATATACTAATATGGGTAATGCTATAGATAGTATAGAAAGCGAAATTAACTTCGCATGAACAATTTCTTCTGGAATAAATCTTGGTGATTTTTTAAAATAGAAATGTACTGCCAATAATGGCATTATTACAGGATGAAATATAAATGACAAACTTTTGATTAGCCATTTCATGAAGTAATACGTTTTAATTTCTGTAAAAACAGTGTTTATTAATAGCAGTGTAGGTCTAAGTTTTACTTGATAGATTTACGTAATTATATTTTTTTACGCAATCGAGCAACAGGAATATCTAGTTGCTCTCTATATTTAGCAACAGTACGACGTGCAATAGGATAGCCTTTTTCTTTTAAGATTTTAGCCAATGCCTCATCTGTCATAGGTTTCTTTTTGCTTTCTTCTTCAATAACAGTTTCTAATATTTTTTTAATCTCTCTAGTGGATACTTCTTCTCCTTGATCGTTAGTCATAGATTCAGAGAAAAATTCTTTTATCAATTTAGTTCCGTAAGGTGTATCTACGTATTTGCTATTAGCAACACGTGATACTGTTGAGACATCCATCTCAATCTCGTCAGCAATATCTTTTAAAATCATTGGTTTTAGATTGCGCTCATCACCAGTTAAAAAATATTCTTTTTGGTAGTGCATGATGCTACTCATTGTTACAAATAACGTTTGTTGACGCTGTTTTATAGCATCTATAAACCACTTGGCTGCATCTAGTTTTTGCTTAATAAACATAACTGCATCCTTTTGCGACTTACTTTTATCTTTACTTTCTTTATAACCTTTCATCATGTTACTATATTCTCTAGAAACATGTAATTCTGGCGCATTACGACCATTTAAAGTAAGCTCTAACTCGCCATCAACAATTTTAATTGCAAAGTCTGGTACGACGTGTTCTACAATTCTGTTGTTTCCAGCATAAGATCCTCCTGGCTTTGGATTTAAGCGTTCAATTTCATGAATGGCATCCTTAAGTTGTAACTCTGTAATATCAAATTTTTGCATTAATTTTTTATAATGCTTTTTTGTAAATTGATCAAAAGCATTGTCTATAATATCTGCTGCTAATACAATATCAGGTTGTTTTTCTTTACGATGTAATTGGATACTTAAACACTCTTGTAGGTTTCTGGCACCAACACCAGCTGGATCTAATTGATGAACAATCCTAAGTACTTTTTTTACTTTATCTTCCTCTGTGTAGACACTTTGTGTAAAAGCTAAATCATCAACAATATCGCTTAATTCTCTACGTATGTAACCACTTTCATCAACACTACCAACTAAAAATTCGGCAATATCTCTTTCGTCATCTGATAGTCTATACGTGTTTAATTGATTGATTAAATGTTGTGTAAACGATGTTCCTGCTGCATATGGTACACTTTTTTCGTCATCATCTGCACTGTAATTATTGACACTTGTTCTATAATCTGGTATTTCGTCATCACTTAAATAATCATCAACGTTAATGTCGCCAGTATCAATGGTTTCATTATCATTATAATCGTCTTGAGAGTTGTCAAAATCATCATCTAAATCGTCTGAATTGTCTTCTTTACCACCTTCCAAAGCAGGGTTTTCTTCCAACTCTTGCTTTAATCGTTGCTCAAATGCTTGCGTAGGCAATTGTATCAATTTCATTAATTGAATTTGTTGCGGAGACAACTTTTGCGATAATTTAAACTGTAGATATTGTTTAAGCATGATTTGTTTTAGAATAATGATAAAAATAAAAAAAACAATCTACATTATTGATTTTAGTAGATTGTTTTAAGATATATTTTAGGTATAAAATTACTTTAGTGTTACACTATAGTCATTTATGCTATTAAAATTCTGCATTTTGTGGTGTTCTTGGGAAAGGAATACGTCTCTAATGTTAGTCATACCTGTTGCAAACATAACCAAACGTTCAAATCCAAGTCCAAAACCAGAGTGTACTGCTGTACCATACTTACGTAAGTCTAAGTACCACCATAATTCTTCTTCAGGAATATCTAAAACAGCCATTTTTTCTTTAAGAACTTCTAAACGCTCTTCACGTTGTGATCCACCAACTATTTCTCCAATACCAGGAAATAAAATATCCATAGCACGTACTGTTTTTCCGTCTTCATTTAAACGCATGTAAAATGCTTTAATGTTTGCAGGATAATCAAATAATATTACTGGACATTTAAAGTGCTTTTCTACAAGAAAACGTTCGTGTTCTGATTGTAAATCTGCTCCCCATTCTTCAATGATATAGTTAAATTTCTTTTTCTTGTTAGGTTTAGAATTTCTTAAAATATCTATAGCTTCAGTATAGCTAACACGTTTAAAGTTGTTTTCTGTAACAAATTTTAATTTTTCAATTAAACTTAAATCACTTCTTTCAGCTTGTGGTTTTACTTTTTCTTCATCTAATAGACGTTGGTCTAAAAATTCTAAATCTTCTTTATTATGTTCTAAAACATAACTAATAACAGATTTCATAAAGTCCTCTGCTAAATCCATGTTACCTGCTAAATCCATAAAAGCAACTTCAGGCTCAATCATCCAAAACTCGGCAAGGTGACGAGAAGTGTTAGAGTTTTCTGCTCTAAACGTTGGTCCAAAAGTGTATACTTTACCTAAAGACATCGCATAGGTTTCGGCTTCTAATTGTCCCGAAACAGTTAGGTTTGTGTCTTTACCAAAAAAGTTTTTTGAGTGATCTATTACTCCATCTTCTGTTAAAGGTGGATTTTTTTGATCTAAAGTGCTTACACGAAACATCTCTCCAGCTCCTTCTGCATCACTACCTGTTATGATTGGTGTGTGCATGTAGTAAAAACCATTGTCGTTAAAATACTTGTGTACAGCAAAAGATAAAGCCGAACGTAAACGCATTACAGCACTAAATGTATTAGTACGTGTACGTAAATGCGCGTTTTCTCTTAAAAACTCAAAGCTGTGTTTTTTAGGTTGAATTGGATATGTTTCTGGATCAGAATCTCCTAAAATTTCAATTTTAGTAACTGTTATTTCAACGTTTTGTCCTTTTCCTTGACTCTCCACTAAATCTCCTGTAATTGCTACAGCAGCACCTGTTGTAATTCGTTTTAATAAGGCTTCGTCAGTTTTTTCAAAATCTACTACACATTGAATGTTTTGTAGTGTTGATCCATCATTTAAAGCCACAAATCTATTGGCTCTAAAGGTACGTACCCAACCTTTTATATGTACTTCTTGTAATTTGGTCTCTTTAAGTAATGTAGCGACTGTATATGAATTCATTTTTAAAAAAATTTGATTAAAAATATACTTTTTATATTATTTTTCTTCTGAAATAAATGATTTTTCGTCATCATCATCTTCAGAAGGTATGATATTTATTGTTGGTTCTTTTAGGACCTCTTTATTGGCAATGCTTCTTTCAAGAGATAATAATAAAGATGGTAATAGTAATAAGTTTGATAACATAGCAAATAAAAGCGTTACAGATACTAATGCACCTAAAGCAACTGTACCACCAAAGCTAGAGATTATAAATACCGAAAACCCGAAAAACAGTACTATTGATGTATAAAACATACTTACACCTGTTTCTCTTAAAGCAGCATAAACCGACTTTTTAATTTTCCAATTATTGGCTTGTAACTCTTGTCTATATTTTGCTAAAAAGTGTATCGTGTCATCCACAGATATACCAAAAGCAATACTAAATACAAGTATTGTAGATGGTTTAATTGGTACGCCTAAATATCCCATTAATCCAGCAGTAACGACTAACGGTAAAAGATTTGGAATTAATGAAACGATTATCATCCTAAACGAACGGAACATATAAGCCATAAACAGTGATATTAATATCACAGCTAATGATAATGAAATCGCTAAATTTTTAACCAAATATTTTGTTCCCTTTTGAAACACTAATGCTTTACCAGTCATGGTAACATTATAGCGTTCTTCCGGAAAAACATTATCTATTTTATCTTGAAGATTTTCTTGGATACGTTCCATTTTATCGGTTCCAATATCCTTCATAAAGGTTGTTATTCTGGCATATTGACCTGTACTATCTACAAAATTTTTAAGTAAGTCTACATTTGATGTAGAGTTTTTTGCGTACGATAATATAAAACTGTTTTCTTGACTAGTTGGTAACTGGTAATATTTTGGATTACCATTATAATACGCTTGTTTAGAGTATTTAACTAAGCCTACTACAGAGATTGGTTTAGAAAATTCAGGTGTTTCATTAATAAACTCCTCAATTTTATTCATACGTTTTAAGGTCGCTAACTTCATGACACCTTGTTTGCGTTTGGTGTCAATCATGATTTCTAATGGCATAATACCATCAAACTCTTCTTCAAAAAAGCGAATATCTTGAAAAAACTCTGCCTTTTTAGGCATGTCTTCAATTAGACTTCCAGATATTTTAATTTGAAAAATTCCTATTAAGCAAACCACTAATAATACGATTGAGGTAATGTAAATAGTAATGCGTTTTTCTCTAACCATTTTTTCCATCCAATCCACAAAACCACCTATCCATTTTTTGTTTAAATGTTCTAAATGACGCTCTTTAGGGTAAGGTAAAAAGGTGTAAATAATAGGTATGATTAACAGACAAAGTATAAAAATAGCAAGGATACTTAGTGATGCGACAACACCAAACTCTTTTAATAGAGTGCTTTCTGTTAAAATAAAGGTTGCAAAACCAGATGCTGTTGTCACGTTGGTCATTAGTGTTGCATTACCAACTTTAGTAATAACACGTTGTAAACTTTTAACTTTGTTACCATGAGATTTAACCTCATGTTGGTATTTGTTAATTAAGAAAATACAATTAGGAATACCAATGACAATAATTAAAGGTGGTATTAAGGCTGTTAATACAGTGATTTCATAACCCAACAGTCCTAAAATCCCAAGTGTCCACATAACACCTATACAGACTACGATAAGTGAAATAAAGGTGGCTCTAAACGATCTGAAAAATAAAAAGAATATTAAAGAGGTTACTAATAATGCAGCAAGTACAAATAAGTTAATCTCATCAACAATATTTTGAGCATTAAGTGTGCGAATGTATGGCATTCCTGAAATACGAACATTCATTCCCTGATTAGTCTCAAAAGCTTTAACTTTTTCAACTAAATTTTCCATCACAAAATCCTTTCTAGCAGGAGTATTAACTATATCTTTTTTTAAATAGATAGCAGTACGTACTGTTTTAGTTTTTTTGTTGAATAAAAAATTATCGTAAAAAGGATATTGATTAAAAAGTTGGTCTTGCAGTTTTTCAATCTGATCTATTGAAGCTACAGAGTCTTTAATAAAAGGCTCTAATGCAAATTTTTCGTTTTCTTGATCTTTAACTAATTTTTGAAGATCTTTTATGGAAACTACAGTTTCTACTTCTGGAGCTTCCCTAAAACTATCAGAAAGTGCATTCCAAGCATTTAATTTCTCTACAGTAAACAGGGTTGTGTCTTTAACACCAAGGACAATTAAGTTACCTTCTTCTCCAAAAACTTTTAAAAAATCGTTGTAAGTAATATTGACCTCATGGTCATCAGGCAATAAATTAGCTTCAGTGTAAGTAAAGCGCATGTACTTCCATTGTGTACTAAAAAAAATAGTAACAAGTACAACACCTAATAGAATAGCTATTTTGTTGCGCAATATTAGTCTTGCTACAACGTCCCAAAAATTTGCTGAAAATAGTTTTAACATAATGCTTTAAAAAACGGAGCAAAGGTATGTAAAACCATTGTATTTACTAAGCTAAATTTGGTTTATAATGCAATATTAAAAGTGAATTTTACTGCAATATTATCTTCTTGGTTAGGTAAGTGGTAGGCTCCATATCTATAAGTTGCACTTAATCCAAAACCAAATAGTAGTTTATTAATCTCAAAACCACTTTCAGTATAGCCATGTTCCAGAGTCCCAAACGTAACTTCTTTGTGTCTGTTAATATTATTCATGTTACCAATAGCATAACGAGTAATTAAAACTAATTGTGGATTAAAACGCTTAGCAATTGCAAATGGTTTGACATAATGTTTTAAGACTACTGTTGTAAAACGATCTGAGAAAAACTCATTAAAATACATGGTTTCAAAACTATTAATTCCAGCGACTGAAAAACGTTGTAAAATAGTTTCTTTGGTTATATTATTTGGGTAAGCATGGTAAAGGTGAGTTAAAGGTGCGTCACCATGTGCTATTCCTGCAGATAAAGTTCCTATAGTATAGGAGTTTTTGCTGTGCTTAATTTTATGAATGGTTTTAAAGTCTAGTTTTGAAAAGTTGAAATCAGCATTCAAAACATCTTTAAAACTTTTTGCGTATTGCAGTGTAAATTTTGGGTAGCCTTCAATAGTTTTCTCTGCTCCATCGTCAGATCGTTGTGTGGTGTTAAATGGATTCCATTGTAACGCGACTTTTGCTGTAGTGGTTTCAAATCCGCTAAAATTATTGCCTTCTAAGTCATAGCTATAAGTGTAAGTAGGTCTTATGTTGCTTATTGCTATTTCAGATTTTGAGTATAGTTTTGCGGTAATTTCGTGTTCTAAAGATATTGCAGATGTAATGTGTTTATGAAATAAATCTATGTTTAACAATCTAGGTTCAAAAAATGAAAAAGATCTACTGTCTGTTAAAAAGTCAGAACTACCAGTTTCTTTTAAATCATCAATGTAAGAAATGTTTATCCAGGTTTTTGATTTTTCGTTTACTCTAAAACCACCACCAATTTTATATTTAAAACTATCGTCTCTAAACCCATATACTAAATAAGAATCTATTCTATATTTTTCAGAAAACGAATCATTAGTAATTCCGCCTAAACCTGTTCTAAATCCTTCGTATTGATTAAATTTAATAAGATACCTTAGGTCAAAATTCCATACTTTGGTAGGGAAAAAACCATTTCCTATTTGTTTTAAAAGTTCACTAGATTTGGTAGTGTCACTAACTTTTAGGTTTTTCTCAGGTGTTTGTGCCCAAGAAAACGTCATGCAAATTAAGCACAACATTACTAACCAATACTTTTGTTTTTTTGTTTTAAAGTGCTGCATTAATAGCTTTAGTAAGTACAGATTTTATATTAGTTCTGTAACCAACTTCTTTGGTTACAATTTCACCCTTTTTATTAATTACAATAGTGGTCGGGAAGGTGCCTACACCATATAACGATATTATGTTATTGGCATTTGGTAAAATAGTAAATTTAAAGTCTTGGGTTTTTAAAAACTGCTCGACATTGTCTTTTTGATTAAAAGTAATTGCCAAAAATTTTACTTTTTTAGATTTAAAATTGTCTGCTAATTTATTTAATTCTGGCATTTCTTGGATACAAGGACCACAATTTGTAAACCAAAAATTTAATATTACAACTTGTCCTTTTAAATCTGATAATTTAAAGGTGTTGCCATCTAAATCTGTAGCTATAAAATCATAGGCTTTTTCGCCTTTAGTAAAGTTAGCTTCAGGATTTTTAGCGATAGTATTGTTTATTGCTTTTAGTCTTTTAAATACTATTGACTTTAGTTTATTGTCGTTGTCAACAAAAAATAACGGTTTGTAGTCTGAGTTGGTCATTAGTTGCACCTGTGACATGGGTAATAACTTGCCTCTTTCGTTAAAAAGTAAAACATCTGGTGTAATAACTAACTCCATTGTTTTAACTTCTTCATCTGTTAGTCGATGTTGCTCTTTTGGTATAAAGGCATACTCTTGTGCTTGCAGGATACTAACACATAAAAACAAACATACACAAAGTGATTTTAAAAACTTCATAACTATATTTTATTAAAACCTCTTAACGGTATATTTTGATAAAAGTTATAAAAAAAGCGACTTTTAAGTCGCTTTTAAGATTTATACAGTCATAATCTCTGCTTCTTTAGCAGCTAGTATGTCATCAATTTTTTTAACGTATTTGTCTGTTAAAGCTTGTACATCTGCTTCTGCATTTTTTTGAAGGTCTTCAGACGCATCTTCAGTCTTCTTAATGTCGTTATTAGCATCCTTACGTGCGCTTCTAACACCTACTTTAGCATCTTCAGCTTCAGCTTTAGCTTGTTTTGCTAAATCACGTCTACGCTCTTCTGTTAAAGGTGGAACACTTATTATTATTAAATCACCATTATTCATTGGGTTAAAACCAAGGTTAGCGATCATGATAGCCTTTTCAATTGCTTGTAGCATGTTTTTCTCCCAAGGTTGTACTGTTATTGTACGACCATCTGGAGTGTTAACATTGGCAACTTGACTTAACGGAGTTTGTGATCCATAATAGTCTACCATTACGCTACCTAACATTGCAGGACTAGCTTTTCCGGCTCTAATATTTACAAATTGTTTTTCAAGATGCTTAATGGCTTTATCCATTGCTTCTTTTGTGCTATCTACTATAAATGTAATGTCTTCGTTCATGCTTGTAATAATTTAATACTGAATGACTTTCAAAAAGCGAGCCAATTTTAAACGTAATATAATAATCTATTTTATAAACTTACTTGTGTTCCTATGTTTTCTCCAGAAACTACCTTCATTAAATTACCTTTTGTATTCATATCAAATACTATAATTGGTAAATCATTTTCTTGGCTTAAAGTAAAAGCTGTAGTATCCATAACTTTAAGACCTTTGCGTAATACATCGTCAAAAGTAATATGGTCAAACTTTATAGCTGTACTATCCTTTTCTGGGTCTGTATTGTATATACCATCCACACGCGTCCCTTTTAGGATTACGTCAGCTTCAATCTCGATAGCTCTTAAAACTGCTGCAGAGTCTGTTGTAAAGTAAGGATTACCTGTTCCACCTCCAAAAATAACAACGCGACCTTTATTAAGATGACTCATTGCTTTTCTTCTAATAAAAGGCTCTGCAACTTCGTTTATTTTGATAGCTGTTTGAAGTCTAGTTTTTATACCAGCGTCTTCTAATGCTTGTTGTAATGCTAAACCATTAATAACAGTTGCTAACATACCCATATGATCTCCCTGTACACGATCCATACCATTCATGGCACCTGCAACACCTCTAAAAATGTTACCACCACCAATAACTATAGCAACTTCTACACCTTTTTCTGTAACTGCTTTAATTTCTTCTGCGTATTCTGATAATCGTTCTGGATCAATACCATATTGACGGTTTCCCATTAGGGCTTCACCAGATAATTTTAGGAGTATGCGTTTGTATTTCATGTGTTTATTTATTGTTTTTCATGGGTCATATGTTGCTTCCATTTAATCATTCTCTTGCGTTAGAGCGTTTTTTATGGAAGTTTCATAAGTCGTTCTGAAAGTTTAGCAAAGCTACATAAATTTTTTATTTCTGAAATTGCTATTAATACACAAATGTTCGCTTTTTTACTAAGTTGATTAATTAATTATAAAAAAACCACTAACTCTAAAATAGAGTAGTGGTTTTGCGTTTAGTTAGCATTAAATTTTATTCTTTTATCAAAAAGTAAAAACCTGCTGGTATGATAGGTTCTGGTGATGCTGGCTCACCTGGTTCTAAAGTTATAAGAAAGCCTCGCTTAAATATTTGTATAGCTTGTTGTCCGTTTTCCGTAGCTACTCTTACATCTAAATTACTTACGCAACCATTTGGTTCGCTCATACTTAAGTTCATTCTAAAGTTGTCTGTTGTATAGTCTTCAAAAGGTGATGTATTTAACATAAAGTAATTGCCATTAATGCTATATTTAAAAACATTAGTTATTGTTGAGTCTGTTAGGTTGGGTAAGGTGTTTACTAGCTCTATATTATTCTCTTTATATTGAAATTCGCCTATTAAAAGATCTTCAAAATAATTTCCTGTATTTACCATGATTTTTTTTTGAAATACAATTTTTAGATAGGTTGTACCATCATTTAGTACCCAAGTACCAACAAAGGGATCAAGTATATTATTAGTGTCTTTATAATAGGCGTTTTCTATTTCTTCGGCTGTTGCATCTTCTATGCTTATTATAGGTTGTTGTGCTTTACAAGAAAGTATAGAAATTGCGAATATTAATGTGAATAATATATTTCTCATTTAAAAGAATTTACACTACAATTTAAACAAAAAAAACCACTAACTCTAAAATAGAGTAGTGGTTTTAAATATGTGTAATTATTTTAAATTTTCGCTTACGCGGAAATAAAAATAGTTTTCTATCCTAAAGATACACGTTTGAAAGCTGTTACAGATACGTTTTGAGATGCTACGTAATCCGCTACAGTCATTTTTTCATCTTTAATGAATCTTTGATCTAATAAACATTGTTCTTGATCTAAAGTAGTATTGTCAGATACAAAACGATCCATTTTACCTGGTAAAATTTTGTCCCAGATTTGTTCTGGTTTTCCTTCAGCTTTTAATTCTGCTTTAGCATCTTCTTCTGCTTTAGCCATAACTTCTGGAGTTAATTGAGACATTGAGATGTATTGAGGCACATTTTTAAGTGTTTTACCTAAACGACCTAACTCGATATTATCTTTTTCGATAACAGCTATTCTAGCTTCAGTTTCTGATGCTACAAATGCAGGATCAAAATCTTTGTAAGATAATGAAGACGCTCCCATTGAAGCAACTTGCATTGCTACATCTTTACCAACCGTTTCGTTTGCTTCAGATAAACCAACTAATGCACCAATTTTATTGATATGAACATAAGAACCTACGTAAGGCGCTTCTAATTTTTCAAATGCAGTAATTTCTAATTTCTCTCCAACAACTCCTGTTTGTTCTACTAATTTTTCAGTAACTGTCATACCACCAAAGTCTGCAGCTAAGAAATCTTCTTTAGTATCAAAGTTGATTGCGATATCTGCAAATTGTGCAGCTAATGCTAAAAATGATTCGTTTTTACCAACAAAATCAGTTTCACAACCTAATACGATTGCAACACCAACAGTGTTGTCATCGTTAATTTTGATTGCTGCAGCACCTTCAGAAGAATCTCTGTCAGCTCTTTTTTCTGCTACTTTTTGACCTTTTTTACGTAAAACGTCAATTGCTTTGTCAAAATCACCACCTGCTTCAACTAATGCTTTTTTACAGTCCATCATTCCGGCTCCTGTAGCTTTTCTTAGTTCGTTTACTTGTGCTGCTGAAATTTTTACTTCGCTCATAATAAGTATAATTTAAAAAAAGTCGTTTAATTAGTTTTCAACAAAGAAAAGAATTAAACGACTTATTTGTGTTTTGAAATTGTTATTTTATTCTTCTTCGTCTTTAGCTGCTTTAGCTTTTTTAGGTGCTGCTTTTTTATCTACTTTAGCTGCATCTTTGTCTGCTTTTTCAGCTTTACGCTCGTTTAATCCAGCTGTAATAGCATCGGTAACGTGCGTTAAGATTTTATCAATTGATTTAGAAGCATCGTCATTTGCTGGTATAACATAATCTACTTGACGTGGATCAGAGTTAGTATCTACCATTGCAAAAATTGGAATGTTTAATTTTTGAGCTTCTTTAATTGCAATATGTTCACGCTTAATGTCAACAACAAATAAAGCTCCTGGTAAACGTGTCATGTCAACGATAGAACCTAAGTTTTTTTCTAACTTAGCTCTTAAACGGTCAACTTGTAAACGTTCTTTTTTAGATAACGTTAAAAACGTACCATCTTTTTTCATTCTATCAATTGTAGCCATCTTTTTGATTGCTTTACGGATTGTAACAAAGTTTGTTAACATTCCACCAGGCCATCTTTCAGTAATGAAAGGCATGTTAATGCTACCTGCTTTTTCAGCTACGATATCTTTTGCTTGCTTTTTTGTTGCAACAAATAAAATTTTACGACCTGAAGCTGCAATTTTTGCTAATGCTTCTCCAGCTTCTTCAATTTTAGCTGCTGTTTTATATAAATTTATAATATGGATACCGTTACGCTCCATATATACGTAAGGCGCCATGTTAGGATCCCACTTACGTGTAAGGTGACCAAAGTGTACACCTGCTTCAAGTAATTCTTTTACTTCTACTGCCATTTTGTAATAGTTTACGTTCTGTTGAATTAGCAATAATTAAGTGGTCTTGAAAAAATAATATTCAATAGCCTTAACTATTTAGATGCTAAACTAAATCCTGCGCTTTTGTTTTAAAGAGACTAGGACAACAATAACTGTTTGATTTTTTGTTTTGTGTTGAAAATAAATTCAACAAAGGTATTAACGTTTAGAGAATTGGAATTTCTTACGCGCTTTTTTCTGTCCGAATTTTTTACGCTCAACCATTCTTGGGTCTCTTGTTAATAATCCTTCAGGCTTTAAGATTAATCTGTTTTCAGCATCTAATTCGCACATTGCGCGAGAGATTGCTAAACGTACAGCTTCAGCTTGACCTGTGATACCTCCTCCAAATACATTTACTTTAATATCAAAGTTACCTTCATTATCTGTTAAAGCTAATGGTTGGTTTACTTTGTACTGTAAAGTTGCTGTATCGAAGTAGTCTTTAAGATCTTTTTTGTTGATCGTAATGTTACCTTTTCCTTCAGATAGGTAAACACGAGCAACTGCGGTCTTACGACGACCAATTTTGTGAATTACTTCCATTACTTGAATTCGTTTAAGTTAATTACTGTTGGCTTTTGTGCTTCATGTGAGTGAGCTGCACCAACAACAACATTTAAATTACGGAATAATGTTGCACCTAATTTGTTTTTAGGTAACATTCCTTTTACTGATTTTTCTACTAATCTTGCTGGATCTTTTCCAAACATTTCTGTAGCAGTTAAACTTCTTTGACCACCTGGATAACCTGTGTGACGAATGTACGTTTTGTCATTCCATTTGTTTCCAGTTAAGTTGATTTTTTCTGAATTGATAACAATTACGTTATCTCCACAATCAACGTGTGGTGTGAAGCTAGGCTTATGTTTTCCTCTTAAAAGTTTTGCAACTTTAGAAGCTAAACGACCTAATGATTGACCTTCAGCATCTACTAAAACCCACTGCTTATCTACAGTTGCTTTGTTTGCTGAAATCGTTTTGTAGCTTAATGTGTCCACGTTATTAATTATTTTTTATTAAACATTCCTCTCTCAAAAAGAGTTTGCAAATTTACGATTATATATTTGATTACCAAATACTGATAGCACTTATTTTTAATAAGTTTGTTCATATCTTTTTGAGTATCAAAATGCACTATAAAAAAGCTTCAAGATTTAGTTGAAGCTTTTTATATGTTTTTAAGTGTTGATTTAAGATTTTATTAGTTTGGTTATTTTAGTTTGTCCGTTAGTGTCTTCTAATTGTATAATATATAATCCGTTAACTAAACTGTCAATATTAAATTGATGTCCTGCATCAAATGTTCCTTTGTATTCAATTAACTGTTTTCCTGACACGTCTAAGATTTTAACTCCTGTTATTTTAGTGGTTAGTTTAAAAGATGTTTTTGCAGGATTTGGATATAATTTAAAGTTATCTGCAATTTGAAATTGATCTGTGCTTAGGCTTTGTGGAACTGCATTACCATATATTCTAAACTCTCCTGCTGGAATTGTAATTGGTGTTGCAGTGTTAGTTACATTAATAAAGGTACTATTATTTTGATCCATTAAGTCATACCATGTACCTGTATATGGAAAATCTGGTGTCACGTTTTGTGATGTTACATCAAAATTTGCTAATATAACTACGTTTTTTAATTCGGTTGAAGGTAAAGCATTGTCAAATATGTAAATTCTAGGTGTTAAAGTATCTACATTTGGGTTGCTACTATCGTTAATTATATAGTCTCCTTCAAAGACAGCTTCGTTTACCTTTAACTCGTTAATTCTAGACCAATCATTATATACTTGACTTCTGTTAGCGTCTGTAAGCCATCCGTTTGTCCATTGTGGTTGTGGTTTTGTATCTAGTTTACAGTTACCGTCAATAGCGTCTGCTTCCGTATTTACACTACCATTATTACAGGTGTAAATAGAGTTTTCCATAGCAAGTTCTCCAAAATGCCAAATCATTTTTGGACCAGGTATGGTTAATGATACTGCACCTAATGCAGACATTCTTTTAATAGCTATATTTAAATTAGTAACATTATGGCTAGCATTAGTGCTGTTTCCAAATTGTACATTTTTATACATTAGTCTTTCTTCGTCATGACTTTCTGGATAGCCTACTAATCTTGGTGCATCATAATTACGACTGTTGTCTTTATGACCCATTCTGCTAATATCGGTTCCTGAAGCATAACCCATGGTTAATTGGTTATAAGGATCTGTCATTTTACCCCAAAGCATGATACCTTTACCTTCATCTACTCTATAATCAGCCCATTCCTTTTCTTCTGCAGCACTTCCGCCAAATCCTAAATGTTCAAATATAACGTAGTGGTCTTCATCCAAACTCCATGAGTAATCTGCATATTCTTTTAAAATTGCAACTCTATCGGCTTGGTAAGCGTTGGTTTGCGTTTCTCCTGAAGAGGCGTTTTGAGTAAACCCTTTGGTTAAATCCCATCTAAATCCATCAATTTTGTATTCTTCAATCCATTGTTTTACCACTCTTTTTGAATATACTTTTGTGAAAGAGTTGGAGTGGTCAAAATCTGAACCAACACTGTAACTATGTGTTGCGACTTGATTAAAATATGGATTTTCACTACTTGGTTCTCCCCAACCATCACCATCTGCATCATCCATCCACATGCGTACCATAGGGTTACGTCCAAATGCATGGTTTAGTGCAAGGTCTAATATTACAGCAATTCCGTTTTGATGGCAAATATCGATAAGCTCTTTAAGTTTGTCTTCTGTACCATAATATTTATCTAATGCCATATGAAAAGAGGTGTTATATCCCCAACTTTCATTGCCTTCAAATTCCATGATTGGCATTAATTGAATAGCATTGATGTTTAGATTTTTAAAATAATCTATTCTATCTATTATATCCTGAAAATTTCTATTAGCATCAAAATCTCTAACTAAGACTTCATAAATTACTAAATCCTCTTTTTTAGGTTTTTCAAAATCTGTAACTACCCATGGATAATCTGTTTGACCAGTTTGTAAAACAGTAACTTCTCTATCTTGACCAGTAGGATAGGTAGGGATATTTGGATAAGTAGTTGCTGGAATGTATGGATCATCAAAAGGAGATAATACTAATGTTGAATAAGGATCTGCAACCTTAACTAATTTAGGCGAATTTGTTATTGGTGTTTTGTCCACTACCCAATATTGATAAGTTTCTATTTGACCTGGAGTTAACCCTGTTAATGTTATCCAATATTTATTATTTCTAGTGGGATCTCTTTTCATAGCGTAGCTGTTGTCAGGCTGCCAATTGTTAAAGCTTCCTGCTACGTATACAAAGTCTTTACCTTGTGCATATAATACTAAAGTTGCTTGTGTAGGATCTGCAGGATCATAAGTGATTCCGTCTTGATAGTTAGTTGGCATGATAGCAAAAGTACTACCAGGATCTACTACTACAGAAAATGATTTTGTTTTGGTTTGCCCACCAACTGTTACGTCTAATGTATAGTTTTTGTTTATTGTAATAGCTGTGTCTTGGAAGTTATATACAGACACGCCATTTTGAGTGTGAATAGTTGTTCCGTCTGCACTTAAAACGTAATTAGCATTACCACCAGTATTATTAGCAGAAATGTCAAAGTTACTTCCAGTATCTATAATTGTTGTTGAATTGTCTTCTGGAGTCGTTAATATTACTTGAAATGAACCAACATCTTCAAGTATATCTTGAGATTTTTTGTCTCCTGAAGCGTCTTTAGCTTTTAAAAGAAATCCAATACGTCCAATTCCTGTTCTGCTATAAAAGTCTTGTGGTATAAATGAAATAGAGTAGGTGTCACTTCCTGAATTATAAGTCAATAGGTTTGGCGTTGTTGTGTTTGAAGAGTCTGTCCAATCTCCATTATTTGGTGCGTCTTGCTGATTAGTTAAGTTTAAATCATATGACCAAGACCATAAATACAGTTCATTATTAACAACATTCCAAGTTGCTTCATTAATACTACTACCATTAAAAGTTAGTGTTACCAGTTGGTCTTCTTCAATTACAGAAGGAGTAACATTGTAAGTTACATTTTGTTGCTGCGCCAATGTAATCTGACATAGCAAAAAAAATAAAAAAATAATTTTTTTCATAGCGAAGTTAGTTTTAAAAAAAGAGGCAGCTTACCAAATTGGATGCTGCCTCTTATTTAATAATCAAATTAATTATTATTTAGTTATAAATACATATGTTGGAGCATCAGGATCTGTAAAATCTAGTTTGATATCATAAACTCCAGCAGTTACAACTATGTTATTATCGTTATCAGTATCTAATACACCATCTGATGTTGCATCTCCATAGTTAATTAAAGACCAATCTTCACTTAAACGTATTTTAATTTCTCCATCAATTAATGTCACATTTTCTGCTAACCATTGTGTGTCTGTTAAAGGTGTAAAAGTAGCATCAGGACCTGCATTACCCCAATCATTATAACCAGAACCTACAACTCCCCATAAATCTGTTGGTACTAAGGTGTAAGAAAAATCGTTTAGATTTATAGTCATTAAATAGAATCCAGCAGTTACAGCAATATTATTGTCGCTATCAGTATCTAAAACACCATCAAGTGTTGCATCACCATAGTTAGGTAATCCCCAATCTTGGTTAAATCTAACCTTCATTTCACCATCTATTAATCTTACACCTACTTTAAATGTATCTGTAGTGTAGTCGTAATGAAATTTAGCATCAGGTCCAGCATTTCCCCAGTCATTGTAAGCAGAACCAACAATTCCGTAAGAGAACGCTTCAATGGTATAATCTAATGTAGAGGTATTAAATACAATTTTGTAATCGCCAGCTGTAACAGCAATGTTATTATCGTTGTCTGTGTCTAAAACACCATCTAAAGTTGCATCTCCATAATTAGGTAGTGACCAATCACTACTTTGTCTAATTTTAATCTCTCCATCTTTTAAATTAACATAAGCAACTAAAACGTCAGGATCAGAAGTCGTGTAAAATGGTAAGTCTGGACCAGCAGCTCCCCAATCGTTAGCTGCAGATCCTACAACTCCCCAAATAGATGGTTCTATTCCAGATCCACCACCACCATTAGTAACAGGCGGTAAATAAACGTTTAATACTTGTGGAAAAGACATTAATTCTGTCCCATTACCAGTATCACCAACATAAGCTCTTAATCTAAAAGTTATGCTTCCAGCATTTTGTTCTGGTGTTGCAGGATCGTTATTTAAACCTGCTTCTTCAGCAATAGATAACATGTCTCCAATAGTCACAGCTAGCTCATTAGCACTTGTTGTTTCTACTACAACCATATCTGTGAAATCTCCAGTTAATGAACGTTGTAGTTCGTAACTGGTGTTGGTAGCTACATTAAAGTTGGCATCATCCCATGTAAATCTTTCTGCGATGTTACCAGACGCTTGAGATGTTAAAACATATTGTTCTAAAAACGAATTTGAAAAGGTGAAATCACCTGTTGGAGCTGCTGTGAAAACTAAATCATCGTCTTCTTGACAAGAGTTAAAGCCTATCATAGCAATAACTACAAGTAATAAAATTTTAAAATTTTTCATTGTTATTTTATTTAGTTAGTAACCTGTATTTTGTTGTAAATTAGGATTTGCTTCTAAAGCTGTTTGCGGTATTGGAAATACTTTGTATGTGTCAGGAATTGAAGATCCATTTACAGTTCCACCTTTCCAAGGCCATAGGTAGCTTCCACCTGTGAATTTTCCAAAGCGAATAAGGTCTGTTCTTCTGTGTCCTTCTAGGTTTAATTCTCTACCTCTTTCGTCAATGATAAAATCTAAGTTTAAATCTCCCATTGTAATAGCTGTTGCATTTGAACGTGTTCTTACTAAATTAACATAATTTAGTGCGTCTGTCATACTTGCTCCAGCTGCACCACGAAGCGCACACTCTGCATACATAAGGTAAGCGTCTGCTAAACGGTATAAAGGAAAATCTGTACCAGAAAAACTAGTAGGAGTATATTCGGAATTAAATGTTGTGTTTCTAAATTTTATTGAAGGGTAACCATCAGTCCATACAGTATAATCATTCATTTCATAGTTGTGACCTTCAGTCCAAAATAAATCAGCTCTATCATCTGTAGATGTATCTAAATCTCCAAATAATCCATACCAAGCTTTAGTGGCTCTGTGTCCTTGCCAACCTTCTGTTGCTCCAAATTCTGAAATAGTTATTGTGTCTGGACTTAAGTTTCCGTTTACAATATAAGTTGTGTTTCCAAAACTTTGACTTACAATTGGGTCTGCAATTAAAGGGTAGATAATTTCTGAAGACATATCATTATCTCCTGAGAAATTTTCAACAAAGTTATCTGTTAAGGTATAACCACCTTCAGTAATAACTTTATTTACATAGGTATAGGCTTGATCATATCGTGGTGTACCTGTATAAACTTCAGCATTAATATAAAGTTTTGCTAATAACATGTCTACAACATATGTGTTTGCTCTTCCGTAACCGTTAAACGTTCCTATTAAAGGTTCGATTTCTAAAAGTTCAGACTCTACGTAATTAAATAGTTCTTCTCTTGTAGATTCAGGTAAAAGCTCTGATTGGCCAAAGTTTTCGTCAGTAGCTAAAACACCTTTTCCAAAAACATCGATTACATAAAAGTAAGCTAGCGCTCTTAAAAATCTTACCTCAGAGACTACTGTCTCGCCAGCATCAGTACTAGCACTACTTAATACGTTAAGTAAGTTGTTACATTGTGGGATTGTGTAATAAGCTCTGTTGTATAAATATCTAAAAAACTTATTATTACTTGTCCATTCTGAGGTTGTTGTTAGTTGGTCTAAACCATCATCTCCCCAACGATTTTTCATTCCGTCTGCAGTAAAGTCTTGTAAATTTACAATTCCTCTTAAGAAAGGTGATTCTCCTGGATCATCACTTATATCTGAACTACCAGGACCACTTGGACCTGACAATGCAAATGATGCATATAATCTAGATAAAATACCTTCTACAGCATTTGGATCATTTTCTAATAATTGTTCCAAAGTTAATTCTACTTTAGGCGCTGTGTCAAGGTCATCAACACAAGACGATAGTGTTGTAAATAACGCTAGCCCTAAAACTGTTAATATTATTTTTTTCATGTTCATAGTTTTTTAAAAATCAATATTCACACCCATACTAATTGTTGTAGGTCTTGGATAGAAAGCACCATCAATACCACCATTATTTTCTGGATCTTGACCTTCGTAATTAGTGATAATAAATGGATTGTTAACCGATCCATATATTCTCATACTTGTGTTTTTAATAAAATTACTATCAAAGTTATAACCTACAACAATGTTTTGACATCTTAAAAATGATGCATCTTGTAGGAAGTAATCTGAAAACTGTGTATTACCAATAACTTCATCAAATACAGGATTGGCTGCACCATCATAAAAGTTTAAAACATTTGTAATACTTGTGTTGTTGTTTGGCTCTGCACTACCTGTATGACCGTATCTTAATTCATTAAAGTCATAAAGTTTTCCGTCTAACTGTCCTCTAAAACTAGCTGATAAATCCCAGTTTTTGTAATTAACATTTAAACCAAAACCAAACGTCCAATTAGGTGCTAAAGCCTCAAAGTATTTGTCATCTTCAGTTATTTGATTGTCACCATTTAAATCTACAAAAGCACCAGGAATTGGATTTCCAGAAGCATCATAAACTTGTTTGAAAACTCCTGCTAAACCAGGCTCTTCTCCTAATTTATTAAAAAACAAATTAGAACCTGTCCCTAAAAGACCTCCTCCAATTCTTAAAGTGTTTATTCCACCTAAATCTGTAACTTCTGTTGTAGCGTAGCTAATGTTTCCGTTAAATGATAGGTTGAAATCTTCATTTTGAATAGGGTTTAAGTTTAAGTTAAGTTCAAAACCTTCACTCTCTGTCGACCCTACATTTTTAATAAAAGAATCTGTTAATCCTTGTCCTGGCGGAATTAAAGCATCTGTTAATAAGTCTGTTGTTTCTCTTTTAAAGATATCAAAAGAACCACTAATTATGCTGTTTTTAAAGAAGTTGAAGTCTAAGCCTAGATTGTAAGTAGACGTTTTTTCCCAAGTTAAACCTGTTTGAAATGGTAATGCCGAATATAAATTAGCACCTGGAAGGTATTGACTGTTTTGAGACCCAACAGCAAAAAGTGGACTAGTAGGATAGTATGTCCCAACTGCACCTGCAATGTTTTGTTGTCCAGTCTTACCATAACCTAATCTTAATTTTAGGTCGTTTACAAACTTAACATCCTTTAAAAAGTTTTCTTGCTTTATTTTCCAAGCTAAAGCTGCTGCTGGAAAAAACCCCCAAGCTTCTTCTGCCCAAACATCATCGGTTACAAAAAATGACGAACCATCTGCTCTTAAAGATACAGTTACTAAATACTTGTCTAGAATATTAATGTTTGAACGTCCAAAAAACGATTGTAAATTTTGATCATTATAATATCTGTTATTAGGATTTTCTGGATTAAAATCTACTTCTCTAAAACCAGTGTCCACGTTGTTACGAAAACGATCACTATTACCATCAGTTTTAAAATTTTGGTAAGAATAACCTAATTGCACATCATATCTTGTTATAAAGCTTTCCTCGATTTCTTTAGCGTATTGTAAATACGAATCGAAGGTTGCATTAGTTATGTGTTGTCTTTCTCTGTAGCTTGTTCCTGGATTAAAGACAACAGCGTTACCGTTAGTTGTATCTATACCAAAAGCAGAAATTGCATTATTTTCAAAGCTTTCTTTTATTTTAGAACGTGATGCGTCTAATCCAACATTTACAACCGCTTTTAATTCTGGTAAAAAAGGCATGGTATAATCAAATTCTACATTTCCTAAAAATCTGTAAGCTCTTTCAGGTCGTTCTCTTTGCTCTAAAAGCGCTAATGGATTTGATTGTCCATCAATTAATAATCTTGTACCATCTAAAGCGGTGTTGGTATAATAACCACCAAAAATCGAATTATTATCATACACAGGTTTTGTTGGGTCAAAAACAATTGCTCCTCCTAGTGCTCCACCTGCATCTGTAGCATTTTTATCTACAAAAGTTAATTTAGCATTGGCATCAATTTTTAAATTATCATTTAATAATTTTGGAGATAATTTAAAGGCAGCACTATAACGTTTGTAATCGTCTGTTCTTACAACACCTTCTAAATCACTATAACCTACAGATGCTCTAAAAGGTAATACACCTCCAAGATTTGCTCTAACGCTAAAGTTTGTATTTGTTGAAATAGCAGTTCTTAAAATAGCATCTCTCCAATTAGTATCATAAATAGCTCTGTTTTCTGTACCTGTAATGTTTCCATCGGTATCATAAATGTTAACCTGGATAATGCTAGAAGGTTCAGTAGTTGAAACTTCTCCAACTGGTACTCCTAATTCTGATTGGTATGTTGGATGATATTGTTTAATAAAACGAACATATTCTTCGCTATTCATCATATCTAAACCTTCACCTGCACTATCAACTGATACATTAGTGGAAAATGTATATTTTGCTTCGCCAGAAGTTCCTTTTTTAGTTGTAATAATGATAACTCCGTTTGATGCTCTAGAACCGTAAATAGCAGTTGCAGAGGCATCTTTTAATATAGAAAAGCTTTCTACATCATTTGGGTTAATTAATGATAAAGGGTTTGAAACTCCAGCTGGATTTTGACCTCCAAGAGCAACACCATCAATTACAATTAATGGACTGTTATCCGCAAATAAAGAGGCACCACCACGTATTCTAATAGTTGGAGCAGAGTCTGGTGATCCACCACTATCTGTAATTCTCACACCTGCTGCTTTACCACGTAACAGTTGATCCGTAGACGTTATGGCTCCTTTATTAAAATCTTCAGACGTAACAACATCTACAGATCCTGTTAGGTCTTCTTTTTTAACACTACCATATCCTATAATAACGACTTCGTCTAATTGCGAAGCGTCCTCTACTAGACCTACATTAATATTAGATTGTCCATTGTAAGTAATTTCTTGAGTTAAATAGCCTATATAAGAAAAGACTAATACATCTCCATTATTAACCTCTAATGTATAATTACCATCAAAATCCGTAGCTGTTCCTCTGGATGTATCCTTAATTATAACATTAACCGTAGGTATTGGTAAGGCTGTAGCTTGTTCTGTAACTGTCCCAGTAACTGTACTTTGTGCAAGTATAATTGTTGGCAAAAACAGTAAAGCTAATAGAAGCCTTTTAAAAATTGTTTTCATACAATAATATTAAGTTAGTTTAAATTTTAAATGTATATTTTTACTTCTCGATGATAAATCTATGTAAATTTTATGTTAATATTTTGTCACCTCTTATATATCAAGCAACGAAAACGTTTTCGTGTTGACAACTTTTTGAGTATTTAAGATAAATGACTACTAAATAATGAATTATCGTCATTTTTTAATGGATATTTGACTTAATCCAATAAGTTTAACCCCTTATATTTGATAAATCTTAATCAAGCATTCTATTTTTAATACACTTATGAAAAAAAAAATAACCTTAAAGCAAATAGCAAGAGAATTAGATGTATCAATATCGACAGTGTCCAAAGCACTTAGAAATAGCATAGAGATTAGTGAGGATACACGCCAAAAAGTACAGGCATTTGCTAAGTTTTATAATTACAGACCAAACAACATTGCACTTAGCTTAAAAAATAGGAAGACAAAAACTATTGGAATTATTATTCCAGAAATCGTGCATCATTTTTTCTCAAAAGTTATTAGTGGTATTGAGGCTGTAGCAAATCAAAGAGGTTATAATGTTATTGTAGGGTTGTCAAACGAGTCCTTTGCTAAAGAGGTCATTAACATGGAAATGCTTGCTAATGGTAGTATAGATGGTTTTATATTGTCTATTGCTAAAGAAACCTTACAACAGCAAGATTATCATCATTTTACTGAAACTATCAGTCAAGGTATGCCAATTGTAATGTTTGATCGTGTTGTAAACGAAATTAAATGTGATAAGGTAATAGTTGATGACACTGAAGGAGCAAAATTAGCAGTTAATAAATTAATTGCATGTGGTTGTAAAAGCATAGCGATTGTAACAACTAAAGATTATGTAAGTGTAGGTAAATTAAGGACTCAAGGCTATTTAGAAGCTTTAGAAGATCATAAAATAGATCCAAAAGCAAGTCTAATATTAAAGGTTCATGATCAATTGTTGTCCGAAGATCATTTGGATTCTTTAGAAATTGAAATTGAAAACTTATTTAAAAATAATAAAAAAATTGATGGTGTTTTTGCTGTAAACGAGCTGTATGCTATTACAACCATGAAGGTTGCTAGAAAGTTAGGCTTAACCATTCCAGACGATTTGCAAATTGTTGGTTTTACAGATGGTGTATTGTCTAAACATGCTGTTCCTACTTTAACTACAGTCAGTCAACATGGTAAGAAAATAGGCGAAAAAGCAGCCGAATTATTGATAAATAATTTAGAAAGAGAAGACGAAGAAGACATCTACGAAACCGTAGTTATTGAAACCGAATTAATTGAACGCGCATCCACAAAATAAAAATTTAACATTGCTCATTTAAAATCTTTTATATCTTTACGCCAATCAAAACATATATTTTTACTTCTCAGGTAATATAGTTTTGATAAGTAAAAGCTTGTCAAAATAGTAATAATTTAAACTTACTATTTATGAAAAAGCGTACCCTTGGCTTTTGGGAAATCTGGAACATGAGTTTCGGTTTCTTAGGAATTCAATTTGGTTTTGCATTACAAGGAGGCTTTATGTCTCGAATATTTCAAACATTAGGAGCAAGTAAAGATGAAATCCCATTATTATGGATTGCAGCACCTTTAACTGGTTTATTGGTTCAGCCAATAATTGGTTACATGAGTGATCGTACTTGGAGTGTTAAATGGGGAAGACGTAGACCGTTTTTCTTAATTGGAGCTATCTTAAGTTCGTTAGCATTATTTTTTGTGCCTTATTCTCCAGCACTTTGGGTAGCAGCAGGATTTTTATGGATTCTGGATGCTTCAATAAATGTGTCTATGGAACCCTTTAGGGCTTTAGTGGCAGATAAATTACCTGACTCTCAAAGGTCTTATGGATTTGTTGTACAAACCTTAATTATAGGTATTGGTACTTGGGTTGCTAGTAATTTACCTTGGATGGTGTCGCAATTTGGAGTTAGCGATTCTGCAGACTCTGGTGTAATTACGGACTCAGTTAAAATAGCTTTTGCAATTGGTGCATTCGTGTTTTTACTAAGTATTCTTTATACTGTATTTACTACAACAGAATATCCTCCAGAAGACATGGAAGAGTTTGAGCGCGAGAAAGCTAAGAAAAACAACTTCATTCCTGATATTTTAAATAATATTGGTAACATGCCTTTAACCATGAAAAAATTAGGAGTCATCCAATTCTTTTCTTGGTTTGCCTTTTTCACCATGTGGAGTTTAGCCAATCCAGCACTTACAGAGCACGTGTTTAATACACCAGCTCCAATAGAAAGTGCTTTTGATATGGCAGATACTGTGCAAAAAGCTGCATTTGATACACAAAATACAGCGTTTCAAAAATCATCAAATTTAGTAGGTTCAGCAATGGGTGTGTATGGGTTATCCTCTATGGCTTTTGCTTTATTATTAGTACTATATACAGCCAAAAGGCGCATTAACCGTAAGCTAGTACATATGGTATCACTAATGTTAGGTGGTGTAGGATTTTTGTTAATGAATTATGCTTCACCAGAACACCTAAAGTATTGCTTTATACTTATTGGTTTTGCTTGGGGAAGTATTTTATCAATGCCTTATGCCATGTTATCTAGTTCTGTAGATCCAAAAAAAATGGGTGTAATTATGGGAATATTCAACATGTTTATTGTAATCCCACAAATTATCGCAGCACTTGGAGGTATTAATTTTATATCAAGTTTATTAGGAGAAGAAACTATAAATGCTATGACAGTTGCAGGAATTAGTTTAATAATTGCAGGTCTTTGCAACTTATTAATCACAAATAAAAACGCAATCTCATATCAAGCAGAAGAAATTTAAAAAATGAATAAAAAAGGATTCATATTCGATTTAGATGGTGTCATTGTAGACACTGCAAAATATCACTTTTTAGCATGGCAAAACCTTGCAAAAAGTATTGATATAGATTTTACACACGAGCAAAACGAACAACTTAAAGGTGTTAGCCGAGTAAAATCATTAGAAAAAATATTAGAATGGGGAAATAAAACCATTTCAGAAGAATTATTTACATCATTAATGGGTAAAAAAAATGAAGAGTATCTAAGCTTCATTGAAAAAATGACTGATGAAGAAATCTTACCCGACGTACCAAAAATATTAAATTATTTAATCGAAAAACAACAGCCAATTTCTTTAGGGTCTGCAAGCAAAAATGCACGACCAATTTTAGAAAAAGTCAATTTACTTTCAAAGTTTGATGCTATTGTTGATGGTAACGATGTAAGTAAAGCGAAACCAGATCCAGAAGTGTTTTTAATTGCAGCAAAGCATTTAAACATGAAACCAGAAGATTGTATTGTTTTTGAAGATTCTGTAGCTGGTGTTCAAGCTGCAAATACAGCAAATATGATTTCTATTGGTATAGGCGAAAAAGAGGTACTACATGAAGCTGATTATATCTTTTCAGATTTTACTGAAATAGAAAACAGCTTTATAGAAGAATTAATAAATAGATAAAAATATTGATTGTCACACTGAGCGTAGTCGAAGTGTTTGTTATCAAAAAAAATATAAGAAAATGAATCAAGATTATATACAACCAGACAATTGGTCCATAATTGAAGAAGGTTTTGATGCAGATCGCGTTAAGTCTTCAGAAAGTTTATTCAGCATCGGAAATGGTGCAATGGGTCAGCGTGCTAATTTTGAAGAACAATACACAGGTCCAACCTTTCAAGGAAGCTATATTGCAGGCGTTTATTATCCTGACAAAACCAGAGTTGGTTGGTGGAAAAACGGCTATCCAGAGTATTTTGCTAAAGTATTAAATGCACCAAATTGGATAGGTATTAATGTAGAGATTAATGACGAACAACTAGATTTAAACACCTGTGTTTCTGTATCTAATTTTAGAAGAGAACTTAACATGCAAGAAGGTTGGTTGTCTAGATCGTTTACTGCAACGCTTCAAAATAATTTAGAAATTGAAGTGAAAGTACTTCGTTTTTTAAGCTTAGATTTAGATGAAGTTGGAGCTATAAATTACCAAGTAAAACCTTTAAATGGAGAAGCGACTATTAAGTTTCAACCGTATTTAGATTCAGGTATTACAAATGAAGATACCAATTGGGACGACCAATTTTGGGATACTTTAAACGTAAGTACAGAAAACGAGCAAGCATTTATTGAAGCCAAAACCATGAAAACGGCTTTTCATACTTGTACATTTATGCAGTCTTCGGTTTTTGTAAATAATACAAAACAAGAACAAACACCAAATGTAGATAAACAAGCAAACACTGTTTCGTTTACGTATACAGTTTCTGTAAATGCGGGCGAAACTGCAAGCATCCAAAAGTTTGGTGGTTATACAGTAGATAGAAATCACGATAAGAATCAGTTAGTTTCAGCAGCTAAAAAAGTATTAGATACTGCTTCAAATTTAGGATTCAATGCACTTTTAAATAATCAAAAAGAGGCTTGGTCAAAAATTTGGGAAATGTCAGACATCACAATCGATGGAGACGTAAAAGCACAACAAGGTATTCGTTTTAATATTTTCCAATTAAATCAAACCTATTTAGGAAAAGATTCTACCTTAAACATTGGTCCAAAAGGGTTTACAGGAGAAAAGTATGGTGGAAGTACCTATTGGGATACCGAAGCGTATTGTATTCCTTTTTATATGGCTACTAAAGACCAACAAGTAGCACGAAACTTACTGCAATATCGTTACAATCACTTAGAAAAAGCGATTGAAAATGCAGAGAAATTAGGCTTTAAAAACGGAGCAGCATTATACCCAATGGTAACCATGAATGGTGAAGAATGCCATAATGAATGGGAAATTACATTTGAAGAAATTCACAGAAATGGAGCTATCGCTTTTGCTATTTTTAACTACTATCGTTATACAGGAGATTACAGCTATATTCCAGAAATGGGATTAGAAGTGCTTATCGGAATTGCTAGATTCTGGCAACAACGCGCAACCTTTTCTACAGACAAAAATAAGTATGTTATTTTAGGTGTTACAGGTCCTAATGAATATGAAAACAACATCAATAATAACTTTTATACCAACTATTTAGCTAAATGGTGTATTGATTATGCTTTAGAGCAAATTGAAAAAGTAAAAGAAGGTCATCACGAAGATTATTTGCGTATTGCTGGAAAAACAAAGATTACTCACGAAGAGTTACATACTTGTAAAAAAGTAGCAGATAATATGTTTTTTCCTTATTCTGAAAAACACCAAGTGTACTTACAACAAGATGGCTTTTTAGATAAAGAATTAATTACGGTTTCAGATTTACCTAAAGCAGATAGACCAATAAACCAAAAATGGAGTTGGGACAGAATCTTACGTTCGCCATACATCAAACAAGCAGATACGTTACAAGGTTTTTACTTCTTTGAAGATCAATTTTCAACCGAAGAATTAAAACGTCATTTCGATTTTTACGAACCATTTACAGTACATGAAAGTTCACTTTCACCTTGTGTACACAGTATTCAAGCTGCTAAATTAGACCAAATGGAGCAAGCGTATACCTTCTATTTACGTACGTCTCGTTTAGATTTAGACGATTATAATAAAGAGGTTGAAGAAGGTTTGCATATTACAAGTATGGCTGGAACCTGGATGAGTATTGTGGAAGGGTTTGGTGGTATGCGTGTTAAAAACGATATACTGAATTTTGAACCTCGTATTCCTAAAGAATGGGAAGCGTATTCGTTTAAAGTAAACTTTAGAGATCAAATTTTAAAAGTGAATGTATCACAATCGGAAACGACTTTTGAGTTAGAAGGAAATACAGACCTAAACATTCAAGTATATGATAATTCGGTAACAGTATCACCAAATAACTTGGTGAAAATTTAAAACTAAACACACTAATTAAGATGAAAAAATTAATTCCACTAGCATTAGTAATTTTAATTAGTGTTAGTTTTTCTTGCCAAAAAGGAACCAAAAAAACAACAACTTCTGAAGTTGTAACCGAAGTTAAAAACGATATCGAGCGTATCGAACCTCCACATTGGTGGACTGGTTTTAATAATACACAAGTACAATTATTGGTGAAGCATCCAAACATTTCGGAAGCAACACCTAGTATAAATTATGCAGGAGTTTCCATAGAAAAAGTGCATAAAGCAGATAGTCCTAATTATCTGTTTTTAGATCTAAATATTTTAGAAAGTACAAAAGCAGGACCATTCAATATTCATTTTAAATTTAATGAAGAAAAGGAACTAGTTCAAACTTACGAAGTAAAAGCACGCTTAAAAGAAGCTGCCGATTACCAAGGTTTTGATAGCACAGATGCTATTTATCTAATCACTCCAGATCGTTTTGCAAATGGAGATACTTCTAATGATATAAAGGAAGATTTAAAGGAGAAAACCATTAATAGAAAAGACGATTATGCACGTCATGGAGGTGATTTACGAGGCATTATTCAGCATTTAGATTATATTCAAGAAATGGGTTTTACCCAAATTTGGTCGTGTCCTTTATTAACCAATGACATGGAAAGGTCTTCGTATCATGGTTATGCAATGACCGATTTTTACCAAGTAGATCCACGTTACGGAAGTTTAGAAGAATACCAAGAATTAGCAGCAAAAGCTAAAGAAAAAGGTATAGGTTTAATCATGGACCAAGTGGCTAATCATTGCGGAAGTGAACATTGGTGGATGCCAGATTTACCATTTAAAGATTGGGTGAACCAACAAGACAGTTTTGAGAATAATAAACCATTAAATAACTCTAATCATAGACGTACAAGTAATCAAGATTTGTATGCAGCCAAACGTGATAAAAAAGAAATGGCTGAAGGTTGGTTTGTACCAACAATGCCAGATTTAAATCAGCGTAATCCGTTTATGGCAAACTATATTATTCAGAATAGTATTTGGTGGGTAGAAACCTTAAATCTTAGCGGAATTCGTCAAGATACCTATCCATATCCTGATAAAACATTTATGTCTAATTGGGCAGGAACAATCATGAATGAGTATCCTAACTTTAGTATTGTTGGTGAAGAATGGAGTACCAATCCGTTATTAATTGCCTATTGGCAAGAAGGTCATGACAATAAAGATGGTTACGATTCTAATTTAAGATCGACTATGGATTTTGCTATGCAAAAAAATACGGTAGATGCTTTAAACGAAGCCGAAAAATGGGACACTGGTTTGGTGAAAATATATGAAGGTTTAGCAAACGATTTTGCGTATGCATCACCAAAAGATATTATGGCATTTCCAGACAATCATGATATGAGTCGCATTTTTACACAGCTAAAAGGTGATGTGCCAAATACCAAAATGGCATTAAGTTATTTACTTACTCTACCTAGAATTCCGCAATTGTATTACGGAACAGAAATCTTAATGAACGATTTTGAAAAACCTGGCGATCATGGTTTAATTCGTACCGATTTTCCAGGAGGTTGGCAAGGAGATGCTATAAATGCATTTTCAGGAGAAGGTTTAGCAGATGCGCAAAAAGACATGCAGTTATTCCTTAAAAAAGTATTGAATTACAGAAAATCTAGTGATGCTATACACAATGGAAAAACCATTCATTTTGCTCCATTTATGGGAACGTATTTCTTATTTAGAGTGATTGAAGGTGAAACCGTTGTACATATCATTAATAAAAATAACGAACCAATTACTTTAGATTTAAAACGTTTTGAAGAAGTTGGTTTACAAGGCAAAACATTAAAAAACATAGTAACTAATGAAACGTTTGTTTGGGAAGATGAAATTATCTTAAACGAAAGAGGAAGCTTACTATTATCTACTAAATTATAAATTAAATGTCACCTCGAGCGCAGTCGAGAGGTCTCCATCGTAATGAAAAAAATATTATACATACTATCCTTCTTACTATTTCAATTCACCTTTGCTCAGGTTACAATTATAGTTGAAGAACTTCCAAAAGACACACCAAAAGAGGCTTCCATATTTATTTCAGGAGATTTTGAAGGTTGGTCTGGAGGACATAAGGATTACCAATTACAGCAAGTAAATGGACAGTATCAAATAACACTTCCTAAAACAGAACAACGCATTTTATTCAAGTTTACCTTAGGGAATTGGGAGACTTCCGAAAGTACAAATAAAGGATTAAAAATAGATAATCGTATCCATAAGTTTACGACATCAAACGATACATTAAAAGTAAAAATCGCAGGTTGGGGTCATTTATTTGATCTTCAGGAAGCATCAACAGCTTCAAAAAATGTTACTGTTTTATCCGAAACTTTCAACATACCACAGCTAAACAGAAAACGTCGCGTTTGGATGTATTTACCAGCAGATTATAAAACGTCTAAAATAAATTATCCAGTAGTGTATATGCACGATGGACAAAATGTTTTTGATGCCAGTACGTCTACATATGGTGAGTGGAAAGTAGATGAAATTCTAGATAAACTATTTAAAGAAAACCTAAAACTAATTGTGGTAGCTGTAGATAATGGAGAATCTAAACGTTTAGATGAATATTCTCCTTGGACACATCCAGAATATGGTGGAGGCGAAGGGGAAGCTTATGTAGATTTTATTGTAAACACATTAAAACCGTATATCGATACTAATTTCAATACTAAAAAAGACAAATCCAATACAGCTATTTTTGGTAGTTCCATGGGTGGATTGATTTCGCATTATGCTGCTTTAAAATACCCAATGGTTTTTGGTAAAGTTGGCGTGTATTCTCCTGCATTTTGGTTTGCGCCAGCAGTAAAACCATTTACGGTATCTCATGCCAATATTAAAGACACGAAAATGTACTTTTTGGCTGGTGGAAAAGAAGGCGAAAACGCAGGTTTTAATGAAATTAGCCAAACCGTTACAGACATGAATAGTATGATTTCTATTTTAACCGAAAACGGATTTCCTAAAGAAAACATTCAGTCTAAAGTCGTTCCAGAAGGGAAACATAATGAGGCTTTATGGGAAAACAATTTTGAGGAAGCTATTACTTGGTTGTTTGCAGATGCTATTAAAAAAAGAGAGTTCAAAACAGCGCGCTTTCAAGATAATCAATTACATATTCAGGTTTCAGACGGAAGTTATAAAATGCATTTTTACCATCCTGAAATAATAGAAACTACATTTTTACCAACAGGAGAAGTGTTTGATAAAAAGTCACACGCGGTTGTTTTAGATAAAGTACTTTCTGATGTAAAATTTAATGAAACAGCTTCAGAGATTAGTTTTCAATCTGAAAAATTAACAGTAAAAATCACAAAAACACCTTTTCATATTTCGTATTGGAAAGATGGTAAAGAAGTCACTTCTGTAAAAAATGGTTATCAAAAAACGGATGCATTTGAAACTATTAGTTTTAACTTAAAATCAGATGAAGTTTTATATGGTGGAGGCGCAAGAGCTCTAGGTATGAATCGTAGAGGGAATCGTTTAGAGTTATACAATAAAGCACATTATGGTTATGAAGATCGTAGCGAGTTAATGAATTACACCATGCCAATGGTAGTGTCTTCCAACAATTATTTAATTCATTTTGATAATGCACCTATTGGCTTTTTAGATTTAGATAGCAAAGCAGATAATATACTCACGTATGAAACTATTTCTGGTAGAAAAACCTATCAAGTAGTAGTAGGCGATTCTTGGTTAGATCTTACTAAAAACTATACTCAGCTTACAGGGACACAACCAATGCCACCACGTTGGGCTTTGGGTAATTTTTCTAGTCGATTTGGATACCATTCACAAGAAGAAGTAACTGCTACTGTAGAAAAATTTAGAGAAGAGAACATTCCATTAGATGCTATTATTATCGATATTTTTTGGTTCGGAAAAACCATTCAAGGTACTATGGGAAATCTAGCGTTTGATCGCGATTCTTTTCCTAATCCGAAACAAATGATAAAAGGATTAAAAGACAATAATGCGAAAACGGTTTTAGTCACAGAACCGTTTGTATTAACGACTTCTAATCGTTGGGACGAAGCGGTAAAAGCAGATGTTTTAGCTAAAGATTCCATAGGAAATCCGTTTACTTTCGATTTCTATTTTGGAAATACTGGTTTGATTGATATCTATAATCCGAAAGGAAAAAAATGGTTTCAAAACATTTACAAAGACTTGGCCAATTTAGGTGTTTCTGGTGTTTGGGGAGATTTAGGAGAACCAGAAGTACATCCTAAAGGATTGCTTCACGCAACAGGAACAGCAGACGAGGTACATAATATTTATGGTCATAATTGGGCAGAATCTGTGCAAGAAATGTACACGCAAAACTTTCCAAACACAAGACCATTTATTTTAATGCGTGCAGGTAGTTCTGGATCCCAACGTTTTGGAATGATTCCTTGGTCTGGAGATGTAAACAGAACTTGGGGAGGATTACAAAGTCAGCCAGAAATTGCACTGCAAATGGGAATGCAAGGTTTGGCTTTTATGCATAGCGATTTAGGTGGTTTTGCTGGTAATAATTTAGACGATGAGCTATATGCACGATGGTTGCAATATGGCGTTTTTCAGCCAATTTATAGACCACATGCACAAGAAGAAGTGCCTGCAGAACCTGTTTTTAGAAGCGATAAAGCAAAAGCTTTAGCGAAAGCGTCTATCGAGTTGCGTTACAAATTACTACCATATAACTACAATTTAGTTTTCGAAAATAACCAAACAGGTGCACCTTTAATGCGAGCCTTATTTTTTGAAGAAGAAGACAATGCAAATTTGCAGACCAATGCATCCACTTACCTTTGGGGAAATGACTTTTTAGTCACGCCAATTGTACAATCAGAACAAAAAGAAGCTGAGGTATACTTTCCGAAAAATAGTAATTGGTTCGATTTTTATACGAATAAAAAAGTAGAAGGCGGACAAACACTATCCGTGAAAACGGAAGAAAATAGCATTCCAACATACGTTCGTGGTGGAGCATTTATTCCTACCGCAAAGCCAATGCAAAGCACAGCGGAGTATGACGGAAACACATTGGAGTTATATTACTACTTTGATGCATCGGTTTCAGAAAGTAAGCGCACACTTTATAATGATGACGGAGCAACTAAAAATGCTTTTGAAAAAGGAGAATATGAGATTTTAGAGTTTGATTCTAAAACCACAAAAAAAATGCTAGAGCTTCAGTTTGATGCAGCGGTTGGTTCTAATTATGCTACTTCGACAAAAACAATAACGGTCGTGATTCATAATTTTACAAAGGACCCGAAGCGTATAAAATTCAACAGAAAAAAAATAGACTTCAATTATAATCAAACTAGTAACATTTTAACTTTTGATGTGCAATGGAATACGTCAGAAGGCAGCAAAACACAAATAAAATATTAAGTATAATATGAAAAAAGCGATACTTTTAATAGCAATTACAATGCTTGCTTTCAGTTGTAAAACTGAGACAAAACAAGCACAAGATTTAGCCGAAAATCAAAAACCAAAGACTATGGAAACACCTTTTGTTTGGGAAGCAGCAAACTTATATTTTCTGTTAACGGATCGCTTTAATAATGGCGATAAAACTAACGATATTAATTATGGTCGAACAAAAGAAATAGGCGTTTTACGTGGTTTTGAAGGTGGCGATTTAAAAGGGATTACTCAAAAAATTGAAGACGGTTATTTTACCAATTTGGGTGTTAATGCTATTTGGATGTCGCCAATTGTAGAGCAAATTCATGGAGGAACAGATGAAGGCACAGGGTTGTCTTACGGATATCATGGCTATTGGACTAAAGATTGGACCAATATCGATGCCAATTTAGGAACCAAAGCAGATCTACAAAACTTGGTTGATGCGGCGCACAAAAAAGGCATTCGTGTTTTATTGGACGCGGTGATTAACCATACGGGACCTGTTACAGAAAAAGATCCTGTTTGGCCAAGTGATTGGGTGAGGACGGGACCACAATGTGACTATAAAAATTACGATAATACAGTAACGTGTACGTTAGTTAAAAATCTTCCAGATATAAAAACAGAAAGCAATGAAGCTGTAGAATTACCACCACAATTGGTAGAAAAATGGAAAGCCGAAGGTCGTTATGACCAAGAAGTTGCAGAGCTAGATGCCTTTTTTAAAGCCACAGGTCATCCTCGTGCACCTCGTTTTTATATCATGAAATGGTTAAGCGATTACATCACCGATTTTGGAATTGATGGTTACAGAGTGGATACTGTAAAACATACAGAAGCTTATGTTTGGCAAGAGTTTAAGTCGGTTTGTGATAACGCTTTCGCGGAATTTAAGCAGCAAAACCCAGATAAGGTTTTAGACGATAATGATTTTTATATGGTTGGAGAGGTTTACAACTTCGGAATTTCGGCAGGAACCGCTTTTGATTTTGGAGATAAAAAAGTCAACTATTTTGACAAAGCATTTAATAGCCTAATCAATTTTGAATTTAAATGGAATGCGGCGCAACAATCGTATGAGGAGCAATTTAAAAAATATGATAGCCTATTACATACCAACCTTAAAGGTTATGGTGTGTTAAACTATTTAACGTCTCATGACGATGGGCAACCTTTTGATAAAAACAGAGAGAAAACCTACGAAACTGCAACGCGATTATTACTGTCTCCTGGAACGTCACAAGTGTATTATGGAGACGAATCTGCAAGAGATTTAACCATAGAAGGGACAATTGGTGACGCAACGTTAAGAAGTAACATGAATTGGGAAGAGCTTTCACACCAACAAGACTTGTTAATCCATTGGCAAAAATTAGGACAGTTTAGACGTAATCATCCTTCGGTTGGAGCAGGAAAACATACCATGCTAAGCAATACACCTTACCTTTTTAGTAGAAGGTATACCAAAGGCGATTTTAAAGATGACGTGATTATTGGTTTAGACATGCCTAAAGGAAAACAAACTATTACGGTGTCTTCGGTGTTTAAAAACGGAACGACAGTTAAAGATTTTTATTCGGGAGAAACATTTACTGTGTCTAACGGAACAATTACAATTGTAGCAGACGCAAACATCATTTTATTAGAAAAAATAAATAATTAATCATCAAACAACCAATGTCACACTGAGCGCAGTCGAAGTGCTCTTTAATAACTATACACAATGAAAAAAATAATCTTATCCCTAGTAATCCTAACAATTTTTGCTTGTAAAGAAGAGGCTAGTCAAGTCGAGAAGAAAGTAGTTTCAGAAGAAAAAGTAGTACTAAAACCTATAGCAGATTCAGATTTAGAAACAGCTGTTATCTATGAAGCTAACATCAGACAATATTCACCAGAAGGCACTTTTGAAGCTTTCACAAAAGATATTCCGCAGTTAAAACAATTAGGTGTAAAAGTCATTTGGTTAATGCCTGTTTTTCCTATTTCGGAAACAAAACGTAAAGCTACAGGAGGTGAAGATAGTAAGTTTGCAACCGATTTCCCAGAAGCAGAACAAGACAAGTACTTAGGTAGTTATTATGCAGTGTCTGATTTTACTAAAATTAATCCAGAATTTGGAACAATGGAAGATTTTAGAGATTTAGTAAATACAGCGCATGACAACGGGATTTATGTGATTTTAGATTGGGTACCAAATCATACAGGTTGGGATCATACTTGGTTAAAAACTAATCCGGAATATTACACACAAAATGATAAAGGCGAAGTAGTACATCCTGTAGATACAGATTGGACAGACGTTGCCGATTTAAACTACGACAACCAAGAGATGCGTAAAGCAATGATTGCAGACATGACGTATTGGTTAACAAAGGAAGGTGTTGACGGATTTAGATGTGATGTGGCAGGATCTGTACCAACCAACTTTTGGGAGCAAGCGATACCAGAATTACGTGCTAAAAAAGACATTTTTATGTTAGCAGAAGCTTGGGAACCAGAATTATTAAAAGACGGTTTATTTGATATGGCTTACGGTTGGGATAGACATCACGCTATGAATGCAATTGCAAAAGGAGAAAAGGATGCAACCGAATTTAATAATGCTTTACAAACCGATTTTGAGCGTTACGCGAGTGACGATATTTTAATGAATTTTGTTACCAATCATGATGAAAACTCATGGAATGGGACCATTAAAGAACGCATGGGAGAAGCTGGCGAAATGATGACTGCTTTAGCTTATGTAACACCAGGAATGCCATTAATTTATTCTGGTCAAGAGTATGATTTAGACCATAGATTATTGTTTTTTGAAAAAGATAGTTTCCCTCATACCAAAGGAGCCACTTGGGAATTATTAGAAAAATTAGCAACATTAAAACAGAATAATGCTGCTTTACATGGCGGAAAAGCTTCCGCTAAATACAACGTAATTGTTAATGGAAAAGATGTAATTTCATTTTCAAGAATAAAAGATAATGATGAGGTTGTGTTTATTGCAAATGTTTCAAAAGAGAATGCTAAAGTAAACCTTGTTCAAAAAGGGACATATTTAGATTATTTGTCTAATAAAACCATAGAATTAGAAGGTGATGCAATCCCTTTAGCGGTTAATGAATTTAAGATTTTAGTTAAAAAGTAAAAGAATTAATAATTCTTCTTCATAAAAATATAGAAAAGTGCCTGATGGTGCTTTTCTGGTTTAATATATTGTCAGTTTTTACAAGAAAATACGACTAATCATAATAATGCGTATTTTTGCATTACATTATTAATATAAATGATCGATTTAAACGACAATATAAATTTACCTTTTTCGTTACAAATAAGTTTTAATAAACTTATTGAGCGTTATAATGACTTGGCTAAAAGTGAAGATTCCTTTATCGCAGCCAAAGCAAATCGCATATTAGAAATAGGACAGGCTAATCCTTTATTAAAAGAGGGATTTAGTAAGATTTCTGTATTGAAAAAATATGAGAAAGAAATCGCAATATTATTGGAAGATTCGTTTAGCGAGGTGTTAAGTCTAAATGAAATTAAAACAGCAAGTGTACCTTATCATAATTTTATTTTTAATGCTTCAAAACGTTTTGAAAATATAATAAAATCAGCTGGTCCTGATTTTGAATTGGTAATTAAAAATATGCCAGAAAATGATTGGTATATTCTTAGTTGTACAATTATAATGAGTTTTTGTTATAACTATGACACTAATTTTAAAAGACCATTATATTATGAGATTCCGAATGAAAATGGTATCGTAAGAATTTACAAGATTACTTATAATGCAGATTTCATGGAAATTATGCCTACTGAAGCTGCACCTAAATTAACTGATAAAGACTTTGACGAATTATTAGATAATTTTGAAAATATAGAGTTGTGGAAAGAAAAATTTCCTCCTAACAGTTATGTATCAAAAGGATTTGTAATATCTAATATTTTTGATGTTACGGACGATCAGTCTATTTCAAACATAAAAACAACCTTAATAAAAAATAGTAAACGTAAAGACGAAAGCTTTATGGTAGATTTTCAAAAAGTCTTCCGTTCGTTATTAGGAGTTACTGATTTGGAGGTGGGATTTTCTATTTATAATAAAGAAGAAAACACCTTAATGAAGGTGCATGATTCTAGCATTAACAGTTTTTTGCTTAAAGCTAAAGAGGAGTTTAAGTGTGAGAATTTATTTTGTCATTACAGTTATGATAAAATTTTAAAAAGTAAAGCTAACCTTGCTATATCTGATGTAGATGCTAATTTTAAAAAATCAAAAGGTAAGTCTCCTCAGGTTAAAGTTTTAAAAGAGCAAGGTTTTAAAAGTGCCATTTTTGCACCAATAGCAGAACAAGGTGATTTACTTGCTGTTTTGGAGTTAGTATCTAAAACACCCAGAGCTTTAAATAGTATTAATGCTAATAAACTAGCAGACGTTATGCCTTTTATTTTGTCTGCGGTTAAGCGCTCTAAATTAGACGAGGCAAATTTAATACAGGCTATTATACAACGCGAATGTACTTCTATACACCCAAGTGTAAAATGGAAATTTGAAAGTGCTGCACGTAAGTTTATGCAAGAGGAGTATAATGGTAATGAAAACCCATCTTTTAATAAAATTAGTTTTGATAATGTTTATCCATTATTTGGTCAGATAGATGTTAAAGGATCGTCTGATGCTAGAAATAATGCAACACAAAAGGATTTAGCGCTTCAATTAAAATTAGTAGAAAAGATCGTTGAAAAAGCTTTTGATCATCAAAACTTACCAATTTTTGAGCAATTATTATTTCAGGTTAAAAGTTATCAAATTGCTTTAAAAAACGATTTTAAAGTTGATAGTGAGCAAAAAATCACTCATTTTTTTAAATATGAAATAGAGCCACTTTTTAAATTTCAACTTAAATCAGAATCATTTATAACCCAAGATATTGAGGATTATTTTGCTAAAGTAGATGCTAATCTTGAAGTGATATATTATTATCGTAAAAATTATGATGATACTATTAGCTTGATAAACAAAAATATGTCTGCCTTGTTAGATAAAAAACAAGTAGAAGCACAGGCTATGTATCCTCACTTTTTTGAGCGTTTTAAAACGGATGGTGTTGAGCATAATATGTACATTGGAGAGTCTATTACAAAAGAAGATTCGTTTAACGAGCTGTATTTATATAATTTAAGATTGTGGCAAATGCAAGTCATGATAGATATGGAAACGTCTTTTTACACCAAACAGCACAAATATCCTATCGCGCTTGATGTTGCATCAATGATTTTAGTGTTTAATCAACCGTTATCTATTAGATTTAGAGCAGATGAGAAACACTTTGATGTGGATGGTACTTATAATGCAAGATACGAGGTGGTTAAAAAACGAGTTGATAAAGCTAATATTAAAGGTACAGACGAGCGCATTACTGCTAAGGGTAAGTTAACAATTGTCTATTCTCAGCAAGAAGATGAGTTTGAATACTTAAAATATGTTAGATTTTTACAATCAAAACATAAATTAGGTGATGAGGTAGAAATATTAGAGTTAGAGGATTTACAAGGAGTAACTGGCTTAAAAGCTATTAGAGTTAATATCTTGTATCAAGACCAAAACAATACAAAGCAGTTTTACACGTATAACGATTTAATGCAGGCTATAAAATCCTAACCAACTAAAAGTTGGTTAAGATTTTGAGGTAATATGTATTGTATTTGCGAGGTTGTATCTAATACATCCTGAATATTTACACCTGGATTGTTTTTTACAGCAATACCAAAAGCAAGTAGCGATATAATAATACCTATTATAAATACAGTGTATGTTATTCTTAATAAACGGTATTTTCGTTCTAATACAATTCCTAAAAAATACAAATCTTTAGTCAGTGACTTGTAAATGTACTCCTTGTCATTTATCATTTCATTAATAGCCCATTCAAATTCGTTAAGTTTCATTTTATGAAAATTCCCAAAAAACGTTAAGTTAACTTCTTTGTTTTCTACATCTTCTTTAGTGAATTGACCACTAGTTACATTTGGTCTTGTTGCAATTATAGACATTACCATTGATACAACACTAAACAGAGTAAAAATCACAGTAGGCCAAGTTAGATAAGGGTTGGTGTCTAATTTAGAAATTAAATTAGCCAATACAACTGATATAATAATAGCATTAACAGATAATAAGATGTTGGCCTTAGTGTCCGCAATGTCACTTAATTTAATGTGATTTCGTAGCGCAGTTCTGTAAAACGATTGAATAGCACGTTCTGGACTTTCGTTTTTATATTGGGCTTTGTACTTTGCCTTTAGCTCTTCTGTATTTTGCTTCTTTTTTTGTTTCTTTTTAGCAAGGATTAGCTTAGCAAGATTTTTCTCTTTTCTTTGTTGCCAATTTTGTAAGGCATAATCCGTATAATAACTGTGTTTTTTAGATAAGACTTTAATGTTCTCGTCAAGCCATTCTCTTGGTGTGTAGTTTGCAATACCTGCTAATTCTAACTCTTTTCTTAAAAACTCGCTGGCTTCCGGAAAGTATTTTTTTCCAAAATGAGAGGCGTCAGCATCGCGTAAAATTTTCTCTAATTCGGTTTCTGGCTTACTATCAAATTTTGTAGCTAGTATACAATCTTCAACAGCTTTAATAGTTTTTTCATCTACATTTTCTGTAGTCAAAAATTCCCTAGCTATTTGTGCGCTAACCTCCTCATGGCCTTCTCTTTTTTTAGTGTAGCCCACATCATGTAATAATGCTGCTAATTGAAGTATTTGCGCATCATTAACATCAATTTTAGAGTTTTCTATAATTTCTTTCGTACTTTTAAATACTCGTAAGGTATGCGTGTGATTGTGATAGACTATCGTGTTTGGTAGCTCATTTTTAAGGAGTTCAAATACAAAAGCTTCGGTTTTTTCAATTAGTTTTGACATGAGTGCATAATTATTCTTATCCAAAGTACTAAAAAAATAAAACTCTCAACCTTTAATGACAAAAAATAACATATTTCTAACGTTTGTTTTAGCTTTTCTATTGACTAATTGTGCCAGTTTTGAGGCGCAATATAAATCAGAAGATAAAACAGTAGTTGCATTACCAAATAAACCAATTGACAAAACGTTTTACTTAGTTGGTGATGCTGGAAAATCACCAATGGGTGGATTTAGTAGTGGGTTAACTGCATATAAAAATCTAATAAAACAGAAAGATACCAAAGGTGATTATACTATATTTTTAGGAGACAATATTTATCCTGCAGGTCTACCAACAAAGGAAGATCCATATTATGACGAAGCTAAAAACCATTTGCAAGCACAAGTAAATGCTGTTTCTGGTTTTAATGGTGAAGTGTTGTTTATTCCTGGAAATCACGATTGGTACGCAGATGGTTTAAATGGGTTAAAAGATGAAGAAAAATTTATTGAAGACGCATTGGGTAAAAACACATTTCAGCCAGAAAACGGTTGTCCGTTAGAAGTGGTCGAGGTTAGCGATGGTATCGAGTTAATTATCATTGACACACAATGGTATTTAGAAAACTGGAATGATCATCCAACTATAAATGATGAGTGTGAAATTAAAACAAGAGAACGTTTTTTATTAGAATTAGAAGGCGAGTTTAAAAAAGAACAAAATAAAACCGTTGTAGTTGCTATGCATCATCCCATGTATACTAATGGTACTCATGGTGGATTTTATAGCGCAGATAAACATTTATACCCAACACAAAGTAAAATTCCGGTTCCAATATTAGCTTCTTTTTTAACGCAAGTTAGAACACAAGGAGGTGTTTCTATTCAAGATAGGTATAACGAGCGTTATAATAAGATGATGAATCGTATTGAAACCTTAGCTTTAGAGTATACAAATATAATTTTTACATCTGGTCACGAACACAATTTACAATACATAGAAAATAATGGAATCAAACAAATTGTATCAGGTTCTGGCGCTAAACAATCTGGAGCAGCCTTAAGTAATAATGGTTTATTTGCTTATGGTAAACAAGGTTTTGCAACACTAACAGTATATAAAGACGGAAGTAGTTATGTTAGTTTTTATGGCGAGGATAATGAGCAGCCAAAACTGTTATATACCAAACAGATTGCTGAAAAAAACGCGTCTCAATTTGATTTGTCAACATTACCAGATAGCTTTTTACCCACTATTCAAGCCTCAATTTATACTGAAGAAGAAACCAAAAAAACAGGTGTTTATAAAACATTTTTTGGAGAGAAATATCGTGATATCTATAGCCAAAAAGTAGAAGTTCCTGTTGCTACATTGGATACGCTTTATGGTGGTCTAGAAATTGTAAGAGAGGGTGGAGGTCACCAAACACGATCTTTAAGATTGCAAACAAAAGATGGTCGACAATTAAATATGCGTGCGTTGCGCAAAAGTGCTACACAGTATTTGCAAACGGTTTTGTTTAAAGAAACATATTTAAAAGATGATTTTGATAAAACTAAAATCGAAGATTTAATATTAGATTTTTACACAGCAGCGCATCCTTATGCGTTTTCAGTAGTTCCGGATTTGTCACATGCAGCAGGTGTGTACCATACTAACCCTAAATTATTTTATATACCAAAACATAAATATTTAAAGGATTACAACTATAATTATGGTGGCGAATTATATTTAATTGAAGAACGACCTGAAGATAATTATACAGATGAAAAAAACTTTGGTTATGCAGATGATATTGAAAGTACACATGACATTATTAAAAAAATTAGAACTGATGAAAAATATAAAATAGACGAAAACGCTTTTGTTAGAGCACGCCTTTTTGATATGCTTTTAGGTGATTGGGACAGACACCAAGACCAATGGAGATGGGCTCAGTTTAACCAAGACAATGGAGATAAATTATATAAACCTATTCCTAGAGATAGAGATCAAGTATTTTCTAATTTTGATGGTGCTTTATTAGATATTATGCGTTTTATTTCTGGATCAACTAAACAGCTTCAAGTGTATGATGGTGAGTTGAAGGATATAAAATGGATGAATAGTGCAGGTATTAAATTGGATAAAGTGTTAATTCAAAATTCTGATAAATCTGTTTGGATTAAGCAAGCACAATACTTGCAAGATAATATTACAGATGCTGTTATTGAAGAAGCTTTTAGTAAAGTTCCAAAAGAAGTACAAGAAGAATCTTTATTGCAGATAAAAACATTTTTAAAAGAAAGAAAAAATAACTTACTAGATATAGCAGAGCGTTATTCTGATTATCTTAATCAATTGGTGATACTAACTGGTACAGATAAGGATGATTATATTGAAGTTAATAGGATTGCAGATAATAAAACTCAAGTTGTAATTTCAAGAATAAAAGATGGTAAAAAAGCAGATGTTATAGTAGATCGTACTTTTGATAAGGATATAACTAAGGAGTTATGGATTTATGCTTTAGATGATGATGATATAATTGAAGTTAGCGGTAAAGCTAGTAACTTGATTTTTACACGTATTATTGGTGGGCAAAATAACGACGAATATATTATTAATAATGGAAGACGTGTACGTATTTATGACCATAAATCAAAACCAAATACCATAACAAAAAATAATGGAGCTAAGGTTAAATTTACAGATATTTACAACAATAACCTGTTTGATTTTCAGAAAAATATAGTTAAAACAAGTGTGGTTACGCCAAGTCTTGGGTATAATCCAGATGATGGTTTTAAAGTAGGTGTTGGCTTAAATTATACTGTTAAAGGATTTTCTCGTAATCCATACTCGCAACAACATCGTTTTAAAAGTGGTTACTTTTTTGCAACTAGTGGTTTTAGTTTAAATTATGATGGTGAATTTGCAAACCTTTTTGGCGAATGGAACTTACATGTTGCAGGACAGCTAACCAGCGAGAATTTTACCAATAACTTTTTTGGTTATGGTAATGAAACCGTTAATAATGATGATGACTTAGATTTAGATTATAATAGAATTAAAACAAGTATTTATGCAGCTAGTGTAGGTGTCCTTAAAAAAGGAGATTTTGGATCTGATTACGGAATAAAAATAACTACAGAAGCTGTAGAGATTGGAGAAACACCAGACCGTTTTATTGAAACACAAGAACCGTCTGTAAACACAACAGACTTTTATAATAGACGCTTTTTTGCAGGTTTAGAAGGGAATTTTAATTATCATAGTTTTGATAATGCTATAAATCCATCCAGAGGGATGACCTTTGATTTAGGTGTAGGAGGTAAAACCGAAGTTAAAGACTCTAAATATACATACGGTTTTGTAAATACTGCTTTAGGGTTTTACAACGCGCTGTCTACAAACAGAAAACTAGTTTTAAAAACAGATGCAAGAGCACAAATGAGATTTGGTGATGATTTAATATTTTATCAAGCAGCAAATATTGGTGGAGCCAATGGACTACGTGGTTACAGGTTGCAACGTTTTACAGGTCAAAACAGTTTAACTGGTAGTGCAGATATTAGATATAGCTTTAATCAGTTTAAAACAAAAACGTTACCATTACAATTAGGTGTCTTTGTTGGAGGTGATGTAGGACGTGTTTGGACTAAAAATGATGCGTCAAAAATTTGGCATAACGATTATGGTGTTGGATTTTGGGTGACTGCAGCAGATAGTGTTTCTGGGACATTTAACTTTTTTAATAGCGAAGAAGGATTACGTTTTTCTTTTGGATTTGGATTAAATTTTTAAAACCCAATTAATGAAAAATGTTATAGTTAATGGTTTTGAATATTTAAAAAAACTTGAAAGTAAAATAGCTTTTTACCCTTCGGTTTATAGCCTGACAGGGTTACTGTTTACATTTTTTATGTACTATGCAGAAAATAGAGGTATATCGTCTTATTTAGTAGACAATGTACCTCTGTTGGTTATAAATAATTCAGAAACCGCATTTAATATTTTAACCACCTTTATTGCTGGACTAATCTCCATAATGGTTTTTAGTTTTTCCATGGTAATGATATTGTTAAATCAAGCATCAAGTAACTTTTCGCCTAGAGTCTTACCTGGTTTAATATCTAATAAGCGTCATCAAAAAATATTAGGTATATATAATGCAACGTTACTATTTTGCATATTTACTATGGTAGGAATAGAGCCTGATGGAGGTGAAAACCAATTGCCTGGCTTTTCAGTATTATTGGCTATTGTATTTATGGTTATCTGCTTAGGTGCTTTTATTTATTTTATACATTCCATTTCGCAAGAGATTCAGGTTCATAGTATCATGCAGCGTATATTTGATGAGGCTAAAAATAGACTAGATAAACTTATACATTCAGAAGAAGATACAACTCAAGGGTTTCCAAATACGGATGATTGGACGGTTTATAAGTCTCCAGCAACAGGCTTTTTACAAGATATTATATTAGACCCTTTTAGTCAACATGCAAAACAAAATGACAATCAATTTGAAATTGTAGCAATTAAAGGACAATACATATATAAGGACAAGCCTTTATTTAAATGTAAAACAAAACTTAAAGACGAAGCTCTTGAAGATTTACTAGCTTATTTTCTTTTTTCTAGAGACGAGATTATAGAAGATAACTACGTTTTAGGCTTTAAACAAATTACCGAAATTGCTGTAAAAGCGATGTCTCCTGGTATTAATGATCCTGGAACAACTATTATCGCAATAGATTATCTTGCAGAACTTTTTCAAAGCAGAATGTATAAAAATGATATAAGTATCTTGTTGGAAGATAATAAACCAGTAGTAAAAATTAGCTCTGTGACATTTAAAGAGTTACTATATTTTGTAATGGCTCCAATTAGGACTTACGCAAAGCATGACGTTATTATAGTTAATAAATTAATTAACCTATTTCAGCATTTAGCATTTAATATAGATTGCGATAATAAAGGCTATTTAACAGATATTGATAACGAAGTTAAACGCTTATCAATAGATGCTAATAGTGCTATAAGTAATCAGGAGGATTTAAAATTAATAAACGACAGATTAAAATCTTTTAATCTATAATTTAAACTTATAAATATTATTATCTTCTTTACCAGAGTCTTCGTCTGTAATATAAATAGACGTGTTATTTATAAAGCAAACACCTTCTTTTTGACTATCATGATTTAATGAGATGCTCTCTACATTACCATCAAAAAAAGCATCGGATTTAAAGTTTGTAAGTTTCCAAATTCTATCATGATTTAATAGTATAATAGTAGAGCCATCAGGACTGATGTCTGCAGATGTTACACGTGTGTCTTTTCCTTTTAGTTTGTAGTCTGTAACATACGTTGCTACGTGAGACCCAATGGTGTTTGGTACTTTAATAACCATTGTTTTTTTATTCTCTTTACTAAAAATATAAAAGTCATTATTCCATAAAAAGAAAGCTTCAAAATCTTCAGACTTAATATCATCAGGTAATGTAAAGCGTATAGTTTCAGCTTCGGTTTTGTCCTTAATGTTTGCTATGTTATTGACTTTATATATAAAAAAGTGGTCTCGTTTTCTTGAGTTATTTCCAAAATCTCCAATGTATAAATTACCATTGGTGTCAGCAGCTAAGTCTTCCCAGTCATGGTTTTTAATATTGCTAATATCTATATCTTTAATAATATTACCTTTTTTGTCTAAACCATACACATTGTTTTTATTACCTGCATCCTCAATAGTCCAAATTAAATCAGATCCACTAATTAATTGTGCTGCAGAAGCTTCGTCCAAATCACCATCTATGGATCCTACTACAGTTAGTTTTCCTGTATTGCAAGACATAAAAAGTAATGCTAAAACTAGTATTGGTTTTAAATGAAAAGTCATAAATTGTCATGTTTAAAATAAGATTAAATATAGGCATATAACAAGTCAGACTAAAGTTTGTAATCTTAAAGTATTTATAAAATTAATGAACAAAATATTAAAATTTGGTCATAGAGGAGCAAAAGGTCATGTGACAGAAAACACCTTGGAGTCAATCCAAAAGGCTTTGGATTTGGGAGTCGATGGGATCGAAATTGATGTACACGTGTGTAAAACAGGAGAGCTAGTTGTTTTTCATGATTTTACGTTAGATAGAATTACGGATGGTACAGGAGAAATTGGTAAATTTTCGTTATCGGAATTAAAGCAATTAAAGGTTGAAAATCTATATAGTATCCCAACGCTAACTGAAGTATTAGATTTAATTGATAATAAAATTTTTATAAATATTGAATTAAAAGGCGAACATACCGCTAATCCAACTTGTGCTGTAATTAAAGATTACGTGGATAATAAAAATTGGACAATGGACCATTTTATTGTTAGTAGTTTTCAAGAAAAAGAATTGCTTGACGTGTTTAGTTGCAACCCTAATATAGCATTAGGCGTTTTAACAAAAGCAAGTGTCAATCAAGCAATTGCTTTAGCCAAGCGGATTAATGCAAAAGCAATTCATCCTAATTTAGCATTGCTAAGTAAGGACAATGTTAAACAGACACAAGACCAAGGATATAAAGTAAATGTGTGGACAGTCAACACTAAGCAAGCTATTGCACGTATGAAAAGCTATAATGTTGATGCTATAATAAGTGATTTTCCAGATAGATTATGAAACAGTACGATGTAATAATAATAGGTGGTGGTGCAGCTGGTTTTTTTGCAGCAATTAATATTGGCGAGTTGTATCCCAATTTAAAAATAGCTGTTTTAGAAAGAGGTAAAGATGTACTAGGTAAGGTTAAGGTATCTGGTGGTGGACGTTGCAATGTAACACATGCCGAGTTTGTTCCGCAAGAATTAACCAGTTACTATCCAAGAGGAGAAAAGGAACTTTTAGGACCTTTTCACACCTTTATGACTGGAGATACTATGGAGTGGTTTGAAAATAAAGGCGTGTCATTAAAAATTGAAGACGATGGACGCATATTTCCAACCAGTAATAATTCGCAAACCATTATTGATTGCTTTTTAAACGAAGCTGATAAATATAATGTTGAGGTATTAACAAATCAATCCGTAACAAGTTTTAGTCCAATCGACCAGCAATGGGAAGTGGTTACAAAATCGGACCAATTTACAGCTCAAAAACTTATTGTTGCCACAGGAAGTAATCCTAAAATTTGGTCTTTTTTAGAGCAGTTAGGGCATACTATTATTAAGCCAGTACCTTCATTGTTTACATTTAATATTAATGATGCAAGGATTAAAGATATTCCAGGTGTTGTGGCTCAAAACGTAACAGTTAAAGTAATAGGGACTAAGTTAGAGTCTTCTGGTCCTTTATTAATTACACATTGGGGAATGAGTGCGCCTTCCATTTTAAAACTATCAGCTTTTGGTGCTTTAGATTTGGCTAAAAAAGAGTATAAATTTGATATTGAAGTTAATTTTGTTAACCAAGATTTTGAGGACGTGCTGTCAGATTTAAAAACATATAAGCAAGACTTGTCTAAAAAAACTGTTTTTAAAGCAGCGCAATTTGATATGCCAAAACGGTTATGGAAAACGTTAGTTGAAGCTGCAGGAATAACTGAAAATACACGTTGGGCAGATTTAAATAAATCCCAATTAGATGATTTGGCTAGTCAATTAACTACAGCAATTTTTAAAGTAGACGGAAAAAGTACGTTTAAAGAAGAATTTGTTACAGCAGGAGGAATAGATTTAAAGGAAGTTAATTTTAAAAATTACCAAAGTAAATTGCATAGTAACCTGTATTTTGCTGGCGAAATTATTAATGTTGATGCCTTGACAGGTGGATTTAATTTCCAAAATGCATGGACAGGAGCTTACATTGTGGCTAAAAATATTGAGATTTAGTATGGAGACTTTTTTTATATTTTTAAGAGGTATTAATGTTGGAGGACACAACAAAATAAAAATGTTAGATTTACGTCAAGTGTTATCAGATATAGGCTTTAATGATGTAAAAACGTATATTCAAACAGGTAATATTATACTAAAAACAGATTTAAAAGACAAAGCAATTATAACCAGTAAAATAGAGGAGTCTATTTTAGATCATTTTGGTTTTAACATACCAACTCTAGTAAAAACAAAAGCAGACCTTGATTTGATATTGAAAAAATGTCCTTTTACTGATGTAGAAAAAGAAAACAGCTATTTTGCTCTACTTTATAACGCTCCAAGTCAAAGTCAAATCACAGCATTATCAAGTTATGATTTTCCAAATGAAAAATTTACCATAACTAACCAGTGTATCTATCTTTATTCAAGTGTAGGTTATGGAAGGACTAAGGCAAATAGTAATTTTTTTGAAACTAAATTAAAAATCAAAGCTACCGCCAGAAATTTTAAAACACTTACTAAGGTACTGTCGCTAATAAAAAATTAGTTTTTGTTTCTAATAGCATCCCAAGACATTTCTATTGCTAGATCTATTTCCTCTTTTGTCATTTCCAATTCTTCGTTACTCTTAAGTCTAACTGCAGATATTACGGTTCCAAAAGCCATTTGCAAAATTAATCTTACAGGTACATTTCTAACATGCTTTTCTTCAATTCCTTTTAAAAAGAAATCTCTAATGTTAGCAATATAAGGCACAGATTGATTAACAATCTCTTTAGATATAATTGGTGGTGCAGCAACGTACTCGACAAATTGAAAAGCTAATGGGTTTCCAACAAAGTAGTTGTACAAATTGGACCACATGGTTTCAAATTGTGCTTTAAAATCGCCTTCAGGTAAATTAGCCATTAAAACCACACCATAATCTTGAACAATCATCATGTATAGTTCTTGTATAACCTCATTTTTATTTTCAAAATAATGGTATATCGTACCAACAGCTACATTAGCTTCTTTGGCGACTTGCGACATAGGTGTAGCGTGTACACCTTGTTTAACCACTAATTCTAACATAGTGATTATTATGCGTTGTTTTTTGTCCATTTAGACAGGTTGTATTTTATGGTAAAAAGCGGTGAGGCGAAGTTTTAAGGGAACTTTTTTTACCTATCAGTTAACATTATAAATTTTTTAAGAAAGACAGACGATTTGTTAAGGGTTGTTAATCAGTAAATTGAATGTTCATTCGGTGGTCAAAATTAATAAATTAGTTTAAATATTAAAGCTATATTTGTATAAATTTAATTATTAGATGGATTTATCACGTTTTTTATTAAAAAACTATCAAAATAAGCTAAATAACGGAAGTGTAACTTGGTCTTCTCCAAGTAATATTGCACTAGTTAAATATTGGGGAAAAAAAGAACATCAAATTCCAGAAAACCCATCAATCAGTTTTACTTTAGATTCTTGTAAAACAATTACTGAGTTGCACTATATTAAAAAGCAAAAAGGTAATAATAGTTTTGATTTTAAGGTTTTTTTAGATGAAGAATTAAAGCCTGACTTTCATCCTAAAATCGAAACGTTTTTTAAGCGTATTGAAAGTTATGTGCCTTTTTTAAAAGAATTTGAGTTTACTATTAAAACTAAAAACACGTTTCCTCATAGTTCTGGTATTGCATCTTCCGCATCAGGTATGAGCGCTTTAGCTTTGTGTATAATGAGCATAGAAAAACAATTAAATCCAGAATTATCTCAAACGCATTTTATCCAAAAAGCATCCTTTTTAGCAAGATTAGGATCAGGTAGTGCTTGTAGGAGTTTGGAAGGCGATTTAGTAGTTTGGGGTAAACATCCAAAAATTGAAGATAGTAGCGATTTGTTTGGTGTAAAATATCCGTATAAAGTTCACGATATTTTTAAAAACTATAACGATACCATATTATTGGTTGATAAAGGAGAAAAACAGGTAAGTAGTACAGTTGGTCATAATTTAATGCATGGACACCCATTTGCTAGCCAACGTTTTGATCAAGCAGTAGACAACATAACTGCAATCAAATCAATTTTAGAAACAGGAGACTTAAATCAATTTATTGCTTTAGTCGAAAGTGAAGCCTTGACGCTACACGCTATGATGATGACAAGTATGCCTTATTTTATTTTAATGAAACCTAATACGCTAGAAATTATTAATAAAATCTGGCAATTTAGGAAAGATACAGGGTTGCCTGTTTGCTTTACTTTAGATGCTGGTGCTAATGTACATGTCTTATATCCAGATAAATATAAAGATAAAATTTATGAATTCATTAAGGAACAGTTAGTTGCATATTGTCAAAACGGTCACTATATTTGTGATAAAATTGGTTTTGGCGCAAAACAGTTGTAACTTTATAAAACCAATGCTTAATTGCTTATGAAAGGCCCTTTATTTTATTCAAAAATTTTATTATTCGGAGAGTACGGTATTATTAAAGACTCTAAAGGTCTGTCAATACCTTATAATTTTTATAATGGTGCGCTAAAAATGGAGGACAATCCATCGGAAGTAGCGCAACAATCAAATCGAAGTTTACAACGCTTTGCAGACTATTTATCTAAAATAGACGATTCATTAGTCGTTTTTGATATACAGTCATTAAATAAAGACGTTAAAGCAGGTATGTACTTTGACTCTTCAATTCCGCAAGGATATGGAGTTGGTAGTAGTGGTGCGTTAGTTGCAGCTATATATGACAAGTATGCACAAGATAAAATTACTGTATTAGAAAATTTGACACGTGAAAAGTTGTTAACGCTTAAGGCTATTTTTTCTGAAATGGAATCTTTTTTTCATGGAAAATCTTCGGGATTAGATCCTCTTAATAGTTATTTAAGCTTACCAATTTTAATAAATTCTAAAGAAAATATTGAAGCTACAGGTATACCAACGCAAAGTAGCGATGGTCAAGGTGCTGTGTTTTTGTTAGACTCTGGTATTATTGGAGAAACTGCTCCAATGGTAAGTATCTTTATGGAAAACATGAAGCAAGAAGGGTTTAGAAAAATGCTTAAAAATCAATTTATAAAGCACACAGATGCGTGTGTAGATGACTTTTTAAAAGGAGATATAAAATCGCTGTTTAAAAATACCAAGCAGTTATCTAAAGTAGTGTTAAATAACTTTAAACCAATGATTCCGGCTCAATTTCATGAGTTATGGAAAAACGGAATAGAGACTAATGACTATTACTTAAAACTTTGTGGTTCTGGTGGTGGAGGTTATATCTTAGGTTTTACACCTGATATTAAAAAAGCGCAATTAGCCTTAAAAGACTATAAATTAGAAGTGGTTTATAATTTTTAATTAACACCATTATTTTTTGAAAACAGAACTAAATCATTTTTCCATAAGCTTATTCGTTTGGCAATTATTCATGATTTTGCTGTTATTAGCATTCATCGTTTTGGTTTATAAAATTTATAAAAAAATTACATCTAATAAATAGTTAATGCTCACTAGAAAGCAAAAACATATACTTATTAAGTTTTTTAGTATGTTTTCTGTAATTAGAGGCTATAATATACTAGTTGTAGTCCTTGCGCAATATTTAGCGTCAATTTACATTTTTGCTTCGGACAAACCACTAAAAAAGGTGTTGTTTGATGTTAATCTGCTAATGCTAGTGTTAGCAACAGCAGCTGTAATTGCAGGAGGATATATAATTAATAATTTTTACGATTCTGAAAAAGATTTAATCAACAGACCTAACAAAACAATGTTGGATAAGTTAGTAAGTCAAAATACTAAGTTGTCTTTTTATTTTGTGCTTAATTTTTCAGCAGTAGTAATGGCTAGTTACGTGTCTTTTAAGCCAGTATTATTCTTTTCGTTTTATATTTTTTCAATTTGGTTTTATTCACATAAACTAAAAAAAATGCCTATTGTAGGTAATGTTGTGTCGTCAATATTGACATTAACACCATTTTTTGTAATTTTTGTCTACTATCATAATTTTAAGTCAGTAGTATTTGTTCATGCTACGTTTTTATTTTTAATAATTGCTATAAGAGAATTAACTAAGGATTTAGAGAATATAAAAGGAGATTTAACACTAAACTATAGGACTATCCCAATTGTATATGGTGAGCGCACATCCAAAAAAATGATTAGTGTTTTGGTTATAGCTACGTTGTTTCCGGTTTATTTTTTAATAGCAAAATTTGATATTGGATATATGTATCTGTATTTTTATGTTTGCGAGGCTCTGTTGGTTGTCTATTTATTTTTATTATGGCGATCAGTGACTAAAATACACTATTTGTGGTTGCATAATATCTTAAAAATAATAATCGTAGCAGGAGTGTTTAGTATACTGCTAATCAATATTGATTTAGTTTTAAATCGAATTCTTTAATGGTTAAATCATTAACATTCATACGATAATTAACAACAGATGAAAAATTCGTTGTAGATTTGCAAAAAATTATATTATGAGTAGACATAAAGGTGGCAATGATAAAGGAAAGTCTTCAGGACGAGGAAGTGATAATGCTAAAAGCAAAACTTTTGCTAGAGGCAATGCACCTATAAAAAAGAAAGTTGCTCCAAAAGCAAAGCCTACAAGCGCTACTAACTCTGATTTAATCAGGTTAAATAAATACGTTGCTAATTCTGGGATGTGTTCTCGAAGAGAAGCTGATCAACATATTGCAATGGGTTTAGTAACCGTAAATGGTAAAGTTGTGGTAGAGATGGGTTATAAAGTTAAGCTAGAGGATGAAGTAAGGTACGATGGAGCTAGAATTAATCCAGAAAAGAAGGCTTACGTTTTATTAAACAAGCCAAAAGGGTTTGCTACAACTACAAGTGAACAAAAAGGTAGAACCGTTATGGACTTAGTAGCTAATGCTTCAAGTTCTAGAATTAAGCCAATAGGACGTTTAGGACGTAACTCTACAGGTTTATTACTTTTTACTAACGACGAAAAGATTGTAGCACGTTTTACTAATTCTAATAAAGGTGTTGAAAGATTATTTCATTTAGAGTTGGATAAAAACTTAAAAATGGAAGATCTTAAAAAAATCAGAGAAGGTTTTAAGGTTGAAGGTAAACAAGTTGGTGTTGAAGAAATTGACTATGTAAATAACACAAAGAATGAAGTTGGTGTAAAAATAAAAAACACAGGAAACACTATTTTACATACAATATTTGAGCATTTAAAATATGAATTAGTTAGAATTGATTGTGTTCAAATAGCGCATTTAACTAAAAAAGATATACCAAGAGGTAATTGGAAAATATTATCAGAGCAAGAGGTTAACACATTAAAAATGATGTAGTTTATATCTTTAATAAAACAAAAAAACTCGCTTTAATAGCGAGTTTTTTTTGTTTTAATTTTAAGTTGGTAACTTTTTGGCGGATACTATTCAATTATGATGTTTTCATTTAATCCATCAATGTAGTTTAGTACGTCATCTTTACCAATGTCTTTGCTAGAAGATGTTATAAAGTAATTTGGCATTTCTTCCCATGTTTCTAACAGTATTGTTTTATAGTCTTCAACGTGGTTTTCAATAGCTTTAGGTTTTAACTTGTCTGCTTTTGTAAATATGATAGAAAAAGGTATTCCGCTTTCTCCTAAATATTGCATAAATTCTTGATCTATAGGTTGTGGTTTATGTCTAATATCTACAAGTACAAATGCAGTTACTAATTGCTCTCGGTTTTCAAAATAATGTGTTATAAATTTTTGAAACACCTTCTTTGTGCTCTTGGATACTTTAGCATAACCATAACCTGGTAAATCAACTAAAAACCAATCTTTATTAATTATAAAATGGTTGATTAGTTGGGTTTTTCCTGGTCTTCCAGATGTTTTAGCTAGACTTTTTCTGCTTGTAAGCATATTGATTAAAGACGACTTTCCAACGTTACTTCTACCAATAAAAGCATATTCTGGTATGCGATCTTTAGGACACTTTGAAGCATCAGAATTACTGGTTACAAACTCGGCAGATTTAATATGCATGTATTACTAGTGTTTTGATTTCGGTTAAACCGAAAATCTTATATTAAGTTATATTGTCAGACTGGTAAGATATTAAATATCACGTTTTTTAAACCAATCAAATAATATTTGATTAAAAGTTTCAGGATGCTCCATCATCGCAGCATGACCGCATTTTTCGATCCAAAATAAATCAGAGTCCGGAAGTAATAAATTAAATTCTTCTGCAACTTCTGGTGGTGTAACGCCATCATTTCTACCCCAAATTATACAAGTCGGAACAGTCATTTTAGGTAAGTCTTTAGCCATATTATGTCTAATGGCACTTTTTGCAATAGCTAAAGTTTTAATAAGTTTATTTCGGTCGTTAACAGTTTCATAAACTTCGTCTACTATTTCTTTAGTGGCTACTGCAGGATCGTAAAATACCTCTTGGGCTTTCTTTTTAATTACCTCGTAATCACTTCGTTTAGTGTATCCTCCACCCATTGCGCTTTCGTATAATCCAGAGCTACCAGTTATTACTAAAGCTTTTACTTTGTCAGGATGCATTTTTGTGTGATATAAGCCAATGTGTCCGCCTAATGAGTTACCTAGCAAAATGACGTTATCAAGTTCTTTAAAAGCAATAAAATCGTATAAGTATTTAGCAAATGCTTTGACATTTGTTTTAAGTAAGGACATGCTATAAATAGGCAGTTCTGGGATAATTACTTTGTATCCATTTGTGCTAAAAAAAGTGGTCACAGCATCAAAATTACTTAAACCTCCCATTAGTCCGTGAAGTACAATTATTGGTTGTCCTTCACCAACTTCAATATAGTTGAATTTTCCTTCTTTTTTAAGTATACGCGTCATTAATGGCTAGTAGTTTACATCAAAAGCAAATATAACTAATTCATTTAAAAAACAGACATTTTAATCATTTAGTTAAGTGTCATTCGTGTTAATAAAAAGCAAAATTTCCCACCTAAGATTTCGGCTTGGTTTGTTGACTTTGTTTAAGCTTGGACTTGATTTGCCTCCTAAAAGGTGTTAAAATTGGAATACTTATCAACAAAGTGGTAAAATGTGGTAAAATGTGGTAAAATTTTCAATATATTTGATTTTTACAAATTCTGACAATTAAAAACGGTTGTGAACTCATTAATAGGAACATACGAATGTAAAGTAGACGCAAAAGGAAGGCTTATGCTACCTGCTGCTCTGAAAAAACAGTTGGCTCCTGAGTTGCAAAATGGTTTTGTTTTAAAACGCGCAGTGTTTCAGGAATGTTTGGAGTTGTATCCAATGCAAGAATGGAATGCTTTAATGCAAAAAGTGAACAAACTTAATCGTTTTAAAAAGAAAAACAATGACTTTATCCGCAGGTTTACTGCTGGAGTAAAAATTGTTGAAGTCGATGCTAACGGTCGTTTGCTAATACCAAAAGATTTAGTTGCGTTTGCATCTATTGCTAAAGATATCGTGATGTCTTCAGCGGTTAATATTGTAGAAATTTGGGATAAAACGAAGTATGAAAAAGCTATTGATGATGCAGCAGATGATTTTGCTGATTTAGCTGAAGAGGTAATGGGTCAAGATGAAGAATATGACAGCATATCATAATCCAGTATTGTTAAACGAAACAGTAAGTGGTTTGGCTATTAAGCCAGACGGAATTTACGTGGATGTTACTTTTGGAGGTGGTGGACACAGTAAAGAGATTTTAAGTCGCTTGGGTGAAAACGGAAAGCTATATGCTTTTGATCAAGATGTTGATGCATTAGAAAATGCAATAGATGATCCACGATTTACTTTAATACATGAAAACTTTAGATATATCAAACGTTTTTTGCGTTTTCATGGTGTAAAGCAAGTGGATGGTATTTTGGCTGATTTCGGCGTGTCATCACATCAATTTGATGTTGCTTCTAGAGGATTTTCGACGCGTTTTGAAGCAGATTTGGATATGAGGATGAATCAAAATGATACTTTGTCTGCATTTCATGTTATTAATGAGTATGACGAGGAACAGTTAAAACAAGTGCTATCGCAATATGGAGAGCTTCGTGCTGCACCAGCAATGGCAGGTTTAATTGTAGAGCATCGTAAAAACGAAATAATTAAAACTAGTGATCAGCTTAAAAAGGTGTTACAAAGATTTTTGTCGCCTAAGCATGAAAACAAAATATTAGCTCAGATTTATCAAGCAATCAGGATTGAAGTAAATCAAGAGATAGAGGCTTTAAAAGAATTTTTACAACAAACACCTGAGGTTTTGAAGCCAGAGGGTCGTTTAAGTTTGATTTCATATCACTCCTTAGAAGATAGATTGGTAAAACGGTTTATTAGAAATGGGTTATTTGAAGGAGAGCCAGAACGTGATGTTTTTGGTCGTTTTGAAGTGCCATTAAAAAAAGTTGGAGGATTAATAATCCCATCTAAAGAAGAAATAAAAATTAACAACAGAGCGCGAAGTGCAAAGTTGCGTATTGCTGAAAAGATATAACATTGAAAAAAAGTATCTATAGCATATTAAGAGGGACTTTTTTAGTCAGCGAAGATTCATTTAAAAACTGGAAGCTTATCATATTTCTTTCGGTTTTAGCTATAGTAATGATAGCAAGTTCGCATAGTCTAGATAAAAAAGTACATCAAATTGCAAAGCTTAACAATCAAGTTAAAGAGTTGCGATCCGAGTTGTATGATGGAAGAACCAAACTTATGCAGTTAAAAATGGAATCTTCTGTTGTAAAAAAAATGAAAGAAAAAGGTTTGGCGCCTTCTGTTATTCCGCCAAAAAAAATAATTGTTAAACCGCAAACTTAGTTCCACTCGTGGCAGTAAACGAAAAGAACATATTAAACAAATTATATTTTGTCGCAGGATGTATGTTCATCTTTGGGCTGCTTGTGGTTGGAAAATTGTTAACCATTCAGGTTGTGCAAGGTGATAAGTATAGGGCTTTGGCAGATAAGCGTGCTATTAAGGACGTGGTTATACCAGCAAACAGAGGTAATGTTTATTCTGCAGATGGTAGTTTGTTGGCAACATCAATACCTAAGTATGATATCTTGTTTGATGCCATTACACCTTCAGACAAAAACTTTAAAGCGAACTTAAAACCATTAAGTGATGCCTTATCAAACTATACAGGTAAACCTTCAAGTTTTTATCAAAAAGAATTAGGGAAAGCTAGAGCTAATAAAAATCGTTATTTTTTATTAGCTAGAAATATTGGCTACTCGGAGTATTTAAAGTTTAGAGAATTTCCTCTATTAAAATTAGGAGCTTTTAAAGGTGGTTTAATAGTAGAACAGAAAGTTAAAAGAGAACATCCTTTGGGTGAAGTTGCGCAACGAACTATTGGTTATGAGCGTACTGATGATGAAGGTAATGTGACCAGAGCAGGTATTGATGGTGCTTTTGGTGTCGATTATTTAAGAGGAAAAGATGGTAAGCGTTTAAAACAAAAAATAGGTAAAGGACAATGGAAACCTATTTTAGATTACGATCAAGTTGAGCCTAAAGATGGGTTTGATGTCTATACTACTATTGATGTTAATATACAAGATATTGCGCATCATGCATTACTGGAACAATTAGAGTTGTATCAAGCAGAGCATGGAACAGTTGTGGTGATGGAAGTTGAAACAGGTGAAATTAGAGCTATTTCAAATTTAGGTAAAACTGCATCAGGTCATTATTGGGAAAAAAGAAACTATGCGGTGTACGAAGCGCATGAGCCTGGATCTACGTTTAAGCTTATGGCTTTAATGGCTGCTCTGGAAGATAACAAAATTGATACGTCAGATGTTATTGATACGGGAAATGGTTATAAGGTATTTTATGGTAGAGGTATAAAAGATTCTCATGGTAATGGAAAGATATCTGCAGCCAGAGCATTTGAAGTGTCTTCTAATATTGGGATAGCAACAATTGTAGATAATGCTTATGCAAAAGATCCAAACCGTTTTGTAGATATTTTAAGTAACTGGAATTTAGATAAAAAATTAGGTATTTCTATAAAAGGAGAAGGGCAACCAATGATTCCTAGACCAGGAGATGGTAAATGGAGTCGTAATGCTTTACCGTCTATTGCTTATGGTTATAATCTTAAAATCACACCTTTACAAACTTTAACGTTTTATAATGCTGTTGCAAATAATGGTGTTATGGTTAAGCCAAGATTTATTAGAGAGGTAAGGGATTTAAATAAGCAAATAGAGGTTTTTGATAAAACTATTATCAATGAAAAAATATGTTCAGACAAGACCTTGCGTGCAGCTCAAGAAATGCTTAAAAATGTGGTTGTAAAAGGGACAGGTAGATCATTGTACTCGGACTATTTTTCTATGTGTGGTAAAACAGGAACTGCAAGGGTAGAATATTGGATGGATGATTGGGCAAAAAATCCACGTTACATTTCTTCGTTTGCTGGATATTTTCCATTGGACAAACCTAAATATTCATGTATTGTAGTGATCCATAAGCCTAGTGTTAAAAAAGGATTTTATGGTGCTGATGTTTCTGGTCCAGTGTTTAAAAAAATAGCTCAAAAAATATTTACAGATACGCCATTAATTGATCAAGTAGCATCATTAAATGTTAAGGATATAAAAGTAGATAAAGAGTATGAAAGCTATTATAAAATAGCAAATACTTATAAAACAATTATGCCAGATGTAACAGGATTACCTGTTATGGATGCTATGGCTTTGTTAGAAAACATGAACGTAAAAGTAAATGTTAAATGTCAAGGCCAAGGGACTGTAAAAAGTCAGTCAGTTAATAAAAACACCAAATTAAAAGATAATCAAACTATAGTTTTAGAAGCCTCGTGATTTCATTAAAAGACATATTATATAAAGTAACGCTAGATGCAGTTGTAGGAAGTACAAATATCTTAGTGCGCAATATTCATTTTAATTCTCATAATGTAGCAATTAACGATGTTTTTGTGGCTGTTAAAGGTAGTCTTACAGATGGACATCAGTATATTGAAAGTGCAATCCAGCAAGGCGCAATTGCTGTTGTTTGTGAAGAGTTTCCAAGTGTGACTAAAGCTGGAGTTACTTATGTTAAAGTGGATGACTCAAGTGCAGCTTTAGCAATAATGGCTTCAAATTTTTATGGTAATCCTTCAGATAACTTAAAGTTAGTTGGTGTAACAGGTACCAATGGAAAAACCACGATTGCCTCGCTTTTGTATCAATTGTTTAAAAAAGCAGGTTATAAAGTTGGTTTGCTTTCAACTGTAAAAATTATGGTGGATAATCAGGAGTTTCCTGCAACGCATACTACACCAGATTCTTTAACTATCAATAGATACTTAAAGCAAATGAATGATGAAGGTGTTGAGTTTTGCTTTATGGAAGTCAGTTCTCATGGAATACATCAAAATAGAACATTAGGATTAACGTTTGAAGGCGGAATATTTACAAACCTTTCTCATGATCATTTGGACTATCACGATACGTTTGCTGAATATAGAGATGTTAAAAAAAGATTTTTTGACGAATTGCCTAAAACAGCATTTGCATTAACTAATGGTGATGATAAAAACGGAAGCGTAATGCTTCAAAACACCAAAGCAAAACAATATACTTATGCTTTAAAAAGTTTTGCAGATTATAAGGCTCAGATTTTAGAAAATCAGTTTAATGGTTTGTTATTAAAGCTTAATGATAATGAGGTTTGGGTTAGATTAATCGGGAACTTTAATGCTTATAATATCCTTGCAATTTTTGCTACTGCAGAACTTTTAGGATTGGAAAAAGAAGAAACTTTAAGGTTGATAAGTGAGTTAGAGAGTGTAAGCGGACGTTTTCAATTTTTAATTTCTGACCAAAAAATAACTGCAATTGTAGATTATGCTCATACACCAGATGCATTACAAAATGTTTTAGAAACTATTAACGATATCAGAACCAAAAATGAGGACGTAATTACTGTTGTTGGTTGTGGTGGAGATAGGGATAAAACTAAGCGTCCAAAAATGGGTCACATAGCTTCAGCGCTTAGTACTAAAGTTATTTTTACAAGTGATAATCCACGTACAGAAGTGCCAGAAGTTATTATTGAAGATATTGAAAAGGGTGTCGAGCCTCAAAACTTTAAAAAAACAATGTCGATTGTGGATAGAAAGCAAGCTATTAAAACAGCTTGTCAGTTAGCAAACCCTAACGATATTATTTTAATAGCAGGTAAAGGACATGAAACCTATCAAGAGGTAAATGGAAAACGCCATGATTTTGACGATTTTAAAATAGTTCAGGATTTTTTAAAACAGTTACAAAAATAATAATTGAATTTAAGCTAAACGTAACACCATTTAAAACGGTTTAGCTAAATAAAAAAGCAATATAAATGTTATACTACTTATTTGAATTTTTAGAAAAAAACTACCAATTTCCAGGTGCTAGTGTGTTTCAATTTATCACATTTAGGGCAGCTCTGGCTATTATTTTATCATTGTTATTTTCTACAATATTTGGTAAACGTATTATTGTAGCGTTACAAAAAAAGCAAGTAGGAGAGTCGGTTAGAGATTTAGGTTTAGATGGGCAGTTAGAAAAAGCAGGTACGCCAACTATGGGAGGGATTATTATAATTCTTGCTACGTTATTGCCAGTGCTATTACTAGCTAGATTGGATAATATATATGTCATCATGTTAATTGTAACCATGTTATGGATGGGAGCAGTTGGATTTACAGATGACTATATAAAAGTGTTTAAAAAAGATAAAAAAGGCCTTAGCGGAAAGTTTAAAGTGTTAGGACAAGTGGGTTTAGGGTTATTTGTTGGTGCGATAATGTATTTCCATCCAGGAATTACTATCAAAACAGAAAAAGTTAATCCAGTTTTTGAAACAGAATTAATAACTCAAAGTTCTGAAAGAGAATTTAATGTAGAGGAGCAGTCGCTAAAAACAACCATTCCTTTTGTAAAAGATAATGAGTTTGATTATTCAAATTTGGTTACGTGGATGGGAGAAGATTATGCTAAATATGCATGGTTGGTGTTTATACCAATAGTAATATTTATAATCACAGCAGTTTCTAATGGTGCTAATCTAACGGATGGTATCGATGGGTTAGCAGCAGGTAGTTCGGCAATTATAGTCTTTGTACTAGCAATATTTGCTTTTATCTCTGGTAACATCGTTTTTTCAGATTATCTCAATGTTATGTTTATACCACGACTGGGTGAAATGGTTGTGTTTATAGCTGCTTTTGTCGGAGCATTAATCGGGTTTTTATGGTACAATACATATCCTGCTCAAGTATTTATGGGAGACACAGGTAGTTTGACAATAGGTGGTGTTATCGCTGTAATAGCAATAGCAGTAAGAAAAGAGTTGTTGATTCCTGTGTTATGCGGAATCTTTTTTGCTGAATCTTTGTCTGTAATTTTACAAGTTAGTTATTTCAAATTTACACGTAAAAAATATGGAGAAGGACGACGCATATTTTTAATGTCTCCTTTGCATCATCACTATCAAAAAAAGGGCTATCACGAAAGTAAAATAGTAACTCGCTTTTGGATTGTTGGAATTTTTCTTGCAATACTGTCGATAGTAACATTAAAGTTAAGATAAAAGCTAAGACTTAAATTAATAAAGTCTATACGTTAAAATATAAATGAAAAAACAAAAACTAGTCATATTAGGAGGAGGAGAAAGTGGTGTTGGTACAGCGCTTTTAGGAAAGGCAAATGACTACGCAGTATTTGTTTCTGATAAAGGAAAAATAAAAGAAAAGTACAAGCAAGTTCTTATACATAATGAGATTGAATGGGAGGAAGAGCAGCATTCTGATAATAAAATTTTAGAAGCTGATCTTGTTATGAAAAGCCCAGGAATTCCTGAAAAAGTGGCAATAGTTAAAGCACTTATTAATAAGGGAGTGCCTGTAATTTCAGAAATCGAGTTTGCAACTCAATTTACCAACGCAACCATTGTTGCTATAACAGGTAGTAATGGTAAAACAACAACAGCTATGTTAGCACATCATGTGTTAAAACAAGAGTTGGACGTTGGGTTGGCAGGTAATATTGGAGATAGTTTTGCAAAACAAGTTTTGGAACATAATTACAAAAATTATGTTTTAGAGATTAGTAGTTTTCAATTAGATGGTTGCATCAATTTTAAGCCAAATATTGCAGTAATTACCAATATAGTTCCAGATCATTTGGATAGATATGATTATAAGTTTGAAAATTATATCGCTTCAAAATTTAAGATTACCCAAAATCAAACAAAAGAAGATTACTTAATATATGATGCAGATGATGAGGTGATTTTGCAGTATATAAATAACAATAACATTCAAGCTACATTATTACCGTTTTCGTTAACTAAAACAATAGAAAATGGTGCGTATTTGGATCAAGACAACATTATAATAACAATTGATAATAATCAGATAATTATGCCAACAAAAAATATCGCTCTAGAAGGAAAACACAATACTAAAAATGCTATGGCTGCTTCAACAGTAGCGCATTTATTACAAATTAGAAAACAAACAATACGCGAAAGTTTAGAAAATTTTCAAGGTGTGGAGCATCGTTTAGAAAATGTACTTAAAATCAATAAAGTGCAGTACATAAACGACTCTAAGGCTACAAACGTAAACGCGACTTACTTTGCTTTGGATAGTATGGAATCGCCTACAGTTTGGATTGTTGGAGGTGTGGATAAGGGTAATAATTATCAAGAATTATATCCTTTTATTAATGAAAAAGTAAAGGCTATCATTTGTTTGGGTGTTGATAACGAAAAGCTGTTGGCAAGCTTTGGTAAAATGGTTGATGTTATTGTTGAAACACAGTTTATGAGTGAAGCTGTTAAAATAGCTTATAAGTTGGCAGAGGCTGGAGATAGTGTGTTGTTGTCTCCTGCATGTGCAAGCTTTGATTTATTTGAAAATTATGAAGATAGAGGTAGACAGTTTAAAGATGCTGTAAGAAACCTTTAATGTGATATCAAACGGTTTAATATATAGTTAGTTCTAAAAAGTAAATGCAAAACACAATAATAAATAATATAAAAGGCGATAAGTTAATATGGGCAATTTCTGCGCTATTAGCTATATTTTCGTTTTTACCAGTATATAGTGCTGCAAGTAATTTGGCATATATTGGTGGAGATGGTAATACCTTTGGTTTTTTTATTAAACATTTAATGCACTTGTTTTTAGGTTTTTCAATTATGTACGGAGTGCATAAAATCCCTTATCGTTATTTTAGGGGATTGTCAATGGTTATGATGCCTATTGTATTTGTGTTGTTAATTTTAACAATTCTTCAAGGTACAACTATTGATGGTGCCAATGCTAGTCGTTGGATAAGGATTCCGTTTGTAAATATGTCATTTCAAACATCAACGTTGGCAGCTGTTGTTTTAATGGTGTACATTGCTAGGTACTTGTCTAAAATTAAAGACAAAACGATAACTTTTAAAGAGTCTGTTTTGCCTTTATGGATTCCAATTTTTATAATTTTGGCATTAATATTACCGTCAAATTTTTCCACTACAGCAATCATATTTGTAATGACTAGTGCTTTGTTATTTTTAGGAGGTTATCCTCTTAGATATTTAATAGCAATGGGTTTTGCAGGCATCGTTGGATTAACCATGTTTATATTGGTGGCTAAAGCATTTCCAGACGCAATGCCAAATCGTGTTGATACATGGATGAGTAGGATTGACAGTTTTTTTAATGGTGAAGATTCAGAAGAAGACTATCAAATAGAAAAAGCTAAAATTGCAATAGCCTCAGGAGGTATAGTAGGTGTTGGTTCAGGAAAAAGTATTCAAAAAAACTTTTTACCTCAATCCTCTTCCGATTTTATTTACGCCATTATTGTTGAAGAGTATGGTTTAATTGGTGGATTGGCATTAATGATTTTATACATGTGGTTATTATTTAGAATTATAATTGTTGCACAAAAAGCAGATACCGTTTTTGGAAAATTATTAGTACTAGGTGTTGGTTTGCCTATCATTTTTCAGGCTATGATTAATATGGCTGTAGCTGTTGAGTTGTTTCCTGTAACAGGGCAAACATTACCATTGGTTAGTAGTGGAGGAACAAGTATATGGATGACGTGTTTGGCAATTGGAATAATTTTAAGTGTAAGTGCAAAACGAGAAGAAATTATAAAAAAAGAAAAAGATTCTGATGACACAAATCCGTTAGATATCTTATCAGAAACATTAGAAGATTAATTTTTAAAAAAATATAGGCTAAATCTATTTTCAATACGTAGTTTAAAAAGTAAAGTGAGTAATACAAATAAAGCATATAAGATAATTTTATCAGGTGGAGGCACAGGAGGCCATATCTATCCTGCAATTGCAATTGCTAACGAGCTGAAGTTGCGCTTTCCGGAATCGGAATTTTTATTTGTTGGTGCAAAGGATAGAATGGAAATGGAAAAGGTACCACAAGCTGGCTACCAAATTAAAGGATTATGGATTACAGGAATTCAGCGTCAATTAACGCTTAAAAATATGATGTTTCCATTTAAACTAATTAGTAGTTTATGGAATGCAAAAAAAATAATCAATCAATTTAAGCCAGATGTAGCTATTGGTACAGGTGGTTTTGCTAGTGGTCCATTATTACATGTTGCTGCTTTAAAAGGAATTCCAAGCTTAATTCAAGAACAAAATTCTTATCCAGGAATAACTAACAAATTACTGTCTAAAAAAGTAGCCAAAGTATGCGTTGCTTATAATGGTTTAGAGCGATTTTTTCCTTCAGAAAAGATTATCAAAACGGGTAATCCTGTTAGACAAGATTTATTGGATATTTCTTCTAAAAGAGCAGAAGCAATTAAGTATTTTAATTTAATTGAAGGTAAGCAAACCTTATTAGTTTTAGGCGGAAGCTTAGGTGCAAAAGCAATTAACGAGTTGATGGTTGATGAGCTTGATTTTTTACAAACACTAAACGTCCAAGTAATATGGCAATGTGGTAAGTTGTATTATCAAACGTATAAGTTATATGGTAACACAAAACATGTACAAGTCCATGAGTTTATTAATAAAATGGATTATGCATATGCTGCAGCAGATTTTATAATATCACGTGCAGGAGCAGGATCGGTAAGCGAGTTGTGTATTGTTGGTAAACCGGTTGTATTTGTACCTTCTCCATACGTTGCAGAAGACCATCAGACTAAAAATGCAAATGCCATAGTTAAAGAAAACGCAGCACTATTAATCGCTCAAGAAGATTTAAAAGTTGACTTTAAAAATAAATTTGGACAACTAGTAGCTTCTAAAGAAAAACAAGAAGAGTTAAGTCAAAATATTAAAAAATTAGCATTAGTAAATGCAACTAAGGATATAGCTGACGAAGTTGAAAAACTATTAAATAAATAATGAACTTAAATAACATACATAACATCTATTTTATCGGTATTGGAGGTATTGGTATGTCTGCTATTGCGCGTTATTTTAATGCTAATGGTAAACAGGTTGGTGGTTATGATAAGACAAAAACAGATATTACAGATAGTTTAGTTGCTTTAGGTATTTCAGTAACTTTTAAAGACGATATTAGTGATTTAGAATCTCATTATTTAAATCCAGAAACAACTTTAATAGTTTATACGCCTGCAGTGCCTAAAAACCATACGCAATTAAATTATTTTTTAGATAATACATTTAAAGTGCTTAAGCGATCTGAGGTTTTAGGTTTAATTACACAGCATTCGTTTTGTTTAGCAGTTGCTGGTACACACGGTAAAACAACTACAACAAGTATATTAGGGCATTTACTTAATGAGTGTGACGTAAAGTTAACTGCATTTTTAGGTGGTATAAGTGAGAATTATAATTCTAATCTTATATTAAATGGTGATAAAGTAAGCGTTGTAGAAGCAGATGAGTTTGATAGATCCTTCCTTACTTTAAGTCCAGATATGGCATGTATTACATCCATGGATGCAGATCATTTAGATATATATGGTGACGCTTCAGAGTTAATAAAAACGTTTGAAGATTTCACTAAAAAGCTAAAACCTAACGGTAAATTGTTTGTTAAAAACGGATTGCCATTAAATGGAATTACCTACGGTATTGAAGACAACGCAGACTATTCTGCACAAAATATAACCATTAAAGATGGTACTTATATTTTTGATGTTAAAACGCCAAAAACGGTACTAAAGCAATTTAAATTTAATCTACCTGGTAGACATAATTTGTCAAATGCTTTAGTTGCTTTAGCAATGTCATTAGAGTATGGATTGCCTCATGACCAACTTATAAAAGCATTAGCATCTTATAAAGGGGTTAAGCGCAGATTTACATATCAAATTAAGACAGATGACATCGTTTTTATAGATGACTATGCGCATCATCCAGAAGAGATAAATGCTGTACATCAAGCAGTCAGAGAGATGTATCCAAATGATAAGGTTGTTGCAGTGTTTCAGCCTCATCTTTTTTCAAGAACTAAAGATTTTGCGCAAGACTTTGCAAAAAGTTTAGTGCAGTTTGATCAAATCTTGCTTTTAGATATCTATCCAGCAAGAGAATTACCAATAGAAGGCGTAACGTCGGACTGGTTATTAGGTATGATTGACAATAAAAACAAAAAAATAGTTACTAAACAAACAATGATTCAGCATATTAAAGCAAGTAATGCTAGAATAGTGTTGACCATTGGAGCAGGAGATATTGGTGCAGAAGTATCAAAAATTAAAAAAGAATTATTAAATGAAAGCTAATTGGAGCTATATAAAAATGGGATTACTACTAGGTTTAGTAGTATTTTTGTATGCCTTCTCTTCAGCAAGAAGTGGTAAAAGATTAGTGTCAAAACCTAACATAGAATTTATAGGAAATAAAAACCTATTTATCACGCATGAAGATGTTAGTAAGTTGTTAATACAAAATCAACAAAGTGTAACCAACAAGTCCAAAGAAATTTTAGATTTGAATTTGTTAGAGACAACCCTAAATGCAAATCCAATTGTCGAGTTTGCAGATGTTTACGTTAGCGTGACAGGTAAGTTAACAGCCAAAGTAAAACAAAAAACGCCTATTGCCAGAGTGGTAACAGACGCATCTTTTTATGTAGATAGCAATGGTGGCTACATGCCACTATCAAATAACTACACAGAGCGTGTACCAATGGTAACTGGTTTTGTCAATAAAAAAGATTTAGAAAAGGTTTATACCATAGCAACAAAAATTCAGGAAGACACGTTTTTGAAGACGCATGTGGTGCAAATTCATCAAAATAAAAACAGTACAATTAATCTTAAGTTAAGACAGTGTAATTTTGTAGTCAAATTAGGCAGTTTAGAACAATTGGACAAAAAAATTAATAATCTAAAGGCTTTTTACTTAAAGGCTACAAAAGATAAAGCTTTAGATAATTACAGTATAGTAAACTTACAATTTGGTAATCAAGTTGTATGCACAAAAGCATAAGTTATGGAACAAAACATTGCAGTAGGATTAGACATAGGAACCACAAAAATTGTGGCTATGATTGGTCGTAAAAACGAATATGGTAAAGTCGAAATTTTAGGCATAGGTAAGTCTAAAAGCTTGGGTGTGCATCGTGGTGTAGTAAATAACATAACACAAACCATACAATCTATACAGTTAGCCATTAACGAGGCAGAAGCTGCAGCAGCAACAAAAATTGAAGGTGTTACAGTAGGTATTGCAGGACAACATATTAGAAGTTTACAACATAGCGATTATATCACTAGACCAAACAGCGAGACTGTTATTGACGAGGAGGATATAGAGCGTTTAATCAATCAAGTACACAAATTGGTAATGCTACCAGGAGAAGAAATTATCCATGTGTTACCTCAAGAATATAAAATTGACGGTCAAGCCGAAATTAAAGAGCCTATCGGTATGTATGGAGGTCGTTTAGAGGCCAACTTTCATGTTGTTGTAGGTCAAGTATCTTCTATCCGAAACATTGGACGATGCGTGCAAAGTGCTGGATTAGCATTAGAAGGAATTACTTTAGAGCCTCTAGCTAGTGCCAATGCAGTATTAAGTCAAGAAGAAAAAGAAGCAGGAGTAGCATTAATCGATATAGGAGGTGGTACAACAGACTTAGCTATTTTTAGAGACGGAATCATACGTCATACAGCAGTTATTCCTTTTGGAGGAAATGTAATAACAGAGGATATAAAAGAAGGTTGTTCTATTATTGAAAAACAAGCCGAACTTTTAAAAATAAAATTTGGTAGTACTTGGCCAGGAGAAAATAAAGACAATGAAATTGTCTCAATTCCAGGATTAAGAGGACGTGATCCTAAAGAGATAACTTTAAAAAACTTATCTAAAATAATCCATGCAAGAGTTGTAGAGATTATTGAGCAAGTGTACGTTGAGATCAAAAATTACGGTCACGAAGAACAAAAAAAGAAACTAATCGCAGGAATCGTTTTAACAGGTGGAGGAAGCCAGTTAAAACATTTAAAGCAACTGGTAGAATATATAACAGGTATGGATACCAGAATAGGCTATCCAAACGAGCATCTTGCAGGAGATAGTGATGACGCAATAACCAGTCCTTTATTTGCAACAGCAGTAGGATTAGTTATGGACGGATTAAAACGTCAAGACCGCAAAAAAGCAGAAGCAGTGATTGAAGAAGAAATTCAAGCACAAGAAATTGCAAACGAAGAAGTGCCAGAAGTAGAAAAAATTGAACCACCTAAAAAACAACGCAAGTCGTTTTTAGATACGTTAACAGAAAGAGTAAAAGACTTTTTGGATAACGCAGAATAATAAATACATAAGAATACTAAGCGATGTATGTATCGCTAAAAAATAATAATTGATCCAGTAAAATAGAATTTATGAGCAGCAACAACGAATTCGAAAACATAGCATTTGACTTACCAAAAAACCAATCTAATGTCATTAAGGTCATTGGTGTAGGTGGAGGAGGTAGTAATGCCATAAACCACATGTTTCTTCAAGGAATAAAAGGTGTAGATTTTGTCATTTGTAATACAGATGCACAAGCACTTCAAAACAGTGGTGTTCCAAACAAAATCCAATTAGGTTTAAACTTAACAGAAGGATTAGGTGCAGGAGCAAATCCAGACGTAGGAGAGCAATCAGCTGTAGAGAGTTTTGACGATTTACAACGCATGTTAGATACTAACACAAAAATGATATTTATTACAGCCGGAATGGGTGGAGGTACTGGTACAGGTGCAGCTCCAATCATAGCAAAAATGGCTAAAGATTTAGATATCTTAACCGTTGGTATTGTAACAATGCCTTTTCAATTTGAAGGTAAAATGCGTAATGCTCAAGCCCAAGAAGGAATTGAAAAATTACGTAAAGAAGTAGATAGTTTAGTTGTGATTAATAACAACAAACTACGTGAAGTATATAGTAACCTAGGATTTAAAGCTGGTTTTTCTAAAGCAGACGAAGTCTTATCTACTGCAGCACGTGGTATTGCAGAGGTAATTACACATCACTACACACAAAACATCGATTTACGTGATGCTAAAACAGTACTTAGTAATAGCGGAACTGCTATTATGGGATCTGCTTCTGCATCAGGTCAAAATCGTGCGCACGAAGCGATTTCTAAAGCATTAGATTCACCATTATTAAATGATAATAAAATTACTGGAGCCAAAAACGTATTGTTGCTAATCGTTTCTGGTGCTCAAGAAATTACTATTGATGAAATTGGAGAAATCAATGATCATATTCAAAATGAAGCTGGTCATGGTGCAAATATTATAATGGGAGTTGGTGAAGATGACAATTTAGAAGAGTCAATTTCAGTAACAATTATCGCAACTGGTTTTGATGTTGAACAACAAAATGAAATTTCTAATACCGAAACTAAAAAGGTAATCCATGCATTGGAAGATGACCAAAATATGGAGCAGGATTTAAACAAAAAAGAAAAAGAGCCTGCGATAATCTTACCAAGTATTGAATTAGAAGAAAAGAAAGAAACACCTAAAGCAGTTGTACATACATTAGATTTAGAAGAAGATACGGATGACCAATTATCAGCTTTTGAAATCGCGCAAGTAAACAAGCAAAAAAGTACAACACTTAACGATCAAGATTTAGTTCAAACCACTCAGTCAATAAAAAATATAGATGTTAACTACACACAAGTTAATGCCTTAATAGACGAGACAGAAGAGTTTAATATCACTTCTTCAAGTGCTTCAGTAGATCAGGTTAATCATATTGAAGAGACTGAAAAGAAACAACAAATTACCTTAAGTTTTGATATGCCATTATCAGAGCCAGAAGTAGAGCCTGTTGTGGAAGAAGAAAAACCTGTTATTATGAATTTAACAGATGAAATCAGCAACTTAGAAGTTAATGATTTTGTAGAAGTTGTTCCAGTAACAGAAAACTCGCAGTCAGGAGAAATTAGATATGCTTTAGACGACTACGATGAGGTAGAAACTAATACAACTAAAGTATCAGAAGCTAAAGTTGAGGTTGATAAAGAAGTGGTTTTTGAGAAAAAACAAATTGAAGCTCAAGAATTAGAAGTGGATATTGATGCTGAGGTTGATCCAATGAATACTCCAATTTCTGAGTTACTAAAAAGTAGAGCAGATGAGCGCAGAAAGAAAATGAAAAATTTTAATCATAAATTCAATAGCTCAAAAATTGAAGATATAGAAAAGATTCCAGCATATAAACGTCAAGGTTTAGAGCTAGAAGACAGACAACACTCGTCAGATAATAATATTTCAAGAACATCTTTAGGTGTGGATGAAAATGACGACATACAATTAAGAAGCAATAATTCTTTTTTACACGATAATGTAGATTAATAATCAATTAGATTAATCCATTTTTTTGACCCGGAAAGTTCCCTCAAACTTTTCGGGTTTTTTGTAAGCTATAATCAGGTCATCACTTGCAGTTAGCTTACTTAAATAAATACTTTTAACTATCTTCGTAATAAATATTAAATAATACATACAATGAGTCTATCTACAGATATAATGACAGCCCTAAAAGAGGCAATGAAAAGTAAAAATACAGTTGCCTTAACAGCTTTAAGAGCAGTTAAGTCAGCTATATTATTAGCTCAGACAGAAAGTGGTGCAAAAGAAGAATTAACAGAAGAGCAAGAGCTTAAAATTTTACAAAAGCAAGTTAAACAACGTAAGGACAGTGCAGCTATATTTTTAGAACAAGGACGAGAGGATTTAGCAGCTCCAGAGTTGGCAGAAGCAGAAGTAATCTCTCAATTTTTACCAGAAGCTATGAGTGATGAAGAAGTCGCTAAAGTTGTTGATGACGTTATAGCAAAAACAGGAGCAGAAGGTATGAAGGACATGGGTAAAGTCATGGGAATGGTTAGCGGTCAGTTAGCTGGAAAAGCCGACGGTAAAACGATATCTACAATTGTAAAGGCTAAGTTATCTTAAATACAAGTTGGGCCTCGTAGTTCAACTGGATAGAATATCAGATTTCGGCTCTGAGGGTTGGAGGTTCGAATCCTCTCGAGGTCACTGAAAGGGAATTTTCAATTTTATTTTGAAAGTTCCCTTTTTTATTTGATCCTAACTTATCTGATAAACAAGCGATTTGAGCAAAAATAGAGTTCACTCTAAAAGTTTGAACTCTCTTGTTTTTGAAGTCATACCCTAAACCGTCTGGAAAGACCATATATTGAAGTTTTCTTTTGGTTTCAATATCTCCGGAACTCCACAATAATGGTAGATTGAGCGCATATTTTAAAGCTCGGTCAATCGCTTTTTTGAGGTTTGAACTATCAAAAGTATTATGAGTTAAATTTTTCTTCTTTTCGTTGACTTCAGTGAGTAGCTTGGTTCTAAATTTATCGTATTGCGACTTATTGATCTCTTCAAAAACATATCGCTCTTCTATACGATCCAGCTTTAATTCGATAGCAATCACTTCTTTCGTAAGTCTTTCAGAATCTTCTATGGCTTCTTTGTTCATACTTACAAACGTATAATGAAGCATTTCTTTTAATGGAGCGATGAATTTTTCATTTTTTAAAGTATAAGTTTTTAATAGCTCTAAAAACTCTTGATGTAGCTTTTTGGCACTTCTATTCTCCTTGCTTCCTTTACGTCTGTTCTTATAGTAGTACAATCCTTTTTTCTTGACTACAAAACCTGTGTAAGGTGTTCCGCAAACTGTGGATTTAAGAAAGGTTTTTAGAGGTAGGTTTTCATCATCAAAGGAATATTTTCTAGTTTCGGCTCCAGCATTGAGTAAGTTGTGAATCTTGAGAAATACTTCTCTACTGATTAATGATGGATGCAATCCTTCGATAATTTCTCCTGGAATAAGACTGTTTACTATGAGGCCACAATAAAACGGATTTCTAAACAAATCACTCAATCGCTTATCGTTTATGTTAAGACCTTTTTTCTGTAGTTTTTTAGCAATATCCACGTGAGACATATTGCTATTTGCTTTCCATAAGAATGCTTGTTTCAGAAGCTTTCCTTCTTTAGTAATAACAAAGTTGGGTGTTTTTCCTTTTCCTGGATTAGCATTAGTATAACCAAATGGATACGCGCCTGTCCAATGTCCCTTGCGAAGTTTCTCTTGCATTCCAGAAACAGACTTATCTCTTCTTAATTCGTTATCAAACTGAGAAAACATATAATAAAGGTTTTGCTGGAAGGAACCTGCACTTGTAGAGGTGTCTACCTCTTGAGTAGCCGATATGGTGACTATTCCTTGCTTTTTAAGTTGGTCACTTATGTAAGCGCCATTTGCTCCAGTTCTTGAAAACCTATCATAAGAGTAAACTATAATATATCCTACGTTGCTTCTTCGCTTGACATAGTTAAGCATCTTTTGAAATTCCTTGCGCTCATCACTTTTAGCCGACTCATAGGTTCCACCAAAATACTCAATAACTTCAAGACCTTTCTTATCAGCTAGCTGTTTACAATATTTCAGTTGAGTTTCAAGACTTGCATTATTTTCTGCTTGTTCCTTTGTAGAAACGCGTGTGTAAATAACTGCTTTTCCATCAGTTCGTAATTTTTGTCCCTTACCTGTTTTGGCAAATTTCTCAAATATGGCTAAGTCTTTCATTTTAATTTCTATTTTGGATGTGGTTGCATAATAGGTTTGCAAACTCTTCCATAATTCTTAAAGTAGATGTTGCCTGCGAGTCGTTATAATGCTCAAATCCTTTAAACGTTTTCAGACGAGCGGCAGTCATCTTTGTTTTTTCTAATTGTAATTGTTTACTCTCACTATCTTTAAATGACATTGTTAAGCGATAAACATTCGGCTCTTTTATAGAGTCCTTTATGTTAACTGTAAAATCGCCAGCGTTTAACTAGCTTTCGTTTTACGTGCCACGCTAAAAATACTTTTATCATCAAGTATAATTTCAAGACGTCTATAGTCTCGATGCTGTATTAATTCTGCAACCTGAGCTGCGTTTTCATTAATTTCTATATCTGATTTCCCTTTGCATTTAAAGGAATCATATTTTTGATTCGTTAATATCAAAACCGCTTGTACTTCATCTCTCGTCAAGCCTTGCGACCATTCAGTATTTGGCTGATTGAACAACCATCTAATGCTACGGTTGACCATATCGTTTAAGTAGATGATAATATGATTTTCTGGTTTTTGTTCTTGAAAAATCTGATTAGCATCTACTGGTTTTTTAATATTAGAGACACCATTTTTCTGCACCTTAAGTACATAGCTGGTATCTTCTGATAAAATTTCTGTGGTGGCATTTAATAATTTTTGTTCCGCTTTCGCGAAAGCGTACTCGCCAACCGTTTGTATTGCTTCACTTTTTAAACCAAATGCTCTCAATTCCTGAATGATTTCCAACCACAAAATCTCCAACAAACTGAATCGCGCCCAAGTCTCGTGGTTATCACGGCGGTCTCTTATAAAACCATCGCGCTGCCATTGTGATAATAAAGCGCGTCGCAAACCGACAATGAACTTGCCCGTATAAGCTTCTTCTTGAAGGAGTTCTTTAATATTTATTTCAGAAGGATTGTTTTTCATTGGCTATTATAGTTGCTCAAATATACAATTATGTATTTATTATAATACATAATAATCATATTATTGATCAATTGTAAAAGTATCTACTTATTTTTTACAGTAGGTTTACTATATGTTTACATTAAATTTATATTTTATTGACTGATGTTTAACAATTTGTTTAATAGGTGATTATGGTTGTCATTGCCGATTTTAAAATGTAGTTTTACCATCTTATTGACGTTTGAAAATTGCAATTAAAGCAAACTTCTCATACCCTAAGGCTGACAGAAAATAACTGAGGTTTTATCATCATAGGATTGAATGTCCATTATTCCTTACTCTGAATCGCTCAAGGCTTTAGATACATACATTAAAAATTATAATGCGCAGTGCACAAGCGTAGCCGAAAAGCTGAAGCAATCCACTATTTCTACCGCCAAAGATTTAATACGAATCTATGGTCTAGAACTTTTAAAAATCAAGTACAATCCACTGATGCCGTTACCACCATTACGGACCAATAATAAACATCTAGCAACGATAAGTAACACTAGCGGTCGAACGATACAAAGACATATTAAGAGATTGCAACGGGCAGGAATAATTACTCATAAAAAGTGGCGTGGTTCTAGAGCGAGTTATGATATTCTCATTTTGACCGAGATACTGTGTATAACCAAAGCTAAACCTGTTGAAAACCTAAATCCGGACAGAAATAAGTCAAATAAGGTTGCTATTGATAATCAGGTAATTGCTAAAAATAAAACGACAACTTGTCCTCATAGAGATACTAGTAACAATGGTTACATAAATAATATAATAATAGCGGTTGATAAGTGGAAGACAGATACGAGCTCATTACCACTCACTTTATCTTCAAAGTCACGCAACGCTACTGGAAACAGTTTTACAAGATACACAGGGGAAATAGCCCCAAAAAAATATAAAAATGCAGGGGAAACAGCACGGAACACTCGAGTCACAGAGCAAACTGGTGCCGAAATTTTGGAGTCTAATGTGGCTCGTTCCGTTTCCCTAAATAGCTATGCAGATAAACTATGGCAGTATGCTTTTAAAGAACTCTACACGGCAACTCCGCTTACGAATGGCCAAATAAAAACAGCAAAGCGATTACTTTTAAAATGGTATGAGCCAGTTTCTGATGAAAATTTAGAATTAGTACATCAGGTATATTTAGAACGTATCAATATTGTTAGAAAATATTTAGATAAAGATTCCAGCAGATTTGTTCAATTACCTAATCGATTTTTTGACCCTAAAAATCCATCTGGTTTTACCGGAACAAAAAGATGGTATCAAAAAACTTTAAGACAAAATAAAAAGTCTCAAGAGCAACTGGCCTTACAAGTTGCTATTTTAAAATTTAAGAATAACGAAAAGTTAGATACTGCTTTGCAAAAACCACGACTTGCAATGTTTTTGAGTTGTGAGAAAACCGTTAAGGCTTTAGATAAACCAGATTTACTAAGTTTATTTTATAAATCGGTTGCTGAATTTATGTAGGGGATAAATTCCGAAGTATTGTAAATACTAGGATTCTTCAAAATTTGTAGTTGTTTTTAGCTCAATTGTTTAATGACACTACTTATGATGTTTGTGTAAATGATAATGCTCAGCAGCCAATGCAGCTATCGATTAGAAAAAGTTACTTGCATTGATTGAAAAACATCTTGTGCTGTTTTACTATGATAGATGCGAGTTGTAAATACAACCTCTAAAAAGGTTTTCAATTTGTCATATAACTTATGGCTTCGGAGCCAATTTTTGATAATACTTTGAAGTTCAAATAGAAAACTAGGTTCCTATAGGAAGTAGAAAACGAATTTGAGTGCAAAATTTTTGCTGTTTCCCATAGTTTTATAGGGACACGAGCTGCTAATATCACCTTAGGTATGAGATCTAATTCATATTAAAAAACCTAAAGAGTTTTGGTGAAAAGAAAACGAACTTCCTTAAGGAGTAGCAAACGAATTTGAGTACCAAAGTTTTACTACTTCGCGCAGTTTTATAGGTATGCGAGCTGCTAATATCGCTTTCAAGTCTCAGATCTAATTCCTATTTAAAAACCTCCCGAGTTTTAGTAAAAAGAAAACGAGGTTCCTTAAGGAGTGGCAAATGAGTTTGAGTACAAAAGTTTTGCTACTTCTCATATTTTTATGGGGATGCAAGCTACTAATCTCACTTTTAGATATCCAATCTAATACACATTAAAAAACCTTAAGAGTTTTAGTAGAAAGAAAACGAGCTTCCTTAAGGAGTAGCAAACGAACTTGGGTACAAAAGTTTTGCTACTTCCCATATTTTTATAGGGATTCGCGCTGTTGTCATCGTTTTCAAGTATCAGATCTAATCCAAATTGAAAACCTTGAGAGTTTTAGTAAAAAGAAAACGAGCTTCCTTAAGAAGTAGCAAATGAATTTGAACACAAAAGTTTTGCTACTTCCTATAGTTTTATGGGATACGAGCTGCTAGTATCGCTTTCAGATATCCGATCTAATTCATATTAAAAAACCTCAAGAGTTTTGGTTAAAAGAAAACGAGCTTCCTTAAGGAGTAGCAAATGAGTTTTAGTCCAAAAGTTTTGCTGCTTCCCATTGTTTTATAGAGATGCGAACTGCCAATGTCGCTCTAAGGTATCTGATGTACTTCCCATTTAAAAACCTCAAAATTTTTAGTGAATAGAAAACAAGGTTCCTTAAGGAGTAGGAAATCAATTTGTGTGCAAAAGTTTTGCTGCTTCCCATAGTTTCATAGGGATGCGAGCTGCAAATATCGCTTTTAGCTATCAGATCTAATTCATACAAAAAGCTTAAAGAGTTTTAGTAAAAAGGAAACGAGGTTCCTTAAGGAGTAGCAAATGAGTTTGAGTACAAAAGTTTTGCTACTTTCTATGGTATCATTGGCCTGCGAGTGAATGTCTAAAAAACATAACGTTTTATAGTGTGTTTATACACTGTATTTCTATCTTTAGGAATCAAATCCCTTTGAAATGAATCGAATAAAAAAAGTTTTAGAAGAAAAAGGAATTAAACAAGTGTGGCTTGCTGATAGGCTTGGTAAAAGTTTTAATACTGTAAATGGATATGTTCAAAACCGAGCGCAACCTAGTTTAGAAATATTGTACAAAATTGCTAAAATTCTCGATGTAGATCCTAAAGACCTTTTGAAATAATTAAAAAATAAAGTCAAAGCAAATGCCAAACACTAAAAATTTTCAAAAAAGAATAACAATTCTAGATGAATGTTTTTCATACAGCTCTGGTCTATATACTCTTGAAAAACTAGGAAACGTTTTAGAGGAGAAAATGGGATTTCCTGTAGCCAGAAAAACAATCCAAAATGATATCAAATATATAAAGGAGCGTATTGAAGACAACCTAAGTATGTCTAATGATATAGATGATTTAGAAGTGTTTGTAAAAGGGATTTATGACGGGAAGAAAAAAGCATTTCGATATGTTACTCCCAATTATTCATTAGGAAATCAATTATTAAGCAAATCAGATAAGGAGCAGCTAGAAGAAACCCTTGCAATATTGTCCAGATATAGAAATAGAGCTGATTTTAATTGGCTTGACGAACTTTTTCCTAGAATAGAAAGTTCTTTCAAGCTAGCGCACGAAGATTATAATAGTCTCATTAGTTATCAAAGTAATAGAGATTATACTGGGCAGTCTATGGTTGGAAAGTTATACAACCAGTTACTCAGAAAGAAAGTTTTAAACATAGAATACAGGTCTTTTAAAGAAGAAAAAAGTCACATAAGAACCATACATCCATACCACTTAAAACAATACAATAATAGATGGTTTCTCTTTGGGTATCAAAAAGAAGATACTTACACTGGTATTACAAATCTTGCATTGGACAGGATTATATCGTTCACAGAAACTACTCAAACAATTAAACAGGATACTATTGATTGGGGCGATTACTTCGATGATATTATTGGAGTTTCAAAAAACAAAGAAGATACAGTACTTATTAAGTTACGCTTTCGCGAAAGCAGAATAAAATACGTCGATACAAAACCAATACACGGCGCAACTCAGAAAACAGGCCGTTCAGATCCTAACGGTTTGACCAGAATTATAAAAGTGATTCCTAACAAGGAACTATATCAAACACTTTTGTCCTTTGGAAAAGATGTTGAAGTCTTAGAACCTGATTTTGTTAAAAACGAGCTAAAAAATCAAGCTCAAGAAATGCTAAAATATTACACCGCTTAGCTATGCAAATAAGTTGCATACCTATTGTTTTATTTTGAATTATTAAAATTGACGGCACATAATTAACAACTAATCAATGAATTTTCTCTCTTCCTTACTAAAAAAACGTAACCTTCAAAAACACGATAACAGATCCTTGTGGAAGTATTTTCTAAATGAAGAGGAATCTAATGAATTAAAAAAGTGTTTACAATTTTCCACACCCTTAAACATAGACCCAAGAGATGTAACACTCTATTATGCATTTTGGTGGAAAAAGAACTACAATGGAGGCATACCAAGTAAGCAGGAAGTTTTTAATTCTGTTGGAGGTAATGCGCAGTATAACTTTACTGAACAGTCATTTTATAAACTTGCAATTGAAGGAGCTCAAATACTAGGGATAAAGTGGATTAAAAAACAAAACACTCTTCGATTTAAAACACTTCTCTTACAAGGAGGACTTCCGCTCAAGCATATTTCAGATAATCAAGGAAAATATAAAGATTTCTTAGAAGCAGTTTTAGTAGAACAACCTTCATCTATAGAAGACTTTATGTTTAAATCACATATCATAGACCTACTACCTAAATCAAGTCAGAATGATATGGTCTATGAGAATTGTCTTGAGATAGTTAAATCTATTCTTAATAATGATGGTGAATTTGACAAGTTGCTAGAATCTGAAGATACCTTAAAGGAAATTTCAAGATCTTTGAAAGTTAAGAGCGCATCAATATCAAAAAAGGTGAGACAGTCAAAACCTAAAAACTATTGGCTACTACGTTTTGATGATGATAAATGTAAAATTACTTTAAGATTGGGACTGGCTAACACTTACACTCAAGAAACATTACAAGACATTTTAGGCTTTTCGATTGCCGAAAAAGAATATCAATTCTATATGGATGACAATTTAATCTGTGTATTCCGTAGAATGAATAACAATAGTTATAAGACGGACTGGTATAATCAGCAAAATAGAGAATGGAACATTTCCGATGGGTTCCCTTATACTTATGTCATCTGTAATGATGAAAAAATAGAGGTGTCTGATTTTGTGCAAATCATTCCTAATCTTGAAGAGCCAAGCCTATGGAGTAGATTCAATGATAACGAATGGCGATTAGTAAAAGGCAACTCGGTACCTAGTAAAGAAGCAGCAGTTTTGATTCCCAACAGATGGAAGTCAGACCTTCCTTGTTCCCAAGTTACATTATATTCAAATTCATTACAATGGATGCCTTTTGAGGGTGAAATTAAAGTACAATCTAAAGAACTGAATTATGAACGAGTTTTTCTTACTGATGTAGAATCTTTTGACTGGTTAATTCAGACACAAAAACCCAACTGGATGTTAAAGGCAAACTTACCTGTCGTTAAAACAGTTCCTAAAGTCTTGGTTTTTGACGAAAATGGATACGATATCTCAAGAAATCGTTTCAAAGTGTATTTGCGTAAACATAAGTCGAAAGATTCTTGGGATGATATTACAAGCCTTAAGTATATCAAAACAGGTTGCTTCGATATAAGGATTGTAAAAGGTGACCTTGTAGCCTATGATACATTTTTCAACATTGGCAATCTCAAAGCGAGATTTACAGAGCAATCTATTCACTCAGCATCAATTGTATTTGAAAACCTAGATTATTTTACCTGTAAACTCAATGAATCAAGTCTTGTAGAAATCACAGAATCCAATAATTATTATTCATTAAAACTAAATACTGAATACTCAAAAATACCAACGACCATAAAGGGCGCTATCGGAAACTCCGGTAAAAAGAAATTATATTTTGATTTACTATCTCCGTTTCAAGGTATGATTATTACTGATAGTGAAGGTCAAATAATCCCTGAAGATCAAAAACTATCTCTGGCAAATCTTTATGGTATGCGTATTTTGAGTACGAATAATAAAGAGACTTTTCTGACTATTAAGAATAGTCTAAAGACGGATGTAAAAATCACTAAAGTTGTAAAAGAATCTACTCAGCCCGTAATTTCTTTCAAAGATGAAATTGTAAGACTTTTTTACTTAGCAGATGCTATGAATTATAGAAATACGGTTTGCCTTGAATTAAGTGAAGGCACCAATAAAAAGACGTTTGAAATCTCAGGCTTTAGTCATACGCTGGATGTTACTAATGAATTGGTTAGGCAAGTTGCTTTATATGATAGCAATGATAATTTAGATCTTTTTGCTGTACCAGTAAATTGTAATGCTAAGGATATAGATATGATTCCGCTTTCGCGAAATGATGGTGATTACTTAATTCCAAATACAGATATCTCAAACCAGTTCATTATCATTTCTTCAAAAAAGCAAGGCAATCAGTTAATGCCACGTTTTGTAAAAACAAGCGAACAGGTTCTAACTGTAGATAGTAAGGAGCGTATTGAGAATTTTCATAAAGAACTCTCAATTACAGAATTTAACGATGATGTCTGGCAACAGGTAATAAGCTATTTTAAAATTTGTACGCAATACGAACTACCATTTTCCACTTTTGATCAGCTAAGGGCAATTTCTCGCAGTTCCGAAGTTGCAGCTAAAGCATTTCTATTATTAGGCATTAATCAAGTAGATCCAATAGAGTATGTACAGAAAGATATACCTGAATTAGAAAAGGATTTGGGTTTTTGTTTTCATTGGATTGCAGTGAGCCACTGGGGAAATTCAATCAATGAAATTAGTCAGCTAATAGGTGACCAATATTATTCATCGATATTGGAGATTATCTCAAACTATATGAGTAATAATGGACTTGAAAGTTTATTCAGAATTATGAGTGATCCTAACCTAAAAACGGAACCTGTTTTGCAAAGCCATATAATAAATCTTAGGTCGCAATTAGGGAAAAGGGTATTAAATGAATTACCATACAATAGCCCAAAAATATCTAAGGATTACAATATTCAAATTGAAGATCACAATCAAGTAAGATTACTCATTCAATCTCCTATTGCTGCGGCAGAATCTATTAACGATATACAACAAGAATTTCCCATTTGGGCTGGTAATGAAAAACGAGATGTCATAAGGCGCAACATTCAGTACAGTCAATATCTCAAACCGGACTTTTACAATAAAACCTTATTACACGCCTTAACCAGAAGCTAAGACTATGAATTTCAGAAACTTTTATTATAAAACAGAAAACAGATTAACCGATGCTATTTTATCACTTTGGGCAACTGGAGATAAGGAGATGCAAGATTATTTTAAATTCCTTTTATCTAAAGAACCTATTATGGCAGATGCTGTTTTTCAAAACACGTTTCCTTGGGAACAGCATAAATTAACGTTTGGTGAGACTTCAACTGTTTTTCAAGAAGAATTTATTAGCGCATTATCTTCTATTAAAGACAAAGATTTTCAATTTCCAGAAGATCGACATCCTTACAAACATCAGCTTGAGAGCTGGAGAATGTTACTCAACAAAAATAAATCAATAGCTGTTACAACAGGAACAGGATCTGGGAAAACGGAGTGTTTTATGCTTCCTGTTCTTCAAGATATTCATCAGAATTGCAAAAACCAGCAAGGAATTAATGCTATTTTTCTCTATCCATTAAATGCCTTGATTGCAAGTCAAAGAAAACGTATGCACGCTTGGTGTTCTGCTTTAGACGGTGTGAAATACGCACTATTAACAGGAGACACACCTAACAAAGAAAGTAGCAAAGAGAAAAAGAAAAAAGCCTTGCCTGAACTGGTTTCAAGAGAACAAATTAGAGAAACGCCTCCACAAATTTTATTTACTAATCCTACGATGCTGGAATATATGCTAGTGCGTAATGCAGATGTGCCTATTCTTGAAAAATCCAAAGGTACACTAAGATGGATTTTATTAGATGAAGCACACACATTAACAGGCTCTAAAGCAGCCGAAATGGCTTTACTTATTAGACGTGTAGTTTCTGCTTTTGAAGTAGATATTAATGATCTAAGATTTGCAATTACTTCTGCAACTGTAGGTACAGGAAATGCTGAAACATTGAAGAGGTTTATGTCGGACTTATGTGGTATTTCAGTAAATCAAATAGAAGTAATCACCGGTAAACGTGTTAATGACCAAATTGCGGATAAGGACATACCTCATTTATCTGAAACATTGTCGCAGAACAATATCAAATTATTAAGAGAGCAATTTTTGCTTAAAAAAGGAATTACACAAAGTGAAATAGGTGAACATTTACACATAACAAATAGATTAGATCAACTTTCAGTTATTGATAATCTGGCAGAACAGCAAGTAGGTGGTGCAAACCTACTACCAGTACGTGGTCATTTTTTTACGAGAGGTATTGGTGGTGTTTACGCGTGTACAAATACTACGTGTGATAAACATAAAGATGCTAAACCAAATAAAGCATTAGGGACAATGTACACCATTGCTGGTAAGAAATGTTCCTGTGGACATCCACTACTTGAGCTGGTAGCTTGTAGAAGTTGCGGGAATATGATGTTAGAAGGTGAACGATCTAAAGGTGTTAAAGGTACAGATAGAGTTACTCAAAAGGCGACGGTAGGTTATGAAGCGTTTAGCATAGAAGCAGATGATGATGAAGATGATTCACAAGAGTCTACGAGTAAAAACTTGGTTAGATTAATAAAGAATGCAGGTGGAAAAGAGCATAGAAATCAAGAGCTGTTGCCTTGTACTATAAATCAAAATAATGAGATACAAACGGGCGAAGATTTTCTGATGACAGATAATGACCAATGCCCTCATTGTGGCAATCAAAATAATAACCCTATACACTTTAGGATTTCTTCAGCATTTACAAATAGGATTTTATCAGATATCGTTTTAGATCAAACCGATAACATCGATAAACAAACCACAAAAACACTATACAAAGGTAGAAAGTACATTTCTTTTACTGATAGTAGACAAGGAACAGCAAAAATTTCAGCCTTAATAAATATAGATAGTGAGAGTGACTGGATTCGTTATCAAGTGTATCATTATCTTCTTAAAAAACTAAAAGGTAACCAAGTCGATGCCAGTAATGACGAATTATTACAAGCTAGAGCTATGTATGTAAAGCAGTTGGACGAAGCTCCTGCTTTTTTGAAAAAGAAAATTGAAAAAGAAATTGAGGACATTAATAATTTATTAGCAGCTGGTGGAGAAAGCTCATTATCAGATAGCAGATCATCTTGGAAACAAATTATAGATGAAATAAAAGAAAAGAATGATTTTAAAACACTTTTCAAAAAAGGAGCAAGAGGGAATAACTTAGCCACTGAAAATGAAGTATATGCAAAAGCATTACTATATGATCAATTTGCGCGTAGAATTCCTAGAGAACGTTCGCTAGAAAATTTAGGTTTGGTGAACATAGTTTATCCAAAGTTAGACGATGTAGTCGCCCCAGAAATTGCAAATAAATTGGGGATAAACAAAGAGGAATGGCAATCACTTCTTAAGATAGCTGCTGATTATATCATTAGATATAACTTCAATTTTTCTTTTGATGATGCAATGCGATTATTTACTTCTAAGTTTTATCGATCAGAACTTATTTATCCGTCTAATACTGAAATAGTAAATGCAAAAAAATGGCGCCTCTACAACCCTAATTCCATAACACAATCAAGGTTAGTTTTATTAATTTGTGCAGGATTAGATTGGCACGACAGAGGCGATATTACAGAAAGTAGAGAAGACCAACTTAACGAGCTTTTAGAAAAGATATGGAGAACATTACAGCAGAAAATTCTCAAAGCAGATGGCGATGGTTTTATTCTTGATTTTCTAGAAAGCACTCAGTTTGAAATAGCAGGAAAAGAATTTCTTTGTCCAGTTACAAACCGATTAGTTGATAAGGTGTTTAGAGGATATTCTCCATTAATAAAAGGAAATTTAGAGTCTAGTAATATTTCTAACTATAAAATAGACGATTCTAAAAATCATCAGTTCCCAACCTATTCACATCCATACCATCTTGATGATAATAATGAAGCCATACCACTTGATCAGGTAGATGCTTGGCTTAAGGATAATAGTAAAGAAGCAAGAGACAAAGGACTATGGAACGATTTACACGAGCGCATCTTTGATTATGATAAATTATACCTTGCAGGAGAGCATTCAGCTCAACAAGATAAAACACGTCTTAAAGAACTAGAAACACAATTTGAAAATGGCGAAATAAATGTTTTAAGTTGTTCTACTACTATGGAAATGGGCGTAGACATAGGTGGTATATCTGCAGTAGTAATGAGTAATGTACCACCTATGCCAGCAAATTACTTACAACGAACTGGACGTGCTGGTCGTCGTGCAGAAAACAAATCTCTAGCCTTAACATTTTGCGCGCCTAATCCTATCGGCCTACGTACAATGAACAACCCTAAATGGGCATTGGAACACGACATTGCATCTCCAAAATGCAAATTTGATAGTAAAAATATTATAGAGCGAAATGTGAATTCTTTCTTGTTTGGGGCTTTTATAAGAAAAGAAGGAGTCGGACTTGATGTGAAACAAAACATTGAAGAATTCTTCTTTAATGAGATACCAACCTTAGGAGAGCAATTTTTGACCTGGTTGACAAAAGAAAATAATTTTTTGTACAAGAGTAAGTTTAAATATTTAACTAATGGAACTCCAATTGCTAATAGTAGTTCTGAACAGTTGTTTTTTTTGGTTGAAAAAAATTTCAAAAAACTAATAACGAAAGTTCAGAAACAGATTGAAGGTTTTGATAAAAAACTTATTGAGTTAAAGGACGAATTTGGAAATAATAGTGCCGCTTTTAAAGCTATTAACTATAGGAAGAGACAGTTCTTAGCAAAAAACTTACTAACCTATTTAGCTGAGTCTGGTTTTTTACCTAATGCAGGTCTTCCGACTGGAGTTATTGATTTTGAAAAAACTACTAAAAAGGATATCGATAAAAAAACTATTAAGTCTAATCCTAGTTACTCTATATCTCGAGCATTAACCGAATTTGCTCCAGGAAATAATATTTTAATTGATGGTTTTAATTATAAGTCATCTGGTATTGTGTTATCTAATACTTGGGGAGAAACTAGCACAAGAGATGCTATCCAAGGCTGTACAAATTGTGGTTTTCAGAGAATTATAGGTCTTAAAAATGTTAATGAAAACTGCCCAGAGTGTAATGAGTCAAATTCTTTTAAAGGGATAGAACTAACGGAGCATCAAGACAAATACACATATGTCATAGAGCCTTCAGGCTTTTCAACAGACCTCTTTAAAAGTCCTACAAGAGTAATTTCTGAGAAAAGTAAACCGCAATATCTAGAGCCATTATTGCTTGAGTTAAAACCGTGGAATAAATATCAAAATAGTTTCATTGATTTTAGAGATAGTTCTGACATAGAAAATGCTGAGATTCTTTTTTACAATACCGGAGAAGGAAATGGTTACAGTCTCTGCTTTGATTGTGGAAGAGTAGAAACTTCCCAAGAAAAGTTGGATGGTCACAGGCGCTTAAGAGGTGGGAAAAATGATAAAGGTGATAGTAATTGTGAAGCTAAAAATACTAGAGATAATATTATTCTAGGAAGTAGGTTTAAAACAGACTTTACAGAAATAAGATTAAAAAGTATAAATCATAATCTTTTAAACGATAAAAAATTAGCTTACTCTCTTGGCGTAATCTTCACTAAGTCTTTGGCAGAACATCTTGCAATTGACGAGGCAGAATTAGGTTTTGGTATAAAAAAATACAATGGCTATTTAACAATATTCATTTACGATACTGCAAAAGGAGGTGCAGGTTATGCATCACAATTTAATTTATATGTTGAAAAGATATTGAAACTAGCTTTAAATGTTTTGGAAAATTGTGATTGTCAATTGGCTTGCACGAAGTGTTTAATCGATAGAAGTACTCAATGGCATATCGAAGACTTGGATAGGTTTACTGCAGTAGAATGGTTGAATACTGCATTGAAAAATCAGTTACCAAAAGATTTAAAAACGAAAAATAATAAAGTGAGTACAGTACTTGGTTCGTTAAGTGATGAGTTGAGTAGGATTGAATATCACTTTGACATCAAAGAAGTAAACATACACATCAATAATAAAATTTCAGAATGGCAAATAGATGATATTGTTTGGATAGATAAATTAAAGAGGGATAGGATTGCGGTAAATCTTGTAGTAGAAGGCGCGGTGAATTTTAGTAATAATCAAGAAAAATTATCGGCCTATTTGTTGTCTCATAATTTCAATCTTAAGCAAGGCTCTGGAGATTCGTTTTTAGATTACCCTATCCACTTATCTGTAAGCTTGAATAATGGAGAAACTATACATTATATATCCCAAGGAGATTACGATGCGTTAAGTGAAGACTGGACGTCCTGTATCATTGAGAAATTTTTTAAGGTAGAAAAAGCAACTACACATCAATATGCTGATTTTGTTGTGCCACAACTAACAGCTGGTAACCTCTATGAATCTAGAATAAAGGGCAGTATCCCAAGAAACAGCCAAAGCAATGATGTCGCACAATTAGTTATTGCAAACCTTAATAACGCAGAAGATTTTCTGTCTAGAATAGCTAATCAAACTTTTGAGGTTTCATATTACGATAAGTTTAATCAGAGTGAGTTTGCTTTACGTTTATTACTAAGTTTTATAAATGAATTTACGAGTCTTACTCAAACGAAACTTTCAAATTTAATGATTCATTTATCCGAAAAAGATTTTAAGAGTTATAAGAGTCCAGAATACATTATCAATAATTTCCAAAGAATAGATGAGTATGAAAATAAATTATTGAGCTTAAGTGACTCATTAGATTTTACTTCAAAAGTAATAAGAGCAGATAAGCTGCCACATTACAGGTATTTTGAATTTAAAAATGATAACATCATTTTTACTCTGCGTATTGACGCAGGTTTAGCACACGGACTAAGTCCAGTTAAATATTTGGCAGCTGAAGATTTACAAGATACTAGTGAGCCATTTGAAATAAGGAAATTTGTATCCCATGACCTTATTTATAATATAAGTATTGAAGATTAAAACAGATGTGCACATAGTTTGCACAGCAAATTGCTTTATTTGCAACGTAGAATTGAAAAACACTTATGAAGGAAGATAATTACAGAAATAGCGAAGTAGAGATGATTACCAATCAAGTTTGGAAATCAATGAGCTTATTACGCGGTATATTACCAGTAGAGCATCATCACGTTTATCTGTTTTTACTATCTGCTTATTATGACGGAATAATTAAGAGTGTACATATTGATTTTTCTAACAATCTTCATCATTATCTTTTTTCTTCTCTAGAAAGGGAAGAACAATATTCTGAAATTTTAAATGTCTACAAACCGATAATTGACAGTATTCCAGAAGAACGACTCAATGAGGTACTACATCATTTTACGATGTTTAATAATGATGTCCTATATCAATATTTTGATAAAATTTTTGATGACTTACTTTTTAGATTAGCAGATAATCAAGGCAAGTATTCTGGAGAATTTTTACTTCCTAATGAAATAAGCAAGTTTGTTATAGAAATAGCTGATATCCCTAGTCGAGCTTCAGTTTTTAATCCTTTTGCTGGTCTTGCTTCTTTTGCAACTCATTTGGATAGCAATCAACGCTACTATGGTCAAGAGATAGTTAATTCCACTTGGGCTTTAGGAATGTTGCGCTTAATGAGGCTGAATAAGCACACTCAAATTAAATATCGAGTCGAAGACTCCATACAAAACTGGCCAGAATCAGAAGATTTTGATTTAGTAATATCTAATCCTCCTTTCAATTACAAAATTGACCCTTACATAGCTCATAATTTCGGAAGAAAAAAAATGACTGCTGAAACCTATGTTATACACAGAGGTTTAGAATCAATAAATTTTGATGGTAAAGTTGCTTGTGTTATATCACAAGGAATACTTTTTAGAGGTAGTGATGATCAAAGGCTAAGAGAGTCTTTAGTAGAACAAGGACTAATAGAAACAATAGTTTCTTTGCCTAGTGGTATGTTAAAACACACTGGAATCCCGGTTTGCATAATGATTCTAACCAGAAAGAAGAACATTAATAACACCATCAAAATGATAGATGCTTCTTCTTTCGTTGAAAGCAAGGGCAAACGTGAAAAGAGACTTGAGGTAGATAGATTGTTAGAACACTTGTTTAAGTTCAGTCAATCTCAAGCTGTGGTTGAAGTTCCTATTGAACAAATAAGACAAAACAATTATAATCTTAATGTTCAAAGATATTTTGTTATAGATTTTAATGGATAACCACTTATCAAGTTTGTAAAAAGAATCAGTGGTAAACGAGTTGGTAAAGAAAACGCGGTAACAGGTAAATTCATTCGTACGAGCAACTTGAAAGATAATGATGTTTCTTATCAATTGGATTTGACTGAGATTAAGGAACGAGAGCTTCCATCACATTCTATCAAAATAGAAAAAGACTGCATTCTTATTTCTACTCGATGGAAGTCGCTTAAGCCTACTTTATTTGAGTATAAAGGAGAACCAATTTATATAGGAATAGATTTACTAGCAATAGAAATGTATTCTGAAAATTTTGAAGTAAATCCACATTATTTAATTAGCGAACTAAGATCGCCACAAGTTATTAAGCAAGTTACAGGATTTCAAAATCCAGGAGCTATAACCTCATTGAATAGAGCTGACTTTTTCGCAATAAAAATAGTACTTCCTTCTATTGAAGAGCAAAAAGCCAAGGTACAGGGAATTCTAGAACTCTCTGAAAAGTTCAAAATCCTTCAGCGTGAAAGAAATTTACTCGCTCACGGTAAACAAGTTAAAAGTTTTGATGAGTTTGCATCTCTTAAACATTCACTTGGAGCTCCTAGACAGAACATTTTATCAAACACGAAAAGTCTAATTCGTTTTTTTGAAAACAATAATTCTGAAGCTTTTTTAGAAGTTAAAAGTCTTTATAAGAATACGTACGGTAATAATCTAACCGAAGATATTAGTCAAATTAAAAATGACATAAACCATATTAGTTCAATTCTAGAAAAAGGAGAGCAAGGTCTAGTTTTAGATAATTATGATTTAACACCAATATCGTTAAAAGACATTAATAAGCTATTAACGTCTTTAAAGAAGTCATCACAGAACTTTACTCTTCACTTTGATAAAGCATCTGCAGATGAAGTAAAAGGTAAAGCTATAATTGCTAATATTACTTTGTTTGAAATCTTACTAAATAATATCCTTTCAAACGCAAGTAAATACGCTTTTGAGGACGGGAATGAATTGAATTTGTTAGTAATTGAACTCAAGGTCACAGAAGATATAATGATACTTGAAATACGAAATAACGGAAAGCCCTTTCCTCGCAACTACGATAAGCAAAAATTTAGCGCAAAATACACCACAGCTAACCCTACAAAAGGAACAGGTCTAGGAGGCTATGATATTAATAGAATTGCAACCTATTTTGATAATGAAGAATGGGAACTTAATCTTAATAATGAAGAAGTATTTCCAGTAACATTTAAATTTAGTTTCCCAATAATACCAATGATAAATGAGTAAAAAATATAATGTGCTATGGATTGATGATGAACATGAATCAATCAAGGCAATGCATAAAACTGCAATTGACTTTGACATCACGCTTTTTCCGTTCAAATCTATGAATGGAGGATGTACCGAGTTTCAAAATAATACATCAAAATATGATGCCATACTTTTTGATGCAAAGTTTTTTGAAAACGAAACAGATGAACCAGGATCAGAGGATACAAAATGGGTGCATAAAGCAAAAGATTGGATTAAAGAGGTAGATAAAACGATATCCTTTTTCGTTCTTACTGGTCAGGCCGAAGCTTACAACTCAAGAGAGTTTAAAAATGCTTTTCCGTATGTATTTAACAAAGGCGTTGAAGAAGATGAAGACAACTTATTTCGTCTACTACTTGAAGCTTGTAATAACAGAGAACTGACCAAGCTTAAACACAAATACACAAATCCTTTTGAAATGTGTACTGATGTTTACATAGGTAAGAAACATTTCGATAGACTGCATAATCTCATTTTGGATATTGAAAATCCAAGTCAAATTAAAATTGCTCAAGATTCCTTAACAGGTATTAGAAAAATTATTGAAGCAATTTTTACTAAACTTAACGAAATAGGCTGTATTCCAGATGAGATAACTCAGGACAAAGGTTGGATAAGTGGATCTAGCTTTTTCTTATCTGGTAAAAACACAAATTATTCTTATAGACAAGAAATCATACATCCAGTAATTGCCTTCAATATTTTTAAAATATTGAGTATTTCCCAAGATGGATCGCATAATGAAGGAAGTAAGCTTGGTGTTGATGCATATATGGCTTCAAATTCAAATACATTCTTATACCAAAGTACTGTTCTTTTGTTGTTAGATTGTTTAGACTGGTTTAAATCTTTTTTGGATAACAACGCTGACAAAGTAACGAATGAGTCTAAATGGGATAAGATACAACCTACAGTTCTAAATAATACTCTTAAAGGTGAAGTCTCGAGAATAGCAGATAATGGATGGGGAACTTTTAAGGACGTTAATGGTTCTACAGAAATAGGAATTCCTCCTGCTATGGTTGCCTCTAGTAATCTGTCAGTCAGGCAAAAAGTAGAAATAGTAACAGAACCTAGCCCAGACGGAACTAAAATATTTATTAAAGACATTAAAGTTACATAAGATTATGATCACAGGAAACCTAAAATCTCAAATAGACGCTATCTGGAATACCTTCTGGACAGGCGGCATATCTAATACTATTACCATCGTGGAGCAGCTCACGTACTTAATCTTTATCAAAGATCTGGACGAGACAGAAACGCGCAACGAGCGTATGGCAAAGCGACTTAAAAAAGATTTTAATCCTATTTTTGGCGTAGATCAGCAAGACTTTAGATGGAAAAATTTAAAGGAAATGGATGTACAGGCACGTCACGAAATTTTTAACAACTCTGTAAATGGTATTTTCCCTTTTATACGCAGTTTAGGTGGTGAGAAAAGCTTGTTTAGTACCTATATGAAAGATGCCGCTTTTGGGATTAATAAAGCCGCTACGCTAGACCAGGTGATGGAAAAGCTAGAACGTGTAGATATGGAGTCGCAAGATATAAAAGGCGATATCTATGAATACTTGCTTTCTAAACTAGAAGGTGGCGGTACTGCTGGACAGTTTAGAACACCGCGCCACATTATTAAATTAATGACCGAGTTAATGCAGCCTACGCTAGAGGACACCATTTGTGATCCATCTGTGGGAACGGCTGGTTTTCTTGTAGCTGCCAAAGAATATATAGACAAGCATTACAGCGTTACAGAGCTGGATAAAAACAGCGAGCATATTAATAAACGTATGTTTAACGGTACCGAGTTTGACGCTACGATGTTGCGCATTGCCTCTATGAACCTGTTTCTACACGGCGTTGAGGAGCCTAACATTGTTGATGTAGATGCCGTAAGTAAAGATAATGCGGTAAGCGATGCTTACACGCTGGTACTGGCAAATCCACCTTTTAAAGGCACGATAGATAAGGAAAGTATTGCACCAGGACTGCGCAATGTGACAGATACGACTAAGACCGAGTTGCTCTTTCTAGCCCTTATGCTACGCCAGCTTAAAAAAGGTGGTCGTGCAGCCGTTATTGTGCCAGATGGTGTACTTTTTGGAAGTGGTAAAGCTTTTAAAAGCATACGTAGCGAGATTGTAAAAAACCACAAGCTAGAAGCCGTGATCTCGCTACCTAGTGGTGTGTTTAAACCCTACTCTGGAGTGAGTACTGCCATTATCATATTTACTAAGACCGATAATGGTGGTACTGATAATGTATGGTTTTATGATATGCTGGCAGACGGTAAAAGTTTGGACGACAAGCGCAATCTACTGGTAGAAGAAGAGGCGTTTAATAATTTCGCTTTCGCGAAAGCGGTAACACCACAAACCCTTGAAACCTTAGCACAAGACCACGAGAAATTTAACCTACCACAAATACTAGATCAATACCGCTATTTAAAAAGTGAGTACTGGGGAAAAATGCACGATACAAACGGAGAATTGTTGCACGTACACGATGTGCCAGAAAATCTGGGAATGGATAAATTTATGGACGGCACCTGCACGCATAATTATGCTGACCGTACCTCGCAATCTTTTCTCGTGCCATTTACCGAAATCAAAGAAAACGACTGGGACCTATCCATAAATCGTTATAAAGAAATCGTTTATGAAGAAGTGGAATATGATGCGCCTGATGAGATTATTGATAGGATTAAATCTTTGAATGGTGAAAGAATGGATATCAACCAAAAACTATCTAAAATTTTATAATTGATGGCTTTATTAAAAGATTTAATCGAAAAGCCTATAACTGGTGAATGGGGAACTGATGGTGAAGAAATAAATGTTCTTAGAACAACAAACTTTACGAATTCAGGGGTTTTAGATTTTACGAATGTTGTGAAACGCAATATTTCCAAGAAAAAAGTTGAACAAAAGAAGTTACAAGAAGGAGATATAATAATTGAGAAATCCGGCGGAAGCCCAAAACAACCTGTTGGTCGTGTAGTTTTCTATGATGTAGAAGGAGTCTATTTATGCAACAATTTCACATCCATACTTAGACCAAAGAAGGAAAAAGTGGTGCCTAAATATCTACATTACTTACTTTATGCGAGTCATAGATTTGGTGTTACTGGAATGTTTCAAAATAAAACTACTGGTATTATCAATTTACAATTACCACGTTACATAAATAAATTAAAAATCCCACTTCCACCCTTAAAAACCCAACAACGCATCGCCACCATTCTGGACGATGCTGCTGCCTTACGTGATAAAACCGCACAACTGCTCACAGAATATGACCTACTGGCGGAGTCTATCTTTTTGGAGATGTTTGGGGATCCGGTTTTAAATCAGAAAGAATGGAATATTAAACGAATAAGTGATTTGAGTGAAAAAATACAGATTGGTCCATTTGGTTCTCAACTTCATCAATCAGATTATAAAGAAACAGGCTTTTCTTTAGTTAACCCAACCGATATTGATAATGGAAAAATAGATTTACAAAAATGTCGAAAAATAAGTAAACACAAATTTTTGTCATTACCCAACTATCATCTTCAAATCGGAGATATAATAATGGCTAGACGAGGAGATTTAAGCAAAATATCAGTAGTTAACGATGATGACCTCTTTTGCGGAACTGGAAGTCTTTACGTAAGATTTATTGAAAATTTAAATCCGATATTTTGCTATTATTTTTTTAATCAAGAGGTAACCATATCAAGATTATATGAAAAAGCTAGAGGTATTACTATGGCAAATTTGAATAAAACAATCATTAAAGAATTTCAGATTCCAGTTCCACCCATCGAACTTCAAAACCAATTCGCCGAAAAAATCGCCTTAATCGAGCAGCAAAAAGCACTCGCAAAACAAGAGCTACGAGAAAGTGAAGACTTGTTTAATTGTTTGTTGCAAAAGGCTTTTAAGGGTGAGCTTTAGAAGATGAAGTAGAGAGAAGAATATGATTAAAAACAGCACAAAATATGTTCCCGACTATGCGCCTCTAGCAGACCAATCAAAATTAAAAATTATTTATTGTCATCTTTGTAGTAAACCATAAACAAGAATGAACACCAATATTGAAATAGACATAGTTCCTTATGATATAGCTTTAAAAGTTATCATTGAGAATATCAAGAACTTTTTTATAAATGATGTTGACGAGGCATTTATCTCTCCATTTATTGAAACTGATCTTGCAAAATTAATAGATGAATTAAAGGAAGATGTTTTTTTCGTTATTGAATATCCTTACGTAGATAAGGTCTATAGAGATAGTTATTATAATTATTATGCATCAAAGCATTATAGCTATCAAAGAGACTGTATTAGAGTTTCTCTATTTAGTAATTCGATCAAATATGAAGATTTTTTGAAATCAGAAAATCATCAAGATTTAAATGAAAGATATTTGGGTTTCTTTATTCTTAGACCTACTATAAATGCATTATTTGGTAGATCTATAATAAGTCCTGAAGCTTTTGAAGAAAATGACTATAAATTGTGTTTGTGTAGGACTGAAAGTCTCGTTAATGGTGTTAAACTAGATGTAGATGGTTTTCCACATAGCTCTCAAGATGGTGAGACTATAAAGTGTGCTGAAACTACTATCTGGGGACTTATGGAGTATTTTGGAAATAAGTACCCAGATTACAAGCCAGCTTTACCTGCTAAGATTCATAAGGCAATTGAAAGATTTTCATATCAAAGGCAATTACCATCAAATGGTTTAACAATGGATCAAATATCTTTTGCTTTAAAAGAATTCGGTTTCGGTACCAGAATTTATGCAGAGAAGCCTTATGGAAAAGAGATATTTACAATTATAGATTGTTACATTGAGTCTGGTATTCCCATAATGTTAGGATTAGAGAGTGGTGATATAGGTCACGTAGTTGTAGCGATAGGTAAACAGTATACCAAAGAGGTAGACTGGGAAAATGTAACCAAAGAGTCTTTAGAATTTCAAGGAGATTCAATTAGCTATTTCGAAACTTCGAGTATTCCTGCGAAGTATGTTATACAAGATGATAATGATATTCCTTATAAATTGATATCCTTAGATACACCAGGTGAACATTATGAGGATAAAGATTGTAAGGAATACAAAATTGATTCTATAGTAATTCCTCTATATCAAAAGATCTATCTAGAATCGGTAATTGCTAAAGAGTTAATTCTAGAAATAATAAAAGATGATCACATAGGTTATAAGTTTGATGAGGAGTTTGTCTTTAGATTCTATTTGACTTCAAGCCGTTCTTTCAAGAATCATATTATTTCAAGTAATGAAATAACAAGTGATTTAAAAACCACTATACTTCTTACTAAAATGCCTAAATTTATATGGATAGGAGAATTTTATAACAAGGAAACCTTTAATGAAGAGATTAAAGTAGCTTTAGGTATCATACTTTTAGATGCTACTGAAGCTAATCAAGAAAGTATTGATGCATTGATTTTTGCAGGTTACCCGGATAAGTGTATTAGTCTTAATGAGAATAATTTCGTTAATTTGCACCATAAATTTGAAAATTATCGTTATTTTCATAACCTAAAGTAAAAAATTAAATGTCAGGCAATAGAGAAAAAATATCATTTAGTACTGTTAATGAAGGTAAATTTACACCTATCAGTAAAGTACACATTGCTCAAACTAATCAAAGAGTTAAGGTTGCGATGAAAGATGTTGTTCGTGTTTATGAAAAAAAAGAAACTCAATCTCATCAACAGGCTGCTATGCTGGTATTAAACGCATAAAACTTATAATTTTATTGTAATTACTAAATAGCCATCCTTGTGATGGTTTTTTCTTTTTACGATATAAACAGTATGTGAAATCACACATAATCAAAAATGAAATAAAATATATCAAAATCACATTAGTACCTTTATAGCGTATGACAGAAACAAAGCTACGAGCATTAGTACAACAAGGAGAAGGCACTCAGGTAGAGTTTAAGGCAGCAAGTATAGGCCTTAACCGTGATGCGTTTGATTCTATTTGTGGTTTTTTAAATCGTAGTGGCGGTTATCTTATTCTAGGTATTAATGATGCAGATAAGAGTATTACTGGCGTACAAGAAAATCAGGTACAGAACATAGTAGATAATATTGTTACTGGCGCAAATAATCCAGAGCGTTTAAATCCGCCCTACTATTTATCGCCTGAAGTGATAACAGTAGATGGTAAACAAGTCATTACACTCTACGTGCCCGAGAGTTCGCAGGTGCACGCTACACGAGGTAAAATTTTTGATCGCAATCAAGATGGCGATTTTAATATTACTAAAAATAATGATTTAGTATCGCAATTATACCTGCGCAAGCAAAACAGCTATTCAGAAAATCAAGTATTTCCTTATGTTCAACTTTCAGACTTTAAAGCCAGTCTGTTTGACAAAGTAAGAAGCCTAGCGAGAAACATCCAGCCTAACCATCCTTGGCTCGCGATGAACAATGAAGAGTTGCTGCGATCTGCTGGATTGTTTAAACGAGATATGAAAACAGGCGGTGAAGGTTACACGCTCGCTGCTGTACTTTTATTGGGTAGTGATGAATGTATTCAAAGCGTTCTGGCACACCATAAAACAGATGCTATTGTACGTGTAGAAAATACAGACCGTTATGATGATCGTGATGACATACGTACCAATCTTATAGAAAGCTATGAGAGGTTAATGGCTTTTGTGGCAAAACATTTACCAGAAAAATTTACCCTAATAAACGGACAGCGTATTAATTTGCGCGACAACCTCTTTAGAGAAATTGTAGGGAACTTATTAGTACACCGAGAATTTACAAATCCTTTTCCTGCAAAGTTAGTTATAGAATCAAATCAGGTACGTACTGAAAACTGGAACAAGCCACACGGTACTGGTGCTATAGATCCTGTTAACTTCTCTCCATTTCCTAAAAATCCTATCATAGCTAAGTTTTTTAAAGAAATAGGCTGGGTAGATGAGCTAGGCTCTGGTGTACGTAATACTTTTAAGTATTTAGAATTATATCATCCTGGAGCTGTACCTCTTTTTAAAGAAGGTGATGTGTTTGAAATAGTAATACCTATTGAAGGAGAAACCTTAGAAGAAACTAAGAAAAAAGGTTCGGAGAAAAGTTCGGAGAAAGGTTCGGAGAAAGGTTCGGAGAAAGGTTCGGAGAAAAGTTCGGAGAAAATAATAAGATTACTTAAAGATGAAAATGATTTAAGCGCCAAAGATTTAGCTAAGCATATAGGAATCACTGAGCGTGCAGTTGAGAAACAGATAGCTAATCTTAAATTAAAAGGAAAGCTTAATAGAATAGGTCCAGATAAAGGTGGATATTGGGAAGTAATCGAAAAATAATAAATTAAAAACTAGGGAGAAAAGTTCAGAGAAAATGTCAGGGAAAACGTCAGGGAAAATAGTAGAACTCATAGTGCAAAACAAGAAAGTTACAGTACCTGAAATTTCTAAGGAAATAGGCGTTACAGAGAGAACCATCTATAGACAGATTTCTGATTTAAAAGAAAAAAATATAATTAGACATGTAGGTCCTGATAAAGGTGGCTATTGGGAAGTAATTGAAGAATAGTAGATTAAAAACTAGAGATATATAGATATACATTGTGATTTAAAATAAAGAGGACACCATAAATGAGTACAAACTTTCAATTTTTAGCAGCAGAATTTCCTGTGCTTTATGACAGAGCGCATAAAGCAGAGCAGCTCGTTATTACAGATCCTCGTACTTCATTAATCTACAGTCGTATGGCGCTAGAAGAAGCCATCAACTGGATGTATGCAAATGATGAAGAATTAGAATCTCAGTATGACACGTCCCTACATAACCTACTGGTACAGCAAGCCTTTAAAGAGCAGTTTAATCATAAACTTTATGGTGAATTATTTGTCATCAAAAGAGGTGGTAATCTAGCAGCACATAATAGACCTGTAAGCGATATAGACTCGCATAAAGCGATTGATGCATTATTCTATTTCGGCAAGTGGTTTATAAAATCCTACGCGCAGGAACCTGTAAGTGATATTGGTATTTTCGATTTTGATTATATCCCTAAAGAAGGTGGTAGTACGCTTTCGCGAAAGCAAATACAACAACTACAAGAAAAACTAGATAAAGAGCTTGATACCTATCAAGAGCAATTAAAAACCAAAGAAGAAGAACGACAGCTACTTGCAGATGAAAACGAGCTGTTTAAAAAACAGATAGAAGCCTTACAAGCGCAGATAGAAGCTAATAAAGTTGAAGCAAACGAAGCAGATGAAGTACACCATCCTCGTAACGAAGCAGAAACGCGTAAATATCTTATAGATGTAGCACTACGTGAGGCAGGTTGGGATTTAAATGGAGTCAATGATAAAGAATACAAAGTACAGTATATGCCTAAATCTACCAATGTCTCTGAAACAGGCTATGTAGATTATGTATTATGGGATGATGATGGTTTACCACTCGCATTAGTAGAGGCAAAAAAGACGTTAGAAAGTGCTAGTAAGGGAGAAAACCAGGCACAACTTTATGCAGACAGCCTAGAAAAAATGCACGGTAGACGTCCCGTGATGTATTACAGTAATGGATACGAGATTTTCTTGTGGGATGATCAATTCTATAAGCAGTCAAGACCAGTTCACGGATTTTATACCAAGGCAGAATTGCAGACCGCGATGTTCCGTCGCACGCACCGCGAAGACATACGCACAGCACCTATAGATACAGAAATCTCTGGACGTTTTTATCAAATGCGTGCTATAAAAAGTATTGCAGCCCATTTTGCTGGTAACGATAAGACAGATGGGAAACTTATAGGTACAAACAGAGGTGCACTTCTAGTACTCGCCACAGGAACAGGAAAGACAAGAACTGCAGTAGCTTTTTCAAAATTATTACTGGAATGTAACTGGGCAAAACGAATACTGTTTCTGGCAGACAGAGTAAGTCTTGTAGAGCAAGCAATGAATAATAGTTTTAAAAAGTTCTTGCCAGAACATACTTGCGTTAACCTTTTAGAAGAAAAAGACAATCCAGATGCTCGTTTTGCTTTCTCCACCTATCAGACGATGATGGGACTCATAGATCGTAATCGTGATGAAGAAGCGCGCTTTTATGGTGTAGGGCATTTTGACCTTATCATCATTGATGAAGCGCACCGATCTATTTACAAAAAATATCAAGCGATATTTAATTATTTTGACGCGCTATTTTTAGGATTGACAGCTACACCTAAAAACAGTATTGATAAAAATACCTATCACATCTTTGGCCTAGCAGATAAGTCGCCTACGGATGCCTACACATTTAAAGAGGCAGTAGATAATAAACACTTATCGCCTTATAACACTATTGAAATTCCTACTAAGTTTTTAAGAGAAGGCATCAAGTACGATGAACTATCAGAAGAAGAACAGGAGGAATTTGAAGAAGAAATACTAGATGGTGAAGAAGCCACAGGAAATGAGTGGATTTCTTCTTCTGAGTTAAACACGTGGTTATTTAATAAACCTACAGCCATTGAAACATTGCGCTATTTATTAGAACACGGTATTAAAAAACGTGGTGGAGATGAACTAGGAAAAACCATCATATTTGCTAAAAATAGAAAGCACGCACAGTTCCTTAAAGATACTTTTATGGAGCTCGATAAAGAAATATTTGGTAACGACTATGTTAAGGTCATCACACACAGTGAACCCAAGGCAAAAGAGTTTATCAACCGTTTTTGTGACGAAGAAAAAGAACGACTACCGCAAATTGCTATTTCTGTAGATATGATGGATACAGGAATAGATGCGCCTAGTTGTGTCAACTTAGTTTTTTACAAGCCTGTACGATCTTATGTAAAGTTCTGGCAAATGATAGGTCGTGGTTCCCGATTACGTCCAGATCTTTTTGGACCAGGCGATGATAAAGAGAATTTCTTAATTTTTGATCTCTGTGGAAATTTTGAATTCTTTAATGAAAACCCAGAAGGAATTGAAACCACTACTCAAAAAAGTCTAACTGAATTGTTGTTTGGATTACGTTTGCGCCTGGCAGAATATCTAAGAAGTAATCAGTTTAAAGATGACACTACATTAAAAGAATTTAGAACAGATTTATTAGATGGCTTACACAGCGATATCGCTCGATTAGATCGAGAACGATTTGACGTAAAAATGAAGTTAGAGATTGTACACGAGTTTGGAAATGATAATCGGGAAATCTGGAATCACTTATCAAAACGCGATGCAAAGCGCATAGAAGATGAACTGGCACCACTTATAAAACCGCAAAAAGGCGATACAGATCTTGCTAGATATTACGATAAACTACTTTATACGCTTATTACAAAAAGACTTGAAACACCTAATAGTGAAGAGTATGTGAATAGTTTTATAATTCCTATTTCAAAAGTAGTAGGCACTTCCAGAAAGCTACTAAAGAAAACGACAATACCTGCGGTTAAGTCTAAGGAAGGACTTATCAAGCTACCGCTAGAAGAAGACTTTTGGAAAGTAAATGGTATCGTACATCTTGAAAAATTAAGAAAAGGGGTTCGTGAGTTAGTGAAGTATATAGATCCGGTAGACCAACGTTATGTCACGACAGATTTTACAGACTATATATTAAAAGATAAAATAAAAACAGGAAGCTTTGTTAAAGAAGATGGTGCTACCTATACACCATCACCTTTTCAAAATAATGTGTATCGCCTTGAGGAATTGATACGAGAAAATGAAAATCATATCACCATCACAAGGATTAGAAAGGGAGAAGCTATTACACAGGCAGAGCTTCAAGCGCTAGAAGCTATTTTATTTAAAGGTGGTATTGATAAAGAAGCTATTGAGAAAGAGATAGGTTCTCAATTCAGCTTGGTAAAATTTATTATTTCATTGATGGGGTTAAGCTCTGAAAAGGTTGATGCTGCTTTTGCAAAATTTATTAATGACTATCAACTTAATGCAATACAAATAGAGTTTCTAGATACCATTAAAAAATTCTTAACGACTAACGGCGAGATAGAACCAAGCAAGCTCTATGACGCACCTTTTAAAAACTATCACAGCTTAGGGATAGATGGCGTTTTTACAGAACAACAAGCTGATAAAATCTTTGAGATTGTGAGCGGTTTTAATGATAGCCTAATAGGTTAAAAACAATTTCCGCGTAATGTTTTTAAGGTGTGTAAATATATTGCATACCTATATTCCATATTTGCATTGTTAAACTTAAAAGCAATTTGCATTATGGAAAAAGATTATTTAAAATACTACCATCCACAGTTCTTGATATTTCTCGTTGTGGGTGGTTTCTTCTTAATTTATCTCATTAAAGAATCCTTTGGACTTTCACTGTCTGTGTTTGGAGTTCTTTCTATTCTAATCATATCCATCACAAAATATTTATGGAAGTTTAAGCTATTTAGGTGGTTTTTCAAGTTTAAATATTGCGCACTCAATCTGAATAAAAGCATAACTGATTTTATGTCAGTAAGATGTGAGGATGACTTTAAGTATTTCAACGTCAATAAAAAACAGTTAATCCGTTTTAATCATTTTCTAAATAGTTCATAATGACAGCTTGACAAATTAAGAAAGTCTTAACAGTTTGGAACAGAGGTTGCCAATTATTAAGCATAAAAAAAAGTCCCAACATTCGACCGGAAGGACTTTTAGAATTCAAGTGAGTAGTAGAACGTAAAGGTTACTACCCCATTTTTTGTGTCGCAAATATAGCGTGTTCTATTCTCTTCACAAAATCTCCTTATTTCCTTTCGCGGTTTAGGCCTATCGTCTGTAAACGTTAGCCACTTTAATAAATTAGAATACAAATGGAAAATTTTCATTTAGTACACGATGATGGTGTGTACAAACTTAAAAGAGAGAATGCGCAACGCGCTTCTAAAATTATTGACTCTAACAAGCAGGATGCTATTAAATCAGCTAGAGATTTTATCCAGAATCAAGGAGGTGGTTCTTTAAAAATTCACAAGAACAAAGGTGGTTTTCAAGAAGAGAGAACATATCCTAGAGCTAATGACCCTAAAGAATCTAAAGGATAGTATATGGAGAAAAGTTACTTGAAATATTATAGGCCTGGGGCTATAGTACCTTTTATTCTTATTACAGGTACAATCATAAGTGCAGTAGTACCTCAAATAGTTGCATCAATAGTTGACGGTTTTGGCTTTAACTATTACCAATTTCCTTCGACGACCATTCTAATAGGTCTTTTAATCTTAGGTATAGATAAATTTCTTTGGAAGTATAAACCTTTTAAGTGGTTACTGTGGATAGAAGATGTATCAGGTCGCTATGAAGGTGAAATAACCTTTAATAGTTATTTGGATGGTACTATTGAGAATAGGTCGTTTGCTCTTGAAATTGAACAAACGGGCTCATTAATAAAATTGAAAACCTATTTCAATGCGATTTCTGGAGACACGTCAGAATCAGAAAGTAAACTCATAAGTCTTAGAAAAGACGAGTTCGGGCATATGACGATTTTTATGAATTATCATAACAATGGGAATTCAGTTTTAGAGATTCCCGAGCATTACGGGACAAATATTTTAGAGTTATTCGATGGAACCATAAAAGGTAAATATTATACAAATAAAAACCCTCAAACCTGCGGTATAATGAGCGCTAAGTTTATTGGAAAAGAACTAAAAAAAAGATATTAAATGGCAGTATTAAATAAAGAATACAACAAGTTTGATAAAGAAATCAAACTTAATGACAGTAGAAAAGAATCATTAAAAAAGAGCAGAAAAGAACTGCGTAAAAAAATCAAAAAATGGTTTAAAGAGAATAAGCCTAACGAGATAAAACCAAAATTTGGAAGCCAAGGTTCTTTTGAAATGAACACTACTGTTAATCCTATTGTTGTTAAAGACGATGAAGGAAATAGTTTGAAAAAGTACGACCTTGATGACGGAGTATATTTCATATATAAAAATGAAGAAGACACAAAGCAATCTATTAATACTTGGCACGATTGGATTTTCAAAGCTACTGAGAATCACACCGGTAAAGATTCAATCAGGAAAACAACTTGTGTCAGAGTCGTATTTGCAAACGGTCATCATATAGACCTACCTATCTATTATAAAGAAGACGGCGTTATTGAATTAGCTCATAAGTCAAAAGGCTGGTTAGAAAGCGATCCAAAAGAGTTTTATGAATGGTTTAATGATAAAAAGAAAACGAGGTCAAGATTAGAGGCTATTGTACGTTGCTTAAAAGCGTGGAAAAATTTTAGAGAAACAAATAATACAAATCTAAACTTACCTAGTGGTTTTGAACTTACCATTTTAGCGACTAATAATTACGTGGAAGCAGATAATCTAGATGAAGCTTTCAGAGAAACTGTAAAAGCGATAGATGCAGAGCTAAATAGATATAATGGATTCAAATGTTATCGTCCTACAACACCATCAAATGAAGATGTTTTTGAGAACTATAGTGAGACAAGAAAATCAAACTTCTTAAACACTCTAAGGAGCTTAAAAAATGATTGTATCAAAGCCTCAGAAGAAAGTAACTTCAAAATAGCCTCTGAAATTCTTAGAAACAATCAGTTTGGAATTAGATTTCCTTTAGGAGAGGACAAAGATGAAAAATTCAAGAGCAATAGCCTCAAGAAATCATTAGGAGCTGCAATGGTTAAACCAAAGCCTTATGGATATTAATAAGCAAGTGCAGGAGGTTTTAGCAATACATAAAGGGCTAGATTACCACTTAGAGAGTAATTCTTTAAGTGGTGAACTATTCTTACCTGACGGCGATAGTTATGAGTTGGAGATACAATTAGAGCGTTATCCAGAGCTGTTCCCAGTAGTTTTTGAGACCGAAGGTCGGATTCCAAATAAAATGGATAGACATATCTACACAGATACAGGTTCTTGTTGTTTTACCACAGCAGCAAAATCTCAGATATTATTAAAAACAAAAATAAAGTCTCTTTTACTTTTTATTGACGAAATAGCTGTCAAATACTTAGAGAACAATTCCTTTTATGAAATTAATGGAGAATATTCATTTGAAGAGTACGATCACGGTTCTAATGGAGTAGTTCAATCCTATCAAGATATCCTAGGCATTAACAATATAAAAAGTATTGGCAAGTTAATGATTCAGCGCTTAAAAAATGATAAATTAAGAATTAGAGATTTATGCTACTGCAATTCTGGTAATACCCTTAAAAAGTGCAGTCACGGTAAACATAATGAGTATTACCGTCAATTCAGAATGATAGATAAACGAATTCTTAGTAATGATTTGCAGCACTTTTCAAATGTATTGGATTTGTAAGTAGGATGTCCAAATTCAAACAATGGCTCTCGTCATTTAAAAATTACTAAACTACTTTCCATTAGGCTCGATCCTTAAATCCAGAAAAATAATATTTGAAAAGGTTAAAAAAAACCATTTCATGATTCGTACGCTTTCGCGAAAGCTTCTAATAAAAAATAATCTATGACAAGAGAAAGTCTGTACGAATTAGTTTGGTCTAAATCGACAACAACCATATCTCAGGAATATCGGATATCAACAAATGATTTGAGAAAGTTATGCAGATATTACGATGTACCGCTGCCACTTCAAGGCTATTGGTCAAAGATTAAGCATAATAAGCCTACTGTTGTTACAGAACTACCAGAGAGTAATAAACAAACTATAGACGAATACCAATTATTGAAAAGAAATGTTGGAGATGATGATATTCCATTTTTTAAGTCGCCATTTCTAAAGAGAGTTTATGAAGTTAAAAATGATAAGAGTTACAAACTTACAGTTCCTACCACGCTAAAGAATGCACATCCATTAATAATTAAGACCAAAAAAAGTCTTGAAGCTTATGATAAGATCCTTGAAACAGATTATTACGAACGTCGCAATCATTTCGAGAATACATTACCTATCCATACAGATAAGAAATTGAGAAATCGAGCTCTTAGGATAATGAATACGATTATTACGAATATCTACGATAAAGGGCACTCTGTTAGTTTTAGAAATAAGACTACCTGCTCCGTAGAAATGTTCGGTCAGCAGACAGAAATAAACCTAAGGCAGAAGATTAACCGAATCAGAGAAAAAGATGAAAGTGGATACGGTGGAGATCAATGGGTAAAATCTGATAAACTAGAATTTCAAGCCGGTCCATCTTTTAGTCAAAAGAATTGGATTGATGGCAAGAAGAAAAATCTTGAAGATTACATTCCAAATATCTTAGTATGGATTGAGCAAGATTGTCAATATTGGCATGATCTTAGAAAGCGCCAAGCAGAGGAAGAGCTTATAAGAAATATAGAACGTGAAAAAGAGCAAGAAAAACTTAAAATCATTCAGCTAGAGAACGAACGGTTTGAAGAGCTCCTTGTCGATAGTGAAAAGTGGCATAAAGCCACTATCCTTAGAAACTACATTCAAGCAACCAAAAAAAAAGCCGAGCAGAATAACGAATTGAACGAAGGCAAGAAAAAGTGGATTCAATGGGCTTCTAGCAAAGCTGATTCAATTGATCCATTAATTAATGATCAGTTATAATTATTTAATTAACCATTCTTGGCATTTTTCAGGTTTCGAGTTGCTTTGATAAAATTTGCATAACCATTAACAAAGTAAGTCGAAGATATTAGAAGTCCATAAATTACTATCCCACCAATTAACACTTTGGTTATTGGATGCTTAATAATATTCATAGCGTCTATTTCAGAATGAGAGAATTTATTGTTTTTAATATTTAAGTTCTTTGTGATTGAATGAATTTTCTTCTGATTTTGTTTAGTCATAGAGTTTCTTAATGATAATTATAAAAGTGACTGTAAATTGGATTGGATTGAAGATGAAATAATTAGACTAATGTCCTCGTTCAAAAAGTTTGAACTTTGTCCCATCGAGGTCACAATTTTAATTAAAACCAAACGCTGTTTCAAGTTTTCTGAAGTAGTGATTTGGTTTTTTTATTATCAATAAAAATAATCTTAATTTAAGTATATGTGATATATAAAAATCACTTTCTTTATTTTTAATTTATATTTAATTAATACACATTTTAAAACCGGACAATAATTAATGTTATTACAAGCTAAGGCAGAATTAGATGAAAACCCATTGGTGTACAAATATGTCTTAGGTGTAATATCTGTGTTGTTAGTATGCTTTTTGGTAATAGCTGGCTTTATTTGGTTATTTAAATTGGTAGAAAGTATTTATATTGACTATATCGCTAGAAAACCATTATTCCGTCATTTTTACCTTAAATTAAATGACTTAACTCCAGGACAAAGACAAATACTAGAAAGTAATTTCAAGTTTTATAAAAGACTTAATTTAAAAGAGCAAGGCTACTTTAGGCATCGGCTTCATAAATTTTTAAATAATACCGAGTTTGTTGGTAAAGAGCATTTAGAAATTAATGATACACATCGTGTTTTAGTTTCTGCAACAGCAGTAATGCTAACCTTTGGATACAGAGATTATAAAATTGGATTAGTAGACAAAATATTAATTTATCCCACTACTTTTTACTCTAGCTTAGATAAGACCTACCATAAAGGTCATTTTAATCCTGCTTACAGAGCTGTGATATTATCTTGGGAAGATTTTATGATTGGTTATAAAATTGAAGATGATAATCTTAATTTAGGTATACACGAATTTATACACGCTCTACACTTAAGCTATTTGCAAACCGAATTTCAAAATGATGTAACTGCATATCTATTTTTAACAGGTTTAAAGGAGTTGCAAAGTTATATTAATGACAATCCAGTTTATAAAAGTAAACTAGTAAATTCAAATTATTTTAGGGCATATGCTTTTGAAAACAACTTTGAGTTTATCGCTGTTGTTGTCGAGTCTTTTATCGAAACTCCTCAAGATTTTAAAGCACAATTTCCGGAGCTTTATAAAAAGGTTAGGCAAATGCTTAACTTTAATTTTAAAGGCTATTAAATAGGTTTTTACTGACTTTTGTCATGTTTTTTTAAGTATATAAAAGGTAACTTTATTACTATAATTTAAAAGCCAATAACATGAAAAAAAGAACTCCAGTATCAGACATAATGACTAAAAATGTCATTACCTTAAATACAACTGACGATTTAGATAAAGCAGAAAATTTATTTAAGCTTCATAGCATTAGACATATTCCTGTGGTTAGTGGAGATGCTATAATTGGAATGTTAAGTTATACAGATTTACTTAGAATTAGTTATGCAGATGCAACAGATGATCAGGATAGTAATGTAGACACAGTTGTATATAATATGTTTACAATACAGCAGGTTATGGCTAAAAATTTAATAAGTGTGTCTAGTAATACGACAATAAAGGAGGTAGCAGAATTATTGTCTAAAAAAGAATTTCATGCATTACCTGTGGTAGATAACAATGTTTTGGTTGGGATTGTTACTACTACAGATTTAATTAATTACTTAATTAATCAGTTTTAGGGTTAATAATAAATAATTAAGTAATTAAAAAGGCTCCATAATATGGAGCCTTTTTTTTATATCTATTAACCGTTAGCTAATGCTTTCAGGTTTTTTATAGCGTCTTTTTGGTTTTCGCTTTTAAAAACGTGACTACCAGCAACAAAAACATCTGCACCAGCTTCAACTAGTTTTTCAATGTTTTTATCTGTTACACCACCATCAATTTCTATTTTGGTATCAAGACCTTGCTCGTCTATCATTTTTCTAAGTTTTTTTACACGTTGGTAAGTAACGTCTTCAAACTTCTGACCACCAAAACCAGGATTAATGGACATAAGTAAAACCATGTAGCATTCTGGAAGTATATCTTCTAAAACAGATACTGGAGTTGTAATATTAAGGACAACACCAGCTTTACAGCCAGCATCTTTAATTTGTCTTAATGTACGATGTAAATGTACAGTAGACTCGTGGTGTACAGTAATAATATCTGCACCTACTTTTGCAAACTCCTCAATATAACGTTCTGGTTTTTCAATCATTAAATGCACATCTAATGGTTTAGTGGCATGTTTTTTAATGGCAGCAATAACTGGCATTCCATAAGATATGTTTGGTACAAAATGGCCATCCATAACATCTATATGGAACCAATCGGCATCACTGTTGTTAACCATTTCAGTATCGCGTTGTAAGTTGCCAAAATCGGCAGCAAGCATTGAAGGAGCAATTAATTTAGAAGACATTTATTTTAGTTTTGTGTTGTTTGCACAAAGCTAACATTTTTTATTAGTGCTCGCTTAGTAGCTCTTCAATAATTTGCAAAAACAGTGGACTATTTTCAATATTGTTTTGTTGTAAATCGCTAACAAATTTTTGTAATCCATAAAGTGTATCAGTATCCTTAATTACAGCATAGCCAATATCAAAGGACTTAAAACTTAATTGCGATATGGATTTATTTAAAAGTTCTAATATATTAAAGTGTCTACGATCCTTTTTAATCTCTTCGTAAACTGTGTCAATTATTATAGGATTACCTTCAAGTATCTGAAAAAACACATCATCTCTTTTAACTAAAACACCTGTAATGTTATGGCTATTGTTTTTTAACTGAGTTTGATTAAAAAGTGCCTCAAACTCTAGTAAGTTTAGGTTAGCATTAGCTTGGCTTTTATAGCAAATGGTTTTTAACATAAATAAATATAATAATAAATTTTAAATAATAATACAGTAGTATTTTAAATGAGTGAACCCGAAGTAATCAGCTTCGGGTTCTTTCATCAATCAAAAAACGAACAGTTATGAATAACTGTTTGTTACCGCAACTTAGGTGTTATCCTAAGTAAGTTTTTAATATTTTACTTCTAGACGTATGTTTTAATCTACGTATAGCTTTTTCTTTAATTTGTCTTACACGCTCTCTAGTAAGGTCAAAAGTCTCACCAATTTCTTCTAACGTCATTGGGTGTTGGTTACCTAAACCAAAGTATAATCTAATAACATCAGCTTCACGAGGCGTTAGTGTTTCTAAAGCACGCTCAATTTCAGTACGTAAAGATTCGTGTAATAATTCACGATCTGGATTTGGTGACTCACCAGAATTTAATACATCATATAAGTTAGAGTCTTCACCTTCAACTAAAGGTGCATCCATACTAACGTGACGACCAGAATTTTTCATAGACTCCTTAACATCGTTAATAGTCATGTCTAATTCCTTAGCAATTTCTTCTGGACTTGGTGGACGCTCATGCGCTTGTTCCAAGAAAGCAAAAGTTTTATTTATTTTATTAATAGATCCAATCTTATTAAGCGGTAAACGCACAATTCTAGATTGTTCTGCTAAAGCTTGTAAAATAGATTGTCTAATCCACCAAACAGCATACGAGATAAATTTAAATCCACGCGTTTCATCAAAACGTTGTGCAGCTTTAATTAATCCCAAGTTACCTTCATTTATTAAATCCGGAAGCGTTAACCCTTGGTTTTGATATTGCTTAGCTACCGATACTACGAAACGTAAATTAGCTTTAGTCAATTTTTCAAGTGCAACCTGGTCTCCAGCCTTGATACGTTGTGCTAATTCTACCTCTTCATCTGCGGTAATTAAGTCAACTTTTCCAATTTCTTGTAGATATTTATCTAACGATGCGGTCTCACGGTTAGTAACCTGCTTGGTAATTTTAAGTTGTCTCATCTAAAAAAGTGTGATTATTTTTTTTGTGAATATTTTGCTATCAATAGTTATACGTATACAATCCACTTTTTGTTACAAAAATTAGTAATTATTTTTTTAGCGTTACCCATTTAAGCCTTTTTGTAAGCTTAAATGCGTCAGGCTGTACGTTATATCTTTTTTGAAAAAAAACAAAAAAGGATGCCACTTCCATCCTTAACGCGCTTACGGTTGCGACTTACTCAAAATCTAATAGCTGTGTGGCAGCAATAAGTTGCTTTAAAGCGTCAATTTTACTATACAGTTTATTAAAAAAACGATTACGTTCTTTTTCTCCAGCAGTATTTAATAATTTACTATTCTGTAACTGCTTTTTTAAAAAGCGTTCAGCTTCCTCACACGTGTGCCTGTCCTCAGTTTTATAATAAGATAGCAAAGTAAAAGGCACATATAACATTTGGTTATTAGGCGTACTAACCAGAACATTGTTATTCATTAAATGTAACTCATTATAATACAGTAAAAAAGGATGGTCTTCCGACGTTAATTTATTAAAAATAGATGTGATTAATTGTTTTAATAAATCACATAACTGTAATGCAGATTTAGAGCTTACTTGTCCAGCCTGAAAGTAAAAATGTATTTGTTTTAAAGTACTATTAATAGTTGTAATGTCCCAAACTTCCTGCGTGTTTAAGGTACTATACAAACTACCTAGTCGCTTTCCGGCTTCAATTAAAGATGGGCTTGGAGCAAAATTATCAAAACTTTTACTGGCTAATTTAGGGTTTAGTAACTTAAGCCAAACATAATATTTAAACTGGCTTAAAGCATCGCCATTTAAATTGTAAAATAACGGTATATCCTTAGCCGAATATAATATGGTGCTGTCCTTTTGCTTTAATAAGGGTAATAAAGACTGATAAGAATCTTCAAAATAGTGTTGCAATTCTGTTTCATTCTCTATTTGCTTCGTTTTTTCAATGGTTACAAATTCATTAGCAGTCGTTTCAAATAACCTGTCTAATGACACATTGTAGTATTTAGCCAATGCAACACTTTCATCTAAAGATAATTTACTTTTTAAGCTAACACGTCTATGTGTAGCATCATAACTAATATCTAACGCAGTTGCAACAGCATCTATTACAGAAGTATTATTTGGCAGTTGTGCTTTTAAATAAGCTAAAAATGAAGTTTGAAACATGTAGTAATTTACTAATAATTTGCGAAAATCGCAAAAATTACTTTTACTATTGGCGGATTAGCAAAAATTTTATGTGATTATAACAATAATTTTGAATCAAATTTTAAAACTATAATCATGAAAAATTTATTAATTACTATTATATTTTTTGGAGGTTTACAGCTATGTATAGCGCAAAAGGATACTATCTACGTGACCAATAGTAATCAATATCATAGTTATATGGACGACTACTTTAAAAAAGTGACGTTTAAAATTGGAGGAGGTGTTATGTTGCCTCAAGGTAAACTGAAAAATTATTTTGGAGTCTCTCCATTAATCGAGCTAAGTTTGGACTTTCCAGTTACTAATAAAAAGTCTTTAGAATTAGCTTTGCAATTTGTCGTTCCGGATCAAAAACAGTCTTTTAAGTATGTTAGAGCTTTGGATACTATTCAGGCTAAAGCTGCTTTTATGTTTAATCCTATGTTGAGGTTTAAAAAAAACTTGAGTCAAAATGTTAATTCGCAATTACATGTTAGCTTTGGTATTGGTGCTTCAATTATTAAAACAGATGCAAGAAATCCCTTTTATACAGGAGACAATGATACAGAAGAAAAGTACGAAGTTATTACTGCATTTTTAATTTCGCCAACTTTAGATTACGTCAAAAAATTTAGAAATAATGAAGAGTTAACCTTTGGTCTAGGTTTAAATTATGCACCTTATAAAATTGAAGGTGCAGTTCAGGAAAATGTGGGATCTGTGTATATAACACCTAAAATATTATACAGTTTTTAGTTTGACATTATAAAAAAATCCGATGAATGTATCATCGGATTTTTTAAATAGTTTTTTTAAACTCTAACTTGGCCATCACCAAATACATAGTATTTATTTGTTACTAATTGTTTTAGTCCCAAAGGTCCTCTGTGGTGTAATTTGTCTGTGCTTATGGCTAACTCTGCACCAACTCCCATTTGTCCTCCATCTGTAAATCTAGTAGAGGCATTGTGGTATACAGCAGCACTATCAATATGATTCATAAAATGTAGTGCTTCAGTAGTGTTTTCGGTTATAATAGCAGCAGAATGTTTACCAGAGTGTGTATTAATCATATCTATAGCTTCGTCTAATGTGCTAACTTCACCTATAAGTAGCTTTAAGGCTAAAAACTCTTCTTTCCAAATTGCATCTTCTGTTATTTTTTCAGTAGAATCTAAAAGTTTAGCAACGCTATTATCAGATAGTATAGTGACATTATGTTGCTCCAGCTTTTGTTGTAGCATTTTAAGTTTTAATTGGTATTCTGGGATGTTTTTATTAATTAATACCTTGTCTAAAGCATTGCAACCAGAAATTTTATCTGTTTTTGCATTTACAATTACACCAACCGCTTTACTCCAATCGGCTTGTTCTGAAACATATAAAAAGTTGTTACCTCTACCACTAACTAATACAGCACAGGTAGCATGTGTTTTTACAAAATTAATTAAACGCTCTCCACCTCTCGGGACTATTAAATCCAATGGTTCTGTTGGGTTTTTTAAAAAGGCTTGTGTTTCTTCTCTTTTTAAATGTAAAAGTTTAATCCAATCTTTAGATAGTCCGTTGTCTTCTAACGCTTGATGCCAACATTTTTCTAAAATAAGGTTACTGTTTAACGCTTCTTTACCACCTTTTAATAAAATTTTGTTGTTGGCTTTAAAAGCTAACACTGCAGCTTCAATGGTGACATCTGGTCTAGATTCGTAAATAATTAATATTGTACCAAAAGGAGCAGTTGTGTTAACAACATTAAGTTGATTTTTAAGCGTTAAATTTGATAGCTCTTGACCAACAGGATCATCTTGACTTAATACTGCTTTAACAGCCTCAATCATTTCATTTACCTTTTTATTGTTTACAATCAGGCGGTCAAACAATGCTTGATCGTCTTTGTTAAAAGCGTCTAAGTCTTTTTTATTGGCAGCAATAATATGTTCTCTTTCATGGTCTAAAATCTGTATCATTGATTTTAGAACATTATTTTTTATATCTGTATTTAATAGTTTCATTAATTTAAATTTTTAGTTAGGCACAAATAAACTTTGTACCAATTTGTTTATTATCTATAATATCTACCATTACATTTTCGCGTTTACCATTAGCAATATATGTTGGTATGTTTTTACGTGCTGTGACTTTTGCTATTTTTAATTTTGAAGCCATTCCACCACGACCTTCTCCTTCTTTTTTACCAGAAGCACACACGTATTTTTCTACATTCTGGTTAGTTTTAACTTCATGTAATTTAACCGAGTCTTTATGGTCAGGATGACCTGTATATAATCCATCAGTATCTGACAAAATAATTAATCTATCTGCATCAATTAATTCTGCAACCAAGCTAGCCAGCTCGTCATTATCAGTAAACATAGACATGGTTAAGGATACAGCATCATCTTCATTTGCAATAGGTGTAATGCCCTCAGACAACAAACCTTCGTAACAGTTAATCATATTCTCTCTGTATTTTCCTAAGTCAAAATCACGTTTTGTGGCTAAAACTTGAGCGCAACGCATACCGTAATCATGAAAAATGCTATAATAATGTCTCATCATTCTGGGTTGGCCAACAGATGAGTAAACTTGGCGTCGTATTGACGAGTCTTCAATTTGCGTGTTTCCTAAAATTTCTTTTCCGGCAATTGCAGATCCAGAAGAAACTAATACGACCTTAATACCACGTTCGTACAATACTGCAATTTGCCTAACTAGTTCTCTTAATACAGGTCCTAATATTCTGTTGTCTTTATTTGTTAGCACGTTGGTACCTACTTTAACTACTACGCGCTTTATATTATCTTCCATTATTATTTTTCTTTTCCTAATTCAACAGCTCTATCAAACGCAGCGTAAGCAGCATCTTGGATAAGTTGTTTTACATTATTATCTTCCATACTATTAATTGCAGCTTGAGTAGTCCCTCCTTTAGAGGCTACTTTGTCAATCCATTTTTCTGGAGATATATCGTTTTGACTAAATAATTCTATAGCACCTTCAAAGGTGTTACTTACTAAAACTTTAGAGTCATAATCCGAAAAGCCCATTTTTAAAGCAGCTTCTAACATGGACTGCATAAAATAAAACACATAAGCTGGACCACTTCCGGAAATTCCGGTTGAAGCATCTATAAAGTTTTCGCTACTAACTTCAATCGATGTTCCTGTGGTATCTAATAAATGTCTTATCATTAAAAGCTCTACTTTAGAAACAGATGCGTCACCAGTGTACGAGGTCACACCTTTACCAACCTTAGCTGGTAGATTAGGCATGGTTCTGATCACTTTTTTTATACCTAAGCCTTTTTGAATGGAGTTTATAGTAACTCCTGCCATAAGAGATACAAAAATTTGCTCTTTATTTACCATGCGCTTCATTTCTGTAAATAGATCGTCACAGTGGTAGGGTTTTACTGCTAAAAAAATAATGTCTGCCTGTGGTAAGCAATCTGTTAAGGACGTGTAAACATTAAATTTAGGTTGTTGTCTTAAGGTTTCAATTTTTTTAGGATCGGTATCAAAAATTCTTAATTTGTGTTTATTTAATAATGAAGAATTTATCATTCCTTCAGAATAAGTTAAACCCATGTTTCCGGCTCCTATTACTAATACTTTCATAATTTGTTTTAATTAATAAATTAACTGTCAGTATCATAATAGCCACAATTACTGTGCGACAGTGCCAAAACGAAATTTTGATTTAAAGAATTTAGATTTTTATAAAGATTTGTATTGATAATTGTGATATTGAAAATTTAAGAAGTAAATAGGTGGCAATATCTAAATTGATAAAATTAAGAAACGGGTTAATTGTGACAGTCTGTCGGTGACAAATTTTGATGTTTGTACCAATCTGAAACAATTAACCCGTTTAAAATAGGGGTGTTTATATAAAAAAAACTATTTTTTTTCGACTAACCCTCTTGTTAGCCAGCCTCTTCTATTTGCTGTTGCAATTGCGTAAGGTGTAATCCAAAACAATCCAAAGGTGTATAAAATACTATATGAGTATGCCCAAAACCCTTGATAAGTTTTATATTTTTTAGTAAAAAATAATAAAGAAAACGTCGATAATATTAAGATACTTACTAGAGTAGACCCAAAAAATAACAATGGATGTACCATAACAAAAAACAACATGAATATTATTAAAGGATAACTCATTATTAGTTTAGAAAATTGACTAAAAAATAATAATCTAGTTCCTAATTTATTTCCTTCTCTAAAGTTAGTGAATACATATTTAGCCATTTCTAAATTTTCTCTAACATTACTTCTTCCCCAACGTATAAACATTTTGTATAGTCCTAAATACTCTTCAGGTACATTGGTATAGGCAATAGCATTACTTTGAAATAAAACATGATCACCTTGTTTTAAAATCATATTAGTCATAGCTCTGTCTTCTCCAATATCTGAAGGTTGTCCCATAAAAGTTTGATTAATCCATTCTGGTAAGACTTCAAAAACAGCAGTTCTTTTATATGCAGCTAATGCTCCTGGAGTACATAAAACAGAGTTTAAATTGCTTTCTGCAGAGCGTACAAATTCAAAACTCATTACAAAACTTACGTCAAGCATTTTAGGAAGCATCTCTGATTTGTTATTTAGCACCCTAATGTTTCCAGCTACAGCTCCACATTTTTCATTACCTACAAATGGACTAACTAAATTTCTTAAAGTATCTTTAGTAACAATGGAGTCGCTATCTACGGTTACAAAAATATCTCCTTTACCAAGGTTAAAACCACGATACAAAGCATGGCGTTTACCTTTGTTTTTAGGTTGTTTATATATTTCTAAACGGTCTCCTAATTGTTTTTTAGCATCAACCATCCAATCCCAAGTGTCGTCTAAGCTACCATCATCTATTGCTAATAGTTGTAATTTATCTTTTGGGTAGTCGCTTTTATCCAAGCTCATAAGCGTATCCCAAACTTGTTTACCTTCATTATAAGCTGGTACTATAATAGTACAGGTTGGTAATTCTTGGTCAGTCACAGATGCAACTGGTTTGTACTTAAAATAATTATAGGCTGTGTATAAAAAGAATAAAACTTTGTATGCAAATAAAGTAGTTGCCACGTATATAAAAGTAAGCCCAATTTTAGTGCTCATTTGTGACGTATTAAATGCGTCAAAATCGTTATGGAATATATAAAAGAAATAGACACCTAAAATAATAAGTAAAAAGGTGCTAATTAACACTAATCTATTTTGTGGACTTCCAGTGATGCCTTTACTATGAAAAAACCCGTTGATTTTATTTACTATTTTTTTTCTATTTGATACAGTTTTAATTGTGTTGGTAGTTTTTGTAGCCATAAAAATTGTTTGTCTTTAAATTAGTGTAATATTAGATTTACGCATCAAAATTTAGTTTAGATGTTTTTTAGTATTTATTTAAGAAAACTTTTTTACTGGTCAAATAGTTAAAATTTAGGATTAAGTTAAAAACGTAAAAAAGCCCAAATAGAAATAAATCTATTTGGGCTTTTTTTATTAAAGTTTAAAAAGAATTAATCTTCTTTTTTATCTTCTCTAGGTTTTCTGTCGTCACGTTTGTTGTCACGTCCACGATTATCTCTACCTCTGTTATCACGTCCACCACGATCATTATTTTCTCTTGGTGGTCTAGCTACATAACCTTCTGGTTTTGGTAAGATTGCTTTTCTAGATACTTTTTCTTTGCGTGTTCTTGGGTCAAGACCAAAATATTTAACGTCAAAAACGTCTCCCATGTTTACTACATCAGTAACATTTTCAGTACGTTCCCATGCTAATTCACTTACGTGTAATAACACTTCGTTTCCTGGTGCATCCATATACTCAACAACAGCACCAAAATCTAACATTTTGATAACTTTTACTTGGTATACTTTACCAACTTCAGGTTTAAATAATATAGCATCAATTTTTGCCATAACAGCATCAATACCTTTTTTACCAACACCTAAAATTTCAACAATACCTTCTTCTGTAACAGGATCTTCGTTTATTACGATAGTTGTTTCAGTTTCTTTTTGCATTTCTTGGATAACTTTTCCTCCAGGTCCAATTAAAGCACCAATAAATGCGTTCGGTACACGTCTTGTCACCATTGTAGGTGCATGTTCCTTAACTTCTTCATTTGGTGTAGCAATTGTATCTGTAAGTTTACCTAAGATATGTAAACGTCCATCACGAGCTTGTTTTAGTGCATTTACTAAAATCTCATATGATAAACCTTTTACTTTAATATCCATTTGACATGCAGTAATACCATCTGCAGTACCTGTAACTTTAAAGTCCATATCACCTAAGTGATCCTCGTCTCCTAAAATATCAGATAATACAGCGTATTTTCCTGTTTCTTGGTCAGAGATTAATCCCATTGCAATACCAGAAACTGGTTTTTTAAGCTTAACTCCAGCGTCCATAAGTGCCATAGTTCCTGCACATACAGTTGCCATAGATGATGATCCGTTAGATTCTAATACTTCAGACACAACACGTACTGTATAAGGACAGTCTGCTGGTACCATGTTTTTTAATGCACGTTGTGCTAAATTACCATGACCAACTTCACGTCTAGAAGTTCCTCTTAAAGGTCTAGCTTCTCCTGTTGAAAAAGGAGGGAAATTGTAATGTAAATAAAAACGCTCTTCTCCTTCAAAAGAGGCCATATCTATTTGATTTGCTTCTCTAGATGTACCTAAAGTAACTGTAGCTAATGCTTGCGTTTCTCCACGTGTAAAGATAGACGATCCATGTGTAGATGGTAAATAGTTTACCTCACACCAGATTGGTCTAATCTCGTCAGTCTTACGACCATCAAGACGTAATCCTTCATCTAAAGTTAAATTTCTAATAGCAGCTTTTTCTGCTTTAGCATAATATTTAGAGACTAAATCTCCATAATCTGCTAATTCTTCTTCAGTAAATGTTGCTTTGATTTCTTCTTTAATTTCAGAAAAAGCATTGCTTCTTTCTTTTTTAGAAGATCCAGCTTTAGCGACAGCGTACACTTTATCGTATGCTAAGTCGTAAATCTTTTTTGCTAAATCGTCATCAGAACGTTCTGCATCGTACTCACGTGTTTCTTTTTTACCAAAAGCTTCTGCTAATCTTACTTGAGCAGCACATTGTACTTTAATAGCTTCATGTGCAAATTTAATTGCTTCAGCCATTTCTTCTTCAGAAATTTCTAACATTTCACCTTCAACCATCATTACAGAGTCAGCAGAAGCACCAATCATCATATCTAGATCAGACTCTTCTAACTGCGCACGTGTTGGGTTGATAATAAACTCACCATTAATACGTCCAACTCTAGCTTCAGAGATAGGCGTTTCAAATGGTACGTCAGATAGTTGGATAGCAGCAGATGCAGCTAATCCAGCCATAGCGTCTGGCATAACGTTGTCGTCATGAGACATTAATTGGATCATCACTTGTGTTTCTGCATGATAATCTTTTGGAAATAATGGACGTAAAACACGGTCAACAAGACGCATAGTTAATACTTCTCCATCACTAGGTCTTGCTTCTCTTTTAAAGAAACCTCCTGGATAACGTCCAGCAGCAGCAAATTTTTCGCGGTAATCTACTGTTAACGGTAAAAAGTCAACGTCACTTTGTTTGTAGTTAGATACTAATGTACATAACAACATACAGTTTCCTGACTGTACAACAACAGATCCATGTGCCTGTTTTGCTAATTTTCCGGTTTCGATAGAAATAGTTCTACCGTCTCCAAGGTCAATAACCTCTTTAAAAACTTGTGGAATCATAAATTTTTTTAATTCTAATTAAACAATGGTCGTTGTGTTGTGGTAGTAGTAGTTGTGATTGACCAATGAAAAACTGTAATTAGCTTCTTCAATTTTGATTATTATACTCGTTCAAATCGAGTTGTTTGGTATCAAAAAACCACGCTAAAAAGCGTGGTTTTATATTATGATTATTTTCTTAATCCTAATTCTTTAATAATTGCACGATATCTTAAGATATCTTTCTTAGTTAAGTAATCTAGTAAGCTTCTTCTTTTTCCTACTAGTTTTACTAAAGAACGCTCAGTGTTATAATCTTTACGATTTTTCTTTAAGTGCTCAGTTAAGTGGTTGATACGGTAAGTAAATAAAGCTATTTGCCCTTCTGCAGTACCTGTGTCCTTTGCATTTTTACCGTGTTTAGTAAAAATTTCTTCTTTTTCTTTTTGATCTAAATACATTCTAATATTATTATAAATGATTGTTATGTACACGAAAGTTTATCTTTCGAGCCGCAAATATAGTTATTTTTAATGATTTCGTAATTTTTAAAACAAATTCTTCTAAAATTTTTTTAAAAATACAGTATGAACTATTTTTAGGTCAATATTATATTGCCATGTACAAAGAGAGCCTAGAAGATCTGAAATCCAATTTTTTGCCTGATGTTTTTAATCATGCTTATCATGGTATTGCAATTGTAGGATTGGATGGTAAATGGATAAAAGTTAATAAAAGTATTTGTGACCTTTTTGGCTATACTGAAGCAGACCTGTTAGACTTAACGTTTCAGGATATTACCCATAAGGAAGATTTAGATATTGATTTGGATAGGCTTGACAAGTTAAAAAGTGGTGTGATTAATAGTTATACTTTGCCAAAAAGATACTTTGCTAAAAATGGGAGTATTATTTGGGCACAATTATCTGTGTCTTTAGTTAAAAATGAAAAGGGAGCACCAAAGTATTTTATATCTCAAATACAGGACGTGACCGATTTAAAAAAGGTTGAGAGTGAAAAAGAGGTTTTTACAGAAGTTATTAAAGAACAAAATGAAAGGTTATTAAATTTTTCTAGGATAATTTCTCATAATTTAAGTACACATGCTGGAAATTTAAAGACTTTGGCCAAATTTACAAAAAATGAAGTGCCCGAAATTAAAACAAATGAAAGTTTTATTTACTTAAATGAAGCGATTACCAATTTAAATGAAACGGTAAAACATTTAAAAAGTATTGCAGAGTCTACTTGGTTTGAAAACGAAGATTTAAAACCGTTACATCTTGGTAAATACATTACCAATGCAATATATAGTGTTAATGCATTGGCTAAAAATAATGCTTGCCAGATTAAAAATTTAGTTACCGACAATGTTAAGGTGGTTGCTGTTGAAGCGTATTTGGATAGTATAATCCTTAATTTGTTGACCAATGCCATAAAGTATAGAGATGCTAACAAACAATCTGAAGTAGTATTAAGCACTTGTGTTCAAGACGACTTTATTGTTTTGAGTGTTAAAGACAATGGTTTAGGTTTGGATATGAATAAGTATGGTGATAAAATGTTTTCGTTGTATCAAACATTTCATAACAATAAAAACGCAAGAGGTTTAGGTTTATTTATTACAAAAAGTCAAGTGGAATCCATAGGAGGTAAGATAGAATTTAAAAGTCAAGTTAATATTGGAAGTCAATTTTTAGTTTATTTTAAAACAGCTTAATCCAATGTGTTATTATTATTATTATTATTTAAAACTACAACAGTAATGAGACCCATCATAAATGTGTTATTTATTGTTTTTGTATTAGTAAGTTGTGCTAATCAAAAGGATTTAAAGCCTGGTAATTTTACTAAAAATCAAGTCGCATTAATAACTGCTTTAGAGTCTGATCAACCCATGCGTGTATTTAAGATTAATAATACTAATGATTCCATTTTATTAAGACAACAAAGTGGATATGTTAAACCAGATCCAAATGATATAACTTTAAAACATTTTACTAATCGTTTGTTTGCAACCGTTAGAGATAGTATGTCCTTAGGTGTTGGTATTGCAGCACCACAAGTTGGAATATTAAAAAATATTATTTGGGTACAGCGTTTTGATAAAGATGATGCACCTTTTGAGGTTTATCTTAACCCGAAAATTATTAATTATTCTGAAGAAAAGCAGACTAGGAGAGAAGGTTGCTTATCGATTCCTAATCGTGCTGAAACCTTAAATACACGATCTAAAGTTATTACAATTGAATATGACACATTGAATGCCGAGCATGTAACGGAAGATGTTGCAGATTTTACATCCGTAATTTTTCAGCATGAGATAGATCACTTAAATGGTATTTTGTTTTTGGATCATTTGAATAAAGACATTAAAGATGCTAAATAATAAAAAAGCCTTACTAAATAAGTAAGGCTTTTTCTATGGTTTATCAATTAAGCTCTTAATGGCTTATTTGTAATTAAGTCTATATATTGGTTGACTCTGTTTTTTAAATCTTTACGTTGTGTAATAAAATCTAGAAAACCATGTTCTAACAAAAACTCTGAGGTTTGGAAACCTTCTGGTAACTCTTGTCCTGTTGTATCACGCACAACACGTGGTCCTGCAAATCCAATTAATGCACCAGGCTCTGAGATGTTAATATCACCTAACATAGCAAATGATGCTGTTGTACCACCTGTTGTTGGGTCTGTTGCTAACGATATGTATGGTATACCTGCATCTGCTAGTTGTCCAAGTCTTGCCGATGTTTTTGCTAATTGCATTAAAGATAATGCTGCTTCCATCATACGTGCTCCTCCTGATTTAGAGATGACCATTAATGGTACATTGTGTTTTAAAGAATACTCTGCAGCACGAGCTATTTTTTCTCCTACAACACTACCCATTGATCCACCAATAAAAGCAAAGTCCATACATGCGATTACTAAATCCTGACCTTTAGACTTACCAACTGCACAACGTACAGCGTCTTTAAGGTTTGTTTTAGCTTCGGCAGCTTTTAAACGGTCTGGAGATTTTTTTGTATCCTCAAATTTTAATGGGTCTTTCGAGGTTAGATTTGCGTCTAACTCCTTAAATTTATTGTCATCAAATAGTATTTCAAAATACTCTTTGCTTCCTATCCTTACGTGGTAACCATCTTCTGGGCTTACGTAAAAGTTTTTTTCTAGCTCTTTAGAGTCTACTATTTTTCCTGTTGGAGATTTGTACCACAATCCTTTTGGAATGTCTTTTTTCTCTGCAGTTTCGGTTGTTATTCCTTTTTCTTTTCTTTTAAACCAAGCCATATTGATTTACTATTTTGGGATTAAGATTAGTAGATGTTTTCTAGTAATCTATTCTAATTTTAGTTTTAGTTTGCTTTATACAAGCGTACAAAATTACATTTTTTATTAATCAATCTCAAAAATTGATGTCTCTATCTGTTTTTTTATTGCTTTTTGGGGATAAAAAAATTCCGTTTAGTGCTGAGGTTAATCAGTTTAAACGGAATTTTATTTTATGTAATTATGTTGGTTGCGTTAGGGATTGTAGTGGCATCCTTTTTTGTCTTTTTTCAAAAAAGATATAACGGAAAGCCCGACCCTTGGGTAACGCCAAAATTATTTTATAGTGTGTTAACGTTGTTTAAGTCTTCGAATGCTTTTTTAAGACGCTCTACAAACGTTACTTCTCCTTTGCGTAACCAAACGCGTGGGTCGTAATATTTTTTGTTTGGAGATTCTGGTCCATCTGGATTACCTATTTGTGATTGTAGGTAGTCTGATTTTTCTGCCATGTAATCTCTTACTCCTGACATGAATGCGTATTGCATGTCTGTGTCAATATTCATTTTTATAACTCCGTAACCTATAGCTTCTCTGATTTCTTCTAGAGTAGATCCTGATCCACCATGAAATACAAAGTCAATATGGTTGTGTGGTAAGTTGTGTTTTTTTGATAAAAACTCTTGAGAGTTTTTTAAGATTTTTGGTGTTAATTTTACGTTTCCTGGTTTGTATACACCATGTACGTTTCCAAAAGCTGCTGCGATTGTAAACTGGTCACTTACTTTGCTAAGCTCTTCATAGGCATAGGCTACTTCTTCTGGTTGTGTGTATAACTTAGACTCGTCTACATCACTATTGTCTACACCATCTTCTTCTCCTCCAGTAATACCTAACTCGATTTCTAAGGTCATACCCATTTTGCTCATTCTGGCAAGGTATTGTTTACAGATTTCTATGTTTTCTTCAAGTGGTTCTTCACTTAAATCAATCATGTGCGAGCTGTATAATGATTTTCCAGTTTCTTTAAAGTGTTGCTCACTAGCATCTAATAAACCGTCTATCCAAGGTAATAGTTTTTTTGCACAGTGGTCTGTATGTAAAATTACAGGTACACCATAGGCTTCTGCCATTAAGTGGACGTGTTTTGCACCTGCTATAGATCCTGCAATTGCTGCCTTTTGATTTTCGTTACTTAAGCCTTTTCCTGCGTTAAATTGTGCACCTCCATTTGAGAATTGTATGATTACTGGAGCGTTTAATGCTGCTGCAGTTTCTAACACACCATTAATAGTGTCTGATCCTATTACGTTTACTGCTGGAAGAGCAAATCCTTTGTCTTTAGCAAGTTTAAAAATTTCTTGAACTTCTTTTCCAGTAGCAACTCCTGGTTTGATATTATGAGCCATTTTAATTTTTTTTAGTTGAATTTGTATAGCTTCAAAAGTAATGAAAATTGCTAAATTTTAAGTCTAAATAACTATAAAACCACGCAAACGTTTTAGCTTAAGTGCTAATTTATACTAGAAAGGATAGTTGATTCCGATGTTATAAACTGCGTTTGCAAAATTGTAATCATTAAACCATCTGTTGCCTATTGGATAGGATGGATCGTAGGTTTTAAAGCCTATGTCACCACGAAGTACAAAAAAGTTAAAGTCATATCTAAGTCCAAAACCAGAACCTACTGCAATATCTTTAAGCGAGTCAAAGCCTGATAGTGTTGCCTCATCTTGGTCTATGTCGTCAAAGACATTCCAGATGTTTCCTGTGTCAACAAAAATGGCTCCATTAAGTGGTCCAAATAAGTTAAATCGTTGTTCTGCACTTATGGCTATTTTTAGGTTGGCCTCATTAAACTCGTTTGAGGTTTCTAAGCTACCAGGTCCTAAGTTATAGGCTGACCAAGCTCTGTTATCATTAGCTCCACCAGCAAAAAAACTTTTAGAAAACGGTATGTTTGTAGAGTTGCCATAAGGTATTGCTATTCCAAAAAAGGTACGAAAAGCTAGTACGTTTTTGTACCCTAAACTCCAATGTTTGATATAGTCTAATTCTACTTTAGCATATTGCGAATAAGCAACATTAAACATTTCGTATTTTCCGTTTACATTTTTTTGTAATCCTAAAACTTTAGAGGTTAGTGAAAAGAAATTTCCTGCTAATTCTAAACGTGATTTAAATATTGAAAAATCCTCATCACCTAAGTTGTCTCTTCTGTCTTTAGTAAAACTGAAACTAGTTGCAAAAATAAGGTTGTCTTCTGTTAGTCTTTGTTTTCTTTCATTTATAGCATTTACGGTATCTATATCGTCATTGGATAGTATGGTGTTGTAGGATCCACTTGCTACTTGATCTAAAAAGTTATTGGCTTGAGTAGGTATGCCTAAATTTTGGCTAGAATTAATAAATCCTGAGGTTTGTGCAATTTCATTTAAAGAATCAAATGAATTATCATAGACATTAAAATAGTTAGCAGTATTAAGGTTTTTTACAAATTGGATATTAAATAAATCTAATTTGCTAGTTATAGTATTATTGGGATACCATCTGTAATTAAATGATCCTGTAAAGGTTTGCTTGTCTAAACCTATGTTAGTTTGACTAGATGTTGCTACTGTAAGGCTTGTGCTAGGAAACATGTACTTAGGTATGATTTTCTCTGTATTAAAAGGAGAGAATAATCTTGGAATGGTAAGTTTTAGGTTGGCTCCAATCTCGTTAATATCAAAAAACTGATCTTTTATATTGCTAGCATCCTTGGAGGAACCAATGGATGTGAATCCAGAAATTTCCAAAGTCTCGGCAGCATTAAAAACGTTTCTAATTAATAAGCTTGGATTAATAGAAAAACCAATGGTTTGTATGTTACTTTGTAGTGCTTCTGCGCTAAACTCTAACTCAAACTTTTTTAAAGGTGTTAAAAATATATTAGCGGTTAACGTCGTGTCTGGATTTTCTACATAAGTAATGTTTGGATATTTAAACGTGCGTAAATCACTTATTTTTCTTGATGTTAACGGTCTGTTTTTGTCTTTAAAAACAGTGTTTGGTGTTATAAATACCGAGTTTGTTAATGCTCTTGGTTTGTACTTTAATTTACCAATACTATAGATATTATAACCATCGTAATAAGTGGTGTCGTTTGTAGATTGGTTTCTGTTTTTAAATGAGCTATTGGTATAAATATTGACATCCTTTACCTTGAAAATTTTAAAAGGCTCTCGTCTAGAAACGTCTTCTTCTCTAATTAATCGGTTTTCAATAATGGTTTCAATATTCATTTTGTTGGTACCAAAAATGGTATCGCCTTCAAACTCTATATAATCTTGACTAAAGTGATAAACACCATTATCACGCATTAGTTCTACAATACGGTCTGCTTCATTATAAACGTTGTTAATACGGTATTGTGACCCAGATTTAATTAGTGATTGGTCTTTAAACTGGTTGTAGATTTTTTCGACTACGGGAGATTTAATATTGGAAGCAACTGTGTCAAACTTATAAGCGTTTTTTGTTTGGATAGTATAATCAATTGTCGCTTTTTTGTCGTCACCTTTATTAATTTTATAGTCTGCTGTGGCATTAAACCAACCGTTAGTTTTGTAATAGTTTTCTATCCTTACTAAGGATTTATTAGTTAATGCTGTGTCAATAATAACAGGTGCCTCTCCAGTACGTTTTAACCAACTGTTAAAACTTTTTTTAGAGTCTAAATATTTATCCAATTGTTTTCTTGACAGTAATTTAGATTTACGTGCCATCTTTTTTGGATTGCTATAAAATCTTGCATTTAAAACAGAATCAATATTTGGTCTAGCACTATTATATATATAAAGCTTTAATGGTATTGTTGTAAATGGTATAGGTAATCTAGAGTTTGGTTTTTGGTAAAACAAACTAGATATTGTATCATTTGTTACACTTTCTCCATTAATAGTTATCGTGTTTTTAGTTAATAGATGCTGGTTTTGAGCTACTCGTTTAACGGAGTCACAAGCATTAAACAACATGGTAATTGCTATTAAAACTATTATTTTAAATTGAATTTTTTTCAAAAGAATACTAAATAATAAGGGTGTTTATTACTGATTTGATGTACTGTATATACATCATATTCAAAAATACACTATTTATTGAACAAATAAATTTTAAATAAATAGAAACACACAAATGCGAACTCCTTTTTTTTCTTTTTCTTTATAAAAAAATATTAAAAGCGTGCTTTCTAAAAATCAAATTAAAAATATAACGCGTTTAAAGCAAAAAAATATAGACAACAAGAAGGTTTATTTATTGCTGAAGGCGGAAAAGTCATCAAAGAGTTTTTAAACTCTACTTTTAAACTTGTGGATTTATTTACAACAGAGACCTTTAATGTAGAAAACGAAAGCATCGTGTCCGAAGCTGATTTAAAAAAAATTAGCTGTTTAACTACGCCTAATACAGCCTTAGCTATTTTTAAAATTCCAGAAACTGACACTATAATAAACCAAGGTCTGATATTGGCGTTGGATGATATACGCGATCCTGGTAATTTAGGTACCATTATACGTTTGTGTGATTGGTTTGGAATCAAACAATTAGTATGTAGTCTTAAAACTGTGGATTGTTATAATCCAAAAGTAGTGCAGGCAACTATGGGATCTTTGACTAGAGTAAATATTGTTTATACCGACTTAAGCATTTATTTAAAAGAAGTCGATGTGCCTGTGTTTGGAGCCTTTATGGATGGTAAAAATGTGTACCAAACAGAGTTGCCAAAAAATGGGGTTTTAGTTTTAGGAAATGAAGCCAACGGAATATCTTCAATAATTGAAGCTAGCGTAACAGATAAAATTAGTATTCCAAGATTTGGAGATCTTCAAGCAACAGAAAGTTTAAATGTAGCCACTGCTGGAGCTATTTTGTTAAGTGAGTTTAGGCGTTAATTTTTTAAAGCTAAATAACTTAAGTTTTTATTGAACAGTAAAATTGATAAAAATACCACGTGTTTGCATTTGACTAATATTACCTGTCCAAGGACTGTTAATATCTTTGTCTCTAACTAGCTCGTCTTGCATTGCAAAAACACCTCTAATGGAAGGTGTAAACTTAAAGCGGTCTAAGTAAAAATCTATACCAAAACCAAGCTCAAAAAACTGCATATTTTTTACCATTCTAAAATCTCCAGCCGAGTTGTCGTCTGGGTTTTTCTCGTTACTGGACAAGTTAATAGCAGTGGATACACCTGCTAAAACAAATGGTTTGAAGTTATTAATGCGTTTAGTCGACATTTTAAGTAATAGCGGAAAGTATACATAGGTTGACTTTACCTCACGTAGTAAATCCGAGTCTGTAATCTCTTCGTCAAAACCGTCAAAATAGTTTTCTGGATACATCAGGTTACGTTGCGAGATTACCAAACCTGGTTCAAAACGGACATCAAAATAATCGTTAATACGTACGTTACCTAACAAACCTACATTAAAACCAATCGTGCGTTCTGTTTGTATATCGCCAAGATTATTATTGTAGTCAAATTTAAAATCTAAGTTATTAAATCCTAAATAATAACCCCAACTTAATGTTGCTTTATCTACAGTTTCTAGGTTTTTTACTTTTTCTTTAGTGAAAAGCTGCGCTTGAGAAGCTGTGGCTAAAAATAGAGCAATCAGTAAGGTTGATATATGTTTTGTATTCATTATTTTTTAAATGCTTTGTAAATTGTAGCAACACCAAATGTCTGAGGCATGTCTGTAACATTACTAAACCCAATTTTACGTAAAATATTGTTTAAAGCCTCTCCATATGGAAACGCATTAGCGCTTTCGCTTAAATATTTGTAAGCTGTTTTGTCCTTAGAAAATAATTTTCCGACGGTAGGTAAAATAACTTTAGAATGGAATTGATACCCTTGTTTAAACGGAAACTTAGTTGGTACAGAAGTTTCTAAAATAACAAAAATACCACCTGGTTTTAAAACACGTAAAATGTCTTTTAGACCATTTTCTAAAGTTTCAAAGTTACGCACTCCAAAAGCAACAGTAATGGCATCAAAGGTATTGTCGTCAAAAGGCATGTTTTCGGAATCACCAATAACCATATCAATTTTTTGATCTAGTTTTTTAGCTTTTATTTTAAGCTTTCCAACTTCTAGCATACCACTACTAATGTCTAAACCAATAATTTTTTTTGCGCTAGTTTCAGCAAGGTTAATAGCTAAATCACCAGTTCCTGTGGCAATATCTAAAACATTATCTGGATTAGTAGCTTTAACAATGTCAACTACTTTTTTTCGCCATTTAATATCTATTCCAAAAGAAATTACTCGGTTTAAACCATCATATTCACCAGAAATGGTATCAAACATTTTAGTTACCTGTTCTTTCTTTCCTAAGTCGCTATCTTTGTATGGATTTACTTTTGTCAAAATCAATTTTTTTACAAAGATAATGCATATATAATAGTCTGTAAAACTTCAAAAGAATAAATAATTGACCCTTAAATCTTTAAATTAATTATCTTTGCACTCCGTTTATTAAAGAAACTATGAAAATAATTATTGCTGGAGCTGGTGAAGTTGGATTTCATTTAGCAAAATTATTGTCTTACGAGTCTCAAGAAATTACACTTATTGATACAGATAGAGACAGTTTGTCTTATGCAGATAACCATTTGGATATTAAAGTCTTAAAAGGTGATGCAACATCCATTGCTATTTTAAAAGAAGCTAAAATAGATCGTGCCGATTTATTAATTGGCGTAACAGCATCCGAAACTACAAATATTACAGTCTGTGTATTAGCAAAGCAATTAGGTGCTAAACGTACGATTGCTAGAATTTCTAATACAGAGTTTATTAAACATAAAGATGAGGTTGGTTTTACCCGATTTGGTATTGACGAGCTGATTTCGCCAGAAAGTTTAGCTGCTGCAGAAATTGAGTTGCTTTTAAATCAATCTGCCTTTAAGGATAGTTATGAGTTTGAAGGTGGTGCACTAACAATGGTTAGTTTAAGTTTGACCAGAACAGCAGGTTTTGTTGGTAAAACAGTAAAAGAGGCTGCCGAATCATTTTCGGAAATACATTTTGTGCCAATTGCAATACAACGTTTTGGTACGCAATATACTATTATACCTAGAGGTGATACCGAGTTTAGAGAAGGTGATAATGCAGTATTTATTACTTGTGCAGGAGGAGGTGATGAGTTGTGTAAAATGACAGGTAAAACAAATACACCTGTTAAGGATGTCATGATTTTAGGTGGTAGTAAAATTGGTTTTAAAACCTCTAGAGATTTGTCTTTAAGCGGGTTTAATGTAAAATTAATAGAGAATAATAAAGATATAGCTTTTGATTTAGCGGACGACTTACCTAAAGTTTTAGTTATTAATGGAGATGGTCGTAATGTTGAATTGTTAGAAGAAGAAAATATTAGCGAAATGGATGCTTTTATATCTGTAACTGGTAATTCTGAGACTAATATCATGTCCTGCCTTGTTGCTAAATCTAAGGGTGTTAAAAAGACAATTGCCTTAGTAGAAAACATGGATTACTTTGAGTTATCCCAATCTATTGGTATTGATACGCTAATTAATAAAAAACTTTTAGCTGCCAATAACATTTTTAGATACATACGTAAAGGTGAAGTTATTGCAATGACTAAACTTAACAACATGAATGCCGAGTTGTTAGAGTTTAAGGTTAAGCCTACTTCAAAAATTTGCAATAAGTTAATTAAAGATGTCGAGTTTCCTAGATCTGCAATTGTTGGTGGTGTTATCAGAAACGGTAAAGGATTGATCGCATTAGGTAGTTTTAGAATAAAAGAAGGCGATTATATTGTGGTATGTTGTTTACCACGATCAATTAAGGAAGTTGAAAAACTATTTTTATAATGGGAAAACGCTTAAGGCTTAACTACAAGATTATATTTTATTTTTTTGGTCTACTATTAGTCTTTAATGGTGGTTTTATTTTGCTGTCCGCTTTGGTAAGTTTAATTTATCAGGATGGTGTGACTTTACAATTGGTGTCTTCAGGTTTAGGGATTTTGATTTTTGGGCTTTTAGGGATGATTAATCATCGTAACCATAATAAAGAAATGAATAAGCGTGAAGGTTACATTGTTGTAGCTTTTGGGTGGATTGTTATGTCCTTATCAGGTGCAGTTCCGTATTTAGCCACAGGAGCAATTCCTAACTTTACAAACGCTTTTTTTGAAACCATGTCTGGTTTTACAACCACTGGAGCATCCATTTTAAATGATATAGAAATTGTACCTAAAGGGGTTTTGTTTTGGAGAAGTTTAACCCATTGGATTGGTGGTATGGGTATTATTGTTTTAGCAGTTGCCATATTACCATTACTGGGAATTGGAGGTATGCAGTTATTTGCAGCTGAAGCACCTGGACCTAGTGCAGATAAATTACATCCTAGAATTACAGATACTGCAAAGCGTTTGTGGTTAATCTATTTTGGTTATACAGCAGCAGAAACTATTTTGCTTCAAGTGGCAGGAATGAGCTTTTTTGATGCCATAAATCACTCCATGTGTACGTTGTCTACTGGTGGTTTTTCTACTAAAAATGCAAGTGTTGCTTACTGGAATAATCAACCAGTTATACAATATATTATTATCGCTTTTATGTTTTTAGCAGGTTCTAACTTTGTACTAAGTTATTTTGCTTTTAAAGGAAAAGTTCAAAAAGTGATACATGATGAAGAGTTTAAACTGTACTTTAAATTTGTAGCTATATTTACAATAATTGCTGCGTTAATTATTTATTTTAGAGCAGATTTAACGATATCTTCTATAGACCATCCAATGGTTTGGGGTAAAGCCGAAAGTGCTTTTAGACACGCTTTGTTCCAAGTACTATCTGTAATTACTACTACAGGTTTTGTAACAGCAGACTATACATTGTGGACACCATTTTTGGTGGTATTTTTCTTTGGGCTAATGTTTTTAGGTGGCTCTGCAGGAAGTACAGCAGGAGGTGTAAAAGTAGTGCGTCATTTAGTATTAATTAAAAATGGATTTTTAGAGTTTAAACGTACTTTGCATCCTAATGCTATTTTACCAGTACGATATAATAAAAGAGCTATATCAGGAGATATTGTATTTAATATTCTAGGCTTTTTTATTTTATACATGATTGCTTTTATAATTGGTGCCTTAGGTTTTTCTATGATGGGTATTAATTTTGAATCCTCTATTGGTATTGCAGCCTCAAGCTTAGGAAACGTTGGTCCTGCTTTAGGTCAATTTGGACCAGTAAATAATTATGCAGCACTACCAGCTGTTGGTAAATGGTGGTGTAGTTTTTTAATGTTAATTGGTCGTTTAGAGTTGTTTACTGTATTGATTTTGTTGACGCCTTTTTTCTGGAGAAATAGATAGTTTTCTAAATAGTCTTGTTGTTTTTTTGGGTTGTACTGTAACATTTTAAAGTCTACTTCGTCTTTATTATATAACCAATACATCAATCAATCATGGCATTATCAATTAACACACAGTCTTTACAAACGGACTCAGTAACTACATTAAATAATTATTCTGGGATTTTAAATTCTAATTACAAGTCTATTGTAATAAGTAATTTTAAAAACATTTCGTCTAAATCTTTATTTAGCAGTAAGCAACGTCTAAAAAGTTGGTCTTATAATAAAAGCTGTTGTACAGTTGCTACATCACTTAAACTGTTATTGTTTGTAGTCATGATAATTCTCGCTATTATTTAATTTCTATTAGTCTATCGTTATTTTCTTTAATCAGGAATGTAACATTTTATAAAAAGCTGCTACATATATATAAAGCAGCTTTTTTTATATAATAATTTTGATAGCAACTAATGTATAATGGTTTGCTAAAAAAGATTTCAATGTTTAATTTCTGAAAATATTCAGTCTAAATTATAGATTTTATGGGTGGAGAAGGATCAATGATGGCTGCCAACCAATCATTAAAAAGTAATAGAAATATGTTAGCAAAACGAAAAGAGAAATCTTTTAGTTTTGTTAGTAATTCTAAAGAAAAAACAAAATACAATTTACCAAAAGCATCAGATAAAGATATAGCGTTGTTACGCAATAAGCTTAAGAAAGAGCATAAGTTGAGACGTGTCAAACAAATAGTATTACTTATTATAACTTTGGCTGTTATGTTATCTATTTTTATATATTTAGTGTAAATAAAGTAATGTTAGTTTATTTTTTTAGATTTAAACTCATGTCTAATTAAACCTTGCTTTTTTTATTTAGTTATTAAATTTTCCCTTTATGAAAAACTTAGTATTTGCGTTAGTATTTTACGCATTAGCATCAGTGTTATTTTTATTAAAACAATATTATGGATACCAATCTGACACAGATTATAAATGGTTATACTATTTAGTGTTTCTTTTTATAGGTTTAGGTGTTTACTATAAGTTTAAATGGATCTATTTTATTTTGACAAAAAGAAAAAGTATTTAATAAAAAAAGCTTCACAATTGTGAAGCTTTTTTTATAAGTAATATGTAGTGGGTTAATTAACTAACCGCTTCTTTAATACGCTTTATAGCTTCAGTGATCTCTTTTTGTGAAGCTGCATAACTTAATCTAATGCAATTTGGATTTCCAAAAGCTTCTCCAGTAACTGTTGCTACTAAAGCTTCTTCTAATAAATATAACGAAAAATCTGTTGCGTTATGTATTGTTTTTCCTCTTAATGTTTTTCCGAAAAAATAAGAAATATCTGGAAAAACATAAAAAGCGCCTTCTGGTGTATTTGTATTAAAACCTTCGATGTTACCAAGTAGATCTAAAACTAAATCACGACGTACTTTAAACTCGTCAATCATAAACTTTACAACACTTGGATCTGCGTTTAAAGCTGTAATTACAGCTTGTTGTGCAATACAATTAGCTCCACTAGTCACTTGACCTTGCATTTTGTTACAAGCACGTGCGATCCAATCTGGAGCACCAATGTAACCAATACGCCATCCAGTCATTGCAAATGCTTTAGAGACTCCGTTTACCGTAATAGTATTGTTAAACATGCCATCAACAGAAGCCATACTTGCGTGTGGTTTTCCAGTGTAATTAATATGTTCGTATATTTCATCAGAAACAACGTATATATTTGGATGTTTTTTTAAAACTTCAGCTAAAGCTTCTAATTCTGTTTGACTATATAATGATCCGCTTGGGTTACAAGGACTACTAAACCATAACATTTTAGTTTTTGGTGTAATAGCAGCTTCTAATTGTGCAGCAGTCATTTTAAAATCTGTGTCAATACTTGTTTGTACTTCTACAGGTACACCTTCACTTAACTTAACAATGTCAGAGTAGCTTACCCAATAAGGACATGGTAAAATAACCTCGTCACCTTTGTTTAACATAACTGCAGCTATATTTGCTAAACTTTGTTTAGCTCCTGTAGATACTACAATTTGTGGTAAGGTGTATGTTAAGTTGTTATCACGCTTAAATTTAGTAATAACCGCTTCTTTTAATTCTACATAACCATCTACTGGAGAGTATGAATTGTAATTGTCATTAATGGCTTGGATAGCAGCATCTTTAATAAAATCTGGTGTATTAAAGTCTGGATCACCTAAGCTTAATCCAATAATGTCTTTACCTTCAGCTTTAAGCTCTCTAGTTTTTGCTGCCATAGCTAAAGTGGCAGAAGTGGACATGTTTAAAATACGATCAGAAAGTGGTTGGCTCATGTGTGTGTTGTTATATTGTGCAAAAATTAATTATGCCATGTTAGGCTTTTGACCTAACATTTTTAGTTGTTGGTAGTGTTCTCCAATAGCTTTCCAAATAGAGTTATATTCGTTGTATGGTAAGCTAAATTCATGAGCAGTTTCTTTTACTATATTAGCAATGTTTTTGTAGTGTACATGGCTAATATGTGCAAATAAATGATGCTCTACTTGTCTGTTTAATCCACCTGTATAAAACTCTACTAACCAATTTTTAGGCGAAAAGTTAGAAGTAGTAAATAACTGGTGAATAGCCCAAGTATTTTTCATGTTACCATTTTCGTCTGGTAAAGGCATGTCTGTATTAGGCATTACGTGTGCTAATTGAAACACAACACTTAATATAATTCCTGCTGTGTAATGCATGATTAAAAAGCCAATTAAAACTTGCCACCAAGCATATCCTAAAGATAATGGTAATACTACCCAAATCGTGTAATACAATATTTTTCCAATGATTAATTTGGTCCATTGTGTTGCAGGTTTAGGGAAATCACCATAAGATAATTTTCTTTTTAAGTAAATATAAGTTTGCTTAAAATCTGTTGTAATTGCCCAATTTACAGTTAGTAAACCGTACAGTAAAAACGCATAATATTTTTGATATTGGTGGATCTTTAACCATTTAGAGTGCTTGGAAAAACGTATGATTCTTCCTGCGTCAATATCTTCATCATGACCTTCAATATTAGTATATGTGTGATGTAATACGTTGTGTTGTACTTTCCAATTGTAGTCATTACCAGCTAAAATATGGATGCTACTACCCATTAAACGGTTAACCCATTTTTTGCTTGAGAACGACCCATGATTAGCATCGTGCATTACATTCATACCTACTCCAGCCATACCTACACCTATAACCATAACAGATATAATTTGTAGCCAAGTTGGTAGATCAACGGTTAATATAAGTACTAATGGACCCAATAATAATGTAAACATTACTATAGCTTTAAAGTATAACTTCCAATTTCCTGTTTTTTTAATATTGTTTTCTTTAAAATAATTGTTGACACGTTTATTAAGTGTTTTAAAAAATTTTGCAGAGTCTGTTCGAGAGAACGTTACTGTTTGTTTTGTCATTGTAATTGTATTCTTTTTACTATAACGGAAAAATCCGTCAAATAATATTTATTACAAAGATAATTAATTAAGCAAAACAGAAGCTCCCTTTTTAGTGTTAAAATGCATATTTTTGTCGAAAATTATAAACGTTTATGGAGCTGATTTTAAAGTATTTTCCTGATTTAACACCTTTACAAATAGAACAATTTACTAAGCTTGAAGCTTTGTATCAAGACTGGAACTTGAAAATAAATGTGGTGTCTAGAAAGGATATTGACGAGTTGTATTTACGTCATGTACTACACTCTTTAGCAATTGCTAAAATTATTAATTTTAAAGATGGAAGCTCGATGATGGATGTTGGGACAGGAGGAGGTTTTCCTGGTATTCCCTTGGCTATTTTGTTTCCTGAATGCGAATTTCATTTAGTAGATAGTATTAACAAAAAACTAAATGTAGTTAGAGAGGTTGTTGCAGGTTTAGAGTTGCAAAACGTTAAAGTAACCCATAGTCGTGTAGAAGAAATTAAAGAAACTTATGACTTTATTATCAGTCGTGCTGTTGCAGCAATGCCAACGTTTGTACATTGGATAAAAGGAAAAGTTTCAAAAACACAGCAAAACGAACTTAAAAATGGAATAATTTACCTTAAAGGTGGTGACTTAACGGAAGAGCTTCAGGATTATAAAACCACTACTATTTATAATATATCAGATTATTTTGAAGAAGACTTTTTTGACACTAAAAAAATTGTGCATTTGCCAATAAAATGGAAAGCCAACTAATAAATAAAAAAGCCTCTCAAATAATTTGAGAGGCTTTTTTTTATATAAATAAGTTGGATGTTATAATCCAAACTCAGCTTTTACTTTGTCTACGTAGTCTAATTTTTCCCAAGTAAATAATTCAACATCTAAGGTAATGTCTCCTCCATTTGGTCTAGAAAATGTTTTAGACACGGTTTCATTTTGTCTTCCCATATGTCCATAAGCAGCTGTTTCGCTATACATTGGATTACGTAATTTTAAACGATCTTCAATAGCAGATGGACGCATGTCAAATATCTTCGATATTTTTTGTGCAATTTCTCCATCAGTCATATTAAATGGACAAGTTCCGTATGTGTCTACAAAAATTCCCATTGGCTCAACAACACCAATTGCGTATGATACTTGTACTAAAATTTCGTCAGCAACGCCTGCTGCAACTAAATTTTTAGCAATATGTCTTGTTGCATAAGCAGCACTTCTATCAACTTTACTTGGATCTTTTCCAGAAAAAGCACCACCACCATGGGCTCCTTTTCCTCCGTAAGTATCAACAATAATCTTACGACCTGTTAATCCTGTATCACCATGAGGTCCTCCAATAACAAATTTTCCTGTTGGATTAATGTGGTATTTGATGTCGTCATTAAATAATGCTTGTGTCGCTTCTGGTAATTTAGCAACGACTCTAGGTATTAATATCTCGACAATGTCTTTTCTGATTTTAGATAACATAACCTCATCGTTAGCATCAAAATCGTCATGTTGAGTTGATACTACAATTGCATCAATACGTTGTGGTACATTATCATCACTATACTCAATAGTAACTTGACTTTTAGAGTCAGGTCTTAAATAAGTAATGTCTTTGCTTTCGCGACGTAACTCAGCTAATTCAATTAAGATTTTATGAGATAAATCTAAAGCTAAAGGCATGTAGTTTTCAGTTTCGCGCGTTGCATAACCAAACATCATACCTTGGTCACCAGCACCTTGCTCTTCCTTACTAGCTCTGTCAACACCACGATTAATATCGTCCGATTGCTCATGTATTGCACTAAAAACACCACAAGAATTACCATCAAACATATACTCACTTTTAGTATATCCAATCTTATTAATGGTGTCTCTTGCTATTTGTTGTACGTCTAAATACGTGTTAGATTTAACCTCTCCAGCTAAAACAACTTGTCCTGTTGTTACTAAAGTTTCGCAAGCAACCTTACTGTCTTTGTCAAATGCTAAAAAATTATCTATTAAAGCATCACTAATTTGATCTGCTACTTTGTCTGGGTGTCCTTCAGACACACTCTCTGATGTAAATAAATACGCCATATTTGTTTTTTAAAATGTATATAATAGATTTGACGAAAGCGTCTAAGGAAGTTTACACTGCCTTTAGCATTTTTTAATGAGGTTGCAATCAGTCAAATCCGTCCTCTAATTTATTGAGCAGCAAAAGTAAGAAAATAAAGTAGTTTTTATCAAAACATACCGTTAAAAATAGTTAATTGATGGAATTGCCAATCATAATTACATTTAGTAAAAATCAAAATATGAAGATTTAATTATGTAATTCATATAAAGCAGTGCTATTAGTTAATAATTCCTAAAAATTTCAATCATTTTATCAAAGTCACCTATTGTTCATTAACTTTATAACTTATCTAAAAATAAAAATTATGCCTTTACAGCCTAAGTTAACGCGTTTCAATCAAAATGTATTGTCTAAATATCAAATATACAATGGTATTTTTATGACCCTTCCTTTTGATACAATTACTAAAACAGGTGTTTTATTACCATTGTTTCATGAAACATGCAAAAATGGGTTTGAAGATGGGCATAATCCAACCGTTATTGTAGATACGTTTTTTAAAAAATATCAAGCTAGACGTTCAGACAAATCCAAGATAGATTTGTTGTTTAGGTTTATTCAATATATAGAAAGACAAGTCGTTTTATTTGATGCGATAGAGGATGCTGCTTTCCCGATTGTTAATAATATGGACGGAATTGGTACGCTTAGAAGTTTAAAAGAAAGTGCTGCTGCAGAAGGAAAGCTAGATAAGTTACGTCAGTATTTAGAAGAATTTAAAGTTAGAATTGTGCTAACAGCACATCCAACACAATTTTATCCTGGTGCTGTTTTAGGAATTATTACAGACTTGACAGAAGCAGTTAGAGAAAACGACTTACTACATATAAATGATTTGTTAGCGCAATTAGGAAAAACACCATTTTTTAAACATGAAAAACCAACACCTTACGATGAAGCGGTTAGCTTAATCTGGTATCTAGAAAATGTGTTTTATGAATCCTTCGGAAAAATATATGACTATATCCAACAAAATATTTTTGACGGGAAACATATAGATAACGATATTATTAACATTGGTTTTTGGCCAGGAGGAGACAGAGATGGAAACCCATTTGTTACACCAGAAATTACAGTTAAAGTCGCAGAAAGGTTACACGAAACTATTATTAAAAATTACCATAAAGATGTCCGAAAGTTAAAACGTAAATTAACCTTTCAAGGTGTTGAAGCGCGTATATCACATATAGAAACACAGTTATATAAAAAAGTGCTTCATGAAGAATCAAGTTTAACTTTAAACGAATTTGTTTCAGAATTAAAAGCCATCAGACAAATTATAATTGATCAGCATCAATCGCTTTACGTTACCGAAGTAACTAGTTTACTTAACAAAATTCATTTATTTGGTTTTCATTTTTCAAGCTTAGATATACGTCAAGATAGTAGAGTGCATCATTCAATTTTTACAACAATGGTGGATAGTATGATTGCTAACGGAAGCAAGGATATTCCGAGTAATTATCATAGTCTTTCAGAAGCAGAACAAGTTAAGGTTTTGTCTGAAGTAAAAGGTACAGTGGATTTGTCTTTAATTAAAGATGAAGAAACGCTAAAAGCATTAAATACTATTAAGGCTTTAAAATCTATTCAGGAAACTAATGGAGAGTTGGCTGCAAACCGTTATATTATTAGTAATAATCAAACCACTTTAAATGTTATGCAGTTATTTGCAATGCTTAAAGTTGTAGCATTTAATGATAAACTTACGGTTGATATTGGACCTCTTTTTGAAACTATAACAGATTTAGAAAATGCACATATAGTAATGGAGGATTTATATACAAATCCTGCTTATGCTAAACACTTAAAATCTAGAGGAAATAAGCAAACTATAATGTTAGGCTTTAGTGACGGAACTAAAGATGGAGGTTATTTAATGGCTAATTGGGCTATTTATAAAGCAAAAGAACGTTTAACAGCTATCTCTAGAAAATATGATGTAACTGTCATATTTTTTGATGGTCGTGGTGGACCACCAGCAAGAGGTGGTGGTAAAACACACAATTTTTATGCGTCCTTAGGACCAACTATAGAGGATAAAGAAGTGCAATTAACTATCCAAGGACAAACTATAAGTTCTAATTTTGGTACTTTAGATTCTTCACAATATAACTTAGAGCAATTAATAAGTTCTGGTATATATAATAGTTTAAGTGATACGGATTTACGCATGGTTCCAGAAAATAGAGCGGTTATGGATAATCTAGCTAAGCTAAGTTATCAAGCGTATGTAGATTTTAAAAATCATCCAAAATTTATCTCATATTTAGAGCATATGAGTACACTTAAATATTACGCAAAAACTAATATTGGAAGCAGACCTTCCAAACGTGGTAAAGCAGAAGGTTTAGTGTTTGAAGATTTAAGAGCCATTCCTTTTGTAGGGTCTTGGAGTCAATTAAAACAAAATGTACCAGGATTTTTTGGTGTTGGTACTGCTTTAAAACATTACGAAGATGCTGGCGAATTTGAAAAAGCGCAAAACTTATTTAAAACCTCTAGCTTTTTTAGAACATTAATTGAAAACAGTATGATGTCCTTATCAAAATCGTTTTTTGATTTGACTAAATACATGAGTGATGATCCAGAATATGGTGCCTTTTGGAATGTTATACATACCGAGTATTTAACAACAAAACGATTGATTTTAAAATTAACAGGTTATACAGATTTAATGGAAGAAGAGCCATCAGGTAAAGCCTCAATTAGGGTTAGAGAATCTATTGTATTGCCACTATTAACAATACAACAATATGCTTTAAAACAAATTCAGGAATTAGAAAAAGCAGATGTAAAAGACACCGATTTGATTGCTGTTTATGAAAAATTAGTAACACGATCGTTATTTGGTAATATAAATGCGAGTCGTAATTCGGCTTAATTATAACCAACTAACATTTACTATAGCTTTAAATAGCAAGTTTAAAATTTTTTTGAACTTGCTATTTTTAAATATAACAGAATATTAATCTGTATAAATTAATATTATATGAATTATTTTCTGTTTAATTAATAAAAAGTTAATTTTTTAGAAAATTATTCCGTTTTGTTTGTTTCTAAAATATTTATTTTGCAATATTTGTACTCACAAAGTTCAAAAACTTACTGAAATGTTATCAAGAAAGGTGGAGGGATTAGACCCATTGAAGCCTTAGCAACCCTTAGACTTACTAAGAAGGTGCTAAATTCTACTTAATGTTCGATTCATTAATCGATACATTGGATAGATAACTAAAAACTAATTACTCATCTGTGGTTAGTATTTTTCTTTTTAACATTTTTCTATTAAGTATGCTTCAAACGAAGCTTATTTGACTTTTGGTTTAATTTATTTATTAACTCAAAAATTAGAAAAATGAGTACTCAAAAATTTGCAACACAAGCATTACACGCAGGACATGACACTGCTAAAACAGGAGGGACAAGAGCAGTTCCTATTTATCAAACTACTTCATACGTTTTTGACGATTCGGATGACGCAGCAGGACGCTTTAATCTGTCTGTCCCTGGATTTATTTATACACGTTTAAATAATCCAACAAATGATGTTTTAGAACAACGTATTGCAGCTCTAGAAGGTGGTATTGCAGCAGTAGCAACTGCTTCCGGAACAGCTGCCATTTCTACAACATTATTAACCTTATTAAAAGCAGGAGACCATATTGTGGCTTCTAGTAGTTTGTATGGTGGTACGTATAATCTATTAAGCGTAACCCTACCACGACATGGTATTACAACCACATTTGTAGATCCTTCTGATCCAGAAAATTTTAGTAAAGCAGCTCAAGAAAATACAAGAGCTGTATTTGTAGAGTCTTTAGGTAATCCAAAATTGGATGTTTTGGATTTAGAGGCTATTTCTAAACATGCAAAAGCCCATAAAGTGCCATTAATTGTGGATAATACAGTTGCAACACCTTACTTGTTAAATCCAATTGAATATGGTGCAAATATAGTCATCCATTCGCTTACAAAATATATTACAGGTAATGGAACTTCTTTAGGTGGTATCATTATAGATGCAGGAACTTTTGACTGGACTAATGGTAAGTTTCCAGAATTTACAGAGCCTTCTGCTGGATACCATGGTTTAGTCTATAGTGATGTTATTGGACCAGCAGCATTTATTGCAAAGGTAAGAATTGAAGGTTTACGTGATTATGGTGGCGCTTTAAGTCCTTTTAATGCATTTCAGATTATTCAAGGATTAGAAACCTTAGAATTAAGAATTTTAAAACACTCTCAAAATGCTTTACAATTAGCTAAATGGTTGCAAGAACAGCCAGAAGTAACTTGGGTAAATTATCCAGGATTGCAAACTAGTAAATACAATACGTTAGCTAAAAAATATTTACCTAATGGACAAAGTGGTGTGGTGACATTTGGAGTTGAAGGTGGTTTTGAATCGGCTAAAAAAATAGCAGATACGACTAAGTTATTTTCACTATTGGCTAATATTGGTGACACTAAATCACTAATTATTCATCCTGCAAGTACAACGCATCAACAACTAAGTGATGAAGCGCAACAAGCCACAGGAGTTACAAAAGACTTAATCAGATTGTCTGTTGGAATAGAAAATATAGACGATTTAAAAGCAGATTTAAAAGAGGCTTTTACTGTTGTAAACAAAACCGTTTTAGCATAAGCCTAATTTAATTTTAATTATTTAACCCGAAATAACGTCACACTTTTTAGTTGCCATTTTAAAGTGTGATGGTTATTTCTAATGCAATAAAATATGAGTGATTTAAAATTTACAGTAACAGGAAACAGTACTTCTGCTACTCAATTTATAGGACAAGCTAGACAGTTTAAATTAGTGGTTGATGAACCAGACACGTTAAATGGAACAGATCAAGGTCCAAATCCTGTCGAGTATATTTTAGCAGGTTTTGCAGGTTGCGTAAATGTAGTTGGACACCTAGTAGCAAAAGAGCTTGGTTTTAAAATAGAAAAACTTGATATCGAAGTTTCAGGACAAATCAATCCAAATAAATTCTTAGGAATCTCGCAAGACGAGCGTGCTGGTTTTAAAACAATAGAACTAAACCTAATCCCTAAAACAGATGCAAGTATAGAAACACTTGCAAAATGGTTAGAGATTGTTGAGGCACGTTGTCCTGTAAGAGACAATTTGTCCAATAAAACGCCAATAAAAATAGCTGTTGAAAAAGAATATAGTTTAAAGTAAAATGGAGAATTTAAAATATATAAATATCCCTGAGTTTGTTAACAATAATGGTAAGACATCAGATATTAAGTTGTCTTACCAATTATTTGGCAGACCATTACATACAGCACCAATTATATTGGTTAATCATGCGCTTACTGGTAATTCTAATGTGGTTGGAGACCAAGGATGGTGGAATGATTTAATAGGTGATAATAAATGTATTGATACCTTACATTATACCATTTTAGCTTTTAATATTCCAGGTAATGGTTATGATAATCTAGAAGAAAATCTGATATATAATTACCAGGAATTTACAGCTAGAAACATAGCCGAAATTTTTGCTTTAGGACTTCAACATTTATTAATTAATAAATTGTATGCCATCATTGGAGGTTCCGTTGGAGGAGGAATAGCTTGGGAGTTAGCTGTTTTAAAACCAAACTTAGCACAACATGTAATACCAATTGCTACAGATTGGAAAGTGACGGATTGGATTACCGCAAATTGCCATATTCAGGACGCAATCTTAAACAATTCAAATCAGCCTTTAAAAGATGCCAGAATGCACGCTATGACTTTATATCGTACGCCAGAATCTTTGACAAAAAAGTTTTCTCGTGGTAAAAATTCACAATCTTTATTTAAAGTCCAAAGTTGGTTAAGTTATCATGGAGACCAGTTGGATAGTAGATTTCATTTGTCAGCTTATAAATTAATGAATCAAATTCTAAAGACTATTGATATAACAAAAGGACGATTACCTTTTAAAGACGTGGCTTCAGTCATTAAAGGTCACGTACATATTATAACAATTAATAGCGATTTGTTTTTTAAGGCTGATGAAAACTGGGAAACTTATATTGATTTAAAATCAGTCAAGCAAAATGTAACTATTGGCGAGATTAAATCACTGCATGGTCATGATGCTTTTTTAATAGAATTTGAACAGTTGTCTAGATTATTAAACCCAATTTTTAAAAGTAAAGAAGTGTCAACAAACAAATTTGAAACTGTATTAAAAAAGTGTGTATGAGTAGTATTACAGAAGTCATTAAAAAACGAATTCTAGTACTTGATGGTGCAATGGGTACAATGTTACAACGCTATAATTTTACTGAAGAGGATTTTAGAGGCGACCGTTTTAAAGACTATCCAACATCTTTAAAAGGAAATAACGATTTACTGTCATTAACCCAACCCAATGCTATTGCAGACGTACATCGTAAGTATTTTGAAGCTGGAGCAGATATAGTTGAAACTAATACATTTTCTGGTACAACCATCGCTATGGCAGACTATAATATGGAAGATTTAGTATATGAACTTAATTTTGAATCGGCTAAAATTGCTAAACATGTTGCTACGGAATTCACTAATAAAAACCCAGAAAAACCTCGTTTTGTAGCAGGAAGTATTGGTCCAACAAATCGTACAGCAAGCCTAAGTCCTGATGTTAACAGACCAGAATTTAGAGCTGTAACTTTTGATGAGTTGCGTATTGCCTACAAGCAACAAGTAGAAGCCTTAATTGATGGAGGAGTAGACTTATTGTTAGTCGAAACTATTTTTGACACTTTAAATGCAAAAGCAGCATTATTTGCAATTGAAGAAGTAAAAGAAGAACAAAATATAGACATTCCAATTATGGTATCTGGGACCATTACAGATGCTTCTGGTCGTACACTGTCTGGTCAAACAGTTGAGGCTTTTTTAGCTTCAATTTCTCACGTGCCTTTATTAAGTGTTGGCTTTAACTGTGCTTTAGGTGCAAAGCAATTACAACCTTATTTAAAACGTCTATCAAATCAAACAGATTTTTACACGTCTGCACATCCAAATGCTGGATTACCAAATGCTTTTGGAGAATATGATCAAACTCCAGAAGAAATGAAAAACTTAATTGAAGAATATTTAAAAGACGATTTAATTAATATTATTGGTGGTTGCTGTGGGACAAATCCAGAACATATTAAAGCAATTGCTCAGGTTATAAAAAGCTATAAACCAAGACAAATAAAACAATTAGCATAATGGATGACTGTGACTGTCAAAAATATTTAACACTTTCTGGTTTAGAACCCTTAATTGTAACACCAGAAAGTAATTTTATAAACGTAGGAGAGCGTACCAATGTTACAGGTTCTAGAAAGTTTTTACGTTTAATAAAAGAAGAACAATATACCGAAGCTTTAGTTGTAGCAAGAGATCAGGTAGAAGGTGGTGCACAAATTTTAGATGTCAACATGGACGAAGGTATGTTGGATGGTGTTTATGCGATGACTACCTTTTTAAATCTAATTGCTTCAGAGCCAGATATTTCCAGAATCCCTATAATGATTGATAGCTCTAAATGGGAAATTATTGAGGCTGGTTTAAAGGTGGTTCAAGGTAAATCTGTTGTAAATTCTATAAGTTTAAAAGAAGGAGAAACCGAGTTTATACGTCAAGCTAAACTAGTAAAACGTTATGGAGCTGCTGTAATTGTAATGGCTTTTGATGAAAATGGTCAAGCAGATACGTATAAACGTCGTATTGAAATTTGTGAACGTTCTTATAAAATATTGGTTGATATTGTCAATTTTCCTGCACAAGACATCATTTTTGATCCCAATATTTTTCCTGTTGCTACAGGAATGGAAGAACATCGTAAAAATGCATTAGACTTTTTTAATGCTACAAAGTGGATTAGACAAAATTTACCATTTGCTAATGTGTCTGGTGGTGTAAGTAATGTGTCCTTTTCTTTTAGAGGAAACAATACTGTGCGTGAGGCTATGCATGCTTCATTTTTGTTTCACGCCATAAAAAACGGAATGAATTTAGGTATTGTAAACCCAACGATGTTGGAGATTTATGATGAAATTGATAAAGAGTTACTGCAATGTGTTGAAGATGTTTTGTTTGATAGACGTGAGGATGCTACTGAGCGTTTATTGGAGTTTGCCGAAACCGTAAAAGGCAATAAAAAAGAAACTACAGAAACGGTTCAGGAATGGAGAAATACCGAGTTGCAAAGCAAAATCACACATGCTTTAGTAAAAGGGATTGATACATATATAATTGAAGATGTTGAAGAAGCAAGACAATCTGTTTCAAGACCCATTGAGGTTATTGAAGGTCACTTAATGCAAGGTATGAGTGTGGTTGGAGATTTATTTGGAAGCGGAAAAATGTTTTTGCCACAAGTAGTAAAATCGGCTAGAGTCATGAAAAAAGCAGTCGCTTATTTACAACCATTTATTGAAGCTGAAAAAGATGGAAAACAAGCCTTTGCTGGAAAAATTTTGATGGCAACTGTAAAAGGAGATGTGCATGATATTGGTAAAAATATTGTGAGTGTAGTTTTAGGTTGTAATAATTACCAGATTATAGATTTAGGTGTTATGGTTCCGCCAGAAAAAATAATTGATACTGCTATTAAAGAGCAGGTAGATATTATTGGTTTAAGTGGTTTAATCACACCATCCTTAGACGAAATGGTTTATGTGTCCAAAGAAATGGAAAAACAAAACTTAGATATACCATTAATTATTGGAGGAGCAACGACGTCTAAAGCACATACTTCGGTTAAAATTGCACCTCATTACAAAGATGCTGTGGTACATATTAATGATGCATCAAGAGCTGTAACTGTTGTTGGCGAATTATTAAATAAAAACAATGTTGTTTATAAAGAGCAGATTAGGGAAGAATATGATGTGTTTAGAGAAAAATTTTTAAACAGAACCAAACAAAAAGATTACATAAGCATTGAAGAGGCTAGAAATAGAAAGTATAAAATAGATTGGCAAACCTCTAAAATTGTAAAACCAAAACAATTAGGAATTCAAATAATTGATGATTTTGATATTACAAAATTAGAAACGTATATAGATTGGTCTCCTTTTTTTAGAAGTTGGGATTTACATGGCAAGTATCCAGATATTTTAACAGATAATGTTGTTGGAAGTCAAGCAACAGATTTGTTTATTGACGCTCAAGAATTATTAAAAAGAATTTTTGATGAAAAACTATTAAAAGCTAAAGCCATCTTTGGGTTGTTTCCTGCTAATACCATAAATGATGATGACGTTGAGGTAAGTTTGTCACCTCGAGCGCAGTCGAGAGGTCTTACAAGTGAAGATAAAATTAAATTTATAACCTTACGTCAACAATTAAAGAAAAGAGAAGGTGTGCCAAATCACGCCTTAGCAGATTTTATTGCTCCAAAAGAAACAGGAATACAAGATTATATTGGTGCTTTTTGCGTGTCTACTGGTTTTGGTACAGCAGAGTTAGCAGAGCAGTTTGAAGCTGATAATGATGATTATAATTCGATAATGATTAAAGCGTTAGCAGATAGATTGGCTGAAGCTTTTGCAGAATATCTTCATAAAGAAGTAAGAACAAAACATTGGGCTTATGCACAAGATGAAAGTTTAACTAACCAAGAATTAATTAAGGAAAGTTATAAAGGCATTCGTCCAGCTCCTGGTTATCCTGCGTGTCCAGATCATTTAGAAAAGCAAACCATTTGGAAGCTATTAAATGTAGAAGAAAACATTGGTGTGAAACTTACCGAAAGTCTTGCTATGTGGCCTGCAGCAAGTGTAAGTGGCTATTATTTTGGTAATGCTGAGGCTAAGTATTTTGGCTTAGGAAAAATCACGAAAGATCAATTATTGGATTATTCAAAACGAAAAAATATTAGCATAGAAGAAGCTACCAAATGGCTAAACCCAAATTTAGCAGACTAGTGCGTTAGCGATTGATGTGGCATCCTTTTTACGTCAGTTCGAGTGATACGACGTTAGGAGTATTGTGACGAGAACAAGTAAAAAGATATAACGGAAAGCGCGACCCTTGTGGTAACGCCATAAAAGTAACTGAGATATAATTTTAGGTAATACATGAAAGTAACAGAACACATAATTAGAGGTGAAGGGAAAACGCAATTTTCGTTCGAGATTTTACCGCCTTTAAAAGGACAACATATCCAATCTATTTTTGATAATATTGATCCATTAATGGCATTTAATCCACCTTTTATTGATGTTACGTACCATCGTGAGGAATATGTGTATAAAGATTTAGGTGATGGTTTGCTTAAAAAACAGGTGGTTAAAAAGCGTCCTGGAACCGTTGGTATTTGTGCTGCAATCCAAAATAAATATAACGTGGATGCCATTCCGCATATTTTATGTGGTGGTTTTACTAAAGAGGATACAGAGAATTTTTTAATTGATTTGGACTTTTTAAATATTGATAATGTTATGGCTTTACGTGGAGATGCGGTTAAAACCGAAACCTATTTTACGCCAGAAAAAGAAGGTCATGCGTATGCTAGTGATTTGGTAAAACAAATAACAGCTTTAAATGAAGCTAATTATTTGGATGATCAACTGCTTAATTGTAGTGCGACGGATTTTTGTGTTGGTGTTGGTGCGTACCCAGAAAAACATATGGAAGCACCAAGTCTAGAAAGTGATATTCATTTTTTAAAAAAGAAGATTAAAAATGGTGCTGAATATGTGGTGACACAAATGTTTTTTGATAATCAAAAGTATTTTCAGTTTGTAAATAAATGCAGAAGCGAAGGCATTACTGTACCTATTATTCCTGGTTTAAAACCAATATCAACTTTAAAGCAGTTAAATGTTATTCCGCATCGTTTTCATGTGGATTTGCCAGAAGCTTTAATTAAAAGTATTATTAAATGTAAAACTAATGTTGAGGTTAGACAAGTTGGTATTGAGTGGTGTATCCAGCAATCTTTAGAGCTTAAAAATGCAGGCATACCAATGTTACATTACTACTCGATGGGAAAAAGTGATAATATTAAAGCAATTGCCGAAGCTGTTTTTTAATAACAAAAAACGCTTACTTTTGTAATATGCTTTCTAAGAAAACAAAATACGGAATTAAGGCTTTAGTACACTTAGCTAAAAAGGACCAACGTTGTCCTGTGCAAATTAGTACAATATCTTCAGCTGAAAATATTTCTCAAAAATTTTTAGAGACAATCCTACTTACATTAAAAAAAAACGGGATTTTAGGTTCTGAAAAAGGAAAAGCAGGTGGTTATTACCTTTTAAAGGAACCTAAAAATGTTAGCATGGCAGATGTCATGCGTATTTTAGAAGGACCTATTGCAATGGTGCCTTGTGTAAGTTTAAATTTTTACGAAGCATGTAGTGATTGTCCAGATGAAACCATTTGCGCTGTTCACACCTTAATGGAAGAGGTTAGAGATAGTTCTCTTAAAATTTTTAACAACAAGACTTTAGCAGATTTTATTTAATTTATTTGTGCAAACAAGCTGCAAGCTATACATTTGCATTTAATCTACTATTCCGATAGGAATTAAAGAGTAATTGAATTTAGATATGATTTTAGATGCGTTTTTTAAAGTAGAAAACAAAAAGAAGGAAGCTAAGTCATCCGAAGAGAACATTAATAGAAGCATCCTTAAAACAATAAGTTGGAGAGTTATTGGTACGTTAGATACTTTAGTAATTACCTATTTTATTACTGGCACTTTACAAATGGCTTTAAGTATTGGTTTTATAGAGTTTTTTTCTAAAATGTTACTTTACTTTTTTCATGAACGTGCTTGGAACAAAATTAAATTAGGAAAATGATACAAATAGATATAGATAGTATTAACCAAAAATTAAAAAATAAAACACCACAGGAGATTGTCAATTGGGCTATTAGTATTGCCAAAAATCCTTTGGTTACTACTAATTTTAGACCTTATGAAGCTGCAATATTACATTTAGTATCCAATCAAAAAAAGGATATAAAGGTAATTTGGTGCGACACAGGATATAATACGCCTAATACCTATAAACATGCCGAGTCGGTTATTAATACCCTAAATTTAAACGTAAAACTTTATGTGCCAAAACAGACTGTTGCACATCGTGATGTCGTTTTAGGTATTCCTGATGTCAATGATCCTAATCATAAACTATTTACAGAACAAGTTAAGCTAGAGCCATTTACTAGAGCATTTTTAGAGCATAAACCAGATGTTTGGTTTACCAATTTGCGTAAAGGTCAAACCGCTTTTAGAGATAGTATTGATGTTGTATCTGTGGATAAAAATGGCGTAATTAAAGTTAGTCCTTTTTATAATTTTACAGATGAAAGCCTTGATGCATATCTTGAAAAACATCAACTACCAAACGAGTTTAAATACTTTGATCCAACTAAAGTTTTAGGTAATAGAGAATGCGGTTTACACGCATAAATGATAAATAAAATAATGAAAAATACCTCACAAATAAATCCGTTAGAAAACGAAGCTATTTATATTTTTAGAGAAGTGGCAGCACAATTTGAAAAACCAGTTTTACTGTTTTCTGGAGGAAAAGATTCTATAACATTAGTAAGATTAGCTCAAAAGGCATTCTATCCTGCTAAAATTCCGTTTCCATTAATGCATATAGACACAGGCCATAATTTTCCTGAAACTATAGCCTTTAGAGACCGTTTGGTCAAAGAATTAGGTTTAGAATTAATAGTGAGAAATGTTCAAGACTCTATTGATCAAGGAAAAGTTAAAGAAGAATCTGGACGATACGCAAGCCGAAACCAATTACAGACAACAACACTTTTAGACGCTATTGAAGAGTTTAAATTTGATGCGTGTATTGGAGGAGCCAGACGTGATGAGGAAAAAGCAAGAGCAAAAGAACGTATCTTTTCAGTAAGAGATGATTTTGGGCAATGGGATGAAAAAAATCAACGTCCAGAATTATTTGACATGCTAAATGGACAAATTGAATTGGGACAAAATGTACGTGTATTTCCTATTTCTAATTGGACGGAATTAGATGTTTGGTCTTATATAGAGAAAGAAAAAATTGAAATTCCTTCTATTTATTTTGCACATACAAGAGCTACTTTTTTAAGAGATGGATTAATATGGTCTGCTGACGATGATGTTGTGTATAGAGATGAAGATGAAGAAGTGATTGAAAGAATTGTTCGTTTTAGAACCGTTGGAGATATGAGTTGCACAGCAGCTGTCTTATCCGAAGCTTCAGATATATCTAGTGTAGTACAAGAGATTCGTGATTCTTCAATATCAGAGCGAGGTGCCAGAATAGATGATAAGCGTTCTGAAGCTACAATGGAGAAACGAAAACAACAAGGGTACTTTTAGAGATACCCTTTTCTTTCCTTTAAAAAGTAATATTTAATTTAATAATAAAAACTTCATTTTGAAGTCAAACATATAATATGGACGTATTAAAAATAGCAACAGCAGGTAGCGTTGATGATGGAAAAAGCACATTAATTGGAAGATTATTGTACGATACAAAATCACTTACTTCAGACAAATTAGAAGCTATAAAAAATAAAAGTCAACAACTAGGTTATGATTATTTAGATTTTTCTTTGGCTACAGATGGTTTAGTTGCCGAGAGAGAACAGGGAATCACTATTGATGTTGCACATATTTATTTTTCTACAGTTAACAAAAGTTACATCATTGCAGATACTCCAGGTCATGTTGAGTATACTAGAAATATGGTAACTGGTGCGTCAACGTCTCAAGCAGCTATTGTCTTGATCGATGCAAGAAAAGGAGTGATTGAGCAAACTAATCGTCATTTTTTTATTAATAATTTATTACGAATTAAGACCGTAATTGTAGCTATAAATAAGATGGATCTAGTTGATTTTTCTGAAGAGAGATATAATGAGATAAAATCTGAATTTGAAGTTTTGATGAGCAAACGAGACTATCAAGACCAAAACATTAAATTTATTCCAGTAAGTGCTTTAAAAGGTGATAATGTTGTTAATAAATCAGAAAATACACCTTGGTATACTGGTGAAACATTATTGGAACATTTGGAAAATATTAATCAAAAAGATGTATTAAATTCAGGAACACCTAGGTTTCCTGTGCAATATGTTATTCGTCCTAAAACCGAAGAATTTCACGATTTTAGAGGTTATGCTGGTAAGGTTTATGGAGGTGAATTAAGTGTTGGAGATGAGGTTGTTATTCTTCCTTCTCAGACTAAATCCAAAATTAAAGAGATTCATTTTTATAATCAAAAAGTACAAACTGCATCAAGACGCTCGTCGGTATTAATTACTTTAGATGATGATGTAAATATTAGTAGAGGAGACATGATTGTTAAAGCTAACGATTTACCTGTTATTGATAAACAATTTACAGCCACCATTTCTTGGATGGATTCTCAAAATTTAGCCTCAGGTAATAAGTATGTTATACAACATGGTGTTAACAAAGTATTAGCAAAAGTGGATACCATTCATCATAAAATAAATCCTGATTATTCTGGGATTGATCAGTCTGCACAGGTGTTAAACATGAATGATATTGCATCAGTGACTTTTAAATTAAATAAGCCTATATTTTATGATGCATTTAAAGACCATAGGACAAATGGTTCTTTTATTATTATAGATAGTAAATCTAATAATACGGTAGGTGCAGGATTTATACAATAGTAATTATTAAACAAATGCAATGGTATTATCTAAGTAATTGCTATTATTTTGAATAATTAAACTCCTATTACAAATACGCTAAATAGTCTAAAATTAGAAGTAACTTTATAGCCTCAAATATAAATAGGTTATGCAGGAGACGTTACAAATTCCATTTAGGTTTAAAGAGAAGGTAGAAGACTTAGCAAAAGAGTTGTTTTATTGTGCGTTAGAGACTTCTGACCAACAGGAACAGCTTTTTAAAAATATTAAAGATGCCTTTTTTTATGTTTCTCAGGCATTAGATTGCGGAGTTTGTAATACAAAATGGGATCAGTTTAAAACAGGAGTTAAAGCTTTAAAGCCAAAATTACAATTGGATGCAGAAGCGGCTTATAATAATGATCCTGCAGCAAAAAGTGTTAAAGAAGTTTATTTAGCTTACCCTGGATTTTACGCTATAGCAATGTATAGATTAAGTCATATTTTATGGCAATTAGATGTGCCTGTTTTACCACGTATGATATCGGAATATGCGCATGGTATAACAGGTGCAGATATACATCCTGGTGCTACTATTGGAGACTCATTTTTTATAGATCACGCTACAGGAGTTGTTATTGGAGAAACAGCAATTATACATAACAATGTCATTATTTATCAAGGAGTAACTCTTGGTGGTATTAAAGTCGAAAAAGCTTTAGAAAACACCAAAAGACATCCAACAATTAAGGATAATGTTACCATTTATGCCAATGCCACTATATTAGGAGGTGACGTTATTATTGGAGAAGGTTCTGTAATTGGAGCTAATGTATGGATTACTAAATCTATTCCAGAACAATCTTTAGTCACTTACAAATCAGATATTAAAATCACCAATAAGTACAGCAAATGAGTATTTTAAAACAAATAGGTAACACACCATTAGTAGAAGCCACTAATTTAGTATCAAAACCTAACGTTAAGTTGCTTTTAAAACTAGAAGGTGATAATCCAGGCGGAAGTGTAAAAGATAGACCTGCTTATAATATGATTGCTGAAGCTGTAAAACGTGGCGACATAAAAAAAGGAGGACATATAGTAGAAGCTACAAGTGGTAACACTGGTATAGCTTTGGCTTATGTAGCCAGTTTATTTGGGATTAATATTTCTTTAGTAATGCCAGAAAACTCCACTATCGAGCGTGTCAAAACAATGCGTGCTTATGGAGCAGAGGTTGTTTTAACAGATGCCCAACGTGGTATTGAAGGCTCAAGAGATGTTGCTTTTAAAATGAGAGATGAAAAAGGTTATTTATTGCTAAATCAATTTGAAAATAACGACAATTGGAAAGCGCATTATAAAACCACAGGTCCAGAAATTTGGAAAGATACAAAAGGAGAAGTGACGCACTTTGTATCTGCAATGGGTACTACAGGAACCATTATGGGAACTTCAACATTTTTAAAAGAACAAAATAAAGACATTCAAATAATAGGTGCGCAACCAGCCGATGGATCTAGTATACCAGGCATCCGTAAATGGTCTACAGACTACGTACCAAGTATTTTTAATCCATCTAAAGTTGATCAAGTTATCGAAGTTAGTCAAGAAGAAGCAACAGCAATGACTAAAAGATTAGCAAAGGAAGAAGGTATCTTAGCAGGTATGAGTAGTGGTGGATCTGTAGCAACCGCTTTAAAATTAATCGAAACTTTAGATCAAGGCGTTGTCGTTGCAATTATTTGCGACAGAGGTGACCGTTATTTGTCTTCTGCCTTATTTGATTAGTAATATGCGTTAACGCTGTTTATAATTTAATTACTTTTGCGACCTAATTACACTGTTAATGAAGTCTTATTTTAGTTGTTTATTTTTATGTTGTGTCTTTTTAGCTACAGCACAACAAGAAAAAAATCCGTTTACCTTAGATGCTAATTTTTTCTATGGAAATATAACAGAGCATAACAGTGATATTTCACATTTAATAAAAGGACACCCAACTGGTTTTATTTTAAGTTACAATAAAAAGACATTTGGTCAAAATGCTTGGGAAAGCAGATATAATTATCCAGATTATGGAGCGTCAATTATTTATCAGGATTTTAAAAATGAAACGTTAGGTAACAACCTTGGTGTCTATGCGCATTATAATTTTTACTTTTTAAAACGAAACTTAGTATTCAGAATAGGTCAAGGCTTAGCATACAATTCAAATCCGTATGATAAGGTTGATAATTACCGTAATAATGCATTTGGTACGCGCTTGCTAAGCAGTACTTATGTGATGCTTAATTATAAAAAAGAAAATATTTTTCAAGGATTTGGATTACAAACGGGTTTATCTTTAATCCATTATTCAAACGCTAACATTAAAGCACCAAACAGCTCTATAAATAGTATTACATTAAATTTAGGAGTTAATTATCTTTTGGATTTAAATAATTCACCAGAATATATCAAGCATATTGACGAGGCATTTACAGAAAAAGTAAAGTATAATTTTGCTTTCAGAACAGGTGTTAACGAAAGTGATATTATAGATTCTGGACAATACGTTTTTTACATTGTTTCTGCATATGCAGATAAGCGTTTAAATAAAAAAAGTGCCATACAATTAGGTACAGATGTCTTTTTCTCTAATTTTTTAAAAACACATATTAGATATAAATCAGTTGCCTTTCCTTTAGATAATGTCTCTGGAGACGAAGATTATAAACGTGTTGGTGTTTTTGTAGGTCATGAGTTATTTATTAGTAAAACATCATTAATTACACAACTAGGTTACTATGTGTATTACCCATTTGATTTTGAAGGTCGTGTTTATAATAGAGTAGGTTTAAAACGCTATTTTGGAGATAAAATTTATGGAGCTTTAACTCTTAAATCTCATGGTGCCAAAGCAGAAGCAGTAGAATTAGGAATAGGAATAAGATTATAAGATGAAAAAAATAATATACATACTTTCAGTAATAGTTCTATTTAGTTGTGATTCTGAAAACGCACCAGATTGTTTTCAAAATTCGGGAGATATCGTACAACAAGAAATTGCTGTAGATGGGTTTACCAAGATTACGGTATATGAAAATATCGAATTATTTATAGAACAAGGTCTGACGCAAAAAGTAGTTTTAGAAACTGGAGAAAACTTAGCAAACGATGTTGATATCTATGTAGAAAATGGACGATTGATTTTAAAGGACAATAACGGTTGTAATTTAACAAGGGATTATGGGATTACTAAAATATATGTTACCACACCTAACGTGACAGAAGTTAGAAATAGTAGTAATTTAGACGTGCATAGTATAGGTGTTTTAAATTTTCCAGACTTAAAGTTGTATTCTGAAGATGATTCTGGAGATTATTACAATGTAGGTGTTTTTAATATGGAAGTTAATTGTACAGATTTAGTAGTGGTAATTAATAATATAACTACAAATATAATCTCTGGTACAACAGAGAATTTAAGAGTTAATCATGCGTCTGGTAATGGTCGTTTTGAAGGACGCTATTTAATAGCTCAAAATGTAACCATTTATCATCGTGGTACAAATGATATCATAGTAAATCCGCAAATTAGCTTAATAGCTAGTTTGGTTAGTACAGGAGATGTTATCGCTGTTAATACACCACCAACAGTTACAATTTCGCAACAATTTGATGGACAAGTAATTTTTGAGTAACTAACTTGTTAGTTCTCTAAATAGACTTTCTAAACTTGCATTTTTTTGATTAAGTTGTAAAATCTTTAATTCGTTATCATGGGCAAAATCAAAGACATGACTACGCATATCTTCTGACGTTCCAAACGTGATTTCGTAAGTAAAATCGTGGATGTTTTTAACATGTTTTGCATTAGGTAATTTTAATAAAAAAGCCTCTTCAATTCTATAATCAAATTCCACAATAACAATTTGTTGCTGTCCATCGCGCAATTCTTTTAGCTTTTTGTTGGCAACAATTTCACCTTTATTAATAATAATAACACGATCGCACATGGCTTCAACTTCCTGCATAATGTGTGTAGATAAAAATACAGTTTTATCTTTTCCTAAATTTTTAATTAGATTTCTAATGTCAATTAATTGATTAGGATCTAAGCCTGTCGTAGGTTCGTCTAAGATTAAAACCTCAGGATTATGTAACAAGGCGTTTGCTAAACCAACACGTTGCCTGTAACCTTTGGATAGTTGTCCAATAGTTTTATGTGCCTCAGGTGTTAATCCAGTAAGCGTAATAACTTCTTCAATACGCGATTTGTCAACATTATAAACATTAGCGTTAAAGCTTAAATATTCTCTTACATATTGTTCTAAATACAAAGGGTTGTGTTCAGGTAAATAGCCAACACTTTTTTGTACATTTTTTGTGTCAGTTAAAATATGATGTCCATTAACTTCTGCATCGCCTGATGTAGGATTGATGTAGGTTGTTAAGATTTTCATCATTGTAGATTTTCCTGCGCCATTAGGACCTAAAAAACCGACAATTTCGGGACGATTAATTTCAAAAGAAATATTGTTTAAAGCCTTCTGCGAGCCATAAACCTTAGTTATGTTTTCTACTTTAATTGACATGGTTATAATCTTTACTCAAAAATAGACATTCTGTAATTTAAACCATAGATTATTAGTAAATCTTTAAATCTTTACTAAAAACCACAAAAATAGGTGCTTAGTGTTTTGTTATATCATTTTATTAGTTACTTTAGCAATATTATTACAAACATGAGCACAATAAACAATACATATTTTAGCTGGTATTATTTCTTTTTTAACAAAAGGAACGAGACGCTGTATATGTAATTTAGCAACATATATTTTTTAAAAAAGTCTCGATATATATCGAGACTTTTTTTGTTTTAATAAGTCAGGATTACACAAAACAAATAGGATAACTCAATTAAAAAGAATACTAAATTGATAAAATCAGTAGCTATACAAGGTATTAAAGGATCATTTCATCACATTGTGTCTCAAAATTATTTTCAGACTAATGTTAGTATTGTTCCGTTTATGTCTTTTGACCAAACAGTGGAAAGTGTCCTTAATAAACAGACAGATGCAGCAATAATGGCTATTGAAAACTCAATTGCAGGCTCCATTATACCTAATTATGCGCTAATAGATACTAATAATTTACACGTAGTAGGAGAGTATTATTTAGATATTCAACACAACTTAATGGCTTTGCCAAATCAAAAGATTGAGGATATTACAGAAGTATATTCTCATCCTATGGCTTTGTTGCAATGTAAAGCCTTTTTTAAGCAATATCCACATATCAAACTTATAGAAGATAAGGACACTGCAGAGGTTGCGGAACGTATTCATAATAAACAATTAAAAAATACAGGAGCTATTGCAAGTACTTTAGCTGCGCAGATATTTGAGCTAGATATTTTAGCAAAAAGCATCCAGACTATTAAGCATAACGAAACCCGTTTTGTTATTGTAAAACAAGATAATTCTGAGATCGCTGAAGCGGAAATTAATAAAGCGTCTATCAAATTTGAATTAGACCATAAAAGAGGAAGTTTAGCAACCATTTTAAATGTCATGAGTGATTGCAAATTAAACTTAACAAAAATACAGTCTTTGCCAATTATTGAAACTCCTTGGAAATATGCCTTTTTTGTGGATGTAACCTTTCAAGATTATCAAGATTTCAAAAAAGCAAAATCTATAATGGATATTATGGCCACCCATTTTAAAGTTATTGGTCAATATAAAAATGCAAAAAAATAATGAAAGTAGCTAACAGATTACATAGTGTAGAGGAATACTACTTTTCTAAAAAATTAAAGGAAGTCAATGCTTTAAAAGCAGCAGGAAAACCTATAATTAATTTAGGAATTGGAAGTCCAGATTTACAACCATCAAGCCAAGTTGTTGCAGCGTTAACAGCAGGTTTATTAGATGTTAATGCACATAAATATCAAAGCTATCAAGGCTTACCTGAGTTTAGACAAGCTATTTCAGAATTTTATAAAAAACAATATCAAACACAGATTAATCCAGAAACAGAAGTATTACCATTAATGGGAAGTAAAGAAGGGATTATGCATATCTCTATGGCTTTTTTAAATGAAGGTGATAGTGTCTTGATCCCTAATCCAGGCTATCCTACATATGCAGCTGTGACTAAATTAGTGCAAGCTAATCCTATCGCTTATAATTTAGATGAAAGCAATAATTGGCTACCTAATTTAGACGAGATTGAAGCTTTAGATTTAACTAAAGTTAAACTAATGTGGATCAGTTATCCACATATGCCAACAGGAGCAAAGGCTAAAAAAGCAGATTTAAAAAAGTTAGTAGATTTTGCTAAAAAGCATGATATATTGCTAATAAACGACAACCCTTATAGCTTTATTTTAAACGATAATCCGTTAAGTATTTTAAACATTAAAGGCGCAAAAGAGGTGTGTTTAGAGTTAAACTCACTTAGCAAAACATTTAATATGGCTGGTTGGAGAGTAGGTATGGTGTTAGGAAGTCAAGACCATATTAATGCAATTTTAAAAGTAAAAAGCAATATGGATTCTGGTATGTTTTATGGCATTCAAAAAGGCGCAATAACAGCATTAAATAGTCCGCAGGATTGGTTTGATAATTTAAACAAAGTGTATACAACACGTCGTAAATTAGTATGGCAATTGGCCGATAAATTAAACTGTACGTATGATAAAAATGCCTCAGGTTTATTTGTTTGGGCAAAATCACCAGAAGGTTATAAATCAGAAACATTTATAGATACATTGTTACACGATAAAAGCCTATTTATAACGCCAGGAACGGTTTTTGGAACACAAGGCGAAGGATATGTAAGATTTTCGTTATGTGCAACGACTGACCAAATAGAAGAAGCAATAGCAAGAGTATGATACAAAATATATACATAATTGGTGTAGGATTAATTGGTGGTAGCTTGGCTTTGGATATAAAAAATAAACGTCCAGAAGTTACAGTTTACGGTATAGATAATTCTGAAGACCACTTAAATCAAGCTTTAGAGCTTGGTGTTATAGACCATAAAGCAGTTTTGGAGGATTTAGATAAGGCAGATTTAGTCGTGTTAGCTATTCCTGTGGATGCTTCAGTAATTGTTTTGCCTCAAGTACTAGATAAAATATCAGATTTTACGTTAGTTGCAGATGTTGGTTCGACTAAGTCAGATATATGTAAAGTTGTAGAAAATCATAAAAGACGACGCAATTTTTTAGTAATGCATCCTATTGCAGGAACGGAGTTTTCTGGACCAAAAGCAGCAATCAGAAATCTGTTTAATCAAAAAACAAATATCATTTGCGAAGTAGAAAAAACAGCTTTTAAATTACAAGAAAAAGCGGTTAGTTTATTTACAGACATTGGGATGCGCATGCGTTACATGAATCCCGAATCACATGATAAACACATTGCCTACGTATCACATTTATCACACATTAGTGCGTTTATGCTAGGTAAAACGGTTATTGAAAAAGAAAAGAATGAGCGTGATATTTTTGATATGGCAGGTTCAGGATTTGAAAGTACTGTAAGATTAGCCAAAAGTAGTCCAGCCATGTGGACACCAATTTTTAAACAGAATAAAACTAATGTAGTCGAAACATTAGAAGATTACATTGCTAATTTAACACAGTTTAAAAAACTGATAGAAAATGATGACTTTGAAGGTATTTTTAACGAAATGAAAGACACTAATTACATAAAACAAATATTAAACGGAATACAATAAATAGTAATACCTCTAAAATTCTAAATAATTTTGAGGCTTTAGATTAGAAGATTATGGAAAATAAAAAAGAAATGAGAAACTGGTTGGATGACATGAAGTTAGATCATCCATTAGTAATCGCTGGACCATGTAGTGCAGAGACAGAAGAGCAAGTATTAAAAATAGCACACGAGCTAAAAGATACTGATGTTAGCTATTTTAGAGCAGGTATATGGAAACCGCGTACAAGACCAGGAATGTTTGAAGGTGTTGGTGCTTTAGGTTTAAATTGGCTTAAAAAAGTAAAAGAAGAAACAGGCATGAAAACCTGTACTGAAGTTGCTAATGCTGCACACGTAAAATTGGCTATCGAAAATGATGTTGATTTACTTTGGATTGGTGCACGATCTACAGTTAGTCCATTTATCATGCAAGAATTAGCAGATGCATTAGCCGGAACAGATAAAATTGTGTTGGTTAAAAATCCAGTAAATCCAGATTTAGCGTTATGGTTAGGTGGTATTGAAAGATTATATACTGCAGGTATTAAAAACTTAGGCGCAATCCATAGAGGATTTTCTACTTACGAGAAAACTAAATATAGAAACATTCCAGAATGGCAAATTGCTATTGAGTTTCAAAACAGATTTCCTGATTTACCATTAATAAACGATCCGTCGCATATTACTGGAAAACGTGATATGGTTTTTGATGTCTCTCAAACTGCATTAGATTTAAATTTTGATGGATTAATGATTGAAACGCATACAGATCCTGATAACGCATGGAGTGATGCTGCACAGCAAGTTACACCTACATCATTAATTCAAATGATGGTAGATTTAAAGATTAGAAAAGAGTCTGATCCTGAAGCAGAATACAATCAAGAGTTAACTAACCTAAGAGCACAAATAGACGTTGTAGATAATCAAATTATCGAAGCTTTAGGTAAGCGTATGAAAATTGCTGACGGAATTGGAGGTCTTAAAAAACAGAAAAACGTTGCGGTTTTACAAAGCAAACGTTGGAATGAGATTTTAGGAAAAATGGTTTTAGAAGGTGAGTCTAAAGGTTTAAGTGAAGAGTTTATTTTAAAAATGTTTAAAGCTATTCACCAAGAGTCTATTAATCATCAAGAAAAAATTATAAAAGGATAATTTTTAAAATAAAAAAAGCCTCTTAAATTTAAGAGGCTTTTTTAATATTTGTTTTTAAAGATTTCTTTTAAAAGTGTATCGTGTAATAAATATACCTTTACCATCTCCTTTTCCACCTTCACTTTCAACACCAGTGTTTATGAAGGCTAATTCCCATCCTTGTGCTACCATGTCATTAACTTTTGATGTCATAACAGCATCGTTAGCAGCTATATTTTGAAATCTAATTCCACCTAAATTATAAAAGTTTAATAACTTAGTTTCGTCATAATTTTTAACTCTGATTTCATTTCTTTTAGATTTGTTTTTTTCATCAGAATCTTTATCATCAGAGCGCACAGTTGTAAATTCTTTGTAATCTTTAGTTTCATTTGCAGATATCATTCTAGAACGACCTAAACCATTAGGTACAATAGATTCTACAACAGTCACAACCTTATACTCTACCTGACCACTTTTGTCAGATTTAGTAATAAATGAGAAAGAAATAAAGCCAACAATGGCTAATGCGATAAATAAATAGTTTTTTTTCATGATATAATTTATGTTAAGACACGAAGTTAATAAAAATTTTAAACCGACAAAGGATGCTATTTGGTACTGATTTTTGTTGGAATAGACCATAATAATTTTCATATTTGTAATAATGACAGGACGCGTATACAAATCCACAGGTAGCTGGTACACAGTAAAGACCCAATTAGGTCAAACTTACGAGTGTAGAATTAAGGGTAAGTTTAGACTTAAAGGAATTAAAAGCACAAATCCAATTGCTGTTGGAGACTTTGTGGACTTTGAATTAGATACAAAATCTGATCAAGAAACAGGTGTAATTAACACCATTCATGACAGGCAAAACTATATTGTCCGTAAATCCGTAAATCTATCCAAACAAACACACATTATTGCGTCAAATATTGACCAAGTGTTTTTATTAGTTACTATTGATAATCCACCAACATTTACGAGTTTTATAGATCGGTTTTTAGTAACAGCAGAGGCTTATGATATTAAAGCAGTTTTATTATTTAATAAAATTGATACTTACGATCAAGAGACTTTAGATGAGGTAAGGTACTTAGCTCATGTTTATCGTCAAATTGGTTATGAATGTATAGGTATTTCGGCTACGACCGGAAAAAATCTAGAGCAAGTTAAAGGCTTAATGGAAGGGAAGGTAAGTATGTTTACTGGTCATTCTGGTGTTGGAAAATCAACATTGGTCAATGCCATAGAGCCAGCTTTAGACCTAAAAACTAAAGCCATATCCATGCAACACATGCAAGGTCAACATACTACAACTTTTGCAGAGATGTTTGACTTAAGTTTTGATGCTAAAATTATAGATACACCAGGAATTAAAGGGTTTGGTGTAGTAGATATGGAAAAAGAAGAAATTGGAGATTATTTTCCAGAATTTTTTGCCTTAAAACAAGATTGTAAGTTTAATAACTGTTTACATATCGAAGAACCTAAATGTGCTGTTAAAGAAGCTTTAGAAAAAGATGAAATCGCAGCATCACGATATAAAAGTTATGTGCAAATTGTAGAAGGAGACGAGGAACATTACAGAACCGATATCTGGAATCAAGAATAAATGAAAGTAGTCATTCAAAGAGTTAGTAAAGCAAGCGTAACTATTGAAGGTGATTTGGTAGCTAATATTAACAGTGGACTACTAATTTTACTTGGGATTGTAGAGCAAGATACGCAAGATGATATTGATTGGTTAGTCAACAAAATTGCTAATTGTCGCATATTTAATGATGACAATCAAGTCATGAATAAATCATTAATAGACATAAATGGCGAGGCGTTGGTTGTAAGCCAATTTACACTACATGCAAGTACCAAAAAAGGAAATAGACCAAGTTATATCAAGGCAGCAAAACCTGATATTGCAATCCCTTTGTATGAAGCTTTTGTAAAGCAATTACAATCTGTTTTAGATAAACCTGTACAAACAGGTCAGTTTGGCGCAGACATGAAAGTGGAGTTGCTAAATGATGGTCCAGTAACTATCATTATAGATTCTAAAAATAAAGAGTAGCATGAAAAAAAAGGTAATCACATTTTTTGTAGCAGCATTGTTTTATGGTGTTTTAGGATATCTAATTAATTATTTTGTAACATCTGATTATACAAATAATCAATTAATTAATATGTCTATCTTTTTTGGAGTGGCTATGGGTTTATTTGAAACTTTAGTTAGACCACTAATTTTTAAAACAAAAACTAAGTAATAAAGTAAGCGTAATTACAGGATTTATTCAAGTCATTGTTTTACATTTTCTACAAATTTTATATATTAGAGTTTAATTATTTTAAATGTCTACAACTACACTATTTAAAAGTGTTTTTTTGATACTTTTTGTCTCCATAAATACTTTTGCTCAGGATACATATCAAGCACTTCTAATTGATTCGGATTTAAAAAAAAAATGCCAATGCAATTATTAGATCTAGTCATACCGAAATAACTATTGACGCTAAGGATAAGCTAATTACAAACCAGAAACGTGCTGTTACTGTCCTTAATAAATATGGTCAAAAACACGAAGGTGCTTATGTGTATTATGACGATTCTAAATCCATAAAAACACTAGAGGCTGTAATATATGATGCTTTTGGAAAAGAGGTTAAAAAGTACAAAAAAAGAGATTTTTTGGATGTAAGTGTAGCAGATGGTATTTCAATTTTTAATGATAATAGAGCCAAACGTATAGATTATACACCAAGCGCTTATCCATATACTATTGTTTTTAACTTAGAAACAGTATCAACAAATACTGCATTTTTACCACAATGGTATCCAATAGAAGGCTATCACTTAAGTACAGAACAATCATCGGTAAAAATCATTAATAATTCTGAGATACAATTAAGCTACAAAGAAACAAACTTGGATAGTTTTAAAATTGAAAAAAAGTCTGAATTCTACTATGAAGCTAAAAACATTCCAGCTATAAACTATGAGGCTTATAGTCCATCGTTTACAGAAACAGTTCCCTATGTTAAATTTGCACTAAAACAGTTTAGTATGGAAAGTGTAGAAGGCGAAAATACAGATTGGAGTGAGTTTGGAAAATGGATTAATGATAAGTTAATTGCAGGAACCCAAGAGTTACCAGAAACAGTAAAATTAGAAATTTTAAATCTTACCGCAGACGCAAAAACGCCTTTAGAAAAAGCCAAAATTGTATACAATTATATGCAAAACAAAACACGCTATATTAGTGTTCAAATAGGTATTGGAGGCTGGAAGCCTATGTTGGCAAGTGACGTAGATAGGTTGGGTTATGGAGATTGCAAAGGATTGTCCAATTACACTAAGGCATTGTTAGATGTTGTTGGTGTGCAGTCCTATTACACCATTGTTTATGGTGACTCAGATATAAGAGATATAGATACTTCTTTCTCATCCTTACAAGGTAATCATGCTATTTTATCCATTCCAGATAATAATAGTTATATTACTTTAGAGTGTACAGATCAAACCGTTCCGTTTGGTTATAATGCTAATTTTACGGATGACAGAGATGTGCTTATAGTTACACCAACAGGAGGTCAAATAGTACATACCAAAGCCTATGAAACCAATGACAATTCTCAAGTGACTCATGCGACGGTTAATTTAGATAATAGCGGAAGTATTATTGCTGAAATAAACATTAAATCTAAAGGCACGCAATATTCTAAATATAGAAGGTTAGAAGCACAAACCGAAAAAGAAAATATACTAGATTATAAAGATTATTTTGATGGTATTAATAATATTCAAATAACTAATTTGTTATTTAATAACAACAAAGATAATATTGAGTTTGAAGAGCAAATTGCTTTAAATGCCAAAAACTATGCTAAAAAAGTAGGTAACAGATTATTGTTTGAACCCAATTTATTTAATAAATCAAAAAATATACCTCCAAAATATGCTAATCGTAAATTACCGTTTAAAATTAATAGAGGGTTTATAGATACTGATCAATACACAATAATATTGCCTGAAAATTTAAAAATAGAAGCGCTACAAGAGGATGTTACTATAAAAAACAAGTTTGGATCATATCAATTTTCTATTACAAAAACTAATAAAAACACCTTAGTGTACAACAGAACGTTAATAATAAATAAAGGAGATTTCAGTAAAGAAGACTATAAAGCCTATAGATTGTTTAGAGCTGAAGTAGCTAAGCACGATGCTTCAAAAATAGTATTACAAACTATTTAAAGCACAAAACCAGTAATTATAAAAACGTATTTCGTTATACATATTTAGTAAAACAAACTAGTTACACTATTCAAATAGTAGTAAATTTATAAATTGAAAAAACAGTACCTAAAACAGTTTAAAAATGGACATTAAAAATGCACAGCTAGAGGTAGATAATTGGATTAAAAATCATGGTGTTCGTTATTTTAACGAGCTTACCAATATGGCTCAATTAACAGAAGAGGTTGGTGAAGTTGCACGTATTATAGCTAGACGCTATGGTGAACAAAGCGAAAAAGAATCTGATAAAAATAAAGATTTAGGAGAAGAGCTGGCAGATGTTATGTTTGTAGTATTGTGTTTGGCAAACCAAACAGGAATAGATCTTCAGGAAGCTTTTGATAAAAAGTTAGACCTTAAAACTAAGCGTGATCACGACAGACATCACAACAATCAAAAATTAAAATAAAGTACTAATTTCTGTTATTACAGAAATCCTTTACATATGAATTTACATTTACACCAATCAACAATACATAAAACAAACGCTATCCAAATTACTGGGTCAAAAAGCGAATCTAATAGACTGTTATTGTTGCAAGCTTTATATCCCGAAATTAAAATAAATAATATTTCAAACAGTGACGATTCGGTATTAATGGCTAAAGCTTTAGCGTCAAAAGACACTGTTATAGACATACATCACGCTGGAACAGCGATGCGATTTTTAACAGCATATTTTTCAACACAAGAAGGCAGAACAATAGAGCTTACAGGATCTAAGCGTATGAAAGAACGTCCTATTGCTATTTTGGTTGATGCCTTAAATCAATTAGGAGCTCAGATTACTTATAAAGAAAACCAAGGGTTTCCACCATTATTAATTACAGGTAAAAAGTTAACTAAAAATAAAGTTACGCTTAAAGCTAATGTAAGTAGTCAGTATATATCAGCACTTTTATTAGTGGCTTCAAAATTAGAAAACGGATTAGAATTAACCCTTGAAGGCGATATCACATCTGTACCATATATTAAAATGACGTTAAGCTTATTGGAAGAAATCGGTACAAAAACAAAGTTTCAGGATAATGTAATTACCATTTACCCACAACAGCAACTAGCTAATAAAACGCAACAATTAACCGTAGAAAGTGATTGGTCATCAGCATCCTATTTTTATAGTATAGTAGCAATGTCTGCAATAGGTACAACAATTTCGTTATCATCATATAAGCAAAATAGCCTGCAAGGAGATTCCGCTTTAGCGACAATTTATAACGCATTTGGTGTGACCACAACCTTTAAAAATAATACAGTTGTCCTTCAAAAAACCGAAGCTACATCATCAGATACGATAATTAATTTCGATTTAAAAAATGCACCAGACATAGCACAAACTATTTCGGTTACAGCTTTTGGACTAGGGTTAGACTGTCATTTAACAGGATTACATACACTAAAAATTAAAGAAACTGACCGCTTAGTCGCCTTAAAAACCGAAATTGAAAAACTAGGAGGCCAAGTAACTATTACAGACAATAGCTTAACATTAAAAAAAGCGACTAATAGACATCAAAATGTTACAATAGCAACCTATAACGATCACAGGATGGCTATGGCATTTGCACCATTAGCCTTAAAAGTGCCAATAATTATAGAAGACTCAAAAGTAGTCTCTAAATCTTACCCAACGTTTTGGGACGATTTGGCTGCTTTAGGCTTCATTTTTAGTGTTTAATAAATAATAATTGGTCATTTACTTGACAACGCCTATCTCCAGATTGTATATTTGCAATCTTGTTAACTTAACAACTAATTAATAAATGAAATTATCACACTTCAATTTTGAATTACCTGAAGAGCTATTAGCAGAATATCCTGCAGAAAACAGAGACGAGTCTCGTTTGATGGTATTAAACCGAAAAGAGCAAACCATCGAACACAAAATGTTTAAAGACTTAATCGAGTATTTTGACGAGAAAGATGTGATGATTCTTAACAACACCAAAGTATTTCCTGCACGTTTATTTGGTAACAAAGAAAAAACAGGAGCAAGAATCGAAGTGTTTTTATTACGCGAGCTTAACCAAGAACAACGTCTTTGGGACGTATTAGTAGATCCAGCACGTAAAATACGTATTGGTAACAAACTTTATTTTGGTGATGATGAGACGTTAGTAGCAGAGGTTATTGACAACACAACATCTAGAGGACGTACATTACGTTTTTTATACGATGGATCATACCAAGAGTTTAGAATCAAACTACAAGAGTTAGGAGAAACACCTTTACCAAAATATATTAAAAGAGAAGTAGAGCCAGAAGACGAAGACCGTTACCAAACCATCTACGCAAAAGAAGAAGGTGCAGTAGCAGCTCCAACAGCAGGACTTCACTTTTCTAAGCACTTATTAAAGCGTTTAGAAATCAAAGGTGTAGACTTTGCAGAAGTAACTTTACACGTTGGTTTAGGGACTTTTAATCCAGTAGAAGTAGAAGATTTATCTAAACACAAAATGGATAGCGAAGAGCTTAAAATTGAAGCTAAAGCAGTAGAGGTTATTAATAACGCTAAAAAAGAAAAACGTCGCATTTGCGCAGTAGGTACAACAGCAATGCGTGCAATAGAAAGCTCAGTATCATCAAGCGGAACACTAAACGAAGTAGAAGGATGGACCAATAAATTTATCTTTCCACCATACGACTTTAGCATCGCAAACGCAATGATTACTAACTTTCACACGCCAAAATCAACACTTTTAATGATGGTGTCAGCATTTGCAGGACACGACTTCATGAAAAAAGCATACGAAGAAGCAGTAAAAGAAAAGTACAAATTTTACAGTTATGGAGACGCGATGTTAATCATCTAATCCTATCAATATAAATTACTAAAACCTCTTTTCGCTTTAATTAGTAAAAGAGGTTTTTTTTATGGCATTACCCAAGGGTCGCGCTCTCGACAGTCGCTTTGCATTTGCTTTAAGGCAAAAGCAAGAGCTTCAACAAATGTCTCCATCGCTAATGCACAACCCAAAGACCAGTTTTAAAATAATCTACAGTAAATCGTCAATCGTAATTCGTAAATCAATAAACGATTCACTATTTTTGCAATCCAATGGAAATCAAGAAAAAAGACATACGCGCATTAAGCAAAGACCAACTTAGGGACTTTTTCCAAAAAGAAGGCGATAAAGCCTTTAGAGGAAATCAAGTATACGAGTGGCTATGGAGCAAAGGTGCACACACCTTTGAGGATATGACCAACCTGTCCAAAGACACGCGTCAAATGCTAGAAGATAACTTTGTTATAAACCATATCAAAGTAGACGTTATGCAGCGTAGTAGTGATGGTACAGTAAAAAATGCAGTACGATTACACGATGACTTAATAGTCGAGTCGGTTTTAATACCTACAAAAACCAGGACCACAGCCTGTGTATCAAGTCAAGTAGGCTGTAGTTTGGACTGTAAATTTTGTGCAACAGCACGATTAAAACGTATGCGTAATCTAAATCCAGACGAGATTTACGATCAAGTAGTAGCAATTGACAGAGAAAGTAGATTATACTTTGACAGGCCATTAAGTAACATTGTATTTATGGGAATGGGAGAACCATTAATGAACTACAATAACGTACTTAAAGCAATAGATAAAATAACATCACCAGAAGGATTAGGCATGTCGCCAAAGCGTATTGTGGTGTCCACATCAGGAGTGCCAAAAATGATTAAAAAAATGGCAGACGATGAGGTTAAGTTTAAATTAGCAGTATCACTACACTCAGCAATTGATGAGGTCAGAACATCCATAATGCCTTTTAATGCAACATTTCCGTTAGCAGATTTAAGAGAAGCATTAGTCTATTGGTATGAGAAAACAAAAAATCGCATCACCTATGAGTATGTGGTTTGGGAAGGGATTAACGACAAACGCAAAGATGTTGATGCATTAGTGCAGTTTTGCAAATTTGCACCAAGCAAAGTCAATATTATAGAATACAATCCTATTGATGATGGTCAATTCCAGCAAGCAAGATCACAAGCAATAGATATGTATCAAAGCGTTTTAGAAGAAAATAACATAACCGTAACTATTAGACGTAGTAGAGGTAAGGATATTGACGCAGCATGTGGGCAATTAGCAAACAAAGAATAGTTTAAAAAATAGTTTAAACATAAAAAAGCGACTTTCAAATCAATTGAAAGTCGCTTTTTTTTATAACTATAACAAGGTTATTCTTTAACAAATTTAAGCGTTTGCTTTTTGTCTTGAGTATTAATTGTTATTAAGTAAATACCATTATTTAAAGAGGCTATATTAATTGAGTTTTCTAGAATATCTGTACCTTTTCTGTTAATTACCAGTTGTCCTAATTGGTTGTATACTTCAACAGATTCAATAGCTAAGTTTGTTTTAATAGTTATAACATCACTAGCAGGATTAGGATAAACGCTAAAATTATTATCTAATGTAAACTCATCAGTAGATAAAGCAGGATCAGTCTCAGTTGTAAATGACCAAACAGCACTAGCAGTAGACCCAAAGCAATTAAAAGACTCTACAGACCAATAGTATGTAGTGTCATAAGCCCAGTTGAAAGTTATTCCGTTTCCATTAGTAGCTCCTGGTATAGTACCAATATTTGTTCCTGCAGGATCTGTACCCAAAGACAAGTTAAAAACGGTTGCAGATGGTCCAGCAGTCCAATTAAACGGAGTAATTAAAGGTGTTGCTCCTGTAATGTCTACAGGGATATTTGTAGCACCATTGGTAGGAGTAGGTGTTGTTGCAGCAATTGGTGCAGCAGTTTCTGTACAAGCAAAAACCTTTACGTTATCAAAAGCCCAAAAATAAGAATAATCTCCAACCCATCTAAATCTAACTTTTGCATTGCTGACACCAGCTAATATTGTAGATACATCATAAGATTTAAAACCAAAATCAAGTTCGTTGGCTCCACTAGTATTGTTTGTACTGTTAAATAATACCACTTGTACCCAAGCTGTACCATCAAATACTTCAACAAAACCGTTACCACCAAATTCTGCACGAATAACATGATTAAATGTTAATTGTACATCTGTTAATGCAGAAGCATCAAAAGTTGGGCTTTCTAAATAAGTGTCTTCAGCCTCACCATCATTACCCAGAGCATCACTGTCAAAAATTGGATAACTTCCAGAGAAACCTTCCTCATATAAAACAACGTTGCCTGGTCCAAATCCAGGAGCTTCTCCGGTATTATTAAAAGACCAAACACCACCATTAGCAAGGTCAGTGTTAGACCATCCAGCAGGTGTGCTTAAACCTGCATTAAAATCTTCATCAATCAAAACTTGACCGAATGCAATTGAAGCAGTAAGAAATAAAAATAAAAATGTAATTTTTTTCATGTTTTTAGGATATAAATATTAACGACTTTAAATATAGTAAAAAATAATTGTTGACTTGAGTGCCAATATAAAAATTGCGAATTATTAACATTTCAATCCATTAGATTATTCGTATTTTTGATATTACTAAAAGTTACACCATTATTTTGAAAATAACAGAACAAATAAAACAGCCTATTGCTTTTGAGATGGATCTTTTTGAGCAAAAATTTAGGCTTGCCATGTCTTCTAAAGTTGCTCTGTTAAATAGGATTACCTATTACATCGTCAATCGTAAAGGAAAACAAATGCGTCCAATGTTTGTGTTTCTAGTTGCAAAAATGGTGTCTAATGGTGAGGTTAGTGAAAGGACATATAGAGGTGCATCTGTGATAGAGTTGATTCATACAGCAACATTAGTGCATGATGATGTCGTGGATGATAGTAATAAGCGTCGTGGTTTTTTCTCTATAAATGCACTATGGAAAAATAAAATAGCAGTTTTAATTGGTGACTTTTTATTATCAAAAGGATTATTACTATCAATAGATAATAATGATTTTGATCTTTTAAAAATCATTTCTATTGCTGTAAGAGAGATGAGTGAAGGTGAATTACTTCAAATAGAAAAAGCTAGAAAACTAGATATAACAGAAGCTGTTTATTATGAAATTATTAGACAAAAAACAGCAACACTTATTGCTGCTTGTTGTAGTCTTGGAGCAGCTTCAGTAAAACCTAATTCTGTTGAGGTAGAAAGTATGCGTAAGTTTGGAGAGTTGATAGGTATGGCATTTCAGATTAAAGATGACTTGTTTGATTATGGTACCCAAAGCATCGGTAAACCAACTGGTATTGATATCAAAGAACAAAAAATGACCTTACCTTTAATTTACGTATTAAACAATTGTTCTAAAAAGGACAAAAAGTGGTTAATCAATTCGGTTAAAAATCACAACACTGATAGAAAACGGGTTAATCAAGTCATCCGATTTGTAAAAGACAATGGAGGATTGGACTATGCTGTTTCAAAAATGAAAGCATTTCAGGAAGAGGCATTATTACTGCTAAGTAGTTTTCCTAAATCAGAATATAAAGACTCGCTTGAGTTAATGGTGAATTATGTCATAGAAAGAAAAAAATAATTTTTTTTCATACTTCAGGCAACCTTCTTAAAAGCTTTTGCGTCTTTATAAATAGAAGACCAAACTAAACAACACTATTTGTGAAAGTCGTTACCTTATTTAATAACGAAGTTAAGCTAATTAAAAAAGCTGCTCAGAATAATCGTGAAGCCCAACACGTATTGTTTGAGTTGCATGCACCTAAAATGTTAAGTGTATGTCGTTACTATATAAAGGATATGCAACATGCAGAAGAGGTCATGTTAAATGGTTTTTTAAAAGTGTTTACTAATTTAAAAACCTTTAAACATGAAGGCAGTTTTGAAGGTTGGATTAGACGTATAATGGTTAGAGAGGCTATCTCTTTTTTAAGACAAAAAAAGACGGTTCAGTTTGTAGATGAAGATTATCAACACATCGAGATTCAAGATGAAGCATCGCAACAATATGATGTGGCACAACTTCAAGAATTAATAGACAATTTGCCAGAGGGTTATAAAATGGTTTTTATAATGTACGCAATTGAAGGTTATAAACATGCTGAGATTGCAACACTTTTAAACATAAGCGTTGGGACGTCAAAATCTCAATTATTTAAAGCAAGAAAAATGCTGCAGGACAATATTAAGATATTAAATATTAAAGAATATGGCACCAAATAAATTTGAAAAGCAATTAAAAGACACGCTAGAGCGTCGCACAATTGCACCAAGCAAAATAGCTTGGAGCCAACTAGATACGCAATTAGATAATCAAAAAAATAAACGAAAATTCCCGTTTTGGTGGTTTAGTATTGCAGCTACTTTTCTAGGTGTATTTATGGCAATTTTTATTTTTAATGACAATCCTGATCCAATTAATGTAGTTGTTGAGGAGGTTAAAAATGAAATACTGTTACCAAGTAAAATCAATCAAATTAACAAGCAAAATAAAGTGACTAAAACAATAACAAGTCCAGAAGTAGTCGTTGATAAGGTAAATGTTAAACCAAAACATAAAGCGGTAACAAATAAAAACAAAACAACAGTACAAAGTGTAGAAGCAGATAAATCTAATACTGTTTTGGTTGTAAATGACAATACTAAATTGCAAGATAAATTAACTATAGCATCTGCTAATAATTCACAAAAACCTATTGATAATACCAGTCAAACGACAGCAATAACATCTGAAGCTGACCTATTATTAAAAGAAGCATACTCAGATGTGCAAAACAACTACACTACTTATAAACCAGAAAAAATTGACGCTAACTCATTGTTGGAAGATGTAGAGATGAAATCTGAAAAATCTCTAAAAAATCGTCTGTTTCATGCTGTAAAATCAGGCTACGAAACATTAAAAACAACAGTGGCAGAGCGTGATTTTTAAATCAATTAATCATTAAAAAAAACGAACAATTATGCAAACCATTACTAAACATTTAGTTTATCTAATTATTTTATTTACTGTCAGCCAAATTAGCGCACAAGTAAATGACACAATTCCTAAAATTGAAACCTTAAAAAAAGCGATTATTGCAGGAGAGCGTGATGCTTTAAAAGTTGAAATTGACGCAATTAACGATAGATTGGAAGCGGATGAGATTACTTTTGATGAAGCAGAAAGCTTGAAAAAAGAAGTCGCAGAAAAAAGAGCTTTAAATATTGAAAACAGAGTCGCAATTGCTGTTAATAGATTAGAGTTTTTAGATCGCAACAAGCAGCTGCAAGATGATGATGAAAACGTTAATGTTTTTTCTATTAAAATTGGAGCATCAGATAAAGAGTTAATCGGAGTTACAGCAAATCGTACACCTCCAAAACAAGACATACGCACAGGTAATCAATTACTATTTGCAATGGGTTTTAATAACGCAATTATTGATGGTGTTAGCTTAAGTGACTCGCCATATAAATTAGGTGGTTCTGGCTTTGTAGAATTAGGTTGGCTATGGAATACGCGAGTCTTTAAAGAGTCTAACTTTTTAAGATTAAAATATGGGCTTTCAGTACAATGGAATAAACTAGATATAAAAAACGATATGTACTTTGTGCAAGAAGGTAATCAAACCACATTACAACGTTTTGATGGCGATTTAAAACGTGCTAAGTTTAGAACAACCAGTCTTGTTGTTCCTGTGCATTTTGAATTTGGACCTTGGGATAAAAAAGTGTACGAAGATGGCAGAGTCCGTTATAATAATTACGATAAATTTAAAATAGGTTTAGGTGGATACGTTGGTGTTAATGGAAAAGCAGTGCAAAAGCTAAATTACAAATCCGATGGAGAGCGTGTAGAAGAAACCATTAGAAGAGGCTATAATACAAATACATTTACCTATGGTGTAAGTGCCTATGTAGGTTTTGGGGATTTAAGTTTGTATGCTAAATATGATTTGGCACCAATATTTAAAAACCAAATAGTGGATCAAAACAACTTATCTTTAGGTATTAGAGTAGATTTAGATTAAACAAACAGTATTTATTTTAAAAAGCGTCTTTTTTTATTGTTAAAAAAGACGCTTTTTAGCGTTAAAAGGGTTGTAAATACTGATGTTATCAAATCTTTAAAAAAATATTATTTTTTTCAAAAAAAAGTTTTTAATTAAAAAAAAAGTATTTCATTTGCATCATATTAGCTGAACACCTTGAACTCTGTTTCTATGTTCGGGCTTTTGGAAATTAGGAAGTCATATTCAAAAGCAGCTTACAGATTAAGTGACCGAATTTTAAAGCTAACTTCCGCTTTCACTACAATATTTGCTAGCCAGCATCAGTTTGGCTTCATGCCTACTTGTGAGCTAAAAATTCAGATTTGATAGAATTATTTTGACATAACAGCATAATAAAAATATTATGTTTTATCTTTAAAGTAATTTCTAAACAAAATAATGAATACAAAATACATAGACTTAATAAGTCAAACCTTTGATTTTCCTCAACCAGAATTTAAACTAGAGGAAAAAACCCTACAATTTCACGACATCAATTTAATGGAGTTAGTAGAAGAGTATGGTGCACCATTAAAATTTACGTACCTACCACAAATCTCTAATAACATACAGCGCGCTAAATCATGGTTTAGTGATGCTATTAAAAAGCATGATTATAAAGGGAATTATAACTATTGTTATTGTACAAAAAGCTCCCACTTTAAACATGTTTTAAATGAAGCTTTAAAAAATGATATACATATAGAGACCTCTTCGGCTTTTGATATTGACATTGTTGAAAATTTAAAAAAAGAAGGTAAAATAACTAATAAAACATTTGTAATAAGTAACGGTTTTAAACGTGACCAATACGTTACAAATATTGCTAGATTAATTAATGGTGGTTAGGAAAACTGTATTCCGATTATTGATAATTATGAAGAGATAGAATTGTTGTCAGAACAAATCGAAGGTAACTTTAAAGTTGGTATTAGAATAGCATCTGAAGAAGAACCTAAATTTGAGTTTTACACTTCTAGATTAGGTATTGGATATAAAAACATTGTACCTTTTTTCAAAAATCAAATAAAAGACAATCCTAAGATTGAGCTTAAAATGCTTCACTTTTTTATCAATACAGGGATTAGAGATAATGCCTATTATTGGAATGAATTATTAAAGTGTTTAAAAGTGTACACAAGCTTAAAAAAGATTTGTCCAAGTTTAGATAGTTTAAATATTGGAGGAGGTTTTCCAATTAAAAACTCGTTAGCGTTTGATTTTGATTACGAGTATATGATTGATGAAATTATTAATCAAATTCAACAAACTTGTGAAGACGAAGAAGTAGATGTACCAAACATATTTACAGAGTTTGGAAGTTTTACAGTAGGAGAAAGTGGAGGCGCAATTTACGAGATATTATACCAAAAGCAACAAAACGATCGTGAAAAGTGGAACATGATTAACTCTTCTTTTATTACAACATTACCAGATACTTGGGCTATAAATAAACGTTTTATAATGTTAGCCATAAACCGCTGGAATGACTCTTATGAGCGTGTTTTATTAGGTGGTTTAACATGTGATAGTGACGATTATTACAATAGTGAGCAGCACATGAATGCCATCTATTTACCAAAATACAATAAAGACAAACCATTATATATAGGCTTTTTTAATACAGGAGCCTATCAAGAAACTATAGGTGGTTTTGGAGGATTACAACATTGTTTGATTCCGTCACCAAAACATATTTTAATAGACAAAGACGAAGATGGTAACATCACCAAAACATTATTTTCAGAACAACAAAAAAGTGAAGACTTACTTAAAATTTTAGGCTATGCAAAGTAAAACTTATGCTGGTATTCCAGAAGAATTAGCAAAATTAGAACAAGCAAAAATTGTCTTAATTCCTGTTCCTTATGATGGGACAAGTACATGGCAAAAAGGAGCAGATAAAGGCCCAGAAGCTTTTTTAAATGCTTCAGAGAATATGGAACTTTATGATATCGAAACCGATACCGAAGTTTATCAACAAGGTGTCTTTTTAGCAGATCCTGTTTCAGAAAATAGCTCCCCAGAAGCTATGGTTGAGGCAGTACATCAAGCAACAAAAAAGTATATTAAAAAAAATAAATTTGTAACCATTTTTGGAGGAGAACACTCAGTATCTATAGGTACTATTCGTGCCTTTAACGAGATGTTTCCTAGTTTAACTGTGTTACAATTAGATGCACACGCAGATTTACGTAAAGAGTATGAAGGCTCTAAATGTAATCACGCTTGTGCTGTTTATGAAGCTAGTCAAACCACTAATTTAATTCAAGTTGGAATTATATCTATGGATGCTATTGAAAAAACAGTTATGGACGAAGAAAAAACATACTTCGCACACGAGATGGCTGTTGATGATACATGGATGGATAGTGCAATTGATCAAATGACTGACAATGTGTTTATTACCATAGATTTAGACGCGTTTGACCCATCAATTATGCCAAGTACAGGTACTCCAGAACCAGGTGGTTTATTATGGTATGAGACCTTAGAGTTTTTAAAACAAGTATTTGAAGAAAAAAATGTGGTAGGTTTTGATATAGTAGAGTTATGTCCAAACACAGTTGACAAATCATCAGACTTTTTAGCAGCAAAATTATACTATAAAATGCTAAGCTATAAGTTTATGGATCAAGGTGTAGAGGACGAGTATGACAATACTTACGACAGTAACAAACAAAAAAATAATAGTTCAAAATTTAACGAAGACGATGAGTACTAAAGGACCAATATCACAATTTATTCAACACCATTATTTACACTTTAATGCAGCAGCTTTAGTTGATGCAGCAAAAGGGTATGAAACGCAATTGGATAATGGAGCTAAAATGTTAGTGTCATTAGCAGGAGCTATGAGTACTGCTGAACTTGGTAAAAGTTTTGCAGAAATGATTAGACAAGATAAAGTGCATATTATTTCTTGTACAGGAGCAAATCTTGAAGAAGATATAATGAATTTAGTTGCACATTCACATTACAAGCGTGTACCTAATTATCGTGATTTAACACCTCAAGAAGAATGGGACTTGTTAGAAAAAGGACTTAACCGTGTTACAGATACTTGTATTCCAGAACACGAAGCATTTAGACGCTTACAACACCATATAGAAAAAATATGGAAAGATGCAGAAGCAAAAGGCGAGCGTTATTTACCGCATGAATATATGTACAAAATGCTATTATCAGGCGTTTTAGAGGAGTATTATGAGATTGATTTAAAAGACTCTTGGATGTATGCTGCAGCAGAAAAAAACTTACCAATAGTATGTCCAGGTTGGGAAGACAGTACAATGGGTAATATTTTTGCTAGTTATGTATTAAAAGGAGAACTTAAAGCAAGCACAATGAAATCTGGGATTGAGTACATGACCTTTCTTGCAGACTGGTACACAGACAACTCTCAAAAAGGAATCGGATTTTTCCAAATAGGTGGAGGTATTGCAGGAGATTTTCCAATATGCGTGGTGCCAATGTTATACCAAGATATGGAGCGTACAGAGACACCTTTTTGGAGTTATTTTTGTCAAATTAGCGACTCAACTACAAGTTATGGATCGTATTCTGGAGCAGTTCCAAACGAGAAAATTACTTGGGGTAAATTAGATATTGATACACCAAAATTTATTGTTGAAAGTGACGCAACAATTGTTGCACCACTTATCTTTGCATATATATTAGGATTATAATTGCTATAAAAAAATGAAAAAGCCAGACAATTTAAAACGCGTCATTGTTGATTTTAAAAAGCTAACACCAGAAATTTTAAAGCTGTTAGTGGATAAATATCCAGAAGGATACGATGAAGATCATATTATCGAATTTAGAAACGCTAAAAACGAGTTAATTGAAGCTGTAGAAGTAACTACAGAAGATACTAAATATCTAGTTAAGGTTAGTACTAAATTGGTAAAAACAATGGAAAACTACGATGAGGATGACTACGAGGATTTTGAAGATGATGATCCAGAAGCAGTACAAGACCCTCAATTAGAAGAAAGTGAAGAGCAAGATCACGATTTTTAAAAAAAAATAAAATTTAAACTAAAAAAATAGTTTCATAATCTAAACAGATAGTACTAAACGTATTTAAAGTAAAACCACGTGTTATTGTTTTTAAGGAAAACAATACTAAAAGCAGATTCGGACTTGAGGTGGCTAAAATCCGAAACCCATTAACACAATATCAACTTTAATATAGTATTAAAATGAAAACAAAAATTTTAGTTTTAACAATTGCTTTTTTAAGCCTAACTTTAAGTTCTTTTACAATTTCAAAAAATCAAGTAGTATCTGGAGTTTATGATGGTGTAGAGGATACTAATTACGTATTTACAATCACTAAAGGTGATAAGACAGAAAAAATGGAATTTAACTATCTTTCAGAAGATGTTTTTGAAAACTTTGATCTTGATTCTGATGAGTTAATTGGAACAAGCTTTACTATCACTTACGAGAAAGAAAAAGAAATGATTGTAAATGATGAAGGTGATGACGAAGAAGTTGAGTATTTAACTATAACTAAGTTAAGCGTTAATGACTAGAAATAGTTGTTTTACTTAAAATAAAATGAAAAACCGGAACATATTCCGGTTTTTTTTTGCCTTAAAACTAATTATATGCTTCCCAATGCTATTTAGGTTTAAAGGTTTAAAAAATTAGTATTATTAACGCAGTTTCAAACTTATTTAATTCTAAAAACGTCAAAACTTAAAAGTTTCTGAATTGAAAAACGTCTTATTTTGTATTACTTTTACATTCTAAAAATTCAATAAAATTTAATCTTGATTACAAAAGCTACCATAGACCAAGTATATGAAACAGCCAGACTGGAAGAGGTTATTGGTGATTTTGTTCAGCTGAAAAAAGCAGGAAGTAATTTTAAAGGATTAAGTCCTTTTTCAGAAGAACGTTCTCCAAGTTTTGTGGTGTCGCCAGTTAAGCAAATCTGGAAAGATTTTTCAAGTGGAAAAGGAGGAAACGTCGTTGCTTTTTTAATGGAGCATGAACATTTTACTTATCCAGAAGCTATTAAATATTTAGCTAAAAAGTATAATATTGAAATAGAAGAAACTGAGCAATCTAACGAGCAAAAACAAGCGCAAGATAAACGTGAAAGCTTATATTTAGTTAGTGAGTTTGCTAGCAGTTATTTTCAAAACACACTACATAATACAGATCAAGGTAAAGCAATAGGATTAAGTTATTTTAAGGAGCGAGGCTTTACAACAGAAACTATTAAAAAGTTTGAACTTGGTTACAGTTTAGATCAATGGAGTGCCTTTACAGATGCAGCCTTAAAAAAAGGATATAATTTAGAGTTTTTAGAAGCTACAGGACTAACTATAGTTAAGGAGACTAAGCAGTTTGACCGTTTTAAAGGACGTGTTTTGTTTCCTATACAAAGTATGAGTGGTCGTGTTTTAGGATTTGGTGGTCGTATTTTAACAAATGATAAAAAAGCTGCTAAATATTTAAACAGTCCAGAAAGCGACTTGTATCATAAAAGTAAAGTCTTATATGGTATTTATCATGCTAAACAATCCATTGCAAAGGAGGATAATTGTTATTTAGTAGAAGGTTATACAGATGTAATCCAATTTCATCAAACAGGAATTAAAAATGTGGTTTCTAGTTCTGGTACAGCCTTAACTAGTGACCAAATTAGATTAATTAACCGTTTAACAAAAAACATTACTGTTTTATTTGATGGTGATGCTGCAGGTATGAGAGCCTCTTTAAGAGGTATAGATTTAATCCTAGAGCAAGGGATGAATGTTAAGGTTTGTACGTTTCCAGAAGGAGAGGATCCAGATAGCTTTGCAAAATCAAATACATTAGAGGAGCTAACAGCCTATTTAGATCAAAATGCTAAGGATTTTATCCAGTTTAAAGCTTCGGTTTTATATGAAAGTGCTAAAAACGATCCAATTAAAAAGGCCGAAACCATTAGAGATATTGTAAATAGTATTGCTAAAATTCCGGATAGAATTAAAACAGAAATTTACATCCAAGAGTGTGCAAGGATAATGGATATAAGTGAAGAAGTTTTGTTTTCTACTCTAGCTCAAATGACTAATAAAGAGCAAAATGAAGCAGCAAAACAACCTCAAAATCCGCAAGCTTTTGAAGTTATTAAAAGTCAACCAGCAGTTAAAAAGGTTGATGTGCAATATACCTTAGAGCGAAAAATTATTGAGATACTACTACTTTACGGAAACAGAAAAGAAGATTTTGAGGACTTAGTTTTAAAAGAAGCAGACAATGGTCAGTTGGAGTTAGAACCAGTTGTTCAAGAAGCTAAAGTGTTTGAAAAAATATACTTAGACTTACAAGAAGACGAAATGGAATTTTTAAACCCACAGTTTAAAGATATTTATTTTGCAATAATTGAAGCTTTAAATCAAAATCCAGAATTTAAAATAGAAAGCATTATTAACACAATAGATCCTGTTTTAGCCTCAGAAATCACATCTATTTTAATGGAGGATGAGCGTTATGCGTTATCCGACTGGCATCGTAATAATATTTTTCCAAAAACAAAAATAGACTCTGTTGCGCAATTAGTTAGCGAGACAATTTTGACTTTACGTTGCTTTTTAATTGATCAAAAAGTATTACAGTTTCAAAAAGAAACATTAGAAGATAAAAACACTATAAACCGAGAAATCCTTGAAGAAGTCAAGGATTACTCAGGTTTAAAAATGTTGTTGTCAAGAAAGCTAAATAGAGCTTTATAGATCTAAACTTTTTGCTTGGTTTACTAAATCAATTAAGTTAGTTACATTAAGCTTTTTCATTAGCCTAGCACGATAGGTACTAACCGTTTTTTCATTAATCTGTAATTCCTCAGCAATTTCTTTGTTACGTCTACCGTTAGATAAAAGCTTTAAAACTTCAACCTCTCTTGTAGATAGTTTTTTGTAGTAATTACTTTTTCCACTGTTTTTATCCAATGCAATTTTTCTAGATAAATTTGGGCTTATGTAAAGTCCGCCCAAATACACTTTCATTATAGCATCTTTTAAAGTTAGTAAGTCAGTGGATTTGTTAACATAGCCATCTGCTCCAGCCTTAATAGCACTTACAGCATAAACTTCTTCTTGCTGTGCGCTGTAAATAATAACTTTTACTTCTGGGTTTTCTTTTTTAATGCGACGTAATACACTTATACCATTTAGTTTAGGTAAGTCAATTTCGCAAATTAAGATGTCTGTTGTGTACTGTTTTAGTGCGTCAAAAATAGCTTCGCCATCTGCAACCGATGCGACAAATTTTATGTCTCTAGAGTTAGCAAATACCAATTCTAATCCTTTAGTTACTATAGGATGATTATCCGCAACCATTAGTTTAACCATGGTCAATTAGTTTTTTAGGGCCTTTTTAATTAAAAAAAGACTTGAGTTATAGAAATAATAATAGCGTCGTAAAGGTATATAAAATTATAGGATTAAGGACTATTAGATTAAATCTTTAGGGATATTACAGACAGGAATTGCAACCATTTTGTGTAAGTTGTTGGTATTGTATCGTTTAAATATTTTAAAGACTTCTAATTCTCTTCCTTCAAAGTCAGATATAGTTTTCCCTTCATCTTTCATTTTCATAGCCCATTCTAATTCTGGGTAAGATGCACCAATTTGGTCTTCGTCACTTCGTGCATCTCCAAATAAACCATCACTAGGTGCAGCTTTAATTATGGATTCTGGAACATTTAAAAATTCACCTAACTTATACACTTCACTTTTCATTAAATCTGCAATAGGACTTAAATCTACTCCACCATCACCATACTTTGTGTAAAACCCAACACCAAAATCTTCTACTTTATTACCAGTACCAGCAACTAATAAACCTAGTAAACCAGCATGATAATATAATGTCGTCATACGTAATCTTGCACGTGTATTGGCAAGAGCCATATCCACCACTTCTTTTTTACCTTCTAGGGTCACTTCTGTTTTAAATTCTTCAAAAACAGGTGTTAGGTCAGATATAATCCCTTCCACATTGGGATAACGTTTTTTTAATTGCTCAATATGTTCTTGACCTCTAGAGACGTGACTGGCAGCCTGATGGATAGGCATTTCTACACAAAGTACCTTTAAACCAGTTTCTGCACAAAGGGTAGAGGTTACAGCACTGTCAATTCCGCCAGAAATACCAACAACAAAACCATTTACTTTTGCGTTATTAGCATATGTTTTTAACCAATCTACAATATGTTTTACAACTTTTTCTGTTTGCATAATCAAAGAATTTAAAGCAAAGTATAGTACCTTTGCCTAACAAAAATAAAGTAATCCCTTTAGTAATAAAAATTAAGAGACCTTAAGTTTTATGAGAGTATTCATTTTAATAATATCATTGTTTTTTACATTGTTTTCTTGTCAAGATGATAATAAAGAAGCAGTCAAAATAGCTATGATTGATATAAATCTTGCTGTAGAGCGTTTTGATATCGCTTTCGCGGAAGCTAAGCCAGAAGATTTACCGCAATTAAAAATGGCTTATCCATTTATGTTTCCTAAACAGTTTGACGACCAATTTTGGATACAAAAAATGAATGATACTTTGCAAAATCAATTAAGCGAAGAGACTATTAAAATATTTCCAGACTTAAAAACAGAAACGCAGGAAATTAAGCAATTGTTTAAACACTTAAAGTATTATTTCCCAAATTTTAAGACACCTAGAGTTATCACATCGACCTCTGATGTTGATTACCGCAACAAGGTAATTGTAACAGATACTATTGCTATTTTAGAGTTAGATACTTTTTTAGGATCAGATCATTTTTTCTATCAAGGCTTACAAACTTATATTTCTGCTAACATGACTGCGGATCAGATAGTCGTAGACTTGGCAAATGCTTATGCAGAGAAGATGGTGTTAAACTCTAAACGTACAAACTTGTTAGAAGAGATGATCTATTCAGGGAAGCTTTTGTATATAAAAGATAAGATTATACCATTTAAAACTGATGCTCAAAAAATAGGATACACACAATTGCAATTAGATTGGGTATATGCCAATCAAGAGCAAATTTGGCAATACTTTATTGACAAAGAGTTGTTGTACAGCACAGACTCTAAATTACCTAATCGTTTTATCAATCCAGCACCTTTCTCAAAATTTTATTTAGCAGAAATAGATAATGAGTCTCCAGGTAAAGTAGGGCAATTTGTTGGCTGGCAAATTGTAAAAGCCTACATGGATAATAACTCTGTTACATTAACAGAGTTGCTTAATACTCCAGCACAAATCGTATTTAATAAATCTAAATATAAACCAAGACAGTAATGGCTAAAATAACATCAGAAATAACTTTAAAAGTTGAGTTAGACGAAAACAGAGTGCCTGAAAAATTAAATTGGACAGCACAAGATGGAGGTATTAAAAATGCTGAAGCTAAAGCAATGATGCTATCCGTTTGGGATAATGTAGCGCAGGAATCTTTAAGAATTGACTTATGGACAAAGGATATGCCAGTGGATGAAATGAAAGTGTTTTTTCATCAAACATTAGTAGCTATGAGTGATACTTTTAATAGAGCAACTCAGGACGAAAAAATGACTGCTACAATGAAAGATTTTTGTGATTACTTTGCAGAAAAATTAGAGCTTAAAAAGTAAATTTATTTTACTAAAGTGAATAGAACAAAAAACGCGAACCATTTGGTTCGCGTTTTTTTATGTGTGATAGTATACTTAAAGTACTATTCTCCTAAAAAAGGATATCTGTAATCTACAGGAGTTACAAAAGTTTCTTTAATCATTCTTGGAGATACCCAACGTAATAAGTTTAAAGCGCTACCAGCTTTATCATTTGTTCCAGATGCTCTTGCACCTCCAAATGGTTGTTGTCCAACAACAGCACCTGTTGGTTTGTCATTAATATAGAAATTTCCAGCACAGTTTTGTAATGCTTTAGTTGCTTGTACAACTGCGTATCTGTCTTGTGCTAAAATTGCTCCAGTTAAAGCATACTCGCTTGTTTGATCAACTAATGTTAATGTTTCAGTAAATTTATCATCATCATAAACATAAATTGTCATTACTGGACCAAATAACTCTTCACGCATTGTAGTATAGTTAGGGTCTTCAGTAACAATAACTGTAGGCTCGATAAAGTAACCTTTAGTTTTGTCGTGGTTTCCTCCAACAATAATTTCTACATTACTATCTGCTTTAGCTTGATCTATATATTTAGCTAACTTATCAAAAGATCCTTCATGGATTACAGCAGTAACAAAGTTGCTTAAATCTTCTGGAGATCCCATTTTAAATGAGTTAACATCTTCAATTACATAACCTTTAACCTCGTTCCAAATACTTTTCGAAACATAAGCTCTAGAGGCTGCACTACATTTTTGTCCTTGAAACTCAAAAGCACCTCTTACAATTGCAGTAGCTACTTGTTTAGGATGTGCAGTTTTGTGTGCAACTATAAAATCTTTTCCTCCTGTTTCTCCAACAATTTTAGGATACGTTTTATAGTTGTGTATGTTGTTACCTATTTGTTTCCATAACTCTTTAAATACATAAGTAGAACCTGTAAAGTGTAAACCAGAGAAATCTGGACTAGCTAAAACGGTATCTGTAATCATGACTGGGTCACCAAATACAACGTTAATTACACCTGCAGGTACACCTGCTTCTTTAAATACATCCATGATTACTTTAGCAGAATATATTTGAGAATCACTTGGCTTCCATACAACAACGTTACCCATTAATGCCATACAAGCAGGTAAGTTTCCAGCAATTGCAGTAAAGTTAAAAGGTGTGACAGCATATACAAAGCCTTCAAGAGGTCTGTATTCTAGACGGTTCCAGGCATCACTTGTGCTTTCTGGTTGGTCATGATAAATCTCTGTCATGTACTGTACGTTAAAACGTAAAAAGTCAATCAGCTCACAAGCTGCATCGATTTCTGCTTGGTGTACAGTTTTTGATTGTGCTATCATTGTAGCAGCATTAATCTTTGCTCTGTAAGGGCCTGCGATTAATTCGGCTGCTTTTAAAAAGATACCAGCTCTATGTTCCCAAGGTGTGTCTGCCCAAGCTGTTCTAGCTTCTAAAGCAGTTGATATTGCTTGGTCAATATGTTTTTTTTCCGCAATGGCGTGTGTTCCAACAACATGTTTATGGTCATGTGGAGGAGACATTGTATGTGTTTTTTCTGTTGTAACATCTTGTCCATTAATGTACATAGGTACATCAATTTTGCTGTTAAACATTGTTTTATAAGCGTCTAAAACTGCTGCTCTTTCTGGAGAGCCAGGAGCGTAACTTTTTACAGGTTCATTCACCGCAATTGGTACATTGAAAAATCCTTTTCCCATGATAAGTGTTGTGTTTTTAGTTTAAAAATAATACTACAAAGTTACAATTTTTTGTTGGGTTATTACGGTTAGTAAAACCGTAAAATATTTGTAGTTAAAGGAAGAATGGTTCTTTTATATAGAAAGAATCAGAGTATGTAGTTTTAGTTAAGTGCAAATGGAGCGCTTAATTTAAAAGTAGGAATAATAACTTCAAAGTTTTTAGCTGTTGAGTAATTTATCATACTGTAAAAACCTTTCATGGCTCCAAATGGAGAGGTAAGTAAACAACCAGAAGAGTAGGTGTGACTCTCACCAGGTTGTAAAACTGGTTTTTGTCCAATTACGCCTTCTCCTGCTACAATCTCAATATTATTAAGTGCATCCAAAATAGTCCAATGTCTAGCATTAAGCTGGACAACATCCTTACTTTGGTTTTCAATGGTTACGTCATATCCAAAAGCAAAGTTAATTTTATAGTTTTTATAAAACGTGCCTTCAAATTTAGTGTCTACGGATATTTTTATCCCTTTTGTAACTTGTTGTACCATGTTAGTATGTAGTTGCTTATTGTAAAAATAAGAAAATTATATATTTATTTGGTCGATATAATGGGATAAAACTTACTTTTAATGAGTGTTAATTGGTAATCCCAACCGAATTAGCTTCGCCTAAACCAATTATTTTGTCATATCTAGCTCCTAATTCTTTGTAATACACTAAAACTTTATAGTTGTTCTCTGTTTGCCAAAAGCTACCTCCAATAGTATGTTCGTCTATGTTGCCATTTTTGTCGACAATTGCATATTTATAATTATAAAAACCTTGCTTTAATTTTATAGCAATACTGTAAACACCTTCTTCTTCAAAATGTTTAAGTTTAGTTTGTGGTTCAATATCATAATTATTAAAATTTCCATAAACATGAATGGATTGACCTTCTTCAATAGTTGGATATTGTAAAGCAAAATGTACCCAAGCATAATCTGCTTCAGTTTCTGGTTTGTCCGAGTTTAAGGCTGTTATAAAAAAGTTTCCATTTATATCTGGATTGTAGGTGTATTCTAGGTCAGCGCGAGAGGTGTTGGTGTATAAATAGGTTTGATATAGATCTTCTAAGCTAATATATTGTACACCATTATTTGCTGCTCGTATTTCTTTGTTTTCAAAACTTAAAAACTCATTGCCTCCAAAAAAGCTAGAGGATTCATTGTATCTGTAGCTTAACTCGTTACCTAAAATGTATTGAGGTTTTAAATCCGTAATAGCGGTTTTTAAATTGTTATTTTGAATTATTACTGTTTTTACAGTCTCGGTAGGATTTACAAATTGTAATTGACCCGAGCTTATTGTGATGTCTACAGATTGTTTTTGTTCGATTGTTGAAACGTCACGAGAGCGTCTAATTTGTAGGCCAACATTAGCTTGTTGTTGGTATACCATAAATTTTCGGCTAAAAATAATATCATCATAATCATCATAAATAGTGATAATATAGTTTCCGGTAAGTTTAATGCTTTTTGTAAATTGGTTTGGAATGCTAACTTTATAATGAGAAAAAGTTTGTAAAGTGTTAAAAGAGTTTTCGTATTCTCTAATACGTTGTTCATCAAAACCATCTAAATATTCTGACTCAACTAATATGGAAGGCGTCCAATCAAAATTATAGTGCTTAATCTCGTAATAATAATCATCTTCATTACCATTTAATACGTCAAATTCTAAAAGTAAAGGTTGACCAAGTTGAATGATTGGTAATTGACTTTCTGATGTTCCTCCATTAAAATAGATTGACTTTACATAATCAGGCGGTATTATTTCTTTAACTTGAGCAAAGCTAATAGTAGTGATTAAAAAAGTTAAAAAAATATGTTTAATGTTGTTAAGCATTTGTGAGCAGTTTTATATAACAAAGATAAACAAAATCTATGCCTAAAAGTTTTTTTTTAAATAGTCAATTAATTATCTATTTATTATTAAATTTGCACGGATTTTTAAGCCTATAAAAATCACAATCAGTATAACTATTAACCAATAGATTTATAATATGTCAAACGACATTAAGATTAAAAAAGGTCTGGATATTAAATTAGTCGGAGCAGCCGAAAAGGTTACCGAAAACGCTATTGTTAGCAATTATTATTCAATTAGACCTGAAGATTTTCATCAAGTTACACCAAAATTAATGGCTAAAGAAGGCGATAAAGTAAAGGCAGGACAACCTGTTTTTTACGATAAGTCTAATGAAGCTGTAAAATTTGTATCTCCTGTTTCAGGACAGATTATTGAGGTAGCTCGTGGTGAAAAAAGAAAAATACTTTCAGTAAAAATTCAAGCAGACAAGGAGCAAGCGTTTCAGGATTATGGTAAGCTAGATTTAAATTCAGCTAATGCTGAAGCTATTAAATCACGTTTATTAGAGTCAGGATGTTGGGCTTTTGTAAAACAACGTCCATATGATGTTATTGCAAATCCTGCAAACATGCCTAAAGCTATATTTATATCAGCTTATGCAAGTGCACCTTTAGTCGCAGATTTAGATTACGTCCTACAAGGGAAGGAGGCTGAGCTGCAAGCTGCTGTTACTGCTTTAAGCAAATTAACTAATGGTAAAGTACATGTAAGTGTTGCAAAAAATGGTAATTCGCCATTAGCAGGACTTTCAGATATAACTTTGCACAAGGTGTCTGGTCCGCATCCATCAGGAAATGTTGGAACCCAGATTAACAAAATAGATCCAGTTAATAAAGGTGAGGTTGTTTGGACAGTTAATGCTCAGGACCTTGTTATTATTGGAGAATTATTGTTAACAGGACGCTTTAATGCAGAGCGTATTGTTGCTTTAGTAGGTTCTTCAGTTAAAAAACCACGTTATTTCAAAACTAAATTAGGAAGCGAAATCGCAACTATGGTTTATGACAATGGTGTGGATAAAAACGGTAACGATCGTATCATTTCTGGAAATGTATTAACTGGAAAACAAGTTAAACCAGATGGGAATTTAGATTATTATAGTAATACAATTTCTGTAATCCCTGAAGGTGATGATTATGAGTTTTTTGGATGGAACAAGCCAGTTTTTAATAAAGTTTCTACTTCTAGAGCTTTAACTTTTTCATGGTTAACACCAAATAAAAAGTTTGACTTAAATACTAATACTAACGGAGAGCATAGAGCTTTTGTTATTACAGGTAATTACGAAGAAGTATTTCCTTTAGACATCTTTCCAATGCAAATTTTAAAAGCTTGTATGTACAAAGATTTGGACGAAATGGAAGCTTTAGGTATGTATGAAGTAGCACCAGAAGATTTTGCTTTAACAGAATTTGTATGTGTGTCAAAACAACCACACCAAAAGATAATTAGAGAAGGTTTAGACTTAATGCTTAAAGAAATAGGATAATGGGCTTAAAAAGTAATTTACATAATTTAAAAGAAAAGTATAAAGGGACCAAGATGGCTCCTGCGTTTAACGCAATTCATACTTTTTTATACTTGCCAAATGAAACCACTCATGGTGGAACGCACATTAAGGCAGCAGATGATTTAAAACGTACAATGAATATTGTAATCATGGCATTAATACCATGTTTAATATTTGGTATTTTTAATGCAGGTTACCAACATTATGCAGCTATTGATGCAGCAGCAGGTATAACTAGAGAAGCGTCGCTATTTGCAAATTTTATCACTTGGGATAACTTTGTAGTTGGAGCTTGGACAGTATTACCATTGGTAATTGTATCTTATGGAGTTGGTCTTATTGTAGAATTTATTTTTGCAGTAATTAAAGGTCATGAAGTAGAAGAAGGTTACTTAGTAACAGGTATGTTAGTGCCATTAATAGTGCCAGTTGATATTCCATTATGGATGTTATCTGTAGCAGTAATTTTTGGTGTAGTAATAGGTAAAGAAGTTTTTGGAGGAACAGGGATGAACATCCTAAACCCAGCATTAACCATTCGTGCTTTCTTGTTTTTTGCATATCCAACATGGATGTCAGGAGATAAAGTTTGGGTACATGAAGCGGTTGAGCGTGCAGGTACTGCAGATGCAATATCAGGAGAAACATTACTTGGTGCTTATGCACAAAATAGTAGTTTAGCAGGTATTGATTATATGGATATGTTTTTTGGATTTATTCCAGGATCAGTTGGAGAAACCTCTAAGTTATTAATCATCATTGGAGCTCTATTTTTAATCTTTACTAAGGTTGGAAGTTGGAGAATTATTGTCTCTACTTTAATAGGAGCTTTAACAATGGGATTAATATTTAACGGAGTTGTTTCTGCTGAGTGGATTGGAGAATCTAGCAAATTTTACGGATTAATGAATGTACCATTTTGGCAACATTTAATTATTGGTAGTATTTTATTTGGTGCTGTTTACATGGCAACGGATCCAGTAACAGCATCTCAAACAAATAAAGGTAAATGGATTTATGGATTTTTAATTGGTTTCATTTCAATAATGATTCGTGTATTTAATCCAGCGTATCCAGAAGGTGTGTTTTTAGCCATTCTATTAATGAATGTCTTTGCACCAACTATTGACCATTACGTAATACAAGGAAACGTAAAACGCAGAATGAAACGTTTAAAAGTTAAAACAGCATAATCATGGCAATGAACACAGATAAAAATTCATACACCTTAATATTTGCAATTGTAATGGTACTAGTTGTAGGATCATTATTAGCGTTTACAGCATCTACTTTAAAACCAACAATTGTAGAGCAAGAACGTATGGAAAAGCAACAGAATATTCTGTATGCAATGGGTGTAAATGGTAATGAAGGGACAGGAGATATAACTTTTGTTTCAAAAGAATTAGTAGATAATGGTTCTGGTAAAAAATCACCAAAAGTATCAGTAGAATTCGCAAAATATATCACAAAGCAACTAGTTATAGAAAACGGAGTTGCTAAAGAAGATAAACAAGCCTATTTAATTGATGTTAAAAAGGAACAAGCAAAAGCTAAAAACGGAGGAACAAGACGTTTACCTTTATTTATAGGGGAAAAAGATGGTAAAACATTTTACATCGCACCAATAAGAGGTAAAGGACTTTGGGATGCTATTTGGGGTTATGTTGCTTTAGATGAAAACATGGTTGTTCAAGGTACATTTTTTGATCACAAAGGAGAAACACCAGGTTTAGGAGCTAATATTAAGCAACGTTACTTTATGGATGATTTTTATGGCGAAAAATTACTAACTGACGCAGGTGTCTTTAAAGGTATTACAGTTGCAAAAGGTAATAATGATCCTAAAAACGAAATTAAAGACGATTACGAAGTTGATGCATTAGCAGGAGCAACTATCACAGGAGATGGTGTAACAGCAATGATTAAAAAAGATTTAAAGTTATACCAACCGTATTTCGAGAACTTAAAAAAACTAGCTAGCAATTAATTATGGGACTACTTTCAAAAAAAGACGCAAAGTTAATAACAGATCCTTTAGCGGATAATAACCCTATTACTATTCAAGTATTAGGTATTTGTTCTGCTTTAGCTATTACCGCAGAGTTAAAAGCGTCGTTGGTAATGGGTATTGCTGTAATGTTTGTATTAGGAATAGGTAACGTCGTTATCTCTTTAATGAGAAACATCATACCTTCTAAAATCCGAATTATTGTACAACTTATTGTAGTTGCTTCATTAGTAATTATTGTAGATCAAGTGTTAAAAGCGTTTGCTTACGAGCTAAGTAAGACTCTTTCAGTATTTATTGGGTTAATTATTACTAACTGTATTATTATGGGACGTTTTGAAGCTTTTGCTTTAGCTAACAAACCTTGGAGGTCTTTCCTTGACGGAATTGGAAACTCTTTAGGTTATGCAGTAATCTTAATGATTGTTGGTTTTTTTAGAGAACTTTTAGGGTCTGGTACACTTTTCGGAATACCAGTCTTAGGAGATCCAATCGAAAAAACAGGAGTATATTCTATAGGATACGAAAACAACGGATTTATGTTAATGCCTCCTATGGCATTAATAATTGTTGGACTTATCATTTGGGTACAACGTAGTAGAAATAAAGCATTAATCGAAGACTAAAAATATTATGGAACATTTAGAATTATTTTTCAAGTCGATTTTTATAGACAACATGGTATTTGCTGTATTCTTAGGAATGTGCTCTTACCTAGCAGTATCTAAAAAAGTAGCAACAGCTGTAGGTTTAGGTGCAGCAGTAATATTTGTATTAGCTATTACAGTACCATTAAACTGGTTACTGGATCAATATATTTTGCAACCAGGAGCTTTATCTTGGTTAGGATCAGAATATGCTGATTATGATTTAAGTTTCTTATCATTTATTATGTTTATCGCTACCATTGCAACAATGGTACAATTAGTAGAGATAGTGGTAGAAAAGTTTTCGCCATCATTATATAACTCTTTAGGTATTTTCTTACCACTTATTGCAGTAAACTGTGCGATATTAGGAGGATCATTATTTATGCAGTCAAGAGAAATTGAAACTTTAGGATTAGCATTTAATTATGGTATATCTTCAGGTATTGGATGGTTTTTAGCTATTCTTGCAATTGCAGCAATTAGAGAAAAGATCAGATACAGTAATGTACCTGCACCATTAAGAGGATTAGGAATCACATTTATCATTACAGGATTAATGGGAATTGGTTTCTTGAGTTTTGGAGGTATGTTGACTGGAGGAGATGAAGAAGCACCTAAAAAAGAAAAGACAGTTAAAGTAGAGACTAAAACTGTTGAGTCAAAAGAATTAGCTAACAATACTAAAATAGTAGAGTAACATGATTTTAGCAGCAGGAACATTAGGGACAGTATTAGCAACCGTAGCAGCATTTTTATTAATTACATTAGTATTAGTAAGCTTACTGTTGTTTGTTAAACAAAAATTATCGCCATCTGGTCCAGTAAAGATTTTAATAAATGGCGAACGCGAAATAGAAGTATCTTCAGGAGGTACTTTACTATCAACATTAGGAAACAATAAAATTTTCTTGCCATCAGCTTGTGGTGGTGGTGGAACTTGTATCCAATGTGAATGTCACGTATTATCTGGTGGAGGTGAAGCTTTGCCTACAGAAACACCTCACTTCTCAAGAAAAGAACTTGCACATGGTGCACGTTTATCTTGTCAAGTAAAGGTTAAACAAGACATGGAAATTACCATTCCAGAAGAAGTATTCGGGATTAAAAAATGGGAAGCAACTGTTGTATCTAACTACAACGTAGCGACTTTTATTAAAGAGTTTGTAGTGGAGATCCCTGAGGATATGAACTACAAAGCAGGTGGATATATTCAAATTGAAATTCCAAATTGTACAGTTAATTATTCAGAAATGGATATTACTGCACATCCAGAGGATCACCCAGGAGAGCCAGATAAGTTTGAAGCAGATTGGGATAAATTTGGTTTAAGACCATTAGTGATGAAAAATGACGAGTTAGTTGAAAGAGCTTACTCTATGGCTTCTTACCCTGCCGAAGGAAGAAAAATTATGCTTAATGTACGTGTTGCAACACCTCCTTTTGATCGTGCTAAAGGTGGCTGGATGGATGTAAATCCAGGAGTAGCATCGTCTTATATCTTTAACCAAAAAGTTGGAGATAAAGTAACAATTTCGGGACCTTACGGTGAATTCTTTATCAACGAGTCTGAAGCAGAAATGCTTTATGTTGGTGGAGGTGCAGGTATGGCTCCAATGCGTTCTCATTTATATGAGTTATTTAGAACTATCAAAACTGGTCGTAAAGTAACGTATTGGTATGGTGGACGTTCTAAAGCAGAATTATTCTACATTCACTATTTTAGAGCTTTAGAAAAAGATTTCCCGAACTTTAAGTTCTTTATTGCATTATCAGACCCAACGGAAGCTGATAATTGGAAATTGAAATCAGATATTAATGATGAGTCAGGTGATGGGTTTGTTGGATTTATTCACCAAGTTGTGATTGATCAATATTTATCTAAGCATGATGCTCCGGAAGATATAGAGTTATATTTCTGTGGACCACCATTAATGAATCAAGCAGTACAAAAAATGGGAGAAGATTTTGGTATCGATGATGAAAACATCAGATTTGATGATTTTGGAGGCTAAAATGCTCAACTTCTAATTATTATATTTTAAAGCCAGAACTTAACAGTTCTGGCTTTTTTTTGGTATACCAAAATAGTGTGTTAAAGTTTCGTATTTTTTTTATTATGTTCCGTAAATTCGGCAAAAAGTAACATTTTAACGTTTATTAAAACATCAATATGAATAAAATTACACTTAAAGGTTTATTTTCCTTTTTATTTTTGAGTGCTAGTGTTTCCGCAGTAGCGCAAATTCAAAGTAGTAATTCTAGTTTAAATTCAAACCTTCAAATTAATGGAGGTCCTTTTGAATTAACAGAAGCTACTAAACAGTCTATCGAAGTCACTGGTTATGCTAAATGTTTAACTGATGAAAACGAACTTTTACTTCAACAAAAATATCCAAATAGAGCAAATGATGCTCAATTTGAAGAATGGTTAGCGCCAAAGTTGTCTCAAATTCAAGCAGACAGAGCAAGTGGTAGAAGTCAGCAAGTAGTATATAATATACCTGTAATTATCCACGTTGTTCACGATGGTGATGCTTTGGGTACAGGAGAAAATATTACAGATGCACAAGCGTTATCTCAAATTCAGGTAATGAATGAGGATTATAGAAGATTAGCAGGTACACCAGGAGGTGTAAATAGTACTGGAGCAGCTGTTGATGTTGAGATAAATTTTTGTATTGCGCAACAAGATGAAAGTGGTAATCCAACAACAGGAGTTGTTAGACACGTAATAACACCATATAGTAATAACCAAACGCCATCTAATACTGGAGATTGGGAAATTAGATCTGATGTGGAAACTATGAAAACAAATACACAGTGGGATCCAACAATGTATTTAAATATGTGGACTATACGTCCAGGTGGAAATGCTTTGGATGATAATGTTAATCCTGGTTTAGGAGGTTTGTTAGGATACGCACAGTTTCCTAGTAATTCTGGTTTAATCGGATTGAATACAAGTGGAGGAGCAGCTAATACAGATGGTGTAGTTGCAGCTTTTGACTCAATGGGTACATTAGCTGAAGATGATGGTACATTTATGCTTAACCCAACGTATAATTTAGGTAGAACAATGACACATGAAGTTGGACACTGGTTAGGTTTACGTCATATTTGGGGAGATAATTCCAACTGTGTTGGTGGTAGTTCAGCAGGAGATTTTTGTGCAGATACACCAGATTCTAATCAACCAAATTACTCTTGCGTAACAGTGGATAATTGTGTTAGTGATGGTTTAGGAAATGACCAAGTACAAAACTATATGGATTATACGCCAGATGCGTGTATGGATACTTTTACACAAAATCAAAAAGATAGAATTGTTGCTGTCATGCAGTCTAGTCCTAGACGTATGGAGTTAAATGCATCTAACGTATGTAATCCTTCTCAACCAACTATTAGTTTTACTACAACAGCACCAACGTCAGCATTAGAAGGTAGCGATTGTGATTTTGTAGATTATAATTTTGATTTAAATATATCTGAAGGTGGTGATGCTACAGCTACTGCTACACTAGTTGCAACAGGTACAGCAGTTGAAGGCGAAGATTTTGAATTAGTAAACAACTCGGTTGTTTTTGCAACAGGAGCAACTACTGCAACAGGAAGTAATGTAATTACTTTAAGAGTTTATAATGATAGTTTTGTAGAAGCTGATGAAACAGTTATACTTAATTTAAACGTTACTACTACAGGAAGTACATTGGCTTCTGCAGCGAATCATCAATTAACAATTTTAAATGATGATGCAGCAGCAGCATTAACAACTACTGTTAATGTGTATACTAATAATTTTGATGATGGTACTGGTTTATCAGTATATGATAGAGATGGAGATGGTAACGCATGGTATGCAGGTGTTGGTGGCTTAGATGGTTTTGGAGATATTGTTGGAGATACTGCTCTTTCTGAGTCTAATGGAACACTTTTAAATACAGGAACTGGTGGATATACTCCAGACCAATATTTAGTGTCTGCAGCATTTACTATTCCAGCTAGTGCAACTGATGTTGCTGTATCGTATGTTGTTGGATCTTACAATACAAGTGGTGTCTATCAAGAACATTATTCTGTGTATTATACTACTATAAGTACTCCAACAGCATATGCTGATTTAGAGGAGTTTGTATTAGAAAATGACAGAATAGTTCCAGCTACAGGAACAGAGATTAGAACACATGATTTAACACCTTATGCAGGTACAACAGGACAAATTGTAATCAGACACCATAACACTCCTGGTGATGGTTTATTATTATTTGATACATTAAGTGTAGATGCTACCACAGGGACTTCTATCCAAACAGTAGAGAATTCTGCAACTTTAGATCAGTTAAGCTTATCAACTTCAGGAACAGTAACATCTAGTGATGCTGTAAGTTCTGATTTAATGTTAGATATTACTAATAATGGAATTGAAGATTTTGGTTGTTTAGATGTATTTGTATCTAGAGCTGGTAATAGTGCACAAAGTTATAATGGTAATACTACACCAAACTTTTTTGCAGATAAAACGTTTACTATTACACCAACAAATGCTGTAACAAGTACTGATGCAGTAATCGAGTTTTACTTTACTAGTGCAGAAATAGCTGGATGGGAAGCTGCTACAGGACAAACAGCATCATCTTTAAGTATTATTAGAGAGCATGGTACAGAAGTAGAAGTTGTACCAGCAGCAGTAACAGTTTTTGGATCAGAATTTATTGTATCTGGTACATTTACAACAGGAATTGATGGAACATTCTATTTTGGTGTACCTCAAGCTAGTTTATCTACTGCAGAGTTTGCTTTTGATCAATTTAGCGTATATCCAAACCCAACTTCGGGAGAGGTTACATTATCAATAAGTACAGGTGAGGATGTAACACTTACAGTATATGACATTAGAGGACGTCAAATATTAAAGGACAAGTATACTAATACAGGGTCTTTATTTAATAAGACAATAAATTTAAATGCTAAAGCAACAGGAATTTATATTCTTAAAGTTGAAGCAGGTAATAAATCTGTATTTAAAAAGATTATTGTAAAGTAATTTTAAGATAATTTTAGATAAAAGCCCAATACGAAAGTATTGGGCTTTTTCGTTTATACATAGTATGAAAAAAATAATTCTTACTCTTTTTATATTTATAACCTTGTTACTTTTAGTCTACAGGCTTAACCCAAAACCTGTTAAGCTATTTGTAAATAAGTTATCTAAAAGTGTAATACAATCAAGTATTAACAAGGATAGTTTAACTATTGCGTCTAGGGTAAATCCTCCAAAAGGATATAAAAGAGTTGATTATCCGATTGGAAGCTTTCAGGATTATCTCAGGAATTATGCTTTAAAACCTTATGACAGTAAAATTATTAATTATGATAATTCTGTTTATTATTGGCAAAAAGGACATGAAGGCATATTAGATATTAGTGTACCTAAAAATGGATTACAACAATGTGCAGATGCTTTAATTAGGATAAGAAGTGAATACCTTTGGGAAACCAATAAAAAAGACCAAATAGGGTTTAATTTCACCTCAGGTCATTACTGTTCTTGGTCAGATTATGCTAAAGGATTTAGACCTAAAATAAATGGTAATAAAGTCACTTTTAGTAAGACAGCAACAGCAAACACTAGCAAAGCTAATTTTTATAACTATTTAAATTTAATATATACGTATTCTGGCACCTTATCACTTTTTAACGAGTTAGAGCCAGTAATCAAAGTAGAAGATTTAAAAATAGGCGACATGCTTATTTTAGGTGGTAGTCCAGGTCATATTGTAATGTTAGCAGATCAAGTTGTTAACGATAAAGGTGAAAGCTTGTTTTTATTATTTCAAGGTAACACGCCTGCACAAAGTGTTCATTTAGTAAAAAATCTTGAGGATGCTTCAATGTCTCCTTGGTATGACTTAAAATTGGATGCCATAATTCCAGTGTCTAACTTTACTTTCTATAACTCTAAATTTGCGAGATTTAAGTAATTTGTTAGTCGGCTTTTTTTCCGCGAAAGCGAAATAAACTTTATTTTTGTAATATGAAAGCACTATCAAAACAAGAATTACATAATCTAGCCATGAATCATGTAGGTAAAGACCTAGAGAAACGTGGTTTTGAGTTTATAGCAATTAATAGTCAACTTAAAAGTAATCCGCAATTTGTAGTTATGGATAAAAATAAACAATACTTTTTTGTAGTTGTTCGCGCTGTGCTATTACCTGATAATGCTAATAATTACGACGTTATTTGGATGGAGTCATTTAAAAAGCACGCTACAGATAATAATTCTAAAATATTATATGCTGGCGTTGGATTGGGTAACCCAAAAGGAGAAGACTTGCCTGTTTATTTAAATCAAGAATATTTAATCGAGTATAATGGGATTCAATTAATTGAAACCAACTTAAATTAAGACCTAAAATTAGTAGTCTTTTAAACTTACAGCATAGCCTATATGAAAAAATACACGCTTTTATTTTCTGTCCTATTTATTGTTTTTTCTTGTAAAAAAGAACCACAATTACTTAAAGTATCTGGTCCTGTTTTTGGGACAAGTTATAGTATACAGTATTTTGATTTAGATGGTACAAGTTATAATAAACAGTTTGATAGTCTGTTTGCAATTATTAATAAATCCATGTCTAATTATCAAGATAACTCTGATATTTCACGGTTAAACCGAAATGAAGAAGTTGAAGTAGATAATCATTTTACAACCGTTTTTAAAGCATCAAAGCAAATTTATCGCGAAACCGAAGGTGTTTTAGATCCAACCATTGGAAGGATTGTTAATGCTTGGAATTTTGGTTCAGAAAAAAACATAATGACTTTAGATAGTGTTAAAATTGATAGTTTAATGCGTTTTGTGGGCTTAAACAGAGTTGGATTAGTTGATCGTAAAATAAAAAAACCAGAAGCCTCTTTTATAGATTTTAACGCGATAGCTAAAGGGTATGGAGTAGATGTAATTGCAGATTTTTTAGAATCTAAAAATATTAAAAACTATATCGTAGATATTGGTGGAGAGTTAAGAGCAAAAGGTATTAATGTTAGCAAAGCTAAAGGTTGGACTGTTGGCATTGAAAACCCAAATTATGATGGCTCTCAAAGCTACAATAAAACATTAGATTTAAAAGACCAAGCTATGGCAACTTCTGGGACATATCGTAAATTTAAAATTGACGAAAACGGAAACAAATACGCACACATTATTAATACTAAAACAGGTTATCCATCTAAAACCAATATTTTAAGTGTCTCTGTTATAGCTAAAACCTGTATGATGGCAGATGGTTATGCTACTGCTTTTCAGGCAATGGGAATGGAAAAAGTAGATTACTTTATGGCAAAACATCCTGAGTTAAAAGCGTTCTTAATTTTTGAAAACGATAAAGGAGAATTGGAGTCTAAAGCATTTAATAATTTTCCAGTTAATTAATCTTATTACCATTTAAATAGGTTTTTATACCATTCGCTAATAATTTATAATTTAATAGCAGTCAATTTTGTAGCTTTGAGAAAAGCATAACTAATTGATCCATCGCTATTTTATATTATTTTTAGTCTTACTCGCTTATCAAATAAGTTTAGCACAACAACCTGTGTCCATACATCTTACTGAAAAAGATGGTTTACCTGATATAGAATTTTATGATTTATTAGAGGATAATAAAGGCTTTATTTGGTTAGCAGCAGATAAAGGTTTGTATAGGTATGATGGCAGAAACTATAAATTATTTACTAATCCCGATAAAAGAGGACGTTCGCTTTTTGGTTTAAAATTAGACAATAAAGGACGACTTTGGTGTAATAACTTATCAGGTCAATTTTTTTATGTCCAGGATGATCAGTTAAAGCTTTTTGAGGATTATAGCCATATTAAAACGTTAGTAGATTTTAATATCTACGATAATCATTTAATAATTTATGAGCCATCCAGAATAGTAACTGTAGATATTAACACAAAAAGTATCACTGCTATATTAGATAGTGCCACAAGGTCTTATATGGGAGATCTCAACCATAATCCAAAAGGGTTTTATTATAATAAAAACAGTATTATATGTTTTTCTTCAACAGTGGATTTTCAAGATGCTAAAACTTTAAATAATTCACCAATTGCAGCATTTAATAAACGAGTTATAAGTAAATTTTTTAAATGGAATGACCAAATATATTATTTCAACCAATTACAAACAACTAGTAAAACTAGTTTGTATCAATTATTAGATGGTGGTATAAACGAAGTTGACATCCCAAAACAACTTCAAAATGTAATTGTAATTCATTCTTATAACAACAATAATAACTTATGGGTTTTAACAAATAAAGGCGTTTTTATATGTCAATTGGATAGTGGAGGTTTAGTAGTAAAAAAACAGCTTTTTAAAAATGAATATATCACAGATCTTGTTATCGATAAGGACAATAATTATTGGTTATCTACACTTAATAATGGTGTATTTGTTTTGCCAAATAAACAACTAAATAAAATAAATTTACCCAATAATATAGGTGTACAAGCTATTGAGGAAGTTAATGACAATTTACTGTATATAGCCACTAACTCAAATGAGGTATTTAGTTACAATCTAAAAAATAATAAACTTAAAAAATTACCAGAAAGCTTTAATAACAAAATATATAATATTTGCTATAATCCTTTTGCAAAGGACTTATTAATGGTGGCGACTACGGATTCAAAAATTTATAATTTAGACAACAAACAAAGTCAAAGTAGCAACCTGATAGTAACAAAATCAATTGATGTGTTGGATCATAATCAATATTTAGTTAGTCTTCCACATTCACTTTCTATTTATAATAAAAATAAAGACACCATTTATAATCTTAGAACATTAAGAAGCTATGGGTCTGTATTAAATAAAGCAAAAAACAAAGCGTATTGTAGTTTTGTAGATGGCTTAGGTTGGGTAGATTTACAGACCAAAACGTTTAAAAAAATAACCCATAATAACAGTCCTGTTTATGCCTTAAAAATCGCGATAAGCCATGACGATACGGTTTGGGTTGCTGCAGATGGAAAAGGATTATTAGGGTTTAAAAATGATAGTTTAATAAAAACAATAAATATAAAAAACGGACTAGCATCAAACTTAATTAATGTTCTAGTAGCAGATAAAAATGTAATTTGGATAGCTACAGATAAAGGCTTGCAAAGCTATAATTATAAAACACAAACGTTAAGTACTATTAATAAGCAAGATGGTATAGACTCGTACAATATTAATGCTATTGAAGTCGTAGGAGATCAAGTCTTTTTTAGTTCAAATACAGGTTTGTATAAATTTAATAGTAATAAAATAAATACTGTTAGAAGTACTTCTCAACCTTATTTTACTAATGTATCCATTCAAGAAAAAGATACCATAATTAAGACGTCATATACCTTAAAGCAAACAGAAAGCGAAATTAGATTTGGATTTAATGTCAATGGATTTCAAACCAATCAATTTGTGGATTTTGAATATCAGTTAGAAGGTTATGATAATAATTGGATAGCTTTAGAAAACGGATTAAACTTTGTTAAATTTAATACTTTACCAGCAGGACAATATAAATTTAATGTAAAAGCAAAAAACACATCCCAAAGTAATTACACAAACCCAATAAGCATTGCCTTAACAGTCCGCTTACCTTTTTATAAAACTTGGTGGTTTTATCTGTTGTTTTTACTAACTTCTGTTGGATTGGTTTGGTGGTACTATTCCCAAAAAACAAAACGATTAAACAGTGTACAACTTCAAGCCTTAGAAAAAGCAAAGATCAATCAACAATTGGTGTTTTCGCAATTAGAAAATTTGAGATCACAAATGAATCCTCATTTTATATTTAATGCATTAAACTCTATCCAAGATTATATTATTTTAAACGAAAGTAAATTAGCGCGTCAATATTTAGTTAAGTTTTCTAGACTTATTAGGACCTATTTGGAACATAGTCAAGCCAATGAAATTTCATTAAATGAAGAAATTAAAACGCTAAAACTTTATCTAGAACTTGAAAAAGATCGCTTTGATGACGATTTTAAATTTGAAATTAATTTCCATCCAGATCTAGATTTAGAAAACACTTTTGTCCCAACATTATTTATTCAGCCTTATGTTGAAAATGCTTTAAAACATGGTTTGCTTCATAAAAAAAACAATAAAAAATTGGTGCTTAATTTTAAGCAGGATACTATTAATCAAAGTCTAATATGCGAAATTATAGACAATGGTATTGGACGTAAAGCATCCGCAATTATAAAAAATCAACGTCAGGATAATTACAAGTCTTTTGCAACCTCTGCTAATCAAAAAAGGATAGAGCTACTAAATCGCAGTCATAATAAAGCAATTACATTAACTATTAAAGATGTTATTAATGAAAAACAAGACGTTTGCGGTACAAAAGTGGTAATTAAAATACAAGTAATAGATTAAAAATTAGACAATGAAAGCGATAATTATAGACGACGAAAAAAGAGCTAGACGTATTTTAAAAACCTTGATAGAAGAGGAGTGTCCAAAAATTCTAACCGTTTTTGATGCAGAAAATTTATTGGAAGGTGTAGCAATAATTAAAGCAGAACAACCAGACGTTGTGTTTTTAGATATAGAAATGCCTAACCATTCTGGGCTTCAAATTTTAGAATTTTTTAAAAATGATACGATAAATTTTCAAATTATTTTCACAACCGCTTATGGACATTATGCGATTGATGCATTTAAATTGTCTGCTGTAGATTATTTGCTAAAACCAATTGATATAGACGAATTAAAAACAGCTATAAATAAAGCGTCTGATAGTTTAGAAGAAAATTTTATAAAAGAAAAATTACTTAATCTAGAACGTAATTTTCAACAACTAGCATTAAATAAAATAGCATTAGAAGTCCCTAAAGGTATAAGGTTTGTTTCGCATGAAGATATCTTGTTTTTTGAAGCAGATGGAGTCTACACTAAAGTGTTTTTGCAAAATGGTAAAACAGAATTAATTTGTAAAACGCTAAAACATTTCACAGAGCAATTAAGTAATAAACCGTTGTTTTATAAACCGCATAGATCGTATTTAATTAATCTTAAGTACATGACGGAAATTACTAAAAAAGATGGCCTTCAAGTTATAATGAGTAATAATAAAAGCATTCCAATTGCACGAGACTGTAAAGATGAATTTATGGATATTATTAATCGTGTATTTTAAAATAACCATTCATTTACAAATACTTACCATTCACTAAAAAGTTGAAAAATTAAAGTCTATAGTTTAGCATTTTTGTTCCATAATTTTAAAATTAAATATATTATGAGAATAAAATTACTTTATGTATTGCTTCTAGTTAGTGGTTATGCTTTTGCGCAATTCCCGTCAGATGCAACTAAGCACTATTCCTTTACAAATGGTGATATAACAAATCAAGCAGGTAGTAATTATGACTTAGTTGTTAATACAGGTTATGGGACTCCAACATTTGTAGATGACCGTTTTGGTAATTCAAATTCCGCTGTCGACTTAAATAATGGACATTATAACATGGGTGTAATGCCCAATCGTTCTGGATATTCTGGTAATCAACTATCTTTAAGTTTTTGGATCAAATCGACTACAGATGGTATTTTATTTCATCAATACGATAATATTCAAGAAAATGGTTGGATTTTAGGACTAACAGGTAATTCTATATTTTATAGGACTGGGTATTTTTGTTCCTATGGATTTTCTTGTGGTAGTTTTCCAGACAACCAATATATAGCTAGTAACGTTTTAGATAATAATTGGCACCATATTGTAGCTATTGTCGGAAAGGAAAATGATGGTGTTGATCAACAATATATCAAGCAATTGTACATTGATAATGTCCTACAACTTGACTTTGTTTTAACGACTGTGCCTTTTAATGGTGTTCAGGAAGTTGGAATGTTAAATAGTGGCGATTTATATAATGCTTTAACAGGTGGTACAACTGGTAATAATAGATACGACGGAGTAATGGATGATATTTATTACTTTGAACGTAAAATTACAGCTGCCGAAGTAAATGCGTTGTATAATAATGGATTGGTAGTAGATATTCCAGATGCTAATTTAAAATCAAATTTGGTATCTAATCCAGCCATCAACACTAATGGAGATAATGATATACAAACTGCTGAAGCCATAAATTATACAGGAGCTATTAATGTATCTAATTTAGATATAAGTAACAGTCAAGGTATCGAGGCATTTGTAAATATTACTAGTTTAGATATTAGTAATAATAATTTAGAATCTTTAGACTTATCATCCAATATTGCATTAACAAGTTTACAGGCTCAAAACAATAATTTAGTAAGTTTAAATATTAAAAACACAAATAATAATGCTATTAGTAATGCTAATTTTAATGTGTCAAACAACTACGCATTATACTGTGTAGAAGTTGATAATGTCAGTTACAGTCAGGCAAATTGGACCAATGTTAATACATACACAATTTTTTCTCTTGATTGTGATACAGCAATTGTTAATATTCCAGATACGTCACTTAAGACCAGTTTATTAAATAATATAGCTGTAAATAGTAATGGTGATTCCGAAATACAAGTGTCTGAAGCTAAAAGTTTTACAGGAGGTGCTTACTTAGGGGTTAACGGGATCCAAAGCATAGAAGGTTTACAAGCTTTTGCATATATAACTAGTTTAGATTTAGATAATAATAATATCTCTAACATGGACCTGAGAGCGCATAAATACTTAACCAATATATACATTAGTAATAATCCATTACTGACTTTAAATATCGATGGATTAAAATTAGCGACTTCCATTGTAGTAAGTTTTACAGGGTTAACAAATATTGATGTATCAACTATTACTAACTTGCAATATTTTGAAGCCCAATATGTACATAACTTAGGTAATCTAGATTTTTCTTCAAATTTGGATGTAAATTATATTTACGTTAGTGGTAATTCTCTAGCAAATATTGATTTAAGAACAGGAACCAATGTGGCCAATAATTTATATATAGAAACTATTGGATCGCCTAATCTGACTTGTGTTTTTGTTGATGATCCTTCATTTAGTCAAAGTAATTCTTTTAAAAATTCAATTACCGAATTTTATCAGTTAGATTCAGAGTGTACTAATTTTACATTAAACATAGAGGATTTTCAAATTCAATCTAGCTCAATATCACTATACCCAAACCCAACAAAATCTACCTTAAATATAAAAACAGCATCAGCTATTGCTAATATATCTGTCTATTCATTATTAGGAAAACAAGTTATTAAAACCAACTCTAAAACTGTAGATGTTTCTAATCTTTCAAACGGTGTCTATCTAATTAAGATTATGGATGTTAACGGAAATAAACATGTAAAGCGATTTATTAAAGAATAAAGCTATCTATTAATTTTTAAAAAAAGGAAAGTCAATTTGGCTTTCCTTTTTTTTGTTGCTATTCATTAATAAAACCTTACCATTCACAAAAAAGCAGAAAATGGATTACTATAATCGCTCCATATTTGTATCAAACCAGAAACAAATATATTATGAAGTACATTATTTTATTTTTTATTGCATTAGTAACCACAAGTACATTTGCTCAAAACACAATTTTCGAAAATTTAGAACAACATGGAGATAGTATTACCTATTTAGAATATGGAGCTATTAGAAAAGATAATAAAGGCAAGCTTTACGCACATCTTAATCCAGGAAGACAACCAGAAGAAGTACAGATAAAAATAAGAAGACACGAAAATATCCCTTGTGGTATAGAAATCTTATCTGTTTCAGAAGATGGAGAGCAATCTGTCAAGTATTGGCAGGACATGACTAAACAAACCTATATAGATTTAATTAACTACCCATTTACCTCTATTGCTTTTCATAATGGGTATTATGAAGGTTATGTGGCAATAGGCAACTACGTGTTTTTTATTAAAGATTTTAAAAGTAAAACAGAATTTGGAGAAATTAGTCGTGTTTATGTATTAAAAGGTACAACACCAGAAGGAGAAGAACCAGCAAAAAAGAAAAAGAAGAAAAAGTTTGGCAAATTTTTAAGTAAAGTAAAAGACGTTGCTTTAAACACAAAGTCCGAAGTAGATTATACCAAAGCACCAGAGTATAAAGCATTGATGTCTCAGGATAATAAAAAAATGATTACCGATTATTTAGTGGCAATGAAAGCAAAACAAGCAGCTCACACAACAACTGCTAAAGAAGAAGCAGATTTAGAGATTGTAAAAGCTGAAGGTAAAAAATATGCGGAGTACATTAAGACTAAAAACGATGCCTACTGGCAAAGTCCTGAAGGTCAAAAAACACTCAGAGTTTGGAAATTAAGAGATCAGCATAAAGCAAGTTGTCCTAAAACAGCAGAATCGTGTGACAGTTCTTATCATTAATAAAGACGTCACTAATAATCTAAAAATTTAACTAATTATGAAAAACTTTAAAACCCTAATGTTATTATGTTTGACTGTATTGCTATTTAATTGTAATGCAGACGACGATCAAGCACAAGTAAATAATAATCCAAGTGCTTTTACCTTAACAGAAGGTGTCGCTACAGCAGATGGTATAACTTTTAATTGGACTGCATCTGTAGATCCCGATAATCAGGACGTCGTTTATGCAATTTTTTTAAATGGAGATTTGTTATCCGATAACTTAACTGCGTTGACTTATGTTATAGACTATAATTTATTTGTAGGAGGAGAGGATACTATTGTAGTTGTGGCTTCCGACGGTTTTGGAGGTGTTACTGAGCAGCAGATTGTTGTTAATTTGATATCGTAATTAAAGAAGACTAAAACAAAAAAGGCTACATCTAAGTAGCCTTTTTTGTTTTAAAATATATTAACTATCAATAACAACCAACCTGTCACTAAAAGTAAACCACCAATAGGTGTAATAGGACCTAAAAATTTTAATTTTTTACCTTTAGCATCAGATAAAATTAAACCGTAAATACTAAACGAAAACAGTAGTATTCCAATAACAAAACACCAATAAATAGCAGCAGTCATTGGTCCTTGACCATAGCCAATAGCTAATAAAACAATAGCGTGATACATTTGGTATTTAACGCCAACTTCAAAACTATGTAATTGATCAGTGGTTAAAATCTTTTTTAAAGCATGTGCTCCAAATGCTCCAAAAATAACAGATAGCATACCAAATACAGCACCTGTTGCAATTAATATTTGTGAAGTCATAATTTATAATGTTAGATTATTGTTTTTTATAAACGACAGGAATAATTTCGCCTTTTGCTAAGCAGTATTTTTCTATCGCTTTCGCGGAAAGTTTGCCAGTATAATCTACTTCATTCACCATAAAACCAATGTCTCTAAGTTTATTAAAGTAGTCGTACCCATAGACACGTACATGGTCGTATTGGCCAAAAATTTCAGCACGTTCTTTTTTATCAGTAATGGTGTTGTCTTCAAAAGTAGTTTGTCTAGTCAAATCCTGCGGAATTTGAAATATGCCATAACCACCAGGTTTCATAACACGATATAACTCTTGCATAGCCTTAGTGTCATCCGGAATATGTTCTAGCACATGGTTGCATAAAATAATGTCATAACTGTTATCCTCAAACGGAAGATTACAAATGTCTGCTTTAACATCTGCAATTGGAGATAATAAATCTGTTGTTGTATAATCAATATTGTCTAAGGCTCTAAAACGTTTTAAAAAACATTGCTCTGGTGCAAAATGTAGTACCTTTTTTTGATTTGTAAAAAAATCGGTTTCGTTTTGTAAGTATAACCATAATAACCTATGACGCTCTAAACTTAGAGTAGAAGGAGACAAGACATTATTGCGTTGTGTACCATAACCATATGGTAAAAAGCTTTTAAAGCTTTTGCCATCAATTGGGTCTGTAAACGTATCTCCTTTTAAAAAAAAAGCTAGAATAGGACGTACTACGTAGCTAAGCCTTATTAGTAAAGGTCTAGGTATTAGATTTAATATAAGTTTAAATAGTTTTTTCAAAGGACTTAAGCTTCAACTGCTACGTGTGCTGTTATTAAGTTGTAAATACCATCCCATAACTTAATACGATAGTTTAATGCTTGTTTAGAAACGTCTAAAACATCGTCCCATTTATTGGCATCATTAGCACAAAGTTCTTCAATCATTTTTAAAGATAAAGGTCCATGCTCATCACCATCTAACTCGATATGACGATTTAAATAATAGGTTAGTTTGTTAAAGCTATTTTGATCGGCTTTAGATTGATTTATAATCTGAAAAAACATGTCAGGTATAACATCTTCACGACCAAAAGTAAACGCTGCAGCTATTTTATGTGCTTGATTTGTTTTAATTATTTCAAATGTAAACTTTACAAACGCTAAAGTTTCAGGATTGAACTGCACTGTTTTTAAAGCTTCGTCAATTGAAAACCCACTTTGTAATTGCGCCATTAAATAATCAATTTGAGTAGTGTTTGCTCCAACTTGTTGCATCGCTTCTAGATACATTTCAAAGTGGCTTTTTGCTTGGCCTAACTCATTTATATCACTTTCTTCACCTAAAACTATTTCATTTATAAATCTAGCAATGGATGGATTTGCAACAGGAATCCAAGGTAAAGTTGTTGTAGTTAATTGATTTTGAAGCGCTTTTAATAACGACATAAAATCCCAAACAGCAAACACATGTTGTTCCATAAACACCTTAATATCCTCAATGTTTGATAAAACAGAATATAATTTGTGGGTATTTAATGCTTGTCTTAAAGGCTGAAGCTGATCTTCTAAATAACTAATGGACATCATTTTAAATTATAGAACTAAAGGGTTTTGTCTAAATTCATCTTCTTCGTTACTAACAATACCTAAAGCATCATAAATATAGGCAAAGGTTGATAACAACTCAGGTTTACCATCTACGATAGCAACATCATGCTCAAAATGTGCACTTGGTTTACCATCTAATGTGGTAATTGTCCAACCATCTCTATGTTGTTTAATACGTTGCGTGCCAAGGTTAATCATAGGCTCAATAGCCACAACCATACCTTCTATAAATTTTTTACCACGACCACGTTTACCGTAGTTTGGCATTTCTGGATCTTCATGCATTTTAGTTCCTAAACCATGACCTACCAATTCACGTACAACGCCATAGCCATGATCTTCGCAATATTTTTGAATGGCATAACCAACATCTCCAACGCGATTGCCAACTTTTAATTCTTTAATACCAACGTATAAAGACTCTTTAGTCACTTGTAGTAATTTTTCGGTTTCAGGATCAATGTCACCTACAGCAAAAGTATAGGCGTGATCACCATAGTAACCATTTAAAATTGAACCACAATCTATAGATATAATGTCTCCATTTTCTAAAGGCGTATTATTAGGAATACCATGCACCACTTGAGAGTTTGGACTCATACATAAGGTGTTAGGAAAATCATATAATCCTAAAAATCCTGGAACAGCACCTAAATCTCTGATGTGCTCTTCAGCAATTTTATCTAATTGTAAAGTGGTAACACCTGGTTTTACTGCTTTAGCAACTTCACCTAATGTTTTAGAAACAACTAATGCAGCTGCGCGCATTAATTCTATTTCTTCTTTTGTTTTTACTATAATCATGGTTAAAAAAAATATGTGCAAATATACTTAAAATAAACTGCTTATTTTATTTTGAAGACATGACATTTAGCAGGTTTTAAAGTATTTTGATGTATTATTTTTGTACTCTAAATTTTAAAATTATGTTTACATCAGTCACAGCAGAAGACGCTGTAAAAGTTATAAAATCTAATGATCGTGTTTATATTCAGGCTGCAGCTGCTGCACCTCAGTCGTTAATTCAGGCGATGACTAAAAGGCATGAAGAGTTAAGGCATGTAGAGGTTTGTCACTTACATACCGAAGGAGAAGCACCTTACGCTAACCCAGAATTAAAAGACAGTTTTCATGTTAATTCTTTTTTTATAGGAAAAAATGTGAGACATACCTTAAGAGCAGGAAATGGATCTTATACGCCTGTTTTTTTAAGTGAATTACCTGTTTTGTTTAAAAGAAACATTATTAATTTGGATGTGGCTTTTATACACGTATCTGTACCAGACAAACATGGGTATTGCTCTTTAGGTGTTTCTGTTGAAGCTACTTTAGCAGCAATTGATAATGCAACAACAGTTATTGCTCAAGTAAATAAATTTATGCCAAGAACACATGGAGCAGGAATTATACATGTGTCAGAAATTGATACGTTTGTTGAAAGTCATCAACCTTTACCTGGACATGACATGGTGTTACCAAATGCTATAGAAAATACTATAGGTGATTATGTGGCTAATTTAATCGAAGACAGAAGCACTTTACAAATGGGAATAGGATCTATACCAAATGCTGTGTTGACTAGATTAACAAACCATAAAGATTTAGGGTTGCATACCGAAATGTTTTCGGATGGTGTAATTGACTTAATTTTAAAAAATGTAATAAACGGAAACTACAAAGCTATTAATAGAGGTCGTGCTTTATCTACCTTTTTAGTTGGATCACAACGTTTGTATGATTATGTTGACGATAATCCTTTTGTAGAAATGAGAGCATCAAACTATACTAATGATGTGTCCATTATTAAACAAAATCCTAAAATGGTAGCTATTAATAGTGCAATTGAAGTTGATGTTACAGGTCAAGTTTGTGCAGATAGTATTGGTGCACATATGTATTCTGGAGTAGGAGGGCAAATGGACTTTATTAGAGGTGCATCTTTAAGTGATGGCGGAAAAGCAATTATAGCACTACCATCGGTTACTAAAAATGGAATTAGCAGAATTGTCCCTACATTAAAACCTGGAGCAGGCGTAGTTACAACACGATCGCATGTGCATTATGTAGTTACAGAATATGGTGTTGCTAATTTATATGGAAAAACCATAAAAGAACGTGTCAAAGCATTAGTTAATATTGCACATCCAGATCATAGAGAACTGATTGATAGGCAATATTTTGATTTAATAAAGTATTAAAATTTAAACCAACTTTTTTTCTTTGGTTTAGGTATTTGGGGAGTGTCGTTAGTTAACATCTGATAGATTTCTCCCCAACCTAATATACCACCAATATTACGGTCGTCTATAAATAGGTCTGCGTGGATTTTTCTACTTACTTCATTGTTAAAGGTTTCTTCAGGAAAACTTTGGTTAACAGCATAAAACGTGATTTCATTTTCTTCGCAATAAGCAACAGCTTCGTCAAGTTTTTTTCCGTGTCTGTAAGTCCATAAAATTAAGCGATGGCCATCAGCTTGCAGACGTTTTAAGGTTTCAAAAGCAAAAAGACGTTCTTGTCCAATACCTGGATATGCGTCTTCTACTATGGTTCCGTCAAAATCTACTGCAATTATAAGTCCTTTGGAAAGCTTCATTTAATATAAAAATTGAATCCAAAAATACAATAATTATTGATAATGTAAAGGGTAATCTTAATAGTGGTACTTCAATTAGAATGAAACTCAAAATTAATTAAAACGGAGTTCTCGATATACTTTTTTCGTGCCTCAAAAAGCACTCGAACTGACGTATGAGTAAAATAAGGTGTGTTATAAATTGGGTTGTTTTTAGCTCTCCTCTTGTTTTGAAAGGAGAATGTTATTATTTCACTTTAAACAAATGAAGATAAATAGGATTGGGTTGTTTTATCAATTTTAGATTTAGAAAATTAGTTGTTAAGTAAGCTGTCTTAAATAAATAATGAGTTTAAAACGGAGTTATCGATATACTTTTTTCGTACCTCAAAAAGCACTCGAACTGACGTATGAGCAAAATAAGGTGTATTATAAATTGGGTTGTTTTTAGATCTCCTCTTGTTTTGATAGGAGAATGTTATTATTTCACTTTAAAACAAATGAAAATAAATAAGATTGGATTGTTTTGTGAATTTTGGATTTAGAAATTTATTTGTTAATTAAGCTGTCTTAAATAAATAATGAGTTTAAAACGTAGTTCTCGATACACTTTTTTCGTGCTTCAAAAAGCACTCTAACTGAGGTATGAGTAGAATAAGGTGTGTTATAAATTGGGTTGTTTTTTAGCTCTCCTCTTGTTTTGATAGCAGAATGTTATTATTTCACTTTAAAACAAATGAAAATAAATAGGATTGGATTGTTTTGTGAATTTTGGATTTAGAAATTTAGTTGTTAATTAAGCTGTCTTAAATAAATAATGAGTTTAAAACGGAGTTCTCGATACACTTTTTTCGTGCTTCAAAAAGCACTCTAACTTAGGTATGAGTATAATAAAGTTGTTTTATAATAAGGTTGTTTTTTAGCTCTCCTCTTATTTTAAGAGGAGAATGAATTTTTATTTCTCTTTAAAAGAAATAAAAAGAAAGAGGAGTTAAGTAATACTAAAACATTATAAATGTTTGATTTAGTTTTAATTTTTGAAACAAAAAAAACGTCCTATCGATTATAATAGAACGTTTATTGATATTTAATATTGAATTAGTGCTATACTAAACTATGACAAGTCATTGCTTTTGGTTGTTCTACACCCATTAATTTTAAAATGGTTGGAGCCATATCACCTAAAACACCATCTTTAATTGTTTTTAAATCTTTATCAATTAAAATAAGTGGCACTGGATTAGTGGTATGAGCTGTATTTGGTGATCCATCAGGATTAATCATTGTTTCGCAATTACCATGATCTGCTATTAGTAACGTTGTGTAGCCATGTGCTAACGCAGTAGTCACTACTTTTTCTACACATTTGTCCACAACCTCACAAGCTTGTATTGCAGCAGACATAGAGCCTGTATGACCTACCATATCACCATTTGCAAAATTTAAGCAAACAAAATCCGTAGTTTCTTTTTCTAATTCTGGGACTAAAGCATCTGTTAACTCAAACGCAGACATTTCTGGTTTTAAGTCATAAGTTGCAACTTTAGGCGAATTTTTTAAGATGCGACTTTCACCTTTAAAAGGCGTTTCTTGTCCTCCAGAAAAGAAAAATGTTACGTGAGGATATTTTTCTGTTTCGGCAATTCTTATTTGTGTTTTATTGTGTTTTTCTAATACTTCACCTAAGGTTTCAGTAATATTATCTTTATCAAACACCACATTAATTCCTGTAAAAGCATCACCATAATTTGTCATTGTCACGTAGTACAATTTCAATTTATGCATGTTTTGCTCATGATGGTCATTTTGATATAACGCATCTGTTAGTTCGCGTCCACGATCTGTTCTGAAATTAAAAAAGATAACAACATCGTCTTCTTTAATGGTAGTTAACGGAAGCCCTTCAGCATTTGATTTTATGATTGGTTTTATAAATTCGTCTGTAATATCTGCATCATAATTGTTCTGCACACTTTGTGGTAAGTTATTTGATATTTCTCCTGTACCATTAACTAAAGCATCGTATGCTAATTTAATGCGTTCCCAACGATTATCACGATCCATTGCATAGTAACGACCTGTTAAACTAGCAAGTTTTGTATTAGTGTTTAGAGTGAAATCTTCGATGTCTTGAACAAACCCTTTTCCTGATTTTGGATCTACATCACGACCATCTGTAAAGGCATGAATATAAGTGTTTTTTACACCGGAAGCTTCTGCTGCAGTAATAAGTCCTTTTAAATGATTAATGTGAGAGTGAACTCCGCCATCACTTAATAATCCTAATAAATGAACATTTTTATTTTCCGCTTTAGCGTAATTAAAAGCGTTAATTAAGACGTGTTCTTGTGCTAATGTATTATTGTCAATTGCTAAGTTAATTTTTGCTAAATCTTGGTATACAATTCGTCCTGCACCTAAATTCATATGACCAACTTCGCTGTTACCCATTTGACCTTCTGGTAAGCCAACATGTAATCCGTCTGTGCGTAATTGTGCATTTGGGTAATTGTGATATAAACTATCTATAAAAGGTGTGTTAGCATTATCTATTGCAGAGACTTTTGGGTCAGGAGATTTACCCCAACCATCTAAAATCATTAAGATTACTTTTTTGTTCATTTTATTAGATTTTGTTTATACAAATATAAAAACAAAAGTCCTGCAATTGCAGGACTTTAAGTCTTATTTACTATATCGTTTTAGTTAAGACTATACTTTTTAATAGACGCTCTAATATGTTCAATGCGGTTGTCTGGGTCAGGATGTGTGCTTTGCATCTCTGGTTGTCTGTTAGGTCCTGCAGCACGTTTTAAAATTTCCATTACATCTATCATTTCTTCTGGATTATAGCCTGCACGCAACATAAAACGAACACCTAAATCATCGCTTTCTAACTCATCATCACGACCATTGGTTAGTAATTTTGTCATTCCGTACTGTTGTATAAATCCTCCAGCATCAGCACCTACAGATCCAGCAGTTGATAGACCTTGCCAAAGCTCAGAATTAGCAATACGTTCTGCGCTATGTTTTCCTAATACGTGACCAATTTCGTGACCTAAAACGCCAGCTAATTGGTCCTCGTTTTCTAATTGAGAAAATAAGGCGTATGTGATAAATATTTGTCCTCCTGGTAATGCGAATGCATTAATAGTATTTGGATCTGCTAGTAAGTGAAATTCATATTTATAAGGTGTGTCCTTAGCAATACTGTTGTTGACTAGTTTGTTTCCAACATTGTCTACTAAAGCTTGATAATTTTCATTGGCATATAAACCACCATGTTGAGCAGCCATTTGGTCACGACTTTGCAATCCCATTTGGATTTCTTGGTCTGGTGTCATGGATATGGCTTGTTTTTTTTCTGTGTAAGGATTTATTTCTTGTTGACTGCAATATTTAAAGCCGAAAAAAGCAGCAATACATAAGCCAATTAATAGTCGTCCTTTTAAGTTTCCTCTCATTATATCAATGTGTTAACGTTACAATTTACAAAAGTTTTGGGTTAATATCTAAAATATTTTGAGAGATGTATTTATTGATGAAATCTGCTGTAAATGAATCGATTCCGGATAATCCTTCAGTTTTTAATATTTCAGTGATATTTAAGTTTTTGTAAGCTTTTAAATATGGAGTTGAAAGTGCTTTGTAGCTAAAGTGCCAAGGTTCGTATTTGAAGCCTTTACGATTAGCATTGTCAGTATATACTACATAAAAACCATAAGTTGAAGCGTTAGTATCCATCCATTCTTTTAGCTTACAATATGGACCATTGTTATGATAGTTTTTAGGCAATAAAACATTGTTTGGCTGCTTAACATTGGTTTGGTAAATATCAATATCTGTTCCCCAATGATGACGTGATGTCCCAGGAATTGTAGAGTATTCTATTATTTTTTTGATATTATCATGACTAGATAATCCTTTTGCTTTATTACTTTTAAATTTTCGTTCCCAGATGCGTTTTTGATGCGCAAAACTTCTGTAACTTGAAACGGTACCCATACTAATTCCATCTTTTAAAGCTGCAGCTTGCATTTTTTTAAAGGCTACATGAGCTTCTTCTCTTAGATTATATCCATTTCCAAATAATTGAGGGTTACCTTTTCCTATTAATTCTTGTTCAGAAATACTAGATTGATTAAATGCAAGTTGTGGTAGTGTAGCTATTGAAATTGCAATAAATACTATAAAGTTTAATAGTGTGTTTTTTTTCATTTTATAGATTTGTGCATGACATAATGTGGTCCAACTTCTGGGATGTCAAAAATTTCTCCAATAGTTTCAAAACCATTGTTTTTATAAAAGTTTAAAGCTTTAATTCTGGCATTAAACCATAGTCTATCAATTTTCTTAGTTTGTAAAAACTGAACGCCATAATTTAGTAGCTTTTTGCCAAAATGCATACCTTGATAGTTTTCTAAAACACCCATAGCGCGCAGTCTATATTGTGTTTTATCATTAAATAGAGTAGAGCGATCCGCAACAAATGTGCATACAGCAACTAAATTGTTTTTGTAATACAATCCAAAATGATATGTGTTTTCTAAATCATCTTGCTGAATATAACAGGCTTCAATAGGTTTGCCTTGTCTTAGTACAGCATGTCTAATAGGTATGGTTGCTTTACCAGAAATTTGTTTTATAATTATATCGGTATTTATAATCTGATTTAAATTAGGTTGCATTTGTTTAAGTCTATTAGTCTTGTGAAAGTCACATGTCAAAATTAACTAATTTTGACTTAAATTATTGCTATGGTTTTTTGCTTTATATTAATTAAAATCTCAAGCATTATAAAAAAAATAAACTAATACTAGGAAAAAAACACCCTTTGCATACATTCATTATGGCAAAGGGTATTAGTTTTATTATAAAAAACTTCTAGATTTTAATAAGTTATATAAATATATCCTGAATAACTCTTGTTGTCATCGGTAAGTTTTAATACGTAAAAATAAGTGCCGACAGGTAATTTTTCACCTTGATTACCAACTACAGTTTTATTAGATACGCCATTAAAGGTATTGTCGTAATTTTCGGTTTCGTACACAATTCTTCCCCAACGGTTAAAAATTTGTAGATTATTTTTAAACAACTCGACACCTTCTATTATAAAGTTTTCATTTAATCCATCGTTATTTGGACTTATACCATTGTAGACTGTTAGTCCATCGCTACCAATTAAGGCTCCAAAAGTTATAATTTCATAATCTTCAGGAGTAAAAACAAATGAATTTATAGTACCATTATTAAGGGTTCCATTTGTTGCGGAATTACCAAGGTCTAACCATCTGTTTTCAGCCTTACTCCAACCAACAACTCTTAAATTTATAAGATCCGTAACTAAGTTGTTTATTTGGCTTTCTTGGTCCCAAGTTAATGTGATAAAAGTTGCTTTACGTCCATTAAAGTCCCAAAATTCTTCAGTGCTAACAGCATTTATAATTCCCTCAGAATTGTTTGTGTCAAAGGTGTTGCTGAAAGTAGAAGGGAAGTTAGGGTCTTCATTAAAATAAGCTGCAGTAAATTTTTCTAGTGCTAATTGAGACGGAGTAATTAACGGTCTAAGTTTATCATCTTGTCCTATAGGAAAGTTGAAGGCTTCAGTGCTAATTACTGTAGCATAACCGTCGACATGTCTTAGGTCATCTTCCAGTGTGTAAATGGCATTGTCAAAGTATTCAAGCGAAACTTCTGGAGTTTCACGTGGTGTAATGATGTCTCCAATTAAATAGTCTAAGCCATTTGTTACTTGCGTACTTATGTCTAAAAATAAATGATTGTCAACCGCAACTTCCATATCAAAAAACCTTGGAATGCTAGTTCCTGAAATGGTTAACGGATTGTCTTCGTTGTAAAATCCAGCAACTCCTAAGTTTTCATTAAATGCGCCATCATTTTCTAGGTTAGTATGAAATCCAATTTGTCCTTGGTTGTGTATTTGAACGTTTCCAAAATTATGAAATGCAGTTTGTGCATTTCCATTTTGAGAAAATAAAATCGCTAACACTATTATAATGTGATGTAACTTATTCATATGCTGTGAAGATTACAAGTATGTTTTCAGTTCTATTATCTACGTTTACAGTAAACCCAGTAGGATTAAAAGAAACAAAACTAGCTGAAGTTAGTCCTAAATTATCTCCATTATTATTAGAGTACCTTATTCCAATACAATGAGAACTTGAAGCGTAACGAGAGATATCGTTAATTGAAGAACCGCTACCTCCAACATATATAACTTGTTGCGTCGTACCTCTAACATATCCTGTCATAGATCCAAAAGAATTATTAAATCCATTATTGTTATTTCCTAAGCCATTATCAGCATTTATATTTTCACTTTCTACATTAGGATATGCTTGAAAGCTAATTTGAGAAGGTTGAAAAGGAAGACCAGTGATTGTTTGATTTCCTGTTGCAGAGATTATAAAATGTCCAATATATGTACCTGAAGGACCAACAGGACCTTGCGGACCAGTTGCTCCATCAGCACCATCAGTTCCTGGAATACCCTGAGGACCTTGTGGACCAGTTGCACCATCTGCACCATCAACTCCTGGAGCACCTTGAGGTCCTTGAGGTCCTGATGTTACAGGTATATTGATTGTTCCTCCACCATTACTAAGAGTGACATCCTGTCCACTAATAGATAACGTTTGAATTTCATTAGTTGCATCAGTGTCTTCATCAGCAGTAATATGATCCGCAATTGCAGTTTCGTTAGCAGTAATAGCAGTGTTTTGCGTAATTTGGTCAGCTTCTAAAGCATCAATACTATCTGTGTTAGTTGTAATGTTTGCAGTGTTATCAGCTATAGTTGTGTTTTGAGTTGTTTGCTCAGCTTCTAAAGCATCAATGTCATCAGCGTTTTCTGTGATTTGAGATTGTAATGTTGAGTCATCAAAAGGAGTAACGCTTAAATCGAAATCATTACCATTAGCAGTTACAGCAACAGAACCATCAGTCGATTCTACAGTTTGGATTTCATTAGTTGCATCAATGTCTTCATCAGCAGTAATATGGTCAACAATAGCAGTTTCGTTCGCAGTAATAGCAGTGTTTTGCGTGATTTGCTCAGCTTCTAAAGCATCAATACTATCTGTGTTAGTTGTAATATTTGAAGTATTATCAGCTATAGTTGTGTTTTGAGTAATCTGTTCTGCTTCAATAGCATCAATATCATCAGCGTTCTCTGTGATTTGAGATTGCAATGCAGCATCATCAAAAGGAGTAACGCTTAAATCGAAGTCATTACCATTAGCAGTTACAGCAACAGAACCATCAGTCGATTCTACAGTTTGAATTTCGTTAGTTGCATCAGTATCTTCATCAGCAGTAATATGATCCGCTATTGCAGTTTCGTTAGCAGTAATTGCAGTGTTTTGCGTGATTTGTTCAGCTTCAATTGCATCAATATCGTCTGCGTTCTCTGTAATTTGAGATTGTAAAG